>Ga0326727_10000055_pt1 | contig 475625 bp, 391 predicted proteins | sample MB2enrmetagenome_FD_207643 | JGI IMG/M metagenome (GOLD analysis project Ga0326727, IMG submission 207643) | Lab enriched peat soil microbial communities from McLean, Ithaca, NY, United States - MB29MY | ecosystem: Environmental > Terrestrial > Soil > Wetlands > Peat | place: USA: New York... | reverse complement strand
AGTTATTTCTTCAGCCTGGAAAGGGTTCTGGCAAGGAGCCCTTGGACAAAAGCCGGGCGCTCAGAAATGTTACAGAACTCGACCTCCAACTCGCTCAACTCTACAAGCTTTGCGGGCTCTCTTCCGACATTCAGAATGTCATTCGCTACCATGTTGGTTTTTTCCCTCTAGGAGATCGTCTGGGCTTTTGGTGGCGAACCTACGGGCACGAATGGCATTCCTTGCCGCAGTTTCTTTTGACCGATTGGCAAAAGACAAGGCTCAAATTATTCTGGTCGCGCCTGTGCAAGAGACGTGCTTGAGGATTCGAGCCCGCCTCGATGCTTTATACGCTGGCGACCAAAGTGCGCGTCGGAACGGGGAACTAAGTGCTTTTCTATCTGAGACTTTTGGTAGGGGCGGTGGGGATCGAATTGTTAATTGACTTGACTAAGTCCCACGCTTTCACGGTGCTACCCACCGCCGGCCAAATGAATTGGAGCTAAATGGAGCTAACAGCGAAGCGCGCGCGTCTTAGCGGACCCGACCTCTGGTTCCGGAGTTTTGTAGGAATTAACTATCTTGTTGGTTGGCGTTGCTTTCTGTTGGCCGTTAGTACGTGGTTTTCCTTGCTGTTCAGCGCTTATTGTTCCGAAATTGTTCCGAAAGACTTGCTGAAAGACCTAGGTAAGACAACCCGCTTCCCCTCTGCCCATGTGCTGTTCTTGAGCCGAAAGATAATGCTTTCAGCACGGTAACACTACACACTTCTTCCCTACCTCCGCCGCCCTTATCTCGTGTTCCCCACGAGGTTCCATCAGCCCATTCGGCATTATCCACGCCGCAACCTCAGTTCTCCACTGGCCCCACGCGCTTTCTCTTCGAGGCGCACCCAAACTCTTTGAAGCTCCTGGACTAGTTCCTGGTCCATCAAGCCCGAGTAAGCGAGAGGCGGGCATTCAGTTTCTGTCTGGACCGGGCATCCCTCGTGGAGCATCATCTGCGAGAGGGCGACCTGTTTTAGTGTAACCTCGTACCGTCCCCCGCAGGCGCTGCATGGGATCTCAATTGCAACAATTTCGAGAATGTCCATCAATGTTCCTCTCATTTCAGCGCGAGGTCTCGCCGGACTCGTGCTGCTGCATTTGGACCACGGTTCTTGGGTACGAGCAGGTGTTGTCCGCTCCTCAAGACCGAGCGATTGCTCCCTTACCTCTTTCCGTCAGCGTGTAGAAGTCACTGCCGCACGCGTCCAGCATGCTTGCGCGGCGCAATTCATCGATGGCGTCGAGTACACCCCGCCGCTCGGCTGGTTCGTTGCCCCCCGCCTCGAATAACACATGGAGGTCCAGTCGATCCTTCCCCATTTCTCCGAATAACCGCAGAACACCCAGAGAGTGGCTTCAGCGTGCACCTCGCTGGGTTACCTTGACCAAGAGCGCGTCCTTCTGTCGCACCGCCCGAGAGCAGTGCTCGTGGTGAGCGCAAGAACGCCAGACAAGATGGCCAGGACCCGTACGCGCGACTTCCCGCTATTTCCGTTCATGGCGGGTAGTCTTCTTCCGGTGTGTCTTCGCCTTCACAATCTTTGTTTCCGGCGGCCACGATAGCGTCAGCAGAAAGGCGCTGTCCTCGGAAGCCTCCACATCGTGAGGCACGCACTGATCCAGGGCGAGCAAGTGCCCGGCAGGGAGATCCACCACCTGCTCCGGCAGGTGGAGCCGGATATGGCCGTTAAGCGAATGCACCGAGATTCTGGCTACCGCCGTGTGCTCATGCATGCGCGTATTCGCTTTCATAGCGATCAGCACAATGCGGAGATCCGGGTGCTTCACAAGTGTCTTCGAACTTCGTCTCGTGGTCTGCAGCCATGATTCATCCCGGTGCAGTTGGTCGAGTTCGCTGGCTAGGTCAAATTGAAGCAGGGGTCCGCTGAGAGTGCCGGCAATAGACTCGTGCCCAAGATCGGGGCGTCGGGACGCTCCTGTTTTCGCAATAGCCATCTGTTATCCTCCGCCGGTGGTTGGCTAACCAGTTCATTCCATCGTAACACGATACGTTCTTCAATGTATTTTGACGGCGAAGCATAAAGGCCCGAAGCATCGAGTTGAATCACAATCCTACGACCGAATCATTGTCAGAATCATTTTGAAGCGCTTGATCGCCTTGAGCGCATGCGGCTGATCGGCCGGCACGAGGATGAGCCCGCCGCCCTGCAAACGATGAGGTTTGCCGGAAATCGTGATTTCGACTTCACCTTCCAGCACCTGCACCAACGCGTCGAACGGCGCGGTGTGTTCGCTCAACCCTTGCCCTTCGTCAAACGCGAAAAGCGTCACGTTGCCGGCCGGCTTCTTAAGGATTTCGCGGCTGACGACGGCGCCGTCCTGATAACCGACAAGTTCGGCGGTTCTGGCCGCGTGTGCGGCGGGGAGTACTTTGGATTTCGGTTCAGCGTCTTGGGGCATGGCTATTTCCGTTTCATGATAGAGCGGGCAATTGCAACTGCGTGATCAACTCTCGCACGATCGCCGCCGACCTAGCGAGCGCACTTTGTTCGGGCGGTGGCAGGTTGACTTCCAAAATGCGTGCAACGCCCTTCTGCGAAAGGATGCACGGAACACCCAGGCTTATTCCGTCTAAACCATATTCTCCTTCCAAGACGGCTGAAACCGTGAGCGCGCTGTTTTGATTGCGCAAGATCGCCGCCGCGATCCGCGTCAGGGCCAGGCCGACGGCAAACCACGTCGCCCCTTTGTAGTCAATGATGTGGTAAGCGGAATTTCTCACCGCTTCGGCAATTTTGCGCCGCGACTCCGCCCAGTCCTCACATTTGCCGCAAAGGGCGCAATATTGTTCGACGGGCACGCCCGCCATGTTGGTCATGGACCAGGCGGCCACTTCGCTGTCTCCGTGCTCGCCCAGGATGTAGGCATGAACGTTGTGCACGTCCACCTCGCACTGCTGGCTGAGCAGATAGCGGAATCGGGCGCTGTCGAGCACCGTCCCGGAACCGATGACGCGGCCACGCGGCCAGCCGGAGCGTTTGTGAGCGACATAGGTAAGGATGTCCACCGGATTGGACACCACCACCACGACCGCGGGCGAATTCTGACGCACGATTTCATCCATGATGTCCTGGATGATTTTGGCGTTGCGCTGCAGGAGCGCCAGACGCGATTCACCCGGCCGTTGCTTGGAGCCGGCGGTAATAAAGATCACGTGCGTGTCGCCGAAATCGGCGTTCTGGGCGTCTCGAATTTGGACCGAGGGGAAAAAGGCTTGACCGTGGGCCAAATCGAGCACCTGTCCCATGGCCAGGTCATGGTTGGCGTCCAGCAAACCAATTTCATCTGCCAATCCGCTTTGGGCCAGCGTATAGGCAAAGGTGGACCCCACGGCGCCAGCCCCGACGATCACTACCTTTCGCGGTTTCCAATTTTCGGCGTTCATTCTTCTACAGTAGAAGAACCGGCAGGTTGGCGCAAACAGGACATGGAGTAGACCAAAATTCCCTTTTTGGCTTCGAAAACAGCGCCATATTACACCATCACGAATGTGATGACAGGCCGTCCGCCCGAATGTGTGCTAAGTAGCTTTCACCGCATTCGCGGTAGGTAATGCGATTACCCCGGACACGTGCAAATGAAGTGAGCACGTGATCCTGAGAACGTTTCCCGGAAATAACATCGGCTACGCGAATGCCGCGCACGATCAACGCGTCAGCGATGAGCGAACGGTGGCAACGCCATGGCACCGCTTCCGCGCACATCAGCGCGCTCTTTTTCTGCTTCGCCAACTTAATCAACCGCTGTAAACCCGCGTCGAAATCCGGCGTCTGCATGTAATCGGCGAACCCTCGAAACGACGCATTGCGCCAGCCTATGTTCGGCGAATCGCGCCGCGCGTGGCGCAGGCCGCCCAGCTTACGCAAATGCACGTAGCCAATCCTCGCGGAGCGCAGCTTCGCAGACAGTGTTTCCCGGTTGAACTGCGGGTTGTGTCGTGAGCGGGGAATACTGCGCACGTCTATGACGCGCTTGATGCCGTGTGCACGCAGCAGATCGAGAAAAACCTTCCACGTGCGCGTAGAGTGGCCAACCGTGAAGACGACGAACATCTCTGACTAGGAGCCTTTGCGCGTCACGAACGAAGCAAAGAGCTTTGTATCGGCAATGCCTACCGGAAGCAGCAAGCAACCGACGATAAGCAACTCGCGAGGCGCAGCGTGCCGAATCGTTTCAACGACGAGAATTACAGTGGCCAGGAGCAACAGCACGAGAGAGATTCCCCGATGGAACCGGCGGAGTTCCGATTCGACCCAGGAATCCAGGCGGGTTTCAAGCTGGCGCCCCTCATCCGAGTCGGTGCAATTCTTCTTGGCACGGCAGCAATTGCACACATGCGCCGGTGCGCGATAAACCGCCATACGCTGTTCGTAGTTTACGGCGGCGCGCATCAATAGTTGGCCTTCCGGGCATTCCCACGAATCGAACTTGGGAAGATACGCAAACCCGGAGTTTCGATAGCCTTCCGAGCGATTATGAGAATGGCGCGCGACCAACTCCAGGACGAACGCCACTGCAACCAGAAAAATCGCATAGCTGGCGGCGAGAAACACCTCGACGTGAACGCCGGAAATCATGCGTTGGGTCTTTTCGTTTCCACAATCTCAGTAAACAACACGTCCCGCGGTTCTTCAAGGGTAGTCCGGGGCTTCATGCGGCGCACGCCGAGCCAGGAAAGGTAGAGGATAGGCAAGGTTCCTCCAAGAATGAAAAGCGTATCCCCGGGCAGGCGCAGCCACTCCAGCAAAGCGTTGGTATGATTTGAAAGGAACTTCAGCGACCGCGCGTCGAAATATCCGACGCTGACCGAGTGATAAAGCTGCAGGATCCCCAAGGGAAATAGCGTGGCAAATACCATCCAGGCAAGTCCGATGTTCAGGGACCAAAAACTGATCCTGGCTGCGCGGTCCCTCCAGAGCTTTTCCGGGATCATGTAGCGCAAGCAAAAAAGAGCCAGCCCCACAGCCAGCATCCCATAGACTCCCATCATCGCCGCGTGCCCGTGGTTCGGAGTCAGGGCGGTCCCAATTTCGTAATAGGAAACGATGGGAAGGTTAATTAAGAAACCGAAAATTCCCGCACCAAGAAAATTCCAGAAGCCCACGGAAGCGAGAAACATCACCGCCCAGAAATGAGGAAAAGGCGTGCGCGAGTTCGAGCCTTGTTGCGCGCCGAGCTGCAGAAAGCTCCAAGCTTCGAGCGTGAGGAACGTCAGCGGAATTACCTCAGCCGCAGAGAAGAACGCCCCCAGCGCCATGTGAATTGATGGCTCACCCGAGAAATAAACATGATGCATGGTTCCGACGACGCCACCGGCGGAATACAACAGGATGTCCAGGTAGATCACCTTCAGGGCTATTCGTTCATGCACGACGCCGAGAAGCACGAAGATGTAAGCGACCATGATGGTGGTAAACAGTTCGAGGAAATCTTCCACCCAGAGATGGACTACCCAGAAGCGCCAAAAATCCGTCGTGGTGAAGACTGAATCCGTCCGGGCCAACAATCCAACGGCATAGAACGCAGGTATCGAAAGCGCCGAGAAGAAAAAGAGCCACGGCATGTTCCCCACGTGCTCGGAGCCTAGCCGGCCACGAAGGCCCCGGAAAAGAATGATCACCCAGAAAACCAAACCGGCCGTCAGAAGAATTTGCCAGAAGCGCCCGAGGTCTAAGTATTCGAAGCCCTGGTTCCCAAACCAGGACCAGCCACGGTGAATCCAACCGCTAATCCCTGCATATTCGCCGGCCAGACTTCCGAAAACGACAACTGCGAGGGCGGCCAGAAGCCCGTAGGAAAGCCAGTTCTGGCGGCGCGGCTCTCGTCCCGTAATCATCGGAGCGAGAAAAATCCCCGCAGCAAGAAAAGACGTTGAAACCCAGAAAATCGCAAGCTGAAGATGCCAGGTGCGGGCGATATTAAAAGGCAGGACGCGCGCGAGATCGAAGCCGAAAAAATTTGCGACTTCAGCGCGGTAGTGTTGCGTCGCGCCTCCGAGGAGCGCTTGAAGAACGAATAACAGCGCCATAACCAGGAAGAACCATGCGCAGGATCGTTGCGCCGGGGTCAAAGCCACTTCGTCTGGCGGACGGAATGAAACGCGCTGGTCTTCACGGCCGTGCCAGCCCAGGAAATTCCACCGGCCAAATGCCGCAAGCAAGAGACCGATGCCGCCCAGCAGAGCGATCAGCGAAAGAACACTCCAGACAATGGCATCGGCGGTGGCGTGATTTGCCACCAACGGCTCAGGAGGCCAATTGTTCGTATAAGAATAAGCGAGATTCGGGCGCAAGGTCGAACCCGCCCAAGCCGACCAGCTGAAGAAGGCAGTCAGTTGTTTGACCTGCAGAGGATCGGTGATGGCCGATGGCCGCAATCCATATTTCGTGGTCGGGGTTCCAAAGAAATCGGCGTAGTAGGCATCAAGTTTCTCGAATGCCTCCGCCTGTGCGGCCGAATACGTAAGCACTCCCGTGCTGGCGTCGTAGCGATTCGTCTTGAAATCGGTGATCGTCTCCTGCTTGGCCGCTTCGGAAGACGAGCCGCCATAATAGTCAATCGCGATGAGGGCGGCGCGATGGAGATAGTCTGCCGTGAAATCCGGGCCGAGATAGGCGCCATGTCCGAAGATCGAACCGTATTCCATGAGCCCATTGCGGAGAAATACCTCCTGGCCGGCAATTACATCCGTTCCAGTGAAGAGGACTTGTCCGTTCGCGTCGACAATCCGCGAAGGAATCGGCGGCTCGTCGGTGTAGGTTCGATATGCGAGCACTCCGAGAATGAGAAAGCCGCATAGGACCACAATCGCAATCGCCTGAATCCAGCCGTTCGAGATCAGCAAGTTTCGTCTTGCCGACTGATTCATAATGTTCTCCTCACGTCTGAGACCGTCAAAAGCACTGGCGTCCCAACATTCGTCAGAGCATTTCGCAACGCCCCTTGCCGCGCTCAGTCTTTATCGCTGCATTCGGGTCAAGCAATGGTCAGCGGAAAAGCGCTGTCCTCATACGGCGTGATTTTCTCCGGACGGCTGGCCTATTCCCACGACCAACGGCTGTTTGTGCACGTGACTCGGCTCGAGAATGAACGTGCCAAGAATATTAGCGGCAAAGGCCGTGATTCCAGCTAATTCGAGCACCGCCGAGATCGGTAACACGGACCACGCCCAATTGGCATATCCCTGGTATGCAAGAACCTCGCTGGAAACACGAAGGGTACACCCAGTCGTGAGGAGTGCGAGTCCGGCAAACATCAGCCGGGTACTCCACAATAGCCGCATTCCCGCGAACGCAGGCAGAATCCGCTGGCCCACACACAACACCATGACCGCGATGAATCCGACTGTCAGCGCATGCCGCGAGGCGCCCCAAATCCCTCCGGACGAATCCCAGAGTGCCGCCCCTACCCCAAGCAACGCTGCCACCAAAAGCCAGCCGTAAGCCATGCGAACGAAGAATGGAAAACTCGAGTGCACGCCCCGCGTTTTCGGCTCCTGTTGCGCCGCTTCGAACATCCGCAGCGCCGCGATCGCCATGGCCGTACCCACAACGAAGAGCACAGTTGCTTCACCCCCCCATCCCGCTAGCGTCAAACCGACGGCCGCAAAGTTCACGACGAGCGCGCTCAAGAGCAGCTTGGCGCGAATCGGCTTGAGGCCGAGGAATACTGGCATCCACCTCGCGCTGAAGCCCCACACAAATGGCACCAAGAACCCCCAAGTGACCATCGCGAGATAACGCTGGTCCAGGACGTGCGGCAACGCGGGACTTATGCCGCGCAACGCTAGATAGACGCACGCCGCCACATTCGCGATGAGCACCAGCATCAGCCCCGTGCTTGCGCTCACAACAACCCAAATCCATGGATCGAGTCGGTTCTTGCCCGAATCTTCAGGCCGGTGCTGTGAAACTGCCCTGAAGAAAATCAGGAACGCTGCGAGTTCGAGGACGCCCGAGACCGGAAGCAGCAAACGCCACTGCCACCCATAAACATTCGCGGCCCATCGCACCGCCACCCCGATTGTCCACATCGCCCAGCATGCCCAGGCCGCACCGAAGGCCGGTTTCGTCGCGCCGCGCAGCTTCGGAATCGAGTAGAAACCAATGCCAAGAATAAAACTGCCGATCCAACCGAACACTTGTGCATGGCCGTGAGCTTGCAACCACGCCGGAGAAACGGATGCGGCGCTCTGGCTTCCGCTGATCTGGAGGAGATTCCACACACCGAGGAACGTCCCCGGGAGCAGCATGAACACGAGCCCCGAGCTGACATAAGCCATGAGAAGACGCGAAAGGGAGGCCTCACGCGTGCGGGCGATGTCCATAATCTCAGCGGGAGAGAGTGGGGAAGGGCGCCCGCTCTTGGCGGCTGCCGGTGTTTCGAGTGGAATCGACACGGCGCCTGCCTCAGACGACCGCGGCTTCCATCTCCACCGCACGCGGGAAGAGGATGTTGTTTTCCAGATGCACGTGCTGGTGGAGGTCCGCTTCGAATTCGCGCAAATCCCGGTACAGCGCTTCGTAGCTCGGGCACGCATCCGCGGGAGCCGAGTACTCCGAACTGGCTTTGCGAATCTGTCTCACCAATTCTCCCGCAGCGTCGTGCTCTCTCATCATGGCGTGAATCGGATTCCTCACCGTCTGGAAGAAGGGAATCTCCAGAGAGCCATGTGCATTGGCCGCCTTCTCCAGCGCGTCGATGTACGGGAACAGAATGTGTTCCTCCTTCTGCATGTGCATGATCATCTCTCGGCCAACTTCGGTGAAGAGTCTCTGGATGTCTGCAATTTCGGGGTGATTCTCTCCGTGCTTGGCTCCTACCTTATCCAACAGGATATGAACGCGAGGGACTGCCTCACGAACGTACCGATGGTGCCTCTCACAGATATGCCGCGTCAGATCGCTCAGCGGCGCCGATGTCCAGTTCGCTTCGCTGGGACTTATGTCTTTGCTGTTTTCCCGCAGCCGCTTCAAGATCTCTTCAGCCGGCACATCGGCGTGCAGACACGCTTCATGCAGCGATTTGCCGCCACCACAGCAGTAGTCGAGCCCGGCGTCTTCAAGCACTTGCCTGGCAGTTGGGTCTGAAAGCGCAATATCCTTCACCTTGGTTTCCCTAGTGAAACTCATGACCACCTCCGCGACGATGCACATTGTGGATGGCAGGCCGCACGGCCGCAGTGACAAAAGTCACTACAACCCGGAAGGATTTGAAGAGGAATAAGCTACTCGGAAGGGGTTTGTTCGCGTCTTAGACCGGCGATGTCTTTCACTATGATCTTGCGGCCATCTACTTCCAGGAACCCTTCGGCTTGGAGCCGGCCAAGATTGCGCGAGACGAGTTCGCGCACGGTACCCAATTCCGCCGCCAAGTCTTGATGGGTCTTCGTCAGCTCCACGCGGACACCCTCCTTCGAAGGCGTTCCGCTCGCATGCGTTAGCCGCAAGATGAGGGCGATCAATCGCTGCCTCACCGTCGTGAACGATAAGTCTTCAATGATGCCGACCAGACGTCGCAGCCGTGAGCCAACTATCGCAATCACCCTGAGCGCCACTTCCGGATGCTCGCGGCAAAAATTCTGAAAATCCTTGCGCGAAATGAAGAGCACTTCCGCTTCTTCCAACGCTGATGCCGAAGCAGGATAATTACCTCCGTCGAAGACCGGAATCTCGGCGAAGGAACTACCCGGTCCTTCCACAGCCAAAACTTGTTCGCGCCCCGCTGCCGACAATTTGAAGATCCGAATCTTGCCAGAGGCCACGAGGAAAAGACCCCTGCATGAATCACCTTCGCTAAACAACAGCGCGCCTTTTTCAAGACGCTTATTGCTGACTCGCGCCGCTAACGCGATCATTTCTGTTTCGGTGAGATTCGCGAAGAGTGGCGTCTTCCGCAGGATCGTTTCTATGTTCTCGGTCATTGCCGCGATCCGCCCACGGGTGGTCTTACCATGAGAAGACGCCAAAAGCCAAGGGTATGTCGGGCGAGAGAAATCGGCTGAAGTGTCAGTAAGCATTCCCTTACGACAAAATTCCCTTGCATATAATCTAAGTCGTGGAGTGTGCTCATGTAATTCTTGCTCAAAACCTCGATGAGACCTTTTCAAACACCTAGTTAGCACTGAAGATCAAAGCTCAAATATCACCTCTACCGGGGCGATTCTCCCCGGTTCTGCCAAAGCCGCACAGAGGAGCACTCTGGAAAATAACGGACTGCCCTGGCGTCCCTATGATTCCCTTCGCGATGCGCACACCGGCAAGATCGTCGTTTGCGAGCTTGCCCTGATTGACTACAACATGCCCAGTGACGACAGCAAACTGCTCATCTCCGTCCGCGGAAACCAGTACGCGGTGTACTCGCTGCGGCTGGCCGGCCTGGGGGAGGTCTTCCACCAGGCGCATCCGTTTGCGGCGAGTGAAAGAGAGGCCGAAGAAGCACGCAACCTGGAAGCCATTCCGGTTGAGGTTGCCCAGAAGTAAGGATGCATTGTGAATTGCGCGAATTGGGGACCAGCTTGCACCCTCCCCTTCTGGCCCCCAACATTTTTAGTCCACATTGCCGAGATGAACTCCTTTCAACGAACCTTCAGGCGTGCGCCGTCATCTGTATTTATGCGGGTTTGGATGCGGTGCGAATGTCCTGGAGGCACACACCCGATTGGTGAGAAACAAAATCAGCCCTTTCAGCTCTCATTCAATACTTCCTTACCCCACTGATCTCGCTGGGGCCTGTTCTGGTCTCCAATCCATAGCTCGAAACCCAATTCCGCCAGTAGCCGCTCGAACCAGCGTGAATATCCAGTGGCCTCCATCCCCACGCGCACGCTGACTCCTCGTTGTTTCAGGTCCCGATAGAACTTCTCGGCTTCTCCATCACTGTGGTTCAATCGACGTTCGCCGCACTCCCCGGTGTCCTGATCCAAAAAGGCAATTTCTTGAAAGCTCGGGTGATAATCTGCCCCTATAATGATCATGTTCGGCTCCTTCCTCCTGAGCCTTGGTCGTCAAGCAACCATAGACTACTCGGGTCGAGGGAACCGACATTGTTATGAAATCAAATCGGGAATTCCGGTCAGTACCTCACCACACTTATCAGGGCCCACAAGACGGACTGGACGCCAAGAGGCGCGAGCGACGAGATGGTCACTAAAGTTGTTTGGGATAGGTTGCTGGCCGTAATCTGCGCGGCCGTTCTCAGCGGCACTCTGGTGGTGGGGCTGTGGCCACTCACTCCGCATCCCAAGAACGACGTGGCCAGGATACCAAACAGGATCGGCTTACATTTTGGCGAATACGGCACGATATTGAGCGCGGGTGCATTCCAGGCGGGGGATTCGGCAGGCGGGGCCCCCTGCAGCCTGGAGATGTGGTTCAAACCAGGCAATATAAATGACTCAAATACGATGCTTGCTTTCTATAACCCGGAGAATCTTGTCTCGTTTTCTCTTCACCAAAGCATCAAAGACCTAGTCATAGAACGTCAGATTCGGGACCGGCAGGATCACGTGAGCGAGGTCCACATCTATTTGGACGATGTGCTTCACCAGGAGACACCAGCATTCATCACGATTACAGCGAGCCCGCAAGGGACTGCTTTCTATGTGGATGGCGTGCTGGTAAAGAAATCTTCGAGTTTCGCCCTTTCACGCAAAGATTTAGTGGGCCAGCTTGTCGTTGCCAACTCTCCCGTGGCAAACGACAGTTGGTCGGGCGATTTACTCGGCCTCGCAATCTATGATCGAGAACTTACCGCGACTGAAGTTCTCGAACATTCCAACTCCTGGACGAAGAACGGGCGGCCTGCGATCCCTGAGAAAGGAGATCCGGTTGCACTCTACCTGTTTGATGAAAGACTGGGAAGTGTCATTCACAATCGGGCAGGTTCTGCACCCGACCTTTACATTCCAGACCACTACCTGATCGTGCGCCAAACATTTCTGGAAGTGCCGTGGCAGGAATATAATCCGGGTTGGGGCTACTATAAGGACGTCCTCATCAACATTGGAGGCTTCATCCCCCTCGGCTTTGTTTTCTGCGCGTATCTCTCATCCGCACTGCATCTGAAACGCGCACAGTCGACAACCATTCTCCTCGGATTTACGGTCAGTCTTACGATTGAAGTCCTTCAGGCGTTCATTCCTACTCGAGACTCGGGCATGACCGACGTCATCACAAACACGCTCGGGACCGCCATTGGCGCGATGGCATTCCCGTGGAAGATCACTCAGGCGATATTCTCCAGGGTCGGAATTCCGATTGAGCATTAGCAGGGGCCGAAGGTTCGGGAGCGCTTGACCTGCCCCCTGTTTTTGGTCCAGTCATAAGTTACCTACACCCCAAGAGTTGACCTGCCCCGCATTTTGAGACAGCAGCGAAGTTGAATCCGGGAACCTGTGGATGGTCCTCGGGCCGATTTTTCCGGCCTGCTGCGCCCTAAAGTAACTCACTTGAACCTCTCAACACCAACAACCTCTTGGGTGAGGCCCTCCGCCCTTTCCCCAGGGGAAAGGGCGGAGGAAAGTTGCATGGCCACACTGGCAAACTCGTCCGGCGTCCGATCGGCCAGCGCGCTGTGCGGACGCTGTTGGTTGTAGTCGCTTCTCCACTGGTCGAGTTTCCGCCGGCGTCGGCCAGGTCGAGAAAAACTTCCACGTTCAGGCATTCATCACGCAACCGGCCATTCAAACTTTCGATGTAGCCATTCTCGACGGGCTTCCCTGGACGAATGAAGTTCAGTTTCACTCCCGCTTGATGCGCCCAGATGTCCATCGACCTGCCCGTGAATTCGGCGCCGTAGCACCTCGGGAACGAGGCTGCCTTGGCTCAAGAGCGGAGTGGACAAGCATGGCTGGAGGGAGCGTAGCGACCGGAAGCCATGCTTGTGGGTCATGGTCAGTCGAACGGTCTCCTGTACTGTGAGTGTGTTCAGCATTCACCAAAGGAGACAGACCGACCATGACCAACCCTCAGAGTACGTTGGAAGCCGTTGTCTGGGTAGCCATCGATGTCGCCAAGGATCAGCACGAGGCCCTCATCGAAGCCCCAGGATGGAAAAGCCGTAAGAAATTTCGTGTCCAGAACACAGCCGGGGAATTTCGCGCCTTTGCAGAGTTTCTGCACGGTCTAGGCTTGCCCGTTAGGATTGGTTTTGAACCGACGGGCAACTACCGTACGCGCCCTTGCTTATTCCCTCCACTCCGAAGGGTTTCATCTTGAGCTTATTTCCTCTCTCGCTTTGGCACGCACAGGCCCAGCCGGACGCAGGCAATAGACACAATGCAGAGAGGAACTCCGTTGAAACTGAACACCAAGAGCAGGGTTGAAATCTCCGGTGGAATTTTCGGAGTTTCTATTCTAACCAAGAGTCCAAGTTGGTTTCGACTGTAGCGCTGGCTCTTATGCCAGCGTCGCTCGCCCCCTTGCCAGTGTCCCCGCTTTCTCCGCTTCTTTCTATTTCGTCCTATGGATTTCCAGAGCGATCTGGGGAGTCCCGCCGCAAGGCACATTCGTCACGAAGCGCAGCGTGCCCGCACTGTCCTGAAAGGCGAAGCCGCCTTGCGACGAACCGCCTTTGAATTCGCCCCAGGAACTTGGTATCTGGCCAACGCACATTGGCTGACCAAAACCGACTTGCGGTTCAGCGTTTGTCTTCCGGGCAAAGAACCAACCAGCGAAACCCGACATCAAGATCGCAACCGTAGCGACTCGCAAAATGATTCTTTTCATGAGAAGTCTCCTTTCCGCTACTTATAACAAGCTTGTGTCGCACGGCCGAGCGATTGGCAAGCCGACCGCCGAGGGAACTGCACTTGCAATAACCGCCAAGGCCCCAGCTTCAATTTCATCGCGTCGAGAGGTCATCTTGTTTCCTTTCTGCAGGCGACTATCTGTATGCGCAGAAGTTTGAAGCAGATTTGAGCCCGCGTGACCAATCGTGACCAGACCGAGTTCTTGTACGACGGCGGGCGAGAGAGTCTACATCAGTGATTGGTTAGCTGCCTCCCATATTCCTACGCGAAGCGGGATTACAGTGTGCCTGCCAATGTTGTGAAAGAAAAAACCATAGGTCCATTTTCCGACCTTCTCAAGTTCCCCGAATGGGGAGCTTTCGTGGGTATGTCGTGGGGGTTTTAGCATGCAACTGCTTCATCTGCGGAAACATGGGATCGGCGTTTCAGCCGTCACACATTTGCGGAGATTGCCGAACTTGGCTGTAAGCCTGTCCGCTTTATAAACTGCTTCCACGTCCTGTAGGACCACCACCCCGGGATGGTTCAACCCCGAGGGAAGGCGCATTGTGGTTGGGGGTTTCCCACTTCACAATTCTCAAGTCGAGGACGAAGATGCTGTACAGGACCGGAACCAGTAACAACGTGATGAAAGTGGCGACCGCAAGCCCGCCGACTTGAGCGTAGCAGAGCGGCTGCCAAAGCGGGCCGCCGTGTAGCGCCAGCGGAAACAGCGCCAGGATTGTCGCACCTACGGTGATCATCACAGGGCGCAGCCGTTGGATGCCGGCGTCACGCAGCGCAACCTCCAACGGTTCACCCCTCTCGCGCATTTCCTCGATGAAGTCAAACAGCAAGATCACGTGACTGATGATGACGCCCACCAGGCTGATAATCCCCAGGAAAGCCATAAACCCGAAAGGCACTCCCATAATGAAGAGTGAAACCAGGGCCCCCACGGCGCCGTAGGGCGCGGCGGCAAAAACCAGGATCGGCTTGATGGCGTTGTCGAACTGCACCAGCAAGGCCATGTAAATGCCGAAGATCATAACCAGCATGACCTCCACCAGGTTTGCGAAGCCTTCAGTTTGCTTGGCCTTTTCTCCGCCGATTTGCATCTTGTAACCTGCGGGCAGAGTCTTCTGAAACTCCAACAAGGCGGGAAGCACGGGGTTCAGGGCTTCCGAATTCAGGCGTCCGGGCACAGGAAACGCCGCTACAGACATCACGCGGAAATGTTCCTGCCGGTTGATACGCTGGGTCTCCAGAGTGTGCCTAATCGATGAGATTTCGAGCAGCGGCACCGAGACTCCAGCTTGAGTGGAGGAGTAAACGTAGAGGTTTTGGATGTCCGAGAGCTGCGACCGCTCCTGCGTGCGCAGCCGCGCCACCACAGGAATTTGTTTGTCGCCTTCGCGAAAGGCCGTCAGCGTTACGCCGTTCATTGCTGCGGTGGAGGAGTCGGCAACATCCATGTTCGTCACGCCCGCCAAGTTGGCGCGGTCCGGGTCGATCTCCAGCTTCACGCCAGAACTTTCCACGTCCCAATCCGTGCGCACCCGAGCCGTAAAGGGTGAGGAACGCAGGATCGCTTCCACCTGATTGGCCAGGCTCCGCAAGGTGCGAATATCCCGAACTTCGTCGGTGGCCGTGACGTCCACTTGCCCGGACAGCATGACCTGAATGGGCATGTTGACGGGGTTGGTCTGGAGTTGACGCGCGTCGATGCGGGCGCCGGGGACCAACCGCGAGAGGGCGGACTGCAACGCGTTAACCAGGGGCGGCGTAACGTTCTTGTCGGTTACTTCGATAATCTCCTGGGCGTAATTGCGTTGCTGCTGCTGGGGGGTTACGGAACTCCAGAAACGGGGACCCCCGCCACCCACAAAGGTCGTGATCGATTGAAGGATCTGGCGTGGCTTGCCATCCTTACCGGGATGTTCGCGGCCGTATTGTTCGCCCACCTGGCGAATCACCTGCTCGGCTTCTTGCGCCGCCTGATTCGTGGCCGTGAAGGAAGCGTCATTGGGGAGCCAGATATCGAGGTACGACCAGTATTGGACATCGTCAGGAAAGAACGACGACTTCAATTGGTGGCCGATAACGGCACCCCCCGCCAGGAACAGCAGCGACCCGACAAAAACCGGCCAGCGATGCCGGATGGCCGATCCCGCCAGCCGGTAGTAAAACCCCGTGAACCCGCGCTGACGGCGCTCTTCGATGCTCGCTTCGGGCTTCTTGCTGGGACGCAGCAAGTAATATCCCAACAAGGGAATAAACGTCATCGAGACAATCCGCGAGCACACCAGGGCGCTGGCCATCACGATGGGCAGGCTATAAAGAAAGTTCCCCGTGTTCCCGGTAACCAACAGGAAAGGCAGGTAGGCAATGATGTTGGTGATCGTGGCGTAGAGGATCGCCTTGGCCAGCTTGGTCGGTCCGAGCCAGGCAGCAATCAAAGGCGGATGGCCCTCCGCCATGTCGCGCTTGACGGCGTCACCGGCCACCACGGGGTCGTCGACCAGCAGGCCCAGAGCGATGATCAGGGTTGCAATCGATACCTGTTGAATGTCGATTCCCAGCAAGTAAATCACTCCGAAGTTCATCGCCAGGGTAATCGGGATGGCGAGCGCCATCAGCAAGGCGGAGCGCCATTCCCAGAAGCCGATCAGCGAGACCAAGATGACGAGCACGATCGCCTCGTAGAGGGCGTCCATGAAGATGTCCAGCTTCTCGCGGACTTGGCGAGGCTGATCGGAGGTTCGCGCCATAATCAAGTCGCGGGGCAGGATCTTGCGAAGGTCCTCGAGTTTCTGGTCAATATTCTGCCCAAAGGCCTGGATCTGCTCGCCCGACTTCATGAAGATGGCCAGGGTGATGGCGCGGCTGCGGTGCCACTGGCCCGCGGAGTCGCACCACGTGTAGTAGTTCAGATAAGAAGCGGGGCTCTGGTAGCCGCGGCTGATGTCTACCAGATCGCGCAGGTAAACCGGACTCCCGTCCGCAGACGCCCCCACGATCACATCGCCGATCGCCTTCACACTATCGAATTGGCCGGAGGGATCGATGATCAGGTTTTTCTGGCCGAGATCCAGTTGGCCACCGGGGAGCGCAATGTTGCGGGCGTAAAGGAGATTGCGCAGGTTGGAGGGTTGGAAGCCGTAAGACGCCAAGCGCTCCTGCGAGTAATCGAGGTAAATCGTCTGGTTCAGGACCCCCGCACGCTGCGACTTGGAAGCCTGCGGTATGCCCAACAGCGTGCGGCTGATGAGGTCAGTGAAATCGTCCAATTCGCGATAGCTGTACTTTTCGCCGGCCACGGCTGCCAGCCTGGACTGGGCGTCCTCGGGATTGCGAATCACCGCCGGTTGCCAGGCGTCGGGGTGGATGTCTGCCTGGCTCAGATGCAGTCGAATGTAGTCGTGGACATAAGCCAGCAGTTTCTCATCGTCGTAATCCGACCCCGCGTCGAGTCCGATGAAGCCTGCTCCCTCAAAGAAGCGGATGTCGCGGATGACGCGGTCCCCTTCGGCGACGCGAGCAAACAGGACGAATCCCCGCCGCACGGCATCCGCAGACACCGATTGCGGAAAACAAAAAACAAGGCTGACCCGCGGTTCCGCGCTGTGACCCCGGGGACGCGTGGACCGTATGGCGCGCTCCACGTCATGGGCCCGCAGGGCGATTTCCACTTCGTCTGCGGGCGGGCTCGCCACCGTCAACATGAGCGCGGCGGTGTCGCCAAAATCACTTTGAAACTGGATGGGCCCTGCACCCTGCGGCAGCCGGGCGTTCAGGCCGGTAAGCTTCAGGTTGATGTCGCTGAACTGCGTCTTGGTGTCTTGAACATTTTCCGCCAACTGCACCGTCACGATTGATAGTCCGGGCAGGCTGGTGGACTCGATGCCAAAATCGGAGGCGGTCCCCGGGTGGATGTTCTTGTTTTGCGCGATGGTTTCTTCAATCGGCCGGGTGACGAGTTGCTCCACTTGCTGGGCGTTCACCCCAGGCCAAGCGCACATCGCCACGGCCACGCGCACAGGAATATCCGGGTCTTTGCGCTTCGGCATGTGGGTATAGCCAAACCATCCCCAAATGAACACGCCCGCCAAGACCACCACGGAAATCTGCCGGTGCTCCGTAAAGAAGCGTGCAGTGTTGTGGGTGGTGGCGATGAGCTCGGTATCGGTTTTATGCGCCATTTCTTAATTCCATCCGAACCCGCCCTGACTCATGTCCCCCCTTGCCTCCTCGGGGGAGAGGGGACGGGGGTGAGGAGGTTCCAATCGGAGCCGAAGCGGTCAAATACATAATGACGTTTCTGCGGTGCAGACCCCGCGGCGCCCGAAACTTCGCCTTCCAAAAACCCTGCGGGATTTCCCCATGAAAGAAATGCACCTCTGAGAGCCACGATGTCCGGGCTGCCTGCTGCCCTCTGCTCAGTGCCCAATGCTTAGCGTCTACTGCCCTACGGCATCACCTGGACCTGTTCACCATCCGTGGCGATGGTTGCCCCGACACTGATCACCTGCTCTCCCACGCTCAGGCCCTGGGTCACACTGATCTGGTTGCCGTAGATTTCGCCGACTTGAATGTCGCGCAAGCGCGCCACGGATTTCCCACTTTGATCCTCCACGACGAAGGCAGCGAATCTGCCGGGATCGCGGATCGAACGCACCACCGCGCTCAAAGGAATCACGGCCACTGGGGTCGCAAGCTTGGAACCACCCACGTTCAGCGTGGCGACCATGCCGGCCCGGAGCACGTCATGCGGATTGGGGATAGTGACTTCCACGGAAAACACCCGGCTCTTTGGATCGGCAGCCGGCGAAATAGCCGTGATGCGGCCTTGAAACTCCTCAGGGACGGACTCGGTGGTGAGGGTCTGGGGAGCCCCAAGCTCCACGCTCTTGATGGCAGTGTCCGGCACCCCGTAAACCGCCTTTACCAAATGCAGATCCGCCAACACGAATCCTGGGCTGGAGGGGCCGACGAGGCTGCCCACCTCCACATTCCGGCTGAGCACCCAACCGCTGAGGGGAGCGCGGACTGCGCAATCCTCAAGCGCCAGTTGCGCCTGGGCAAGCTGCGCCTGGGCGCTCATAACCAAGGCCACACTCGAGTCGTATTTTGCTTTCGCCGCGTCAAAATCAGGCTTCGTCAGGCTCTCGGAGGCATAGAGGGCGGTTGCCCGGTCATAGTTCAGCTTGGCATCCTCGAGCCCCGCCTGGGCCTGGGCGAGTTGCCCCTTCGCGGCATTGAGTTGGTTTTCATAGTCGCGGGTCCGAACTTGCGCCAGCACCACATCCCGCTCGACCCAATCACCCTCCTGGACGTCCCGCATGCGGCCATCCGCCCCTTTCACTTGCAGAATGCTCTGGACGTAGCCGCCTGACTTGAAGCCCAAGACCACCTGCGAATACGGCAGGATATTCGCCGAGTAAACCGCGCCCGCGCTGCCTCTATATGTGCCGACCGTGGCGACCTGCACCGGGGTAGGCGACTGTTGATAACCCTGCTCGTGTCGACATCCGGCGGCGAGGCCGATCACACCCAAGAGTGCTACCGCGACCACCATGCTGCTTGCCCGCCCCGTCGTCGGTTCCATTTCCTATTCCTCACCCAAGGCTTTCTCGAGATCAGCCTTGGCTGTCCAGAAGGAAAGCAGAGCCTCCCGGTACTGAGCATCGGCAGTCGCCACGGCAGCTTCCTGTTGCAGCGTGTCCTTCAGCAGAGTGGCGTTCTGCCGGTACTGGTTCATGACCTCCCGCAGCTTCTCTTCCTCCGTTTGGCGCGCCAACTGGTCAACCTCGACGAGAGAGCGTGATTCCGCGAGCTTGCGGAAGCGCACACCCACCTCGACCAGAATTTCCTGCTCCACGTCGCGTTGCGAAAGATCTGCCTGGTTGACGGTCAGCGTCTTTTCGGCGAGTTCCTTCTTCTTGCGCCCCCAGTCCCAGACGTCCCAATTAATCATGAGTCCAACCGACGTGATGTTCTTGGGTACAAAGTTGACGTTGAAGGGCGACATGTAGTTGAACGCAAGGCTGACGTCAGGAATGTATTCATCCCGCTGGGCGCGGACGTCAAGTTGAGCCTGCTTCATTTTCAAGCCCGCTTCCCGGATTTCCGGCCGCTGGTCCAGCGCCCGACGGCGAGCCTCTGCCAGGTCGAGCTCGTAGGTCGCCAATTCGGGAATCGCCTGGACGGCAAACTCCGTGGTCAGATCTCGTCCCAAGACTTCATTCAAGTCTTCCTGCTCGCTTTGGAGCCCATCCTGAAGCTTCACGACTTCGTACTCGGCCCTGGCAAGCTGCGTCTTCACATTAAGGGCGTCCGATTTGAGCACCACCTCCTGAGCCAGGTATCGGTCGGTCAACTGGTCGAACTCCGTATAGAACTTGACGGCTTGATTCGCGGCCTCCAGCGCACTCTGCGTTTGCAAAATGGAGTAGTAATCTTCCTTAACCTGTTCAGCCACCGTTTGGCGTTGCTGCCGCAATGCCTCGCGGGCCAACTCCACGCTCAGTTCCCCTGCCTGAATTCCCAGGCCAATCCGATGAAGTTGCGAGAGAGGCTGCGTGGCGGTTTGAAAAATGTAAGTCGTGGGGCGGAGAGGTGTGCTGATGTCCGTATTGTGCGCGGGAACAGGCCCGATCCCCGGATAGGTTCCAAACTCGCCCTCGGGAAACTGAAAATTGAGGGGTGTGAGCAGTTCTGACTCGAGCAAGTACAAATCGAAATGCGGCAGCCGCTCTGTGCGAATGGCCGCCACCGCGTCCTTTGCTTTTTCAACCTCGAGGACTGTCCGTTTCAATTGGCGGTTATTGGCCATCGCCAGCGAAACCGCCGCATCGAGGCTCAGTTGATTGGCCGAGGAAGTTGCGTCCTGCTGGGCCAAGGCGGGAAGAGCGATGACGACCACAAAAAATAGGGAGTGCCTCAGACGGGTGGGCATCATCCTGGAGACCCCTTTCCCCACTGGCTGTCTGGGCGCGGGGATTTAATAGCATCATGCCCACAGGCGTGCAACCTGAATTCGCCGGTTCGTGGGAAAAGGGGGGACTCGAAGTCTCACCCCTCGCGGAACCAAATCCTGAGCTGCGAATGCCCCTCTGAATTCTAGAACTGTATTGTCGGCACGAAAACACAGGCGACAGTCTGTGGGGTAGGTAACGGAAAAGCTCCATGCCATAATCCGTCAGGACCCCTCGATACGGAGCTCCGACGAGCAAGCGTCACGTGGATGTCCAAACTTCTGCCTGCCCGGGTTCACACATGAAAACCGCTCGCGGTGAGCTATGGTCGAAACCCATCGGAGCAGCAACTGTCGCCTCATTTCGACTCGGGTTCCATTGTGATCGAGGGCAAGTTCACGTCGTACAAGCCAGCGGGTCACACCATGGGCTCGCCGGGAAAATTCGGCTGGGAGATCAACGTGTATCGAATGAGCGACCACACAATGGTCACAACCAATACAAAAGGGACCGAGACGATGCCTGGTTGGAAAGAGGATCAGTTGGAGAAAGGCACCGCATTTTACGCGGCATACGACATCAAGAAGGACCTGAAGTAGCGCCGCAAGCGTGGCGCGCGCTGGGCGGTTTCCTAGGGAGCGCTTGAAGACAAGGCCGAAGGCTGTGCCGCTTGCCCGGCTAGGCGCGTTAGCTCCTGCGGTCGAGGCGCGGTGCCCTGCTCCTCGGAGCGTAGGGCTCGAACCTCATCGAAATAGTGTGTGCAAGGACAAACGACACCAGGACTGTCACAGGGAAAAATCCGACAACGATGGCAGCGTCGGGTTTGTCGACATGAGCAGGAATAAGTCGGCCGCGGTAGAGAGCTTGATGTAGAGGATCTCGAACGAGAAAACAAAGTTCGAGAGAACCGCACCGCGGCGATGAAGCCTAACTAACCAGTAGCCGGCCAGAATTAATCCGAACAAGAAAACCGCATTCATTGTCGCCTTCGAATCGTAGACAACACGCTCATAGGGAAGTTGCGCGAAATTGCGAATTCTGGGACCAAATCGCACAACTTCGTCGATCAGCACTGCCGCTCCAAACAGACCCTAGCCCAGATTGAGACCACCGATAAGACGAATGACGAGCCTGCTCCAGTGTTTCACGGTGCGCCTGCGCTCGCGCTGGTACGGCTGATCATGGGCGGGGATTGACGACGATGCGGCGGATGTCCTCGAGCTTGACTTCGTTGAACTGCTCGCTGCCCGGCACCTGTTGCCGGATGCTAGGGCCGGGAGCTGGGTCGACGGTGAAAGCCGAGCTTTGGCCGTTTGCGAAGACGCAGGTGACCAGCAAAATCGGCTGACCGTCGGGACCTTTGTCGGCATTTACGCTCACCTCTTTAATATTTCTCCATTTGATTTCGAAGGTGGCCTTCCCCCGCCACAAACGAATACCGTCTTGGGCATCGTCCGAGAAGTTGTGATAGGACGTGCCCTCCACGATCGTTGGGTAGGCGGTGTCAGGGGAACCCTCCCACCTCAGCGTCGTGCCATTTACTTCGGTGATCTGAAATTTGTCCTCGGAAGACCCGGGGTCCTGCGGAAGTGGCGGCTCGCCGCCTTCAGCGACGATAATGGTTTTGAGATCTCCGATCGAAACAGTGTAATCGGCGAGTTCCACTACACCTTCGAGTTCGTAGCTGGTCACGGAGGCCTTGCGCGTCGTGCCATCGCGGAGGGTGAGGAGCGCCACGGGGTCGGGATGCGCCTCGTTGCCGTTGTCCTCGGGCGGAGCGAATACGACGGATGCGAGTTGACTCCAGAGGATGTCTTCAGGAGCCGCTCCAGGGCTGTCTTGAATCCTGAGGCCGTCCACATCTTCGTAGGGGCAAGCGTTGATGGAGCAGGGGCCCGAAATATAGCGGCTGACGAGCGGTTCGTGAATCTCAGTCGTAACACCATCGACGTCGGTGACGCGGAGAACGCGCCGATCTTGCTTTTGGATCTGTAGCCAGACGTAAACTCCGAACCCAATTACGAAGACGAGAACGGACGCAGCTCCGATCATTAGGTTCTTCTTCATCGCGCGGCGATTCTACCTCTGACGCAGGCGAGGAGCCCGATGGAAATTGCCCGCGCTTGCATGGGATGACACGATAAGAGAGATTATGGCAATGGGTCGGCAGCTGATTACGGGAATGGATCGACAGCTGGCTTTCCGTCGGGCATGGGGCACTTGCCCGCCGTGCAGGTCGTGACGAGTTCGTAGTTGAACGCGCGCGGGCCAAAGTTACCGTGGGCCTTCTTCATTCTTCCCAGTGGAACACTTGAGAGGTTCCAGATTTCCCGTGCAACGAAAGAGCATTTTTTCTTGGTGGTCATTGTTCCGTCTGCGTGTTAGGTTGCGGGCGATGAGCTTTTTCAATAAATCGGTGCCAGCGGCAGCAGTGCCGAGTGCTGGCGAGCGTCTCGGAGTGCTGGTTGCCGAGATCCGGGAGCTTGATGCTGACCTGAGCGATGCGGTCAGGGCAGAGGCGGAGTATCGGGCCGCCCACCCGGAACTACGCATACTTCTCACCGCCGTAGGAGCCTTTCTGCCGAACGATCCGACGGGTCGCTTGCTTCGCTCGGCGAATTAACTGCCGCGCTGTTTCGCCATGCCGGCCGCCAGCCCTGCCCTCGGGCAGGGCTGGCCCTCTCTCTTCACTCCTAGACTCTTCTTGCTTTTCCTCTACATCTTGATTTCTCGTTAGCTCTTCACTCATGGCTCACCCTACCTTTCTGCGCATCCTAGCGCCTGGTTGGGGTGAACCCAAAGCTCAGAAACTCTAGTTAGCGAACCCTCTCAACTCACTCCCATTTCCGCTGACGGCGAACAATCGCTTGCCGTGCGGGGCAACGAGAATTCGGCGTCACCTTCCGGGTGGATACCAAACTCCGACAGTGTTTCAAAAACGGGCCTCATCGCGGAGTCTGGATCGCGGAAGAGTTCACTTCCACGAATTCGTGCAAATCGCCAACCTACTCGCTCAAGGACCGCTTGACGCGCCATGTCGGTCGCCACGTTCTCAATCGAATGAAAGCGGTCACCGTCGCATTCGACAGCAAGCCGCCCGCTACTACTTTCGACTACAAGGTCGATTCGGTAATGGCCTACTACCCACTGGGGTTAAGCGCGCGCGGAGATCCTCGCTCGACTTCACGCTTTGGTGAAAATGCGCGTCCGATAAAGCACTGACGTTAATCAGGCATGTGGTCGTCAGCGCCGATGCGTTAGAATCTCGGGTCCCGGGAGCGACCGTAATGCTACTGAGAATCACACGTTTGGAATGGAGGGTGCGCACGGTCTTTGGAGATGAGACACGACTTTTTCTGTCGGCAAGGGTCCAGAAACCCGGCAAGCGGCGCAGGCTTTCTTTTTCGCCCCGGGGATTCTGCGCGGCCTTCTTGGCTAGTTTGGCGTTGTTGTTCGTATTCTCGTCCGCCAGCTATGCCATCGGTCAGACGCGATACGTCAGCAGCGTTCCCGAACCGGGCAGCTTCGCCATCGTGCAGAAAGAAGAAATTGCCACGCTCTACGTGGACGAACGGGATTATCCGGGCGTGGTGCGCGCCGTTGGCGACCTGCAGGCGGATGTTGAGCGCGTTTCCAAACGCAAGCCTGCCATCGTTCACGAACTAGGGGGCCTCGGAGCGAACGCGATCATCGTGGGCACCATTGAAAAGAGCGAAGTGATCGAGCGGTTGATCCGAGAAGGAAAGATCGATCCGGCAGCGATCGCTGGGAAGTGGGAATCGTTCCTTATTCAGGTCGTGGCGAACCCTCTGCCCGGAGTCACGCGCGCGCTGGTGATCGTTGGAAGCGACAAGCGGGGAACGATCTTTGGAGTTTACGATCTATCGGAACAGATGGGAGTTTCGCCCTGGTATTGGTGGGCGGATGTTCCCGTCGAGCATCAGGATGCTCTCTATGTGAAAGCCGGCCGATACGTCCAGGGACCGCCTTCCGTTAAGTATCGCGGCATCTTCTTGAATGACGAGGCGCCGGATTTGACGAATTGGATAGCAGAGAAGTTCGGAATGGTTCCGCCTCGAAAGGATCCCCCGATTCCTCCGGGCATAGCCAACTACGGCAGCGCGTTTTATACGAAATTGTTCGAGCTGATTCTGCGGCTTAAGGGCAACTACCTTTGGCCGGCGATGTGGAACAATGCTTTCAACGAAGATGACCCGGATAATTCCCGGTTGGCCGATGAATACGGCGTGGTGATGGGGACGTCGCATCAGGAGCCGATGCTCCGGGCACAGAAAGAGTGGGACCGGCGCTACCTGGGCACGCTGGGAACTTGGAACTACACCAAGAACCCAGATGTTCTTGAAAACTTTTGGCGGGAAGGCATCCGGCGGAACAAGAACTACGAAAGCCTTGTCACCATCGGTTTGCGGGGTGCGGATGATACGCCGATGGCTCCCGGAGGGCCAGAGGCGAACATGGCCCTGCTCGAGAAGATTGTCGCGGTTCAGCGGAAGATGCTTGCCGAGGAAATGAATCCTGATGTGATGAAAGTGCCGCAAGTGTGGTGCTTATACAAGGAGGTGCAGGATTTCTACAACGCCGGCATGCGTGTTCCGGACGACGTGACGCTGCTATGGGCCGAGGACAATTGGGGCAATGTTCGCCGCCTGCCGACCGCGGAAGAGCGCAAGCGCAGCGGGGGCGCTGGGGTCTACTATCATTTCGATTACCACGGTGGGCCACGGAGCTATCAGTGGATCAACACGAACCCCATTGCCAAGATCTGGGACCAGATGTCGCTCGCCAAGCAATATGGCGCTGATCGCGTGTGGATCGTGAACGTCGGTCACTTGAAAGGTTATGAGTTTCCCCTCGAATACTTCCTGAATCTGGCGTGGGACACGAACAGATGGACCAATGCCAACATCAACGAATACACCCGGCTATGGGCCGAGCGGGAATTCGGGGCCGCGTACGCGGGGGACATCGCCGCAATCATTTCCGGTTACACGAAATACAACGGCCGGCGCAAACCTGAGCTGCTCGAACCGAACACCTACAGCCTGTCCAACTACCGGGAGGCGGAGCGCGTGATGGCGGATTTCCAGGCCATCACCACGAAAGCGCAGGAGATCTATGACAAGTTGCCGCCTGATAAGCGGGACGCTTTCTATGAGCTCGTGCTCTTCCCCACAAAGGCGAGCGCGCAAGTGAATGAGATGTATTTCGCCGCGGGGAAGAATTCCCTGTACGCGCAGCAGGGCCGAGCCAGCGCCAACGACATGGCCAGTCAGACGCGAGCCTTGTTCCAGGCGGACACGGACTTGATGGACTATTTCAACCATACGTTCGCCAATGGCAAGTGGGACCACTTCATGGACCAATCGCACGTTGGCTATACGACGTGGCGCGATCCGCCGCAGAACACCCTTGAAGCCATCAAGCTGATCGAAACCCCGGTACCCGATGCGGCGGCGATGGGCATTGCGGTGGATGGCTCCGATGCCAGTTGGCCGGGAACACAGGGCGAGCCGGCACTTCCGGAGTTCGATGCATTCGACCAGCAACGTCATTATATTGACGTATTCAACAAAGGGAAGACGCCATTTGCATTCACAGCAACCGCCAGTGCGCCCTGGATTGTGCTTAGTGAAACCCGCGGCAAAATCGAAAAAGACGCACGACTTTGGGTCAGCGTGGATTGGAGCGCCGCCCCGCAAGGGGAGGCTAGCGGTGTTGTGAATGTCTCCGGCGCACAAACCAACCTCGCCGTAAAGGTGTCCGCTTTCCAGCCTGCCGAAGTGACGCGCGATTCTTTGCAGGGCTTCGTGGAAGGTGAGGGTTATGTTTCCGCTGAAGCAGAACACTACACGAAGAAGACTGACGCCGGGGCTAATCGCTGGATCAAGATTGAGGACTACGGTCGAACCTTGTCCGGCATGAGGGCGACGGGACCCGCGGACGCGCCCAGCGCCACGCCAGGCAAGGACTCCCCTTGCCTGGAGTACCGCATGTACTTGTTCAACCCAGCGTCGGTAGATGTGGAGGCGATCGTTGGTCCGACCCTGAATTTCGTCCCCGGCCGGGGACTGCGGTACGGCGTGTCATTTGACGATGAGGCTCCGCAAATCGTCACGCTGATCCCCAAAGACTACAACGCACAGAACGGAAACCTTGATTGGGAGAAGTCAGTCATGGACAATGCGCGCTCCGCTCACACGACGCACACGCTGACTGGATCCGGCTATCACACGCTGAAGTTCTGGATGGTCGATCCCGGCGTTGTGTTGGAGAAGCTCATTGTGAATCTCGGTGGAGTGAAACCGAGCTATCTCGGTCCGCCGGAAAGCTATCGCAGCGGCGACATGTCGTCCTCTCGGCAATAGGTTGCCGCTTGCGGATCGAGGATTGCAGACAGTCCTGGATCGTTGGAAGCCGGATTGCCCTGCAAAAAGAGGACTCCCCTTGGGGGCCTTAGCGTGTCTCATTACGGGCAAGATTTTTCTGAATAAAAACAGATCGGTACCGTTGCATCCCACCACGCATCCCCCGAGGTCAATGAGGGGTAGCCGGACAACTACGTACCATTGCGAACTTCTCTGGTTAGCGCGTTCTGTAAAAGGGGATGTCAAGAAAAAACACTTCTGCCGCGACTGGAGGGAGCACAGAAATTCTTTCTGACATCCAGCCCATGTATTGAAGCGAGAATCTGCGATTTCCCCAATTCTGCAGATTCATCCTGCTCGCGTAACGACGTCGTTCGGTTTCTGACGCAACAAGCAGTGTGGTTATCAGGTGTTAACCATGGTTCTATCTGAGACTCGTGGCCTATAGCTTTTCTGGTTGTCCGAGGGGGCATATCGTTAATCGACAGACTCGCGGTGCTCGAAGCACACTCTCCGGCTTACGTGCTAATGGATACTCACCCTCGAACCAGAGCGTCTGAAGAACCGACAGACCACCGCCAGGAATGAATCCAGAGATGGATGGGTTCTCGACGAGACGCTCCAGCTGCTTGTTGTTTCAAATGTTCGGCGTCGAAACCAACTCCTTTCTTCCACACGATCAAAGTGATCGCGGCGATCTTGCGGTATCTGGATCACGACAACTGATAGCTACCGGATCAAAGGACTGGAGGGCGTTTATCACAACCTGTTCTGTCTTGAACAGGGCATCTTCTACAAGGATGATCCACACCGACAAGGATCAAGAGACGCTCAACTAGGCACAGGTAAGTTGCTCCGCTCCTACATTGCCGAACTCAGCGAGAAGGAAGCTGCACACGCCAGCGGAGGAGTTTGCGCCCGTTGCGGGGGTACCCTCATCGGTTGCCGGGCCGGTGCAAAGTATTGCTCTCCATCGTGCCGCCAGATGGCCCATGCTAAAGCGTCTGAGAAAGCCAAGAAGACCATCAAAAACTCAATAAAACTGGGGCATTATCCGTCAACAAATTCAGAAGTTGATATGTCGGGTCAACCCCTGCAATAAGCGTTAATTGGCGCAAATATCTGGTGCCGTTGACGAGCGTTCAGCTCAAGCATTCGCAGTACATTCGTCGCATCGAGATTTGCTCGCATCGTGGGCCGAAAAGTGATCGTGCCGAGTTCAACCTGATTCAGGAGGCGCTTGCCGCTTGTGCCTCCTTGAGGCGAACAAGGAAGGATCGCTTCTCGCGCGTAATCACAATTCTATCTTCACGCGCCAGCCAACCAACGGCCCAGTCAAAGACGGGGGACTTACCTTTGATGTTTTTCTTAAGCCGGGGAAGTGATAGCTCACCTTTGTCGTTTAGGGCGTGCCAGATAACGCCGGCTGTGGAACCAATTTCGGCTTGCATCACGGCTCTCCTTCCTGACGGAAGTACCGCGTTCCGTCAGTCAGCTTGCACCAACGTCCTCCGACTGATGCCGATCAGGCAGAGGCAGCTTTAGCAACGGCAATTTCCTTGCCCATCCCAACCTTCGACGCTCTGATCACAAGTATGCCGTTGCTGAGCGTCGGGTTCACCCTTTCCGGGTCGATTTGGGAGGGCAGATCCAAGACGCGAAAAATCTGGTCGGCTCGGTTTTCAGAGTAGATGGTCTTTCCCTCCTCCGGCTCCGAGGCCTCTTGCCGCTTGCCAGTGATGCAAAGCAAGCGAGGCGTAGCTCCCACTTTTAAATCCTTCTCGTTGAACCCGGGCACCTGCATGCGAATGATGAGTTCGGCTTCCGTCTCCGCGACATGCAGGGGGACGCTTAGCAGGATTTCCGACTCCGCACGGACCCAATCCTCACGGTCATGGCCGTGCCTGAATCCGCTAGATTCAAACAACTCATAGGCACGGCGCGCGATTCGTGCAGTGATCTCCTGCGCCTCCTCGAAGAATGGATCGCCTGCAACGAGCTGACGGATTTCTGGCGTGCGGACAAGTCCCGTTTCAAGTTGATCTTCCATGTGTGCCTTTCTCCTTTCTGTGGGTTTTTCTGATTCTCCGGTTTCGGATTGGCCGACACGAACTGCCCGAGTCCATTTGGTCGCGCTGCTCCACCCGGGGTGCACGGCGCACCAAAGATTGCACCTCGCCATAGTCGAGCCGGTAGGCCAGAAACCTAACGCAGACCCATTGTGAATATCAAGAGCACAGAGGCAACTGGCGAACGAGTGGCCGCAGACTCGGACACCATCCCGACGCGCAGCCCTGGCCGGAATGATGTCCAACATTTCCGCCGGTGACAGGTCGAAGAATTCCAAAGGGCCGAATTGTCCTGGCCAAAAAGTGGCACGAACCGGAGGCCCGCGCAATTTAGCGGGCAGGCGGGGCTGCCGAAGGCGCACGATTCTTGCGGTAGGCAGTGTCGACAGTGCAAACCGCCTTCGTTCAGGCATGGAGGACATTGGCTCAGGAAGCCAGCAACTTCTCTCGTGTGTCAGGCAGGCTTGCCAACCCGCAGTGCCCGGTGTCCGCAGACTGATGCACGACCAGACCGGCGCGCGTGCGGATGGCAAGAAACCTTCGGTGAGAGTGACCAGGCTTCGCAGTGTCTGTGGACTTTGACAAGCGGCAGGTGCGTCAGCCCGGCCCAAGAAAAGCACGGTTCTGCCGGCTGAAGCGCAAATGCAGCGCAGAATCGCAAGCCATCACCGGAATCCGTGGAAGAGCGCCCCTTCCTGATCCGCGACTAGCTTCGCTCAGGCCCTCTGCCCCTCCTTGCATTGACGGCAGAGGTGCGTCCAAGGCACCGCTTCCAGACGAACCTTGGAGATAGGCTGCTTGCAGACCACGCATATGCCATAGGTGCCCTGCCCGATCCGTTCCAGTGCCTCTTCGATCGCTCTCAAGAGACGGCCATCGGTTTGATGCAAGCGGATCTGAAGCTCCGCCTCGGCATCGGCGCTGGCTTGGTCACCCAAATCCCCATCCCAGCCTCCTGCTGCAGGGACCGGGGCTGGAGCGTCGCCTTGGGAAGCAGACAACCCGCGTCGCTTCTCCAATAACAGTCTCTTGTATCGCTGCAAATCGGCTGGGCTCATGGCGCGAGCATTTTACACCCACCGAGAGCCCTGTGCCCGCAATCCATCGCCTTCAGGGCGCCCTGCGGCTCATTTCTCCTGACACCCTCGTCCCCAAGCAACCCCGCGGATGTTTTGTACCAGCGTGAATGATAGTTTGGCCCCCACCGCATTCGGGCTTAACATTCAGAGCTTGTAGCCGATTTTGCGGAGGAACTCCTTGCGGTGTTGAACGTCGCTCGGCCCTTCAACACCTTTGGGCGGCGCGCCGTCAATCACGCCCAGCACCCCTCGGCCTTGCGGGCTTTCCGCGACGATCACCTCGACTGGGTTCGCTGTGGCGCAATAGATCGAGCAAACCTCGAAGCACTCCTTGATTCGCCCCAGCACGTTGATGGGATAGGCCTGGCGCAGAAGCACGATGAACAAGTGCCCGGCGCCAATCGCCTGCGCGTTCGCGATCGCGGCCCTTCGCAGCTCGTCGTCGTTCGCCTCCACCCGCACCAGACACGGCCCGGACGCCTCGTTGAACGTAATGGCGAACTTCGCTCCGGGCACTGTGTTTACCACGGCCTCGTAAAGGTCTTCCACGGTCTTGATGAAGTGCGTATGGCCCAGGATCAGGTTCGCGCCCTCGGGGATCTCCATCGGCACACTCTTGAGTTCCATCTCGCACCTCGCTTTCCGCTCGTTCCAACAGATCTGGACGCCAGCTTTCGCCGGCTGTCGAGTCACCTCGTCTGCGACCCGTCCCCGACGGCGCCATTATGAGCACACCTCATTCTCCGGGCAACCCCGCGAAGAAGCACACTCCTGACGACCACGTCTCCACTCGCATGCTGAAGGTGCACGAGCAACTGGACGATGCATATGCGCCGGCGTCGGAAGCAGCGATTCAGGAGCAACTGGCCGAGGCGGGTGCTCGATTGGCGGACGGGCTGAATTCCATCTGGCCGCGAGGAGTACCATCTCACCCTGGCGCGCAACTGGCGGGCAGTCAGAACCGGCCAAGTGGCACTAATCCCTCCGGCAGTGGCTTCGATGGAGAAATAGATAGGCCGAACCTACGAGGTATGGCGCCAGTCCTCGACCCAAGCAGCCGATATCCCAGCGATTCTGTCCAACGAACCGCTGGTGCGGTGGGGCCGCCCTTTGGAGGTTAGATAACGGCGCAGCAATTCTTCTCGCGAGATCCAGAAATGCATCCTTTGCAGGCCTCGTCCGCGCTTGTGGATCCCGCCGGAATGAAATGCCCACATCAGCGCGTGCACGAGCATGTCTTCTCCGAGATCATGCACCCGTTCGGTCAGTGAGTCCTTAGGGGACGTTGTGGTGAATCCGTAACAGCGCGCTACCGTGGCAAGCTTGCTCAAACGGTCACGGGCCACAAAGACGCCGCGGCCATGGAAGGCCCTCGCCGCCAGATCGCGATTCGAATCCACGTAGTCTGCGAGCAACTCGAAGGATCTCTCCAGACGACGCCCGAATTGCCCCCTCCATCCAAGAGAGCAGCGAGATTGGAGGAGATCCCCTAAGTGCTCGTTTCAGAAGTGGAGGTCGATAACCCAATCGCCCCTGCACACTTTGATGCCGCCGGGGAGTACGACGTCTTGTTCTGCACGATGCCTTGCGATCCGCAGAATGCAGTCGTCAGAATCGCAAAATTCAACGATCTCGTAGCAGCGCCTCAGATATCGATCGAGCCCGAGGACCAAGTACCGAATGTTCCGCTGGACGAAATTGTACGAATCAGAGTGAGCGGTCTCGTGTGTCTCGGGAGCGGCTCCACCAAACAACAGGCTGTTTGGCCCTTGTGCAGAAGACAGGATCCCGATTTGGCCGGGTCGTGAAGACATTGAACCGGAATTTCCGATTTGCGCATCGTACGCTTCTGCTGCCCTTGACACAACGAACTTGCCACCATCTGACGAAAACCCTCTCGCAACTCGCTGAAAGATAAGTGGTTGTAGACACAAGAATCGCGTTCTGGTCCCCTAGTCCTATCTTCTAAGGATCGCCACCAGCCCGAGTTGGCAATCGTCCCAGTGGAGTTATGGGACGAGGTGCAGAAACGCTTGAACTCCTTCGCTGATAAGTGCAAGAGTAATCGGCCATCAGGATTGTTGCCGCGCTCACTCACAAACGACTACTTATTCAGTGGCTTGCTAAGGTGCTCGAAGTGTGGCGGAAATCTGGTAATTTCAACAGGGGGCGGGATGTACCGCTATCCCAAATACGCCTGCACCAATTACGTCAATCGGGGTGTGTGCTCGAATAACTTATATATCCGCCGAGATGAACTGGAAGAACGGTTGCTCGGCAATCTACAAGCAGAACTATTACAACCCGAAGCCATCGACCTTGCGATTGCAGAATTCAGCCGTCAACTTGTCTCATCGCTGGGAAATATCTCCAGTGAACTCGTTCAAATGCGTCAGCGCAAGCAAAAGCTGGAGAGCGAAATTCAGAAGTTCATGGCTGCGATTGCCGAGCACGGCCATTCGAAGTCTATGCTTGAACAAATTGCAATCCGCGAGAAGGAGGTTGAGTCCATATCCAACCGATTGCTTGAAACCTCTTCAGACTCAATTCAAACGCGGGTGGAAGAAGTTAGAAAGTTCGTTCAAGAAGGAATCGCTGACCTTCGTACGCTTCTAAGTGACAATACGTCGTTAGCCAAAAGAGAACTCCACCGGCATTTACCCGAGGTGCGAATGTTCCCTGAAAACGAGGACAAGAATTGGCATTACGTGGCCGAAGGGAATTGGGACTTGCTCGGCACTGACCCACGTGTGGCCTCAAGACGCCAGTTTCTCGACTGGCGTCTTGAGATGGTTGCGGGGGCCAGATTTGAACTGGCGACCTTCGGGTTATGAGCCCGACGAGCTACCAGACTGCTCCACCCCGCGAATAGAGTTTAGCGAAATTGCCGGAGAGCGTCAAACGACCGCCTGGCAACGCAGGTTCTGCCAAGCCTCGAATTCGAAAGCCCGCTCTGAATCTACGCCGCTTGACCGAGCGGGCCAGCCGGCTGTGGCGCCGCGCCCTTCGTGCTAAAGCGGCGCAACCGCGCGCGCAGCGTAACAGGATCCATGCCCGCCCTCTGGCACACGATCGGAAAATCGTGCGTATCGTTGAACAAATACATCTCAGCCTCGCGCTTCTTGCGCATCGGGCCGTGCAGCCACTCCATAATCGCCCCGGCAATCACAGCCCTCCACAGAGTTTCTTCCGCCCCCATTTCGCTCTCGCGTTGTTCTCCAGCGAATTCGTACATCACATCCCCCAGTGTCTTGGGACCCGTTGTCACACGACGCTATGGGAAAGGCACGACGCGTGCCACAATCGCGACCAACGAGCCCCTTGACCCTCGCTAACCCCTTGCATTAGCAGGGGTTACAAACATGCAAAATCGGCCGAATCCCACCTCAATGGCGAGGTGTGTCAAATGTACGCACCTCGCCTCGAAATGTCTCGCGGTGCTACAGCCAACAGCGAGGTGGAATCTCTGCGGAGACAGGTCAGCGCCCGTGGAAGAACATCCCTAGTTGTGTGTCTCAGGGCGTCATGTCCCAGAAAGCGGACGGAATCTACCAAGCAAGCTACTAGCCGGAATTTTCGATTTGGACTCCCGTCTCGCGCATCATGTGCTTTTCCTTTCCCCGGTGGGTGGACCGGGCGCGAATTGCGGAGACGAGTTTGTGTGCCTTACACGGCGCCTTTGCGTAGAAACACCCGGGGTAGGGTACCCCTGCGATTTCCCTCCCTGCCACAGCCCGGCGGCGACCCGCCCCTCTCGTATCTTCGCACCGCGTTTCCCACCACGTGCTAAACTTTCGAATCCGATGTCACTTCCAGCATCGCCGAAGGCCCTCCCTGAACCCGGCTGCCTCTATCTGGTTTCGACCCCCATCGGCAATCTCGAGGACATAACCCTCCGCGCGCTGCGCCTCCTGCGCGAAGCGGACGTCATCGCTTGCGAGGACACGCGCCAAACTCAAAAGCTCCTGAATCATTTCGAGATTCGCAAGCGGCTCGTCAGCTACCACGAGCACAACGAAATTATGCGGGCCGCCGAACTGGTAATCGAGCTCGAGCAAGGCGCCAAAGTCGCGCTGGTCAGCGACGCCGGGACGCCCGTTCTTTCCGACCCCGGCTACCATCTTGTTGCACTCTGCCTGCGCCACCGCATTCCGGTGGTCCCGATCCCCGGCCCTTCCGCCGTGCTCGCGGCGCTCTCCGCTTCCGGACTCCCGATCGAAGAATTTCTTTTCCTCGGTTTTCTTCCGGCGCGCACCGGCCCTCGTCGCAAAGCCCTGATGAATCTGCGCGCGGAGCGTCGCGCCGTGGTTCTCTACGAAGCTCCGCATCGCATCGAGGAGATGCTTCGCGACGCTTGTCAAATCCTGGGGGATCGTCACGCGGTTCTCGGGAGAGAAATCACAAAACTTCACGAGGAATTTCTGCGCGGCACGCTCGGCGAACTAGCGGAAGCCGCGTCCAAGCGAAAACTTCGCGGCGAAATCACGGTGGTCTTGGCCCCCGTTGCCCGCGCGCCGAATGACTTCGCCCCCGGCCATTCCGCATCCGCCGCGCACGGCGGCCCGCAACCTCCGCACGTCTCGCTTTCCGAGCGTGTCGCACAGCTCATGGTCGACGAAGGACTCGACCACAAAGCGGCGCTCAAGCAAGCCGCGCGCGAACGCGGCCTCGCGAAACGCGAAGCCTACAGGCAATTACTTCTGGAACGTTAAGTGGCTCTGTTCACATCTTGCTCTTAGAGAACTCCCGATCGGACGGAGGTTTCCGCCGTTCCGGCGCCGAGATTCCTCATCGCTGCCACCCCATCGCGTGCAAACCCGGCACGCGCCGGGGACCCCGGCCCTCGCCAAAGCGTCCGATTTCCGCGCAAACGGAGGGCAAGGCGCGGAAATCGGGCTGCTCGGTCTTCGGAATGACAACGCGTGAGGGCTGGTGCGGGAGGGGATATCAACGGAGCCACGTTAAGATGTTTCGGAGCTGAACAGCCGATGAAACTGCCGCCCACTCAACGCGGCGCAGGCTGCGATCCGAGCGCGGCTGCGCTTGTGAAGAATCGGTCCACGCGCGCCAGAACTTCGGATGGCGTCCGCGCGGCGTGGACTTCCGCGCGCAGAACGGTTCCGTTCCGGACTCCATGCGTGAACGAGCAGGCAAACTGTTTCATTTTCCCGATCGCATCGGGCCAGCCCGTCTCCAGCAAGTCGCGGAAGTACCCGGACAGCAAGGCGTACCGATCCGATTCGGAAATTTCCTCGTACGTTCCGGTTGCAAGGTAGTCGCGGATCTGGCGGAAGATCCAGGGGTTCGTCGCCGCGGCGCGGCCGATCATCACCGCATCGCAGCCGGTTTCCTCCGCCATTCGCAGCGCGTCCTCGGGAACGCGCACATCGCCATTACCGATCACTGGAACGCGAACGGCGCGTTTCACGGCGGCGATGATCTGCCAATTCGCGTGGCCCGAATAACCCTGCAATCGAGTGCGCGGATGCACCGCGATGGCTTCCACGCCGGCTTGCTCGGCCATGCGCGCCACATCGACTGCGACGACGCTCTGTTCGTCCCAGCCGGCGCGCATTTTGATGGTCAGCGGAATTCGCACCGCGGCGCGCACCGCGGAAAGGATCCGCTCCAGCAATTTGAGGTCGCGCAGCAAACCGGAGCCGCCGCATTTCACCACTTTCCTCGCGGGGCAGCCGAGGTTGATGTCCACGACGTCAAAACCCAATTCCTCGACGCTCGCGGCCGCGCGCGCCATGGCTTCCGGATCCGCCCCGAACAATTGCGCCGTGATCGGGTGCTCGTCCGGCTCGAAAAGCAGATACCGAAGCGTACGACCGGCGTTTCGTGTGACGCCTTCGGCGCTGGTGAATTCCGTCATGATCAGGCCGCAGCCGCCAAGGGCGCGAATCACGCGGCGAAAGACGGTGTCCGTAATGCCCGACATCGGCGCGAGCACCGTCGCCGGAATGATTTGTACGTCGCGAATTCTGAGGCAAGCGGGAAACATGGCGTGTCAGAGCAGGGTCGCGTCAAGACTCGGCGTTTTTTCGGCGGGCTGCGTTTCCGTTTCCGCAATGCGCTTGACTGGATTCACGATGGGCCGCACGCGCCGTGCCTGCCGCGCGGCGGATGTTGGGGTTGCGCGGTCCGAGAGATGCGCGGCAAGCGCCTCCGCCGAACCGTCGAAGAAACCATGGACGATTTGCGCGACGGCGTGCGCGCGCGCTTGGTCCGCCGAAAGGCCGGGCCGGTACAAGTAGGCGCGGCCGGCTTTGCGCCGCTCGACGATTCCCTTCTGCGCGAGGCGATCCATGATCGTCATGATGGTGGTGTACGCGCGCGGCCGCGTGGGCGCCAGGGCTGCCTGGATGTCTCGCACGCTGGCTTCACCGAGCGGCCACAGCGTGTTCATGCACTCGAGTTCGAGCGGCGCCAATTCGAGGATCGAGCGGCGCGTGCCGTATTCGGTGTTTGGAATTTCGCGCGCGGCCATCTATTTCTTCTCCGGCTCGGTCTTCAGAAATTCGTCCACGCGCAAAAGCCGGCGATCGAGTGCGGAATTCCACTCGGTCCATTCGTCTTCGCCGCGCTCGGACGCTAGGGCGGCCTTTGCCGCGCCCATCTTGGAATCCATGTCGTCCAGATAATGCAGCAGCAAGGCTTCGCGAAACATCGGCAGCTTCGGCGAACCGAACTCATAGTGGCCGTGGTGGCTCGCGACCAGATGCAGCACGAGAGACTTCAGCTTCGGAGGAAAGCCCGCGATCGCATCCATTTTCTTCGCCAACAACTCATAGGCGATGAGAATGTGCCCCAGCAAGTGGCCTTCGGCCGTATAGCCGAGCGCGCTGTCGTAGCGAAGCTCTTCGGTTTTGCCAACGTCGTGAAGGATCGCTCCCGCGAGCAGCAGATCCCCATCCACTTCGGGATAGTGCGGCGCGACCAGCCGGCAGAGCGCGCAAAGGCTCAGCACGTGATCGAGCAGCCCGCCGAGATACGCGTGGTGCATCATTTTGGCGGCCGGGGCGCGCTTCAGTTTCGGCACGATCTGAGGATCGCGCACAACGTCTTCGACCAGTTGCCGCAGCCACGGGTTGCCGACGCCCGCGGCGTACTCCAGCAGTGTGGCGTACAGCGCTTCGACATCGACCTGCGGCTGCGCAAGATAATCATCGGCTTCGACTTCAGCGGGTTTGGCCAGGCGAAGCCGGTCGATGGAAAGCTGCAGCTTGCCGCGATAGTTTTCGACGCGGGCCTGAACTTTCACGAAGGCGCCGCGCTCAATGGTCTGAGCGTCGCGCTCGAACCCCTCCCACATGCGGGCTTCGATCGTCCCCGTGCGATCGGCAAGCTCTAGGCGCAGATAGGGACGCGCGTCCCGCGTCGAGCGAATCTCCTTCTCCGAAACAAGGAAAAAAGTGCTGATGGTTTGATCGGCTTTGAGGTCGGCGACGTACGGAGACTTCATGAACTGGAGGCCGTCACGGACCGTCTCTTGCCAAAGAGCAGGAACCGGCGCATGCCCTTCTTTGGTTTGATCGTGTCCGGTGTCGGCGAGATTTCCTGGATCCCCGTCGACGGCACGGCTGCAGAATCGGTGTAACCCGGCTTGACCTCGACGTAGCTGTCTTCGCGCAACTCCTTCAGGTAATCGCGAAGGGCGGGTTCCATCTTTTGCATGTAGAGCTTGTTGCTGACTTCATCTTCGACCTTATCGAGGGGCTGGAGGCCGGCAGAAAAGTGCTGTTCCACTTGGAGGATGAGGAACCCGGTCTTCGTCTCAATCACGTCGGTCACGTCGTTGCGGTTCAGCTTAAAGACTTTATCCTCGATGTCGGGCGCCAATTGGCCGCGCTGAAAGGTTCCCAGGTCCCCTCCCTGTGCTGCCGTGCTACCGTCGGAGAAATGCTTGGCGAGTTCGCCGAAATCATCGCCGTTGTGCACGCGTTCGAGCATGTTATCGGCTTTCTTGCGCAGGGCGGGAATCTCGGAAGGGGCTTTCTTTTCCGTGTTGATAAAAATCTCGCGCAGGACCACTTGCTCCGGCCGCGTGAACTCATCCGGATGATCCTTGTAGTACTGCACAATTTCATCGTGGTCGATGATGATGCGTTCGCCGACTTCCTGCTGGATTACTTTTTGCGTGAGGAGCCGAGTGCGAATGTTGTTCTTGTAGTCCTCAAAATCAATTCCCGCCGCCCCGATCTTAGCTTCCAAATCTTCCATGCTGTCGATGTGGTTTTCCACTCGGATCTGATCGAGTTGCTTGATGACGTCGGTCTCAACGTTGATGTCCATGTCCTTGCCGCGCTGGGCCAAGAGCGACTGATCGATCAAGTCGCGCAGGACGTCGGGCTGCTTGGCATCGAATTCCGCCTGGATCTGCGCATCCGTGCATCCGCTGCAGGACTGCCGGATGTCGTCCAGGATGCTTGTGCGAGAATTTTGCAAATCGACGGTTGTTATGACCTCGTTATTTACGCGAGCGATTACTTCCTCAACGACCTGGCTCTTCGGCTGCGTCGGAGTCCCGGGCGCTGGAGCGGGATGCGGCACCGGCGCGGCGGTCGCGGCATCTTCAATCTGCATCGAAGGCGTGCCAGGCTGTTGCTGCGGTTGCGGCGCGGCCGGGGGCTGCGCTTGCGGGGCGGCCGGGGCCTGCGCAGCCGGGGGCTGTGACGGCGACTGTTGTTGCGGCGGAGAGCCCTGTCCCGAACTGCTGGGAGGGTTCTGCGCCGAGGCGGCCCCGCTCAACAACAGCAGGGCGACCGCTGCAAGTCCAATTCGTTGGAGGCGAGTCATTTTCGCAAGTATCTTATCGCTGCGATTCAAGCCGAAGCAATACGTTTCTGACGACATCTGCGACCCCGCCTTGCCCGCGCTCCATTTCGATCCAAAGCACTCCGCCGGGATCGAGCCGAAGTCCTCGCTCCGAGCGCAACAGCGCCACCATTTGCTCGGGCTTCACGGGCGTGTCCTCATAAAATTTTACGCCTATCCGGCTGCCGCGGCGTTCCACGGAGGAAACCATCAGCCGTTCCGCTTGCGCCTTCAGGACCGCGTAGTCGAGCAAGTTGGAGATTGTGGCGGGCGGCGGTCCGAAGCGGTCCGCCAGTTCCCGCAGGAGCGACTCGCGCTGCTCGGGCTTCGCGACTTGCGCAATCCGCTTGTATGCCTGCAAGCGCAGGTTCTCTTCTGGGATGTAATCCGGGGGAATCCGGATGTCCAGGCCAAGATGGACCGTCGCGCGGCGCTCGACCAAGCTTGCCGCGCCGGAGGGTCCGGCTTCTCCTTTGCGCTGCGCGACCGCGCGCTCGAGCATGTGGCAATACAGGTCGAAGCCAATCGCGTTGATGTGGCCGTGCTGCTGGCGTCCGAGCAGGTTGCCCGCGCCGCGCAATTCGAGATCGAGAGCGGCAATGCGAAAGCCGGATCCCAATTCGCTGAATTCGCGCAGCGCCGCGAGCCGTTGCCGGGAGATGGACGACAGCGATTTCTCGGGCGGCACCATCAGATACGCATAGGCGCGCTCGTCGGAGCGGCCGACGCGGCCTCGAAGCTGGTACAGCTCGGACAAGCCGAAGCGATCCGCGCGGTTCACGAGAATCGTATTCGCGCGAGGGATGTCCAGGCCATTCTCGACGATCGTGGTGCAGACGAGGACATCGGCTTGGTCGCGAACAAATTTCATCATGGCCGATTCGAGTTGTTTTTCTCCCATTTGGCCATGCCCGATCACGATCCGCGCCTTCGGGACGAGCTTCTTCACCAGCGTGGCGAGCGACGCAATGGATTCCACGCGGTTGTGAACGAAGAATACCTGCCCCTTTCGCGCCATCTCCTGCTCGATGGCGCGCTGGATCAAGCCTTCGCTGAAAGGAGCGACGACCGTTTGAATGGCCAGGCGGCCTCTAGGCGGCGTCTCGATGGCGGAGAGATTCCGCAATCCGACCAGGGACATATGCAGCGTGCGCGGGATGGGGGTGGCGGAGAGCGTGAGCACATCGACGTCGCGGCGGAGCTCTTTCAGCCGCTCTTTGTGGGCGACGCCGAACCGCTGCTCTTCATCCACGACGACGAGGCCAAGATTGTGGAAATGGAGGTCGCGCGAGAGCAGACGATGCGTGCCGATCACGATGTCGAGCTTTCCTGTTTCAGCTTCCAAGAGCACGTTTTTCTGTTCCTTCGGGCTGCGGAAGCGGCTAAGCATATCGATGCGCAGTGGAAACGCGGCGAAGCGGCGGCGGAACGTCTCGTAGTGCTGAAAGGCGAGGACCGTCGTCGGCGCGAGCAGCGCGACTTGCTTGCCGCCCATCACGGCCTTGAATGCGGCGCGCATCGCGACTTCCGTCTTGCCGTACCCGACGTCGCCGCAGAGAAGACGGTCCATCGGCTCGGGCTGCTCCATGTCGCGCTTAACGTCGGCGATGGCGGTTGCCTGGTCGGGCGTCTCCTCAAACTCGAAGGCGTCCTCGAATTCTTTCTGCCACGCGGAGTCCGGCGGAAAGGCGTGGCCGCCGCCGGTTTTGCGTTCGGCGTAGAGGGCGAGCAGCTGGTCCGCCATGTCTTCGAGCGACTTGCGAGTCCGGGCCTTGCGCGCCGTCCAGCCGAGGCCGCCCAGATGATCGAGCTGCGGCTTGGATTCCCCGAGCGAGCGATAAGCTTGCACGAGATCCATTCGCTCGACGGGAACGTAAAGGCGCGCGTCATCGGCGTAGGTCAGGCGCATGAATTCGCCGCGAGCGCCATCGGTTTCCATCGTCTGCAAGCCCTCAAAGCGGCCGATGCCGTGATCCACATGCACGACGTGGTCGCCGGGTTTGAGATCGGAAAAATCGCTGAAGAAACCCGCCGTCTTCGCGCGCACCCGCGGGCGCGCGGGAAGCGCGTCGAAAAGGTCGCCCGTGCCGTAAACAACCATTCGCGCTTCGGGCAAGACAAAACCGGCGTCGAGCGGGGCGCGGACGAGGGTCAAAGCGGCCGCGCTGCCGACGATGGCGTCGTCGGCGAGACGCGCACCGGTGGCGCTCGATTCCGTTTCGCCGAGGCGAAAACGGATTTCCTCCTCGCGGCAAAGATCCGCCAGGCGCTCGACTTCGCCGATATTCGCGGCGGCAACGAGCACGCGTTCGTCCGAATCGAGGCGCGCCCGCACCTCGGCGAGAAATTGCGGAAGATTGCCGTGAAAGCGCTTCGTGGGTTGCGAGGCGACAATCATTTGCGCGCCGGCCTCCCGCTCCAGCGCCAATTGCTGCAATTCGAGGCGCGCGCGGCGAGAGAGCGAATGACGCCATTCGTTTTCCGAAAAGTAAGAGCTGGAAGGCGATTCCCTCTCTTCGGCTTCTCCGGCGAGTTGCTCCGCAGCTTCCGCCAGCGAATCCGGCTCCTCGAGAATAACGACCGGCTCATCGCGCAAATCGAAAATCGAGCCGCGCGCACGCGGCAACTCCTCGCGCGGTTCCTCCGGCGGCGCGTTCGCGGGAGAGCCGTCGCGAAATTCGGTCAAAGGCGGGAGGCTGACCTGCTCGAGCGGCCGGACGGAGCGCTGTGTGCCGGGGTCGAACTCGCGCAACGATTCGAGCGTGTCGCCGAGCAACTCCAGGCGAACGGGCCGCGCGGCTTCCGGCGGGAATACGTCGAGAATCCCGCCGCGAACGGTGTATTGGCCCGGCATCTCAACCGTATCCTGGCGCTCGTAACCGACGCTGCGGAGATGCGCGACCAATTCCTCGAGCGGAACCTCATCGTCGCGGACGAGCGTCCGCGCCAGTTTTGCGTAGTAGGTCTGCTCCTGGATTCGCATCCGCGCTGCTGCGAGCGAAGCGATTAGAATTCGAGCCTGGCCGGTCGAGTATCTCCAGAGCGAGACGGCGCGCGATTCGAGCAGCGCCGGGTGCGGCGCGATGCCGGGCCCGGGCAAAACGTCGAGCGCGGGCAAGACTCCCACCATTGCGCCGGGCTGTCCCGCGGCGGGCTGTGCGGAAAGAGCACGAAAGAAAAACCGCACGGGTTCGACGAGGGCCTCGGCGCGCGCATTGGAATCAACGACGGCGATGACCGGCCGGCGCAATTCGGCAGCGACATGGGCAACGAGCAGGGCGGCGGCGGGAGGCGTGAGGCCCGAGAGCGATTCGGCACGGTTCCGGCGCAAGCCTTCGACAACGGATTCGACGGCGGCAAGCCGTCCGAACGGGGAAAAGAAATCCGCAACCGTCGGCAGCAGCATGTTCAGCCGCGCCCTGAACCATCCGGCTTGAGGCCGCGCGGCGCGGCCTGCGGGCCGCCACGCGCAATGCGCTTCAACTCCTCAAGGAGGCCCGTGGTGGAATAACCGGGTTCAAGAATCACCGTGCGGACTTCCCCTCCCGTGGACTCAACTTCTTCGCGCCCGGCGATTTCAGCCACGTCCCAATCCGCGCCCTTCACCAAAATGTCCGGCTTGAGGCGCGCGATCAATTCGCGCGGAGTCGGCCGATCGAACACGACGACGTAGTCCACTGCTGCGAGGGCGGCGAGAATCGCAGCGCGCTCCGGTTCCGGCAGCAGCGGGCGCTCCGGTCCTTTCAAATCGCGCACGCTTGCATCGCTATTCAAGCCGACGACAAGACAATCGCCGAGCGAGCGCGCCTGCTCGAGACTGCTCACATGACCGGGATGAAGAAGATCGAAACAGCCATTGGTGAAAACAATCCGATGGCCGTTGCGCTTTTCGCGCTGCAATTCAATAATGAGCCTGTCTTCGGCGATGACTTGGCCCATGCGTCAAGGACCTTTCACCCGCGCGCGTCACGGCGGCCCCAACGAACGGTTGCGTTGCGGCGCGCAAGGCGCGGAAGGATTCAAGTTTATCACGCGGCTGTAACGGGAACATGAGACGCCAATTTGCGTTTGCCATGCTCGGACTTCTGCTGATCGCCGGCGGACTTGCGGCGGACTACGGCACGCACAGCCCGCGCACCGACGGCGTCATGGACGACGGTTGTCACACCCCCGTTTCCGTTTACGAGCCGAATCCAGAGCCGCCCGTTGGCAGCGCGGTGGTCATTCACGGTCTCGCCGGCAATCGGCACATCATGATTTGGCTCGACCAATGGCTGGCAGCGCAGCGGCTCCGCGTCTTCTCGATCGATCTGCCCGGCCACGGCGACAGCACGCAGACCTTTTCTTACGCCCGCGCGCAGGAATGCACCGAACGGGCGATCGACGCTCTCGCGCTGCGCGGGGACATCAAGCTGGACCGCACGGTGCTGGTCGGCCACTCGATGGGGGGAGAAATCGCAATTCGCCTGGCCGACCGGTTCCCGACCGCAGGCACAATTGCACTTTCGCCGGCACCGATGGTTCTGCCGCATCGCATCCCGAACAATCTACTCGTAATCAGCGCGGAGTTCGATCTGCCTCCGCTGCGCACGACGGCGCGCAGCATCGCTGCCGCAGCCGGGGAAGATCGCGTTTCGCAGGACGATTTCGTGCAGAAGCGCGCCTTTCAATTGGCCGTGACCCCGTGGGCGGACCACGTCAGCCCGCTCGTGGACGCGCGCGTTGGTCGGCGGGTGGCTGCATGGGCGCGCAATGCCCTGGCCGAAGAAGGATCGCCACAACCGGTGCGCGGCTGGCCGCGCGCGGGCGCGGTCATGTGCGGAATCGGATTGCTGCTGCTGTTCCCCCTTGCCGCTGCGATTCTCGTGGGCGGCCCTCCGCAGACGGATACGCCGAGAGATCCGCAGGTTCGCATCACGCTCGTGCACTGGGTGACGATTCGCGAGTTAATCGCGCGGTGGGCGGTGGCTTCCGCACTCGCGGTTGCATTGTTTTCGCTGACTTCGCATTACAACTGGCTTCGCCTGTACAACGGCAGCTATCTTGCATCGTGCATGCTGGTGGCCGGGCTTGCGCTCCTGCTTTTGTTTCGCAGCCATATCGCGAGCCTGCAGCCCCGGCCGCGCGGGATCTTCGGCGCGATCGTCCTGGCGCTCGCCTTCGCCATGGCGGCGCGCGCCTGGGTCGGCGTTTCCGTCGATCTTGTCGACGTGAATGCAGCGAGCCTGCTGCGGACGCTCGCGAGCGGTTTCTGGCTGACCACGCCGCGATGGCTGCGCCTGGTTCCCGCAACGCTCGCGGCGCTACCCTATTTCGCGGCTGAGGAAATCGCCCTCGGCGAGCCGAACAAGTTTCGATACTGGCCCAGGTTCGGCGTTTGCCTGCTTCTGCGGTTCGAGTTGTGGGCACTGATGCTGCTGGCGATTTACGCGACGATGAACGGGCAAGTTCTGATCCTGCTGATGGCGCCGACGTTCCTCGTTCTTTCCGTGCTGCAGAGATGGGGTTCCGATGTGTTACGCATGCGAACGGGCTCCGCAGCGGCTTCGGTGGTCTTTGGTGCTATACTCACGGGTTGGTTCATCGCGTCGGTCTTTCCATTGACGTAGCGAGCGGAGCGAGAGCGGTCTAGCCCTGGGAAGTACACGGACAAAATAGTTTGCACGATATCGCGATCGTCGGCGGCGGTCCTTCCGGAGCGATGTGCGGTGAACGTCTCGCCCGAGCGGGTTTTCAAGTCACCATTTTCGACGAGCATCTTGCGTGGGAAAAGCCCTGCGGCGGCGGGTTAACGCACAAGGCGATCCTCGCTTACCCTTTCCTTCTGGACGGGCCCTACCCCAAGAAACTGGTCCACACGATCGAGCTGATCTCCAGCCGCGCGCATCGCGCGACAATGAAACTCGCGCAGCCGATCGTCATTTACTCGCGGACGGTCCTGAACGGCTTGCTGCTCGATCGCGCGCAGGCCGCGGGATGCACGGTCATTCGCAAACGCGTGGTGCACGTGGATACGGAAGGCGCGCGCGTCCGCCTGGCGGCGGGCAGCGAAAGCATGACCGCCGATTTCGTGGTCCTCGCGGCGGGCGCGCGCAACTCGCTGCTGCCCGACACGCGCGCGCTCGACCGCGCCGATCTCGAACTGACGCTCGGGTATTTTGTGCCCGCGCAAGCGGAAGACATTCAGATCAAGTTCTTGCGGCACTTTGAAGGCTACATCTGGTCGTTCCCGCGCGCCGACCATCTTTCGGTGGGAATCTGCGGAAGCATGGCGCGGCACACGAGCCAGGAATTGCGGCGTCACCTGCACGCCTACATGGACGCCGAACGCATCTCGCGCGAGGGCGCGCAATTCTACAGCCACGTTTTGCCATCGCCGCGTCCGGAAACGCTTCGCGTGCGCCGCGTGGTCGGGCCAAACTGGGCGCTCGTGGGAGATGCGGCCGCGTGGGTGGACCCCATTACGGGCGAAGGATTGTTCTACGCGCTGCGTTCCGGCGACCTGCTCGCGCAAGCGCTCATCGAAGGCGCGCCCGCCACCTATCCGGAACGCGTGCGCGCGGCCTTTTCCACGGAGCTTGAATTCGCAACGCGCATTTCGCGCAAACTATATCGCGGGCGATTCCTCGGCGGAGCCGTCACGACGCGCATGATTCAATTCATCCGGCACAGCTCGACGTTCCGCACCTTGATGGGCGACGTCTTCAGCGGCGGCCAGGACTACACAAGCCTGAAGCACCGGCTTTGGTCGCAAGTCGGCGTGACGATGTCCGAAGTGCTGCGCAGCTTGCTCCGGCCGAAGGCGCACTGGCCGAAGGAAACTGCCGCAAGCCAGAATCCTCAGTGAGCATGCCCGAACCCAAGGAAAACCTTCAGCCAGGACTCGAAGGACGCTTCGAACACGCTGTCCTTTTCGAGTGGACCATCGCGCACTACGACGCGCGCCTGCCGGCTGTTTTTTCCACGCCCGCCATGATCGGGATGATGGAAGCGGCCACTTCCCTCGCGGTGCAGCCTGTGCTGCCGGCGGGTTCCATCACAGTGGGCACGCGCGTCGAAGTGGATCATCTGAAAGCCGTGCAGATGGGAACGGTCGTCACGGCGTCGGCACGCCTCACCGACATCAGCGGGCGCATCCTCGGGTTCGATGTCGAGGCGCGCGCGGGAGAGTTGCTCATCGGCCGCGGGCGCATTTACCGCGCGATCGTGGATCTCGCGCGATTCCGCGCCAAAGCCGCGCAACCCCCTCCGGCCACTTAGCGAAGGTCAACACCCGCGCGGCACGGCGCTTGCTCGCGCGCGAAACAAACTCAAATTGAAACTGGAGCTAAAAAACGGAGCGCCGCGGAACCGGCTTGCGCGGGGGCGGAGGCGGGATGACGGTCGCCATCTTGCGAATCATGGCGAGCACGAGGCGCTTATCGCCGTCGGAAAGCGTGGTGCTGTATTTCTTGATTTCGGAAAGAAAGCGAATTTCGTCTTCGGAAAGTTCGCCGAGCATTTTTTGCGTATCGCGATCGCGCGGCGTTTCGGCGCCCGGGAAAAAATCCGCCAGCGCGATGTCCATCGCTTCGGCAATCTTGGCAAGAGTTTCGAGAGAAGGAACCGTGTGGCCGTTCTCGACTCGCGAGAGATAGCAGCGCAGCAGGCCGGTCCGCCTCTCGATATCTCCCTGGGACAAGCCGCGCTGGCCTCTATAACTCCGAATCACCTCGCCGATATTTACCTTCGGCTTCTCTTTCGGCACTGACTTTCCCCTCGCCGCGGGTTATCTTACGCACGCCTATCTGCACGCGCAAGAAGATTCTGCGCCGTTGCGTTCCTGAGAACAAGGATTTGCGTTCAGGAGCGAGACGATGACGCCCGGATTTGCGCTCATCGTGAAACCGATCCGTCCGCAGCGCCGTCTACTCATCGGGTGCGGTTGCTGCCGGAAGGGGTAGAATCCGGCGGGCGAATTGCGGCTGGACTTGAATCCGATTGAGGTGACTCTGATGACTCCATCACGCAGATGGACCCTGTTTGTTCTCTCGACGCTGGGCCTCGTGGCCCTCGGAATGGTTCCCATTGCGCGCACGGCGCCGCAAGCTTCCGGTTACCACATTGTGAGGACCATCCCCGTTCCCGGCAACGACGGCTGGGATTATTTGACCGTGGACCATGACGCGCAACGGCTTTACATCTCGCGCGGCACGCACGTGCAGGTGCTCGACCTCAAGACCGGCCAGCTTGCCGGCGACATTCCGGACACGCAGGGCGTTCATGGCATCGCTCTCGCGCCCGAATTCGGCCGCGGTTTCACAAGCAACGGCCGCACCGCCACCGTCACGATCTTCGACCTGAAGACGCTCGCCAAGATCGGCGAAGCGAAAACGGATCCCGGCCCCGACGCGATTCTCTACGATCCAGCCTCCAAGCGCGTCTTTACCATGAATGGGCGATCGGGCACGACCACCGCCATTGACGCGGCTTCCGGCAACGTGGCGGGAACCTTGGCGCTCGGCGGGAGGATCGAATTCGCGGTCGCGGACGGCGCGGGCCATGTCTACGCGAATCTCGAGGACAAGAGCGAGCTCGTCGAGTTCGATTCCGAAAAGCTCACGTTGCTCAACACTTGGCCCGTCGCGCCGTGCGAATCGCCCTCGGGACTGGCGATCGATCGAGAGCACCATCGCCTGTTTCTCGGCTGTGAAAATAAGATGATGGCCATCGTGGACGGGCAGACCGGCAAGGTCGTCACGACAGTGCCGATCGGCAGCGGCGTGGACGCCAATCGCTTCGATCCCGGCACGCAACTCGCGTTCAGCTCGAACGGCGAAGGGACGCTGACCGTCGTGCACGAAGATTCGCCGGATTCGTTCAAGGTCATTGACAACGTTCCGACGAAGGCTCGCGCGCGCACGATGGAAATCGATCTGCAAACGCACCACATCTACGTCGTGACGGCAGACTTCGGCCCGACGCCCGCGCCAACCGCGGACATGCCGCGGCCGCGCCCTGCCATGCTGCCGGATTCGTTTGTGATGATCGAACTCGCGCCGTGAAGCGGATCGGGGCGGGCGCCCGTGACATCGTGCAGCAACGGCGCGGCGCTCCGGCTCCCTGCCAAATACGCGAAGGCTCGGCTGGACCCTGAGGTTTGCGTCCGGCGAGAACCCCCTACGATTTGCGTGTTTCGTCCAGCGCGTGCCACTGGCTCCGGCTCATTTCCGCGTGAACGTAATCGTCACGTCGCCTTCCACGTCTACCACCTGATACTCCGGCGGCGGCTGGAAGAGCGAAATGAGTGGCTCTGAAAGGTCAATGTCGGTCAATTGTATGGTCGATTCGGCATTATTAATAGGGTCAACAGTCTTCGCCATGATGAGAATGCCGCCAAGCTCCGGCGAATGCCATTCGTCACGGACCACAGCGATTGGGCCGTCGTTGCCGCGCGAGCCCGGCGGGAAGACGGTCGTATATCGCGTCCCCTCGACGCTGATTCCCTCAATCACGTCCGACCCGAGGGATTCCGTCGTTGTGGTCGGCCTTGGGCGACCATCTGAGGACGGAGGCGGGGGCTGCGGCGTCGCAGGATTCGACCGGTCTCTAGGCCGCGGTTCTATGACTTCCACCTGGAAGCGATAGGCAATTCGCTTTCCAGGGTCCAATATGTAGCCATACCCGGCGACGGGATCACGGATTTCCACGAGCACTGCGGTGTTGTCGGCGGTCTTCCGTCCGCACATCGGACGCTCGGTCCGCCTGCGGCTCGAGGAATCGCGATAGGTCTTTTGTATGAACGGGGAATCGTTCGTGATGTGCGTGCCATCGGCGAGTGTCCGCACGCTCGTGCTCTTCTCGACCCCCGAATACGGCGCCACCGGCCCTGACAGCATCATCACGACGCGGGGCGGAGGGTGAAGGGTCACCCTGCACGGCGGCAGATTTCCGCCGGCGTTGACACTGTAAGAAACTACCCCTTGCGCGAATCCCGCTGCGCCGAACAATGAAATGAATCCGAGAAACGTGACTGCGTTGCGCAGGCGTTTCATCCCGCTTCCCTCTCGCTCGGCATCCCAAGGGCGATTCCGTCCGAAACAAATCGCCAGAAACAAATCGCAAGTCTCGCGGAGCGAATCCTATGTAGCTTTTGGATGTCGCGCAAACCCGTCCCCGTTGCCTTCCCGCCACGGGCCGTACCGGGTGACTTCCAGCTCCGCCTCGGCCCGCTCCGCCGTCGTTCCCAGCGCGAGCGTCGCGCCGTAAAACGCTTCGCGCACTTGGCGCCGCACTCGGCGCTCGACCGCCGCCACTTCCACATCGGTCAGCGCGCCTTCTTCGCGCGCCATCGCGATCCGCCGACCACGCTGCTCGCCGATCGGAACCTCCTGGTCGAAAAAGATCGATTCATGAGGCTCGTCGCGCGTCGCCGAAATCGAAACTGCCGGATTCGCAATTTCGCCCGCGATGCGAATGCCCGCCGAGGCGATCGCCCGCTGGAGTCGCGCCGCCGCGAGATCCAGATTTTGCTTCTCACCGAGGTCCAAGGCCATTTGCAAATTCAGCGGTAGACCAGTTTGCGAGGCGGGCTTCGGAGTGGACGCGGCAGGAGTCGCATCCTGCGCGACACATGGGCCGGCCGGGCACACCAGTAGAAGCAACCCTGCCAGCGCAGCTCGATTCACGTCGCACGCATCCCAATCGCCACGTACGCGCCGATTCTACAGAGGTTCCGGTCTTCGCGCACCACGAAACCGTAAGAGCCGCGGCTGGGCTGGGATGAGATAATGTCTTACGATGAATCTCTACCGCGAGCTCTCCATCGCCGTTTTGACGCTCCACCTCGCGTGGTGCGCGTGGGTTGTCTTCGGCTGGCTCTTCACGCGCGGACGCCCCGTTCTTCGCTGGGCGCACATCGTCTCGCTCCTCTATTCCATCTTTATCGAGACCGCGCCGATTCCCTGCCCGCTCACGCTCGCCGAGCAATGGTGCGAATCGCGCGCGGGGATCACGCCGTACACGCAGCCGTTCCTGGTCCACTATCTCGAAGCCACGATCTATCCAGACGTGCCGCTCGTCGTTTTGGTCCCCGCAGCCGTCGGACTGTGCGTTTTCCTGCTCGGCGTCTACGTGCGCCGTTTCGTCCGCCGGCGTGGCGCCAGTTGGTGATGCGCACTTCTCCACGGCGCCAGCGTCGCACCCGCGGCCGCAATCTCATCCACAAATAGCCATCTGTAAAAGGAAGGCTGCGCCTGCGAGGAGAGGAAAGAAGAAAACACACAACCCTTGCGGGCGCGAAGGAGTCGTCATTCCCCGCGCCCGCAAGGGCCACAAATTCACGCCGGACTTGGCAAGGTCTTCGCGAGCCTCTTCAGGCCGTCTTTTCCTTGCAAATTCCGGCAACGACTAATCCCAGAAGAACAACCTGGACGAATCCCGCCGCAATCCATTTCATCGCGAGGTGGTGCGGAATCAGGTAAACGTCGTACTCGCTCAGCGAATAGGGAATTACGGTGAAGAGCGTCATCACGATTCCGTAGCGGATCCCCTGCCCGACCCATGGTTTCTTCTCCGCGCCGCGCTGGTAGATGTAAGCAAAGAGCGCCGCGTACAAGAATTGCCCGATCGCCATCGCCCAGAATCGGTGCATCATCTCCGCGGAGGTCCGATGACTCCACGGGATCGCGTTGTAGTTCGGCATCAGCCAAATGTCGTGAATCAAGTAGTTCGTGCCCATCAACACGATGTATCCCACGACGATTGCCAGAATAAGTTTCTTCACTGCCTTGCTCCTTCCCTCGCCCCATCTAAGGGACGTTTGCACGCCAACGATCTCTTAATCCCAAACCGGAAAACCTGCAGGAAAGCCTTCTGCCTGCGTACCGCTGGCGGAGGTTAGCACTGTCCTGCGAGTGAAGCGAGAAAATTCCCCGCCGCCACACCCACCCCGCCCGAGGGCGATTCTCCGCACTGCCCTCTCTCCGCTAGGGATGCTCTTTCAGTCCTTAATTTCGGTCTTCAACGCCGGCTCTTCCGTTTGCAAGATCACGTTGAATCGCAACCTTCCAAGCAGCGCCCCGCCCGGAGTCTCCACGTTCACGCGCCACGCCCCCGGCCTGATTTCCTTCTTCATGGAAAACGTCCGGTAACCGCCGCCCCGCCCGCCGTTCACAGGCAGCTCGATTCGATTCGTTGTGACCCAACCCCGCTTTTCGTCGTACATCTGCCATTCGTGAACGATTTTCGTCCGCATGGACGTCGGGGAAAAAACAGCCGTGTACGCGTACACGGGCGCGCCCCGCGCCCAATGAAACTGGTCCGCCAGCCTGAAATATCCCAGCCAGCCCGCGTCTTCGGTTTTCACGACGTAATTGCCCTGGGCGTTTCGCGAGATCGAATGTTCAACGCCCGCGTCCTGCAACGAGAGTGGAATCGGAGGAATGAGGTTCAGAAAATACAAGGCGTTGATCGCAAGAAATATTCCCGCAACCGATGCGAACAGCACTTTCCGGCCATGGGAAAAGCCGTCCGGCGCGGCGCGATGCAACACGCGCAGAAAAAGCCAGAACAACGCGAGGCTCACCGCGCCGCTCATGAGAAAAACCAGCGGCCCCATCGCGTGCACCAGCACCGGAACGATGAAAATCGCAAACGAAAACAGAGACAGGAAGAAAAAACTCGCCTGAAAATCCAGCCGCTTGTAATGCCGCTTCAGCGACTCATTCGCCAGAAACGCTGCCGCCAAAACAAGCAGGAACGGCCAGCTCGCCCGCAAGCTCCCGCTTCGAAAATAAAACACCAGAAACGTGCTCAGCAGCCCCCCGAAACAGAATTGCAGCACGTTGACGGTCCAGAACGGCGGCTCCGCCGGCTGCTTCGCATCGAACGCCGCCCTTCCCGCGCGGTTCGCAAGCGCGATGCACCCGCCCGCGACGCCCAGGTGCACGACCACCCAGACATTTTCCCAGAGCATGTCGATGCGCTTCAGCGTCAGCGCGTCAAAAACGAATCCGCCAAAGAGCGACACCGAAGAAAACGGCCCTTCGAACCGGGCATACCGGCTTCGCAGGTGCTCGAAAAATGTTCTACTAAGTCTTTCGGAAGGCATTTCAATCAGCGGCAAGATCGTTCGATCGAACCGACGGTCAATTCGTCATCCCTTCATCGCACCCGCGGGCCCAGCCGGGTCACTCCGCCATCCACGAGGATCGTCTCGCCGGTCGTCGAACGCGCGTCGGCCACGAGAAACAGCATCGCGTTCGCCACGTCCTCCACCGTCGGCAGCCGTTGCAGCGGTATCCTCGGCAGGGCCTTTTCGTACATTTCCGCGGGCCAGTTCGCAAACTGTGTCCGCACGAATCCCGGCGCCACGGCGTTCACGCGAATCTCCGGCGCCAGCGACCGCGCCAGCGACATCGTCATCGTCACCACCGCCGCCTTCGCCGCCGCGTACACGATCGAGCTCCCGCTCCCCGTCAGTGCCGCAATCGACGCGTTGTTCACCACCGACGCGCCTTCCTGCTTCCGCAGCAGCGGCGCCGCCGCGCGAACGCAATAGAAAACGCCGCGCAGGTTCACGTCCAGCGTCTGGTTCCAGATGTCGTCGGTCAGCTCTTCCAATTTGTCATGCGCCACGCGCTGCGTCCAGCCCGCGTTGTTGATCAGCGCGTCCAGGCGTCCGAACTTTTCCTCGACGCGCCGCACCATCGCGATCACTTCCGCCTCTTTTGCGACGCTCGCCTGAATCGCGATGGCCTTCCCGCCCTCGTCCCGGATCTTCGCGACGACGTCTTCGGCCTCGTCCCGCGAGCGGCTGTAATTCACCGCCACGCTCGCCCCTTCTCGCGCAAAGAGCAGCGCCGCCGCGCGCCCCATCCCCGTCCCGCCGCCCGTAATCAACGCCACTCGGCCTTTGAGTCTCATAGTGGTCTCGCATCTTAAACTACGCCGCCCTGCGCCTCAAGGACTCTCCGAGAGGGCCCACGCGGTTCCGCGCGGCCTGCAAAACCTGAACAGCCCGAGCAGCCTGCTGCATTCAATTCTGTCTTGGAATAATCTTTGGTGCCGGAGGAGGGAGTCGAACCCACACGGCCTTGCGGCCAACGGATTTTGAGTGCACATCTTGTGCTTCCAACATGCTTTGTTTTAAGTCACTTACATTCAGACGATGGAAAGTGTGTAAGTAACTGTGTACGTCTTGGATTCCATCGACATACGAACATCACCCCTGCGCAAAGTACCAAATACCGATATCTTCCGAATGTGAATTCAGCTTCAACCTCACGCCCCAGTGGACTATGGCGCGGGAACCTGGCATCCTGTCTTGCAATGCCCGCCTACTATCGAGCGCCCCTCGGAGCCTTCGTTACCGACACGGCGAGTTCGATTATAGGAGTCCTCGCCGTGGCAAATCGCAAGTCGCGGTTCCCGCTCGCGCCCGAGGCCGTTGAAGCTTGGGAACTGCAGCTACCGCCCTTAGTTCAAGGGTGTCAGCAACTGGTTTCGAAACTACCCGAGGCTGTCGAGTTTGAAATCCTGTTGGAGTATCCGATCCCTCGTGTGGGCAAGCGCATTGACGCAGTACTTTTAATGCATGAAGTAATTGTTGCCATTGAAACCAAGACGGGAGCCTGCGCTACCACAGCCGAGCGGCAAGTTGATGACTATGCAATCAATCTGGCCTGCTTTCACCAACCCAGTGCCAATCGGACAGTTGTTCCCATGGTCATCTCCGATGGGCATGTGGCAACGGCAGGCGCCCGGCCATTTGCTGATGACGTCGTGCGCCCGTGTCGCCGGGCCACTACTAAGGACGTTGGCGATGTACTGATCAGAATTGCTGGCGAAGAACGCCACTCTGGATTGCCACCAATTGATCCGGCGGCGTGGGACGCCGGGATATTCCATCCGATTCCGCCAATCATTGACGCGGCAGTCAGGCTCTATTCTGAGAACGAGGTCTTCGAAATTGGGCACGCCTGCGCGGCTAAAGAGGATCTCGACAAAGCCATTTCATCTCTCACGGCCATAGTGCGCCGGGCTCGCGAGAGGGACGAAAAGTCAATTTGCTTCATTACCGGGGTCCCCGGTTCTGGCAAAACTCTTGTGGGACTGACCGCCGTCCATCACCCGGATATACGAGACACCGCTTCGTTCTTATCGGGGAATGGACCACTAGTAAAGATCTTGCGAGAGGCATTGATCCGCGACGACATTCGCCGGGCTGACGTTCGCCGGGCTAAGGTTGCTGGGAATCGAAGGACTCGCAGAGCAGCCGAAACGGCGGTGTACGCATTTATCCAAAGCGTTCATCGTTTCGCGGATGATCACTACAATGACCAGGCTCCAGCGCCAGCACAAAGGGTCATTATCTTCGACGAGGCTCAGCGGGCATGGGATTCCCAACAGAACGAGCGTGCTGGCCGGCCCATAGCATCCGAGGCCCACATGATGATGGATGTCATGAATCGTCATGCCGGATGGTGCGTGCTGGTTTGCCTGGTCGGAGGGGGTCAAGAAATAAATCGCGGCGAAGCCGGCCTACCGGAGTGGGGCGTCGCTCTTCGAGAATTTGAAGACTGGAAAATATATGCATCGCCCGAGGTTCTGGACGACAGGTCCGGTGGTTCGTTCTCTTTGTTCTCCGAAGATACTCCTCGGCCAGATCGGATTTCGATGATTGAAGATTTTCACTTGAAAGTCAACAACCGCTCTATAAGGGCAACGCAGATGTCCGAGTGGGTGGATGCCGTTCTGCGCGGGGATCACTCGGCAGCAAAGGATATTGCCGAAAACATGTCCAGTTCTCCCGTACTGTCGAGAGACATCTCCACTGTCCGCCAGTGGCTACGAGAGAAGCGTCGAGGTCTGACTAGGGCTGGCTTGGTCGCGAGTTCTGGAGCAGCTAGGTTACGGCCAGACGGACTCGAGACCTCTTTTGATTTTCACCGGCGCTTCGAGTGGGAGAGATGGTTTCTCGACCGTGACACGTGCGAAGAGGCAGGCTGCGAGCATGAATATTGTAACGATGTGCGAGCCTCCTCCAAACTCGAGGTGGCAGCCACTCAGTTCGAGATTCAAGGATTGGAACTCGACTGGATAGGCGTGTGCTGGGGAGAGGACCTTCTGTGGAGCGAAGCGGATTGGCTCAATCGTAGTTTCAACGGAAAGACGTGGAAGGCAAACAGAGACCCTCAGAAACACAAGTACAGAGTGAACGGCTACCGCGTTTTGCTTACCCGCGCACGACAAGGAATGATCGTTTACGTTCCCAGGCCAGACCGCTCAGATTCGTCGCGACTCCACGATCAACTCGATGCAACCGCGCAGTTTCTTATCCAATGCGGTATAAAAGAACTGAGTACGCCACCGGCGCATCTAGACCACGGTGATTCCGGCCGGGTTTTGCAATCAGGCCATTTTGCTCTTTGACTGGTCAATATTTGGAAGCGCGATTTTACGCCTACAATCCTTCCCACCTCCAATTCGCTCATAATCCTGCTTCACGCAGATGGTGCTTGCAATTCAAGTCGTGCGATACGTGGACGACCATTTCCGCGGATGGTGGAGTGCGAATTTCTGGATGCTGAGAACGTTGGCACACTGTCTGCCGTCGACCTGCTTCTGGCCGGCGTGCCGCTTGAGCGCATGGCGATCTTGCTTGGCCATTCGAGCGTGCGCATCACCGAGAAGCATTACTCGCCATGGGTTCGCGAAAGGCAGGAGCAGGCCGAGGCCGATGTGCGCCGCAGCGGGCGCGGGATCCGCTGGCGCTACTAAAAGGCGCCGCAAACGCGGCGAAGGCCGCTCAGGACGCTGCCCCGGGTACACACCGGGCACAGAGGAAAGCGTGAGGCCGTCAACTAGATGAAAACAAAACGCAAACGATTGGTGCCGGAGGAGGGAGTCGAACCCACACGGCCTTGCGGCCAACGGATTTTGAGTCCGCCGCGTCTGCCATTCCGCCACTCCGGCTCTGCTTTATACGAAATTAACACGCCTCCCCGGTTCCCTCAAGCTGTCCCGCCCTCCTAAGCAAAACGAATGCTCCCTTTGCCGGCCGCGCTTCCATCTTCTCCCGTCTTGCTGCTAGACTGCCTCGCGCCTGGACTCCTCGCGGGTCCGCCTCGCACCCTATTGCCGATGGCATCCGACGCAAACGCTCCCAGACCGCAAGCGGCCCCGGCTCACCCCCCGGAAGACTGGCGCTTCGGTTTCTGGAGTCTCATCGCCACACAGTTCCAAGGCGCGTTCAACGACAACGCCCTGAAATTCCTGGTCATCTACCTCATCGTCGCGATGAATTTCCCGCCGGCACGCCGCGATCTTCTCGTCCTCGTCGTCGGCGCGCTGTTCGCGATTCCCTTTCTCATTTTCTCGATGACGGGCGGCTATTTTGCCGATCGCTACAGCAAACGCATCGTCACCATCGGCACGAAATATTTCGAGATCGGCGTCATGCTCTTCGCCACGACCGCGCTTGCCCTCGGCAATCTGACGATGGAGTGCGCCAGCGTTTTCCTGATCAGCACGCAGGGCGCGCTCTTTGGCCCCTCCAAATACGGATTGCTGCCCGAACTTCTGCCGGAGAAAAAATTGTCGTGGGGCAACGGCGTGATCGAGCTGGGCACGTTTCTCGCGGCCATTTCCGCCGTGGTCGCCGCGGGCTATCTCTCCGTTCACTTCAGCGGGCGCCAGATCTTCTCGGGACTCGCTCTTCTCGGCTGCACGGCGGCGGGCCTCGCCACAAGTTTCGGCATCAGCCGCGTTCCCGCCGCGAATCCCGCTGCAAAATTCCGGCCGAATCCCCTCGGCGATGTCTGGAAGCAGATTCAAATCATGCGCAGCGACCGCATTCTCGCCTGGGCCGTGATCGGCAATACGTATCTTTGGTATCTGGCCGCACTGCTGCAATTCGTCATTGTGATTTACGGGCACGACGTTTTGCGAGTCAACGATACGGAAATCAGTTATTTGCAGGCCGCGATCGGCATCGGCATCGGGTTCGGGAGTCTCGCTGCGGGGTATCTCTCGGGCGGAAAGATCGAGTATGGGCTGGTTCCTCTGGGCGCGTTGGGAATGATGATCTTCAGTCTCCTGGTTTCGCGTGCGGGCCTCACGGTCTGGCACGTCCGCGCCGGACTTGCCCTGCTCGGTTTCTTCGGCGGATTCTACGCCGTGCCCCTCGGCGCGCTGATTCAGTTCCGGCCGCGTCCGGAAACAAAGGGCGGAGTGATCGCCGCGGCGAATTTCTTGTCGTTTGTCGGTGTGGTCGCCGCCGCGGTCGCTTATTACGGCCTCGCCGAAGGTTTGCATCTCGGCGCGCGGCAGATTTTCCTCGCTGGCGCCGGCATGACGTTTCTCGCCGGACTCTACGCCAGCCTGGCGCTTTCCGATTCCCTGCTTCGATCCGGCCTTTGGATTGCGACGCACACGGTCTATCGTGTCCGGGTCGAAGGACGCGAACATCTCCCCGATCGCGCCGGCGTCGTCCTGTTCGCCCCCGCGCTATCGCGCCTCCAGCAACTCATGCTCTTGTCGGTTCTCGATCGCCAGGTTGAATTCGTCACGCCGCCCGACGAGCCGCGCCCCTGGAACACAAGTCGCGACGCCCTCTGCATTTGCAGCGCGGCGCAACCATTGCAGGGCCAAATGCGGTCCGGTTTTCTAAGCTCGCGCGACAATCCTGTTTCCGGCGTGGATGTGGTTGTGGTTGCACCAAGAGGCAGCCGGATCTTTTCCAGCATCACTGTGCGATTTTCGCCACGACCTCTTCCGCCCCAGACGGCCGCGGGTCCGGCCATCGCGGAACAAGCCATGTGAGGACGTTTCGGCTTGCGCCCCGGCTCGTGACCTCGGCATCAGAACATCGAGAACTTCACGCTCAGGAATTTCTTTGGGTTTTTCCGGAAGTCGCCGATCAGCAGGCGCATGTCGCCCGCGAGTCCGGTCATGTTGTCGTAAAACTGCGGATCGCTGAAAAGTTTCCCGGCAGTTCCTTCGTTGTTGTTGAGCTTTGCCGTTGCAGCGGCGAGATTCTCCCCGATCTCGCGGTACTTCTCAAAGAACGTGTCGTCGGTCGCAAGTTTGCCGATCGTTCCTTTGCCCTTGCGAATGTCGGCGAGCAACCCGTTGCTGTTCGCCAGCATCTCGCGCGCTTCGTCGTGCACGGTCGGGTCGTACACGAATTTTCCGAGCGATCCCCTTTGCTGCTGCACCGCTTCCAGCACGTTGTCGAGGCGTCCCGCAACCGAATCAACTCGGGTGTAAAGCCTGTCGTTGCTCACCAACTGGCCGAGCGTTCCCTGCCCAGATTGAATTCCCGCCATCATGTCGTCCGCGCGCGTCAGCACGCTGTTGAGATGGTTGTACGCGGTTTGATCCTCGAGCAGTTTGCCGAGCGAGCCGCGCCCGCGCTTCAAATCGTCCACCATCGTTCCGATCTGACTGGTCAGCGCCGTGAGATTCGCCAGGACGTCCGCGCTTCGCTCAACGACCTGCTTCATGGCCTCCTCTTCGCGCCCCGGAATTTCCGCGCCGTCCTGCAAAACCGTGCCTTCAAAGCCGCGGTCAATATCCACGTAACGGTCGCCGAGCAAGCCCTCAGTGACGAGTCCCGCGGACGAATCGGTGCGAACGTCGCTCTGATAGCGCCGCGTCAGCCGCATCGTGACTTCGATGCTGTGGTCGCGGTCGATCGGTTTTCCGGCAATGTGCGGGGCGATCGTGATCGTCTCGACGTTGCCGACCTCGACGCCGTCCAGGCGCACAGGTGCGCCAACCGCCAGCCCGTCCACTTCCGGCAGGAATGTATGCAGGCGATATTTCGCGCCGAGCGAACCCGCGCCGGTCACGTAGAAGATGGCGATCACGATCAGGAAAAGTCCTCCGAGCACGAGCAAGCCAACGCGCAGTTCGCTCCAAGTCAATTGCTTGCGTTGCGGCATTTGCGATCCTCCTCAGCGGCCCCGCCCCGCGGGACCCGCTCACTCCAGGAAACTCTTCAGGTAAGGATCCGACGTTTCCAGCAGGGCTTGCGGATCCCCCTCAAAATAGGCTGTACCGTCGCGCAGCACAAGGAACCTCGTGCTCGCCGCCTCTCCCACGCCCGCGCGGTCACCCTTCGCCGGGAGCACGCGATCGCCTTCGGCGTCAAAGCGGAATCGCGCGAGTCCGAACCCGTCCTGCAAGCGGTGCGTGGCAAGAATGGACGCGACGCCCTGCACGTCGCGCAAGCGCAGGATGAGAGTGATGATCGTTTGCGACGTGATGGGGTCGAGCCCCGCCGTCGGCGAATCATATAGCACCACCGAGGGGCGATTCACCAGTGCGCGCGCGATCGCCACGCGGCGGCGCATGCCGCCGGACAATTCGTCAGGAAGATTCTCGACCGTATCTTCCAATTCGACGAAGCGGAGGGCTTCGCGCACGCGTTCGTCAACTTCCTCGTTGTCGACGTGTTCTTCGCGCATGCGGAACGCGACATTTTCGCCCACGGTGAGCGAATCGAACAGCGCGCCTTCCTGGAACACGAATCCAAACTGGCGCCGGAGATCTTGCATTTCCGGCTCGGAGAGCGTGGCAAGATCGCGGCCGAACACGCACACGCGGCCGGAATCGGGAACGAGCAATCCCGCGGCGAGCTTCAGCGCAAGCGTTTTGCCGGAGCCGGATTCGCCGAGAAGAATCTTTGTCTCGCGGTGCCGGACACTGAAGGACAAACCTCGGAGGACGTCACCTTCGTCAAAACCGATGCGGACGTTATCAAACGAAAGGACAGGCTCGCCCGCGCTACCCCCGGAGGGCCAGGGAACCACCGACTCACTGGCAGCGCCTGTATTCATTCCGGCAAACGAGCGAAACGCACCTTTCCCCGATCGGACTCCCACGAAGGAGATTATAGTACGGATTTCCGACACTCCCGATCCAAGGCTCCGATATTACTGTCAGGCCTTAAGGCGAGTTTGCAGAACCCGTATTCCATCTATTCGTGCGGTGGGCGATTCTGACTATGAGATTCCCATCAGATTGCATACTTGCGCTTCAAATACGAATCACTCCGAAATCATCCCGATCGTCCGCAGCCACGTCTCCACCAACTGAGGCCATCCCGTTATCGGAAGCTCCGTGCGCCGTAGCCCAAATGCGTGCCCGCCATGTGGATACAAATGCATCTCGACGGGAACGCCAGCCTTCTTCAGCGCAATGTAGTAAACCAGCGAGTTGTTTACAGTGTCCACCGGATCATCCTCCGCCTGCACCAAAAACGTAGGCGGCGTCTGGCTGGTAACCGGAATATACGGATTCAACTCAAAGTCTTTGGTGGTGTTCTCCAGCATGTGCCCCGGATAAAGTGCCACCGCAAAATCCGGGCGGCAACTTTCGTTGTCGGCCGCATCGACCGACGGATACAAGCGCTGCTCAAAATGCGTGCTGATCGCGGCCACCAGATGTCCGCCTGCCGAAAACCCAAGCACTCCGATCTTGTGTGGATCGATATGCCACTCTGCGGCGTGAAAGCGCACCAGCCCCACCGTCCTCTGCGCATCTTCTAGCGCCATCGGCGAGTCCGGATATGGCCCCGATCTCGGATTTAGATTATTACCCGGCACGCGGTACTTCAGCAGCACACACGTGATCCCCTTGGATGTTAGCCAGTCGCAGACCTCCGTGCCTTCGAGGTCGATGGCCAGAATCCAATAGCCCCCGCCGGGAAACACGACCACCGCAGCGCCCGTATTCTTTCCCGTTGGCGAATAGACCGTCATCGTAGGCCGCGAGACGTGGCCCACGAAAACCCACGTCCTGCCGGCGACCAGCGGCTTCTTTGCGGTCGTCTCGTCCTCCGGCCCCGCGAGAGGTTGCGCATCCGGCGCCGCCCCCGGCCATATCGGCACTTGCGTATGTCCGGGCGATGGCTGCCAGACAGGTGTCTGCGCGCTCAGACCGCCAAACGCAAACACAACACAGAGAGCAAAGTTCAAAGGCTTCATCACAATCCCCACAGCTTATACATAACCAGTCACTGCCGGAAGCCGCTGATCGGAAACCGTCAAGCCGGAATCTCCGTTTTGACCTCCCATCCGAGCGATAATTTATACTTGACCGCTTCAGCTTTCCACCCCTCAGCCCGGTTCTTGACCAGTCGCTGTTGCAAGCTCGCCAGCGACCAGGCGTCGATTCTCTTCGGCAACAGCCTGCCCCAGTGTCTCCCGGTTCAACGCCATCAGCCCGATCAGAATCTCTTCCTTGGTCAGCGGCGAGGAAGGCTGGCCGGGCAAAACCCGCACAGCGGCTCCGCGGAACCGCCGAGATGAGCCGTACCACGACGCAAAGGTACCAGGCGACTTGCGGTTGACTCGACGTGGGAGGAGGGCTAGGCTTCCGGCCGAAGGGGAAACTCAAGACGGAAATCCCGGATTGTATCTAGGAGGAAGCCAGTGAAACTGCTTCGAATAGCTCGAGGCCGGTTCGTGGGCGTTTGTGCGTTGATCCTTGTTGGAGCGTTGTTCGCCGCGGCGCAACAAGCTCCGCCCGCCCAGCAATTGCAACAACCGCAGGCCGCGCCACAAGCTCCACCAACTACGCAAACTCCACAACCCAGCGGCATGGGCTGCCCGGGCACTGTCTATAAGGTGTTCCAGTTCCCTCCAAACATGATTCCCACCATCGATGGCAAGACCGACGATTGGGACATTGTTCCCGAAAGCTACGCGATCGGCATCGACCGTCTCCACGACGACACCGGCAAGCACCCCAAGCCCGATCCTCAGCTTCTCGACGTCAAAGTGAAAGTGGGCTGGGTGAAAGGCGAAAATCGTCTCTACTTTCTCTATCAGGCCTACGACAAATATTGGGACTTCGCGCGGCCCGATCTGCACAACGACACCTTTGAGGTCGTCGTGGACGGCGATCTCTCCGGCGGCCCGCTCATTGCGGAACAAAACCCGAACACGGATCTCCCCCGCTGGGATGTCTTTTTTTCCTTCCAAAGCGTCCATGCGCAGAACTATCACATCTTCACTCCGGCCGAAGGCAAAGACTGGACCATGATGTGGGGCCCGCAGCAATGGTTGAAGGAGCTGCCGTACTCGAATCACGCCTATTCCTACCATTTCAAGCCGGGCGAGCCGGGTAACCTGGTGCTCGAATTCTTTATCACGCCGTTCGATTACGCCGCCGCGGAGGGCCCGCTGCGCTCGGTCGAATCCAACTTGTACGAGAATAAGCTCATCGGCCTTTCCTGGGCCGTGATTGATTACAACGACGTGAATTCGCGCGACAACGACGGCTTCTGGAATCTCTCGAACCAGCACACCATGTATGGCAACGCCTCGCAACTCTGCGAATTCCGGCTGATGCCGCTCGAGCCGCGATTTAGGAAACCCATCGACGCCCAGTGGTCCTTCACCGTCGTGGACATGGACCGGCGCCTCATCGCGTTCAAGGACACCTCGCAGGGCACGATCACATCGTGGAAGTGGGATTTCGGCGATGGCGCAACCTCGACCGACCAGAATCCGATTCACCAGTATCAGAAGCCGGGAGCTTACACTGTCATCCTCTACGTCACCGGGCCCGCAGGCACGTCGCGCCTTTCCAAAGTTTGGGGCGTGAACATCAAGTGAGGAGATCTATGAATAGAAACATGCCATTTCGGCGCGCCGTGCGGCGTGCCGCGATTTTGTCCATCGCGCTTCTAGCCGCAAGCGTCCCGCGCGCCGCAGCCGCTCAGCAGCCCGCAGCAACCAGCGGGCTTCCCCATTTGCAAAAAAACGGCAAGGTCACGCAGCTCATCGTGGATGGCAAGCCGTTTCTCGTGCTCGGCGGGGAGCTACGCAACTCGAGCTCCTCCAACGCCGACTATATGAAGCCCATCTGGCCCAAGCTGGCCGCCATGCACCTCAACACCGTGCTCACGCCGGTAACCTGGCAGCAAATCGAGCCGGAGGAGGGACGCTTCGACTTCACCGTGCTGGACGCCCTGCTTCAGGATGCACGAAGCAATAATCTGCGCCTGGCTCTGCTCTGGTTCGGGAGTTGGAAGAACGGCACCTCCACCTACCCCCCGGCGTGGGTCAAGAAAGACCCCGCCCGGTTTCCGCTGGTCCAAAACAGCAGCGGCAGGACGCTCGAGATCCTCTCGACGTTTAGCGACGCCAACCGCGAGGCGGACGCGCGCGCTTTCGCCGCGCTGATGCGCCACCTTCGCGAAGTGGACTCCGCGCAGCACACGGTCCTGTTCCTCCAGATCGAAAACGAGGTCGGCGTGCTCGGGGATTCGCGCGACCACTGCCCCGCGGCCAATCAGGCATTCGACCAGCCCGTGCCGAAGGAGCTGACCACCTACCTTACCGCGCACAAAGACTCGTTGCTGCCCGAGTTTCGCAAGGTCTGGGAAGACGCCGGCGCAAAGACGTCCGGCACGTGGCAACAGGTGTTCGGCCCAGGCCCGGCAGATGAAATCTTCATGGCTTGGAACTACGCGCGCTACATCAATCGCGTCGTGGCGGCGGGCAAAGCCGAACTACCGCTCCCGATGTACATCAATACGTGGATTGTCCAGCCCCAGGACAAAGGCCCGGGCGACTATCCGAGCGGCGGCGCGGTCGCGCAGATGCACGACGTCTGGCAAGCCGGCGCGCCCAACATCGACATCCTGGCTCCGGACCTCTACCTCCCGGATTTCCCGGGAATTCTCGCCAGCTACAGCCGCAACGGTAACCCGGTGTTCATACCGGAATCCACCGCCGGACCCCTCGGCGCCGCCAACGTTTTCTACGCTGTGGGATTCGGGTCCATCGGCTATTCGCCGTTCGCCATCGAGGTTCAGGACGATCCGAACGGGCCGATTCCGAAGGCCTACGACTTCCTTTCCGGAATGGCCCCTGCAATCCTCGAGCACCAAGCGAGCGGCACAATTGCCGGCATTTGGCTCTCGAAGGACCGGCCAACGCAAGACGTCAGCCTGGGCGGCTACACTCTGCATTTCGCGCTGCGCGTCACGCGCCGCTCGACCGTAATGCCCGATCTCGCATACGCCCTGGCATTTGAGACCGGCCCCGACGAATTCATCGTGGCTGGAGCCGACGTGCAGGTCACGTTCACGCCAAACACGCCCGGGCCGCCGATCGTCGGCCTGGCCAAGGTCGAAGACGGGACGTTCCGCGAGGGCCAATGGGTGCCGGGGCGCTGGCTCAACGGCGACGAAACTCAGTTGCGCTACGACCTGTCCGCTGCGGCGGCGCAAAATCTGTCAGGTGAGGGTTTGTCGTTTCCCGCGGGCGGCCCAACGGCGCGCCGCGTGCACTTGTACCGCTATCCATGAGCGGTCGGACTGAGATGCCAACGTGTCATCGAATTTTTGCAGGCAATGGAACGCGTCTCGTAAATGGCGCGTGCGTCCATTCCACCGACCTCCTCTAGATCCGCCAGGGGGTTCAACAGTTGGAATTCAAGATTAGACTTTGACTTCCGGGAGATACCCGCCAGTTTCGCGCAGTGAGGATATGCGCCGATGCAGGAACTGCAACTTTGCCGCCAAGAATTTCATGGCGGTTTACACCTTGAGAGAACGGCACGCCCCGGATCCGATCAAGCGCTCTTTTCGAGACATTTCATCTTATAGAGTTCGCGATCGGCTGCGTGCATGAGGGTTTCGATGGTCTGACCATCCTCAGGGTAGACTCCCACACCAACACTGACAGAAAGCTTTGGCTCCTCAGGATCGTCGGCCAGGCATTCGCAGATTCTCCCGCCAGCCAGGCCCGCCTCTCTCGATCCCGTCTCCGGGAGAATGATGGCAAACTCATCGCCGCCATACCGCGCCGGAGTGTCTATGGACCGGCAGGAGAAACGGAGAACATTCGCCAGGCGCTGCAGTGCCCGGTCGCCCGCTAGATGGCCGTGATTGTCGTTGACCTGCTTCATCTCGTTCAAATCAAACACGAGCACGGCAAACGATCGTCCGGTGCGATCGGAACGTTTCATCTCCGATTCGAGGGTTTCGGCAAGCTTGCGGTAATTCGCAAGCCCCGTGAGAGCGTCCGTCGCCGCCAAGCGCCGGAGATTATCCTCCGAAGCCCGCTGCGCCGTGACATCCTCGGCAATGACATGGCAACTTTCCTCCGGCACTCCTTGCTCACTGTCCACTCGCTGGCCGCTGAGCCGGACCCTCATCGGCGTGCCATCCTTCCGCTTCCATTCCATTTCGATCGGGTCGACACGGCCGGTTTGCCTGTAAGGCTCGAACAATTGAGCTCGCTCGACCGGATCGCGGATGATGTCCGCCGCCAGGTTCTTCGCCATCAGTTCGTCTATGGATTCATAACCAAGCATCGCGGCGAGCGCCTTATTGGCGCTGAGGAATTGGCCGCTCAGGTCGAACCGGAAGATGCCGTAGTTCGGGTTTTCCATCAAAGCGTGGTAGTGCGCTTCCGAACGCCGCAGCTCTCTTTCCACGCGATAGTGCTCCTCGCGCATCGTCCTTTGCTCGACGGCAATGGCCACAGAGATCGGCAAGCGAGCCAGTCGATCCCGAAACACGCAGTCGCAGGCGCCCTTCCGAATAAACGCCTGCATGACACCTTCTTCATGGTCACTTCCCAAGAAGATGAACGGGAGGTCTTCATCCAGGAGCCTCAGAACCTCGAGGATTTGCAAGCCTGACCAGTGGGGCATCCCGCCGCTAGCGAGGACAACGTCATACTGCTGGGCGTGCAGGCGCGCGGCAAATTCTTCGGGTGTCTGAACCATGTCTGCGGAGACCGCGAATTGCGCTCTCTTGAGCTCCTGCAGCCACAATTCAACATCAGGCAAATGGTCGTGGGCGATTAGGAGCCTTACGGTTCGCCGCCGATGGGTCGCGGCGCTGCGGGCTAGCAGAAATTGACGGGCGCGACGCCGTTCATGCTGTTGTGGGCGCGGCATGACACGACTCCTTCCCTTGGGCTTCAAGAGCCCGGGCCTATCTCTCGGATTGGCTCATAAGACGCGTATAGCGTCCGCGAGAGTTTGCTTGCGCAGGGGTATCTCCAACTGTTCAATTTTGAACACTCTGAGAGAAATGTCTCATATCGGGCACCTGGGCCGAAACGCCCTCAAGCGCCGTCCACGGCAACTCGCAAATGTGGGATTACAAGATGTGGCCCGCAAGATACAACATGAGGCCGTCGAGGGAACGAGAAGCTTGATGTTAAGAGTCTAGCGGCGGTTTACACCCAAAGGGAACGGTATGGCCAGGAACCGATCAAGCGGTCTTTTCGAGACATTTCATCTTGTAGAGTTCGCGATCGGCCGATTGCAAGAGGCTTTCGACGTTGGGACCATCCTCAGGGTAGACTCCCACACCAACACTGACAGAAAGCTTTGGCTCCTCCGGATCGTCGGCCAGGCAATCGCAGATTCTCCGGCCGGCCAAGCCAGCCTCTCTCGATCCTGTCTCCGGGAGAACGATGGCGAACTCATCGCCGCCATACCGTGCCGGAGTGTCTATGGAGCGGCAGGAGAAGCGGAGAATATTCGCCAGACGCTGCAGTGCCCGGTTGCCCGCTAGATGGCCGTGATGGTCGTTGACCTGCTTCATCTCGTTCAAATCAAAGGCGAGCACGGCAAATGATCGTCCGGTGCGATCGGAACGTTTCATCTCCGATTCGAGGGTTTCGGCAAGCTTGCGGTAATTCGCAAGCCCCGTGAGAGCGTCCGTCGCCGCCAAGCGCCGGAGATTATCCTCCGAAGCCCGCTGCGCCGTGACATCCTCGGCAATGACATGGCAACTTTCCTCCGGCACTCCTTGCTCACTGTCCACTCGCTGGCCGCTGAGCCGGACCCTCATCGGCGTGCCATCCTTCCGCTTCCATTCCATTTCGATCGGGTCGACACGGCCGGTTTGCCTGTAAGGCTCGAACAATTGAGCTCGCTCGACCGGATCCCGGATGATGTCCGCCGACAGGTTCTTCGCCATCAATTCGTCTATGGATTCATAACCAAGCATCGTGGCGAGCGCCTTGTTTACGCTGAGAAACTGGCCGCTCAGGTCGAACCGGAACATGCCGTAGTTGGGGTTTTCCATCAATGCTTGGTAGTGTGATTCCGAACGCCGCAACTCCCTTACCACGTGATTCCGCTCCTCGCGCATCGTCCTTTGCTCGACGGCAATGGCCACAGAGATCGGCAAGCGAGCCAGCCGATCCCGAAACACGCAGTCGCAGGCGCCCTTCCGAATGAACTCCTCCATGACACCTTCTTCGAGGTCAGTTCCCAAGAAGATGAACGGGAGGTCTCCATCCAGGAGCCTCAGAACCTCGAGAATTTGCAAACCTGACCAGTGGGGCATCCCGCCGCTAGCGAGGACAACGTCATACTGCTGGGCGCGCAAGCGGGTGGTGAATTCTTCGGGGGTCTGAACCACGTCCGCGGAGACCGCGAACTGCGCTCTTTTGAGCTCCCGCAGCCACAGGTCGACATCAGGCAACTGATCGTGGGCGATCAGGAGCCTTACGGTTCGCCGCCGGTAGGTCGCAGTGCTGCGGGCTAGCAGAACTTGACGGCCTCGACGCCGTTCCTGTTGTTGTGGCTGCGGCAAAACTCGACCCCTTCCCAGGCTTCGAGAGCCCGGGCCTATCTCTCGGATTGGCTCATAGGACGCATGATGCGTCCCCGACACTCTGCGTTGGCAGGGGTATCTCTACCTGTTCAATTTTGAACACTTTGAGAGGAATGTCGCGTATCGGATACCGGGGCCGCAACGGCCTCGGGGCGCCGCCCACGGCGATTGCGACTATCCGCTCGGAAATGTGGGATTAGAAGATGTGGCCGGCAAGATACAGCATGAGCTTGTCGAGGAAAAAATCGGAAACGAGGATTATCACCGAGGAGACAACGACGGCCTGCGTCGTCGCGCGACCCACTCCTTGCGTGCCGCCGCGCACGCGCAGCCCGAGATAGCAGCCGACGGTGGAAAGAATGAATCCGAACACCAGTGGCTTCGTCAAGCCCTGCATCAGGTCCGAAAAGTCGAGGGCGTTTATGGCGCGAGTCCAGAACTGCACGGCGCCCAAATGCCGGGTAAGCAGTGAAACCATCAAGCCTCCGACCAGGCCGACAAAATCGGCAATGGCCACGAGGATGGGTAGCACAAGCACCGCGGCGGTGACGCGGGGAGTGACGAGCTTTCGTATGGGATCCGTGCCGAGGGCGCGCATCGCATCCACTTGTTCGGTGACGACCATCGAGCCCAGCTCGGACGCAATGCCCGATGCGTTGCGCCCGGCAACGAGCAGGGCCGTAATCGTGGGACCGAGCTCCCGAACGAGGGCGATGGAAACCACGTCGCCGGTCAGCGCTGTCTCGCCGAAGCGCACAAATTGCGCGACAGTTTGCAGCACAAGGATGGCGCCAATGAAAGCGCCCGCGAGGATCACGATGGGCAGCGAGCCGACGCCGATGATATCCATTTGATCGAGGAGGTCCGCGGTGTAAAACGGAGGGGAGAAAAGATTGGCGACCGCGCGGCCGCAGAGACTCGAATAGCTTTGAACGGAGAGAATCTGCTCCTTCACGACATCGAATATTCTCGCCGTGAGACCGGCCTCCGGTTCCCTCGATAAGTTCGGTTCGGTGGCGGCCATTGCTTAGGTGTGATCCCTCCGCAGCTAATGAATGGGAAGCGTATCTTTCGCGCCAAGCGGCGTCAAGCGGCGCTCACGCCTTTACCCGCCTTCGCGGCTTCGATAGAATGCAATTCTTTATCATGCTGCGCTACTACACCGCAGGAGAGTCGCACGGCCAGGCGCTACTCGTCTGGATTTCGGGATTCCCCGCCGGCATGGCGGTGGATTTTGAGTTCATCCATACGGATTTGCACCGGCGGCAACTCGGGTACGGCCGGGGCGGAAGACAAAAGATCGAGAAGGATCGCGCCGAGGCGTTCGCGGGAATACGTCACGGCAAGACGATCGGCGCGCCGATCGCGCTGCGAATCGAGAACAAGGACTGGGCAAATTGGGAGAAGTACCTTCCCGTCGAGGCAGGGAGCGAGGCGCCGCAGCGTTCGCTGACCGCGCCGCGGCCCGGGCACGCGGACCTTGCGGGCTCGCTCAAATTCAATTTGCACGACGCGCGAACCGTGCTCGAACGCGCGTCGGCGCGGGAGACTGCGGCGCGCGTCGCCGCCGGGGCTCTGGCGAAACTCTTGCTCCGCAATTTTCAATGCGAAATCCTGAGCCACGTCGTGGCGGTGGGAAAAGCGCGGCTGGAGAAAGCCGCCACGTGGAAACAGATTCAAGCCGTTTGCGCGAACCTGGAATCGCCGTTGCGGTGCGTGGACGCGGCAACCGAAGGACGAATGAAAGAGGAAGTGGATCGCGTGCTGCGCGCCGGGGATTCGGTGGGCGGAGTTTTTGAAGTGGTCGCGCACGGGACGCCGCCGGGGCTGGGCAGCCACGCGCAGTGGGATGAAAAACTCGATGGGCGGCTGGCGCGGGCGATCATGTCCATCCAAGCGGTGAAGGGCGTCGAAATCGGCGCGGGCGTGCAAGCTGCGTCGTCGTACGGCTCGGAAGTTCAGGATGAGATCGCGTACGATCCCTCGAGGAAACGGTTCGTGCGGCCGACCAACCGCGCGGGCGGCCTGGAGGGAGGAATCACGAACGGCGAAGACGTTGTGGTGCGCGGCTACCTGAAGCCGATTTCCACGCTCCGAACGGCGCTGGGAACCGCGGACCTCGTGACGAAGCAGCCAGTAGAAGCCGCTTACGAACGATCCGACGTGTGCGTCGTTCCCGCGGCGGGGGTGGCGGGCGAAGCGATGACGGCGCTCGTGCTGGCGGAGGCGTTCCTGGAAAAATTCGGCGGCGATTGGATCGGGGAAACCCAGCGAAATTTCGAGGCGTACCAGCGTCAGCTCGATGAATTTTAGAAGCGAAGGTCAAGAAAGAAGACGATGATTTATCCGATTGTGAAGTATGGCGCGGCCGTGCTCGAGACGCCGACCAAGCCAGTGGAGAAGTTCGACGAGGAACTGGCGAAGCTGTGCGCGGACATGTTCGAGTCCATGTACGCCGCGCAAGGAGTGGGCCTTGCGGCGACGCAGATCGGCCTCCACACGCGGCTGGCGGTGGTGGACGTCAGCTCGGGGAAGAATCCGGAAGCGAAGCTCGTGCTGGCGAATCCCGAGATTCTGCACATCGAGGGCGAGCAACGCGAGGACGAAGGATGCCTTTCGCTGCCGAGTATCCGGGGACACGTGCTTCGGCCGCAATTTGTGACAGTTCGTGCGCAAGATGCGAGCGGAAAGAGTTTCGAGATACGCGGCGAGGGGCTGCTGGCGCGCGCGTTCTGCCACGAGATCGATCACCTGAACGGCGTTCTTTTCATCCAGCACCTGAGCCTTCTCAGGCGAGACCTCATCAAGCGCAAGATCCGCAAGCTGCGCAAGTCGGGCGACTGGTAGAAGCGGCGGGAGGCCTGGAATGCGCATCGTGTTCTGCGGCACTCCCGAATTTGCGGTGCCGTCTCTCGGCCGTCTGCTGCAGGAACCGGGGATCACGGTCGAGACGGTCATTACGCAGCCGGACCGTCCACGCGGTCGAGGACGCAAGCTCGGCGCGAGCCCCGTGAAGGACGCCGCCCTCGCGGCGGGATTGCACGTTTACCAGCCGGAAAAGATCAACTCGGAATCGGCGAGCGATTTTTTCCGCCGCGTCGCGCCGGACGCGGTGATCGTCGTCGCCTATGGCCGCATCATTCCCGCTTCCCTGCTCGGCGAGCCGCGGCTGGGCTGGATCAACTTGCACGCGTCGCTGCTGCCGAAGTACCGCGGCGCGGCGCCCATCAACTGGGCCATCGTCAACGGCGAATCCACCACCGGCCTCACGACGATGCAAATCGCGGCGGGACTCGACACGGGGCCGATCCTGCAGCAGATCGAGATACCGATTGGTCCGGTGGAAACCGCACCGGAACTTGCCGCGCGGATGGCCGAGGCGGGAGCGCCGCTCGTGATCGAAACGCTCAAGAAACTCGAGCGCGGAACAATCGCGCCCCTGCCGCAGGACGACCGGCAGGCGACGCGAGCGCCGATCCTCAAAAAGGAACACGGGCGAATCGATTGGACGCAATCGGCGCAAGCTATTTACAACCGAATCCGAGGACTCGCGCCGTGGCCCGGGGCGTACACGACGTTTCGCGGGCAGCTTTGCCACATCTGGGGCACGCCCGCGGCGGGCGCAGCGGCGGCGGGAACGGAAACTCCGGGGATGATTGTCGGGTCGTCGAAGCGGCTTTACGTGATTTGCGGCGAAGGGACATGCCTCGAAGTCCATACGGCGCAAATGGAAGGCAAGACGCGCGTCCCGGCACGCGATTTTGCGAACGGCATGAGGCTCAAGAGCAACGAGAGATTCGGCGGAGTGCCGGCGACCTAAGCGTTTCATGCGACGAGGTGAGACGAAGTGAGAACACCTCACGCAAGCCTTTCCCACCACTGGAATGAAGACCACGCCTAACTTGCAGCGCGCGAGGCCGAGTCGAGCACGAGAGATTGCGTTCGACGTGTTGCACCGCGTAGAAACCGGAGGGGCGTACTCCGACGACGTGCTGCACGCACGATTGGAAGAACATGTGACCGCGGCGGACGCGGCGCTTGCAACGGAATTGACGCTGGGCACGCTGCGGTGGCAGAGGCTGCTCGACTTTCTGCTGGAGCGCGCGCTTCCCCGCCCCGCGCGAAGGCTCGATGCGGAAGTGCGGATCGCGTTGCGGCTGGGGCTGTACCAGTTGCGCTTTCTCGGCGGAATTCCCGCGCGGGCTGCGGTAAATGAATCCGTCGAGTTGGTGAAGCGCGCGCGGAAGCGATCGGCCGCGCCACTGGTGAACGCCGTGCTGCGACGGCTGTCGGAAAAAGGCGGGCGCGAAGCTGCGGAATCGTTCGTGGGCGAAGAACTGCCGCTCGCCGAGCGGCTCGGAATTGTACATTCGCACCCGACGTGGATCGTCGAGCGATGGATCGGCGCTTTTGGTCAGGAGCGAACCGAGGCGCTGCTGGAAGCGAACAATCGCGCGGCAAAGCTCGCATGCGCCGTGCTGGACGCGGGGAAACGCCCGAGTGTGATGGCCAGTCTGGAGAAAGCAGGGCTAACGATTCAACCGGGAAATCTACTGCGCGATGCGCTGCTCATTTCGGGCGGCGCTCCGGCGAAGACGGCTGCCTATGCGAGCGGCGAAATTTCGCTGCTCGACGAAGCATCGCAAGCGGTGGCGTTGCTTCTTGACGCTCGGAAGGGGGGAACGGTGCTCGATCTCTGCGCGGCGCCCGGAGGAAAGGCGACGCTGCTCGCGCAGGCGGCAGGGCCGGAGGGACGCGTCGTGGCGTGCGATCTGCACGCGCACCGATTGCGCGCGGTTGAGGCGCAGATGAAACGGATTCGCGCGAAGGACACCGAGATGATGGTGCTGGATGCGATGCAGCCTTTGCCATTCGAGCGCGAGTTCGATTGCGTGCTCGTGGATGCGCCGTGCTCGGGAACGGGCACGCTGGCGCGGCATCCGGAAATACGCTGGCGATTGCGCCCGGAGGATTTGCGGGATTTTCATGCGCGGCAAGTGCGATTGCTGCGGAGCGGACTCCCAAGCGTCAGGCCGGGCGGGCGGCTCGTCTATTCGACGTGTTCGCTGGAGGCGGAAGAAAACGAGAGTGTGGTTCGCGAGACGCTGAGCGATCGGGGCGAATTCCGAGTCGTGAATGCCGGGGCGCATCTCGCGTCGCTCCTGGCTGACGGCGTGCGCGCAGGCCACCTCGTGGATGCGGACGGCTTCTTCCGGACGTTTCCGCCTGAAACGCGGACGGACGGTTTTTTCGCCGCGCTGATTGAGCGGACAAGTTAGCGGAACGAATGCGGGCCCGAGGCAGCGGCAAGAAGCACTTTTTCGCTTGCCGGCACTTCGGATCTTTCGCCAACTTCCCGGTCAAGGGGTATATCATCCAATTAGTTCCTCGTTTATAATCCCCTTCGGGCAGGCCTCCTCGATGAGGTGGGGTGTGAAATCCTTCAAGATTTCTTTTCCTCTGTGGACCATCGTAGCGCTCGCCTTGTGCGCACCATTCGTTCGCGCTCAGCAGTTGGCACCTGAACCCGCCTGGAAAATAAGATTCCAAAAGTCCATCAACTGGTACGTCCGAACCTCGGCCGGAATCCTGCTGGTGCGATCCGGCAAATCGCTGACTGCGATTGACGGGGTGGATGGCAAACAACTCTGGAAGATAGATCGCCTATCTATTGTGAGTTCCACGCAAGGCTCGCCACGCGGGGGAAACCTGCTGGAAATTCCCGGAACTTCAGTCTTGCTGATCAATTGCGCCTCTCTGCCCAAGGAAAAGAAGTGCCTTTTGCTGGGCGTGGACTTGTGGACAGGTGCAATCCTGTGGCGGCAACCGGCGATTAATGATCTCGTACAAGTTATTCCTTTCTACGGCACGGGGAAAGTACTGATCGTAACGGCAAAGCCGGATAGGGCTGTGAACACAGCCATCTCTCTGGCCATGATCGCTGGCAACACGGCTGGACTCTGGGTAGGAGGAATGGCCGGGGCCGCAATTGATCTCGCGATGGTGGGCGGCCAAGAAGCCAATGGCGGAGACGCCGGCTTTCGGTACCATCCCGTCCTTCGGTCCCTGGACCCTCTGACTGGCGCCACCGACTTGACGGCGGAATACCCCCGGTCGTTGCGGTATGGCTTCCTCACTTTTAGGTTGTTGGAGGGGCAGTTGTATCTCCACGCGTACCAGGGATACCTCGGGGGCGCTGAGTCCATACAGGGGAGAGTGGATTTGCTCTCGGGAAATCGCGAGTGGGACACGATCAAGAAATACGGAGAAGAGCCAGACCTCATGCCGGAGTTGCAATCAGCGAACGGACGATTAATCTTCGCCGCCGAAGACGTCGAGGCAATTGATGCAGGTGCGGGGAACACGCTCTGGAAGTCACCGAAAATGGGCCGGGTGGCCAACGTACTGATTAGGCAAGGGATGGTCGTTGGCAGCGGCGGCAGAAGCGTTTTCGCGCTGGACGAAGCTTCTGGCGCACTGAAGTGGAGTCTTCCCACGACCGGGAAGCCGACGAACGTGCTGCCGTTTGACGAAGAGAATGCGGTGGGATTCTGCGACAAGACGCAATTGGTTGTGGCGGATATCGCGACGGGAAAGATAATTCGCGAAACTCCTCTGCAAATGAAGAAAGCTCCACGCGCTGCTGTGAAGATTGGGAAGAAGTTCCTTCTGGCACTGGCGCCCAATGAGTCGAGCCTCTACGACGTCACGACTGGGCAAGAGCTGTGGTCAGCCGGTCAGTTTGATGCGGCGTTTCCAACTGTCAGTTTTCTTGTGAGCCACACGCCTTTTGGCGGACCTGGCTGGCTAGCCGAAGACGACCTGAGGCGCCAAATCAAGGAAGGCTGGGACAATATCGAGCAGACCGCAAACAAGGAACCAGCCGCAGCGACTGGCGTCGAGAGGCTTCGGCCCTTCCTGGAGGAGCCCGAGACGCAGCCTGAGGTTCTCTACGAAAGTGGCATACCGAACGTCCCAACAGCATTCGATCTCTTTCGGATTGACACCGAGACAGGCGAAAAGCAGGAATACGGGGATTACTTGGGATTGCAGCCGGACGCAAGCGCGTCACTGGGTCTTATGTATTTCATCGACGATCAGGATGATCGGACGTTGACTGCATTTTCGCTGCCCCACAGGAAATAATGATCTTGGCGATTCGCTCCGCCGCGTGACCGTCCCAGAGGGGAGGAATCGAACTTCGCTTTCTGGGAGAAGTCAGGACACGCCTAAGCTCGTTCGTCAACCGCGTTGTGTCTCTGCCAACGAGAACGTTCGTCCCCAGCGTGATTGTCACCGGCCGCTCCGTATTCTCTCGTACGGTCAGACACGGCACGCCCAGAAACGTTGTCTCCTCCTGAACCCCGCCGGAATCCGTAACGACCACGGCTGCGTGTCTTTCGAGCGCGAGAAACTCGAGATATGGAAGAGGCTCAAGGAAACGGATGCGTTCATTGCGGCTGGAGCCACCGCCAAGGCTCGCGATTCTTCCCCTTGTCCGAGGATGGACAGGAAACAGAATCGCAAGTTCCTGACCAACTTGTTCCAATCCCGAGAGCAGCGCGGATAGCCAATCGAGGTCATCCACATTGGAGGGACGATGAAGGGTCACAAGCGCGTATGGCTCCGGCACGTCAGCGGGCCTTCGACGCTCCGCTTCGGGCAGCATCCGAACAAGGGTATCGATCATAACGTTGCCGACGAGAAAGACTTTTTCCGGAGCAATGCCTTCCCGAGCTAGATTCTCGTTGGCGTCGGCTGATGGCGTGAAAAGCTGATCGGCGATTTGATCGGTGAGCAGGCGGTTGATTTCTTCGGGCATGCTGCGATCGAACGAGCGCAGGCCGGCTTCCACATGAGCGACTCGCACCATCAATTTGGCGCACACCAAAGCAGCCGCGACGGTTGAATTCACATCACCATAGACAATGACCAGATCGGGCTTCCTCTCCCGCACAAGAGGCTCGAAGCGAGACATGATCTGTGAGGTTTGCTGTGCGTGCGACCCCGAGCCGACCTGGAGATTGACATCGGGTGCAGGCATATCGAGCTGCTGAAAGAACACGTCGGACATATTGAAGTCGTAGTGCTGCCCCGTGTGCACGATGAATTGCTCAACAGAGTATCGAGCGAGCGCCCGGATGACTGGCGCAGCCTTCATGAAATTCGGCCGCGCTCCGATGACGTGACAAATTCGCATAAGGCGGGATTCCCGTTTTGACTTCCCGGTCGACTGGGAATGTACGCTCGACCCCTTCCGTATGCAATGAGCCAGCCAGGTTCTTGAGCGCAGAACCTTTGCGGCGACTGCACGGGTTCCTGAATTTGGCCACGGGGACTATCTGGCGAGACAACCCTGGGCTATGAAGCAGGCTCTAAAGCGGCATAGGGCATACGAGAGGTCTGACCAGCGATGCAAAATTCCACGAAGCCTGGGCGACGAAACATTCATTCGGATGGGCACGCGAATCGGCACACGGTCTGGCACGCCGTCTGCGCGAGCGTGGCCATAGCCTGCGCGGCTGCGACGATGTGGGCCGTGGCTGCGAGCGCGACTCTACAAGAAGCCGGCCCGATTCATCCACCGCCAGATGCACAGCAGGCGCCGCCTCCGCCGAAACCCGCGGCCCAACCGACTCCGCCCGCAGCCCAACAACAGCAGACACCGGTAATCAAGATTGACGTCAAGCTGGTGTTGCTCGACGCGACGGTGAAGAACAAGGACGGCCAGGTGATCGACGATCTGAAGCAACAGGATTTCGTGCTGCGCGAGGACGGCACCCAGCAACAGATCGCGCACTTCAGCCGCGACGAACTGCCGCTGGCCATGGCGCTGGTGGTGGACACGAGCGAATCGATCCGGCCGTACATCGAATCGCTGCGCGACACGACCGAAATCGCGCTGCGCACGCTGAAGCCGGAAGACGAAGTAGCGCTGTTCACGTTTTCATCCGACGTGAACCGCGTCGTGGACCTGACGCATGACAAACAGAAAGTCGCGGACGCGATGGAGAACATCGAGGCCGGAGGGTCCACCGACATCAACGACGCGATTTACGACGCGGCGGAATACCTGCGCGCCCAGGCTCCGATGATGCGCCGGGTGATCGTGTTGGTCAGCGACAATCGGGGGACGCGGGCGGGCTCCGCGAAGCCGGACGCCGTGGTCGAGACCGTTCTGAAGTCCGACGCGCCGGTTTACAGCCTGAAAATCTCCGGCGACAACGGAAACCGCGACAACCGCGGTGGCGGTGGCGGCGGACATCACGGCACCTGGGGAGGAGGCGGGGGAGGCTGGCCGGGCGGCGGCGGGGGCGGCGGTGGCTGGCCGGGAGGCGGCGGAGGAGGCGGTGGCTGGCCCGGCGGCGGCGGGGGAGGCCACGGGGGCGGTCAGCGGGGAGGGCAGACCGAAGGCTCCTCGAAAGACATCGTGAACGTGCAAAAGGTTGCGGATCAAACGGGCGGCGAAGTGTTTGACGTGGCGAAAGAAGGCTCGCTCGACCGGGCGTTCGAGGATTTGATCGAACGGCTGAAGACGCGGTACACGCTCGGATACTATCCGACCAACAAGACGGCTGACGGGAAATTCCGGAAACTCGACCTTCAGCTCGACGCTCACTTTGGAAAAGAAGGAAAAGACTACTTCATCGGGACGAAGACGGGATACTACTCGCCCGGCGGCACTTCGTCAGCATCGCTCAATTAATCGGTGCTGTCTCCGTTTGAATTTTCTTGGCAGAAGATTGGATAATGGCCCTATCTCAATCGTCGACTAGAATTAGCCTGTCCGTGGACAAAACCGCGAGCCCGGATGAAGTCCGCTTTCGCTTGTTGCGCAGCGACGACGTTCCTGCGACGAATCCGTTCAATTTGTCCTATCGATTCGGTTTGCAAGACACCAAACAGCAGGTCGTCGCCGGAAAGCGGCAACCCAACGGCGTACTTGCCTTCGACTTCTCCCTGAAGGTGAAAAAGGGCAAGGACCCCAAGCATCCTGTCTTTACAGGCCGCTTTGCCAGTGGTCCGGTTGATGATCGCTTCGTCTACCTATCTTGGTGGGCGATCGAGCGAGGCGATTACATTAACCGCGTCAAGGCTCGTCTTGCAACCATAGACTGGAAGATGGTTCGGGCGTCTCAAAAACAGGACAGGCCCATCACTGCGGACATGACGGGATGGCTTCCTGGCGACGTGAGGAAGCATGTCACCTGGTATTTGGGTTAGGGCCATTCGGCGCCGGATTCCTGACCTAGATCTCATCCAGAGGTCGCCGGGGCTCGCACCAGGCAGCGAGATAGCCGGAATTCAAACTGAGACGGTACCAAGTGATTTCGACCCGCCAAGCACAACACACTTTGTGCGACAATTTGGCCGACCGAAGCTGAGAGGCGCATGGTAACCCTACGCGATCGTTTGGAATGGCTGCTGCGGATGTCGTTGCTCGTGTTTATCCTCGCGGCGGCGGCGTTTCTGAGCGCGGTGACCGCGATTCGCTTCGCGATTCGCGGACGCGAGGTCGAAATGCCGAGCGTCGTGGGCAAGAGCGCGTCCGAGGCGAAAAAGGACTTCGCGTCGAAGCAACTGGACATGAAGATTGTCGATCGCGTCTTTAGCGAGATGCCGGTGAATGAAGTAATCCGGCAAAGTCCACCGCCGGGGGAAGAACTGAAGACCGGCCAGGAAGTTCACGTCGTGCTGAGTCTCGGGCCCCAGACCATTTCAGTTCCTTCGGTGATGGGACAGAGCCTGCACGCCGCGCAGATCCAATTACTGCAGGCGGGCTTGCAACTTGGCGTGGTATCCACGTGCTACTTGCCGGGCCTGAACGCGGACACCGTGGTCGCGCAGGACCCGCCGGGCGGCGATCGGGCGGCCGCGCCGCGCGTGGATCTGCTGATCTCGCAAGGCGAACGGCCGGCGGCGTATGTCATGCCGGCGCTTGTCGGGCTGAACGAAGTCGATGTGGGGCGAATCCTCGATTCGGCGGGATTGCACGTGGCGCAGATCAACTACGCGCCTGCAGCGCAGGCGGCGCGTGGAGCGGTCGTGCAGCAGACGCCCGCGGCGGGAACACGGATTGAGACCGATACGGCGGTGAGCATTGTCGTCGCGGAGTAAAGTCATGGGCGGCGGGACTTTGAGAATGGCAGGGCGCCGCCCTGTGTTAAGATAACGGCGGAGTGACTGTGCCTTCTCCTGTCTCCATCGCCCCTTCCATTCTGGCAGCGGACTTCGCATCTCTGGGCGAAGCAGTGCGCGCCGTCGAGCGTGGCGGAGCCGAAGAAATCCACGTGGACGTGATGGACGGGCACTTCGTACCGAATATTTCCATCGGCGTGCCCGTGGTGAAGTCGCTTCGCAAAGCAACCCGCCTGCCACTGGATGTGCATCTGATGATCGAGAACCCGGAGCAATTCATCCCCGCATTTGCGGAGGCCGGTGCGGACATGATCTCCGTGCACCAGGAAGCGACGCCGCATCTGGACCGGGCGCTGGAAATGATACGGGAACGAGGGCGGCTTGCGGGAGCCGTGGTGAATCCCGCGACGCCGGTATCGTTGCTCGCCGACGTGATGGATCGCGTGGACTACGTTCTAGTGATGTCGGTGAATCCGGGGTTCGGGGGCCAGGGGTTTTTGCCGCATTCGCTGGACAAACTTCGTGAACTCAAAGAGATGCGAGAGAGGTATAATGTATCTTTCCGGATCCAGGTGGACGGGGGAATCGTTCTGGAAAATGTGGCAGATGTGGTGCGCGCGGGGGCCCAAATCCTGATCGCCGGAACATCGATCTTCCATACTTCCGACCCTGCAGCCGCCGTGCAGTCCATGAGACAAATCGCCGCCGGTGCGCTGGCGCAACGAGTCTAAGGTGGGCAAATTGAAGAGGCTTCGGTCCAAGCTGTGGGTGCTGCCGCTCGCGGCGAGCCTGTTTTTGAGCGCGTGCCGCGGGAAGAATTACAGCATCAAGAACGGGACTCCGGGCACGTCTGTGGAGCCGGACAAGGTGCTCTACACTCGTTCTATCGAGGACATCAAGCATGGACGCTACGACATAGGGCGCCTCAACCTGCAAACGCTGATCAACACCTACCCGGACAGCGAGTACCTGGCCAAGGCCAAACTGGCGATCGCGGACTCCTACTACAAGGAAGGCGGGACGGCGTCGTTGGACCAGGCGATACTGGAATACAAAGACTTCATTACATTTTTCCCATTTCTGGACGAGGCGGCGTACGCGCAAATGCAGGTCTCCATGGCGCATTACCGGCGCATGATGAAGCCGGACCGCGACCGAACAGAGGCTCTGAACGCCGAAGCCGAATTTCAGACCTTCATTCAAAAGTACCCCAACAGCACGCTTCTGCCGCAAGCCCAACAGCGGCTGAGAGAAGTGCAGGAAGTAATAGCGGAGGGCGATTACCGAATCGCAAAATTCTATTTCACCCGGCACTCGGACCGCGCCTCGGCGGCCCGGCTGCTGGAATTGACGAGCCGCTTTCCGCTGTACAGCAGGGCCGATGACGCCAACTGGATGCTCGGCCAAATCTACGAGCGAAATGAGCGGAAAGAAGTCGCCGCCGTTTTCTACACCCGCATCGTCAAGGATTATCCGCTTTCGCCACTTGCTGCCGATGCGAAGGACAGACTGACCAAGTTGGGTGCCCCCATTCCCCAACCCGATCCGACGGCCCTGGCGCGGATGCAGAAGGAACAAGAAACGCCTCGAGTGCGTCCGGGGATAATCAGCAAGCCGCTGGGAGCGTTGAAGAACGGTCCGAACGTTTCCGAAGCCGCGCGAGTGGGGGAGCCAAACATGACGCCTGAAGGTGAGGGCGAGGGCGAGGCATTGACTCCGCTGGGGATGTCCACAGGCGGAACCGGGGCGGGTGGGGGAGCCGGCCCGACATCCACTGCCGTGGTCGAGACGGTGACTCCGGGAACGACGGGGAGCGCTTCTTCCACTTCCACTCCCACTAGCCCTTCCACTCCGAGCACGGATGTGCCGGCGGGATCGACGGGCAGTGCACCTGTCGGAAGCAATGTTGAAACTCCGGCGCCGAATACGACGCCGCCTCCGTCCGCCGCGAATGGCACCAATCCGGCCGCGGGCGGGTCACCGCAGGACTCCGCCGGCACTCAGAACGGCGCTAACGCGCAAGGTAGCAGCGCTTCGAGTTCTTCGCAGGGCTCCAGCAGCAGTTCATCTCCACTCAACAACTCCACACCCAAGAAGAAGAAGGGCTTGAAGAAACTCATTCCCTGGTAGAGCCGCGCCCCAGGACAGGTTACAAAGTGGAACTATGCAGTCCGACACAAGGCAAAGTCGTTCGTGTTGACTGGCCTGTGGGGTGATGCTACCAATAGGAATTGGATCAAGCGGACAAGCCCAGGAACTTCCTCATTCTCCATTGAACTGGGCTAAAGAGGCCGGCTGTGCCCAAGATTCTGGTTGCCGACGACAACAGCAACATTCAAAAGATGGTCATCCTTGCGTTGAAAGACCTGGGAATCGAAGTCACAGCAGTCGGCAACGGTGAAGCGGCTGTCCGGCGGTTGCCCGATCTAATTCCAGACATCGTGCTCGCGGACGTTTTCATGCCCGTCCGCAGCGGCTATGAAGTTTGCGAGTACATCAAGAAGGACCCAAGATTTTCCCACATTCCCGTCGTGCTGCTTCTCGGGGCGTTCGATCCGCTGGACGAAAACGAGGCTAAGCGCGTTGGCGCCGACGGAATCTTGAAGAAACCTTTCGTTCCACCGGACCCACTCCTTACCATGGTCAAAGGACTGCTCGAAAAAAGCGCGCAGGATGGCTTGGTGCCTGTTGCGGCTCCGCAAGCGAATAGAGAGGTTCATGTTGAAGCTAGACCCGCTGCGATAGATAGCGCTCCGCCCGTCTCGTTTGACGAAGAGACGGAGGTCGAGGACTTCCCTGCCCTCGGACGCGAGGCGCTCGATACCATCGGCGCGCAGGCGCCCAGATCGGTTGCAGCGGCGCCGCCCGCGGAGACGGAAGAATCCGAAGAGCCATCCGTGACGACGTCGCAGAGGGACACCGCGCTTGGTGAACCGGCCTTCTGGCATCCGCTGAAACCCGAAGGAGAAAATACTGCGGAGGCTGGGACGGAGAGCACCGCTCCGAGTTGGGGAGATACCACGGAATCCTTGCCAAGGCGTGACGAGTTTGAAGGAGTCCAAAGCCTCGAAATCGAGGAGGCAGCTGCGGGACCCCCGCAAGTCGAGCCCGATGCCCTGCTCACCCCGAATGCCGAGCCGGAAACATTGCACGTGGCCGTGGGAAAGGCTCCAGGATTGGCTGAGAATGCCGAAGATTGGTTGGAAGCCGAGCTGGCGCATCCGACGCCTCACCCGGAGCCAGAACCCGAGTCATGGCCGGGCCCGGCGGCGACTGAATCTGCGGAGACTCCCACTCCTCAAAATCTCATCGAGTTCGCCGCCCCTACGCCAATCCAGACCGAGCCTGAAACACCTGCTGCCTTTGCGCCGCCTGATGAAACGATTGCGGCGCCGGCGGCGCCTCCGGAAGATCGAAGCGAGATAGCTGCGCCGCCTTTGCCCGACGCGGAAGAGTGGCCGGAACCGGACACCGCCGACGAAGCGCTTGAGCGGCTCGGCACGGCCGAGGCACCCGGAATTGCGGACACCGCAGACGCACGGCCGCAACCCACTCCCCCGGCAGCGCCACCGGTGGCATCGCCCGAACTTGTGGAGGCCGTCGTGAGCCGTGTGATGGAGAAGTTGCAACCACAAGTGATCGAAATTGTGACGCGCGAAGTCCTCAGACCCATCGTCGAAGCGTTGGTGCGCCGCGAAGTAGAAAAGCTCTAGCCGATTCCTGCCCTCTCGGGCCGATCCAGGAAAAACAACAATACAAGCTGACAGCGGAGGTGGGCGTTCGTGCCACGATTTGACCGACCGCGCGGTGGCCCGTATAGTAAGCAATTCGCGTTGTCGCGTCGCAGAATGCAGAGAGAGATTTCCAAATCGTACGAGCCACAAGAACTGGAGCAGCGCTGGGCGCGCGTTTGGGTCGAGCAACAATTATTTCGCGCCGACGCGAGCGCCCCAGGGCCAGTGTTCTCCATCGTCATTCCCCCGCCGAACGTGACGGGCTCGCTGCACATCGGCCATATGCTCGACCACACCGAGATTGACATCCTCACGCGCTGGCGGCGGATGACCGGTTACAACACGCTCTACTTGCCCGGCACGGACCACGCAGCCATCTCGACGCAACGCGTGGTGGTGAGGCAGCTCCAGGCACAAGGCATCGACTATCGGGCGCTCGGCCGTGAGAAGTTTCTCGAGAAAGTCTGGCAGTGGAAAGAGGAGTCCGGCGACACGATCACGCGCCAGATGATGCAGATCGGCGAGAGCTGCGACTGGTCACGCGAACGGTTCACGCTTTCGCCGGAACTTTCGCGCGCGGTCACGGAAGTTTTCGTGCGGCTCTATGAAGACGGGCTGATTTATCGCGCGCATTACATCGTCAATTGGTGCCCGTCATGCCGGACGGCGCTGAGTGATCTTGAAGTCGTGCACCAGGAGCGACAGGGCCATCTGTGGCACATCCGCTATCCGCTCGCGAGCGGCGGCGGGCATATCGTCGTTGCCACGACGCGGCCCGAGACGATGCTGGGCGATACCGCGGTTGCCGTCCACCCCGATGACGAACGCTACCGCAAATGGATCGGGAAGACCGCGCGGCTGCCGCTGCTCAACCGCGAGATTCCAATCATCGCCGATATTTCCGTGGACCGGGAATTCGGCACCGGCGCCGTGAAGGTGACGCCCGCGCACGATCCGAACGATTTCGAGATGGGCCGGCGGCACAACCTGCCGGAAATCGACGTAATGACCGACGACGCGAAGATGAGCGCGGCGGCGGGGCCGTACGCGGGAATCGACCGGTACGACGCGCGAAAGAAGATCCTGGCGGACCTCGACGCGCAGGGACTGCTGGAGCGCATCGAGCCGCACACGCACGCCGTGGGCACATGCGACCGCTGCGGCACGGTCGTCGAGCCGCGAGCGTCCACGCAATGGTTCGTCAAAATGGGACCGTTGGCCGAGCCCGCGATCGCGGCGGTCGAGCTGGGCGACGTCGAAATCATTCCCGACCAGTGGCGGAAGGTCTATTTCGAGTGGATGCGCAACATTCGCGACTGGTGCATCTCGCGCCAAATCTGGTGGGGACACCGGATTCCCGCGTGGCACTGCGGCAAGTGCAAGGAAATTACGGTGGCACGAACCGCGCCCGAAAAATGCCCGCACTGCGGAACACCGCGGCCGGAGCAAGATCCGGACACTCTCGAAACCTGGTTCAGCTCGGCGCTCTGGCCTTTCTCGACGATGGGCTGGCCGGACCAAACTGAGGACTACAAGACCTATTACCCGACCAGCTTGCTCATCACGGGTTACGACATTTTGTTTTTCTGGGTCGCGCGCATGATCATGATGGGCTTGCGGTTCACGGGAAACGTGCCCTTTCGCCAGGTGTACCTGCATTCCCTGGTGCGCACCGCGGAAGGCCACAAGATGTCGAAGTCAAAAGGCACGGGACTCGATCCGATTGCACTCACACAGAAATTCGGCACGGACGCGATGCGCTTCACGCTGGCGAGCATGGCCGCGCCGGGGACCGACATCATTCTGAGCGACGACCGCGTGCTGAGTTACCGGGCCTTCGCAAACAAGATTTGGAACGCGGCGCGCTTCCTTTTCCTCAATCTCGACAAATTCGAGGCCGCAACCGGAACGCCGCTCGAAGCATTGGCAGCGCCTGATGTGCGGGCGGGCGCACCGTATGCGTCAGGGGGAGAATCGTCGCTGGCGGACCGCTGGATGTTCTCGCGGCTCACGGACGTCACCGAGCAAATCAACGAGGCGCTCGAGACGTTTCGATTTCACGAGGCGGCCCATGCCGTGTATCATTTTTTCTGGGACGATTTCTGCGACTGGTACATCGAATGGCTGAAGCCGCAGTTGCACGCCGAAGATCGCACACGACCGCTGGCGGCGTGGAAGAATTTGTTCGCAGTGTACGAATCGACCCTGAGACTGCTGCACCCCTTCATGCCCTTTATCACCGAGGAGTTGTGGCACCGGCTGCCGCAGCGCGAAGGAGCGAAATCCATTGCGCTCGACCGCTATCCGGAGCCGCATGCCGCATCGAGAGACGTTGCCGCGGAAACGGAATTTGCGTTTCTGCGGGAAGTCATCGTCGCGGCGCGCAACATTCGCGCGGAGATGAAAGTGGATGCGAAGAAGAAAGTGGCGGCGCAGTTCTTCTCCATGGATGCTTCCGCGAGAACACTGGTCGCGGCGCACCGGGAGGCGATTCTGCGGCTTGCGACCCTCTCCGATTTGAGAATTGATTCGGCAGCGGAAGCAGGGGCGGCGGCCGGAGGCCCGGCGGGCAGCGCCGTCCGTTCGACCGCGAGATTCGATCTGCGAATCACCCTGCAAGACGCGCCGCGCGGCGAGGAATTACAGGCCGAAATGGCAAAGCTTCGCAAGGAAGTCGCGCGGCTGGCAGCGGACATCGAAGCAAAGGAAAAGTTGCTTGCCAATCCGTCGTTTCGCGGGCGCGCCCCGGCGGATGTCATCGCTAAATCAGAACGGGCGCTGGTCGAGCGAAAAGCTGAGCGAGAAAAGTTGATCGCGCGGGTGGCGCAGCTGAAAAAAAGTCTGGGCGGCGCTGCAGCGAGCTGAGATTGTTGGGACCCGAGTTTCGCGCGAGGCGCGAGCCGAACCGAGGACGCAACATGCCCCTTCGTCCTTTACCGGGAACGACCGACCGCAAGGTGGACGCCCTGCTCACTTTGCTGGCCGACAACGCGATGATCGTCATCAGCGGCGCGAAGATCGCGCGCGAAATCGGCGTGACGCGTTCGACGGTGTGGCGATGGATCGAGACGCTGCGCGCGCTCGGAGTGAAAGTCAAAGGGCACCCGCGCACCGGCTACCAGATGGAGCGCGTGCCGGACGTGCTGGCCCCGAAGCTTCTGCAACGCGAACTGCGGCAATCGGTGTTCGGCAAGCGAATCTACCATTTCTTCAAAATTGATTCGACCAACTCGGTCACCCTCCGGCTCGGCCACGAGGGCGAGCCGCACGGTGCCGTCGTCATCGCAGAGGAACAAACCGCGGGGCGCGGGCGCGCGCGGCGCGTGTGGTACTCGGAGAAGACCAGCGGGATCTATCTCACCGTGTTGCTTCGGCCGCCGATGCCTCCGCAATACGCACCGCTGATCACGATGGCTGCAGGCCTCGCGGCGCGTGATGCCGTCGCCGAGCAGACGGGCGTTTCGCCCGATTTGCGATGGCCGAACGATTTGATGATCGGCCGCAAGAAATTCGGCGGAATTCTGACCGAAATGCACGCCGAGCCGGACCGCGTGCAATTCGTGATCGTCGGGATCGGTATCAACGTCAACCACACGCGCGTGCCCGAAGGCCTGGCCGGAATTGCGACATCGCTGCGTATCGAAACGGGGAAAACGTATTCGCGGCTGGAGCTGGTCGCGCGGTTGCTGCGCCACCTCGAGAGCTACTACAATCGTTTCGTGACCGAGGGTGCCGCGCCGATTCTCGACCGTTTTTGCGCCGTTTCGAGTTATGCGCAAGGCAAACGCGTGAGAATCACCACGGGCGGCCAGACCTACGCGGGGATTACCGCGGGGCTCGAACCGAGCGGGTTGCTGCGCGTGACTCGCGACGACGGGCAAACGGTGACGGTGATTTCGGGCGACGTCACAGAGGAGAGTTGATGCTGCTGGCGCTCGATGTCGGCAACACAAACACGGTTCTGGGAGTGTTTCGCGAGCAGAATCTGATAGCGAACTGGCGGCTTACAACCGCGCACGACCAGACCGTCGATGAATACGGTATTTTGGCGCGCGAGCTTTTCACTCTGGCGCGCATCGATACGCGAGAGATCACCGGCGTGATCATCAGCTCGGTCGTGCCGCCGCTGAATGAAACCCTCGAAGGCATGGCGGAGCGGTACTTCGGCGTGCGCGCCGTCTTCATCGAGCCGGGGATCGAAACGGGGATGCCGATCCGCTACGAAAACCCGCGCGAAGTCGGAGCAGACCGCATCGCGAACAGCGTGGCGGCGATCGGCAAGTACGGGACGCCGTGCATCGTGGTGGATTTTGGGACAACGATCAATTTCGACATCGTATCCGCAAAGGGAGAGTTTCTCGGCGGCGTGCTGGCCCCGGGCATCGGAATCTCCTCGGAGGCGATGTTTTCACACGCAGCGCGATTGTGGCGCATCGAGATCAAAGATCCGGGAAAGATCATCGGCACAAATACCGTTCAATCCATGCAGGCCGGGCTGTATTACGGCTTTACGGATTTGGTGGATGGAATTCTCAGCCGAATCAAGAAAGTCCTTGGCGAAGACACGCGCGTGATCGCCACGGGCGGACAGGCGGCGCTGATCGCCCGCGCTTCACAGCACATCCAGACGGTGGATGAATTTCTGACGCTCGAGGGATTGCGCATGCTATGGGAGCGCAATCAAGCGCGAAGGTCCGGCGGCGCACATTCCGACGACGCGAGCCACGCGCGCGCCACCGACGCCCCTCCCGCCCGCCCCGTGCCCTCAGCCAACAAGACAACGCACTAACGCGGCTCCATGGAACGCTTTAACTATTTCAATTACTACACGGAAATCGAGGAGTATTTCTGGCGGAAGCGCGGGGCGCATCTGCTCGTATCGCCGCTCGACTGGGCGATACTGGAGACTTGGCAACAGGCGGGGATTTCGCTGCCGGCCGTGCTGAAAGGCATCGACCGAGCGTTCGAGAGTTACGCGCGCTCGCGCCGCGGTGCGGGGCGCCCACTGAAGAGTCTGGCGTATTGCGCGGCCGCGGTGCTCGATGCGGCGGAGGAAGAAAAAGAAACGGCGGCGGGCGCGGGGCCTCAGGCGAAGCGCGCTCCTCGCGAAGAAACGTTTTCCCGTGAGGAGTTGCGCGGCTATTTTTTGCGCAATCGGGCACAGTTGGAACGTGCCGCGGGGAAATTGGGGCCGGGCGCTGGTGCGCTCGCGGAAAAGCTGAAAGAGACTGGCGCGCGAATGGAAACTCTGCTGCCCATTCTCGATGGGCCCGGCAATCTCGACCTCGAAGACTTGGAACGAAGAATGACCGTGCTTGAAGAGAAGCTGACGGCCGCGATGCTCGCGGCCGTACCCGAGGAGACGCTCCTCGGCATCCGGCGCGAGCTGGATCGCCAGCTTGCTGCCTACCGAGGCAAGATGACTGCCGAGCAACTCCGCCAGCTCGAACAGAAGTACGTTGAGAAGCGGCTGTGGGAGCACTACAAGGTTCCACGCTTGAGCCTATTTTACTTGCCGGCCCCGATTGAATCCGGAAAGACAACAATCGGGCCGGAACAGGTGCAATCCAGGCCGGACTGAACCTCCCGGCTTCTTCCATCATGATGAAACCTCGGACCCGACATGCGTCGCATCGCCCTGCACCGAAGCTTGCGCCGTTCGACGTGCGGCTCGAAAAACTTGTGTACGGCGGCGAGGCCCTAGCTCACCACGACGGCGCGACGGTATTCGTGCCACTGGGCTTGGCGGGCGAGCTTGTTCAAGTCGAACCAACCGAGCAGAAAAAGAAATTTGTTCGCGGGCGCGTGGCGAAGGTGCTCGAGCCATCAGCCGATCGGATCCAACCGCGGTGCCCGCATTTCGGAACCTGCGGCGGATGCCATTATCAAAATCTTTCCTATCCGGCGCAGGTTCGCGCCAAGACTGAAATCTTGCGCGAGACGCTGGGCCGGATCGGCCATGTGCGATGGGACGGTCCGATTGCAACGCACTCATTCGCGGAGTTTGGCTATCGCAATCGGGCGCAATGGAGGATTCGCCGCGCCGAAGGCGCACCGGGCATTGGGTATTTTCAAGGCCGGAGCCAGGAACTTTGCCCGGTGCAGGAATGTCCGATCCTTTCGCCGCGACTCGAAGCGACCCTGCGCACCCTCGCCGGGCTGTTGGCAGATGGCCGCTTGCCGGCGGGGGCGGATGAGATCGAGGCCTTCGCCGACGCGGAAGACAGCAGGCTGCTGTTGAGCATTTCAGTCGCGCGGCTCGAAGATGCGACCGAGCTGCCGGAAACGCTGCGCAATGCCCTACCCGAAATGGAATCGCTGCTGTTGTTGCAGGAAAGCAGCGGGCGGATGGAATTGCACGGGCCGGGCTACTTGCACTACCGCGTGGGCGAACACAACTACCGCGTCGGGCATCTATCGTTCTTTCAAGTGAACCGATTCGCGCTCGAAACGATCGTAACAACCGTCATTGGCGAAAGACGAGGCAAACTGGCGCTCGACCTCTTCGCAGGCGTCGGCCTCTTCACCGTGCCGCTGGCGCAGCGCTTCGAGCGCGTCGTGGCCGTGGAATCTAGCCCCGCGGCGATGCGGGACCTCGAATTCAACCTGCAGGAAAGCGGCGGGACTTCCGCTGCGGCGAGGGAAGCGACGACGGAAGTCTTCTTGCCGAAGTGGCACGACCGGCCGGATTTTGTCGTGCTCGATCCGCCGCGCGCGGGAGTGGACGAAGCAGCGCTGCGACGATTGATCAAGCTTGCGCCGCCGGAAATTTCCTACCTCTCTTGCGATCCGGCAACTCTGGCGCGAGACCTGGCCGTGCTGACGGGAAGCGAGGCGGCGCCTGGGCCGTACCGCATCGGTGACTTACAACTATTTGACATTTTCCCACAAACGTTTCATATGGAGGCCTTGGTGCGGCTCGAACGGCGCACATGAGGCTTCCTTCTCTCTACATCGCGATCTCACTGGCCGGCGGGATTCTGCTCGCCGGTATTCCAATTCTGCAGGCGCGCGCGGGCGCACACGCGTGGCTGCTGCTAGCCGTTATGTGTTTGGTTGCCGGAAGCTTGCTGGCGTGGCGCGGCCGCACTTGGTTCGCCTGGGCAGCGGCGATGGGCGCGTTTTGTTTTCTGGGCGGCGCCGCGGCGACACTGGAGCGCACTGCGCTGCCTCCGGACTTTGTCACAGTGCTTGTCCGCGAGGGCAGGATCGAAACGAGCCAGCCTCTGCGCTGGACAGGCCGATTGCGCCAGGATCCCGTGCGCCTGCCGTGGGGACTTCGCTACGACCTCGATCTCGAGCAAGTCGAAGTTGCAGGCAAGGCTTTGCCGGTGCAAGGCGGCGTCCAAGTTCGATTCTTCCGGGAACCTGATTCCAGCGCGCCGCCGAACGTGCGGGCGGGAGACCGCGTGGAGACGCTGGTGAAAGCACAGCCGCCCCACAACTACGAGAATCCCGGCGGCTTCGACTATCGCCAGTATCTTGAACGGCAAGGAATCGAGCTCACGGGCTCGCTGCGCAGCGCGGATCTCCTGCGCCTGGAGGGACTGCCCGCAGGAGCGGGCGGGCCATCGCTGCGCATCCGGGACCGGATCGCACGAGTCCGCGGACGATTGCTGGATACGGTGGACGCGATGATCTCCGGTTCACCGGGGCGCGCGGCGGTCGCACGTGCGATGCTCCTGGGCGATCGAAGCTTCGTGGATCACGAGCGAGTGGAGGCGTATCAGAAAACGGGCGTTTACCACGTGCTCGTGATCGCGGGGCTGCACGTGGGTGCGCTGGCCGCATTCTTGTTTTGGATCGGGCGGCGACTGCGGCTGCGACTGGCCGCGACGGTGATTCTCGCGGTGGCCGCACTCGGCGCGTTCGTCCTGATCGTCGAGGACAGGCCTCCGATTCTTCGCGCCGCGCTGATGGCCACAATCTACTTATTAGGGCGCGCGTGGTTTCGCCGCGTGTCACTGATCAACACGGTGGCGGTCGCGGCCATCACAATTCTGTCCATCCGGCCATCGGAGATCGGCGATGCGAGCTTTCTGCTCTCCTTTCTTGCGGCCGGAACCATTGCAGCAGTTGCCGTGCCATGGATGGAACATACCAGCGAGCCGTTTCGCCGGGCACTCGATCATCTCGGGGATACCGGCCGCGACGCGGCGCACGCGCCGAAGCCGGCGCAATTCCGGCTCGATCTGCGCGCGATTTCGAGGTGGCTTGCCGCGAAAGTCCCAAGATTAAAAGACCGGGCGAGCCAAATCGTCACGATTCCCTTCCGCGTCGCGTTCCGCCTGTGGGAACTCGCCATCCTCACGATCGCGATCCAGATCGGCATGACGCCGATGATGGCGCACTACTTTCACCGCGTCAGCCTGGTGGCACCGCTCGCGAACATTCCAGCCGTGTTGTTGACGGCGTTGATCGTCCCCTTCGGATTGTTCACGATTGCTACTGCCTGCGTGTGGCCGGGCGCCGGCCATATGTTGGGGCGCGCGCTCAGCGCGATGATTGGGGCGCTCGATGCGATCGTAAACACTTTTGCCCGGTGGAACGGCGCCAGCTTTCGGATTCCCGATCCGCCAGTCGCAGTCTTCTGGGTATTTTTCGCGGCGGTGATCCTGCTGGCGTGGGCGGTCAGCGGGCGGCGACGCAGGTGGATTCTTGCGTCGGCAATTGCCGTTCTCGGGCTTGAGGTCATTGTCTGCACGAGTCCCTTCGCCCCGCGCCTTTTTCGAGGCGATTTCGAATTGACCGTACTGGACGTTGGGCAGGGCGATTCGCTTTTCGCTGCCTTCCCGAACGGGAGAACGATGCTGATTGACGGCGGCGGAGAACTGGGATTTCACCGCGCGGGCGGCGTCCGCACGGGAATTGACATTGGTGAAGACGTCGTCTCGCCGTATCTCTGGTCTCGCGGGCTGAAGCGAATCGACGTCGTGGCGCTGACGCATCCCCACGAAGACCACATCGGCGGATTGACGGCCGTGCTCAAAAATTTTCACGTGGGCGAATTATGGGTCGGACGCGACGAAGAAACGCCCGCCTTTCGCGCGCTGCTCGAATTGGCCGCAGCACGAGGCGTGCCCGTTGTACACCAAGCGGAAGGTGCTGAATATGGCTGGGGCGGCGCCGAGTGCGCGGTGCTTTGGCCGAAACGCGACGCTCCGCCGATCAGCCCAAACGACGATTCCATGGTGATGCGGGTACAGGATGGACGGCTCGCCTGGCTTCTGACCGGGGACATCGAGCGCCCCGTCGAAAACGCGCTGGTCACCAGCGGCGAGCCGCTCGAAGCCGAGTTTCTGAAGGTGCCGCACCACGGGAGCAAGACTTCTTCGACGGAACCCTTCCTGGAGGCGATTCATCCGCGGTACGCGGCAATCTCCGTCGGAGCCAACAACGTATACGGGCATCCTGCGCCGGAGGTGACCGAGCGACTGGCCGCTGACGGCGTCAAGGTCTATCGCACAGACCTCGATGGCGCGATCACATCTATCGGGGACGGCCAGACCATCCACATGCAGACGTACCTTCCGCCGCAACCGTGACGCCAATTGGCTCCGAAAAGCGTCTTGCTGCATTTTGGTGCAAGAAGTAAAATCACTAAAATGGCTTCGATGGACCGAGACTCCTTCCTGCGCCCCACCCAGCAGGAAATCGACGAAGAATCGAGGCGCATCCGAAGGCTGCGCCTGGCCGTCGAATTAGCCCTCAGCGTAATTGCCGCGGGCCAGTTGCCGTACCAGGATGCTCAGGATTTGGCCGGAGGCTTGCGGCAGGTGGCGCTGCGGCTGTTTCCGGACAAAGGGGAAGTATTCGACCTCGTCTACGCGCCGCGAATTCGCCGCATGATCACCGAAGTGTACCGGTTGCACTAACTCAGCCACGCCAGCGCATCAACAACCACAGCGCAATCAGGACGAGAGCCGTGCCGATGGCTGCTTTGTACTCCCGATTGCTCCGGTAAAGCTTCCAGGAAAATGACTGCGAGGCAGTCTGCGCAGGCCGCAAGCGCGGAAGGAACGCGGGTACGCTCGCCGCGTACTCGGCAAAGGCCGCGCCATAAAGCTCGGCCAACGAGCGCTCCTCGCGGCGGACGGCGAGCGTATAAAAGAACCCAAAATAGCCCAGCAACAACACCGCTACAATCCAAGAGCGCGTGATCACCGCAAAGCCGACCGCAAGCAGCATGCTGCCGAGGTATAGCGGGTTGCGTACGCGAGCGTAGGGGCCGGACATCGTGAGCTGGGAATTCTTTCGGAGATGCCCGGCAGCCATGGCTCGGATGAGCAAACCCAAAACGGCAATCGCCGCGCCTGCCGCGAGTGTCCGCACCGTCGGCCGCGCAAGCCAAAAACAGATCAGCGCAACCGGGTATCCCACCGGCACGCGCCAGCGCACTGCAGAATCAGTCCAAGCAGCCATTCAGGAACTCCAGCACTTTTCGACGGCCGCAATCACTTCGTCGATCGTGATCGAGAGCATCGCACGCGAAGGATTGCGGCGGCGATCGTAGCTGGTCTCCTCCGGCCGCGCGTGGCAAATCACTGTTGCTCTGGGACCGTACGGGCCCGTTTGCGCAGGGTCCGTCGCGCCATAGAGACCCACGACCGGCGTGCCCAGCGCGGCGGCGACGTGCACGGGCCCCGTGTCTCCGCCCAAGACGCATCGCGCATGGGCGAGCAAGGCCATCAATTCCGCGAGCGACGTTTCGACAAGGACCGGAAGCGCGGGCGCCGCAGCATCGCGGACATCGCGCGCCAGTTCGTGTTCGCCGGGGCCCACAGCGATCACGGCGCGCCATCCGTGCCGGCGCTCCAGCGTGCGGCAAACCGCGCCGTAGCGCTCGGCGGGCCACGTTTTCGATCCCCAACCTGCCGCGGGCGCAGCAACCCAAAATTCGCCGATTCCCTGCCCTTCAAGGCGATTTCTCAAACTGCCGGCCGCCTCGGCTGAAACACGCAATGGGAACTGCGGTTGTAACGGGCGCGCAACGCCAAAGCGCTCGACCAACGACAAGTTCTTATCCACCCGGTGAGGACCACCGCCTCTGACGCGTTCATTATAGAAGAGAGATGCTCCCGATTCCCACGCCGATTGCCAATCGAATCCCACTCGGCGACGCGCACCAGAAGCAAAAGTCAGGATGGCGGACTTATAGAGTCCCTGGAAATCGACTGCCGCATCATACGACTCCGCGCGGCACTGCCGGATGCACGCGACGCCGCGGCCCGGCGAACTGGAATCCAGCGGGATCACGCGATTTATCGCCGGAGACTCCTCAAGCAGCGGAGACCATCGGCGCTGAACGAGCCAGTGAATCTGTGCCGAAGGAAACGCTTCCCGGAGCGCCGCCGCGCCGGGCAACGAGTGTACGATGTCGCCGAGCGAGGAGAGACGCACCACCAGGATCTTGTCTAGCGCTTCACTCACGGTGTTCGCATCGAAACCGCTCGATGAGTCTGGGCGCGAGATCCGAGGAAAGGTCAAGAATCTCGTCGGGCCGGAGGGCGCTGCCAATTCCTTTGGCCGTGGCGATCGTGACAAAATCCACTGAAGCGAGCGCTGCAACCAGCCGCGCCCGGGCTTCGGCTGCGAGCAGCCCGGAACCGGCCGAATCCGGAGCGATGGCTGCAATCACGAGTGCGCCGCTCTTCCGAGCGGATTGCAAGGCTTCCACCGTCTCAAGACTGATCAGATCGAAGCGACATGCGGCAAGAACGACGCGTCTGCCCGCGGCCCGGCTTTCGGGAACGCGCTCCAACAACTCCCCGAGTGGGAGAATTTTTGAGCGCGTGTTCATTTCATCGGGGCCCGTGCGGCACGATTCAGAATCCAGTCGACCGCCCCAGTCAAATCCTCAGCGACGGCGTCCGGCCGCTGCGGCCATTCGGCGCCGTGATACTCAAGATCACCGCGCCCATATCCCGTCATGACGAGAATGCCGGATGCGCCGACCGCGTGCGCCATCGCCACGTCGGCGAAGCGATCGCCGACGACAAACGAGGACGAGAGGTCCAGGCCGTTCTCCTGCGCGGCGCGCTCCAGCAGGCCCGGCAGCGGCTTGCGGCAATTGCAGCCGTCCTCCTTGCGATGCGGACAGTAATAAAACCCATCGATTCGCGCACCCGAAGCATTGAGTTGCGCGGCCAATCGCCGATGAACTTCGCCAATCAATACTTCGGGAAAAATCCCGCGAGCCACGCCGGATTGGTTTGTGATGACGATTACGGGATAACCCGCACGATTCAACCGCGCGATTGCGGCTGCTGCAAATGGAAAAATGCGAAGACGGCTGATGTGGTTCAGATAGCCCATCTCCTCGCAAATCGTCCCGTCGCGGTCCAGAAACACAGCGGGACCTCGACGGCGCGGGGCGTCCGTCACGAAGGCACCCCCGCGCGCTTCCCGGGCCGTTCGATCCACTTTTGCGCGGCGGCGAGAACCTGAGCCACGCCGATCCGCGTCATGCAGCGGTGGTCCACCGGGCACTTCCGCAAGAAGCACGGGCTGCAGGACACGGCATGCCGGACGACTTCGAGGCGCGCAGCCACGGGGCGAGTCTCCTCCGGATCCGTAGAGCCATAAATCCCAACGATGGGAAGGCCCACCGCGCCGGCCACGTGCGTCAGGCCGGAATCATTGCCGATGAAGAGATCGCAGGCCGCGAGAAGCGCCGGAATTTCCGTCATGTTCGTCTGTCCCACAAGATTAATCACTGAATCGCCCGAAGCTCCCGCAATCGCGCGAGCCAGCGTCCCCTCGGCAGGTGCGCCTAAAAGTATCACTTCCGCGCCGTATTCCGCACGCAATCGAGCCGCGAGTTTGCCGAAGCGATCCGGCGGCCAGCAACGCGCCGACCCAAACGAGGCGCCCGGCGCGAGGGCGCAGCGCAGAACTCCTTTGCGCGCGCCCGCCTGAGCGAGTTTCGCTTCGGCGGCTTCGCGCGCGGCGGATTCGACGCGCAACGCGATTTCGACGCGATCGGGCAAGCGCGACACCCAGCCCGCGCGGCGCAGCAACTCCAAATAGTAGAACGATTCGTGCGCGGGAATCTCGCCCTTCGCCGCGACGCGCACGGCGCGCGTTAGAAACGGGCTGCGGGCGTCACGCGCGTAACCGATGCGCTCGCGGATGCCTGCGCGCCACGCAATCCAAGCGGCGTCGAACGCATTTTGAAATAGTACCGCGACGTCGAATCGTTCGCGGCGCAACTCCGCTGCGAGCCGCTCCCGGCCGAGCACACCGGCGTGGCGGCCGGTGCGGTCGAAGACGAGCATCCGCCCCACGCTCGGCTGCCCGCGCAACAGATCGGCGATTCCCGGGAGCGCGAGAGTGGCCAGGTCGGCATCGGGCCAGCGGGCGCGAATTGCTTCGAGCGCGGGGATGGACATGATCGCGTCGCCCACCCAGTTGGTCGCGCGCACGACGATTTTCATTGCGTTCCGCCCTCGCGGCGTTGCTCCGCGATCCGGCAGACGGTCTGCCAGAAACCTTCGGCATCGCTCGGTTCAAGATCGATGCGTGCCGCATAGACGGGCAACCGCTCGAAGCGGACATCGCGCAAATTGAAGACATCTTTTTCCGTACAGACAAACGCATCGGCGGTGACGGCAGCCGCGGCACGATCGAGATCCGCGACGTCGCGGGGCGTGAACCGGTGGTGATCTCGAAACGCCCGCACTCCGGCCAGGGGCACGGCCCAGCGCTGCAAGTCATCGAAGAAGGCGCGAGGATTGCCGATGCCTGCGAAAGCGAAGAAACGGCAGCGCGGCCAGTCCTGCGGCGGCAAGGCCACCTTTCGTTGCGGCGCGCGATACAGGCCGTCGAGGGCGGCCTGCGCGTAAAAGAGCGGCGCGTTCGTATAGTGACGCACGACGGATTCCAAAGCGGGGCTGCGTTCCGCGCGGGTGATCAGAATGATGTCCGCACGGGCGAGAGCCGAACGCGGCTCGCGCAGCGGGCCTGAGGGCAGCAAGCGTCCATTCCCGAAGGGCGAGGTTGCATCGAGCAAGACGATGTCAACGTCGCGATGCAAGCGCAGGTGCTGAAATCCATCGTCGAGAACGAACCAATCGACGCTGTGCCGCGCCAGCACGCGGCCGGTTGCGTAACGGTTCGCGCCGATTCCGAGTTGCGCGCGGCCCGCGAGGCGATCGCGAAGGAGCGCGGCTTCGTCGCTGCGGGGCCAGCCGTCGGCACCGGCCTGGCCTTCGCTGCGATAACCGCGCGTCAAAACAGCGACGCGATGACCGCTGCCGGCTGCGCGCAACGCGAGCCAAAGTACGGCCGGCGTCTTGCCCGCACCGCCCGTGGTGAGGTTTCCAACGCTGATCACGACTCCGTCGAGCTTGCGCCGCGCGCGCCAGTTGCGGCGATAGGCAAAAGCGCGGAGACGAACAAAGGTGCCGTAGATGAGAGAGAACGGCCACAACAACCAGGAAATGATGGTTGGCGGGTTCATGAGCCGCCCCGCGCGCTGGCCGAAAGTTCACGGCGGGATTCGAGCAACTCGGCGAGTTGATCGAAGACTCTCTCGGTCGCACCGCGATACCGCTCAACCAAATCGCGTGCGGCGGAGCCCATCTGTTCGCTGCGGCGCGGATCGGCAAGCAGCGAAGTCCACGCAGCCGCGAGTTGCTCGGAGTCAAACACTTGCAGGCCGGCACCGGCGTTTAGGAATTGCGCGGCCATGTCCTTGAAATTCTCCATCGATGGGCCGAACACGGGCGCACGGCCGGCGACGGCAGGCTCGAGGATGTTGTGACCGCCCGCAGGGACGAGCGAACCTCCGATGAACACAGCGTCCGCCAGGGCGTACAAGGATGCAAGCTCACCGACGCTGTCCAGCAGAAGAACGCTGCGCTGCGCGGCCAGAGGAGAATCGACGATTCCGTCGAAAGATACTGTGCTGCGGCGAAGAACTGCGCGGCCTGAGTTTTGCACTTCCAACGCGGCGGCATCGAAGCGATCCGGCTTCCGCGGCGCGAGGACCAATAGTGCGGCAGGCCAACGCTTCTCGATTGCGTCCAAGGCCGCGAGCACGGGCGCTTCCTCACCCGCGAGAACGCTGCCCGCCACGATCAACGGGCCGCGCCGGGAACGTACCATCTCCGCCGCCAGCCAACCCGAAAGCGCGTTTTCATGCGGCGTATCGAGGTCGTATTTCAAATTGCCGGCAACGGTGACGCGATCCTTTGGCGCGCCCAACTCGATCAATCGCGCCGCGTCAGCGTTCGATTGCATCAGATAGATCGAAGCATCCGCGAGGACCTCTTCCTGGAATCCTCGCAGCAGACCAAGCGTAAGGGAGCGCGCGCGCCGAAAGCCTTTGAACGAGCGCTCGGAGAGCCGCCCGTTTACAAACGCGACGGGAACGTTCTCCCGGCGCGCGGCACGCAGGAAATTCGGCCAGATTTCCGTCTCGGCGACGACGATCAACTCCGGACGAGCAGCCCGAAAGGCGCGCCGAACGGGCCCGTTCCAATCGAGCGGAAAATAGAATACGGCGTCGGCAAATGTCACGCGCTCGCGCGCCAGCCGCTGGCCGGTGGCTGTGGTCGTGGAGACGACCACACGCCGCATGGGAAAACGTTCTTTGAGGCGCCGCGCAAGGGGCAAGACGGCCAGCACTTCGCCCACGGAAACTGCATGAATCCAGATGGAACGGCCCTCGAGGAATCGCAGTTCGGGCGGGTAAGCCCGGCCGAATCGCTGGCGCAGCGAAGCGAGGGATTGACCGCGGCGAAAACCGGCAAATAGAAAATACGGCGAGGCCACCAGCATCCCCAAAGCAGTCAACAAGCTGTAGAGAAAATACATACGCGTGGCAACTCGGAATGCGCGTTCAAGCGCAGCCCGGCCGCCGGCGGCTCCTTCGTGGCGCGTTCAGCGCGAGCATATTATAGTGTCTCGGGCCAGACGGCGATACCGGGCAACTCTTGCCCCGCCGCCGCATCTGAACACGCGAGATGAACCTAATTCGCAAATCCTTGCTCGTTGCGGCCACGATTGCCTGCGTGTTCCCGGCGTGGTCGCAAACGGACCCGGCCAAGCTTCCCGCACAAGACTCGCACGAGAAATTGCTTGTCGCCGTAAGCCCGTGGCTTGACGCCGACCACTACAAGGAAGCCTTCGGGAAGAAAAACCCTTACGATTGGGGAATCGTCGCCCTAGATGTTTATTTCAAGAACGACAACGATGAGCCGATCAAACTCGATCTGAGCACCGTAGAACTCGTTGTCGCTCCCCCGGACGAGGAAAAACAACACCTCGAGCCGTTGAGTGCGGAAGATGTAGCGGACCGCATCCTCTTGAACAAGGGTCCCAAACAAAACTCGCCGTATCCACATCTCCCGATCAGTTCAAGAGGCGGCCCCGACAAGAAATGGCAGGATCTCGTAGATGCATTGAAAGCGGCGGGACTCGCGAGCGACGTCCTGGGGCCGCACACGATCACCCATGGCTGCATCTATTTCGATATGAACCGGCACTTCGACCTGCTGAATGTCTCCGAGCTTTACATCCCCGATCTCACGACCATGGTCAACAACCACGCGTTGCTCTTCTTCGAAATCGACCTCGCGCCTGCGATGAAGCACTGACGCAAGCTCCCATCACGCCATTTGCCGCAATCCTCGGCGTCCGTTAGAATCGAACCGACCTGCGACGCTCCGCTATCATGGCCCTTCTCGACGACCTGAATCCGCGCCAACTTGAAGCTGTGAGAATAATTGAAGGACCCGTGCTCGTCTTGGCCGGTGCGGGAACGGGCAAGACGCGCGTGGCGACCTATCGCATCGCGCACTTGATCGCGACCGGCGTCCCCGGCGATGCGATTCTCGCGGTGACGTTCACGAACAAGGCCGCGGAGCAGATGCGCGACCGCGTCGAGGTTCTGCTTTCGCGGGAGGGCAAGCCTCTCTCGGAGCCGTGGGTCAGCACGTTTCATTCGTTCTGCGCGCGGCTCTTGCGCCGCGAGGCGCCGCGGCTGGGCCTGCCGCGCGATTTCACCATTTACGATGAAGAGGACCAGACGGCCGCGGTCAAACGCGCCCTCGAACAAATAGGTTCTTCCGATTCCGGTGACCGGCCGCGCGCACTGCTGGAGCGAATCAGCTATTTCAAGAATCACGCCGTTTCGCCGGAGGCGGCCGCGGAAACAGCAACCGACGACCGCGAGCGACAACTCGCGCGGATTTACGCAACGTACGAAGGCGTTCTGCGCCAGGCGCGCGCGCTGGATTTCGACGATTTGCTATTGTGCGCGGGACAAGTGCTCCGTGATTTTCCGGACGCGCGCGCAGCATGGACCTCGCGCTTCCGTTTCATTCTCGTGGACGAGTACCAGGACACGAACCGCGTGCAGCACGAACTGCTCGGCCTGTTGCTCGGACCGGGGCAGAATTTGTTCGTCGTCGGCGATGAAGACCAATCGATCTATCGCTGGCGCGGCGCCGAAGTGGGAAACATCCTGCGCTTCTCCGAGGAGTTTTCGGGTGCGCGCGTCGTGCGACTGGAAGAAAACTATCGTTCGACGCAGAACATTTTGGATGCAGCCGCCGGCGTTGTAGAGAAAAACCAGAAGCGCCTGGGCAAGAGTTTGAAGGCCACGCGCGGGGCGGGGCGCAGCCTCGAATACTTTGAGGCGCGCGACGCCAAGGCGGAGGCGGAATTCGTGGCCGAGCGGATTTCGCTGTTTCTCGGAGAAGACCCCAGCGAGCACATTGCCGTTTTCTATCGGACGACCGCCCAATCGCGGGCTTTTGAGGAAGCGATGCGCTGGCGCGCCGTGCGGTATCGCATGCTCGGCGGATTTTCGTTTTACCAGCGTGCGGAAGTGAAAGATGTGCTCGCGTACGCACGCCTCGCGATGCATCCGGAAGATGACGTGGCGCTGTTGCGCGTGTTGAATACGCCGCCGCGCGGCATCGGCAAAACCACAGTAGATGCGCTGCGCCAACTCGCGCGCGAGCGAAACTTGCCGCTCTGGCAGGCAATCGGAGCGTACCTCGAAGCCAGCGGAGGACGCCGCGCGCCGGCTCCGCTCGAAGGATTCCGGCAATTGATCGAAGGACTGCGCGAGGACGCAGCCCTGCCCCCGGCCGATTTCCTGAATCGCGTGCTCGAACGAAGTGGCTATCTCGATATGCTTTCGCAGCGCGACACAACCGAGGACTCGATGCGATCGGAGAACGTTCGCGAGTTGGTTGCCGCCGTGGCCGACGGCGCGGAGCGCGGCGAAACGCTTTCGGATTTTCTCGAACGCGCCGCTCTGATCAGCGACGCCGATTCCTACGACGAGCGCGCCCCGGTCACTCTCTCGACGCTGCACAGCGCGAAGGGTCTCGAATTCGAGCATGTTTTTCTCGCAGGACTCGAGGAAGGGCTTTTTCCGCATTCGCGTTCTCTCGACGATCCCGATGCGATAGAAGAGGAGCGGCGCCTTTGCTACGTCGGAATGACGCGCGCGCGCAACACGCTGACGCTCACACGCGCCGTCTATCGCCGCATCTATGGAAACGAGCGGCTGCAAGGTTCCCTTCCCTCGCGATTCCTCGCGGAAATTCCCGGCGATCTGATCGTGACCGCAAGGGGTTCCCTCGCCGACGTCGGCGAAACGCGGCGGTACGAGCCGGACCCCGAATACTCGTATTCGCCCGAGGAGTTTGCCCGGCGGGCGCGAATGCCCGTTCGCGGCGCCCGGCGCAGTTCGGAACCAAGAGCCCCGCGCGCTTCGCGTGCATCGTCTTCTCGCGAGGGCGGGCACCCGCTCATTGGCCAGCGCGTGCGGCACCCGAAGTACGGCGTTGGGACAATCGTTGACGTTGAAGGCGAAGACGAAGAGCGAAAGCTCACCGTTCGCTTTTCCGACTACGGCACGAAAAAGCTCGTTGAGCGGTACGCGCAACTTGAATGGGCCTGACCGCGAGCGATCTTCGAGGACTCGGCCGTTGATAGGGTTGCGCCGAGCAGCTTCAAAAGGTAAAGTTTTGCTTCCCCGCTCCTGTGCGGGATGGGTGGTGCCGGTGGCCTCTGACCTGTTTCGCGTCAAAAGCATCGACCAACTCATCTCCGACGCTGACCGCCCGGACCGCCGGCTCAAGAAAACGCTTGGCTGGATCAGCCTGACAGCATTGGGTATCGGGGCCATCATCGGCACCGGAATTTTTGTCCTGACCGGGACTGCCGCAGCGGGCGAAGTCGTCGAGGTGCCTTCGATACTGAAGGCTCCGGTGCTGCAAGTGCTGCTCCACGGAAGGCACGCGGCGGGAGCGACGGGGCGTCCTGGAGCCGGACCCGCGATCGCGCTGTCTTTCTTCCTCGTGGCGATCATCTGCGGATTTGCGGCACTTTGCTACGCCGAACTCGCTTCCATGATCCCGATCGCCGGAAGCGCCTACACCTACACGTACGCCACGCTGGGCGAGTTGGTGGCATGGATCATTGGCTGGGATCTGATCCTGGAATACGCCGTGTCGAACATGGCCGTGGCGGTGGGTTTCTCGGCCTACGTCAACAGCCTGCTGGGCACGTTCGGCATTTATTTACCGCGCTCGCTGGCGACTCCCGCCTACACGCCCGATGCGGGATGGCATCTGCATTTCAACATTGTGGGCTTCGTGATCGTGATGCTGCTGACGGTTCTCCTCGTGATCGGCATTCGTGAATCGGCTGAAGCCAACACTGTGATGGTCGGCATCAAGCTGATCGCGATCCTAATTTTCATTTTCTTCGCGGCGAAATACATCCATCCGGTCAATTGGAAGCCGTTCATGCCGAATGGGTGGCAGGGCGTTCTGACCGGAGGCGCGATCGTCTTCTTCAGTTATATCGGCTTTGACTCGGTTTCCACGGCAGCCGAAGAGTGCAAGAATCCGCGGCGAGATTTGCCGCTGGGCATCCTGTTTTCGCTGTTGATCTGCGCGATTCTCTACGTAACCGTGGCTGTCGTCCTCACGGGGATTCAGCCCTTCCGAATTTTTCGCGGCGACGCCGCCCCGGTCGCAACGGCGCTCCACAATATCGGTCTAGCGCATATCCAGCAGTGGGTCACGATTGGCGCGCTGATGGGAATGGTTTCGTCCCTCCTGGTGTACCAGCTTGGGCAAGCGCGAATTTGGTTCGCAATGTCGCGGGACGGTTTGCTGCCTCGCGCGTTCGCCCGCGTTCACCCGCGATTCCGCACGCCAAACGTGGCGACGTGGGTGGCGGGGATTTTCGTCGGCATCCCCGCGGGGATCTTCGATATCGGAACACTTGCGGATCTCTCCAACATTGGCACATTATTTGCATTCATGCTCGTCTCGCTGGCAGTGCTGATCTTGCGGCGGACTCAGCCGGACCGGCCCCGGGGCTTCCGGGTCCCGATGGTGCCGCTGCTGCCCGTGCTCTCTGTTTTTTCCTGCCTCTTGCTGATGGCCGGCCTGACGCTCGAAAATTGGATTCGCTTTTTCGTGTGGCTCGCGATCGGGCTGGTGATCTATTTCCTCTACAGCCGCAAGCGCAGCACGTTGGGAGTTGCGGCCGCGGAGAGTGCCCAATGAACCTCAGAGTTCGTGCATGCGCCGCAGTTGCTTGCGTGTTATTGCTTCTTGCCCCCGCGCCGGGCCGTGCGTGGGGCTCCAATGCGCAACGCCTCATCGCAAATAAAGCCGTCGATATCCTGCCTCCGGAGATGCAGCCCTTTTTCGATGCGAACCGGGAATTCATCGCGCGCCACGCTTCCGATCCGCTCGAATGGCTTGACAAGAGCCCGGCAACGGAGCGGCCGAATCACATCATCATGCTCGACCGCTACGGAAAATTTCCTTTCGGCGCGCTCCCGCGAAGTTACAAGAATGCGGTCACAAAATACGGAAAGACCAAGATCCAGGCAAACGGCGTGCTGCCGTGGCAGATCGGCGTTTACAGCGCAAAGCTGACGGACGCCATGCGCGCCGGAAACTGGGAGCAGGCAAAGCTGGCGGCGGCATGGCTGGCGGGTTACGTCGCGGAGTCGTACGATCCGTTCAACACGACGGAGAATTTCGACGGCACGATTTCCGGGCAGCCGGGAGTGAACGAGCGCTTCAGCTCGGGCCTGGTGGACCGGTATTCCCTGTTCTTTCCGCTTCGGCCGAACGACGCCGCGTTCATCAGCGATCCCACCGATCACGCTTTCGATGATTGTCTGGACTCTTACGCGTGGCTCGACAACATCCTGCTCGCCGATGCCCGCGCGAAGCGCGGATTAACCAGCTACTCGGACGACTATTACGACCGCTTCTACAATCTCGCGGGCGCTATCGTGATTCGCCAGCTCTCCGACGCTTCGACCGACGTGGGCTCCTACTGGATGACCGCCTGGATCAACGCAGGGCGCCCCGCGTTGCCGTCGCACTAGGTTCGGCCTGTCTGTGAAACCTCCGCTCGATCTGAGGGGCCTGCCGAAGGCGGAACTCCATTTGCATCTGGAAGGGTCGATTGAGCCCGCCACCGCGGTGCAACTGGCGGCGCGCCACGGCGCCGCGATTTCGGAAAAAGAAGTCGCCGCGCGCTACGCGCCGGGCGATTTCGCCGGGTTTCTTGAGGCATTCAAGTGGGTCACGTCGTTCCTCCGTGCGCCGGAAGATTATGCTCTAGTCGCAACGCGCCTTGCACAGTCGCTCGTGCGTCAGAATGTTCTTTACGCCGAGGTAACGCTCTCCATCGGCGTAATGCTGCGGCGCGATCAGGACCCGCTTGCGAACTTCACAGCCATTCGGAATGCCGCTTCTGAAGTTCCCGGGATTCGATTCGCATGGATCTTTGATGCCGTGCGCCAATTCGGCCCGCAAGCCGCGATGGAAGCCGCTCGCATCGCAGCTTCGGCGCAAAAGGAAGGCGTCGTGGCTTTCGGGCTGGGCGGAGACGAATTGGCACTCCCCGCCGCAGACTTTCGCCGCGTCTATGAATTTGCGGCCGCTCAAGGATTGCACCGCCTCGTGCATGCGGGCGAGATTGGCGGCGCCGAACAAGTGCGCGAGGCAGTCGAGTTACTCGGCGCGGAGCGTATCGGCCATGGAATTGCCGCCATGCACAGCGAGCGAACGATGGAAGATCTCGCCGCTCGCGGCGTCACGCTCGAGGTCTGCCCCACGAGCAACCTGCGCACGGGCGCGCTCGCGCGACAACTTGGAAAATCCGAGGCTCGGGCTTCCGAGCACCCGCTCGGACTCTTCCTGCGACGGGGCTTGAGCGTCACCCTGGGCAGCGACGACCCAGCCATGTTTGATACCACGCTTGCCGGTGAGTACGAATTGGCTCAGGGCATGGGCTTGAGCCCCGCCGAACTGATGACCCTCGCGGAAGCGGGTTTTTCGGCGTCGTTCTTGCCCGAGGCGGACCTCATCGGCCTGCTCAGAAGTTTCCAGGAACGCAGCACGGCGGCTGGGGCGCAAGACTTGGTATAATAACCGGGATGAAAGCCCACGTCTGGGTCATGCTGAAAAGCACGGTGCTCGATCCGCAGGGCCAGGCAATTCAAAAAGCCCTCGAATCGTTCGGCTACAAGGATGTGCGAGACGTCCGCCAGGGAAAATTTTTCGTCGTGGACCTCGACGGCTCTACTCGCGATTCCGCGCAGAAACAGATGGAACGCATCGCCCGCGACATTCTGAGCAATCCCGTCATCGAAGAGTACCGCTTCGAGATTGTGGAGTAGGCCCGGCCGGCCCGGTTCGCCGGTTGCGTATCTTACTTGGAAACGGCTCCGCTCGACCCCGTCGTCGCGCTTTCCGGATATGCTAGTCTGAATGGAAATGGTGGAGACGGCCCGCGCTGAGGCACTCCAACCCTTGCTGGGAGAAAACAACCGTGTGCGGAATAGTAGGTTACATTGGCCCGAAAAAGGTCGTGCCGCTGATTATTGACGGCCTTCGCCGGCTCGAATACCGCGGCTACGACTCGGCCGGAATCGCCGTGGTGACCCAGAACGGCCACCTGGAAATCCGGCGCGCGTCCGGCAAGCTGCACAACCTCGAGGAAGCTCTGCGCCTCTCCCCGATTGACGGGGTTTACGGCGTGGGCCATACGCGCTGGGCCACGCACGGGCGGCCCACCGAAGAGAACGCTCACCCGCACCGCGATTGCTCGGGACAAATCGTGGTGGTGCACAACGGAATCATTGAGAACTACGTCGAGCTGAAGCAGCAACTGGAAAAGGAAGGCCACAAGTTCGTCACGGAAACCGACACCGAGATCATCGCCCATCTGGTCGAGAAATACTCGAATGGCTGCCCGCTCGAGGAAGCCGTTCGCAAGACCGTGCGGCAATTAAACGGCGTGTACGCGCTGGCGGTCCTCTCGACGCGCGATCTGAACAAGATTGTCGCGGCGCGGCTCGGCCCGCCGGCCGTGATCGGGCTCGGGCAGAACGAATATTTCGTGGCAAGCGACATCCCCGCCGTGCTCTATCACACGCGCGACGTTTTCTTCATGGCCGACGGCGATCTGGCCGTGCTGACCCCGCAAGGCGTCCGGCTGATGGATTTCGACGGCCGCCCGATCGAGCGTCCCGTGCAGCACGTCACCTGGGATCCCATCATGGCGGAAAAGGGCGGCTTCAAACATTTCATGCAGAAGGAAATTTTTGAGCAGCCGCGCGCCGTGCGCGATACGCTGCTCGGCCGGATGTCGCTCGATTCCGGGCGCGTGTTCCTGGATGAGATGGACATCACGGAGAAGGAATTCCGGGAATTCCAGACCGTCAAGATTATCGCCTGCGGAACGAGCTGGCACGCGGGACTAGCAGGCAAGTTCCTGATCGAGCGGATGGCGCGCATCCCCGTGGAAGTGGACTACGGCAGCGAATTCCGCTATCGCAACCCCATCGTGGACCCACACACGCTGGCAATTTGCATCAGCCAGTCCGGCGAGACGGCCGATACGCTGGCGGCGCAACGCGAAGCGAAACAAAAGGGAGCGAAAACGCTGGCCATCTGCAATGTGATGGGGTCGATGGTCACGCGCGAAGCAGCCGGAACCCTGCTCACGCACGCGGGGCCGGAGATCGGCGTCGCCTCAACCAAGGCTTTCACGGCGCAGCTCACGGCGCTCACGCTCATCGGGCTGTACCTCGGCCAGGCGCGAGGACGGCTCAACAGCGACGCTTCCAAGAAGCTGCTTCAGGAACTGACGCGCATTCCGCATCGCATGGAAACGATTCTTCAGGGTGATGAAACCGGCACGTTCGAAAAGCTCGCGCGCGAGTTTTTCCGGTTTACGAATTTTCTCTACCTCGGGCGCGGAATTCACTATCCCATCGCTCTCGAAGGCGCCCTAAAACTGAAGGAAATCTCTTACATTCACGCGGAAGGGTATCCCGCGGGCGAAATGAAGCACGGGCCAAACGCTTTGATTGACGAGAATCTGCCGGTCGTCGTCATCGCCACGCGCGATGAAACCGATCACGAGTCGATGACGCGTTACGAAAAGAGCGTTTCCAACATCAAGGAAGTGAAGGCCCGCGACGGAATCGTCATTTCGATCGTGACCGAAGGCGATCACCTCGCGCGAGAAGCTTCCGACCACTCCATCGAGATTCCGGCCGCGCCCGAGCTCATGGCCCCCATCCTGGAAATCATTCCACTGCAATTGCTGGCCTACCACATCGCCGTCCGCCGCGGCTGCGACGTGGACCAGCCCCGCAACCTGGCCAAATCGGTCACCGTCGAGTAGCCGCAACCATAGCTATCAGGTTGATATGCGCCCGCGCGGTGGGTAGGATTACGCGCGTGCGGAGATCATCGGTATTCCTGTTCGTCCCTGCGCTGGTAACGCTTTTCTTGTCTTCTGCCCTGAGAGCGCAAGACCAGGCCGCTGCGACTCCCTCTTGGACACTGGATTCGGTTCGTGCGACTGGTCCAAGCCGTTTTTCGGATGCGCAGATTCTCGATGTCTCCGGCTTGAAGATTGGCAGTCGCGTGGACAAGTCCAATTTGGACGACGCCGCAAACCGCCTGCTCGTCACGGGGGCATTTAGCAAAGTGGGTTACAACTACCAGACACGCGGCGATAAACTGGCGGTCACATTTCAGGTCTCCGACGCAGCGAGATTTTTGCCCTGCATCTTCGATAACTTCGTGTGGTTTTCGGATGACGAGCTTGTGCGAACCGTGCAGAAAAGTGTTCCTTTCTTTGACGGCTCTCTTCCGGATAATGGAGGACTCGCGGACGATGTCGCCTCAGCTCTGGACAAAATGCTGGCCGTGAATGGAATTGCCGGAAGAGCGACCTACCTTAGAAAAGGAAACCTTGGACAGGCTGCGACGGCTATTATTTTTGAAGTCCAAGGCGCAGTCCCAACCGTGTCGGCCGTGCAATTCACGAATGGGCCGCTCGACCCGCCACTCTTCGCTGAGGGAAGCAAGCTGCTTCTAGGCAAGCCCTACTCTCGAACGCTGGCGGAGGATGTCGCGAACAATACATTTACGGCGGTATACGCGAATCGTGGATATTTGCGCGCCAAGTTCGCGGAGCCGAAGCTCTCCGTGCATGCCGGCGGCGCCCCGGGCGATCCTGGCACGGTCGCTCTGTCGTTCAGCGTTGATGCGGGAACGCAATTTCACTGGGCGGGTTTGACGTGGAGCGGAAACCAGGTCCTCTCGGAAAAGGATTTGAGCCCATTGGTCACGCTGAAAAACGGGGATGTCGCGGACGCAAACAAAATCTCAGACGTATGGACCGCGGTGCAGGACCTTTATGGACACAGCGGCTACTTAACAGCCGGGTTGCGCCCGGAGCCTCAATTCGACGATAGCTCTGCGCAAGTCCGGTATTCCGTGGCCATCACGGAAGGTCCTCAATATCGCATGGGGAATCTGACGGTTGACGCCGTCACGAGCGATCTGGCGCCGAGGCTTCGCGCGGCTTGGGAACTGAAACAGGGCGACGTCTTCGATACTCGCTATATGAAGAATTACATACAGGCGGCCGGAAAAATCGTGGCTAGAGCCGGCGTGCGGGGCGGCGCACAATTCACTTTCAGCGAAAGGCTTGTGCCGCAAACACAAACCGTAGATGTCCTCTTAACCTACAAATGAGCCACTTTTTCTTTCGCGGAAACAGGGGCTGCAAATTGCAGATGCGAGTAAAATGACTGGCGTGCGGGTCCGATTCCAACACATCCTGCTTTTCGCGGTGATTGCGATCGCCGCAGCATCCGCCGCGGCTGCTCCCCCGCAGCAAGGCCGGCTCGCGGGCACGCTCGCCTCAATCAAGATTACCGGGAGCCAGCACTACACCTCAGATCAAGTCGGGCAGGCCGCCGGGTTGAAGGTCGGGCAAGCGGTGGATCGCGATGCCCTGCAGGCCGCGGCGGATCGGTTGGCGCAACTCGGCCTGTTCTCCAAGGTCAACTATCGCTACACGACGAGTCCCGATCAAGGCGTGGACCTTGAATTCGTTCTGGAGGATGCTCCCTCGGTTCCGGTCGACTTCGACAATTTCCCGTGGTTCACCGATGAAGAGTTGACGGCGGCGCTGCGTCAATCCGTCTTCTTGTTCGACGGCACGGCGCCGCAGGCCGGCACGATTCTCGACCAGATGTCGGCGGCACTTGAAGCGCTCCTGCCCTCGCGCGGCGTGCAAGGAAAAGTCGAGTGGACGCTAATCGCACAGCCCGTCGGGGACGGCATGATGATGCAGTTCCGCGTCGAAGGCGCGAGCTTGCCCATCGAGTCCGTCCAGTTCGGCGATGCTCTAGCAACCGATTCGCCGACGCTTCGCGACAGGCTTTCGGACATCCTGGGCAAACCGTTTTCCCGCTACACGTTGGAACTTTTCGAGAACGAAGAGATTGCGCCTCGCTACCTCGAGGCGGGACATCTCCATGTGAAATTCGGGCAGCCGCTCCCTCGTTTTACCGGCGACCCGAACGGCCCGCCTCCGAAGAGCCTCGTCGTGATCTTCCCCATCGAGCCTGGACCCGTGTATCACTGGGCTGGGGCGCAATGGACTGGAAACAACGTGCTCGATGCCGCTTCGCTGGACGGGCTCATAGGCCTGAAACCGGGAGACGTTGCCAACGGGATGCAAATCACCGGCAGCTGGCAGCGCATCCAGGACGCGTACGGCCAGCGTGGCAGGCTGGACGCAAAACTCACTCCGGTCGCGATGTTCAATGAAGCCGGCGCTCGCGTGTCCTACAGCATCACGATTGAGGAGGGCCCGCTCTACCGCATGGGCGACCTTATTATCACGGGGCTTTCGCTGGACGCGGAAAACCGCGTCCGCTTAGCGTGGCATCTGCTGCAAGCGCAAATCTTCGATGCACAGTACTGCGACCAATTTCTCGACAAACTCCAGAAGCCCACGCGCGAAATCTTCGGAGATCTCCCCGTTCACTACAATGATGTCGGACACTGGGTGCGCAAGGATCCGGACAAACACATTGCCGACGTCCTGCTGGATTTCAAGTAGCCGAAGGGAATTTGATCCGTCCGTAAGACTTCCGGAATCTCCGCGCGCCCATTTTTCTTTCTACAGTGGAATCGGGTTACAATGCCCGAACGATGAAATCGCGTTTGTTTGGGACCGCGTGTCTATGTCTTGCTCTCGCTGCGACGGGTTTCGCGCAGCAACCCACTCCACAACCAACTCAGCCGCCAGCTTCGGCGCCGCAGCAACCGGCCGCAACTCCCGCGCCCGCCGCCCAGGCGCCAGCGTCGCAACCCTCGCAGCCGCCGGCACAAGTGCCTCCGGTGAAACCGCCGGCCCCAAACCAGCCGGCGCCCAAGCCGGCGCCCGCCCCGAACCGGCCGGCACCGCAGGCGCAGCAAGCCCCTCCGGTGAACAAAGCTCCCGATCCTGAAGCGGAACTCGAAAAGGCGATCCAGGACGCCAACAACGACAGCGCCACAATCGTGCGCAATCTGGAAGATTATTTGAAGCGTTTCCCCGACGCGCCGCGCAAACCTGAGATTTATCGCGCGATCGTCGAATCCGCCCTGCAAATCCGCGACTCCGCCACGGCGCTGGAATACGCCGAGCGCCTCGTCGCAATCGATCCTACCGATGGCGAGATGATGATGCTGGCCTCCAGCATGCTTGAGGACAAGGGCGATGAGGAAAGCCTGAAGCGCGCGGTGGATTACGCCTCGCGGGTTCTCGATCAAATTCAGAAGGCCAATCCCAACGACCGTTCGCCCCGCATGTCCGAGGAGGAATGGGAAACGGGCCGGAAGCGCGCGGAGATGTCCGTCTATATCCTGCTCGGGCGGCTGCAAATGGACTTGAAGGCCTACGACGACGCCGAAAAGGATTTCGCCAGCAGCATGCAGTTGATCCCCAACCCCGAAGCCGCTCTCGATCTAGGTGAGATCGCAGAGCTCCAGCACCGGCCCGATGAGGCCATCAAACACTATGCGGAAGCGTTCGTCATGCCCGATCAGGAAGGCACGACCGTGGACCGCGCGGAAGTTCGTCAAAAGCTGGGCAATCTTTGGCGCGAGCAACACGGTAGCGAAGTCGGCCTGGGCGAGCGGCTGCTTCAGGCCTACGACGAGACGGTTGCGGCGACCAACAAGCCCGAGGCGCGGCCCGTGCCCAATAAGGGCATCCGGGAGCCGCTCGCATTTGTTTTGCGCCGGCCGGATGGTTCCGCGCCGTTCCAGATGAGCGACTTGAAAGGAAAGACGATTGTGATGACCTTCTGGGCCACCTGGTGCACGCCCTGCCGCGAACTCGATCCGCTGCTCGCGCAAGTTCTGCAGGAGTACACGGGGCGAAGCGATCTGGTGTTCCTCACTCTAAACACAGATGAGGACGAATCCCGCGTCCTGCCGTTCCTTGAGAAGCACCACATTCCGGGCACGATACTATTCGCCGACGGCCTCGACGATCTCTACAACGTCCAATCGTTGCCGACGCTGATCATTCTCGACCGCACGGGCAAGGTGTCGTATCGCGCCGAAGGATTCGATCCCGACACGATCGTTTCCGAACTGAAGGGCGCCATCGAGCACACCCTCGCGGCCTCGCAGTAATCTCATAGAGAAATAGGCAACAAGCGAAGAACCGCTTAAGCGCGGACGCGGCGCTTGTGTTTGTGCGCGGTTTCCGCTGCTGCGCGCACCGTATTGACGTGGATTCGCACCGTGTCCTCCACGCGCCGCGCGTAGCCTCCGGCCAGGGTAATCATGACGGGGATTCCGTGGGTGCGCGCTTGCTCGAAAACGAGGCGGTCGCGCCGCTCGATTCCTTCGATCGTCAGCGCCAGGCCTCCGAGTTGATCTTCGCGATAGGGATCCGCGCCGCCGACGTAACACAGCAGATCGGGATGCAGAGAATGAAGCGCCCGCACCAACCCGCCCTCCAGGCGCGCGAGATATTCGGCGTCGCCCGTTCCGTCCGCGAGACCGATATCGAGATCCGAGATCTCCTTCGGCACCGGATAATTGTTCTCCTGGTGAATCGAGAGCGTGAAAACGGTGGAGTCCTTGGCGAAAATCGCGGCGGTGCCGTTGCCCTGATGCACGTCCGTATCGACCACCAGCGCCGTCTCGATCTCCTTATCGGCCTGGAGCCGGCGGATCGCCACGGCAACGTCATGAATCATGCAAAAGCCTTCGCCGTGGCCGGGATAAGCATGATGGAATCCGCCGCTCAGGTTCGCGGCAAAACCATCGGCGAGAGCGCGGCGCCCCGCCAGGATCGACCCCCCGGCCGAAAGCCAGAATGCTTCGACGGTCTCCGCCGAGTACGGAATCTCGAGGCGCAGACGCTCGGAGAGCGTCAGCGTATCGGATTTCAGTTTCTTCACCCAGTCGCTGGTGTGCACGAGCAGGATATCTTCGTCCGAGGCGGGCACGGGCGCGACGATCTCTTTCGGCGTGGCAATGCCCTCCGCCAGCAAGGCGTCGCGAACCAAACGGTATTTCTGCGAAGGAAAAACGTGCGCGCCGAGGTGCAGATCGTAATGTTCGTGGTAGAGGATCCGAAACGGCAGCATCAAAGCACGAGGTCAGTTATCGCGATCGAGAATAAAATCAGGCACTGCCCGCAGCGCGCGGCCGAAATCGCCGGTGCCGCTTCCATTGAGGCAGGCCTTGGCGCGCTGCGCGTAATCCCGCGCGAGCTGTCGAGCCCGATCGAGCGCGCCCGATTCACGCACGAGCTGCGTGATCTCTTCGGGGCGCACACTCGCGAAGCCGCCTTCCTCAAGCACCTTGCCAACGAGGCTGCGCGCCTCGGAGTGCCCGTTATCCATCGCGTAGATCAGCGGGAGCGTGACCTTGCCTTCTTTCAGGTCGCTCAATACGGGCTTCCCCAGGCGTTCCAAGGAAGCGGTGAAATCGAGCACGTCGTCAACAAGCTGAAATGCCAGGCCGGCAAAGCGTCCGTAGTCGGCGAGCGCCTGCTCGCCTTCCTCATCGAGGCGGCCCAGCACCGCACCCAGGCGCGCGCAGCCGCTGAATAGACACGCGGTCTTCCGCGCGGACAGCTCGATGGCGTCGGTTTCCGACAGGTCCATCCGGCCCAATTTGGCGAGCTGCAGGAGCTCACCCTCCACCATGTTTTGCGTGAGCTCGACCAGGATGTCGAGAATTTTGAAATTGCGCTCGCCCAGCGCCAATTGGAACGACTGCATGTAGAGCCAATCGCCCGCGAGCACGCTGCGATGGTTGCCCCAGCGCGAGTTGGCGGAGGGGCGCCCGCGGCGCGTGTCGGCGCCGTCGATGACGTCATCGTGAACCAGCGTGGCGCTGTGAATCAACTCGACGACAGCGCTGAGGCGCACGGCGCTCGGCCCGTGGTAGCCCGCGTAGCCCGCCGAAAGAAGAAGCAGCGCCGGCCGCAGGCGCTTGCCTCCGCCGCCCAGCAAACAGCCGGCGATATCCGAGACGGGCGCAAGAGCCGAACTGCTCTGCAGGGCAAGCTCCTGCTCGACCCGGGCCAGGTCGTCCCGGACCAGATCAAATATCTCTCTTGTGGTCAGAAGCGCTATGGCTCCCTCCCCTGCAACCTGTCTATCCCGCTGCCGGAGGCCTCGACGAGCCCGAAAAATTTAAGGAAGTTGGCGGCGGTCGCCGCCGCCACCTCGTCAACGCCCAAGTCTCTCACAGTTGCCAGCGTTCTCGCTACTTCCACCACATAGGCGGGCTCGTTGCGCCGGCCGCGATGCGGCTGCGGCGCCAAGTAGGGAGAGTCGGTTTCGATGAGCAATCTCGTCAACGGGATTTCGCGCGCCACATCGCGCAAGTTCTGCGCTTTGGGGTAGGTCGCGTTGCCGGCGAAAGAAATCAGGAAGCCCATGTCCAACCCACGGCGCGCTTCCGCCAGTGTGCCGCTGAAACAGTGCAGAATTCCGCCCAATCCCGACGAGCGCCAGCCCGATTCGAGAATCCGAAGGCAATCGTCCCACGCCTCGCGACAATGGATGATGACCGGCCGGTGCGCCGTTCGCGCCAGGTCAAGCTGCCGCCGCAGAATCCGCGCTTGAACGTCACGCGGGGAGTGATCGTAATGATAGTCGAGGCCAATCTCGCCCCATGCCAGGACGCGCGGGCGCTGCATCCATTCCGCGAGGGTCGCGAAATCCGCTTCGCCGAAGTCCTTGGCGTCGTGCGGGTGAACCCCGGCTGCGGCGTAAATCCAGTCGTGCTGCTCGGCCAAGCGCAACGCGCCGCTTATCTCTTCAAGTGTGCGGCCCGTGCCAACGCTCACCACCGCGCGCACGCCTGCCTTTTGCGCGCGATCGAGCGCTTCGGCGCGATCTGCGTCGAAGTCGCTGGAATCCAGATGGGCGTGTGAATCAATCAGTTCCAAGTGTGGTCCCAAGATCTGTTTGACGGCGTCACGCGGAATCCGAGAGATTCTTTTCCTCGGCCAAGCCGGGGCTCGATGCGGCCTCGCGAACTGCGCGGGGTCACTTTATCCGGGAGCCGACCGGCACGTCTTCGAGAAAGCCCGCCAGCACCGGCGCTCCATCCGGGCCGGCGGAACCCGCGAGAACCATGCCGTTCGATTCGACTCCGCGAAGCTTGCGCGGCTGAAGGTTTACAACCACGATGACTTTGCGCCCGATGAGTTTCTCGGGCTCGTACACCAGCGCAATTCCCGCAACGATTTGCCGCACTTCGTCGCCGATGTTCACCATGAGCTTGAGCAGCCTATCCGCATTCGGCACTTTCTCTGCCGATTGAATTTGGCCAACGCGCATTTCGACCTTCGCGAAATCCTCGATGCCGATTTGGGCAGGGGCTGCGGAAGTCGTCGCGCCAGCCGGCGCAGGCTGTCCCGGCGCCGAAGTCCCCGTTGCTCCGGTTACGCCCGCGGGCGTCTCTGCTGGTTTCGGTGGTCCCAGTTCCATGGCTTCCATCCTTTCAATGGCCTCGGCCTTTTCCACACGCGGAAAGACCGGTTCAATCTTGCCAATGCGCGTTCCCGCCTTGAGTTGTCCCCACTCGAGCGCGCCCCAACTCTGCGCGTCGAGATTGCCGGTCAGCCCGAGTTGCCGCCAGATCGCTTGCGAAGCAACCGGCAGAACGGGATGAGCGAGAGCCGCGACGATGCGCAAACCTTCGGCCGCGGTGTAGAGCACCTGTCCCAACCGCTCGCGCTCGGACGGATTCTCCGCCAGCGTCCACGGCTTTTGCTCGGTGAGATATTTGTCAAGCTCCGCGACGAGAGCCCAGGTTTTCTCTAGGCCGCGCGAAAAAGCATAATGCTCGAAATCTTCTGGGGCCTTCCCGAGGGCCGACTGCGCCGCCGCCTTGACGGCTGCGTCGCTCCCATCCGATGCCGGCGCGGGCGCGGGAATCGCGCCGCCGCAATAACGCTCGATCATCGTGAGCGTGCGGCTGGCGAGATTGCCGAGACCGTTCGCTAGATCGGCGTTGTAGCGCGTAATCAGCGCGTCGTAGCTGAAATTGCCGTCCTGGCCGAAGACCATGTCGCGCAGCAGGAAGTAACGCAGCGCGTCCACGCCCAACACGGCGGCGATCGGCTGCGGCGTGCGAACGTTGCCGCGCGACTTCGACATTTTTTCCTGATCGAAGAGCCACCAGCCGTGCGCGAAGAGTTTCTTCGGCAACGGCTCCCCCGCTGCCATCAAAAATGCCGGCCAAAACACCGCGTGGAAGCGCAGGATTTCCTTGCCGATCAAATGCAAGTCGGCGGGCCAAAAACGCTCGTATTCGTCGTGATTGTCCGCGAAACCGATGCCCGTAATGTAGCTGGTCAGCGCGTCCGACCAGACGTAGTAAACGTGCTTCTCATCCCCCGGCCAGGGAATGCCCCACTTCAGCGTCGTGCGGCTGATGGAAAGATCGCGCAGACCGCCGCGCACGAACGACAGCACTTCGTTGCGCCGCGTCTCGGGCTCGATGAAATCGGGATGCGCCTCGTAGAACGCGAGGAGTTTGTTTTGAAACGCGGAGAGCTGAAAAAAGTAATTCTCTTCGCGGACGCGCTCCGTCGGACGGCCGCAATCCGGGCAGGGCACGCCCGGCGTCGGGTCCTCCACGTACATCTCATCGAAAACGCAGTAATTCCCCTCGTAATGTCCCTTGTAAACGTAGCCGTTCGATTGAATCTTGCGGAACAGCATCTGCACCGCGCGCGCGTGGCGCAGTTCGGTGGTGCGCACGAAGCGATCGATCGTCAGGCCAAGCTGCTCCCAAAGTTTCCGGTATTCCGCCGAAATGCGGTCCACAAACTCCTGCTCGTCGAGGCCCGCGGCCTTCGCCGAGCGCGCCACCTTCTGCCCGTGCTCGTCCGTGCCGGTCAGCAGGACGACGTCGTAGCCCTGCATGCGCTTGTAGCGCGCGATCACGTCCGCGACGATGGTCGTGTACGCATGGCCCATGTGCGGGCGCGCGTTGACGTAGTAAATCGGCGTCGTGAGATAAAACTTCGGCTTTGTCTGATCCGCACTCATAGCTGGAATTGGAGACGCCCGCACGGTCCGCCACGCGAACGCAGCCTAGACATTGGATACTAAGCGCCGCGTCGCGGAGTGTCAAATGCGCGCAGCGCGCGGCCGCGCGCGACCAAGTAGCGGGTCAGTCTCCGGTTATCCGACTTACCAGGAGTTAGATTGCTGGCGTCTCAGTTGATAGCGAAGTTGAATCACTTCCTCGTTACGGCTAAGCTTTGATGTGTTGGTCTCGCTAGATCGGTGAGCGGAGGGATTTAGGTGTTCAGTCGGCGGATGCCAATGGCCCTTGCGGTGATATCGTTCTGGGCCCTGACGGCGCTGGGTCAGAACGCGGTTCCAGCGGCTTCTGCGTCCCAAACAGCGAAGTCAAGCAGTCCTACGACGCTTCCTGCTTGGCTGCCTTTTCCGATACCTCCCCGGCTCTATCAGTATTGGAGAAAGTACGGACCATGGGACACCAAGCAACAGGGATTCAAGTATCGCGATTATACGCTGTTCAATTTCGGCTCAACCGGGGCGGCGGCAGGGCTCGACGCGAATGCGCTGCTCGCGCTCGCTCAGGCGACCAATCCGAACCAAACGGATCTTCGTAGGCTCGATGAGGCGGAGCTTGAGACACACTTTGGCCCTAATTCGGATGCACTGGACGAACTGCGCGTCATGGCTGAACAGGATTCACACCTCATCCGAATCGCTGCTGACTTCACTGATCTTGACAACAAAAGCGCATGGCCCCGCGAAGACATCGGAATCACGGAGGCTCGTTGGGACGAGTATCGGTCCCTTTTCCAGAAGCTGTCGCTACAGGAAGGAATTGTGCGCACGGAAGATTTTCCCGGCGCGATTTTCTTCGTGGCCGTTGCCAAGGGAATGTGCACTGGCGGTTCAAGTGCCGGCTACGTTTACTCGACTCAGGAACTTTCGCCAACGTCAGACACTCCGACGGAAACGCTAGACAAGGAACCGCGCAACATTCCAGGCCAATATTATGCGTATGTATTCAAACAATTGAAGCCGAACTGGTACGTGTTCTACGAAATGGATTGGTGACGCGGCGCGCTCTGTAAGAGGCTTGCGCATTCTAATGCCCAAGTCCCGATAAACGCAGTAATCCGAAACTGATCCACTGTCTGCGACCGAGCGGCTTTGACTGCCTTCGGCGCGTTCCCTATAATCGAATCCTGATTTTCGCCGATGGAGACCTGTGTATCACATCCTTGAAGCGCGCGTCCGCGCCGCGTTGCGCGAATTCCTGAAGCGCCGCTATTCCCTCGACGCAACCATCGTCACCGAGCGGCCCCCGAAAATCGAGATGGGCGAACTGGCTTCGCCCGTCGCATTCGAGCTGGCAAAACGTCTGAGACGCGCGCCGCGGCATATCGCTCAGGAAATCGCCGCGGAAATCGGCCCGATCGAGGGCGTCGAGCGCGTCGAACTCGCCGGCGGCGGCTACTTGAATTTCTTCTTCGCGCGCTCCCGGTTTTTCGGCGACGCGATCAGCGACTCAAGAGCTGCTGCGCCCGCGCCCGCCGGAGATGCGCCCAAAGCGATCGTCGAGCACACCAACATCAATCCCAACAAAGCGGCTCACATCGGCCATCTGCGCAACGCCGCGCTGGGCGACTCCTTCGTGCGCCTGCTGCGCTATTCGGGCCGCCGCGTCGAGGTGCAGAACTACATCGATAACACGGGCGTGCAGGTGGCCGACGTCGTTGTCGGTTTCCAGCACATCGAGAAGAAATCCGCCGCCGAAGTCCGTGCGATGTCCGAGAAACCGCGATTCGATTACATCTGCTGGGACCTCTACGCCCGCGTGACGCATTTCTTTGACCAGGACAAAACGCGGCTCGCGTTGCGCGGCCAGGCTCTCAAAGACATCGAAGAAGGCCGCGGCGCCGCCGCCGAAATCGCCGAAACGGTTTCGACCGCGATCGTTCGCTGCCATTTGCGCACGATGCTTCGCCTCAGCGTCGAGTACGACCTTTTGCCGCGCGAGAGCGAGATCCTGCGCTTGAAATTCTGGGATGCGGCCTTCGCGCAGTTGAAAGAACGAGCCGCAATCCATCTCGCGGAAGCCGGCAAGAACGCCGGCTGCTGGGTCATGCGCATGGACGAAACCTCGCAGGACGAAGATTCCGACGACGAGGCCAAGATCATTGTCCGCTCGAACGGCACCGTCACTTACGTCGGCAAGGACATTGCCTACCAGCTCTGGAAGTTCGGTCTTCTCGGGCGCGATTTTCACTACCGGCCGTTCGACAAGTACGCCGATGGCCGCGCACTCTGGGTGACGACTGCCGATGCGGGCGATTCACATGCTCCCGCGTTCGGGCGCGCGGCCGAAGTCTTCAACGTGATTGACGCGCGGCAGGCTTACTTGCAACGCGTGGTGGTCGCGGGGCTGAGGGCGCTGGGCTTCGACGCCGAAGCGGATCGCTCGACGCATTTTTCCTATGAAATTGTCGCCCTCTCTCCGCGCTGCGCCGCCGAGATGGGTTACACACTCTCCGAAGCGGAGAGCAAGCGCCCGTATGTCGAAGTGAGCGGGCGCAAAGGGCTGGGGGTAAAGGCCGACGATCTGCTCGATCGCCTCGAAGCCGCCGCGCGAGCCGAAGTGGATGCGCGCCACGCCACGGCAACCGATGCGGAACGCGAAAAGATTGCGCACGCCGTCGCCATCGGCGCACTGCGTTATTTTTTGCTCCGCTTCACGCGCTCCACCGTCATCGCATTCGATTTCAAGGACGCGCTGAGCTTCGAGGGCGAGACTGGACCATATTGTCAGTACGCGCTGGTCCGCATCCGAAACATTTTTCGCAAGCTGCGGGAGCGAGAACCCGGCGCCGATCTCGATGCAAAGCTACCGGACGAAGCCGCGGCGCGCCTGCTCGCGGCGCCCCATGGGAATGACCTTTGGGAGCTAGTGCTGCTGGCGGGATCGCTCGGCGCGCAAATCGAATCCGCCCTGGGCGCGCAAGAGCCGGCTTTCATCGCGAAGTACGCGTTTCAACTCGCGCAGGCGTTCAATCTTTTCTACCACACGCATCACATTCTCTCCGAGGAAGACGCCGCGACGAAAACGTTCCTGCTGCAGCTTGCCTCCCTGGTCGAGCGGCAACTCCTCACCGCGCTCGACCTGCTTGGCATCGAAGCGCCCGAGCGAATGTAACTCGCACCGAACTCATCGCCGCGCATTCGCACACCTCATGCGGGCAAAATGAAAAAAGGCCGGATTCGAGTCCGGCCTCTTGCCATGCTCCTACACCGCTATTATACCACGCGGGTCAATTCCCACCGGCGGGCCCAGTCTGAGGGATTCAACCGCCGAGCCGCATCGCAAGCTCGACGAACGTGCGCACTCCGACGCCCGTCGCGCCTTTCGCGCCCCAGGGCTTGCTCTCGGTCAGGTAAGCGGTGCCGGCGATGTCGAGGTGGACCCACGGCGTGTCGCCGGTGAACTCGCGCAAGAACGCAGCCGCAGTGCTCGCGCCGCCTCCCTTTCCGTTGCCGACGTTCTGGATGTCAGCAATCGTGCTCTTGATCATGTCGCGGTAATCGTCGTCGAGAGGCATCGGCCACATTTTCTCTCCCGCCGTGCGCGACGCCGCGAGAACGTGCTCGATGAATTTCGGATCGGAGCCGAATACGCCGGTGTTCACGTTGGCAAGCGCGGTGACGATCGCGCCCGTGAGCGTCGCGGCATCCACCAGATGCGTGCACCCGAGTTGCCGCGCGTAGTGCAGGCCGTCGGAGAGGATCAGCCGCCCTTCGGCGTCCGTATTGATCACCTCGATGGTCTTTCCGGACATTGCAGTCTGGACGTCGCCGGGCTTTTGCGCCTTGCCGCCCGGCATGTTCTCGGTGCACGGCACGACCGCAATGACCTTGATCGCCGGCCTCAAATGAGCGAGGGCGCGCATCGTTCCCAACATCGCCGCTCCGCCGCACATGTCGAATTTCATTTCCTCCATGCTGCTCGCGGGCTTGATGGAAATTCCGCCGGTATCAAACGTGATTGCCTTGCCCACCAGTCCGAGCACGGGCGCGCCCGGCGCGGTTTTTTCCGGCGTGTACGTCACGACGATCAGGCGCGGCGGCTCCGCGCTGCCTTGCGCGACCGAAAGCAGCGCGCCCATCTTCAATTCCGCCAGCTTCTTCTCATCCAACACGTCGATCGTGAGATTGAAATCGCGCGCCATCTGCACGGCGCGATGCGCCAAAACGCGCGGCGTCAAATAGTTCGAGGGCTCGTTCCCCAGGTCGCGCGCGAAGTTCTGTCCCTCTGCGATGATGCGGCCGCGGAGCAGTCCTCGTTCGGCATCCGATTGCGAACCTCCGCGCCAGCCCGCGAGCGCGGCGGATTCCAAAGGGCCGCCGTTCTTCTTCTCGGACTTGTATTTGTCCGCCTCGTACTCGCCGAGCAGCAATCCTTCCGAGATCGCCTCGGCTGCTGCAGCGGAACGCTCCCCTTCTCGCGCCAAGAATGCCAGGCGTTTGACCGAGCGCGCCTTGAGGTAACGCGCGGCCGCGGAAGCGAGCTTGCGCAATTCCACAAGCGTAAACTTCTCCCGCTTCCCCGCCCCGATCACGAGCAGCCGCTCGGCTTTCAATCCTTTCGGAAAGTGGAGGAGCGTCATCTCGAGCCACTTCCCGGTCAGTTCTTTGCCCTCGGCCAGCCTTGTCAGTTCACCGGCCGCTGCCTGATCGAGCTCCGCCAGCGCTCCATCAACGGGCTTATCGCCCTCGAATACATAACTCACCAGCGCGCCTGCTTCGATTTGCGCAGCCGGTCGTGTATCTAATGTGAGTTCCATGTTCCGCCTGGGAAGTATTTAACGAGCGTTGCGGCGCGTTCCAGCGCCAAAACTCGATATGCGTCAGCGGGGTCTTGCGGCGTCATGAATTGCCGCGCGACCCACCGCCCCGCACACCTTGCCCCGCGCGGCGCGCAGGGCGGAAGAAATTCTAAGCCCTTCGAGGCCGCTTGATGTTGCTTGCAAGGCCGAGCGATTCCATGGCGAAAATAAAATACCAGCCCACATCCGCCTGCCACCAGCGCAGACCGAGCCGCGCGGAACCCGCGTTGGAGTGATGGTTCTTGTGCCAGTTCTCGCCCCATGCGGTCAGTTGCAATGGCCCCAGCCACCAGACATTCATGCTCGAGTCTTCGCCTTCCTCGGCGTGGCCCAGGTGCGTCAAGCTGTTCACGAAGCACTGCATGTGCAGCGAATAGACCAGACGAATCGCGCCCAACCAGAAAAAGCCTTTCCAGCCGAACGCAAGACCGCAACACAAAGACAGCAGGATCACCGGGACTTCCGCGTACGTCCAAAACTTATACGCCCCGCGCGTCAAGTCCGGGCACCACTTCTTCGGATCGGCCTTCACGGACTGGTACAGCCAGCGTAGGTGCGCCCACCAGAAACCGCCCTGCCTGGGACTCGAAATGTCGTCGGGACCATCGGTGCAGGAGTGATGGTGCCTGTGGTAAGCCACCCAACTTGCCGGGGCTCCGGAACCGTTAAACATGGCCCCGAAGATCAGCAAGTGTTCGATCGCCTTATTCAATTTGAGCGTGCGATGCGCGAGCAGGCGATGGTAGCAGACCGTCGTGCCGAGACCTCCGAGGCCGGTCAGAAGAACCGCCAGACCGAATACCTTCCATCCCGGCAGCGGAAAAAGAATCAATCCGACGAGCGCGAGCACGTGAATGATCACGATGTAGGCAAAAACACCCATCTTCCCCGGAGTGGGCTTCCAAAACGGCCGTTCCCAGGGGCGAATCTCTTGCTGGGCAAGCTGGGTTACGCTCATATACTTCCTCTCGGTCGTTCTGATGTCGCTCCGGCAGAATCGCTCTGCGCGAAGGGCAGAAAACTTTTCAAGATGCGGCTGGTCACCGTGCTCCTGCTGCGGCGACGGATGACGTTGCAGTTGTTTCGATGTTGCGCTTGAACTGGAAAAGCGCGAGAGGCTTCGTTCCCTCAGGCTTTGCCGCCGTCAAGCAAGCGGCGATTCGATCCCCACTCCGAACTTCCGATGGAGCACTTGCTTCGAGCGTCGCATCCGAATTGCGCCCGCTGCGGCAGGCGCCGGAGCCGAACGTATCGTCTTCCACCGCGAGCGACTCGAAGCGGCGCCCGCACACCACCTCTTACCTGGCGATCGGACCTGGCAAAATTAGTGTGCGCTGGGATTCTAAGCCCCACCGGCATTTAGTTCAAGGACTTCATGGCGCGCGCTCGCAAAAAAGCAAGGGCTCTGTTGCCCGCTCCTGCGAAGGAATCGGGGAAGAACCCAATATTGAGTCCGGCTCGAAGCCGATTCCCGTCTGCGCCGGCTTGCTTCCTTCGGGAATCGCGAAAACCATTTATCTCCGCCGATAGCGGTACATCGCCTCCGCCGTCTCGCGTTTCGCTTCCTTGTCGCGTTCGGTCTGCCGGCGATCCCACTCCTTCTTGCCGCGCGCCAGCGCCAACTCGCATTTCGCGAAGCCCTGCTTGAAGTAGATTCGCAGCGGCACCAGCGTCAATCCCTTTTGCTGAGTTTTCCCTGCCAGCTTCTGGATCTCTTCCCGCTTCAGCAGCAGTTTGCGCGGGCGAAGGGCCTCATGATTGAACGGGCCGCCGGGCAAGTACTGTGAAATGTGACAGTTAATCAGCCAAACGGCGTCCTGGCGCACAATGGCGTACGCATCGCGGAGATTGGCTTTCCCTTCCCGCAACGCTTTTACTTCGGTCCCAAGCAACACCATGCCCGCTTCCATCCTCTCAAGTAGGTGGTAGTTGTATGGGGCAGAGCGGTTCTGCGCGACGACGCGCTCCCCAGAGCCGGCGGCAACTTTCTTTGGTTTAGCCACGAGCGGCTATGATATCCGCCGCTAGTAACTAGAAGCAAGTTACCGCCTTGCCGCTCTCGGAACCCGATGCTAGACTCCCTATGCAGCGCCGGAGAGGGTATGCCACAACGTCATCTCGCCGCAGCGGCTCTGTGCGGCCTCCTTGTCTTCGCGGCTGGATGTTCCAAGGGAAATCCGGATTTCACCGCAGGGAAGAAAGCTGAGGCCATACAGGACTACGATACGGCTTTGGCGGCCTATAACCGGGCCCTCAAAGCCGATCCGAACAATTCCCTTTACAAGATTCGCGTCGACCAGATGCGCTTCGAGGATGCCCAGGCGCACATCGAGCAGGGCCAGAAGATCCGTGAAAAAGGCGATCTGCAAATGGCCCTTGCAGAGTTCCGGAAAGCTCAAGAAATCGACCCATCGAGCCCCGTCGCCGAACAGGAAGTGCGAAACACGCTCGCTCTGATTGCCGCCAAGCAGGCCGCCGAGGCGACTCCTCTCGCCCAGCCCCCCTCGGCGGAGAACGAAGAAAATTTGCTTACGGGGCCGCCGCAGCTCAAACCGCTATCGCCCGCGCCGATCAACCTGAAGATGGTGAACGATTCGAAGGACGTTTTCGAGACGATTGGCAAGCTGGCGGGCGTGACGGTGATCTTCGACCCCGACTTCGTTGGCAAACGAATTCCAGTGGATTTGAACAACGTGACGCTCGAGCAGGCGCTCACCATTGTCGCAATCGAGTCCAAGGCTTATTGGAAGCCTTTCACAAGCAATATTATTTTCGTCACGAACGACCAGACGCAGAAGCGGCACGATTTCGAGCCGGAAGTCATCCGCACGTTCTATCTTGCGAATACGCTCGAGCCAAATGATTTGACCGAAATCTCCACCGGGCTGCGGACGTTGCTCGATTTGCGCCACGTCCAGCAAATCAACGCGCAGAACGCCATCATCATCCGCGACACCCCGGACAAAGTCATGCTCGCGGCAAAGATCATCGATGACATCGACAAGGCCAAGCCGGAGGTGATCCTTCAAGTTGCCGTCCTCACGGCCAATCGTGACCGCACCCGCGACCTCGGCATTAGCCCGGGAACATCCGCCTCGCTCACCTTCTCGCCGCCTACGACAAGCACAACCAGCAGCTCAAGTTCGTCCTCGACGACCTCGACAGCCTCGATGGCCTTGAACGCGCTGAAGCATATCTCGTCCGCCGACTATCAAATCACGCTGCCGAGCGCCACCGCCAATGCCTTGTTGACCGATTCCACCACGCGCATCATCCAGAATCCCGAAATCCGAATCGTGGATGGACAGCAAGCCAAGCTCAAAATCGGCGAACGGGTGCCGGTGGCGACGGGCAGCTTCCAGGCCGGCGTCGGCGTGGGCACGACCTCCGGGGCCGGCATCGTGAATCCCCTCGTCAACACCCAATTCACCTATTTGGACGTCGGCGTGAACGTCACCGTCACTCCCCGAATCCACCCCGATGGCGACGTCAGCATGAAGCTGACGGTCGAGGTATCCTCGGTCTCGGGCACAAGCAATATCGGCGGCATCAACCAGCCGATCATCGCATCGCAAAGTATCGATTACGGCGAGGTCCGTTTGAAGGACGGCGAAGTGAACATCATCGGCGGCCTGACTCAGCAGAACCAGTCGAACACGGTCTCAGGCTGGCCGGGCCTTCAGAAAATCCCCTTCCTCAAATATTTTATTGCCGATAATTCTACGACGAACAACGACGACGAGTTGATGATCGTCCTGATCCCGCACGTCATCCGGCTGCCCGCGATCACCGCGGAGAATCTCCAAAGCCTCTACTCCGGCACGGATACGAATCCAGCGGTGCTCCTGACGAGTGACGTTCAAGCGCCCGAGATCACTCCGCCTGCGCCGCCCGCGACACCGGCCCCAGGCGCCGCGGCTGCCCCTCCGTCGCAGGCCACGCAAACCGCGCGGCTGCGCTTCGACCCGCCGCAGGTCGCGCTGAAACCCGGCGATGAAAAGACAATTGCCATTGTCGTCGAGGGCGTGCAGGATTTATTTTCGACTCCGATGCTCCTCCAGTACGACCCGAAGGTCATTTCCATAGAGGATATTCATGACGGCGGCTTTCTTTCGGGAGGCACGCAGGCCATCGCCTTCGTGCAACGCGTGGACCAGGAACACGGGCAAGCGATCATCTCCGCCACGCGCATGCCGAATACTCCGGGTGTGAGCGGTTCAGGGACGCTGCTGGGTATCCAGATCAAGGCCCTCGCCCCCGGGCAAACCAAACTTTCCATCGTTCAGGTGAACGCGCGGGATTCGCAGCAGCGCTCGATCCCCGTCGTCAGCGGCGAAGTCGCGATTCAGGTGCAAGGGCAGTAGAGGCGTACTCGCATGAGCCCCACGAAACAAGTGCCCCGGCACAAGTTTCTCGCCGAGTCGGGCATGACCCTCCTCGAGTTGATAATTGTTTGTGGAATGCTGGTCGTTTTGGCGTCGGCCGCGCTGCCCATGGGTCGCGTAATCGTAAGACGGCAGAAGGAACAAGAGTTGCGCTACGACTTGCGAGAGATGCGGAACGCGATTGACGCCTATAAGGACGCCGCGGACCGCGGCCTCATCCGCACCGAGGTGGACACCTATAATTACCCGCCCGATCTCCAGACTCTCGTTACTGGGGTGGATCTCAATTCAGGCGGCGCGTCGGCTACCGGCATCATCGGGACGCCCATGGGACAACCGCCCACTTCGGGATTCATGTCCACGCCTTCCGCCGGTGCGCCCGGCAGCTCCAGTTCTGCGAGCACTGCCCTTGCGCCGGTCACGATGCACGTCCGCTTCTTGCGCAAGATTCCGATCGATCCGATGACCGGCAAAGCCGACTGGGGCATGCGCTCGGTGCAGGACGATCCGGATTCCTCCGCCTGGGGCGGCCAGGACGTTTTCGATGTCTTCTCCACCTCGATCGGCACCGCACTCGATGGGACAAAGTATTCGGACTGGTGAGTTGCGATGAATTTGCTGCACGATTGTCGCCGAATGAATTCCGAGCGCCGCCGCGCCTTCCGCGCCGTTCGCGAGCGAACAATTGCGGGGTTTACCCTGCTCGAGCTGATGATCGTGATTGCCATCATCATGGTCCTCTTGACTATCGCCTCCGGAAACTACCTGCATTCGGTCACTCGCTCGAAGGAGGCGGCTCTCCATCAGGATTTGTTCGTGATGCGCCAGGCCATCCAGCAATTCACGATCGACAAGCAAACCGGCCCGCAATCGCTGGATGATCTTGTGAGCGCTGGTTATCTCCGCGAGGTCCCGAAGGATCCAATCACGCGCGCTGCCGATTGGCACGTGGACTTCGGCGACGTCTTGCTCAGCGTGGACCAAACCAGCCCCGGCATCACCGATGTTCACTCCAGCTCCGACGCAAATTCCCCGTTCGAAAACACCCCGTACAGTTCTTGGTGATCGAACCTCGCGGGCGGACAATCCAAGTTAGGGGAATTTCGCGCCGCCCCGAAGGCCGCGCACGTTCCGGCAGCCTCGATGTGCGCAGAATGCAGCTCTGTTCGCTCTGTTGATATCCCCTCCCGCACCAGCCCTCACGCGTTGTCATTCCGAAGACCGAGCAGCCCGATTTCCGCGCCCTGCTCTCTGTATTGCGCGGAAATCGGGCGCCGTGGTGAGGGCCGGGGCCCCCGGCGCGTGCCGGGTTTGCACGCGATGGGGCGGCAGCGATGAGGAATCTCGGTGCCGGAACGGCGGAAACCTCGGGCCCAACCAGAACTCGCTAAGAGCGGGATGTCAACAGAGCCGGCTCCGTTCTCAGACAATCCGCGTCCCTCAAGAACGCGTTTCTCTTTCCGCTTAACTTTGGTAAAGTGCCCGCCCAGGCACGAATCGCCGCGCCCGCAAAGGAGACGCCGTGGCCAATTTGGACTTGCGACCCCTCTCGCTGGGCGAACTTCTCGACCGCTGCTTTACGCTCTATCGCCGTTATTTCCTGCTATTCGTCGGCATCGTGGCCATTCCTTACTTGCTCGTGTTGGCCCTGCAACTCGTTCAAACGCTTCTGCTCTTCTCCAACACTTTTTCGCCAGATAGTGCGCCAGCCGCGGATCAGCCGCCCTTCTCGCTGCCTTCCCCTGCGGGCATCGCCTCGTTCATCTTGTTCTATGTCGCCTACCTCGTGGCCTCTGTCGTCGCGTATTTGCTTTCGCAGGGCGCGACGGTTTTCGCCGTCTCCGAACTTTACCTCGGCCACCCGATGACTATCCGCGATTCATTTCGGCGCGTGCGCGGCAAGATGCTCCGGTTGTTGGGCGTGGCCATTTTGAATCTCTTGATCCTCTCGGCCACTTTCGGCGTGGCCATGATCCCGCTTTTCTTGATCATCGGAGCCGGGGCGGCCTTGGGCGCCGCAAGAGCCCCAATCCTCATCGGCGTCTTGGCTCTCGTCTGCTTTATTGGCGTCATTTTCCTGGCAACCTACGTGGCTTGCCGCCTCATGGTCGCTGTCCCCGTGGCGCTGATCGAGGACGCCGGCCCCGTAACCGCGCTGCAGCGAAGCTTCTCTCTGACGAAAAAAAATGCCGGACGCGCCTTCCTAGTCCTCCTCATTTCGGCCACGATCACACTCGCCGCCATAGGGATCCTCATGGTTCCCCCCTATGCCGGCATGGTGTATTCCATGGCCACTCGCAATTTTGGCGCGATTCGCACCTGGACCGCCCTGTTCCAAATCGCGTCCTACCTCGGCCAAGCCCTGGCGGGGCCGATCGTGATCATTGCCACGGCCATTTTTTATTTCGATCTGCGCGTTCGCAAGGAAGCCCTGGACATTCAGATGATGATGATGACGCCCGGCGAGATTCCGGCTCCGCTGAGCGGCGGACCTCCAACCCTGCTATCCTGAGGAGCCCCTACTCGGCGCGAAAAAATGAAACGACGCGGCTTCGCCCCACTTTGCACGCTTCTACTCCTGGCCCTGCCCGCTTCCCTTCGGCCGCAGTCCAATCTGGCCCCCGTCCCGGGCGAAGGTCCCTCCGCTTCCAGCGTGCCCGCCTTCGCGGGCGAGTTGCGCAAAGTCGAAGCGTCGCTGCGCGCAACGCCGCACACCGTGCAGGGGATCACCGCGCTCGAGCAAAATCTCCCCGGGAGTTGGAGCGTCGCCGCTTCCGACGGCCATTACGAAGTTTCCGCCGCGCCGCTGCGCGATCTCCTTGCTGCCGCCGCACGAGATCCCTCTGCACGCGCGGCGAAGATCGAGCAGGCGCGCCAGTGGGTCGCCGAACTTGAAAGCGAGGCCGACCAGTACGACTCGCTCAGCGGCACGCCGGACTCGCAGCCGCGGTCGCAACTCGATTCGATTCTGAGCCAGCGCGAATTCAATTACGTTCACAAGACCAGTGCGACGGAATGGCTTCAGCAGAAAATTGGCGAGTGGCTCGAACGCATAATCGGATCCCTCTTCGCAAGAATCGCGCGGCATCCCATCGGCGTACGCGCCTTTTTCTGGATCTTGTTGATCGGCGCGGTGGCGTTCCTGGCGGTCGCGCTGTTCCGCTTCTGGCTGCGCCGCTCGGGCATGGAAGAGTGGAAACCGCCCCGCACTTTTGCTCGCTTGAAAACTTGGCAGGAATGGCTTCGTGCCGCAAAGGAAGCCGCCTCCCGCGGCGACTTCCGCGAAGCGGTGCACTCGGCCTATTGGGGAGGCATCGCGCGTCTAGAGGATTTGCAATTGGTTCCTTCCGACCGGACGCGCACGCCGCGCGAGTACGTTCGCTTCTTTTCCGCGCAGGAACATTCCTCGATGCTGCCCTCGGCGGACCCGAAAGCTTCGCTCGCCGCCATCACCGCGCGCCTCGAGCGCACGTGGTACGGCCGCGGCCAGGCCGGCCCTTCCGATTTTCAGGATTCCCTGCAGGAACTTGAGGCGCTTGGATGCCAGTTGCGCTAGATCGCTCCGACCGCAAACTGCTGCTCATCACGGGCTTCGTGATGCTCGCCTTCGTCATTTCGCTGGTGTCTCTCGCGCCCGGCAACGAGGAAGAAAATGAATCTTCCTTCCCCTCGTCTTACCTCGCGGGTCCTGGCGGCGCTCTCGCGGCCTACGAATTGCTCGAGCGGCTTCATTTCGACGTTCAGCGCTGGGACCGCCCTCCCAATGAACTCCCTTCGGACTGCGACAATTGCGTCCTGATCCTCGCCGATCCCCTGAACACCCCAGCACCAGAAGAGAAGCAGGCGCTGCTGGCTTTCGTTCAGGGCGGCGGCCGCGTGCTCTTTACCGGGAGCAGTCTTTTTTCTTTTTTCGACGCAAACTCCGCCGCGCTCGAACCCCAGCCGCCCGACGCCCGCGTCCAGGAGTACGCAGCGAACCTCCCCAGTATTTTCTCGCGTGACGCCCCGCGCATTACCCTTCGCCCCGAGGCCCTTTGGTCGCAAAGCCAATCCCCCGCGATCCCTCTCTATGGCGAGTTGGATTCGCCCGTCGTTGTGGTTCGCCCCGTAGGGAACGGACGCATCCTTTGGTGGGCCGGCGCAACTCCCCTCACGAATTCGGCCATCCGCAGCAATCAAAATATGAATTTGTTTCTCGACGCGGCCACCTCCCCGTCCTACGACTCCGGCGCTCCCCCTCGAATCTTCTGGGACGAGTATTATCACGGCGAACGCAATTCGCTTTGGGCCTACGTCGCGGAGACTCCCCTGCCCTGGGGAATCCTGCAACTCGCCGTGCTCGGCCTCGTCGTCTTCTTCACGTTTGGACGCCGCAGCGGCCCGATTTTCCTGCCGGCGAAGACTTCGCGCCTTGCGCCGCTAGAATTTGTGGATACGCTCGGCGGCTTATACGAACGCGCGAGAGCATCGGCCGCGGCCGTTGCCGTCGTTTACCAGCAATTCCGCGGCGCCCTGATCCGCCAGTTGCGTTTGCCCGCCGACGTGCCTGACCATGTCCTCGGCGCAGAAGCGCAGCAACGCATCGGCTTCGGCGCGGTTGGCCCGAGCTTCGGTCAGGGCGGACTCGCCGAGTTGCTGCGCCGCGCCGCGGCCGCCACTCGTGACCCGGCGCTCAATCCGCGCGCGGCGCTCGATCTGGTCCGCGAACTCGAGCAGACCCAGCAGCGGCTTGGTTTGAAATCCTACTTTGCAGAACAGCGAGGTTGATCGTGGAAAATTCGCAGCGACTTGCAACGCACGTCCGCACCGAATTCGCGAAAGTCATCGTCGGCCAGTCCGAGTTGGTGAACCAGCTTCTGATCGTCCTCTTTTGCGGCGGCCACGCCCTGATGGAAGGCGTGCCGGGCCTCGCCAAAACCCTCGCGGTCAAAACGCTCGCGCGCATCTGCGGGCTCGGCTTCCAGCGCGTCCAGTGCACGGCCGATCTCATGCCCGCCGACGTCATGGGCACCAACGTTTTCCAGTTGGCCACCAGCACGTTCTCGCTCCATCGCGGCCCCGTGTTCACCGATCTTCTCCTCGTGGACGAAATCAATCGCACCTCGCCGCGCACCCAGGCCGCTCTGCTCGAAGCAATGGAAGAGCGCCAGGTCACGATCGACGGCACGCGCTATCCCTTGCCCGATCATTTCACGGTCCTCGCCACGCAAAATCCGATCGAATTCGAGGGCACCTATCCCCTTCCTGAAGCGCAACTCGATCGTTTTCTTCTGAAGATTCGCGTCAACTACCCATCCGCCGGCGAGGAAAACGAATTGCTCCTCCGCTGCGAGCAGGGTTTCGACCCGCGCCGCTTCGATCAAATCCCGCTCGAACCGGTCCCCGCCGGCCTTCTCGACGCCGCTCGCAAGGAAGTCGATTCCGTCCGCGTCGAGCCGACCCTGCGTCCCTACCTCGTCAACGTCGTTCGCCGCACGCGCGATTGGCCCGCGATTTCTCTCGGTGGCAGCCCTCGCGCCGCCGTTGCGCTCTTCTCGGTCGCGCGCGCCCTCGCCGCGATGGAAGGCCGCGATTTCCTCGTTCCCGACGACGTCAAATCCGCCGCGCCGCCCGTCCTTCGCCATCGCCTCCTTCTCAAACCCGAAGCCGATCTCGAAGGCGTCACGCCCGATCAAGTAATCTCCGACGTCCTGCGCGCCGTGGAAGTCCCCAAATAATGCCCGCCTCGTTCCAAGATTCGCCGCTCGTTCCCGAGGCCGCGGTCGCCCTCGCCAAATCGGGCAAGCGCCTTCCCTTCGGCTTCGGCCCGCGCTTCTTCGTCGGACTCTTGCTCGGCCTCGCCTGGCTCGTTCCGGCCTGGCGCTTCCGTGAATTTCTCCTTGCCATGCTCCTCTGGGACGTTCTCCTTCTCGCCGCGTGGCTCTGGGACCTGCTCCGCCTCCCCGCCCCGCGCCAAATCGAGGTCTCGCGCATTTGGGACGTGCGTCCCTCCCTCGGCGCCCGCTCCCGCGTCCGCATCGCGATTCGCAATTCCGGCCGTGTCGCGATTCGCGCCAGCATCGTGGACGAAACTCCCCTTTCGCTTCGCTCCACTCCCGCGGAAGTCGAAATCGTCGCCCGCCCCACCGCGTCCGGAGCGGCCCTCGCGCGTACTGCTGAAGCGGATTACCCCATCCTCCCCGGCCAGCGCGGCGATGCGCGCCTCGGACGCACCTTTGTTCGTTATCAGAGCGGCTTGCGCCTCGCCGAACGCTGGGCCGTCGCCGAAACGTCGCAGGTCGTGCGAGTGCTGCCGAATCTCGAGGAGGCGCGCCGCAACGTCCTCTATCTCATTCGCAGCCGCCAGGTCGAGATGGAAAAGCGCCGCCGCCGTCAGCGCGGCATTGGCCGCGAATTCGAAACCCTCCGCGAATACCGCGAAGGCGACGAAGCCCGCGACATCTGTTGGACCGCCACCGCCCGCCGCAATCACCTCGTCACGCGCCTCTTTCAAATGGAGCGCAGCCAGACCGTCTGGCTCGTTCTCGACGCCGGGCGTCTCCTTCGCTCGCAGGTGATTGACCCCGCGCAGCCTCTTCGCTTTTCCAAACTCGATTACGCCGTGAACGCGGCGCTTTCAATCGCCCATGTCGCGATGCACTGCGGGGATCGCGTCGGCCTTCTCGCTTACGGCCGCGGCATCCAGAAAAATGTCGCCGCAGCCCGCGGCCCGCAGCACATTCATGCCATGGTCGAGGCACTCGCCCAGGTGCACGCCGAATCTTCCGAGCCGGACCACGCCCGCGCCGCCCGCTCCCTGCTCACCAAACAGAAGCGGCGCAGCCTCATCATCTGGATCACCGATTTCGCCGAGACCGCCACCACGCCCGAAGTCATCGACTACGCCCTGCAGATGACGCCGCGACACCTCGTCGTCTTCGCCGCGATGGCCCAGCCCGATCTCAAAGCCCTCGCCGCCGCCATTCCCGATTCGAAGGCTGATCTGTTCCGCCACGCCGCCGCCCTCGAGATTTGCCAGCGCCGCGATCTTCTGCTTCGCAGTCTCCGCCAACGCGGCGTCCTCGCCCTCGAATTGATGCCCGGCGCAATGGCCGCCTCCCTCGTCAATCAGTACCTCGACATCAAGGACCGCAGCCTCCTCTGACTCGCCTCTCCCCTTCTTCCCCTCAGAAACCTCAAATCTCCTATGAAGTCGTTTCATAAATGGCTTTTGTCAGGGCACGGCTTGAGCCGTGCCGAAAAACGTCGCGAAATATGGGGTTTTAACCCCTGAGGCGACCCCGCCCGGTGCCCCATGTTCGCCCTGTCTTGCAGCGAACGTCGGGTCTTTCTCTGCGCGGGTGCCGCACCCTTCGTATTTAAAGGTGCGGGTTTTGACTTTTTCTCTCCGCCCCTCCCCCTCCGCAAATCGTCATCCCGCCTGCCCCATCCGAAGGATCGGGGGAACCTCTCCTCTCCGCTCCGCCTCCCTAGGGGGTGGGAGCTTTAGCTCCCACATAAACGATCACGGACAAAATGGGCTTTAGCCCCTGAAGCACACAATCCCCCCGTCCTGCGGGACGAATGCGGGCCTACCCGCCGTAGCCTTGGCGAAGGCGGGCCCGGCGCCCTCATTGCTTTTTAGGAGGCCGGCGCTTCAGCGCCGGCGTTAAGCTGCCGCCCCCAGGGGTTTTAACCCCCAAGCCCCCCCGCCACCGGCCGCCGCCGTCGGGCACAACCACTATGGTTGTCATTCTGAGGGCCGCACTTGGTGCGGCCCGAAGAATCTCGTGGTCCCGCGCCGCTGGCAACGCGCAAAACCTACGCCGCTTTGCCCGCACCGTGCTCTACGGGTGCCCCCTCCGAAATCTCAAATCTGCGATTTCCTTCTCTTCCACGTAGCGCTGGGTCCCCCATGCTCGCCGCAAGCGAACGTAGGGACTTCCCCTTCTTTTCGAATAGTCACCGTAAAGTACCTATTGACAATTGCCAACTTTTGTGCTAGAAGATGGTGTGGACTCGCAACAACTTTTCGAATACGTCCCGCCCCGAGGTTTCGCCTCTCGTCCCGGAAAAACGTTGTCCCTCCGTGCGCATCCGTGGTTGCATTTCTGTCACTTTTGCCTGTCTGCAACCCCTTTGTTTTCACACTCATGCAAAAGAGTGTGCATCTCATTGAAAACACGTGACTTTAAGCCCCTTTGTTTTCACACTCATGCGCACTCTTTCGCTGTAAGTCCTTTGTTTGCCACACATACGCAAAACACCCCGGGGATATATGTACCAACTGGGCCGCAATCGCGCTTCCCGGACCAGTTGGCGGATTCAACTCCTTTGTTGTCTTCCACTTCCGCGCCATTTCGCAATCCGAAAACACAACCCGTCCAACCCCTGTGTTTTCAATCAATTCTGCGCTCTTTTTCACTCTTCTCCTGCAAGTCCTTTGTTTGCCTCACTTACGCAAAACAATGGGGAGTGTATGGGGGAGTACCCTCCGAGTTACCCCCGACGACCGTACGTCCCCAATCGCGCCGGCCTGCATCCCATTTGCCGCGGTCTTTCTTCTTCTATCGGGAACTTATGGGAACCCAATTGCGTTTAGAGAGTCATGGCCACACGGGGAGGGTCAATCATGAAGCTTAAGAACGGGGCAAGTCTTTTGGCGGTGGCAAGTCTGGTGATTGCGATGGCCGTTGGCGCGACCGGCGCGCGCGCTCAGGCGCAATCCACCACGAACGAAGCCTGGCTGCACGTTCGCGTCGAAAGCCACGAGGGCAAGGGCGGAAACGTCCGCGTGAACATGCCGATTTCGCTGGCCGAGGCGATTATTCCCGCGATCCATAACGATAACCTGAACAACGGCCGCATCCGCGTCGGCAATCTGAATGTTAACGGCGTGGACGTGCGCGCCATTCTCGCCGCCGTCCGCGACGCGAAGGACGGCGAATTCGTCACCGTGCAGACCGAAGACAGTGACATCAAGGTGAGCAAGCAAAACGGCATTCTGATCGTTCACGTCCTCAACCACGAAAAGAACAAGACTTCGCCGACGCAAGTCGAGGTGCGCGTTCCGATGCCGGTCGTGGAAGCGCTCCTTTCCAGCAACGGAAATGAATTGGACCTGCTGGCCGCGGTGAAAGTGCTCGCGCACGAGTCCGGCTCCGAGCTTGTCAGCGTCGAAGACGGCAACGAGCACGTCCGCATCTGGGTGGACACGAACAGCGCCTCGGACTAACGGCCCCGGTTAGCGCAGGCACTCCCGTCTCCATAGATGCCTGCGCTGTAAGGAGTGGAATTCGATGCTTGGAAAGATCGCCATGGGCGTGCTGATGACGCTCGCTCTCCTCACGGCCTACACGCTTCGCGAAGGTTTTCTCGTCGTGCGCGTGGACGAAACCTCGCCCGAAGTTCACCACGTTCATCTCTGGCTGCCTGCGACGCTCGCTTCCGCCGGCCTTGCCCTGACGCCGAGAGCAAATCTCCGCGACGCCGCGGCGAAAGCCGGCCTGTGGTTGCCCGTCGCGCGCCAAGCCTGCCACGAACTAGATCGATCGCCGGATTTCACACTCGTCGAAGTCGAGGACACCGGCCAACACGTGACGATTCAAAAGCGCGGCCGCGACCTGGAGATTTCCGTCGATAGCGCTGCTGAAAAAGTTTTTGTTTCGGTGCCCCTGGTCTCGATCGAGGACGTCACGCGCCAATTGCAATCGCAGCAGCAGCCGATTTGAATTTCAGCTTGCGCTTCCGCCTCGGCCCCACGCGCCGCGGCGCCGGGCGGCGCCTCGCGGCAAGCGCGGAAGCGACGAGACAAAACGAAGAGGCGTTCGCCTCAGCGAACGCCTCTTGAAACAACCGAATGGTTGAGCCGCTTGCGCGGCAAAGTTCAGCTTATTGCTGCGGCGGCCCGCCGGGACCCCGCATCTGGCTCGGATCGAACGTCTGCGGCGTGCCGGTGATTTGGTCCTTGACGTCGGTGACCACCTTGAGCAAGGTCATGTTGCTGTTCGGGCTGGTCATCTTCACCAGGCCCCACGGGGAAACTTTCGGCGAAACCCAGACATCGGCGCCATCGCCAGTCTTGTAATGCTCGGTGGCAAATGTTCCGGCCGGCACGGTGATGGTCTCGCTGCCCAGGTCCTGCCCTTGTTTGCTGATGTCGGCGGCCACAGGTGGCGGCTGGCGACTTCCCATGCTGACGGGCATTTCGATCGGGCTACGGCCAGGCGGCTGAATGACCATTCTCAAGATTTGCATATTTCCGGCGTCCACGATGTACAGATACTTTGCGTACATCGTGCCGCCGGCGCGCGGGTTGTCCATCGTCATTTCAAGCCAGTAGCCGGTCTTGCCGTTCACGGTTTCCTGGCCCACGATCGCGATTTGCATCTGTGATGTCCCGCCCTGCTGCGATTGCATCTCGTACAAGGCGCCGGCGCCGATCGTAGGATTCCATATTCCGCGAAATCCCGGCATCCTGCCGCCCATCTGTGCGAAAGCCGTGGCAACAAGGAGCAACGGCAAAATGGCTGCTACTCGCAACATTCTCTTGGTTCTCATGAATCTCCTTTCTTTCCCCCGTGCAATCTCAGCGTGTCAGATTACCACCTTCCGCCGCCGGCGGGGTCAACAGATTGCGGAGGAATCGGCCAACGGCCGATCGTCGAAATTCGGCGCTCGATTACAAGTCGAGCCCGTTCTGCCCGATCATTTTCGTGAAATCAAAATGGGCCTTGATTTCCGCCTTCCCCGTCGTGCAAACAAAATCCACGCCTTTCATGCCCGGCCCAAAGAGGGGCGAGCCGTCAGGATTCTTCTTGGGAAAATGAAACGTCACGGCAGACACGGTCTTGTTATCGGTGCCACGCGTCACCTCCGCCTTGACCGCCGCGACGTGCAATTTTGCCTCCTTGCTCTCCAAGAATGTTTTTTGGTCGAGCTGTTGAACGGCATCCCCCGTGTCGAGAGTTCCAAACGGATACATGTCCGCTCCCAACACCACGAGGTCGTATGTGTCGGGAGTTTCGTTGGCGAACTCGTCGGCCTTGTCCTGCGTGCCGCCCCGCGCCAGAACGAAATCTCGCGCGATGGCGCGGTGCATCGTGACAGAGGAAATCCACCGCACGTGAAAGCTGGCCAGCGGCATATTGGCCGACGGCGCAGTAGCCTGGCCGCCGGAGCTAGTCCCCGGCTGCGAACCCGCCGTCCAGTACTGGCCGACCACGACGTTCTTCGCCCAGGGCGAATCGTTCATGATTTTCGTAGCGTCCTTTTCATCCCACTGCTTGTAATCCTTATCTTTCCAAACATCCGCAGCCACCAGCGATCCCGCTACCACCAGAACCGCCAACAGAGAAAAAGCACGACCGATCGATTTAGACATCCTGACCTCCGAGGTCCCACCCAGATAATTTTCGCTCAGCGTTCTGCGTTCAAAAGAACCTGCGATAATACGCAATCTCAAAGCCCTGCGCCAATGATTCCGCTTCCGCGCCGCCAAGCCCTCCCCGTGCGAGAGCTTCATTCATACGCCAACGAGTCCACGGGGTCGCTTTGCGCCGCGCGAAACGCGGGAAAAATTCCGCCGGCGAGCGATCCGAGGATCGTCAGGAGGATGGCGCGAAAAACCCAGATGGGTTCGATTTGGATTTGGAGCATCGGCGAAGTGTGATGAAGCAGCCGGCACACCGCGAATGTCGCCACGAGACCCGCAACAATTCCCAAGCCCGCCATCACCAACGTCTCAATGAATATGAACCAACAAATGTCGAGCTTCGAGGAGCCCAGGGCTTTGAGAATGCCGATCTCGCGCGTCCGCTCGAGCACCATGGTATGCATCGTGAGCAAGACCACGAGAAAACTGATGGCCACGCCGAGGCCCACAAAGGAACGAATGAAGGGCTGCAGCGCGGGCAGATTCTGGGTGCTCATCAGCGTGAGGTATTCGGCCATGGAACGGACGCGATACTCAGGAAGCAACTTGACGATTTCCGAGCGCACGCCCTCGGTATCGCCCGAGCTCTTGACGTAAAACATCGAAACGCGGCCTTCGGAGCCGGCGATATCCTGCGCGGTGTCCATGGGAATGAAGAACCGGGCGCCCTTCCCATGAAGGACGATCCCGCTGATGACGAATTGCCTCCCCATCAATGCCGTCGTGCTGCCGACGCGCAAGTGGCGGCCCTCCGCCGCCAAATCATCCGCGATGGCCTGGTTCGGCGCTTGGAACGGGCCGCCGGAGAGAAACGTGAAGCCGTCGCTGAGGCTCGTGAAACGATCGTACTGGATTCCATAAATGACGCCGAAATTCCGGCTATCCACGACAATCAGGACCGGAGCGACAGCCGCCACGCGGGGCAACTTCGCGATTCGATCGCCGACGGATTGCTGCATGACGGCGCTCGAGAAGGCAAAGAAAATCGAGGAGTTCGGCGGCTGCACGATGATGTCCGCGCCGACTCCTTGCGCGCGGGCGCGCCAATCGGCGAACACTCCGGAAGTAAGGCCGACCATGAGGAGGATGAGAACTATTTGCAGCGAGATGGCGACGACGGTCAGCGTGGAACGAAGGGGACGCACGCCCAGATTGTTCCAAATGAGCTGCAAATAGACATAACTGATGCGTTTCTTCTTCTTTTTCGGCACGCGCTATTGTTCCCGGAGCGTACTCTAGCATTGGGCGGAAGAGGGGTCAAAGGCACTCCGCACGATCACGGCGCTGTTGCGGAAAGCCGGTCGGCCGGTGAGCAAGGATCGAATGCAATACATGCGGAGGCGGGTGAGCCGAAATTGCCGCTCTTTCACATCCAAACCTGCCGGCGGAAATTATCATTTCTTTCGAGTTGAAGCTTCTCAGCGGCTCGAGGGGATCCGCACAATTTCCACGGAACACCGGGCATGGCGGGAGATTGCCTCTGAAACGCTGCCCATCAGGAAGCGGTCCAGAGCATTTCGCCCGTGCGATCCGAGCACGATCAAATCGGCATGCCACTCTTCAGCGGCCTCGATGATCATGGACTTCGGGACTCCCTCCAGGACGGCTGTAGTGACTTTCAAACCGTGGGAGCGCAGCGTTTCCGCGGCCTTCGCAACCAAAGCTTCGGCTTGGTTCTTTTCTTCGCCCCAAATAGCTTCAAGGGCCGTGTCATATCCGCCCATTTCGCGACCGACAAGGAGCGATGGCAGTTCTACGACATGCAATACGCGTACTTCCGTATCCTTCGAATGGGCTTGCGCGATCACGGCCTGCGTTGCCGCATCGGAGAATTTGGAATCATCGATCGCGAGCAGGATCTTCATGGGTTCCACCTTTCCAGTCTTTCCGGGTGCGACCAGTGCCGGGACAACGACACGCTAACCTGCACGCCAAGCGTGGGGGACAGAGAGGAAGATAAAAGAACCGCTCCAGTTCTTGACTCTGGAACCCTTCCCCGCTGCGCGCACCGTTCACCACAACATTTTGGAGCAGGCGAGAAGCGGTGGCTATTCCCTTTTGCACACTTGCGCGTGTGTTTTAAGGGGCCTCTTCGTTATGCGGGCGGGCGATTTCAACAATTGTGTTGAAAAGTGTGTGGAAAAAGGCCCTGGATCGTCGCTAACCGAACGCAATCACGCGAGTTGGCACGGATTGCACTGAAGTTGTGCAGATTGACGCGGCGCATGCTCCAAAATGAACCAAACGATTGCGCAAAACACTGCACGGTGCGGTGAGTTGTTGATTTGATTGGAGAAACGGCGCCGCCCGATTGAGAGCAAGTTCAGTACCAACGAGGAGGACGCACGAGTTCGATGTGAATCGTCTGGTCGTTGTTCTCGATGTCGTAGAACTGGCCGAAAGGCTTCCATCTCGGCGCAATCACTTGTATCTCGACCTTTCCGAGAGGGACGTCGGGCGCGCGGGCCATGCCGTCTTGATTGGTCTTCAAATCAAACTCGATTTGCTTGTCTTTCCCCAGTTTGTGAATCTCAGTGAACTTGACATAGACGCTCGCGTCTTCGACCGGCTTCTTCTCCGTACCGCCGACGACTTCGATGCGCAGCCAGTGGCTGATGACGACCGGCTGATCGTTTTGATTCCCCTTGTCGGGCTTAGGAGGCTTTGGCGGTTGGTCAGCCTGGCCGGAGGATTGAGAGGAGCCGGAGGACTGATCCGATTGGCGCGCAACAGTGAGCGACGGGAAAAAAAATGCAGCCACACCGAACGCGAGCAGGCAGAAACCCAATGTTGGCAGTCCCTTGCGGCAAATGAGCGTTCGGCGAGTGGTCGGTTGGTCCATATGGCGTGTCCGGCAGACGCGGTCCCGAATCACCGGGAAGTGAGTCTATTTTGCAACGATGCGGCCCCAAGTGCAAATGTCGCCTGGGGGAGGGGAAAGCAGAGCCGGGCGCACGCAAGCTGCGTCCCACCAAGGGGGAAAGACGGAAGGGAGCGCGGGGCGGCCCGCCTGCTGGATGCACGGCGGTGCGCGCAGGTGTGATACAAAGAAGGGACACGCCCGAACAGGCGAAGGAGACCGCGCATGGGATTTGCAACGGATGCGATTCACGTCGGGCAGGAGCCGGACGCGTCGACAGGGGCGATCGTCGCGCCGATCTACCAGACTTCGACCTACGTGCAGGAAGAGTTCGGCAAAACGAAGGGTTACGACTACGCGCGGACGAACCATCCGAACCGGAAGGCGCTCGAACGGACGATGGCGCGGTTGGAAGGCGGCACGGCGGCGTATGTCTTCACGTCGGGGATGGCGGCGATTGACGCGGTGTTCCGCCTGCTGCGGCCCGGGGATCACGTGGTGGTGTCGGAAGCGGTTTACGGGGGCGTCTTCCGGCTGAGCACGCAATTGCTGGTCCAGTTCGGGCTGGAATTCAGCTTCGTGGACACCTCTTCGCTGGACGCGATACGTGGCGCACTGAAACCGGCCACGAAGATGATTTACGTCGAAACGCCGACGAATCCGACCATGATCGTGAGCGACATCTCCGCGGTCGCCGGTCTGGCGCGGCAGCGCAATGTGACGCTGGTCGTTGACAATACGTTCCTGAGCCCGTATTTGCAGAGGCCCATCGAGCTCGGCGCACATATCGTCGTTCATTCGATGACGAAATACCTGAACGGGCACAGCGACGCCGTCGGCGGGGCCGTGATCCTGACGCGGGCGGAAGACGCGGAAAAGATCTACTTCGTGCAACGCTCGGCCGGGGCGGGCCTTGCGCCGATGGATTGCTTCCTCGTTTCGCGGGGGATCAAGACGCTCGCCGTACGGATGGCACAGCACGACGCGAATGGAATGGACCTTGCGCGCTATCTCGAGAACCATCCGAAAGTGCAGCGCGTGCTGTATCCGGGTTTGCCGTCGCACCCGCAGCATGAGGTCGCGCGGCACCAACAAAGCGGATTCGGGGGGATGCTCTCGTTCGATGTGACGACGCTCGATGCGGCGCGGACGGTGCTGAATCGCGTGAAGCTGTGCTCACTCGCGGAGAGCTTGGGCGGCGTCGAAACGCTCATATCGCATCCGGCCACGATGACGCACGCCTCGATGCCGCCGGAAGTTCGCAAGCGCATCGGGATTACGGATGGGCTGGTGCGCTTATCGGTGGGGATCGAAGATGCGGAAGACCTCGTGGCGGACCTGAATCATGCACTTGCGGGGATTTGAGGCTCCGGAATGGAGCACCAATGATCTGTAAATCCCACCTTGCGAGTATCGGTATTGCAGTTTTCCTATCGGCCCTCTGGACACCGACGGCCACCGAGGGAGGCGCGAAGGAACAACTGAATTTCAGTTGCGAACAGGATTACGCCAATGAGCCTGTTCAACGCCCCACAGCCTTGTCTGCGGAAGCCCTGGAGGCTTTGGCGGAAGACCAGAATGTGGGTGGCTGCCTCAAGGAAGCTGGAAAGTCAGCAGACCAGGCTTTCGCATGGTTCGTTGCTTCGGAAATCCATCTAGGCGGTCGAGACGAAGCTGACTTTGTTGTCTTGCCAAATCTGCTGTTGAAGGCGGAGCAGCCTGGGGGCGTTCCTGACAACGCTTGCTTCCTGGGAGCAAACACGGCCTTGTTTTGGGCGCTTAGAAGGACCCAACAGGGATATTCGCTGGTGTTCAGTGGTGGAGGCCACGATCTGAGCGTCCTGCGCCACAGGACCAACGGGTTCCGAGACATTAAAACCAGTGTTTTGTTGGAGGCAGGGCGAATTATCTCTGAAGCGGTTTATAGATTCGACGGGCAGAGATACGTGAAAGTAAGAGTCGATGAACGGCCCGGCGATTGAGTTGGGCCTCGCCGGTATACTTCTGAGAATTGGCAGATCTACGGCTCGCAGGAGTTGCGCCACTCAACGAGTGCTGCGCTTTTTCTCCGACGAAACGGAATCCTCAATCCACGCAAGGTAGGCAGGCAAACCCGCGACAATGGGCAGGGCGATGATTTCAGGGACGTCGTAGCTATGCAGGCGGCGAATAGCGTCGCGCAGGGCTGGGAATTTTCGGCGCGTGGTCTTGATGAGCAGGAGACGTTCCTTCGCGCGCTCGACCCGGCCCTTCCATCGATACACCGATTCCACCGAGCCGGGCAAGAGATTGGCGCAGGCGGCCAATCGCGATTCGACGACGGAACGGGCGATGCGCCGCGCTTCGGCGGCCGACGAACACGTCACGAAAACGACGACCGATGGAGCCATGAAGAGTCCCTTCCGCAACAGGTTTGCGTCACGCAGCTAAAGAGTAAGCCACAATCCGGCAATAAGTGCGAGCAAACCGGCGGGAACCGCAATAAAATACGCGCCGGGGACAGGGGGATATTGTAACCGGCGAATGAGCGCTGCGATCAAATTCGGGACGTCCGGATGGCGCGCGGTTATCGCGGACGAGTTCACGTTCGGCAACGTGCGGCGCGCCGTAGCCGCCATCGCGGACCGCCTCCTCAACGGCAAATCCAAGCCGACACTGCTTATCGGACACGATACGCGCTTTTTTTCCGAGGAATTCGCGTTGACGGCAGCGGCGGTGCTGCGCCAACGCGGCGTCGGCGCGGTGCTTTGCGACGCGGCCGCTCCCACGCCGGCGATTGCGTACGAGGTGCGGCGGCGCAAACTGGACGGCGCAGTCAACTTCACGGCGAGCCACAACCCCGCGCAATATCACGGGCTGAAATTTTCGGGCTCGGACGGCGGGCCGGCGCTGCCGGAAGTGACGAAAGATATCGAAGCGCGCGCAGCGAAAATCGAAGAGCCGGACCGCGCCGACGCGCCCGCCGATTTGCCGCGCGTGAGCGTTCGCGAACCATACTTGAAGCGGCTGGGCGAATTGGTTCATTTCGATGCGATTCGCAAGGCGAACCTGAGAATCGTTTTCGACGCGCTGCACGGATGCGGCGCCGGTTACCTGGACTGCGCGCTCGGCGAACACGACATTCCATCGCACACGATTCGCGCGAACCGCGACGTCCTCTTCGACGGTACGGGCCCGGACGTGGCGGAAACGAATCTCGCGCCGCTACTGCGCGCTATGCGGGAACACCAAGCGCACGTGGGGCTGGCGACCGATGGCGATGCCGATCGCTTCGGCATTCTCGACGAGGATGGAACGTGGTTTCAGCCGAACCACATTCTCGGCCTGCTCTACGACTACGTGCTGACGACGCGCGGCTGGGCACCGTCGAAAGGCAAGGCCCTGCCCGCGGCGCGCAGCGTGGCGACTTCGCACCTGATGGATGCGGTCGCGCGGAGCCACGGCACGACCGTGTATCAGACTCCGGTGGGCTTCAAATACATCGGTGAGTTGATCAGACAGGACAAGATCGCGCTGGGCGGAGAAGAGAGCGCGGGCTTGACCATCCGCGGACACATACCGGAAAAAGACGGGATCCTTGCCTGCTTGCTGACGGCCGAGATGATCGCGGCGAGGCGAGCGTCGCTCGGGGAGCAGTTGCGAGATTTGTTCCGGCGCGTGGGCCGGGAATTCTGGCCGATGCGGCTGAATTTGCATCTGCCAGACGAAGTGCAGGCGCGCACCGTGGAACGCTTGCAAGGCAATTTCGGCAAATTCCTCGGCCGGCGAGTTCGCAAAGCCGACAGGACGGACGGCCTCAAGCTGGAATTCGAGGACGGCTCGTGGGTGCTGCTGCGGCTCTCGGGCACGGAGCCGTTGTTGCGCGTTTACACCGAAGCGGCAACGCAGCAAGCATCACGCCAGTTGGGCGAGCAGACTCGCGCCTGGATCTTCGGCGCGGCCGCCGGGGAGAATGCAGCATGACGGAGAACGAAACACCTTCGATTTTTCGCCGGTTCGGCCGGCCGATTCTTTTCTTCGCACTGCTCGCGCTGGGCGTGCACGATATTTTCGGCGACCATGGATTCATCGCGATGCGCCGCACACAAAAGGAAATCGAGCAGATGCGCGGGGATATTTCCAGACTCAATGACGAGAATCGCGCGCTCTCCGACCAGGTGACGGCGCTCAAGAGCGATCCCCGCACGATCGAGCGAATCGCCCGCGATGAAATGGGCCTGGCGCGGCCGGGCGAAATCATTTTCAAAGTGCCTTCGGACGATTCCAACTCGAACGGGACTCCCGCGGATAAGCCGCAGCAATAGAGCAAGCACAAGAGCGTGTGTCGCAAATACCGCGATCGCGTATTCCATCGACCTCAGGGGTGAAAACCCCTGATTTCTCGAGGCTTTCTGGCACGGCTGAAGTCGTGCCCTGACGAAAATCACTTGTAAGTTGACTTCTAGGGGTCTTTCGACAGATGGAGGTTAAGAGGCGGCGCCGGCGAGGCGCTTCAGGCGCGCCCAGATTTCGCCGCCGCGGCCCTTCCACCGATTGCGCAGGACCGCAAGCAAGGTCATCGCGACGAAAATCACGACGAGTCCCAGCGTCGCCGCCAGGATGCTGGAATTGTGCTTCGGCAGGATCGAAAAGCGCCCGTAGACGAATTCGATGTGGACCCAATAGACAAGGAGAGAGGTCTTGCCCATTTCGACGAGCGGGCTGAATCCCCACTGCCCCGCTCCCCAACGGCACCAGAGGTAAGCGCCACAGAGGATCAGGAAGAGAATGCCGACGCGAATGAGAAAGAAATTCGGACTCGTGTGCCAGAAATCGTAAACGGGAGAGAGTTGGAGGGGGCGCGAATCGAGCCAGAGCCCGAGCAGCACGAGCGCGCCACCGGAGGCGCCCAGCGCGATTGCCGTCGCCGCTTCGTGGCCGCGCTCCCTCTCACCAAGAATGACGATCCCCACCGCAAGGCCTGCCAGCGCAAATGCGGACCACGGAAACAGCGGAAAGAGCCCCGGCTGCGGCTTATTGAAGATGTGGACGCCGTTGATGTAGGACTCGAGATACCACGGCAGCCACCGCGGCCTCGCTGTGGTCCAAAGCCACGGGGTGGCGATCGCGACGCCCGCGGCGGAAAGAACCGACAAGACAAGGCGCGACCGCCGCTCGCCTGAGACACCGCCAACGAAACTCCCCACCCAATTCACCGCACCGAGGATCACGATCGAGAGCCCGATGATGTTCAAAATGTCCACGCGGAACAGATCGGTCCAAGGAGCCCAAGGCTGGCCGAGGAGAAACTCCTGCAAGCGAAGCAGAATGCCGAACAGGAAGATTTCGCCGCCGCGCAGCATCGTCTTGCGGGCGGCGGCTCCAGGGGACATTCCCTGCCGGCGCATGCGATCGGTCGTGAGAGCGACGGAAATTCCGGCCATGAACAAGAATAGCGGAGCCGGAAGCGTCCCGCCGAGCTGCGAGAACTTATCGAACGTCGTCTGGCGCGAGGCGGCATTGAGCCAGGAGTCGTAGCAATGTGTTTGAAACATCACGACGCACGCGAAACCGCGCAGCCAATCCAAATAGGCAATTCTTTTTTTGCTGTCGGAAGTTATCGGCATGTTGCGCGTTTTAGGGTACACTCGCCGTTCATGTCTTCAGCCAAAACCCTTCCATTGCGAGTCGCCCTTCTCTGCTGGGCCATCATGATGCTCGCCCTGACGCTTTATGGTAACTGGTCCGGCCTCAGAGGCCGGCATTTTTTCGTGCTTGCGTGCGTGGTGGGGTGGCTGCTGGCGGGCGAGGTCTTGCTGGCCTCGGGCGGGTTGATCGAGAAGATCGTCGCGCGAGTGAATCGCCCGGTGGGCGCGGCGCTGATCGTCGTGCCGATTCTCACGTACATCGTATACGCAGTGGGAACAGGCAGCTTCAGTTGGAAGCGAATCGGCTTGGCCACCGCGTTTTGTCTCGTGCCGACGATTGTCGCGGCGAGCGCTGGCGAAGCGCCGTTTGGCTGCTGGCAGGACTATGTTGCGCTATTCGCCATTTTCTTTCCGTATTGGAAAGGCATTCTGCGAAACCTGTGGGTCTATCCTGATCGCCGCGTGGGCTACGTGTTTTCGTGCATGCTTGCGATACAGGTGGGCATGATCGTGTTTTTTCTGGTGCGCCGCGTGGATCGAGTGGGGTACTCCTATGCGTGGGCGCGCGGATGGACGACCGTGGCCGTTTTGTCCTTTCTATTTGCCGCGGTGGTGATCATCCCGCTTTCCATGCGCATTCATTTTGTGGCGTTCGACCTGAGGCACGCCAAACCGATGGAGCTCGTTCCTGATATTGTCGGGATATTCCTGTTCACGGCGTGGGGAGAGGAATTCTTTTTCCGCGGGCTGCTGCAGAACGCACTGCAACGGACTCTTCGCAACGAGTATCTGGGCTGGGCGCTGGCCTCGGTCATTTTCGGGCTGTCGCACATCCTGCACGGCAACTACCCGAACTGGAAGTACGTTTTCCTGGCGACGTTTGCGGGCATGATTTACGGGTTTGCGTGGCGAAGAACCGGCTCGATGACGGTCAGTTCGACGATCCACATGGCGGTGGACGTCATGTGGCACCAACTCTTCCGAACGCTCTAAGGAAAAATCAAACGTTCAGCGGACAACTCCCGCAAGCGGGCTTGAAGCGGAGGCGTAGAGTTTTATCGGAATGCGGCCCGCAAGATACGCCTTGCGGCCGGCTTCGACGGCATCGCGCATGGCTTCCGCCATCAAGACAGCGTCGTGCGCTTCGGCAATCGCGGTGTTCATCAGGATGCCGTCCGCTCCGAGTTCCATCGCGACCGTGGCGTCGGACGCAGTGCCGACTCCGGCGTCAACGATGAGCGGGACTTCCGTGACGCGCTCGCGGAGAATGCGGAGATTGGCGTGGTTCTGCACGCCCATGCCGGAGCCAATGGGCGCGGCGAGCGGCATCACGGCGGATGCGCCGGCATCAATCAACTTGCGGGCGACAACCAAATCGTCGTTCGTGTAGGGGAGAACGACGAATCCTTCCTGGACGAGCAGCCGCGTGGCCTTCACCAGCTCTTCCGTGTCGGGGAACAAAGTCTGCTGATCGCCGATCACCTCGAGCTTCACCCAATTCGAGAGTCCGGCCTCGCGTCCGAGCCGCGCCGCCCGGATCGCCTCATCGGCCGAATAACAGCCGGCGGTATTGGGAAGGATGAAGATTTTTTCGCGGTCGATATAATCCAATAGAGATTCCTTGGTGCGGTCGGAAAGATTCACGCGGCGCACGGCGACCGTCACCATGTCCGCGCCCGCAGCGGCGTGAGCGCGCGCCATTTCCTGCAGGCTGCGATACTTCCCCGTGCCGACGATCAGCCGCGAACGAAATGCGCGGCCGGCAATGACCATTTGGTCGCTCATCTGAAATCTCCCGAAGGTATTGTACCGCGCGTGCGAATGGGGGCAAGCCGCCGCGGATCAGGCGCTCGACTAAGACGCCGCGCGGCGGGAATCGGCTTCGGCGTCGGCGTAAAGGCGGTCGATGACGTCTTGATATTTCTGTTCGATAATGCGGCGCTTGAGCTTCATCGTGTAAGTCAATTCCCCGCCGTCGAAACTGAAATCCTCGGGCAAGAGGGCGAAGCGCTTGATCGTTTCGTATTGCGCGAGGCCCTCACAGAGCCGCTCCACTTCTTTCTCGATGCAGTCGCGCACCCATGACGCCGACACGAGATCCTCGTGCGAGGCCACGGCATGTCCTTGCTCGCGGGCCAGCGTCTCCAGGCCCGAAAAACTCGGAACGATCAGCGCGCTGACAAATTTCCTGCGGTCTCCAATCACGGCGGCGTTCGAGATGTAGGGACTCGATTTCAGCAGGTTCTCGATCGGCTGCGGCGCGACGGACTTGCCAGCGGCCGTTTTCAGCAGCTCCTTCTTGCGGTCAGTGACGTACAAGTAGCCGTCCGAATCGAGATGGCCGATATCCCCCGTGGATAGCCATCCATCGCCGGAAAGGACGGCATGCGTTTCCTCCAGCTTCCGGTAGTAACCCTGCATCACGCAGGGGCCGTGGACCTGAATCTCTCCGTCTTCCGCGATGCGGACCTGGACGTTCGGAATCGGCAATCCGACGCTGCCGACACGGTTCTTGGGGCAATTGCTTGAGACGACCGGCGAAGTTTCAGTGAGCCCATAGCCCTGGAAGACCGGCACCCCAAACGCCCACATGATTTCGGCCAGCTCTTTCGAAAGCGGCGCGCCCCCGGAAAAGACCCTGCGCAACTTGCCGCCAATGCCCGCGCGAATCTTGCGATAGACCAGGGCGTTGGCCAGCGCCCAGCGGAGTCGCAACTCCAAACGCGCAGGTTCCGCATGCGCGCGCCACGGAATCGATTCCTTCGCCACCGCGAGCGACCAATCGAATATCTTCCTGCGGAGCCCATGGAGCGCTCGCCCCTGCTCCAGGATGCGGATATAGAACTTCTCAAAAAATCGCGGCACCGCCGCCAGCAGCGTCGGGCGCACCTCGACAAGCGCATGGGTGACCTGGGTGATGTCTTCCACGTAGGCCAGCGGGACGCCGGCGAACAGGAAATCGTAATCCGCGACGCGCTGGTACACGTGGGCGAGAGGGAGGAAAGAGAGCGCGCGGTCCTTTTCCGAATCGAAGCCGGAGAGATCGAACCCGTCCTGAATGTTGGAGCTGAAATTATTGTGCGTGAGCATCACGCCCTTGGGCTCGCCCGTCGTGCCGGAGGTGTAAATGATCGTGGCAAGCTGCTCCGGGCGGACCTCTTCCGCGCGCCGGCGGTACGCCTGCACTTCGAGCTCGCCGATATCCGAAATCAACGATTCATAGTGCAGCACTCTGGTCCCGGCTTCCGGCGGAGCCTCAACGCAAATGATTCTCTCGACGGACGGCAATTGCTCCCGGCACTGCATCAACCGACGGACTTGTTCGGCTCCGGCGGCGAACACGACGCGCGCGCGGGAGTGGTTCAGGATGTAAATCATGCGCTCCGCGGACTCGCCGAAATACACCGGAACATCGGCTGCGCCCAATCCGAGTATCGCCAGATCGGCGACGTGCCATTCGGGGCGGTTCGGAGAGAAAATGCCGACGCGATCGCCTGGTCTTACGCCGACTTGCTCCAGCCCAGCCGAGAGCCCGGCGACGTGCCGCAGCAGATCGTAGGCGGACACATCCTCCCAGCCGCTCGCCGTGCGATACCTCTGCGCCCGCGGTGAATGAAACTTGTCCACCGCATCGAGAAACCTGCGGGGTAGGGTCGGATAAGGCATACGCGTGGGATGAAACTTTACAGGAGGAATGGCAGTTCGCGCAATGGAAGTGCACGCCGGGTCAACTGCTGAGCGTGTGCTATCCAACCGTTTGCGGCTGCGCTAAGATTGCGCCGGGAAACCCGCCAATGGCAGAACGCTCCGTCGAGACGCCCCGCCATTACCGGCCCGTGCGAGCGCCGCGCGGCACGACGCTTTCGTGCAAGGGCTGGCATCAGGAAGCCGCGCTGCGGATGCTGATGAACAATCTGGACCCGGAGGTCGCCGAACGGCCCGAGGACTTGATCGTCTACGGCGGAACGGGGAAAGCGGCGCGCAACTGGGCCTGTTTCCAGGCCATCGTGAACTCGCTCCGGGCGCTCGAAAACGATGAAACGCTGCTCGTGCAATCCGGCAAGCCTGTTGCCATCTTTCGCACGCACGCGTACGCACCGCGCGTGCTGATCGCCAACTCGAACCTCGTCGGCCACTGGAACAACTGGGAACAGTTCGGCGAGCTCGAGCGCGCGGGCCTGATGATGTACGGCCAGATGACCGCGGGAAGCTGGATTTACATCGGCACGCAGGGAATTCTGCAAGGCACTTACGAAACTTTCGCCGCGGCCGCGCGCCAGCATTTCGGCGGCGATCTCGCCGGCAGGCTGGCGGTTTCCGGAGGCATGGGCGGAATGGGCGGCGCGCAGCCGCTCGCGGCCACGCTGAACGGCGCGGCATTCCTTGGAATTGACGCCGATCCCGAGCGGATCAAGCGCCGCGTCAAAACCGGCTACTGCGACGTGATGGTGAATTCGCTCGACGAGGCGTTGCGCATCCTCAAGAACGCCGTGCGCAAGCGCGAGGCGGCGTCGGTCGGGCTGATCGGCAATTGCGCGGACATCATTCCGGAACTGGCGCGCCGCGGCGTTGTGCCCGATCTGCTCACCGATCAAACTTCGGCGCACGATCCGCTGAACGGTTACATCCCGCAGGGCCTCACGAGCGAAGAGGCCGCCGAGCTTCGCAGCCGCGACCCCGACGAGCGCCGCCGCCGGGCGCTCGATTCGATCGCGGCGCACGTCCGCGGAATGCTGGAGTTGCAGAAGCTCGGCTCGGTGACCTTCGATTACGGCAATAACATCCGGACCTTCGCCTTTCAGCAAGGAGTGAAGGACGCCTACGACTTTCCGGGATTCGTTCCCGCGTATATTCGCCCGCTTTTCTGCGAAGGGCGCGGGCCGTTTCGCTGGGCCGCGCTCTCCGGCGAGCCCTCGGACATCCATCGCACCGACCGGCTGGTGCTGGAACTCTTCCCGCGCGATGAAATACTGGCGCGCTGGATCCGGCTGGCCGAGAAGCGCGTGCGTTTTCAGGGTTTGCCGGCTCGGATTTGCTGGCTGGGCTACGGCGAACGCGAGAAATTCGGCTTGGCGATCAACGATCTGGTGGCGCGCGGCGAATTGAAGGCGCCGATTGTAATCGGCCGCGACCACCTCGATTGCGGCTCGGTGGCGTCGCCTTACCGCGAAACCGAGAGTATGCGCGACGGCTCGGACGCAATCGCCGACTGGCCGCTGCTCAATGCCCTGCTGAATACGGCGAGCGGCGCGTCGTGGGTCTCGATTCACAATGGCGGCGGAGTCGGGATCGGATACTCGCTGCACGCCGGGCAAGTGACCGTCGCAGACGGCACGCCCGAAATGGCGGCGCGCATCGAGCGCGTGCTGACAAACGACCCGGGCATCGGCGTCGTCCGCCATGCAGATGCCGGTTATTCCGAGGCGACTGCGTTCGCGCGCAAGTCAGGCATCAAAACTCCGAGCGTTTGAGCTTTAAACGCCGGAGGTTCCCCGCATCGAGTCTGTAGCCAACTCAAGGAGGGCCAAATGATCGTCGTCACCGGAGCGACCGGCAATACATCCAGGCCCGCAGTAGAGGCTCTTCTTTCGAGAGGACAGAAGGTGCGCGTTCTGGGGCGCAGCGCCGAACGGCTGGCCGGATTCGCGGCCAGGGGCGCCGAGCCGCTTGTGTGCGATGCCGCCGATTCGGCTGCTTTGACGGAGGCTTTCATCGGAGCCGAAGCAGTCTATGCCATGATCCCGTTCAATCCATCCGCGCCGAATTTGCAGGCGTACGAAGACAGCGTGTCCGATGCGCTGGCGGCTGCCATTCGCAATTCCGGCGTGCGACACGTCGTGGTGCTGTCGAGCGTCGGCGCGCACTTGCCGGATCGCACGGGCCCGATTCTGGGCTTGCGCCGCATGGAGCAGAAGATCGATGCCGTGCCGGGCATCAACGTGCTGCATCTTCGGCCTGCATCCTTCATGGAGAACACGCTCTCGCAGGTACCCGTCATTCAGAAGATGGGGATGATGGGAGGGATCCAGAAGGGCGACTTGAGGGTCGCGATGATCGCGACGCGCGACGTTGGCGCGGCGGCGGCGGACGCGCTCGAGCGGCGCAACTTCAGCGGAACTTCCACGCGCGAACTGCTCGGCCAGCGCGATCTCTCCATGGATGAGGCGGCGACCATCATCGGCATGGCCCTCGGCAAACCGAAGCTCTCCTATTCCAGGATCCCCGAGATCATCTTCAAAGGGGCGATGCGGCAATTTGGCTTCTCGGCCAGCGTGGCCGACAACCTTGTCGAATTGACCGAAAGCCTGAACGACGGCTACATGAAACCGGAGGAGCCGCGCAAGGCGGGAAACACGACGCCGACATCGTTCGAGACGTTCGTCGCGGAAGTGTTCGTTCCAGCGTTCCACGGCGGCGCCGCAACCGCTTGAGCGCGCCGGGAGCGCCGAAATGCGCGATAATGGCGGCCAAGATGTCCCGTCCCCTGCTTGTCACCGGTTGCTCGCAATTGCTGACGTTGAGCGGCCCCGCGCCGCGGCGTGGCCGGGCGCTGCAAGATCCGGGAATCATCCCGGATGGCGCGCTTCTGATCCGCGACGGCGTCATCCTCGCAGTCGGACCGCGGAATAGAATTGCGCGCCTCGCGGCGGCCCGCCGCTCAAAGCGGCTCGACCTCGGCGGCCGAACCGTGCTCCCCGGTTTGGTGGACTCACACACACATCTGATCTTCGCGGGCAGCCGCGTCGAGGACTACGCGGCCCGGATCGAAGGAAAATCCTGCGAGCAGATTGCGCGGGCCGGCGGAGGCATTCTTTCGAGCGTGCGCGCGCTTCGCGAGGCGCCGGCGAGCGTTCTGAAGCAGCGGGCGCGGGCCGATCTCGTCCGGTTCGCCGCGCACGGCACAACGACCGTGGAAGCGAAGAGCGGCTATGGGCTCGACGCTCCCTCGGAACTGAAAACGCTGCGCCTTTTGCGCGAGTTGCACCACGAACAGCCTCTCGACATCGTGCCGACTTTCCTTGGGGCGCACGTTGTCCCGCCGGAATTTCGGGGCCGCGCCGACGACTACGTGGATTTTCTCGTGCGTCTGCTGATTCCGCAGATCGCCCTCGAAGGCCTTGCCGAATTTTGCGACGTCTATTGCGATGCCGGGGCCTTCACCGTGGAGCAGGCCCGGCGCATTCTGAGGGTGGGGCGGGAGTGCGGACTTTCACCGCGCATCCACGCCGAGCAACTCTCGCGAAGAGGGGCGGCGCGCCTCGCAGTGGAGGTCGATGCCGCAAGCGCGGATCATCTCGAATACATCCATCGCGGCGACATTCGCGCGCTCGCAAAATCCGACGTCGTCGCCACGTTGCTGCCGGGCTGCGATTTTCATTTGGGCACCGGGCGCTATGCCCCCGCGCGGGCGCTGATCGCCGCGGGCGCCGCAGTTGCCCTCGCGACGGACTACAATCCCGGCACCTGCCCCACGCTCAGCCTGCCGATGATTCTCTCGATCGCGTGCTCGCAAATGCGCATGACGCCGGCCGAAGCCATCGCCGCCACAACGATCAATCCCGCCTATTCGCTGCGGCGGCACCGGCGCGTGGGGTCGCTCGAAGTTGGCAAGTACGCCGACCTGTCCGTGTTCGATGTGGCCGACTATCGGGAGATTCCGTACTATTTTGGTGTCAATCGCTGCTGGATGACTCTCAAACAGGGGAACGTGATCCATTCGTCCGCCGCGGCAGACTTTAAGTTTCCCGCCCCATGAAACGCTGCATCGAATGCGTGCCGAATTTTTCCGAAGGGCGCGACGCCTCCAAAGTGGACGCGCTGGTGGCTGCGATGAGCGCGGTCCCGGGTGTGTTCGTGCTGGATCGCGAGAGCGACGCGGACCACAATCGTTCGGTCGTCACGCTGGCGGGCGAGCCTGAGGCGGTGGCCGAGGCCGCAGTGCGCGGCGTGGGCAAGGCCGCCGAGACGATCGACCTCACGCGGCACACGGGCGCGCACCCGCGCCTCGGCGCGACCGACGTGGTGCCGTTCGTTCCCCTCGAAGGATTCACGATCGAAGATTGCGTGGCCCTGGCGCGGCGCGTGGGGCGTGAAATCTGGGAGCGATATCGCGTGCCCGTCTATCTTTACGAGGCCGCTGCGACCCGTCCCGAGCGCGCCAATCTCGAGAATATCCGCAAGGGGCAGTTCGAGGGCGTGCGCGAGGAAGTCCTGCGCAATCCCGACCGCGCGCCGGACATCGGCGAGCCGCGGCTGCACCCGACCGCCGGAGCCGTGGTGGTGGGCGCGCGAAAATTTCTCATCGCGTACAACATCAATCTGGATACGCCGGACGTAACGATCGCGAACAGGATCGCGCGGGCGATTCGCTTTTCGAGCGGCGGCCTCCGCTTCGTAAAAGCCATGGGCGTGAACCTGAAGGCGCGCGGGCTGGCGCAAGTTTCGATCAATCTCACCGATTTCGAGCAGACGCCGATGCATCGCGTGTTCGATTTGGTGCGCAGCGAGGCCGCGCGCTACGGCTGCCGCATCGTGGGGAGCGAAATCGTCGGCCTGGTGCCGAAGAGGGCTATCGAAATGGCGGCGGAATATTTTCTCCAGCTCGAGAATTTCTCTCCCGCGCAAATTCTCGAAAATCGACTGGACGCCGCTCTTTCGGGACAGCCCGATACGCAGCCCTCGCCGGGCAATCTGGCCCGGCTGGCGCGACCGCTCCTGGATGCAATTGCCGCGCCCTCGCCGACGCCCGGTGGCGGCTCGGTGGCGGCGCTTGCCGGCGCGCTCGCCGCGAGCCTGGGCGAAATGGTGGCCGGCCTCTCGCGGAAAAAGAAATCGTTGGCGGCAAATTCCGAAGCGTTGAGCGAAGCCATATCCGAGTTGCGCGCCGCCGGGGACCGCCTCGCCGGGGCGATGGACCGCGACGCCGGCGCTTACGACGCGATCGTCGCGGCGTCCAAACTGCCGAAGGAAACGGGCGAAGAGCAGGCCCGGCGGGAACGCGCGGAGCAGGAAGCGACTCGCGGAGCGACCGAAGTGCCGCTCGAGGTCGGCGAAGCCGCCCTTGCGCTTCACGAACGGCTCGTACAACTCGAATCCATCACCGCGCCGTCTATGATTTCAGACCTTCGCGTGGCCCGCGCGATGGCTCTGGCGGCTGCGCGCGGCGCGCTGGAGAACGTAGCCATCAATCTCGCGTCGATCGCGGACGCGGAGTACGTCAGCAAGACCCGGCGCAAAGCAGCGGCGCTGGAGTCGCGCCTTGCCGAATATCTTGCTTCTACCGTCCCGGATGGATCCGGGGCGCCGACGGGAGGAGTCCGATGAACCGGAAATTCTCTATTGCGATCGCGCTCGGCTTGGCAGCGCTCTGCCTTGCGGCGACCGGCCGCGCCAGCCCGGTGAACAACGACATCATCGCCATGTTCCCCAAGAACGCAGGGGAATTTGCGTACGCCAATTTGCAGCAGGCGCGCCAGTATTCCTGGTTTCCGCAATTGAAGGAGGAGATGCTGCCTGCGCGCTTCAAACAGTTCGAGCAATTCCTCTCGGGCGCGGGCGTGGATCCCAATACGCAAGTGCAGGAACTGGTGTGGGCGCTGATCCCCAACATGCCCGCAAACGCTACCGACGCGTCCGTTCCAACCAGCGAGGAAGTGGTCGGCATTGCGCTGGGCCAGTTTCAGCCGGATTCCAGCGAAGCGTACTTCAACTCGAAGAAAATTACGGCGGTCAAGGTGCGGGGTTTCTCGCTGTATCCGTTCGGCTCGGGCACGGGCGCGGGCGATTTATTTTTCTGCTTCATCGATTCCAATACCGCGGCGTTCGGCCAACGGCGCGAGCTCGAGCACTTGATCGCCGTGCGTTACGGCGAAGAACAAGGAATCATGTCGAACACCGAATTGGCTCCGTTGATAAACGAGGCCAACGGCAGCGGCGTCGTCTGGGCCGTTCTGAATCCCGCGTACACGCGGCTCGCGATGCAGCAATTGGCCCCCGGAGCGGTACAGTTTCCACAAGCGGCCCAGCTACTCTCAACGCTGAAATCGATGATCGTCAGTTTCGAGATCGGCTCGGGCGTGAGCGCGCACTTCCAGGCGGTTTGCGCGACGCCCGACGCGGCGAATACGCTCGCCGCGCTCCTGCAAGCGGGCCTGATGTATCAAAAATATCAAGCGCAAACGACCAACCCGGACCTTGCCCAGATGCTCGATCAGACCACCGTCACTCCCAGCGGCGACCGGCTGGATCTCCGGCTGAATCTCACCGATGACCAGATGGTTTCGCTCATCCGGCGGAACACGTTCGCGATGCCTTCGCACTGAAAACGTGACGCGCGGCGGAGAGGACACTGCGGCCGCGCACGCGAAACTGCGAGTACGAGAAGCCGAGTGGGGATTCAACCGGCGGTGGCTTTCTTCGGAAGAAATTTCACCAGGGTCGTGCGCGCGCGGCCGTCCTGCACGCTGAACTCGATTCGATCGATGTCACGCAACAACTCCGCACCTCCCGGCGCGGCTCCCGGCTCCGGGGTGTTCGCGGCAAAAGAATCGAGCCCGATAGCCGGCGCCGACCCGGCATATTCGATCAGGACCACTACCCGGTCGGCAAGACATTCGATCGTCACGTCAATGGGGGATATTCCGGCTGCGGCCTGGTCCACAACTTGGAGGCAAACAGCGTGCGTCGCGGCGGCCAAGCTCGCCCCTTCGGAAGGATCGAGGCCCGCCTGAACGGCGTAATTCTCAACGGCACCCGCCACGCCGGCTGCGAGCCGCTGATCGCCGTCGAGGTGCAAGTGAACGCGGGCGCTTTCAGGTAGCACCGGTATCCTTGTTCGCGAGCGCCATCTCGCAGGCTTCGCGACAATCGGGGCAGTAGTACAGCCCGTCCACGCACAGGCGAATGTGGTACTGTCCCTGGCAATAGCAGCAGTACCGATCGCAGGTGCACTTCTCTTCCGGCTGGTCGCAGTTCAAACAGCGGACAACGGTAACCATGGCGGCTCCTGCAGTCAATATAATCTTCGTGCGGGCGCACGGCAAGACAGGCGCGCCGTTTGTGCTTTTCGCGCACTGGCGAATGGAGCGATTAAGGCCTCCCGTTGCGTCTCGGGCGCGCCTTGACACTCGTTTGAGGCGCGTGCTAGCTTCGATTCGTCCGAAGAATTTTCGAGCGACCTGCGTGACTGCTCCGCCAACCACTCCACTCCGCAGAACAGCCTTGAATTCGACTCACCGCCGCCTCGGCGCGAAAATGGTGCCGTTTGGGGGCTGGGACATGCCGGTGGAGTACTCGGGCATCATCGCCGAACACGTGGCGACGCGAACGGCTGCGGGCCTTTTCGACGTCAGTCACATGGGGGAGATCGAGATCCGCGGCGCCGGCGCGCTCGATCTGGTGCAGTACGTCACGTCGAACGACGCTTCGCGGCTGGCGACCGGCCAAGCGCAGTATTCCGGTTTGATGACCGAACGAGGAACGTTCGTGGACGACTTGCTCGTCCACAAAATCTCCGACGCGCACTACTTGCTCTGCGTCAACGCGGGCAATCAGGACCGCGACTTCGAGTACATTCGCGCACACAATCGCTTCGGCGCAACCGTGGAGAACGCCGGCGAACGCTACTCCCAGCTCGCCGTGCAGGGGCCGCGCGCACGGGCGATCCTGCAACGCTTCACCGATGTCGCGCTGGACGCGATACCGTATTACCATTTCACTTTCGGCAAGGTGAGCGGCGTCGAATGCCTGATCGCGCGCACCGGGTACACCGGGGAAGATGGCTTCGAGATTTATTTTGCGCCGGAGCACTCCGAGGTAATGTGGAACCAGCTTCTGGATGCGGGCCGGGGCGAGGGACTCCTCCCCTGCGGCCTCGGGGCGAGAAATACTCTGCGCCTGGAAGCCGGGATGTGCCTGTACGGCCACGAAATCGACGAGACGACAACCGTGTGGGAAGCGAATCTCGGCTGGATCTGCAAACTTGCAAAAGGCGAGTTCCTGGGCCGCGCGGCTTTGGCCGACCAGAAGACCCGCGGCGTGGAGCGTATACTCGTGGGCTTCGAGATGCTGGACCGCCTGATTGCGCGCGATGGCTGCACGATTTCGCAAGGGGGCGCGGTGATCGGACGCGTGACCAGCGGATCGCCCGCGCCGTTCTTGAAGAAGAACATCGGCATGGCGTACGTGCCACCCGGCGCGAGCGGGGCCGGCACGGAATTCGAGATTGGAATCCGCACGAGCCAGGCCGCGGCGCGCGTGGTTCCGTTGCCATTTTACAAGCGCGCGGCGCAAGCCTGAGGAGCGACGATGTATCCAACCGACTTCCGCTACACGAAAGAACACGAATGGGTGAAAGCTTCAGGCGAATCGGCGACCGTGGGCATCACGGACTACGCGCAGAAGGAACTGGGCGACGTCGTGTTTGTCGAGTTGCCGAAGGCCGGCGCGCAAGTCACCGCGGGCCAATCGCTTGGCACGATCGAATCGGTGAAAGCCGTGAGCGAGATTTACTCGCCCGTTTCCGGCGAAGTCATTGAAGTGAATCCGGCGCTTGCGAACGCCCCGGAAAAAGTGAATGAAGATCCGCACGGCGCAGCATGGCTCGTCAAAGTGAAGCTCACGAAGCCGGCCGAACTCGCCGAACTGTTCGACGCGGCAGCGTACGAAAAATTCATCGCGGAAGCGGCAAAGGATAACCCAGCCTGATGCGCTACCTTCCGAAGAGTCCCTCGGAGCGACAGGCAATGCTCGCGGCCGTCGGCGCCCAATCGGCCAGCGAGTTGTTTGCTTCCATCCCCGCAGAGTACCGGCTGCAACGGCCCCTGAATTTGCCGGGGCCTCTTTCGGAAGCGGAAATTATCGCGTGGTTCCGCGCACGCGCGGCGGAGAACTCGGTGGGCTACACGAGTTTTCTGGGCGCGGGCGTCTACAGCCATCTGCGATCCGTGGTCACCGACGCGATCCTGCAGCGCGGCGAATTCCTGACCTCTTACACTCCCTATCAGGCGGAAATCAGCCAGGGAACTTTGCAAGCGATCTTCGAGTTCCAGACGCTGATGTGTGAGTTGACCGGCCAGGAGGTGGCCAACGCTTCGATGTGGGACGGTTCGACGGCCACGACTGAAGCGGTGCTGATGGCCGAGCGGCTGACGCGGCGGCATCGCGTGGTGGTCGCGCGCACGCTGCACCCCGAATATCGCCAGGTGCTCACGACGTACGCGCGAAATCTCGGCTTGGCGATCGAAGAGATCGGCTATATCGAAACGGGCCAGCTCGACGCAAAGGCGCTGGCGGCTGCGGTGAATGACGAAACCGCGGCGGTCGTGGTGCAGTCGCCGAATTTCTTCGGCACTATCGAGCGCATTCCGGCGCTCGCGGAGATCGCGCGCGCAAAGCAGGCGTTATTGATCGTGACGGTGACGGAAGGCGTCTCGCTCGGGGCGGTGCGTCCGCCGGCGGAAGCGGACATCGTGGCGATGGAAACGCAGAGCTTCGGAATGGCGCCGAGCTACGGCGGGCCGTACGCGGGCGTCATCGCGGCGCGCGAGAAATATGTGCGCCAGATGCCAGGGCGGCTGGCCGGACAAACAACGGATTCGGCTGGGCGGCGCGGATTCGTGCTGACGCTTGCGACGCGCGAGCAGCACATTCGCCGGGAGAAAGCCACATCCAACATCTGCACGAACCAGGCGCTTTGCGCGTTGGCAGCGACCGTGCATCTCTGCCTGCTCGGCAAAGAAGGGCTGCGCGAGCTCGCGGCTCAGAATCTCGCCAAAGCGCATTTTGCGGCTGCCGAACTGGGGAAAATTCCCGGCGTGCGAATTCCCTTCTCCGGGCCGTTTTTCAACGAATTTGTCGTCGAATTGCCGCGTTCGGTGCGGATTGTCAACGACGCTCTGCTCCGCGAAAAAATCATCGGGCCGCTGCCGCTGGGGCCGTGGTACCCGGAGCAAACCAAGCGCGGACTCGTCTGCGTGACCGAGACGATTCCGCGGGCGGAGATCGAACGATTTGCGGCGGCACTGGACCGCGCGCTGGCACTGCCGATTTAAGAAAGAACAGCCGAGGTTTTGCGCGATCGCATGAGCGACGGAATTAAAAAAGCGGGGCGGCACGTCAGCCAAAACGAAGGGCTGATCTTTGAGAAGTCCGCGCCGGGAAAACGCGGGATCGAATTGCCGCCGCTCGATGTGCCTGCGATAGACCCGGGCTCGGCGCTCGGCGCGGAATACGCGCGCGATGCGGTCGAAGGCTTTCCCGAAGTCAGCGAAATCGAGGTGATGCGCCATTTCACGCGGCTCTCCACCTGGAATTACTCAATTGACCTCGGGATGTATCCGCTCGGCTCCTGCACGATGAAGTACAACCCGCGCGTGAACGAGTTCGTTGCGCGGCTGGATGGCATCGCCACCGAACACCCGTTCCAGCCGCAGGCGGTTTCCCGCGGATGTTTGGAAATCATGCGCACGCTGCAAGATTGCCTGCTCGAAATCACCGGGATGGACGCGTGCACGCTCGAACCCTCGTCGGGCGCGCAAGGCGAACTCACCGGCTTGCTTCTGATTCGCGCCTATCTCGAGAGCAAAGGCAATCCGCGGCGCAGGGTGCTGATTCCGGATTCCGCGCACGGCACGAATCCCGCCACGGCGGTAATCGCGGGATACGAAGTCGAGAATATTCGCAGCGACGCAAAGGGTCAGATCGACGTCGAGGCCCTCAAGCGCGAGGTGCGCGACGACGTCGCGGCGCTGATGATCACGAATCCCTCGACGCTCGGCGTTTTTGAGCCGCGCATCGGCGAGATCGCGGAAATTCTGCACGCGCGCGGTGCGCTGCTCTACATGGACGGCGCAAACATGAACGCTCTGGCCGGGATTTCGCGGCCGGGGGATTTCGGCGTGGACGTCATGCACCTGAACCTGCACAAGACATTCTCGCAGCCGCACGGCGGCGGCGGGCCGGGGGCGGGGCCGGTCGTCGTAAAGAAAATCCTTGAGCCGTTCTTGCCCGTGCCCGTGCTTGTGGAGAAAGATGGGCAGCCCGTGCTGGAAACGCATCGCCACACCTCCATCGGGCGCGTTCGGGCGTTCTGCGGAAATTTCGGCGTGCTGGTGCGCGCGCTCGCGTACACGCTGGCGTACGGGCCGGGAATCCGCCAGGCCACCGAAGACGCCGTGCTCAATGCGAACTACATCCGGCGGCAACTGGAAGACGTTTACGAGCTGCCGTACAAGTCCGCGTCGATGCACGAAGTTGTATTCAGCGATGCGCGGCAAAAGAAGAACGGCGTCACCACGATGGACATCGCCAAGCGGCTGATCGACTACGGCTTTCACCCCTACACGACCGCGTTTCCACTGATCGTTCCCGGCGCGCTGATGATCGAGCCGACCGAATCCGAATCGAAAGAAGAATGCGATCTCTTCGTGGATGCCATGCGTTCGATCGCCGAAGAAGCCGCAACCAATCCGGAAATTGTGAAGACGGCGCCGCACTCGACGCGAGTCGGCCGGTTGGACGAAGTAACCGCCGCGCGCAAGCCCATCCTTCGCTGGAAGCCGTAGGCTCGAAGTCCGGCGCTCCCGACCAGGCCGCGCGACGCGGAAAGACAGGTGAATCGAGCGCTGGAATCTGTGCATCTCATTGAGGCAGGTTCCTTTTGAGGGGATAGAAATGACTCAGACACTTTCAACGATGTTGCCGCTGGGAACGAAGGCGCCGCACTTCCGTCTGCCGGACCCGAGTGGGAAATGGGTTTCGCTTGACGATTTCAAGGGCGCGCCCGCACTGCTGGTGGTCTTTATCTGCAACCATTGTCCCTACGTGAAGCATATTCGTTCGCGGTTCGCGGAAGTTGCGAACGAGTATCAGAAGCGCGGAGTCGGCATCATCGCCATCAATTCGAATGACGTGCAGAATTTCCCGGAAGACAGCCCCGAGAAGATGGCCGAAGAGATTCGCAACGTGGGCTATCGCTTCCCGTACCTCTACGACGAAAGCCAGGAAGTGGCAAGAGCCTATCAGGCTGCGTGCACGCCGGACTTCTATCTATTCGATAAGGACCAGAGGCTCGTCTATCGCGGGCAATTTGACTCCAGCCGGCCCAAGAACGACCAGCCGGTGACGGGCGGGGACTTGCGCGCCGCGCTGGATGCCGTCCTGAAGGGCCAGCCTGTCTCAACAGATCAGAAGCCGAGCATCGGCTGCAATATCAAGTGGAAGACCGGAAACGAACCGGCATTCGGCGGTTAGAGTTCTTCCGGCGCGACAACCTTGCTAGAACCTGTCTCATAACTGGTGTGAGCGCTTGCTCTATAGGCCTCAGCGGCTGAAGCCGCTACAGTGGGCGCGCATTTCGGCACGGCTGAAGCCGTGCCCTGACGAAACCCATTTATGAGATAAGTTGTAGTCGCTTGCACGGCGAACTGAGGATGGCGCATCGCTGTGTTTTTCCTCGTGAGCTTCTGCGCTCAGCCCGCCTCCGCGACGAGGCGATTAGTCGCTCGAAGGATGTGAACGGAGAAGCCCGGCCTCGTCGGAGAGCCCTTTGCGTTTTTTCGCTGGGATGGGCGGGGGCGCGGGCATGGCGCGAAGGTAGCGGCGAATCTGCAGGAAGTCGTCGGAATTGCTCTTGTAGCCCTCGGGCGGGCCACCCATTTTCTCCACTTCCTTGTTCACACGCTCAATGCGGTGGGCCGGACTCGGGTGATCGGAGAAGAAGCGGATCCGCCGTCCCCTTCCGCTCTCGGCCTGAACTTTCTCGAAGAACTGCCCCAACGCGCGCGAATCGTAGCCGGAATCGAAAAGGATCTGCGTGCCCAGAATATCGGCTTGGCTCTCCTCGGCGCGCGTGTACTTCAGCAAGACGGAATCGAGCGTGAAATGCGAACCGAGCTCCTCGATCGCCCCGCCCACGCCGGACAAAAATCCGCTGGCGGACGTCACTGAAATGTTCGTCCAATAAGCCTTTGTGGCGCGATTGGTGCCGTGTCGCAGCGCGACGTGAGCGATTTCGTGAGCCATCACGCCCGCGAGCTGCGCCTCCGATTCAGCGTCCTCGATGGTTCCGCGATAGATGTAGATGAATCCTCCCGGCAGCGCGAATGCGTTCACGGCTTCGTCGTTGACGCAGCGAAACTGATACGGGAAGAGATAGCCCGGCGCGTGGCCTGCGAGATTTTCGCCGAGGGCGTTGAGATAGGCGTCCACGCGGGAATCATCGAGCATCGGAACCTGCTTCTCCGCCAGCGCCGCCTCTTTGCGGCCGATGGCCACGTCCTGCTCGGGTGAAAACATGTTTGCACCGGGCTTGAGCGGAGTGCGGCCCGCGCGAAGCAAAGGGACGGCGGCGAGAATCAAAGCAGCCAGCGACGTGATACCGATGATTGGGAGTTGGCGACGCGCGCTCCCCGCCTGAGAGGGCATGCGAGTTGAGAATCGAGACGGCCTGGACGTCATCCGGTCAGTCTCCTGGGCGCCAAAAGGCGCAGATTCCCCCCACCCCGGCGCTAGGATGTCAGAAACGCGGTTAGGGATGCATGGCTGGCCGGAAGATTTGCGGGGCAGGAGGCAGCAGTCAGAATACGTCGCCGCAATGTGCTTTAGGCGCGCGCAGTCCTGGCACAGGCTGGACACTCTCGGACAAGAAATGTGGAGTTACGTCGCGAAGCGACCGGGGATTGTGTCGCGCACTGAGTGGTTCTAGGTCCGCGCGCGCAGTGGTCGCCTTAGGTCTCGGACTTGCGCCGATTACTGGTCGGGGCCGGCGTGGGAATAAGCTGCGCAGTGCCACCGGTGGCCTGGGCTTCGCGCGCCGCGGCCGTCGAAGGGACTTCAATCGCGCGACCGCCGCTGGCTCGCGCCGCGTACGCATGCGCGCTCTGGCCGGTGGCGTGAACGGGCGCAACGACCGCGCCTTCTCCTTCGCGCTCGAACGTCAGTAGGAGAGTGGATGGATTCCAGTCGATGCGGAGCATGTCGCCGAGGCGGACCTGCTCGGTCGCCAGCAGGTTCGCCAGCGGGTACACCACGTGACGCTCGATCGCACGCTTCAGGTGTCGCGCCCCGTACTTCAGGTCCGTCCCTTCCCGCAGCAAGAACCCCCGCGCCTCCGGCGTCACTCGAAACAAGAACTGTCCCTTCCCCATCTCCAACACGCGCTGCTGCACCATCCCCAACTCGATCTCCAAGATCTTCTCCAACTGCTCCGGCCGCAACGGGTGGAAGACCACCACCTTGTCCAGCCGGTTCATGAACTCTGGCGAAAACTTCCGCTTCGCCGCCTCTGCCGCCGTGTGCTCCACTTTGTGATCCAAACGATCTTCCTTCTTATCCCGCGGCTGCACGAACCCCATTCCGCCCGTCATCAGTTCCGTGATCTCGCCGCCACCCAGGTTCGAAGTCAGGAAGATCATGCACTGCGAGAGGTCCACTCGACGGTTGTCTCCCAGCGTCAGCGTCGCCTTGTCCAAAATCCCCAGCAGCAATTGCCACAGCGCATCCGACGCCTTCTCGATCTCGTCGAACAGCAGCAAACTCAGCTTCACCTTCTCCGTGTGATACTTCGCCAACTCTTCCTGAGTGATCAGCGGATGCGTCTCGCGATGACCCAAATAACCCGGCGGCGAACCGATCAGCTTGGCGATTTCGTGCGAATGCTGGAACTCGGCGCAATCCACCTTGATGACGGCGCGAGGATCGCCGAAGAGAATCTCGGCCGCGGCTTCGACGATACGCGTCTTGCCTGAGCCGGTCGGGCCGAGGAACAGGAGATTGCCCACCGGCCGCCCCCCCGGGCACATCCCCGCCATGAAGACCTGATACATATCCACGACGGCGCGGAGCGCTTCTTCCTGGCCGACGATCTTGCAGCGGAGGGAGGCCTCAAATTCCTGCGACTCCATGCTGCGAAGAGTTGGGTCAAGCACTACGGCCTGGCGTGTCGGGCTCATATCTTCTGCTCTCTACCGAAATAAGTGTTGGGCGAACGCGCCCCTCCGCGGGGAACGATCAAACTGGTCGAGCTTGACTCCAACAGTGGAGTGCAGCAAACGGAGCTGCGTGACAATCTCGAAACTCGCTTCGGGCGCGTGGGAAACGTCGAGGAGAGGCGGAAAAAGCTCCGCCAAATCCAAGTTCAGGGAACGCAGGCGCGCAAGAAGCTTCTGAATGTCTTCGGACTCCGGATCGTACAGATCGACGCGATTGTTGACCTGCTCGCGCAATCGGCTCCAGTTGACATCGAGGAAGGGGTACTCGCGAGAAACGCGGCGGACGACGTCGTCCGTGATGCGCGGGGGGTCGCCGAGCGTGGCCAGGTGAAGCTGCCTGACTTTGCCCTTCTCGCGCACGTTGTGCACGAGATAGAACGCGTTGCCTTTGCGCCGCAAGAAAGCCATAACCGGTTCCCCTAGCACTGACTCTAGGACGTAGTGTACCTTCCATCCACTACAGCCGTCAACGCAGAATCAAGGAGTTGCCCGAATTTGACTCCAGAGAGTAACTCCCCCCTCCCCGGCGGCCCCACTCGCGCGTTCTTGTTGGTTTTTGTGGCTGTTCGATGCGGGCGCAGCATCCTCATGGGCGCCTAGGAGAACTCCCTGCTCTAATTAATTGCGCCTCCACTCCATAAAGAACAGGGTCGCGCAAAATGTTGCGCGGGTTTGCCGCGGAGGACGCCTTTCGAAACTGGCGGGCGAGGACCAGGACTCGTATGATGGTCGCCTGATGACAAATGAGCTTTCTTCGTGGGGGCCCGTCTATCGCTTTGTGAAGCAAATCCCGCGCGGGCGGGTCGTGACCTATGGCCAGCTTGCGCGCGCCCTTCGACTCCGCGGAGGAGCGCGCACAGCGGGCCGAGCGATGGCCGCGTCCCCTTCCGGGCGCGGCATCCCGTGGCACCGCGTGGTGGGAGCGGGCGGAAAAATCCTCATACGGGAGCCCTACGCGTCGCTGCAGCGCCGCCTCTTGGAAAGCGAAGGCACTCGAGTTGTGGAAGGGCGCGTCCGGCTCAAGGTCCATCAGTGGCAGGGCCCGGCGAAGCGATCTGCACGGCGAGCGGTTCGCGCCCGTGGATAGACTGTGCTATAGATAGATTTCCCCAGTGAACTCGCCCGTCATCCAAGTCGAGAATCTGACCAAGAGCTACGGCTCGGTCGAGGCGCTCCGCGGCGTGAGCTTCGAGGTGAACGAAGGCGAAGTCTTCGGACTCCTGGGCCCGAATGGCGCTGGAAAAACCACCACGGTGGAAATCCTGGAGGGGCTCCGCTCGGCCGACGGCGGCCGCGCGCTCGTCTGCGGCCTCAATCCGCGCCAAGCCGGGCTCCGCTACAAGGAAGAGATCGGCGCGACGCTGCAATCCACAGCGCTGCCGGAAAAGATCCGCGTGCGCGAGGCGCTTGCGATGTTCTCCAGTTTCTACGGGCGGCGGCGCAACCTCGCGGACCTCCTCCGCCGCTTCGGACTGGAAGAAAAGCGGAACACCTTCTACGGCCAGCTTTCCGGGGGGCAAAAACAGCGGCTGGCACTGGCGCTCGCACTCGTCAACGAGCCGCGCGTCCTGTTTCTCGACGAACCGACCGCGGGCCTCGACCCGCAAGTGCGCCGCGAAATCTACGACATCGTCGAAGAGCTGAAGCAGGAAAAAAAGACGATCCTGCTCACAACGCACTACATCGAAGAGGCCGAACGCCTCTGCGACCGCGTGGCGATCGTGGATTATGGACGCGTCATTGCGCTCGGCACGCCGCGCGAACTGAAGCAGCGCGCCGCCGGCACGACGCGCATCGAAGTGCGGCTCGCCCGCCCCGCAGTGGACGGCGCTCTCGCGAAACTCGAAGCCGTGTCGGATTTGCTCCAATTCGAGGACCGGTACGTGCTCCACTCGACCCACGTGCCGGCCACGATCGTCGCGCTCGTAAAACAATTGGAAAGCGACGGGAACGAGATTGCCAGCCTGGAGATTTTCTCTCCGTCGCTCGAGGATGTCTTCCTCGAGTTGACTGGAAGAAAGCTGCGCGATTGAGACACATCCTGACGCTTACGGTGAACCGCATGCGGCTGGCGCTCCGCACGCCCGCGTTTATCTTCTTCAGCCTGGTCATGCCGATGGCGTTCCTATTTGCGTTCTGCGGTTTTTTCGGACGCGGCCGGCCAAACGCCATTCCCTACTTGATGGCTTCGGTTCTCGCGCTAACGGTCATGGGCAGTTTTTGGGGGTTGAGCCTGCAACTGGTGACGTATCGCGAGATGGGAATCCTGCGGAGATTCCACTTGGCCCCGCTCGGCGCGGGGGCGATTCTTGCGTCCAGCATTCTCTCCAACTACGTCCTCACGCTGCCGACGGTCGTGCTGCAGTTTCTCCTCGCTCGCTGGGTGTTCCACTTGCAGCATTGGGGCAACCTCGCGGGGACGTTCATCCTGATTACGCTTGGCACGGTGACGTTCTCTGCGCTCGGCCTCATCGTCGCCAGCGTGACCAACACCGCGCAGGAAACGCAAATCATCAATAACGCGTTCTGGCTGCTGTTCCTTTTCCTTTCTGGCGCGACGCTACCCTTGCCTCTTTTTCCAGGATGGCTGCAGGCAACCGCTTTCTTTCTTCCCGCGACGCCGCTGGTGATTGCGCTCCAGAAAACAATGGTGGCCCGGGCTAGCATCTTTCATCTCGGTCCCGAGCTTCTTTCATTGACCGTCTGTGCCGCGGTCGCCTTTGTCATCTCACAACAACTGTTTCGGTGGGATCCGGGCGAAAAAGTCCCGCGCCGCGCCAAGCTGCTGGCCGCATCCGCAATCATTCCTTTCCTACTGCTGGGTGCCTGGGAAATCCATAGCGGTTCTCTGCGTGCCAGCGCGCTGCGTAGCTTCCAGTCCATGGAGCGACAATCCGTCCCCCAAGTCAGCCCCGAAGAACCTCCGCGTTAGGAGCTACCCGTGGTACGGCCATAACCTCAGCGCAAAAACCCAATCCATCGCTCAGCAGTCCATTTTGGCCATTGCAGCGGCACAATCGGAATGCGGCTCCCGGGCGGCCGCAATGCCCGTATGTTATACTGCGCGTTAATTACGAGTTGGCGCTTCCGCTCACGGAGAAAGACGATGGGAATCAATAAGACGGAAAGCATCTGGCACAACGGCAAATTCATTCGCTGGGACGATGCGAAAATTCACGTGCTGTCGCACGTCGTGAGCTACGGCTCGGCCGTTTTTGAAGGCATCCGCTGCTACCAGACCAAGCAGGGTCCGGCCATTTTTCGCCTGCGGGAACACATGCAGCGCATGGTGAATTCCGGAAAAATCTATCGCATGGAATTTCCCGTCACGCTCGAAGAGCTTTGCCAGGGCGCGCAGGACGTCATTCGCGTGAATCGAATGGATTCGGCCTACCTCCGCCCGATCGCATTGCGGGGTTATGGCGATGTCGGAGTCAGCCCGCAAGGCTGTCCGGTGGATGTGTATATCGCTTGTTGGAGCTGGGGAGCGTATCTCGGCACGGAAGCGCTGGAGCAGGGCGTGGACGTCTGCGTGAGTTCGTGGTCGCGCATGGCTCCGAACACGCTGCCGGCGATGTCCAAGTCCGCGGCGAATTACATGAACTCGCAGCTGATCCGCATGGAAGCGATCAGCAACGGCTACTCGGAAGGAATCGCGCTCGACACAGCGGGCTACGTCAGCGAAGGCTCAGGCGAAAACGTTTTCGTCATCCTGGACGGCACGGTGTACACGCCGCCGCTGGCCGCGAGCGTCCTGCCGGGTATCACGCGCAACAGCCTCATGACGCTTTGCGCGGACCTGAAGATCCCCATTCGCGAGCAGATGATCCCGCGCGAGATGCTCTATCTTGCGGACGAGGCCTTCCTCACCGGAACGGCCGCCGAGCTGACGCCCCTGCGCTCGGTTGACCACATCGCGGTCGGCGCGGGCCGGCGCGGGCCCATCACGCAGCAGCTTCAAGCGGAATTCTTCGCGATCGTCCGCGGCGAAAAGCCCGATCGTCACAACTGGCTCACGCCCGTGGGAGTGCACACGGACGCAGCCGTCCGCTGAATTTCACCCTCGCATTTTTGACGCTGCACGCTAAGCTTGGGGTAGAATCGCGCCTCGGCGGTCGCACCGCACTCCTCGGAAGCTCGGAACACTCATGGAGGCGCACCCATGTACAGCAGGCCACAAAAACTCATCGCCGAGTTCTTCGGCACGTTTGCGCTGATTTTCTTCGGCGTGGGCTCGATTTGCGCGGGCCAGATGTTGCGAGGCTCCGGCGAAGGCGGACTCGGGCTGCTCGGCGTCGCTCTGGCATACGGCCTGGCAATGGGCGTCATGGTGACGTCACTGGGCCACATTTCCGGCGGCCACTTCAATCCAGCCGTAACGATCGGCTTCTGGGTGACGCGCAGGCAGGGTCTGGTTGACGCACTTCTCTATTGGTTCGCGCAGTTACTTGGGGCCACGGCGGCAGCCTTCTTGCTGCGTGTGGTCGTCCCCGACGACATCTGGCAAGCCGTGCAGTTGGGCACGCCCGCTCTGGCCAACGGCCTGACGCGAACGGCAGGCATGCTGATCGAAGGAGTAATGGCCTTCTTCCTCGTGTTCGTCGTGTTTGCCACGGCCGTGGATGACAAAGGCGCGTTCAATAAGATCGCCGGCTTCGCCATCGGCTTGACTGTCGCGATGGGCGTGCTGTTCGGTGGCCCGTTCACCGGCGGTTCGATGAACCCGGCGCGCGCGTTTGGACCCGCGCTGGCCAGCCATCATTGGGCCAACCACGGCGTCTATTGGGTCGGCCCGCTCGCCGGGGGAGTCCTGGCGGGCTGGATTTACGACTCCGCGTTCCTTCGCAAGACGTAAGCGAGCCCTGCCAAGTGTCCCGTTACTAGGCGGCACCAACCGGCGGAGGCCTTCTTGCCTCCCCCCGGCACGGATGCTAGTGTCGGTCGAAGAGCCCCTCGGAAGGGATTTCAGCCGCCATGGCCCTTAGCATTGACGACCTGCTGCGCCGCGCCGTCGAGAGCAAAGCCTCGGACCTTCATCTCAAGGTCGGCAACCATCCTTACCTCCGCATCGATGGGCTTCTCACGCCGCTGACGGACGTTCCGCGCGTCACGCCCGAAGAGATGCTGTCGATGGCGTTCTCCATGATGACCAACCGGCAGAAGCAGAAGTTCAAGGAGACGGCCGAGTTGGACATGGCCTACGGCGTGGCGGGGCTCGGACGCTTCCGCGTCAACGTCTTCCAGCAGCGCGGCAATGTGGGCATGGTGCTGCGCGTCATCCCGACGAAGGTCCGCACGATTGAAGAGTTGGAGCTGCCGCGCGTCCTCGAGAAAATATGCGAAGAGCAACGCGGGCTGGTGCTTGTCACCGGGACGACAGGATCGGGTAAATCCACCACGCTCGCCGCCATGATCGACCGCATCAATTCCACCCGGTCGGATCACATCATCACCATTGAAGACCCCATCGAATTCCTGCACCGCGACAAGCACAGCTTCATCAATCAGCGCGAAGTCGAGGTGGATACGGCGAATTTTTCGACCGCGCTGCGAGCCGCCCTCCGGCAGGACCCGGATGTCATCCTGGTCGGCGAAATGCGCGACCTCGAAACGATCGCGACCGCCCTGCTTGCCGCCGAAACCGGCCACCTGGTCTTTTCAACATTGCACACACTTGACGCAACCGAAACGATTCAGCGAATCATCGCCGTCTTTCCGCCGCCAGAGCAGAAACAGATTCGTCTGCAGATGGCCGCGACCCTGAAGGCCGTGGCCAGCCAGCGGTTGATCCGGCGCTCTGACGACAAGGGCCGCGTGCCCGCCGTCGAAGTGATGATCGCCACGCCGTACATCCGCGATTGCATCATCAATCCGGACAAAACGCGTCTCATCAACGACGCGATCTCCGCCGGGACCAGCCAGTACGGCATGCAGACTTTCGATCAATCGATCTACGACCTTTACACACGGCAACTCATCACCTACGACGAGGCCATGCTCCGCGCCTCCAACCCCGACGACTTCAAGCTGCGCGTCCAGGGCATCCGCTCCTCCGCCGACGCCGCTCGCGAGGAAATGGAGCGCGCCATGACCGAGTTCGATCGCTTCGGACGCCACTGATCTCCCGCTGCATCTGAAATCCCTGAATCTCTTTCCTGGCTCCTTGCCTCCTTGCCTCCTTGCCTCCTTGCCTCCTTGCAACTATGCTCCGTCTGCAATGTCCCGTCCTCCGCGCAAATTGGAATCCGAAGAGGACCTTTACGCCGCCGCCGTGGGCGCACTCGCGCGCCGCGCGCATTCCGTCTACGAGATGCGCACTTACCTCGAACGCCGCGCGGACGATGCGGACGCGGTCAAGCGCGTTCTCGCACGGCTCAAAGAGCGCAATTATCTCGATGACGAACGCTATGCTCGCCAGTTCGCAAGTCATCGCTCCCGCTCGCGCCACCAAGGGCGCTATCGCATCGCTCGCGAACTGCGCACACGCGGCGTCCCCGACCGCCATATCGAAACCGCGCTCGCGGAGCTTGCCAAGCAAACCGACGAAGGCGGCGAGGTGCGCCGCCAAATTGCGCGCCGGATCAAGAATCTTCGCGGAGCGCTCGACCAGCGCCGCATGGCTTCGCTGCAGCGCAGCCTCCTGCGCGCTGGTTTCTCCAGCGACGCGATCCGCGCTGGAATTCGCGCCATCGCGAAGGAAGACGTGCCCGAAATGATCGGCGAGCACGGGGAAGATGAGTAGGCTCCGGTGGAGCAGACTTCAGCCCGCGCTACACGGTTAGCGGCGCGTTGCGGCGCCTGCGGGCGTCTGCCATAATCGAAAATCTACGGGATAAGCTGCTGAGGACACTTTGACTGGCAACGAGATTCGCGAAATGTTTCTGCGCTACTTCGAGGGTAAAGGCCATCGAAGGGTGCGCAGCTCTTCGCTCGTTCCGGCGAATGATCCCACTTTGCTCTTCACCAACGCCGGAATGAACCAGTTCAAGGACGTTTTTCTCGGCCTGGAGCAGCGCGACTACAAGCGCGCCACGTCTTCGCAGAAATGCGTGCGCGCGGGCGGGAAACACAACGATCTCGAAAACGTCGGCTTCACGAACCGCCATCACACATTTTTCGAGATGCTCGGCAATTTTTCCTTCGGCGACTATTTCAAGGAAGATGCCATCGCGTTTGCCTTCGAGCTGATTACGTCGCCGAAATGGTTCGGGATTTCGCTGGATAAGCTCTACTTCACCGTTTTCGGCGGCGCGGAAATCACTCCCGGCAATCCGCTCGGCACCGACGAAGAGGCAGCGGCGCTTTGGAAGGCAGTCGGCGCGCCCGAGAAACGAGTTCTCGCCGTCCCTGGTCTGAAGGAAAATTTCTGGGCCATGGGCGACACGGGCCCCTGCGGCCCGTGCAGCGAAATTCACTACGACATGGGCGCAGCGGCGAGCGACGCCGGGCACAAAGATTGCGCTTTCCCCTGCGATTGCGGGCGCTACGTCGAACTCTGGAATCTTGTCTTCATGCAGTTCAATCGCGACGCCGAGGGCCGCGTCAGCCCCCTTCCCCGCCCTTCGATTGACACGGGCGCGGGCCTGGAACGCCTCGCCGCCGCTCTCCAAGGCAAAACCAGCAACTACGACACCGACCTTTTTCAGCCACTCATCCAGCGGGCTGCGGAACTGACTGGTGCAGATGCGCGCGAACCGAAAAATCAGCCGTCTTTGCGCATCATTGCGGACCACGCGCGCGCGGTGACTTTTTTGATTGCCGACGGCGTTGCACCCTCCAATGAAGGCCGGGGCTACGTCTTGCGCAAAATCATTCGTCGTGCGATTGGTCACGGCCGCATTCTCGGTCACGAGGGCCCGTTCTTTTCTCAAATGCCGGGCAGTGTTGTAGCCACCATGCGAGGGGCATACCCGGAACTTGGAGCAGCGCTGCCTCGTATTCAGAAAACGCTCTTAGATGAGGAGGTTCGGTTCGCGAGGACATTGGCTGTGGGTTTCGCCAAGCTTGAGGAGGAATTGAAGCCGCTCCTTGCGACAAGAGATGAGAACGTAGAAAAGCTGAAAGGGATAGAGGATGCTTCCAGCGGCCCGAGCCCGAGCAAGTTTCCTATCCGCGAAGCACTCAAGAGGCAAAAGGACGAAGCGGTAGCGGGCCTCGCATTCTCCGGCTATAGGGCCTTTCGGCTCTATGACACGTATGGTCTTCCGCCCGACTTGATTGAAGAGGCTATTCGTCACAACGGCCTACTATTTGATCGCGCGAACTTTGACAAGGCGATGGAGGAGCAGCGCACACGCGCGCGGGCCTCCTGGAAAGGCGCGCACAAGGAAATTGCGAGCCCGGTATACGCCAAGCTGGCGGAGTTGTATCACACCGAGGCGGACTTTTACTTCGAGGCGCGCGCCAAAGATTGCCGAATCGAAGCCATCATTCTTCCTGGCGGCGCTAACCGCGCCGACACGAAGGGCGGCGCAGTCAACGAGATCGCGCCGGGCGCGGAAGCCGAGATTGTGCTCGACCGCACCGCGTTTTACGCGGAATCCGGCGGGCAGGTGGCGGACGTCGGCACATTCTGGAACAACGAGCAAACTCTCGAGCTGGCGGACGTTCGCGGCGCCTACTATCCGGTTACAGGTTTGATCGCGCACAAAATCGTGGCGAAGGAAAACCTGCGCGTCGGCGACCGCATCGCGTGCGTCGCGGATGGCGCGCGCCGCGAGCACATCAAACGCAATCACACGGCGACGCATTTGATGCATGCCGCGCTGCGCAACATTCTCGGCACGCATGTCAAACAGGCCGGTTCGCTCGTTGCGCCCGACCGGCTGCGCTTCGATTTCTCGCACTTCGCCGCCGTGGACCCGGCCGAATTGCGCGACATCGAGGATCAAGTGAACGATCAGATTCGCCGCGACGCCGAGCTCACGACCGATTTGTTGCCGCTCGAAGACGCACTGGCATCGGGCGCGCTTGCCTTCTTCGGTGATCGCTATCCCGAGCAGAACGTCCGCGTCGTCACGATTCCCGACGCCGATTCCCCGCGCGGCTTCTACAGCAAGGAACTCTGCGGCGGCACGCACGTTCGCCGCTCCGGCGAAGTGGGCATTTTCAAGATTTCCGTCGAACAGGCTTCCTCGGCGGGCGTGCGCCGCATAGAAGCCATCACGGGCGGCGCCGCCCTCGCTGATTACCAGCGCGCCAAGGAAATTCTCGCGCAGCTTTCGGGCCGCCTCGGCGTCGCCGAAGAAAATCTCGTGGCTGCGCTCGAGCGCGGGGAGCAATCGCAGCGCCAACTCGAAAAGCAACTGGAAACGCTCAAGCGCAAGTCCGCGCAATCGATGCTCGATGAGCTGGTCGGGCAGGCGCGCGACGTAAAAGGTGTCAAGGTAATTTCCGCTGAACTCGAAAACGCCGATCGCGAAACACTCCGCCAGCTTGCCGACGGCCTGCGCCAAAAACTCGGCTCGGGCGTCGTCGTACTGGGCACCGCCGAAGACGGCAAAGTGGCCCTGCTCGCCGGGGTCACAAAGGACCTCATCCCGAAGCTCCACGCCGGCAAGATCGTCCAGGAACTGGCAAAGCAAGTGGGCGGAAGCGGGGGCGGAAGGCCTGATTTGGCGGAGGCTGGCGGAAAGGACACATCTGCGCTCAAAAAGGCACTCCTCCAGGTTTATCCCCTTATCGAGCGAATGTTATAATTCTACGAGTGCCAGAAACGTTGCGGAGGGGAGTTGGGCTCTCCCGCGGCGGGTGCGGTTTCCCTCTGTCCCAAATAACGGGCCCCTTCCCCTTCTGACGAAACTATGCGAGTTCGAGTCTCCATCGTATTGGCTATCTTACTGACGATGCTAACTTTATTGGCAGGGCGCGCGAGCGCTCAAATCACTTTCTATACGGACGACCAGGGCCGCCGCGTCTTTATCAACGCCGAACCGCCGGCCCAGACCAAGGCCTCCCCCAAGACCTCTGCCGCCCCGCACACAACCCCTGGGCCGCCGGCTGCGTCTTCCAATAGTGTGACCGTTTCGCCGCAGAACCGGGAGGAACTGGAAAAGATCGTCCACGAAGTCGCCCAGCGCCATAATGTGGACCCCGCGCTCGTCCGCGCCGTGATCGATGCGGAATCGAATTGGAATCCTGCGGCCGTCTCGCGCACGGGGGCGCTCGGTCTGATGCAACTTGTCCCCGGCACTGCGCGCGAATTGGGCGTCCATAACGCCTTCGATCCGAAGCAGAATATCGAAGCCGGCGTCCGCTATTTGCAGATGTTGCTGGTGCGTTATGGTGGCGATCTCGATAAAGCTCTGGCAGCGTATAATGCTGGACCGGGGACCGTGGACCGCGCCGGGGGCGTCCCGAGCATTCGGGAAACGCGGAATTACGTGCAACGTGTCACGCAGACGTACTATGGTCCTGGATCGGACCGGGGACAGGAAGCGATGGAAGCCCCGCGTACCATCTATCGCACGGTGAACGATCAGGGCCACGTGGTGTTCACGAACGAATGAGCCACAGAGCTCGGCTGAGGGCCGTGTCAATTCGGGTGTTGTCTCGCGTGGTTTTCGCCACGCTGGCCCTCGTGGTCCTTTCGCTTCCTAGTTCCCGCGCGCAAGACTCCCCGGACGCTAAGCGCGAAGCGGCGCATCAACAGTTCGTTCGCGCCGAAAAGCTTTGTTCCGATCTGGAATCGAGCCCCGCCTCAAAACGCACCGAAGATGACTACGCGCAGGTCGTTCAGGCGTATCGCCGAGTTAGCCTCGTCACGCCGCGCGCAGTGGAAGTTCCCGAGGCGCTCAACCAAGTTGGCACGCTCTACCGCACGATGGGCGATCTGTTCGACGCGAAGTATTACAAGTCCGCCGTGGACGCCTACCAATTCCTGCTACGTAACTATCCCGATAATCGCTATCGCGAGAGCGCCTTATTGGCCGTCGCCGAAATCGAAAAGGACGATTTAAACGACCCGGAGTTGGCGCGGAAGTTTTTCACCGAATTTTTGAGCCTCCACCCGCATTCCGCCCGCGCCACCCAGGCAAGGCAGTCGCTCGCCGAACTCAATGCGCGACCCCAATCCAATTCGCGCGCCTCTGCCCCGCCACAGCCGGAGAGCGAGCCCTCTTCCGACCGCGCAGCAATTCGAGAGCACGGACAGCACGACCAGGAGGTCAGCGACAGCGCTTCGGCGAACGCCACCCCTCCGCCACCGAGCGGCTCCGGCGCTGAAGTCACGCGTATTCGCACGTGGAACGCGGATACGTACACGCGCATCGTGATCGATCTCGGCTCGCCGGTGACCTATCGGGCCACGCGCATTTCGGGCCCGGATCGAATTTATTTCGATCTCGATCATGCGCGGCTGGAGCCATCCCTGATTCACACGCCGATTCAAGTCGAGCAGGGCGGATATTTGAAGGCGCTTCGCGTCGCGCAGAACCAAGGCGGCGTCGTGCGCGTCGTTCTTGAAGTCACCCAGGTGAAGAACTACTCCGTTTTCCTTCTGAAGAATCCGGCGCGGTTGGTCGTGGACGTTTACGGTCCGTCCGGTTCAGAGGCGGCCAGCGCGCCCCCGGGCGAGGTGCCTCCGGCTTCAAGACCCGATCGGCACGCGCAGCCTCAGCAACAGCCGCAGCAGGCGCCCGTCGTTGCGCGGGCGGACAACCCGCCTCCGCCCCGGCCACAATCGCAACCGGGAAGTGATAACAGCACAGGCTCAGACACAAACACGGCCGCGACGCCCGATCACTCCTCGCCTCCGCTCAACATGCCGAAGCCGGAGGTGCGCAAGACCCGAGCCAGCGCGCCGGTGAAGCCGCCTTCCGTTCCGACGCTACCGCGCGACGGCCAGCCGTCCCTTACACGGGCGCTGGGCCTGAAGGTCGGGCGCATCGTGATTGATGCCGGCCATGGGGGCCACGATACGGGCACCATCGGCCCAACCGGCTTGATGGAAAAGGACTTGTGCCTCGACGTCGCTCTGCGCCTTGGGAAACTCATCCAGCAGCGCCTGCCCGGGGCTGAAGTCATTTACACCCGCGATGACGATACCTTCGTGCCTCTCGAGCAACGCACCGCCATTGCCAACCAGGCAAAGGCCGACCTGTTCATCTCCATCCACGCCAACTCCAGCCCGGACGACACCGCGCGCGGCGTCGAGACCTATTATTTGAACTTCACGAACTCCGCCGATTCCATGCAGGTGGCGGCCCGCGAAAACGCGACCTCGGACCTGGGCGTCCACGACCTTCAGGACCTTCTGCAAAAGATCGCGCGCAACGACAAGATTGAGGAGTCGCGCGATTTGGCGGCCGACATTCAGGACTCTCTCTCGAAGCGCATGTCTCGCGTGAACAGGGCCGAAAAGGACCGTGGCGTCCGCCGGGCGCCGTTCGTCGTCCTGATTGGCGCGGCGATGCCTTCGGTGCTGAGCGAGATCGCATTCATCAGCAATCCCGCGGATGAGCAGATGTTCAAGAAGCCCGACAATCGCCAGCGTGTCGCCGAAGGGCTTTACCAGGGAATCGCGAGCTACCTGCAAAGCACGAACAGCCTGACCTACAATCAGCCGCGGCCGGTCGAAGACGACGACCGGGTGGCGCGCACGGGGAACCCGCGATAGAATTCCGGCGTCTAATGTCTTAGGGTCAATGCGAAAAGTCCTCCCTTTGTGTATGGCGGTTCTGTTTGCGGCCGCGCTTCCCGCGCACGCGCAGAGCTTGCTGCCCGATTCGTTCGGCGGCTGGAACGCTTCCGCGCCGTCGCAGCGATTCGCCCCCTTCCAACTCGCTCAGCTTTCGCCTGACGATTCCGCGATCCTCCAGGAATACCGGATCGACTCCGCCGAGCGGCGCACCTACGCGCGCGGCGCGCGAAGCGCGGTCGTCACGCTGTACCGCCTTCGCGACCCGAGTTCGGCCTACGGGCTTTACACGTACTACCGCACCGACGCGCTGGCTCCCATCGAGGCGGGCTCATTCGGCTGCGCTTCTCGCGACCGAGCGCTCGTCGTTGTGGGCAATTTCCTGATTGATGTGACGTCGCCCGCCGCGCGGCCTTCGGATGCAGAATTGCGAGCGCTCGCGATAGCCGTGGGCCCGCAAGCCGATTCCGCTCCCTTCCCCACTCTCGGAGCTTATTTGCCGCCTGACGGCTTGGTGCATCGCTCCGAGCACTACGTCATCGGCCCGCGGGCGCTCAGCCGTGTTCTTCCGCTCGGCACGGACGACTGGGTCGGCTTCGATTTCAGCGCGGAGGCCATCGTGGCCCGTTACAAACTCAAGGGCGGCAATGGTGACGCTGACGCGCTCCTGTTCCTGGCGTCCTACCCGACCCAGCAGATTGCCGCCGCCAAGTTCGATGCGATGCTGCGCCGCTTCCCGATTGATCCGCCGGAAGGAGCCGCTGCCGGTCAGACCGTGCTCTACGGCAAGCGGTCCAGCACACTTGTGGTGCTGGTCGCCGGCGCGCCTTCGCGCGCGGCCGCGGACGCTTTGCTCGACCAGATCAACTACGAATCCGAAGTCACCTGGAACGAGCCCCCCCAGAAGCTCACCGACCCCAGCTTCAGCAGCATGATCGTGGGCGCATTCATCGGTACAGGGACGATCATGCTGCTTGCGGTCGTTGCGGGAATCGGGTTTGGGGGCTTTCGCCTGATCGTGAAGATTTTCTTCCCCGGCAAGGTCTTCGACCGCGAGAGTCACGTAGAAATCCTTCAGCTCGGCATCTCCAGCAAGTCCATACAGGCCAAGGACTTGTACTGAATATCTCAAGCATCTGTTGAAATCCGGTGAAAATCTCCCGCGAAACTTGAGGGAATCTCCGTAAGTAATTGAAAACAAAAGGCTAAAAGTCTTTTGTTTTCAACAGTTTCTCCCCTTGACTTCTACTTTTCCGTTCTCTTAGACTCTCGCGCGAGGATAAAGAGTTCTGGTGCCTTCCGCGCATAGGCCTGGAACTATTCTCCCCTCTGGAGAGCCCACCCCCCACCGGGTGGGCTTTCTGTTTTAGGCTCAAACAGTTGCGCGTGTCATCGCCCCACTTGATCCGAGTCCTTCACCCCGCCGCTCGCCCCGCCTGAAGCTGCCGCGTCCAGCGGACCAGTTGCTCGAGCAGTTTCCGAATCCCTTCACGAGTCTTGCCGTCCGTCAGCTTCCCTTCCGCGTCGAATTTCTGCGCGGCGCCGGCGATCATGACTTCCGGACGATTCAGCGGCTGCGCGTCCAGGAAGACGAACACTTGTCGCAAGTGATATTGCGCCCGCGATGTTCCCTGCGCCCCCATCGAAGCCCCCATGAGTCCGACGGGCTTTCCTTCCCAGACGTTGATGTTTTCAACGCCGCGCCGCGAAGACCAGTCGATCGCATTCTTGAGGACTCCCGGAATCGAATAGTTGTACTCCGGCGTGACGATCAGGATCGCGTCCGCGCCGCGAATCTTGGCCTTGAGTTCCGCGACGCGCGGTGGAAGATTCGCCTCCTCGTCCTGATTGAAGGGTGGGATCCCTTCCAGCGTGAAATCCTCGAGGAGGGCGTCGGCGGGCAGAACCTCATGCGCGGCCCGCAAAGCCGCTCGATTGTAGGAGCCTCGACGCAAACTCCCGAGGATTGCGAGAATCCTGATCGGACTTGCCATGCTCAGACGCCGCCTCGCGCGAAGCGTTCCCCGGCAGCTTCTTATAGCCCTACGCCGGTCGCCGCACAAGGGGCGCGGGGGGTTCCATTTTCGTCCCCTTTCGTATTCCCGGGTGCAACCGGTCCTTGACTCGCAGCATCCTTTTCATCATATGCAAAATGCCCAGCCGGTGCAGGTGGATGTCTCGCATTTTCCTTTGGTGATATAACTAGCCTGGCAAAGAGACTGAGGGCTGCAACGCAAATTGAGTCCAATCGCATCGTGAGCGCCGAAATACTCAGTCCAGGGTACCCATTCGGTCAAATCCCGCGCAGCATGCGGAGCGGTTCTCATTACTGGAATGTTAAGATATACGCGCTTTTCCTTCAGGTGACGCGTTTCGTTCGTTAAGGGGGGCATTCATGATTTGTCTCAATTCCTTTTCGCGCAGGCAGTCGTCGAAATTTCTTTGGCCCATTCTCGCCCTCGCTTGCCTCCTGGCTCCCGGCGTCCTCCTTGCGAACCAGGTGCCGGTCGTGGCGCCTCGCATCACGCAGCCGATCGACGAGTCCAACCTCGTCACGCTGAAGGGCAATCGCCATCCGCTGGCCAAGGCGCAGTTCGATCAGGGCGCCGCCCCCGATAGCCAGCCGATGAACCGCATCCTGGTGCTTTTGCAGCGGAGCCCCGCTCAGGAAACGGCCTTGCGCCAATTGCTCGACGAGCAGAAGTCCAATTCCTCGCCGAACTTCCACCAGTGGCTCACGCCCGCGCAATTCGGCCAGCAATTCGGCCCGTCCGATGCGGACATCCAGACGATTTCCTCTTGGCTCGTATCCCACGGTTTCACCGTCAATCGCGTCTCCGCAGGACGCACCGTCATGGAAATCTCCGGCACCGCCGGCCAGGTACGCAACGCCTTCCACACCGAAATCCACAAGTACGTCGTGAATGGCGAATCCCACTGGGCCAATAACAGCGACCCGCAAATCCCCGCCGCGCTCACGCCCGTCTTCGGCGGCTTCGCCTCGCTCAATAATTTCCCAAAGAAGCCGATGCACAAGGTGATGGGGCGTATCCTGGCACCGAGCAGTACAGTCACCAAGCCCCTTGAGACGGAGCCCCAGGCTCAGTGTCAGTACGTGAACGGTGCGACGGCCCCCTGCTACGGGGTCGCGCCATACGACTTTGCCGCGATTTACAACTCCCAGAGTCTTTGGAGTTCGGGAATTGATGGCACGGGACAGACCATCGCAATCGTCGGCGAAACGGACATCAACTGCCAGGACATCATAAACTTCCGCACTTTCTTTGGCCTCCCGACAGTATCCGGCGACACTTGCGCGCTACCTGCCCCCAACCCAACCGTACAAATCTTCCTCGACGGCCCGGACCCCGGCTACCAATCGGATGAGATCGAAGCCGATCTTGACGTCGAGTGGTCTGGCGCCGTCGCCAAGGGCGCGCACATTGACTTTGTCGAATCGGAAACCACCGAAGCGAGCGATGGAATCGACCTTTCCGCCGAATACATCGTGGACAATAATCTCGCTCCGGTCATGAGCGAGAGCTACGGGGAATGCGAGCCGCTCCTGTTACAAGCTGGAAATGAGTTTTACAACGGCCTCTGGGAGCAAGCCGCCGCGCAGGGCATCACGGTAATCACGTCGGCGGGCGACAGCGGCTCGGCGGGATGCGACGATGAAAACACGCAGCTCTACGCGATAAACGGCGCCTTCGTCAGCGGGCTGACATCCACTCCCTTCAACGTCTCGGCGGGCGGAACGGATTTCAATGACGCCAGCACTGCCAGTACATATTGGTCATCCAGCAATAATTCCACCACTCAGGCATCTGCCATTGGCTACATCCCTGAGATTCCCTGGGACGACTCTTGCGCCGCGAACAGCGTTACCGGCTGCAGTGGCCAATCCCTCGCTCAAGAAGCTTTCGTTACCGGCGGCTTGAATATCGTCGCCGGTGGCGGCGGCGAGAGTAACTGCGTTGACTCTGTCGAGGAGGCCGGCAACATCTATTGCGATGAAGATACTGCCAATCCCAATTATGGGTACTCGAAGCCAGCATGGCAGAGCGGAAGAGCGGTCACTGGACCCTCGAGCACGGACGAAGTCCGAGATGTCCCGGACATCTCGCTTTACGCTGCATCGGGGTCGTTCAGCAACTCCTTCTACCCGATCTGCGAGTCCGATCTGAATCCGAGCAACGCTGGCTGCACCTCATTCAGCGACTTCATCCCAGTTGGCGGAACATCTTCGGCCGCGCCTGCGTTTGCGGGCATCATGGCCATGGTCAACCAGTACATGGCCGCCCAAGCTTCGCCTGTGCCGCGTCAGGGCAACGCCAACTACGAACTCTACGCTCTCGCGTCGAGCCAGGTACTGGCCGGCACGAGCTGCAACTCCAATTCGAGTCCAAACACGACGAATTCCACCGGCTGCACCTTCTATGACATTGAACAGGGCAGCAATTCGGTGCCTTGCGGGGAATACGAAGGTTATGTTTCATATAATTGCAGCAATCAGAGCGTAGCCTCGACGACTGCGGGCGTCCTCGAAGAACTCAATACGTCCGGGGCCCCAAATGGGGCTTTCGCCTGGCAGGCTGGAACGGGCTATGACTTGGCCACCGGGCTGGGCTCCATCAATGCTTACAATCTGGTGCACAACTGGCCCTCGGTTGTAGGCCTCTTCAAGCCCACCCATTCAACGTTGCAGCTTTGCACGGGCACCAGCCCTAATCAGATCTGCCAGTCGGGCGGAAGCACAACGACATTGAGCCTCGTGCACGGCACGACAGTTACCGTGAACATCAGCGCTTCCGCCGTCGCCCCCGCCACCGGCACGCCCTCGGGCGACACGGCCCTGATTGGAACGGGTAATCCCAATGCCTTGACCAACGGTAGCGGCAGCCCGAACGCAGCCGTGGATATTTTCTGCTGCACCACAGGGCTCTTCAACCTCGACCGCTACACCCTGGGTAGCACTGGAAGCGTTTCCGGTACGACGAACTATCTTACGGGCGGCACTTACGCGATCACGGCGCACTACACCGGCGACGGCACGTTTGGCGCCAGCGATTCCTCGGCGGTCCAGGTCAAAATAACCCCAGAGAACAGCACTTCGACGCTCACGGCCTCTTATTACGCCCCGACCCTAGCCTGCGTGCAAAACGGGGTGGGCTGTTTCGAATCGTTTCTCACGGGTGCCACGCTAGCCTACGGCACCGCCGAGATTTTCCGCCTCGACGTTCTCGGGGCCACATCCGACGAGGAAACGGCTACGGGAGACGTCACGTTCGTGGATGGCACAACGACCCTGACGCAAAGTGCGCCGCCCGGCACGTCGAATTGCTCGGGGGGGCAGACGGAACCATTCACTCTGAATTCAGATGGCTACGCAGAATTCCAAACTCCGGTATACGGACTCTTCAACCAAGCGACGCAGGAGTCGGCGTACGTGATTTGCCCTCTGAGCGTGGGCTCCCACTCCCTCGTGGCCACCTACCTCGGAGCCAAGACCACCTACGGCGGGGCGAATGCCGCCGGCGACGCCAGCTACAACCAAAGCCAATCGAGTACAATCGCACTGACAGTCTACAAGGGTTCGACAGACATTATCGTTAGCCCGTCCACAACCGCCGCCCCCTGCTCGGCTACGGTGCCGTCTAGCTTCGCACCAGGCAGCAGCGTCACGGTGTCGGCTCTGGTCCAAACGTCAAGCTATGGCGACACCCCGACGGGACCCGTCACGTTCACTTCTACGAACAAAGAGACAATAAACAACGTTTCCACCGTGCCCTTCTACGACCCGACCTACGGCTTTTCCGAACTGTGCGCCATCGCCACTTACGTTCCGACAGGAAGCGAGTCGGTCTCTGCTACCTACAATGGCGACTCGAATTATTCCGCCGCGACCCTCTTTGACACGGCGACGCTCACTGCTTCTGCTGCCGACACGGCCTCCGCTAGCATGTCCACGGCCAGCGCTTCCCCGGCGTCCGTGGCGGCCAATGGCTCGACGACCTCAACGGTCACGGTCACGCTCAAGGATGCGAGTGGCAACCTAGTGATCGGCAAGTCGGTAACTTTGACGGCAGAGAGCGGAAACTCAACGATCTCTCCCACTAGCGCCCCGGCCAATGCAAGCGGCCAAGCGGCTTTTACAGTTAAGGACGCGAAGGCGGACACCGTCACTTACATGGCCGAGGACACAACTGATACGGTCGCCCTCACGCAAACGGCCACGGTGACCTTCACAGCCGGTGCCGTCTCCGCAAGCGCGTCAACGGTGAGCGCCAATACCGCGGCAGTGATCGCCGATGGCTCGACGACCTCAACGATCGCGGTCACTCTCGAGGACGCGAACAATAACCCCGTGAGCGGCAAGACTGTGACTCTGACAGCGGGGAGCGGCAGCTCGACGATCTCTGCCGCCAGCGGCGTGTCCAGCGCAAGCGGCGTGGTGATCTTCACGGTTAGGGACGCCACCGCGCAGGCCGTTACCTACACGGCCAAGGACGCAAACGATTCAGTCACCATCACCCAAACCGCCGCGGTGACATTTGCGCCGTACGTGATCGCGTCGTCGAACGGCGCAACCAACCCGGTTCCGATCCTCGCTGCGGGGGATTCCGGCTCGTCCACGCTTCTGGTCGCGGTCGGCGCCGGCCAGTCGATCACGCTTTCCTACACGCTGTCTCCGTCAAATGAGACCGACCCGCCAACATGTTCTTTCTCGAAGAATCCAGTCACAACGAACGTCAACGTAACGCTCACATGCAGCACGACGGCGGCATCGCATGTCCCGCCTGCGCCGCTTGCCCGGCCGAACTTGCGGGGTGCGCCTTTTACCTGGCTGTTCGCGACCGCGGCGACGCTATTGGCCGTGCTGCTCCTTCTCGCATTGCCGGAGCGGCGGCGCGGATATGCTTTGCTGGTTCTGCTGCTGATCCTGACTGCGGGCGCCGCTATCGCGTGCGGCGGCGGTGGCGGCGGGGGCGGTGGTGGTGGAGGCGGCGGTGGTGGCGGGGGCGGGAATGCGGGAACCACGACGGGGATCTATGCGGTCACCGTGAACGGATCGGTTGCCGGCGGTCAGCCGGTCATCGTCTACTTCAACGTCGAATAGCGTCTTCAGCTCAGCGCGATTTCCAGTCGCGTGACCGAGGCGGGCGGAAACGTGTAACGCGCGCTAGCGCCGCTCGCGGAGAACGCTCTCGGTGAACCGCTTGCCTCGGTCGCGTGCGTCTCCGGACGCACCGCGTCGGGACTCTCAAACGTGTTGTGCGCTCAGATTTTCTGTTTGGAATGCGCCGATTGAGACGCAACCGGGCTGGCGATCCGCAGCGAGCGTAGCCTCTACGCACGCCCTCCGCTTACTGCTTCTCTTCCAGGGCGGCCGGATTATATACCGCTCTGGCTACTTTTGCAGATGCTATTGAAGACTGAGGAAGTCACTAGAGATTTAGCGTGCGGCCCTGAGATTTCTGCGCCTTGGATTGCACGGATTCGGCTTTCAGGCCAACGGAAAGGTTCCTTTCGCATGGATAGCGCAGTCGAAAGCCACACTTCAAAGCCCGGCGAGCAGGTGCCCCAACTTTGACTTCTTCGCCGCGAGGTAGCCGCGCGACGCGCTCGACGTCGGCGGCTGGCACGGCACGCGCTCGATGACCTCGATCCCGGCCGCCTCGAGCTGCCGCACCTTGTCCGGATTGTTCGAGAGCAGCCGCACGCGCCGCACTCCGAGCCGCTTCAACGCCGCGGCGGAAAATGCGTAGTCCCGCATATCAGCCAGGAATCCCAGTTGCTCGTTTGCCTCGACGGTGTCCATTCCTTGATCCTGCAATTCGTACGCGCGCAATTTATTCATCAAGCCGATGCCGCGCCCTTCCTGCGGCAAGTAGAGCAGCAGCCCCGAGTGCGCTCGTGCGATTCGCCGCAACGAATATTCGAGCTGCGCCCTGCAATCGCATCGCTCGGAGCCGAACACGTCGCCCGTCAGGCACTGCGAATGAATTCGCACCAGCGGCACTTCTCTCCCGCCCAGCCGGCCGTGCCGCAGTCCCACCGCGGTTTCCGCGGCGCTCTTCCCTTCCAAACCGATGATTGCAAATGGCCCGAATCGCGTCGGCAGACGCGCCTCCGCCACAATGCGCACCGCCGCCGAACTCCGGCCGCGCTTGCCCGCGCTGCGCTTTGAACGTCTCGGTTTTGTTTTCCGCGCCATCGGTAACCCGCCATTATAGCAGCCGCGACTCGCTGCCGTGGTCAGGCGAGCCAAAGATTCCGCGCCGCGACGATCGCCCGCCCCTTCGCTCGCTGTGAAAATGTTTGTGATTCTGAGGCAAGACGCTTGGGCCAGGCCGAAGAATCTCGCGGTTCCGCGCGGTCACACAGCCGGCCCATTGAGCGCCGCGGGCCAATGCCGCGCCGCGCTCCAGCGCGGTCCTATTGCATTTACGCATGAGGTAAGATACTTTAGCCAAGCTATCCGCAGAGGCACGCGCCCCCTACGGGGGTCTCCGATGATCTGCCTTTATCGCCCCGCCCTTTATCGGGCCTTTCTGTCGGCCTCTCTGCTCTTGCTCCCGTCCGTCGTCTTCGCCCAGTCCGACGCCGTCCAATCCCGCATCACGCAGCCGATTGACGAAACCAATCTCGTCACCCTCAAGGGCAACACGCACCCGCTCGCGCGGCCGGAATTCGACCGCGGTCCCGCGCCGGAAAGCCAGCCCATGAACCGCGCGCTGCTCCTTTTGCAACGCAGCCCCGATCAGGAGGCCGCGCTGCGCCAATTGCTCGACGAGCAACAATCCAAGTCCTCGCCGAATTTTCATCAGTGGCTCACGCCCGCGCAATTCGGCCAGCGGTTCGGCCCCTCTGACGCCGACATCGCTACCGTCACAGCCTGGCTGCAATCCCACGGCTTCTCGGTCAATCGCATCTCGGCGGGCCGCACCGTAATCGAAATCTCCGGCACCGCGGGCCAAATCCGCAACGCCTTCCACACCGAGATGCACAACTACGTCGTGAACGGCGAGTCCCACTGGGCCAACGCCTCCGACCCGCAAATCGCCGCCGCCCTCGCCCCTGTCGTCGCCGGCTTCTCCTCCTTGAACGATTTCCCCGACGAAGCCCTCAGCCACCAAATGAGCCAAGTCCAAATCTCCCACAATGGCGACCAGCCCCAATTGACGGGTCAATGCACCAACAGCGCCGGCGCCGAATTCACCTGCTACGCGGTCACGCCATACGATTTCGCGACGATCTACAACGTGCTCCCATTATGGAATGGCACCGGTGGGGCCGCGATTGACGGTACTGGCCAAACCATCGCCATCGTCGCGGAATCGGACATATGCACGGCTGGCTCGCCCGATTTCAATGTAACAACGGCCTGCAACGGGCGAGACGACGTGCAGGCTTATCGATCGGCGTTCGGTCTCTCGGGTTTCGGGCCTCCGGTGAATGTAATCCTGGATGGCCCAGATCCCGGAATCGGTGACCTTGAGGCGGCTCTGGACGTGGAGGTCTCAGGAGCGGTGGCCAGGAATGCCCAAATTGAACTCGTTGCCGCCGAATCCACAGACGCCACTGACGGGGACCGTCTCTCCGCCCAGTATATCGTTGACAACAATCTCGCCCCCGTCATGAGCATGAGTTTCGGCAATTGCGAGGCCAGTCTGGGCGCCGGCGGCAATGCGTATTTCAATTCTCTTTGGGAACAGGCCGCCGCCGAAGGTATCACCGTCGTGATTTCAGCGGGAGACAGCGGCTCGGCCGGGTGCGACCCTTCTTCGAGCGGTGGGGGCGCCTCGAACGGCCTCGCCGTCAGCGGAATCGCTTCCACTCCGTTCAATGTTGCCATGGGCGGTACCGATTTCAATGACGCCGGAAATCAGACAACCTACTGGAAGCCCCAAACGCAGAACAATCAGACCACGGGACAGTCGGCGACGAGGTACATCCCTGAAATCCCCTGGAATCTTTCATGCGCGACATCCGGTTCTCAAGGATGCACCAGCCTGCCGCAAAACTCCCCCTCCCTCGTCGTGGCCGCAGGCGGCGGCGGCCAAAGCTCAATCTATCCCAAGCCCTCCTGGCAAAACGGCCCTGAAATCACCGGCCTGCCCTCTACCGACGGGGATCGAGACATCCCGGATGTCTCCTTCTTCTCCTCGATCGGTTCCTCAAGCGATGCCGCATACCTCATCTGTCTATCGGGCTCGGGTTCCGGCGCTTCCCCTTGTTCTCTATCAACGGGCGCAGGACTCTACCTAATTGGTGGCACCTCGGCTGCTGCTCCCGCCTTTGCGGGAGTCATGGCCATGGTTAATCAATCTGCCGCCACCCAGTCCGTGCCCGCGCCTCGCCAGGGCAACGCCAACTACATTCTGTACTCCTTGGCGGCTCAAGAACAGTTCGCGAGTTGCAACTCAGCGAGCGTAGCTGGGGGAAATAACTGCGTCTTTTACGACATCACGACTGGCAACAATTCCGTCCCCTGCGTCGGCGGCTATCCCAATTGCAGTTTTCCCACGAACTCAAACTACGGCATCCTCGTGGACTCTAACGGCGATCCGGCCTGGAGCGCTAGCACCGGCTACGACATGGCCACCGGCCTCGGTTCGATGAATGTCGCCAACCTTGTCCGTAACTGGTCTTCGGTTAACCGCGCGGCTTCGACCACGACTCTGGTACTGAATGGGGGAACTGCCGTGAATATCACCCACGGAACCCCCATCAGCGTGTCGATTTCCGTATCCCCATCGTCTCCGCAGCCCACAGGCAATGTCTCCCTCATCGCCAGTCAGGGCGGCGGGTTCGAGGACAGCGGAAACTTCACCCTCAGCGGTGGTTCTGCTTCCGGGACGACGGTTTTATTGCCCGGAGGCTCTTCCTATAACGTGCAGGCAAACTATCACGGTGACTCTCACTATGCCGCGAGTAGCTCCCCTCCAGTCGCAGTCACCGTCACTCCCGAGCCCAGCAAGGTGGCGGTCAGCGTTGACACGTTCGTATTCTCATTTTCAAACGGTGAGTTCACTGAGACCCCGAACGTAACTTCATTCCCGTACGGGACGCTTTTTTCCGTCCGCGCCGACGTCACAAACGCCTCCAGCTCAAGCTGTGTTAACTCCGCGAATTCCTCGTTCGCCTACGCCTGTCCCACCGGGACCGTCGCGTTCACCGATAATGGCTCCGCGCTGGGTCCCTCTCCGGCCAGCTTGAATGCACAGGGATACGCCGTAACTCCCGATCTCGGGTTCGAGATGACGACTCCCAACCCGCTTGCGCTTTCTGGGGGCGTGCACACCCTGTCTGCGAATTACGCCGGAGACAACAGTTATGTGGCCGCCTCCGGATCGAGCGCTCTAACCGTTACAGCAGCCGTCACGACGACGACAGTTCAAAGCATCATAAATTTTTCGGGCCCTACTCCCCCAAGCGTGCTAATTGGGCAGCCGTTCGGCATCAACTTCAAGGTAGCATCTGGCAGTTGGGGCTTGCCTCCAAGTGGGACGTTCACCGTTTTTGACGGCGCCAGTCAAATCGCAGGACCGGAGTCGCAGGGAGGAACTTCAAGCTCGAACGAAGGGCAGGTCTCGTTCCAGGGATCTGTGAACGCCACCGTCGCCGGCCCCTCAGGGCCACACTCAATTACGCTTCAATACAACGGAGACGGAAACTACGCCAGCTCGCTTTCAACTCCGGTTACCGTAAACGCACTGTACACCGTGAATTTTACAGCGTTTTCCGCGAATCCGACCACCGTCGTTGCAGGCGCCGGTACCGCCGTTACCGTGATGGCTACCGTCAGTACGACGAATCCCGCCAGCAACCCCGCCCTCATGCCTACCGGCACGATCACCTTTATAGCGAGCCCCGGCCCCGTCTTGGCGCCTGTCACTCCGACTGCCTCGGCAGACTCAAACGGCAATTGGGTGCTGCAGGCCACGACCACCTTTGTTCCACAGCAGAGTCTTACAGTCTCCGCGACCTACAGTGGCGATTCAAATTATTTCTATAGGTCGTCCACGCAGTACGAATCCATCAGCGTCTCGTACCCGGATTTCAGCATTACCCCAGGCTCGGCACCCCCGCCCATCACCGCCGGTCAGACCGGGACGATCTCCCTCACGATCACCCCCATGACAAATTTGCCCACCACCGTCACATTCAGTTGCACCGGCGTCAACGTGGCGGGCACACCCTGTGACTTCTCGCCGTCCACCGTAGTGCTCAACAATGGCGCGGCAGGCATGGCGACGTTGTCCCTCCCTGTTCCACCGCCATCTGCCAGCTTGACAGCTATGGCCAGCCCGCCACCGCGCGTTCGCAGAGTGCCACCTCCTCCTCCCGATCGTCCTGCCTGGTGGGGATTGAGCGTGGTTGCCGTTCTTGCCGCAATGCTGCTGCTCCTTCCCGGAAGACGGCGTTCGCCGCGAGCGGCCATTGGTCTGGCCTCCGTTGGCATCCTCTGCTTTGCAATCAGTTGTGGAGGGGGAGGTTCCGCGAGCACGGGCGGCTCGGGAGGAGGGGGAGGTGGCGGAGGGGGCGGCCCGGCGGTGACAACGACAACGCTCTCTACAACAAGCACCAAGCTCGCTCCAGGTGGTACCGCAACGCTCACCATAACCGTCAAGTCGCCAAATACAGCCACCGGAACTGTTTGCTTCTTCGACGCGAGCTATGGTCTGACCAACTGCCCCACCCTCGTAAGCGGCACGGCTCAGGAGCAGATCACGAACACAGGGTCGGGACCCGCCGTGCCCGGTACGCACGTGTTTACCGCACAATATTTCGGCGACGCAAACAACCAGCAATCTCAGAGCGGTCAATTGAACATTGTTGACACTGGAACTACGTCACAGGGTTTCTGTGGTCAGAATGGCTCAAATGGACACTGCTCGCAGGTCATGGTCACGATCCAGTAGCTGATCCGGCGGGCGGCGCGGCTTTCGGCCAGGCATGGCTCATCCTTTTTCCGCAGCGGGAACAAGGAAAAAACTTTTGACGGCGTAATCCCCCTCCCCCGTTGCCGCTCGACCTCGCTTTACTTCCGCAGTTCATTTGGCTAACTTTAGCGACGAGATTGATTCCCCCATGGACACGCTCTCGGCCGGCAAAGATATTCTCTTCACGCTGCTGTTGAAAATCGGCGTGGCGGGCTCCATCGCCGCGCTGCTGGCCCGTTGGGGAACGTTTCGCAACGTCCTCTACACGGAAGTCCGCGACTCGGACCTCAAAGTGAAGCTCATGCTTTTTCTCACGCCGACGTTAGCCATCGGCGTGATGCTGCGCTTGTTCGGTCCCGCGTATCGCTTCGCGGACCTGATGCTCGAAGGCTCGTTCCTTCTCGGCCTTCTCGGCGGAAACATTGTCGGCGTGCTCGGCGGCTCCGTTGTCAGCCTGCCCGCGTTCGGCAACCACGAGTGGCTGTCTACGCCGATGGCCGCGTTCGCAGGGCTCGTCGGCGGAATCATCCGCCAGGTCATCCCCAACAAAGAAGAGATTTGGAATTTCGGCCCGTTCACCTTTTTGAGCATTCCGAGAGCGGTTGTTCGCTTGGTCCGCGAGCGCCGCGCGACCTGGGTGATGCTTCCTCTCGGCGCCTCGATCGCTCTCGAACTGGGACGCGAAGCCCTCGGCCACGCCACGAAAATCCAGTGGCTTTTCTACATCCCGACGACCGCGTACTGGCAGCTCGCCCTCGTGCTGATCGCTTCGATGATGACGGTCGCCGTCCCCATAAAAATTTGGAACAACACGCGCGTCGAAATGAATCTCGAGCGCCACCAGCAGTTGCTCCTCAAGGCCCGCATGGATGCGCTCACCGCGCAGATCAATCCCCACTTCCTGTTCAACACGCTCAACACCGTCTCTTCGCTCACGCGCTACGATCCGGACACCGCTCGCGAAGTTCTCATCAAGCTCAGCAATATTCTTCGCCGCTTGCTCCACAAGCACGAGACCTTCGTCCCCCTGCGCGACGAACTCAGCTTTCTGGACGACTATCTCGATATCGAAGTCGTTCGCTTCGGACGCGAAAACTTGCAGATTTTCAAGGAAGTGGATCAGGCGACGCTCGATGCCTTCGTTCCGAGCATGCTCCTGCAACCCATCGTCGAAAACGCGCTCAAGCACGGTTTCGCCGCCAAACTCGATGGCGGCTCGATCGTCATCCGCACCGCCTCGCAGGACGGCCGCCTCATCATCGAGATCGAAGACAACGGAAAGGGAATTCCCGGCGAACGCCTCGACCAGGTCTATCAGGAGGGGATCGGCATCAGCAACGTGCAAGAGCGCCTGCGCGTTCTCTACGGCGGCGATTTCCGCATGGAAATCGCAAGCCGCGAGGGCGAAGGCACCCGCATTCGCTTCGAGATGCCGGAGCTGACCACTTCCTTCCCCGGCTCGGAATAGTCCTCTCGAAGCGTGTGGAAGTTTTGGAAGTCTGCGGCCGCGGCTTATTCGTAGCGCAGCGCTTCGAGCGGGTCCACGCGCGTCGCCCTGCGCGCCGGAATCAGCGAAGCCAGTGTCGCCACAATCGCCAGCAGCAGCGCGACGGAGACGTAGGTCACGGGATCCCAAATCTGCACGCCGAATAATTCGCTCTTCAGTATTCGCATCACGCCGATCGCCGCGATCCCGCCCGCGAGCAATCCCCACAGCGTCAGGAACATTCCCTCCTTCAGCACCATCCGCAGGACATCCGCCGGCTGCGCGCCAAGTGCCATGCGCACGCCAATTTCCTGCGTGCGCTGGCTCACGCTGTACGCCATCACGCCGTACAGCCCCACCGCCGCCAAAATCACCGCCAATCCCGCGAACACGCCGAGCAGCAGCAGATCGAAATGCCGCAAGCCGACCGCCTCGTCCAAGTATTCGTCCATGCTCTTGATCTCGAACACGGGCTGCTCCGGGTCCACGCGCTGGATCGCGGCGACCACTTCCCGCGCCGCGTCCAGCGGATCTTTGCGCGTTCGGACCACGAGATTCAGCAGCGGCGACGGATTCTGCAACAGCGGGAGATACACGGCGGGAGTTTTCGGGTCGCCCCACTCCCATTCGCGCACGTCCCCTGCGATGCCGACGATGGTGAGAGGGCCGGCCCGAACCTGCGGCCGCCACGGCGCGTAGCCTTCGGGGAATCGCAACACGATCCGCTGCCCGATCGCGTCTTGCCCCGCAAAATAGAATTCTGCCGCCGTGCGGCTCACGATCACGACGCCTGCGCCATTCGCATCATCCGACGCCGCAAATTCGCGTCCGCGTTCGATCGGGATGCCCATCGTCCGAAAGTAGCCCGGCGAAACGACGGCGTAGTCCGCGTACGGTTCGCTTCGATCGTTCGGCGCGGCGTGCCCTTCGATCGAAAAATGCAGCAGCCCCGCCCAGCCGCTGAGCGGCAAGAAATTAGTCGTGCTCGCGGACGCGACTCCGGGCACGGCGCTCACCTGCTCCACCATTTCCCGGCCAAACTCCTCCATGCGCGCCGAATCGGCATATTTGTCTTGCGGAAGCCAGAGTTGCATTGTCAGGACGTGGTCCGTCCGCAATCCCGGGCTCGTTTCCAGCAACCGCAGATAACTCCGCAAGAGCAGCCCCGCACCGGCGAGCAAGACAAGGGAAATGCCCACCTCCAGCACGACAACGACGTTGTGAAATCTCCGTGTGCGAATTCCAGCCGCGGCCGATCGCCCGCCTTCCTTCAGTGGTTCGCTAAGGTTCCGGCGCACGGCGCTGATTGCGGGCGCGATTCCGAAAAGCACTCCGGTCGCGAGCGAAATCGCGAGCGTGAATGCGAGCGCATGCAGATCGAGGTTCGCGAACGACAGCCGCGGGATTTGGTAGATACCCGCGGGCGTTCCGATGTGCCGCAGCGCGGCGAGTCCAAGCCACGCGACACACACTCCTCCGAGGCCGCCCACGAGCGCGAGCAACACGCTTTCCGCCAGCAACTGGCGCATCATGGCCCACGCACCCGCGCCCAGGGCGCGGCGGATCGCCATCTCCTTTTCGCGCGCCGCCGCTTTCGCCAGCAGCAGGCTCGCGATATTGGCGCACGCGATCAATAGAACGAGCCCGACGGCGGCTTGCAGCAGCAGCAATTGCGGTCGCACTTCGTGCACCGCGTCGTCCAGTAAGGAAACGACATGAACGCCTTGATCCACGTCCGCGTCCGGGTACTGGCGCCGGAGCCGGGCGAAAATGCTTTCCATTTCGTCCTGCGCCCCCGCCACCATGACGCCGTCGCGCAGCCGTCCATACACGAGCACTGAGTCCACCTTGCGCGACGCTTCGTCGCGAACGATCACCATCGGCATCCACAGATCGTATTCGCGGGGCGTCCCGTAAATATGGTCGTATCGCGCGGGCAAAATCCCGATGACCGTGTACGGCTCGCCGTCGATCAGGATGCTCCGCCCCACCAGCGCCGGATCGCCTCCGTACCGCCGCTGCCACAAGCCGTGCGTAATGACCACGACATGGTCCCGCCCCGGTTGGTCTTCGTCCGGCGAAAATGTCCGGCCGAATTCGGGGGGCACGCGCAGCAGATCAAAATAATTTGCCGTCACACGCACGCCCCACACCTGTTCCGGGGCTCGCGTTCCCGTCAGAGTCGTGAACCAGGTTTGCCACGCGGACAATTGGGAAAACGCGTGGCTTTGCTCCCGCCAGTCCAGAAATTCCGCCGGCGAGACAATCTGCCGGTCCGCGCCTCGCGTAGCATCGGTCTTCCAGACGAAGCAAAGCTGTTCAGGGTGAGGAAAAGGGAAAGGCCGCAAAAGCACCGCTTCGATCACGCTGAATACGGCAGCATTCGCACCGATGCCGAGCGCCAGCGTGATGATAGCGATCAGGTTGACGCCCCGATTCTTGACCAGCATCCGCGCCGCGAAGCGCAGATCCCGCAATAACGCCTCCGCCAAAGGGGTCCCCCAATCGACCCGTTAGTCTACAGTAAATTGGGGATGGGAACGCGAGATTTTTCCTGGAGGCTCGAATTGCGGCGAAGCGCGGAGGAATCTCTTGCGACGCGTGCCGCCTTGCGCGCGAACGGCCGCGGTGCTACACACATTCCGCGCGTGGTAGCTTCGCGCACGGAGGACTCCACCATGAAACGACTGAGCGCGCGGGAACTCGCACGCCGCCTCCGCCGCAGCAACACGGCCCGCCAGTTTGGGTTCGTTCTCGAATCGGCCGTCCCGGGGCGCGTGCGGCTGCGCATGCGCGTGCGCCGGCAACACAAACAGGTGCACGGCGTCGTGCACGGCGGAATCCTGGCCGCCTTGGCGGATACGGCGGGCGGCCTCGCGACCTACATGACGGTGCCTGCGGGCGCGCGCGTCGCGACGATCGAAATGAAAATGAATTTTCTCGAGCCGGTCGAGCAGGGTTTGCTGGTCGCGGAGGCGCGCGTGCTCCGCTGCGGGAGGCATTTTTCTGTTGTGGATTGCGACGTGACCGACTCGGCGCGGCGCTTGGTCGCTACCGCCTTGATGACATTTGCGTATGGGATGCCGGAAGCGGCCGCGGGCTCGCGCCTCGCGTGAGTTTCAATCTGAAGCCTTCCCCCGAGATTTCCGAAACGAAGAGAATCGCTTACTGGCCGTTCGTGCCGCCCTTTGAATTCTCCTCTCCCTCCTTGTACACGTACTTGAGGACTTGCTTGTAAATCAGAAGGTTAGGGCTGCCGAACCGGGTTAGCTTGATGCAATCCCGGTCGTACCATTCGATGACGCCGTGCAGCACTTCCCCGTCCGTGAGCACGACGACCATCGGCGTCCTCGATTGCATCTGCTTCACCCAATAGAAACCTTCCGCGCTGGTCTGATCGGGCGGCGCGGGCTTTTTGTGCGGCGGCTGCGGCCCATTGTGTTGCGGGCGCATCTGGGGTTGTTCCTTTACTTCGGTGAGACTTGGGCGAAATAGCTTGCGATTTACCATTGCAACTCCTTCAGAACCGCTGCAAATAACGGCAGATATGGGTGAGACCAGGCGCTTCTGCCTTTGAGACGTGTCACGGGCCGGGGAGGTTACGTCTTTTTACCAGGAGGGCTGGCCCGAGCCGGCCGCGCGGCCAGCCAGTGACGTGGCCACGGCATCCAGCCCCAATTGACGGTTCACGTTGCGCCGCAGACGCCCGTACAGCCTGTCAAGTCCCCCAATCGCCATTGCGACCCAGGACGGGTCCATTTTCCTGCTCAGAGCTTCCAGTTGCTTGCGAAGGGTGGGATTTCGCAGCGTTCGTTCCGACGGAACCCAGACCAACTTGAGTAGGTCGCTTAAAAGACTATAAAACACATCCAGGACGCGTTCAAATGGGATTTCGCGTTGTTTTGCGAGTTGGGCCGTCCGGCCAAATAGCTCGCCAAAGGAACCCGAGCCGGCGGCGTTCTCCAGAATCGCCAGCACGCCCAGTCTCAACTCCGCGGCGCCTCTAAGATCCATCTCCATCGCGACGCCGGGGCTTCCTTCCGTCAGTTCGGCGGCAAGTCTGCGCTCCGCGGCGTCAAGTTCCGTGTGTTCTCGCAGGACTTGGTCAACCTGTTCAGCTTCGAGCGACGCGAAGCCGAACTGAATGCAACGCGACCGGATCGTCGGCAGCAACACGAAAGGATTCGGCGCAAGCAGGATGAGCGTTGCGCTTTCTGGCGGCTCTTCCAACACTTTCAGGAAAATATTGGAATAGTCCCGGCGCATGGTATCCGCGCCATCGAGAATAAAAACGCGGCGTCGCGCCGTCGGGCGGAAATAGGCTGCTCTTTGAATGGCCCGGAGTTGGCCGACGTGCAGGACAGGCCGCACGACCGGGCTCTTCAATCGAATCGGGTCGGGGACAAACACCCAAACGTCGGGATGCGTCTGCAAGATCAGCGGAACCCGCTCGACGGTCGCCGCGTCCGCGCTTTCGCCGCGTTCCGCAAGTCCCTGCTCGATCAGCGGACGCGGATCCGCAAGCAAGCCGATGCGCCTGCAGGGATCACATTCCCCGCAGAAATTGTCCTTCAGCCGTTCGCAATTTGCCGCCTGAGCGAACATTCGCGCCAGCGTGTATTTCCCGATTCCCCGCGGTCCTGTGAAAAGCAGCGCATGCGGCACGCGTCCGGAGGAAAGCATCCCGCGCAGCGCGGAGACGATGTGCGCATTCCCGAAAAAGGCGTCGAAGCCCGCGGGTCCGGAAGATTCGGGGGAGGACTTCTCTTCGTGGCCGCGCTTCGGGCTCATCGCCGCGCCTTCGCCGGCGAAAGGAAAGAATCAACTGCGGCGATCACTTCCGCGTGAATCTCCTCCGGGGGGCGTAAAGCGTCTTTCGCGGAATCCCAGCACTCGATGGTCCGCCAAGTGGCCTCTGTCGCCAATCGATCGTAAACGAGCGCCGCCTGTTCGAGGTGCCGCAGATCGGCTTCCTGCAAATCTCGTTTGCGGTTCGTGTATTTTCGCGCGACCTTGCGCCCGACCATGCGTTGTGCCTCCACCGCGGGCACGCGCATGTACAAAACCAGATCCTCGGCGGGCAGACCATAGATCCCATACTCCAATCGCTTCAGCCACGACGAAAACTCCTCGCGCCGTTGCGATCCCACGCGCGCCGTTTGATGGGCCAAGTTGGACGCGATGTACCGGTCGGCGAGAATCACCTTGCCCTGCGCCAGCGCTCCTTCCAGTTCGCCCTTCGATTCAAATCGGTCGCCGGCGAAAAGCAGGGCCGAAAAATGCGGATCCACGGCCCCGAGGGAACCGAATTCGCCGTTCAAGTAGCAGGCGACAAGCTGTCCGAAGGACGAGTCGTAGCGCGGAAAACTGAATCGCGTGAACGGAATTCCGCGCGCGTCGAACGCCTTGCAGAGCAATTCAATTTGCGTGTGCTTGCCGGAGCCGTCTATTCCTTCGATTGCGATGAATTTCCCGTTGGAAGCCATGACGATTTCAAACAGTCTAGCGAGCCTCACGCCGCGCCGCAACCCCCAGTCCGATTCGGTGGTAGAGCAATTTCCCGTGGCGCGATCTGCCAGGAGTTGTCATCACCTTGCATCCACGGCCGGCCGGGATGTCCTTTGGCGGCTACACACCCGGGCACTCACTGGTGGTAGGAACCCACGTGGCAGGACTCGGGATGCCGAATGCAAACGTCGTCGGATTGGAGCAATTCTTCCCCTAAGTCATCGTGGTACAGGCGCTTTGTTTCTAGCTGGTTTAATACTTTCACCACGCGGTGGCCAGCCAAGTCCACGACGTAAGCCTTGAATGTACCGAAGCTATCGCAGTTTGAGTGGTGCATAATTTCGGCAGCAACCAGCAACTCTTTAGAAGCAATTAACCATTTCACAGCCGCTACGTTTGGCGACTCAGGCCAACTGCACCTCACAGGGTGCCCGAACGCCCTTTCCATGAGGGTCGTAAGCTCCACCCTTACAAGTCTCTTTTTGTAGACATAAAAAACGTCAGTTTCATACTGCCCGCCAGCGCCACAACAACTGCCTGTAAGCGCGAACGCACGAGAATCGGGACTCCACAAGACCTCCGTATCGAGGCCGAAGTGGATTGTCGCAGACAACTGACCTTGTTCGGTGTCTACCGTGACTTTCGCAGGAAAGTCTTCAGCATTGTCATCGAGTATTTCAATACTCACCTTCTTCTTTCCATCCGGTGAGGCTGCCGTCTTGACCTTGTCATCCCAATGATAAACTGTGATGGCATTCGAGGAATAGGAAGGAACGTCGTACCGGGGAACCTGTGTTGGGTTTTGACAAAGCAAAATGGATACAAGAACGAATAATGATGAGATGGCGGCAACAAGCCGTTGAGACAGCTTGATGAGCCCGTAGCTGGATCGCAGATTCCGGGCTCCCATATTCAATCCCAAAGTGACTGAATTGTACGTCCGAGTCTCCAAGGAATCCAAGTTCGTGCGATGTTTGTTGCGAACATGACCTACTGCCAACCGGAGGCGCCGATGCGCGGTAAACGCGCTTACCCGAAACTGCACCGCTACCTACAATCCCGGCGTCTCACTGCGTCCCGCCGCGCCGTCCGCGCCATTCAGAGTTTGCGGCGAGCCTGTTACAATTTGCGAAATGATGCGTGAAAGTTCGAGCATCGCCGAGAATGCGTCCCGCATCCGCGAGCGCATCGAGCGGGCCGCGGCCCGCGCGGGACGCGCTCCCAGCGAACTTATTCTCGTCGGCGTCTCGAAGACTTTTCCCGCCGAATCGATCCAGGAAGCCTACGCCGCAGGAGTGAGGCACTTCGGCGAAAACCGCGTCCAGGAATGGGAATCAAAGCAGCCGCATCTTGCCACCCCCGGCGCGGTCTGGCACCTGGTGGGCCATTTGCAGAGCAACAAGGCTTCGCGCGCCGCGAAACTGTTTCACACGGTAGATTCGCTCGACAGTTTGGAACTTGCGCGGAGGCTCGATCGCGCAATGGAGAGCGGCTCGGGGCACCCTCCCGGCTTGCGATTGCGCGTGCTGATCGAGGTTCGGCTGGATCCGGCGCCGTCCAAATCCGGCCTGAGCGAAAAGGAATTGCCCGCGATGGTGGATGGGGTTCTCGCGCTGCCGCATCTCCATCTGCGAGGGCTGATGGGGGTGCCGCCGCCGTTCGGCGATCCGGAGCGCGCGCGGGCGGCTTTCCGCCGTTTGCGCGAAATGCGCGACGCTGCCGCAAAGCGCGCCGGCGCGGCGTTGCCGGTGCTCTCGATGGGAATGTCGCACGATTTCGAGGTCGCCGTGGAAGAAGGAGCAACCGAAGTTCGCATTGGGACGGCGCTCTTCGGCGCGCGCCCGGCCAAAACCGCTTGAAATTCCCGCCCAGAAACGCATGCGGGCGATCCCGCTTGGATGCGAATCGCCCGCAAGAGCCAAACTGCTGACCTGCAAAAGCAGTCCGGAATTACCTTCAAAAGCGGAAAATGTCGTAAACGTAGAACGTTCCGATATCAATCAGCACGACATGTCCGCCCAATGCCACGTACTCACAGCCATACGGGGCCGGTGGCAGAAGCGCGATGAAATCCCCCGGGAGCGGGTAGAAGCGATGCCGCAGCTCGGGAATCAGTTCCGCGTGCACGACGAGTCTGGCTTCGAGGTTGGCCGGCAGAAAATCGCGGCGCGCGAGTCCGCGCGGGAGATGTTTCTGATGGCTGTGGTACCAGTTCTGCATCGCGTCGTGGTCGTGGCCGGTGAACTCGTGATGCTCCGCGTGCGGGTCACGATGTTGTTGCCCAACGTTTCCGTGATCCTGGTCGTGGCCGCGGTCATGATCGTCGCGGTCTTGCGCGAAGGCCGTGGCGGTTGCAGCGAATAGAGCCAGAGCGCCCAGTGCAATCCAGATGGGAAGTCTCTTCATGAATTTCCTCCTGTAATGGGGGGCTCCAGTTTACACCGGAATTGGCTTCGGCGAACTTCGTCATTCGTCCGCTCCCCACGCGGGCCAGACGGCCGGGCCGAGGGGAGCGGGCCCCGCACCCGGCTGCATTGACAGTGGGTAACGCGGCGGGTAACATGCCGCCCACTGTGGGCAATTCCGTCGAGGGCGAGAGCGGCTGGAGCGGTTTGCTGATTGATCTGGTCCGGAATTTCCTGCTTCTCCGCGACATTTTTGGCTACCTGATCCCCGGCATCGTGTTTCTGTTTCTTGGCGCGCTGGCCGACCGCTTCTATCTCTCCGACTGGATGGATCTGTTCGAGCTCTCGTTCTGGGAACGCGTGATCGTATTCCTCGTCATAGCGTTGGGGGTGGGACACATACTGGTGGCCATTTTCTACATTCCGAGCAATTTTCGCGATCTGGCAAAGGCTTTGAAGGAATGGAAGGCGGAGAAGAAAAAAGCGAGAGAAGAGAAAACGGGCAAGAATCCGAGCGAGCTTACGCCGAATGAAGTCGAAGGACGCGCGCGATTCCCGGGCCTCTTCCTGGAATATGATCGGCGAACGACGGTAAACATCATGACTTCCGGCCTCGCGATAGCCCTTCTGCTGACGTGCGTGATGGTCTACTGGCCGGGCCTGCGTTTGCGTTACTTTGCGTTCGGGGCGGGTGCCACTTTGCTTTTGAGAGCCATTGCGGGCAGGCTGCATCTGGCTCGGACGCATGCAGATGTCCTCAAAGCGATCGAAGACGCCAAAGAACACGGCGTTGGATCGTCGAAATCTCACGCCGGCTCCTAAGTTGCCTTCCAAGCAGCGAAACGCCGCCGCTCCCCCGCAATCGGAATTCGAGATTCGCGAACGCGCCGGGACCGTCAGCTTCGCCGTGCGCGTCCAGCCGCGTGCGAGCCGCGAGGAAATCGCCGGCGTGCACGACGGCGCGCTCAAGATTCGTCTGACGGCGCCGCCCGTCGAAGATCGCGCCAACGAAGCGTTGCGACGCTTTCTCGCCGCGCGTTTGAAAGTGGCCGTATCGGCTGTTAGAATTGCGGCCGGCGAACGCCATCGGACCAAGCGCGTCGAAATCGTGGGAGTGAGCGCGAATGCGGTCCGGGCGCTCGTTTGATTGCGCCCGGCAGGGGGCAGCGGCAGATTCGTTCGCGGACCGGAACTGCAAACTCAGCAGCCATGCCCAACATTCACGCCATTCAAGAAGCGCTGCGCGCGCAAAAGCTCGACGCCTGGCTCTTCTACGACTTTCACCACCGCGACCCGATTGCCGCGAGCGTGCTCGGCATCGGCGGCGGAATGGGCACGCGGCGCTGGTTCTACTTGATTCCCGCGCGCGGGACGCCCCGGAAGCTCGTCCACAGAGTCGAATCGCGCGCGCTGGACGCCCTGCCCGGCCAAAAACTGCTCTACTCGCAACTCAGTGAATTCCACAAGAATCTGCCGCGCCTGATCGGCCGCGCGCGCCGCGTGGCGATGCAGTACTCGCCGAAGAACGCTATCCCGTACGTTTCCATGGTGGACGCGGGGACGATCGAGCTCGTGCGGAGCCTCGGCTGCACGGTGATCAGCTCGGCGGATTTGGTGCAGCAATTCGAGGCGGCGTGGTCGGCGGAGCAATACCGGACGCATTTGGCGGCGGGCCGCGTGGTGGACCGAGTGACGCAAGAAGCGTTCGTGCACGCGGCGGCGACGGTGCGAGCGGGCGGGGCGATCACCGAGTACGAGTTGGAACAATGGATGCTGGCGCAATTCGCTGCGGGCGGAGTGATGACCGAGGAGCCGCCGATCGTCGCCATCGGCGCGCATTCGGGCGATCCGCACTACGAACCGACGGCCACGAACACGGCCCCGATCCGGGCGGGCGAGTTGCTGCTGCTCGACGCGTGGGGCAAGCTCGAGGCGCCGGGCAGCGTCTACTACGACATCACGTGGATCGGCTATCTGGGCGCGACGGTGCCGGCGAAGTTCGCGAAGGTGTTCGCCGTAGTGCAGGAGGCGCGCGACCGGGCGGTCGCCTTCGTACAGGAAAACGTCAAAGCGGGCCGCGCGATCCAGGGGTGGCAAGTGGATCATGCGGCGCGCGAGGTGATCCGCAAAGCGGGGTACGCGAAATATTTCGTGCACCGCACCGGACACAATATCGGCCAGTCCGTGCACGGAAACGGCGCGAATATGGACGGATTCGAGACGCGTGACGTCCGGCGCGTTCTGCCGCATACTTGCTTTTCCATCGAACCGGGAATCTATCTGACGGAATTCGGCATCCGAAGCGAAGTGAATGTTTTTGTGGACGAGGGCGAGGCGCGCGTCACGGGGCCGATTCAAACGGGAATCTTGCCGCTGCTGGCATAAAAACCAATGAGCGAAGAGAAGAGAAAAGAAACGATGGCGGACACGGGTCGCGGGATCGGGGCCGGCATTGCCGGCTGGATCGTCCCCGGGCTGGGCCACGCCATTCTGAAGCGTTGGGGATCGGCCGTGGTTTATTTCTTGTCGGTGAGCATGCTCGCGATTCTCGGGATGGCGATGCGTGGAAACGTGTTCCCTTCCTCGAGCACGGATGTGTTCGACCGTCTCGGATTTTTCGCCGACCTGGGAACGGGGGCGATCTACTTTTTCTCGAAAACGTTCGAGGCCGCCGGGCCCGACGTTTCGCACGCGTCGGGCGTGTATGGCACGATGCTGATCGCAACGGCGGGCGTGCTGAACATGCTGTTCATTCTCGAAGCATTTGATATCGGGCGCAAGGCGAAGTCTTGACCGCCCGAGCGCCGCGTCGCGAAAGGAATCTTTTGGGGATCCGATGCTGAATCACTTCCAAACCTTGCTGCTGTTCGCGCTCTTCGCATCTCTGGCATTCGCGTTTCTTTCAAAAAGAAAGCTCGGCGAACGCGTCAAGTACGCCATCTGGACCTTCCTCGCATTTGTCCTCATCGCCATTGCCATCGGCTGGCTGATGTATCCCTTCACTCGCTGACCGCTGAATTCACTTCGGGGAATACTTGATGAGCAAGGCACTGCCAGTTATGCTGGCGCCGTGACCGGCCTGAGTGTGAGCGCATGGATTGAGTTGGGATTGTTCTCGCTCATCTTCTTTGTGGGCGTCCCAACGATAGCTGTTGTCATTGGGTACGCGGCATGGAAGGGAGAGCCGAAGAATTCCAGCCGAGACACGTATTTCGCAAAATTTCTTGTTGCGATGTTTTGCTCTATGTTCCTAATGGTGTACGCAACGCAAATGCATGCGCGTATCAGAAGTTGGCAGTCCCTCTTGCAGATATTCTGCTTTCTCTTGGGTGCGTTCCTTTTTGGCGTCGCCGGCGGTTGTATGATCGGTATCTTCGCGTATGGGCGCGGCTTATCGCCTCGAGAGCCAACTCACAATCCATCGCCGAATCAGGATGTTTGACCGTGCTGGGTGGGGATGCTAAATTCGATTTAACGTTTGCTAGGCTCGCTTCCTGCGAGCTAACAAATTTGGCTCGCCCGCTCGCGGCGGGCGAAACGAGCCGAGGTAGCTCAGCTGGTAGAGCAGCCGATTCGTAATCGGCAGGTCGCCGGTTCAATTCCGGCCCTCGGCTCCAAGTGATTCCGTGCGACTCTTAACCGGACACGAGTGAGTCTCATTCTTACTTCAGTTCTTATTGCGGTGGAGTTCCCCCGGCTGGTTGTGTAGTCGGTTCTTGATTACCCGGGACACCGGGACCGCCGCGGAATACGCGCGCGGGTCGAACCGCCGCCGCGGTGGGCAACTGGTCTTTGCAAAGCTCCAGGGTTTCGATAGTCGAGAGCCCGGTCTGGGCCGCCTCATTCGTCATGATCCTGGCGTCTTCGTGAACGGGATTGAGCGAATCCGGTCCGGAAACGATGTGTGCGTTAACGATGCCTGCACCTTGGGCGAGCAGGCTGGCGATGGCTTTTTGCGCGAACGCCACGTTCTTCGTTCTTGCGTACGCGTAGGCCGCCAGACGAGGCCCGGTCTGCCTGGGGAAGACAAAGCTTGCGTCCGCGCCCTCGGTGCCGGTGGTTTTGTCCTTGGTGAGGACTTCCGCCGGCGCGTTCCCGATGCGGCAGAATTGCAACCACGCCGTCTCAAAGTCCTTGCGCCCGAGCAGCGGCACGAGCTCGAACATCACTTCCGCGCCGCCTTGGATGGTCGCGAGGTTATAGTCCACCGGAATGAAGGCTTTCGTATCGGGGTTGGGGATCGGCGTAAGTTTGCCTGTCGCGTTGTCATATCCGACCACCGCCGCGGAGCCGCCGCGGCCGCCAACGTTTTGCCTGCCTGTTTCGAGCCAGAACGGCATCGTCATAATCGAATCCACGCCCGCGAGAATTCGGTCGCGCCAGCGGACATCGTTTGTGCGCTCCCACTCCGTCATCCAGTTGCCTGCGAGGGCGAACCAGTCCGGGCCGATGCGGATGCGAACAGGAGGCTCTCCCGGCAGACGGGGCTCGGCTTCACGCATGGGATCGTAGCTCGCGACGGCAACGCCGGCCGACTCGGCCACCATGTGCATGATGTCGCCGGCGCGCTCGTCGGTGGTCAGGTAGTGAAGGAAACGCCAGTGCGCGGCCTGGCTGATGCGCGCTTCCTTGGCGCCATCGCCCCACTTGATCACGTTATGGCGCGTGCCGAGTCCTTTCATGGGGCCGAGGTGATAGACGTCGGTCTCACTGGTGTTGCGCGCGTGCGCTTCCGCGAGGCGGAACAGGTCGGCGCGGCCGGATCGGAGGTAGCTGTACCAGAGCCACAGCGGAGCGCCCAATTCGGTGTTGTCCCACGCGTGGCCGCCCCAATCGTAGTGCCAGACGTGCCGCGGAACGGAATAGGAATGCATGAAGTCGCCGAATTGCCAGAACCCATACCAATGGCGATCGTCCACCTGCTGCTCATAGTAGGCGAGCACGGAATCGAGGCCGTCCTCGATGGATTTCTTGAACGCAGTGGAGCGGTCGGGCAAGCTCCACACGCCGAAGACGCCCGTGGAGTGAATATATTCCGGCGAACACGCGAGCAGCGGCAGCTGGCTACCGGCGTTTGCCATAGCTACGGTGTCCGTGCGGGCCGGCAACGCCGTGCTCGGGTAAAGCGTCAATTCGCTGGTGCGCGCCACGCCGTAGGCCGTGCTCAAGCCAGCCTGCACATCTTCATAGGACGCGTCGAGTCCGTGGGCCTTGATGTCGTAGTGGCGCATGTCCATCTCCGGTCCGTCGGGCGACCACAGCCAAGCGACGATTTCCGCCGACGGACTGCTGGCCTGCCGGACCTCGAGCGAGGACGGGAACGACTGCCAAAAATTCTTGACGCTGACGGCGAGTCCCCCGCTAAGGTCACCAGCGAAGGCCAGGCCTGGCGCGCGCTTGCCCGCGTTGGAAAAAAGCCAGGTGCTCTTCGGGTTCGTGCGCTTGACGATAGTGAATCCGTCCGGATTCGGCTGGATGAGTTTGAAGTCGTCCCAGATCGCGTTCATCGCTAACATTGCGCTCCCGGCGAAAGGCTGGCCCGCCTCCTGCGCGGCGTTGCCGCCGCCGGGTTGCAGCGGCTCTGACCACAAGCCGCCGTCTTGGCCCGCGAAGCGCACCGTGCGGTTCCTGGGTTCCTCGCGCATCGGCACCGCGAACTGCAGGCCGAGGCCGCGCACGAAATCCTTCTCCTGGTCGCCGTCAAACACGATCGTGTGCACGACGCGCACCGAGGTTTGGCCGCTGTAGAAATAAAGCCGCACAGTGAACGGAAGCCATTCGCGTCCCGACACCGCGCCGCGATGCATGCCCTCAATCTTCACCACGCCGCGCACCGGGCCCGACTGTTCCACGGTGACATGCTTCACGTCGCTGATGTATTTCTCGCGCACCGGCGAAACTTCGGGATCGGTTTCCGGCCCGTTCTGGAGAATGCACACGAGTTGGCTGGCGCCGGCCACGTCCTTCCCGCCGATGCTCATCGAATTGATGATGTTCGAGCCGCTGACGGGGATGGAGCATTTGAGCGCGCCGGTATCCACGACGATCGACTCGCCGTCGTTCGTGATCTTCAGCGCTCCGGAGGCCGCGGACGAACCTGGGGACAATGTCACGGGGCCCGGCAGGTCTGCCGGCACGACGGTGGCAAAGCCGCTCCATTTGAGGGAGCCATCCGGCCAGTAAGCCAGCGGCCATGTCTGCACCGGCAGCTCCGTGCCCTGCGCGCTCAGGCTGAAAGCCGAGCCGCGTCGCACGACACCCTGCGGCCAGGGCACCCCCCAACTGACGCCTGCGGGCATGAGGGGCGGATGTTCGCCAAGCCAAGAGAGCACGACGTTGGTTGGGTCGGCAGGCGCCGGGGAGACCGGCTTTTGGACAGGGACAGCGGCGGCCATTAGGTTGCCTTGCACTAGGGCGCTGGTAGTAATTCCGGCACCGAGGAGAGTGGCATCCTTCAAGAATTCCCGGCGAGTTGATTCGCTCATCGATGATCTCCTAGCGATGTTGAGAAGTTCCGCAAAGTTTGACGCCGGTCGCAGATTGTAGGTTTCGGAGGCAGGGTTTTGAAGCGGCGCATGCCGGAATTGGTCCCGACAACTCGAGTGACGCAGCGGATTAGACCTTCGTAATCTCAGCCATCACATTCGGCGAAGCCGTTCCCCGTACCTGATGCCTCGGCATCGGACCGGCGTTCAACCAGTTCCTTTCGGATGGGCCCTTTTCACGCCCGTTGGCAGGTTCATCTGAGTATGGATAGAATGCCGCCCTATGCTCAAACTGAATCGAACCGCCTTTCTCTTGCTGCTTGTGGGTTTTCTGGCCAATACAAGCTTAGCTTTTGCTGCCACTGCCGCTGCCTCAGCCGGAGTGACAAGTGAGAGCCAGATCACTGTGACCGGAGCCGGAATTCCTGGCGAGACTTACAGCTTGACGAAGGCCTACGGCGATTGGTTTTCGACGGCAACGGATGCCCACGCCTCATTGACCTTGTTGACCGCGCCCGGTCCGCATCGGGCCCAGTTGGGCATTCAGTGGGACGGCAAAGCGCTGACGCAGACCATTACAGAAGCCAATAACAGCGATGTGGGAGGCTCCGACCGCTTCACCTTCTTCCTGCACCTGATCGGGAGCGGGGCGTATAACCAGGATGCGCAGCCGCGCGGGTCTGATGCCATTACGATTACGGTGACCAGGATGGACGATCTCGTGCTTGAAGCGAACATCGCAGGCACTATCACGGGAAATGGGCCGCTGACGATCTCGGGATCGATCAAGTTGCATCGGGATGTTGCACCCTCCATGGTTTCCGGAAGTTTTCGCGACTGCGATCCCCACATCTACGACAAGATGGCCGGAGCGGAGGCCAGGTCGCCCTCCGAGTGCGAAGTGAAATTTGACACATTTGTGCGGCAGGCTTTGCTGCATGCGGTCCAGCCGGTTCTGGACAATCTGACGCAGAACGGCTGGGTGACGGACAAGATGCCGGAAATGGGCCCGATCACTTCGATTGCGCGCCACTCGGAGAAAGCTCCCTTTCAGTTGGCGATCGCGGTGTCGCTGATGATGCGCAAGGATACGGACACGTACGCGCACTATAACCAGGCCCTGACGGACGCGATGCAGAAAATGGCCGACGAGATGAAGACCGGCGGCCCCGCCGCCGCGCAAGGGTCTGTGGATGCGCTGCAGGATGCCACGCGGGCCATGCAGGAACACACGACGATCGTCATCAGTCTCGCCATCAATGAGCCGTCGGTCGGGATCGAGAACTTCAAGGGAGGCCACACGGTGACTCCGCTGGCTGGCGGCTACTCGATATCGGTGCCCTACGCGCAGGCTGCGACAGGGGGCGATATAAGTGCGTCCCAGCGGGCGACATATGTGCTTCTCGGTCCCTTTTCCCCCGTGGCGAGTACCCCACAGGGCGGCGGGGCCGAGCACATCGACGCAAGAGGCAATCTGAACGCGGGCAGGCTGATGACCGTGCAGAATATCCGGATTCGCATTCAGACAGGTACAGAGCTTGCACAGCAGGTGATCAAGCTGCTGGATTGGAGCGCGCTTCAGCAGTTAATGGCCGGGAAGTGAAAGGCGATTGGTTGGGAATCGGGCGAGAGAGCCGCGGTTCCGATTCCTGCCAACCTGTTTGCTTCTCGTTAAGCAACCTTGCCTGCCGCAGACGTCTCTGCGAGCGCACCCTTAGTATCCGCCTGCCCGCCACGGAACGACGGACCCGAGCAGCTTTTCAACAATCCCTTAAATCCGTGCAGGATTTCATGCGCGCGCCGTTTTCGTGGCGGCCGCCCGGCCAAAGAACATGCGGCGAAATTGCGTGGATTCCAGAGTAGAATGCTGCCGCTTGTGAAGCGCCGGGAATTTGCCGCCGGCGGGAGCGGATCGGACAGACGCCAACATGCTCGTGCTTCTACTTACGGGGCTCGCGATGGTCTCCACGTTCTGCGGAGGGCTCGTCGCCGTCCGAGGACACAAGCGCATCCACCTGTTGCTTGGGGTGGGTGCTGGGATGCTTCTCGGCGCGACGTTTTTCGATTTGTTGCCCGAGGCAGTGGACGCGGGTCGATCGCAGGGCTGGGGAGCGCGCGTAATCTTCCTGTTGTTGGTGGTGGGTTTCCTGGGCTTTTACATCCTGGAGCGCGTGCTGATTCTTCATTCGTGCGTGGAAGACGATTGCTCGAACGAGGCTCACCGCCGCTTCGGCCGCTTCAGCGCGATTGGACTGATTGCCCACAGCACGCTGGACGGCGCCGCCATCGGCGCCGCAACCCTCGTGAGTTGGCGCGTGGGAATCGTGGTGGCGCTGGCCGTCCTCGCACACGACATGAGCGACGGCCTCAACACGATCCTTCTGGTTACGCGGGGGGAGAAGCCGCGCCGCAGCGACTACCTGTTTCTCGGACTGGACGCTCTCGCTCCCGTGCTTGGGGGACTCCTGGCGCTGGGATTCTTGCCCTCGCAGAAGTGGCTTGCGGTTTTTCTCGCCCTGGCCGCCGGCTTTTTCCTTTACACCGCGACTTCGGATCTGCTGCCGGAGGCGCACAGGCGTTCGCCCAGCCTTTCCGTGACGATCCTGACGGTCACCGGCGTGCTCATCATGGCCGTAGCGGTTGCCCTGACGCGGCTCGACCCGGAATCGCTTCGCCGCTTTGCCCACTCGATTTTCTAACTGGCACGGGAAAAATGAACCGGCCATCCCGCCGATCCTGACGATGCCCACCGACAAGAAAGCTCGGGCCTTCCGATTTGTACTGCTCATCGGTGTGATGAGCTATTTCGCCGATTTCGTGTACGAGGGCGCGCGCAGCGTCCTCGGACCGTACCTGCTGCTGCTCGGCGCGAGCGGGGCGGCGGTGGGATTCGTCAGCGGACTCGGAGAATTGGCCGGATACGGCCTGCGAATCGTCGCGGGGCGGCTGGCGGACCGAACGCGCCAGTTCTGGCCGATCACGATTCTTGGTTACGTCGTGCAAATGGCGGCCGTGCCCGCGCTTGCGCTCGCGGGAAATTGGCCCGCCGCGGCGGCGCTGCTGGTGCTCGAGCGCGCGGGCCGCGCGACGCGCAATCCTCCGCGCGACGTCATTCTTTCGCACGCGGGCGCGGAGATGGGCGGTCGCGGCTGGGCGTTCGGTCTGCACGAAGCGCTCGATCAAGCGGGCGCGATGACGGGGCCGCTCGTGATTGCCGCGATTCTGGCGCGGCGCGGCGACTACCGGCTCGCGTTTGGCGCGCTCGCGATTCCGGCACTGGTCACGCTGGCGCTGCTCGGCGTTGCGCGGCTGCTCTATCCGCGGCCGGAGGAGATGGAATCGCACCCGCCGGACGTGCACGCGGAAGGGATGCCGCGCGTCTTCTGGATTTATCTTGCGGGCGCGGCGCTGGTGGCCGCGGGCTTCGCGGATTTTTCGCTGATCGCGTTTCATTTTGCGAAGACTGGAAGCGTGACGCGCGACTGGATTCCCATTTTCTACGCGGTCGCCATGGGAACGAGCGGGGCGGGATCGCTGGTCTTCGGACGCCTGTTCGATCGCATCGGATTGCGAGTTCTCGTGCCGCTGACGATTCTTTCCGCGCTGTTTGCGCCGCTGGTGTTCCTCGGCGGAGCAGGACGCGCGGGATTTTGGCTTGCGCTCGCGGGCGCCGCGATTTGGGGCGTGGGGATGGGAGTGCATGAGTCCATCGTGCCGGCGGCCGTGGCGCCGATGGTGGCGCGCGAACGGCGCGCGTCGGCGTACGGGTTGTTCGCGGCGGTCTATGGCGTAGCGTGGTTTCTCGGGAGCGCGCTGATTGGCGTGCTCTACGACGTTTCGCTCGGCGCGACCGTCGCGGCCTGCGTAGCGCTCGAATGCGCTGCAATCCCCTTCTTCATCGCCGCCAGCCGCAATCGCAGGGACGTTGTCGCCGTTTCTGCGCCCTAGCAGGTGGGCACTCCTGCCTGTGCGGTTTCCTCGCCTTCCTCTGAACTTTTAAATTTGAAATCTGCAATTCTCCCACTCCCCCGCGCGAACACTCCCCGTAGGGGCGGAGCTTGTCTCCGCCCTTCCGCCCGGCTTCTTCGCGCGCAGGAATCTCTCTCCGCCCCCCTCTCTGGAATTTGAAATCTCAAATCTGCAACTCTCCCACCCCCGCGTGCGCGCTAGCCGCGCCCGAGCGACGAGGCACCTCTCCTCGCGCTTGGGGCCGAGGGAAGAACCTCGGAGCCGTGTCTGAGAAATCGAAGACGCGGCCACAAGCGGAGCCGGTCAGACGGGCAAAACGAGCCGTCGGGCCCCCGCGATCTCGCTGGGGCTTGCTCTCGTCGGAAATTCGTTGTGTCTAGGGCAGGAGGAGCGTATGATCCGCCCGTCCCCGAGTGCTAAATCGCAAATTCCTGGCAAGAATGCGGTCTGGACGATTAAATCCTAATCGCACAGGACGATTCCTTTTTTCGAACGGGAGATTCAATTCATCATGAAAACGCTTCTCGTCGGTGCGCTGATCTTTGTTTGCTTTCCAGGAGTGGCGCGGGGCCAGGGCTGCGATGGATCGGGAAATTGTTATGTCCGCGCTGGGGCGACGGGCAGCGGCACGGGCGCGAACTGGACAAACGCGTTCACGGGATTCGGCACGGGTACAGGCAGCATCAACCCAGCAATGATGATGCGTGGAGTAACCTACTGGATCGCCAGTGGGAGTTATGGCGGACCCACTTTCAGCACGCCCCTTAGCGGGACCAGCGTCATAACCATCGAAGCCGCAACTACCGCGAGCCACGGTCAAGCAAGCGACTGGAACAATTCCTTCGCGGGGCAAGCTGTGTTTGGCGAAACCGAGATTACCACTGGCTACTGGACTTTCAACGGACAGACACGAGGTTCCGATTGGCAATCGAACTATACGCTGAAGTTTTGGAATCAGTCCGATGACGAGGGTTCATCAATCACACTGAGCACGGCTGCAACAAACGTCACATTTGAATATGTCGAGGTAGAAGGTACGGGAATGACTGGTGGCGCTTTCCCAAACAACTCGACCGCAGACAAATGCGACACTGACAACTGCGGTGTGTGGTCTGACAGTGCCATTTACACGCAAGTTGGCAGCGACATCGCCGATAATCTATACGTTGGGTACAGCTACATCCATCACACCGGGAACACGACGTTTCAGATGGACGACGGCGTGAACTCAAACCTCACTTGGGAATACAACTGGATTTCTTACAATCACACCGGCCAAAACGGCCAGCACGACGAGGCTTATTCCCTCTATGGCTCGAATGTCACCATTCGCTATAACGTCTTCCAGGACATCTGTGGTTCGGGCATTATCACGACGGCGGGAGTTGGGACCCCAAGCCTCCAGAATTGGGCGGTATATGGCAATTTGTTCTTTTGGGATGCTGCTTACGCTTCGCTCGATGGGCAATACGGGCTGGCGACTATCGACAATGCTGTCCTTGATTTCCTGGGCGAAAATTTGACAGGGTATGTCTATTTCTACAACAACACCATTGCCGGTTTTTATAACTCCGTAGCGGATACCCCGGGAGCTGCCTTTTCCACGCTGCCCATATCTGGCAATGGCGGGTATAGTACAGGCAATCCAACCGTCCAAGTTTATAACAATCTCTGGTATGGAAGCGGCTACACAATCAACGACGGCGCTCCCTATTGCGCCATCGTTACCAGTGCAACTTGCACCGAAGACTACGACGCCTTTTATCAAGGGGGAATCCCGTCAGGCGATTTCCAGAACCCACTAGAAGCTCACGGGCAAACAGGGACGGGTTCGTGGAGTCCATTCGTGTACTCCAGCCCCAGCACGATCGCAGGCTTTGGTCTTGTCACTCCCGATCCGTTTCTATCTAACCCAGGCATCCCGCTGTCCTCACCCTACAATATGGATATGCTCGGCACAACGCGAGGAGCAAATGGGATCTGGGATCGCGGCGCTCTCCAAATTCTGACTACGACAACAGCGACACCGACGTTCAGCCCGGTGGCCGGGATCTACAACAGTACGCAATCCGTCTCCATCTCCGATGTGACCCCGGGTGCGGCCGTCTACTACACGACCGACGGCACCACCCCGACGGCTTCTTCCACGCCATACACTGGCCCCGTTTCGGTCCCTCAGACCACGACGATTAATGCCTTCGCTACTAGCGCAAGCCTTCCCAACAGTGCCATGGTCTCGGACATTTATGTCTTGCAAACCGCGACCCCAGCACTCAGCCCGGCGGGCGGGATCTACTACAACACGCAATCCGTCTCCATCTCCGATGCGACCGCAGGCGCGGCAATCTACTACACGACCGACGGCACCACCCCGACGCCATCTTCCACGCCATACGCTGGTCCCATTTCGGTCCCTCAGACCACGACGATTAATGCCATCGCTACTAGCGCAAGCCTTCCGATCAGTGCCGTGGCTTCGGACGTATATGTCTTGCAAACCGCGACCCCAACGTTCAGGCCGGCGCCCGGGACCTACAGCAGCACCCAATCCGTCTCCATTTCCGATGCGACCGCAGGCGCGGCAATCTATTACACTACCGACGGCACCACCCCGACGCCATCTTCCACGCCCTACGCTGGCCCCATTTCAGTCACCCGGACCACGACGATTAATGCCATCGCTACGAGCGCAAGCTTTCCGATCAGTGCCGTGGCCTCCGCCGCATACGTGCTGCGAACCGCGAAGCCGACGTTCAGGCCGGCGGGCGGAACCTACAGCAGCACCCAATCCGTCTCCATTTCCGATGCGACCGCAGGCGCCGCTATCTACTACACGACCGACGGCACGACCCCGACGCCATCTTCCACGCCCTACGCTGGCCCCATTTCAGTCACCCAGACCACGACGATTAATGCCATCGCTACGAGTGCTAGCCTTCCGAGCAGTGCCGTGGCATCCGCCACATACGTGCTCCAAACCAGCACCCCGAAGTTCAGTCCGGCGGGCGGAACCTACAGCAGCACCCAATCCGTCTCCATTTCCGATGCGACCGCAGGCGCGGCAATCTACTACACCACCGACGGCACCACCCCGACAACTTCTTCCACGCCATACACCGGCCCCGTTTCGGTCACCCAGAACACGACGATCAAAGCGATTGCTACTAGTGCTAGCCTCGCGAACAGCCTTGTTGCCTCCGCCACTTTTACTCTGCAGGCTGCAACGCCGAGCTTCAGTCCGGCGGGCGGGACGTACAACAGCTCGCAGTCCATCACCCTTGCCGATGCGAGCTCGGGTGTCACAATTTATTACACGACGGACGGCACCACCCCGACAACTTCTTCGACCAAGTACAGTGGCCCCATCTCAATCACCCAGAGCACGACGGTCAATGCGATGGCAGCGGCTGCAGGGTGGTCGAGCAGCGCTGTGGCCACGGCGATCTATACCCTGCAGCTGCAGGCTGCAACGCCGAGCTTCAGTCTCGCGGGCGGGACGTACAACAACTCGCAGTCCATCACCCTTGCCGATGCGAGTTCGGGTGCCACAATTTATTACACAACGAATGGCGCCACCCCGACGACTTCTTCGACCAAATACAGTGGCCCCATCTCAATCACCCAGAGCACGACGGTCAATGCGATGGCAGCGGCCGCAGGGTGGTCGAGCAGCGCTGTGGCCACGGCGATCTATACCCTGCAGGCTGCAGCGCCGAGCTTCAGCCTGGCGGGCGGGACGTACAACAGCTCGCAGTCAGTAACCCTCGCCGATGCGAGTTCGGGTGCCACAATTTATTACACGACGGACGGCACCACCCCGACAACTTCTTCGACCAAGTACAGTGGCCCCATCTCAATCACCCAGAGCACGACGGTCAATGCGATGGCAGCGGCCGCAGGGTGGTCGAGCAGCGCTGTGGCCACAGCGACCTATACCCTGCAGGCTGCAGCGCCGAGCTTCAGTCTCGCGGGCGGGACGTACAACAACTCGCAGTCAGTCACCCTCGCCGACACGAGTTCGGGTATCACAATTTATTACACGACGGACGGCACCACCCCGACAACTTCTTCGACCAAGTACAGTGGCCCCATCTCAATCACCCAGAGCACGACGGTCAATGCGATGGCAGCGGCCCCAGGGTGGTCGAGCAGCGCTGTGGCCACAGCGATCTATACCCTGCAGGCTGCAGCGCCGAGCTTCAGTCTCGCGGGCGGGACGTACAACAGATCGCAGTCCATCACCCTTGCCGATGCGAGTTCGGGTGTCACAGTTTATTACACGACGGACGGCACCACCCCGACGACTTCTTCGGCCAGGTACAGAGGCCCCATTTCGGTCACTCGGACCAGTACGATCAATGCGATTGCGACCCGCACTGGATGGACGAATAGTTCGGTGGCAAGCGCCACTTACATCATTAAATAGAAGCTGTTGCACAATCCGGGACAATCCTCTGAAATGACAATGGTTGTTTAACAGAGTCGCCGCCGAGGAGTGCATGGCGTTCGAGTGCGCGGCGATTCCCTTCTTCGTAGTGGCCGCTAGAAGAGCGAATCGCAGGCCGATCGCGGGCTGGTGAGTGGGAAAAAATGAGCGGCGAACAATTTCGAGTAGCTTTCGCGCTGCTGCTGCTCTGTCTGCCGTGCTGCGGCAAAGAGAATGCCCCCACGCCTCAAGCGAGGGCGGACCGTATCGTCATAGCGAAATCCACGCGTACCATGACGCTCCTGAAGGACGGGAAGGTACTCAAGACGTACAAGGTGTCTTTGGGGACGGAGCCGGTTGGGCCGAAAGAACGGCAGGGGGATCACAAAACTCCAGAGGGCCAATATTTTGTGGACGAAAAAGTTCCGAACAGCAGGTTTCACCTCGCACTTCATCTCTCCTACCCAAACGCGGCGGACCGGGACAGAGCTCACAAGCTTAAAGTCAATCCCGGTGGCGATATCGAGATTCATGGCCTGGGAAAGGAATTTGCGTGGGTAGGCAGCATGCAGCGGACGATCGATTGGACGGACGGTTGCATCGCTGTGACGAACGAGGAAATCGAGGAGATCTACGCGATGGTGAGTGTGGGAACGCCCGTAGAGATTCGGCCCTGAAGTTGGGCGCTCAGCCGCCGCCGACCAGCTGGACGATCTCGAAGTTGTCGCCGGGATGCAAATAAGTGTGGGGCCAGCGGTCTTTCGGCAAGATCTCGTGATTGAGTTCGATGGCGACACGGTCCACGCGGAGACGTAAGTGATCGAGCAGCGCGATGACGGTCAATCCGTCCTGGAGTTCCTGCGAATCGCCATTGACGATGATTTGCATGGAGTGGTTCAGCTCGCCGCGCCGGGGCGCGCTTTCAGTTTATAGCGCAATTCGACGCGAGCGTTGCCTAGCACGGCCCGGAGAACCAGAACAGTTCCCTCCGGCATCGGCACGGGCAACGTGAATTCGAGCACGGCGCGGCCGTTCGCGTCGGCTGTGCCGCTGCTGCTCGCCGCGACGCCTGCCGGCGATTCGATCAGCGCCTCCAACTTTGCGCCGGCCGCTGGCTTTCCATCTGCAGCGCCCACTTCCAATTCGATGACCGCGCTGCCGCCCCGGAGCCAGGAACTTCCATTGAGCAAGCGAAGTTCCAGCGGGGCGGCGGGACTTGGGGGATCGGTGTCGCGAACCTGCCCACTTTCGATCTGCGTGACGACTTCGCGATGCTGGCTCTCGACGCGTGCCCGCAATTCCTCGGGCGAGGCGCCGCGATCCAGCAAATCTTGGTAGCTCGTATTGACGCGGTGGATCACGCGGCCGGAGACGTAAACAACCGTGTCCAGAGTCGCCTGCGTGCCCGAGCGCGCCTCGGTTTGCACGTGGTACGCGACGTCGCCGGCGTACACCTCGGAATTAAAGCCTAAGCTCATCGTGTTGCGCCGCGCCGCGGCCTGCTGAAGGCCCTCACGGCGGATTTGACCGCGCGCGAGCGCGTCGCTATTATAAAGACTCTGGCCCATGAGCGGAAACGGTCTAGAAGGCTACGCTCCATTCCTGTTGCATCTATTGCTGGCCATGGCGCTTGCCGGCGCGATTCTGGGCGTTTCGGCGCTGGTGGGCTGGCGGCGGCCTTCGCGCGTGAAGCAGGCGCCGTACGAGTGCGGCATCAACCCAACCGGCGACGCGCGCCAGCCCTTTTCGGTGAAGTTCTACCTCGTCGCGATGGTCTTCATCCTTTTCGATGTTGAGGCGATTTTTCTCTATCCGTGGGCATATGTTTTCAGGGAATTGCGCTGGTTCGGGTTCGTCGAGATGCTGCTTTATATCGCGATCCTATTGGCGGGTTACGCTTACTTATGGAAAAAAGGCGCGCTGGATTGGAACCGCCAGCCCGAGCGCCGGGACCACATTTCGTGACGGAGAAAGCGGACGTAGATCCAAACCCGATTGTCACCAAACTGCGTGACTGGGAGCCCCGGGCCGTCGCAGAGGTGATTGCATTTCGCGGGGAGACCACGATCGTCATCCCCCGGGAATTCTTGAGAGGCGCGGCGGAATATCTTGCGGTGGCTCCCGAACTCGATTTCAAATTACTGAGCGACATCACCGGCGTGGACCGGTTCCCCGTCGAACCGCGATTCGAGTTGAATTACCACCTCGTCTCGATCACGCATGGCGTGCGCGTGCGCTTGCGCGTGCGCGTGCCGGAAATCGATCCCGTGGCCGAATCGGTGACGCCGGTCTGGCCGACTGCGAATTGGCACGAACGGGAAATTTTTGATTTATTCGGCGTGAGATTCGAAGGCCATCCGGATTTGACGCGAATCCTTCTCCCCGACAATTGGGAAGGCTATCCGCTGCGCAAGGATTATCCCACCGAGGGCAGCCGCTGATGACCACGGTCCGAACCGCCGTCGGCGAAAGCAAGACGATGATCCTCAATATGGGGCCGCAGCACCCGTCGACGCACGGCGTGCTGCGCGTCGTGCTCGAACTGGACGGCGAAACGGTCGTCAAGGCCCGGCCCGACATTGGTTATCTGCACACCGGAATCGAAAAAAGCGGCGAAGCGCTGACCTATTCGCAGGCGATCACACTCACCGACCGGCTCGATTACCTGGCTCCGCTTTCCAACAATCTGTGCTACTGCCTCGCGGTGGAGAAACTCCTCGCGATCGAGCCGCCGCCGCGCGCGAAGTATGTGCGAGTGCTGCTCACGGAGCTGACGCGCATCGCCTCGCACCTGGTCTGGGTCGGGTCGCACGCGATCGATTTGGGCGCAATGTCGGTGTTTCTCTACTGTTTCCGCGAGCGGGAAGAAATCCTGAACATCTTCGAGATGGTCTCGGGCCAGCGTATGATGACGAGCTATTTCCGCATCGGCGGCCTCGCGCTCGAGCCGCCGCCGGGATGGCTGGATCGTGTGGACCATTTCTTGCGGATCTTTCCGTCGCGGCTTGCCGAATACGAAAACTTGCTTACGGAAAACCGCATCTGGCTGGCGCGGACGAAGGGGGTCGGCGTGATCTCGGCGGAAAACGCGATCGCGCTTGGCGTGACGGGTCCGGTGCTGCGTTCGACCGGAGTGGCGTATGACGTCCGCAGGGCATTCCCGTACTCGGGCTACGAGGAATTTCAGTTCGACATCCCGACGAGCACCGACGGCGATTGCTACGCGCGCTACCTTTTGCGCGTGGCGGAAATGCGCGAGAGCGTGAAGATCGTCCGCCAGGCAATGGAGAAACTTCCCGCCGAAGGGCCCATTAAGGCCGATGCGCCCGGCATCGTTCCTCCGCAGCGCGAAAAAATGAAGACGGAGATGGAAGCCCTCATTTATCATTTCAAGATTTTCACCGAGGGTTTTGCCCCGCCGCCGGGCGAGGTCTACCAGGCGATTGAATCGCCGCGCGGGGAGCTGGGCTTTTTCGTCGCGAGCGACGGTTCGCCGAAGCCGTACCGCATGAAAGTGCGGGCGCCTTCATTCGTCAATTTGCAGGCGCTGCCGATGCTGGTCGAGGGGAGACTTTTGGCCGACGTGGTGGCCTGCATCGGAACGATCGACATCATATTGGGAGAAGTGGACCGCTGATGCAGTTGCCGCCGGAACTCGAACAGAGATTTCAGACGCTGGTGTCACGCTATCCGCTGAAGCGCTCGGCGCTGGTGCCGATGGCGCTCTACGCGCAGGACGCCTTTGGGCACATCAGCGATGAAATGATCGGCGAGATCGCGCGGCGGCTGGACCTCAACACGTTGCAGGTTATCGAGACGCTCGCGTATTACTCGATGCTGCGCCGCAAGCCCGCCGGGCGCTATCACGTCCAGGTCTGCACGAATATCTCCTGCAAATTGCGCGGGGGCGACAAACTCTGGGAGCACGCGCGGCGCAAATTGGAAATCGGGCACAAGGAAACTTCCGCCGACGGGGCGTTCTCGCTCGAGGAAGTGGAATGCATCGGTGCCTGTACGGGCGCGCCCGCGATGCAGGTGAATTACGACTTCTACGAGAATCTTACGGTCGAGCGCTTCGACGCCATTATCGCCCAGCTCGATCGCGGCGACCGCCCCACTCCCGTGCAGCCGATTACCGGCGCGGTGCACCCGCGGCACCCCGCGGAAGTTCCCGTCATCAGCCGCCTGTTCGGCGTTCCGAATTCGCACACGCTTGCCGTCTATTTGCAAAACGACGGTTACAAGGGCCTCGAGAAAGCCCTCTCGATGTCGCCCGATCAAGTGGTCGAGGAAGTGAAGAAATCGAATTTGCGCGGGCGCGGCGGAGCGGGATTCCCAACCGGAATGAAATGGAGTTTCGTGCCCAAGGAATCGGCGAAGGGCAAGTACATCCTGGCCAACGCCGATGAGAGCGAGCCCGGCACGTGCAAAGATCGCCCGCTGATCGAGATGGCCCCGCACCAATTGATCGAAGGGATGATCATCGCGGGCTACGCGGTTGGCGCGCGCAACGGCTACGCCTACGTGCGCGGCGAATATCGCTACGTTCTCGACATACTGGAAACCGCGATCGCCGAAGCCTACGAGCGCGGCTACCTGGGGAACAATGTGATGGGCAGCGGCTTCTCATTTGATCTTGCGGCGCACACGGGTGCGGGCGCGTATGAATGCGGCGAGGAATCGGCGATGATGGAATCGCTGGAGGGCAAACGCGGCTACCCGCGCATCCGGCCTCCCTTCCCCGCCGTCGTGGGCCTGTACGGCGCGCCGACCGTCATCAACAACGCCGAAACGCTTTCGGCCGTTCCTTCGATTTTGCATCGCGGCGGCGAGTGGTACGCTTCGCTCGGCACGCCGAAAAACGGCGGCACGCGGCTGTTTTGCATCTCCGGCCACGTAAATCGGCCCGGAATTTACGAGTTGCCGATGGGCTTCAACCTGAAGCGCATGATCGAAGAAGTCGCCGGCGGAGTTTCCGGCGGGAGGAAGTTGAAAGCCGTGATTCCCGGCGGCAGCTCTTGTCCGCTGCTGAAGGCGGATGAAATCGACATCGCGATGGATTTCGATTCCGTGGCCAAGGCGGGCTCGATGCTGGGGTCGGGCGGCACGGTGGTGATCGACGATCGGACCTGCATGGTGGATCTCGCGCGGCGCATCATGCACTTCTACGCGCATGAATCGTGCGGCTGGTGCATTCCCTGTCGCGAAGGCACGGCCTGGCTGCGCAAACTGCTGGACCGCTTTCACGAAGGCGCGGGCCGCGCCGAAGACATCCCGATGGTGGGCGAACTCGCGAAAAACATGATGGGCAAGACGTTTTGTCCGCTCGGCGACGCCGCCGCCATGCCGACGATGAGCATCGCGGAAAAGTGGCCCGAAGAATTCGAGCAGCATCTTTCGGGAAAGTGCCCCTACAAACACGCGGATGTTTTTGCGGCGGTGCGCTGAAGAGAATCGATGCCCGACTCGAAAGACATCTCGCTGAAGATCAACGGCCAAGACGTCGTCGTGCCGCCCGGCACCCTCGTCATCGAAGCGACCCGCCGGCTCGGCATCGAAGTGCCGTCGTTTTGCTACTATCCCGGCCTCTCGCTCCAGGCTGCTTGCCGGATGTGCCTCGTAGAAGTGGAGAAAGCGCCCAAACTCCAAACGGCCTGCACGCTCGTCGCAATGAACGGCATGGTCGTGCGCACGGACACGGATCAGGTGCGCCAGGCCCGCAAGGCCATGCTCGAATTCCTGCTCACAAACCATCCGCTGGATTGCCCGGTCTGCGACAAGGGCGGCGAGTGCGAGTTGCAGGATATGGTTTTCACCTACGGCGCGGACCACAGCCGCTTCGTGGAAGAAAAACTGCACCGGCCGGAAGAAAAATGGTCCGAGCTCGTCTATTACGACGCGCCGCGCTGCATTCTTTGTTTCCGCTGCGTGCGTGTTTGCGACGAGGGCATGGACGTTAAAGCGCTTGGCGTCGGCCAGCGCGGAGTGCAGTCCGTCATCATCCCGAATCGAGAAGATCACCTCGATTGCCAGGAATGCGGCATGTGCATCGACATCTGCCCCGTCGGCGCGCTGACCAGCGGCACGTATCGCTACCAGACGCGGCCCTGGGAAATGAGCTACGTGCCGACCGTTTGCGCGCACTGCTCGAACGGCTGCAAGACGACGCTCAGCGTGCGCAATCACGAAATCCTGCGCGCCAACAACCGCGATCTCTCCGGTTTCAACAAAGATTTTCTCTGCGTGAAGGGACGCTTCGGCTTCGATTTCACAAATCACCCGCAACGCCTCCGCGAACCGCTGGCGCGCCGCAATGGCCAGCTTGTGCCCGTCACGTGGGAAGACGCCATCGAGGAAATTGCGGCTCGGCTCGCCGACGCAAAGAAAAAGCACGGCGGCGCGGGAATCGGCGTCATCGGCTCGAACCGCACGACCAATGAAGAAAATTATTTGCTCGGCCGCGTGGCGCGTGTGTCCCTCGGCACAAATCACATTGACCACCATCGCACGGCCGATTACGCCGGCTTGATCTCCGCCGTGAGCGCCGCCCACAAGAAGCAAGCTCCGCGCTGCTTCGCGACGATGGCCGATCTCGAAACCGAGTGCGCATTCCTTCTGATCGGCGACGACCCGACCGAACAGAATCCGCTCGTCGCGTGGCAGATTCGAACTGCGATTCGCCTCAAGGGCGCGCGGCTCTACATCGTGAATTCCCGCTCGATCGAATTGACCCGCAAGGCCGCGCAATTCGTCCAGCTCGCGCCAGGAGGCGAATCCGCCGTCGCGCACTGGCTGGCAACGGGACAAGGCAATTTCGACGCTCCCGCCACGCAAGCCCTTGATTCGCTCAAGGCCGCGCTCTCCCGGGAAGCGAGCCTCACAATTCTTTTCGGCGTCGAGCTCACTGGCGCGGCGGTCGCGGATTTGGTCGCGTATGGCGCCGGCCGCGGAGGCGCAACGCGCTACATGGCGCTGGGCGATTACGCAAATTCGCGCGGCGCTTCCGATTTCGGCATTCTCCCCGACCGCCTCCCTGGCTACGCTCACGTTTCCGATTCCGCCGCGCGCGCTGCGTTCGGCAAACTCTGGAGCGCTGAGTTGCCGCAAGAACCCGGCATGACCGCGCCGCAAATAATCGAAGCCGCGTTCTCAGGCAAGTTGCCCGCGCTCTACGTGGTCGGCGCAAACCCGGTGAAGACGTTCGGCCGCGCGGGCGCCGAACGCCCGGCAGGCCTCGAACTGCTCGTCGTGCACGAATTGTTCCTGACGGAAACTGCGAAGCTGGCCGACGTCGTTCTGCCCGCTGCGGCTCTCTACGAAAAAGACGGCACCGTTACCAACACCGCCGGCGAAGTCCAGCTTGCGCGCAAGGCGAGCGAAGCCATGGGGCCGCGCACGGATTTCGACCTGCTGCGTATCCTCTCGCATCAATTGACGCGCAACGGCGCGGGCGCCGCGATCCATTTGCGCACGCCCGAGGCCGCGTTCGACGAAATTCGCCAATGCGTGTCCGGCTACGGCGTCTCGTGGGCGGGTTTGCTGGCAGGTTCGGCCGAGCCGGTGGCGACGACCGCGAGCCCGAACGGGCAGCCGCCCGCGGGTTTGATTTTTTCCGCGCACGACACGCTTTTCACCAGCGGCAGCATCAGCCGCTACTGCAACAAGATCAACGCGCTCGCCGAGGCGAAGGTGAAAGCATGACCGCGCTCGCAGCCGCTCATCCTCTTCTCGTTGTGTCGCTGGTGAAGATCATCGTCCTGCTGCTCCTCCTGATGACTGCCCTGGCCTACCTGACGTGGTTCGAGCGGAAAGTCGTCGCGCACATTCAATCGCGCTGGGGCCCTTACCGCGTTGGCCCGCACGGCTTGCTGCAACCGGTCGCCGACGGGCTGAAATTTCTTTTCAAGGAAGACGTCGTCCCCGCCGCAGCGGACAAGTTCGTATTTGTCCTCGCGCCGTTTCTTACGTTCTCGCTGGCGGTCTCGACCATCGCCCTGATCCCCTTCGGCCCGTCGGACATCACGATTTTCGGCCAGCGCACGCCGCTGCAAGTCGCAAACGTGAGCATCGGCCTTTTGTTTCTCTTTGCGCTGACTTCGATCGGCGTGTATGGCGTGGCGCTCGCGGGCTGGGCGTCGAACAGCAAGTATTCGCTGCTCGGTGCGCTGCGCAGCTCGGCGCAAATGGTGAGCTACGAGCTTTCTCTCACGCTCTCCGTCGTGGGCGTTTTGTTGATGGCGGGCACGCTCAATTTCCGCGAAATCATCGAAGCGCAGCGCGGCTTCGCCTGGGGAGTTCTCCCCAAGTGGAACCTGTTCGCTGCGCCCCTGCCGCAAGTGCTCGGTTTCGTCTGTTTTTTCACGGCGGCCATCGCGGAAACCAATCGCCTCCCATTTGATTTGCCCGAGGCGGAAGGCGAACTGGGCGCCGGTTTCCACACGGAGTATTCCAGCTTCAAATTCGCGATGTTTTTCATCGGCGAGTACGCGAGCATGGTGACGGTTTCCTGCCTTGCCGCAATCCTATTCTTCGGCGGATGGCTCTCGCCTTTCCCCGTCACGCACAACTGGTCATGGACGCAGTACATTCCCGCTGCGGGATTCATGATTGCGGGCATCGCGGTGATCGTTTACGGCGTGCGCTATAGCACGATTGTCGGGCGCTTCGTGCTCCCGGTCCTCGGCCTGGTTGTGGCGGGACTCGGAGCGCTGCTCACGCTGCCAGGAGCGATCGAAGTCGCGCAAGGCCCGTTTTGGTTTCTGTTCAAAGTTGTCGTGTTTCTGTTCATCTATGTTTGGGTGCGCGGCACGTTGCCGCGTTTCCGCTACGACCAACTGATGACGCTCGGCTGGAAAGTTCTGTTTCCGCTTGCGATCGTCAACGTCGTTCTGACGAGCTTGGCCGTGGCGGCGCGCCCGTAAGGATGTTTGACGAATGCACGTAGAGATGGTTCTTTTCTTCGTCCTGGCGGCGATGGCGATCGCCGGCGCCGTGAACTTAATCGTTCAGCGCCATCCCATCCACAGCGCCCTCTCGCTGATCGTGGTGATGGTCGCGCTGGCCGGAGAGTATTTGCTGCTGGGTTCCGAGTTCATCGCCGCGATTCAGATCATCGTGTACGCCGGGGCGATCATGGTGTTGTTCGTCTTCGTCATCATGTTGCTGAACGCGGGCGTCGAGGAACGCACGCACGCGAGCCGTATGGCCCAGTACGTCGGCCTGCCCGCCGCCGCGCTCCTGTTGGTCGAATTGGTCTGGTCGATTCGCCGCGGCGCCGCGGCTTTGCCGGTGGAAGTCAGCGGCGCGGTCTCGACGCGCCAGCTGGCGACGCTTTTGTTCCGCGACTTTGTGTTTCCGTTTGAATTGACGTCGGTGCTGATCCTGGTGGCGATTATTGGCGCGATTGTTCTGGCCAAACGCGAAACATAGCGGCGCGCGCGCGCCGCGGGAGGAGTGGTGGTCCCTGTTTCCTATTATCTGATGTTGAGCGCCGCGCTCTTCGGCCTCGGCGTGGTGGGTTTCGTCTTCAAGCGAAACATCATCACGCTGTTCATGTGCATTGAGCTGATGCTCAACGCCGTAAACCTGGCCTTCGTGGCGTTCAGCCGGATGCTCGGCCAGCTCGATGGACAGGTGTTCGTGTTTTTCGTGATCGTCGTCGCCGCCGCGGAGGCCGCGGTCGGCTTGGCCATCGTGATTCTGATCGCGCGCAATCGCAAGTCTCTGAACGTCGAACGCGTGGATTCGCTGAAGCTCTAATGCCCGTTTTCACTTATCTTTGGATTATCCCGCTCCTGCCGCTCCTGGGCGCCGGGCTCAACGGCGTTTTCGGCCGCCACTGGCCGCGCCGCGCGACCAACGTCGTGGCCATCGGCTCAACCGGTCTCGCTCTGCTCGCCACGCTCGAACTGGTGCGCGAATTTGTGCATTTCGGCGCGGATCAACTTTCCGGATCGCAAAGCTACTTCACCTGGATCGCCGCAGGGACCTTCCGCGCCGACTTCGCCCTGCGAGTGGACCAGCTCACGATTGTCATGTTGCTAGTCGTCACGCTCGTCGGCTGGCTGATTCACATCTATTCCATCGGCTACATGGCCGAAGACGCCGGCTACGTGCGTTTCTTCTCCTACATGAATCTGTTCATGTTTTTCATGCTGATCCTCGTCCTCGCCTCGAACTACCTGCTGATGTTCGTCGGGTGGGAGGGCGTTGGGCTGTCGAGCTATTTGCTGATCGGCTTCTTCTTCCGGAAACCCGCTGCCACGAACGCGGGCAACAAAGCGTTTTGGGTGAACCGCATCGGCGATTTCGGGTTCCTGATTGCGCTGTTTCTGATGTTCCGTACGTTCAGCTCGCTCGATTTCTCCACCGTGTTCTCGCAGGCCGCGAGCATGCCGCTGGAGCTCTCGGGGCACGGAGTCCTCACCGCGATCGCGCTGCTGCTCTTCGTCGGCGCGGTCGGCAAGTCGGCGCAATTGCCGCTCTACGTTTGGCTGCCGGACGCGATGGAGGGTCCCACTCCGGTCAGCGCGCTGATTCACGCCGCGACGATGGTCACCGCCGGCGTCTACATGGTCGCGCGTTCTCACGTGATTTTTTCGCTCGCGCCGGTGGCGATGACCGTCGTGGCCGTGATCGGCTTGCTCACGGCGTTTTTTGCGGCCACGATCGCCCTCGTCCAGAACGACATCAAGAAAGTCCTCGCGTATTCCACCATTTCGCAGCTCGGATACATGTTCCTCGGATGCGGAGTGGGCGCGTTCAGCGCGGGCATCTTTCACCTGATGACGCACTCATTTTTCAAGGGCCTGCTTTTCCTCGGCGCGGGCAGCGTGATTCACGCGATGAGCGGAGAGCAGGATTTGCGCAAGATGGGCGGCTTGCGCAAGAAGATTCCGTGGACGTACTGGACCATGCTCATGGCGACTCTCGCCATTGCGGGCGCGCCGGGTTTTTCCGGTTTCTTCAGCAAGGACGCAATCCTGAATTCCATCGGCGGGCCGAACGGTCTGTATCTCTGGCTGCTCGGCGTGCTCACCGCCGGATTGACCGCCTTTTACATGTTCCGCCTCTTCTTTCTCACTTTCCACGGCCAGCCCCGGTTTGACGAGCACAAAGTTCACGTTCACGAATCCCCGAAGAACATGCTTGTGCCTCTGGTCGTGCTTGCCGTTCTTTCGGTCGTCGGAGGCTTGTGGGCCGCGCCGGAGCTATTCGGCGGGGAAAATTATTTCTCGCGCTTTCTTTCCCCGGTGTTCTCGCCCGATCTCGGTTCTGCCGCCGGCTCTCCGAATGCGTTTTGGTTTGCCATTGGCCGGGCGGAAGCCGTTCTGAATCACCAACTGACGCTGGATTTCATGGCGATCACGACTGCCGTGGCGCTCGTCGGGTTCCTGATCTCCTGGTGGTTTTATTTGAGGAAGCCCGACGCCCCGAAGCGGCTGGCCGCTTCGCTCTCCGGCCCGTACCGCCTGCTTTCGGGTAAATATTTCGTGGATGAACTTTACGCGGCCGTCATCGTCCGCCCCCTCGTTTGGATTTCCACCAACCTGTTCTGGCATGTGGTGGACGAGGAAGCCATAGATGGCACCGTCAACGGCGTGGCCGAGGGCGCGCAGGAATCAGGCGGCGTCTTACGTCGAATTTATTCCGGCAACACGCGCAGTTATGCCGGTTGGGTCGTGCTGGGCGCGGTCGTGCTTATAACTTTTCTCATATGGATGGCTCGCTGACGTGGAACATCCACTCCTTCTCACCGTGCTGACGTTCCTGCCGCTCGCGGGCGTGCTGGCGATCTTGCTTCTCGCGCCGGAAGACCACGAATGGATCCGCCGGCTCGCATTCGTCACCGCCGTTGCGGAGTTTCTATTCTCCCTGCTGCTCGCGATTGCGTTCGATGCAAAAGCCCCTGACTATCAGTTTCAGGAGCTCCACCACTGGATTTCCTCTCCTCCCATTTACTATCACCTCGGCCTGGACGGCATCAGCCTGTTTCTCGTCTTGCTGACGACGTTTCTCACGCCGCTTGCGATGCTTGCGTCGTGGCGCTCCATCAACGAGCACGTGAAGGGTTTCTTCATCGCGCTTCTCGTTCTCGAGACCGGCGTCATCGGCGTCTTCGTGTCTCTCGATCTCTTCCTCTTCTTCGTCTTCTGGGAAGTGATGCTCATCCCGATGTATCTCCTGATCGGCATCTGGGGACACGAGCGGCGAATCTACGCAGCGACGAAATTCATTCTGTACACCATGTTTGGCTCGATCCTCATGCTCGTTGCCATCGTCTGGCTGTTCGAGCTGACCGGCTCCTTCGACCTGCTGCAAATCGAGAACCTGCTCGTCAGCGGGCGGATTGCGTTGTCCGGCCGCACCGAAATGCTGCTTTTCGGCGCGTTTTTTCTGGCCTTCGCGATTAAAGTGCCTCTGTTCCCGTTTCATACTTGGCTTCCCGACGCGCACACCGAAGCGCCCACGGCCGGCTCCGTCATCCTGGCCGGAGTTCTGCTGAAACTCGGCACCTACGGCATGCTGCGCTTCTGTCTCCCGCTCTTCCCGGAAGCCTCGCATCGTTTCGCGCCCGAGATCGCCGTGCTCGCGATCATCGGCATCATCTACGGGGCGCTTGTCGCCATGGTGCAGACCGATTTGAAGCGCCTCGTCGCCTACTCTTCCGTCAGCCACATGGGCTTCATCGTCCTCGGAATCTTTTCGTTTCAACCGACGGCCATCGATGGCGCCGTCTACCAGATGCTGAATCACGGCGTCTCCACCGGCGCCCTCTTTCTCGTCGTCGGCATGCTCTACGAGCGCCGCCACACGTTCCTCATTCGCGAGTACGGCGGCCTCGCCACGCCGATGCCGGTTCTCGCGGCGCTTTATCTTTTCGTGTGCCTCTCCTCGATGGGGTTGCCGATGCTCAATGGCTTCGTCGGCGAGTTCCTGATTCTCTCCGGAACGTTCACGCAGCACGCGGCCTGGGCCACATGGGCTGCGCTCGGCATTATCTTTTCGGCGGTCTATCTCCTGTGGTCGTATCAGCGCGTTTTCTTCGGCGAGGTCACGCAGGACCGCAATCGCACTCTCCCCGACGCATCCATTCGTGAGCGCTCGATTCTGTTCGTCATGGCCGCCGTAATTCTCTGGATGGGCATCGGCTCGACGACATTCACCAAGCGCATGGAGACTTCGACGGCTAACGTTCTCCAACTGATGGAGCGCCCCACGCCTACGTACGATTCGGGCGCGCGGCCCGCCGCTCCTGCGGCGATTCACGGCGCACAGATAAATTCGAACCAGACGCTGCCTGCGCCATTCCCTGGGGCCCAGATCAAGCAAGCGGTGCGGAGGGCCGGCGATTAAATGTTTCCACCTCACGCAGATATGGCTCGGCTCGCACCGGAGATCGTGCTCACGGTCTTCGGAATCCTGGCGATGGTCCTGGCGCCGTTCGCCGGCACGTCGCGTAAGGACGGCCGCAGTTCGGGCGGCTGGCTCGTCGGCGTTTCCGTCATCGGGGCCGCGCTTGCGATTCTCGCGACGATTTACCCCGCGCGCGATCCGGGCGATGCCTTCTCAGGACTGCTGCGTGTGGATGATTTCAGCCTCTTCGTGCACTGGATTGTTCTGGGCGCCGTGCTGCTGGTCCTGCTTGGATCGGCAAGCTACCTGAGCCGCGAAGATCTCCCGCCCGGCGAGTTCTGCGCCCTCGTACTTTTCGCCGCAGTGGGCATGTGCGTGATGGCGAGCGGCGAGGAATTGGTCACTGTTTTCGTCGGCCTCGAAATCAGCTCCATCTCGAGCTATATCCTCGTCAGCTATCGCCGCGATTCCCCGCTTGCGGACGAAGCGGCGATGAAATATTTCCTGCTTGGCTCCTTCGCGACGGCGTTTTTCCTCTACGGCGTCGCCCTCGTGTACGGCGCAACCGGCACGACGCATCTCGATCGCATCACTTCCAACGCCGCGATCGCCGCGTCGCATTTTCTTCCCCTCGGCCTCGGACTGATTCTCGTCGGCCTCGGCTTCAAAGTTGCCGCTGCCCCGTTCCAGATTTGGACGCCCGACGTCTATCAAGGCGCGCCGACCCCAGTCACGGCCCTGATCTCGACGGGGCCCAAAGCCGCCACCTTCGCGGTTCTGCTGCGAATCGTCGGCACGACCCGACCCGCTTCCGGCGTTTGGTTTTGGGCTCTGTGGGGCATGGCCGTGCTCTCCATGTTTGCGGGGAATCTTGCGGCGCTCTTGCAATCGAACGTCAAGCGCATGCTCGCTTACAGTTCCATCGCTCACGCTGGCTACATTCTCGTCGCGGTGGCTGCGGCCGCTTCGGCTTCGCCCGATGCGATTCCAGGCTGCATTGCCGCCGCGGTTTTCTATCTTGCGGCCTACGCGTTGATGAAACTCGGAGCCTTCCTCCTGATCGCGCAGCTTTCCGGCCCCGGCGAACGAAGGCAGGAAATCGATGATTTCGCCGGGGTGGGCAGCCGGCAGCCCGTTGCGGCGGCATGCCTGTCGGTCTTCCTGCTCTCGCTGCTTGGGCTTCCCGCCACGGCAGGCTTTCTAGCAAAATTCTACGTGTTTGGTGCCGGGCTTTCCTCGCACCTCTTCTGGCTCGTCGTGCTGCTCGCGATCAACAGCGTCATCGCGGCCTACTACTATCTGCGGCTGATCGTCGTCATGTACATGCGCGAGCCCAAGCAGGAATGGCCGCTCACGCGCATCGCCTATGCGTCGAGCTTCGCCTTGCTGCTCGCGGCGGCGGGCACGATTTATCTCGGACTGTTCCCGGGCCGCGTAATCGATTTCGCGATGCGCGCCGCCGAATCCCTCCGCTGACCGCGCCGCGCGCAATCGTCACCTCGTCATCCGGGCCATCCCTCTCCCCGCAAAAATAAAACCGGCCTGAGACCCCATTCGGAGCCTCAGGCCGGCCGGAACTTCATTCGCAGCGGATGAACCGCCGTGCTTACTTCACTTTAAGGAAGATGATGGCGAACGTGTAGAGCGCCATCGATTCGATCAGCACCAGCGCCAAAATCAGCATGTTCTGGATTACCCCGGCCGCGCCGGGGTTCCGCGCGATTCCCTCCGAAGCGGCTGCGGATGCCTTGGCCTGCGCAAAGCCGCAAAATGCGGAGGCGATCGCCATCGCAAAACCGGAAGTGATGGCAACCCAGTTCGTCGGTTCGGGCGTGGCGCCCGCCGCGCCGGACTGTGCAAAAGCCGCCGGCGCGAGCACAAGAATTCCAACAATCGCGAGCAAAAGCGTAGCGTACTTCTTCATTCTGTTCTCCTTCGCTAAGAATTGTCCGGCCGGAGGTGGCTCCCGGCATCCTCGTGCAGCCGGGATCACACGGCGCGGCTTATCAAGCCGGTATCAATGCCCTTCGCCAACCGCTCCGCTTAGATAAATGACGGGAAGAATCGTGAACACGAACGCCTGCACGAACGCGACGAAAATATGCAGGGCGATAAAAAGCACCGGGGCCAGCAGCGGCACCGGGGCCAAAATGTATCCGACCGGATTCGCGTGCCCGGCGAAGAGAAAAAGCGTCAGACTCAGTCCAAGAAAGATCACATAGAGCATCTCGCTCACCATCATGTTCACCCAGAGACGCACGGTGAGCGAAAGCAGCCGCGCCATGTGGCTGAAAAACTCCACGATCGCCATGAGCGGCGAGAGAAATATGTTTGGACCCAGGAAGTGCTTCCCGTAGTGCAGCGGGCCAAGTGTGCGCAGTCCGCACCAGTTGTAGTAGACAAACACCACGATCGCGCAGCCAAGCGGAACGGAAACTTGTGCAGTCGGAGAAGTCAGTCCGGGAACGAGACTGATCAAATTGCAGAAAAGCACGAAGAGGCCGATACTGCCGATCATTGGCACGTAGCGCGCGCCGCTGTGCCCCATGTTGCTTTCCAGCAAGTCGCTGACCCCGAGGGACATGTTGTTGTGCAGCAGCGTCTCCATGCATTGCTGCGTCGCGCCAGGATTATCGACGGAGAGCCGCGCTTTCAGCCAAAGAAAAAACACGATCGAAAGCAAGAATACGAGAAATTCCATCGCGATGTGAGTCGGAATCGGATACTCGGAGTTCTCAGGATGGATATGCAGGGCTGCCAGCAGCGCAAGCGCGGGCTTGCCCAGCAGCCAATTCACAATTTTGGTGATTCCCAGGATCTGCTCTTCCATGCGCCTTCCGTCGATTCAGGCGTGTCGCGCTCCGCGACCAGCCCTACGAATCCCCTCCGGCAATCTGCCGCGCCCCTGACCTCAGCAGTTCGTACAGGAGAGCCAAAACGACGGCTGCAGCCGATGCGAACAAGCCCGCAAGCACGGCAACGGCGGGAAATTTCGTGCGGGTCAGAATAACATAGAGCACTCCGAGCAACAACGCGAAGCGCCCGAAGAACTTCAGATGCGCCGCGAGGGGCACGCGCACTTTTTCCGCGCCCGCCTGCGCGGTTGCCGCGCGGCCAAACCCCTGAACGCTGCCTTTCAGCCAGCGAAAATTCAGCCAGGAAAAACACGCGCCGAGCGCGAAGCCGGCTCCCTGCTCCCAACCCCAGCGCCACGCTGCGAGAAATGTTCCCACTGCGCCGAGCGCGAGCGTCAGCCACTCCACTCGCCGCAGAATCGCGCCGCTCGCGGCCTCACCCGTCATCGCGCTGCCGCTTCCCGGTCAGACGCCGCAGAATTTCGTACATACCGCCCGCAAATCCCGCGATCCCAAGCAGCAGCGCAAGCCACGGTGAAGAATGCAGCCGCCGATCGAGCAAGTATCCCGCGCCCGCGCCAATCACGGTCGCTCCGACCAGCATGATCGGCAAATCCAGCACGTTGGCGAGCTGGCGGGCAAACCCCGCCGCTCCCTTCCCCGAAGGGCCGCCCGCGTCCGGATTCGGCGTGTTAGAAGCCACCGATGAAGCTAAGGAGCGGTTTAACCGAATACTCGGCAAGATCCACGAACGGCTGAGGATAGACCCCCGCGACGACCGTTACGAAACACATCACGGTCAACGCAACCGTTTGTCCGCTCGTGATCGCCGGCCGCGATGTGTCTGAAGATTCGCGCATCCACGCGTGCACGACGATCCGGAAATAATAGTAGAGCGCCGGCACGATATAGAGCGCTCCGAACACAGCCAGCACGTAATGCTTCGTCTCAATCAGTGCCAGGAAAATGAAATACTTCCCGATGAAACCCGCCAGCGGCGGAATTCCCGCAAGCGACAGCATGAAGATCAGCAACAGCACCGCGGCCGTCGGACTCCGCCGGCTCAGGCCGTTGAGGTCGTCCAATTCGTCGCCCGCCAGCCCCTGCCGCTTCAGCACGATCAAGATTGCGAACGCGCCCGTGGTCATGAACGCGTAAGCCAGCAGGTAAAACGAAATCCCCTCCAGGCCCGTCTCGTTCCCTGCCACAAGTCCCAGCAATAGGTAACCAACGTGCGCGATGGAAGAGTAAGCGAGAAGCCGCTTCACATTGGTCTGCGTGATGGCCGCGAAATTGCCCACCGTCAGCGAAGCAACCGCGACCCCGATCAGGATCATTTCCCAATTCACTCGTACGGGCCAAAACACGGTGAGAAACAGCCGCAACAGCAGCGCGAAGCTCGCCGTCATCGATGCGACGCTCACGTACGCCGTAATCGTCGTCGGCGCGCCTTCGTACACATCGGGCGCCCACTGGTGAAACGGCACTGCGGCGACTTTGAAGAACAGGCCCGCCGCGACGGTCATCAGCGCCAGCATCACCAGCAGATCATTTGGTTCCCGGCGAGCCACGGCAGCGGCAATGAGCCACAGACTCGTTCGCGGAACCGGGACGTTATACCCGAAAATCGCTTCGACGTTCAGCACGGCCGAGATCCCGTACAGAATCGAAAATCCGTATGCCAAAATCCCCGAACTGAACGCGCCAAGCAGCAGGTATTTGACCGCGCTTTCATTCGACCTTCGGTCTCGCCGCAAAAAGCCCACAAGCACGTAAAAGCTGATCGCCATCGTCTCCAGGCCGAGGAATTGCACCACCAGATCGAACCCGGATGCCATGAACATCATCCCGACTGTGGCGAACAAAAGCAGTGCGTAATACTCGCCGTGATTTTCCTTCTCGATCGTGAGGTAGCGCACCGATAGCAGCACAATGAGCGCCGTCGCCGCCAGAAACAGCATTCCGAAGAAAATGAAAAATGGGTCCACCAAAATCGAGTCGTTGAATCCCCCGGAGGCTTCCGGCGGCAAATCGCGCAGGCGCCACAGCGAATATCCGCTGAACCCCACGCCCAGCATCGCCATGACCGCGTTCCAATACTTGTATCGGTCCTCGAGCAGAAAATCGGTCAGCAGAATCCCCATCCCGAACAGCAGGAGCTGCACTTCGGGCAGCACCAATGCGAAATCAGCCGGCAGGTGGAGAAATGACAGCAGGTGCTGAAGGAATTGTAAGACAGTCTCCATGAGCCTCGCTCAGGGCTTTCCTGCGTGTTTGTCGGCCAGCGCCGCGGTGAGCGTCGGCCCGCTCTTTGCCATATCTGCAACCGCTCGCACTTGTTCCGCTTTGTAGTAGCCGGGATTCACCTGTTGCACGATTTCCTGCACCGGCCGCTCCAGCACGTTGAAGAGCGGCTTGGGATAGATGCCGATCCAGAATGCCAGCACGATCAGCGGCACCAGCGTCGCGTACTCGCGCAGATTCAGGTCCGCCAAATGCTCGTTGGCCGTGTTTGTCACCGAGCCGAACATCACGCGCTGGTAGAGCCACAACAAATAGGCTGCTCCGAGGACAATGCCCAAGACAGCCCACGCGGCCCACCGGAAACTCACGTCGAACACCCCGCGGAGAATCGTGAACTCCCCGATAAATCCATTCAGCAACGGCAAGCCGAGCGAACTCAGCGTGATGATCATGTAGACCGCGGCGAAATTCGGCATCGGCGTTGCGAGCCCGCCGAAATCCGAAATCAGGCGCGTGTGCCGCCGCTCGTAGAGAATGCCGACGATCAAGAAGAGCGCCCCCGTGGAAATCCCGTGATTGATCTGCTGGATCACGCTACCCGTCAGCCCGTGCGGCGTCAGCGCGAAAATGCCCAGCGTGCAAAAGCCCAAGTGGCTCACGGAGCTGTATGCAATGAGCCTCTTCATGTCCTTCTGCATCATGCAGACCAGCGCGCCGTAAATGATCCCGATGATCGAGATCGCGATCATGATCGAGATGATCCGGTGCCGCGCCGCGGCATCCGTGGGCAGGAGCGGCAACGAGAACCGGATGAAGCCGTACGTCCCCATTTTCAGCAGGACGCCCGCAAGGATCACGGAGCCAGCAGTCGGAGCCTCGGTATGCGCGTCCGGCAGCCACGTGTGAAACGGAAACATCGGCACCTTGATCGCAAACGCGAAAAAGAATCCCCAGAAGAGCCACTGCTGCGCCACCGTCGAAAGGTGCATTTGCGGTATCGCGGTGAGGAGCGTCGGGATGTCAAACGTGGGGATGTTCCCGGGAATCGAGGCGTACTTGAAATACAAGCCCAGGATCGCCAGCAGCATCAGCACCGATCCCGCCAGCGTGTACAGGAAAAATTTGATCGCGGCGTAGAGCCGGCGGTCGCTTCCCCAGACGCCGATCAGGAAATACATCGGCACCAGCATGACTTCCCAGAACACGTAGAACAGGAAGAAGTCCAGCGACATGAAAACGCCGACCATCCCCGTCTGCAACAACAGGAAGAGAATGTAGTATTCCTTCCTGCGCAGCTTGATCGCGCTCCAGGAGGACAGGATCGAAATCGCGCCCAGCAGCGTCGTCAGCATCACGAGCAGCAGCGATATCCCGTCGATTCCCAGCGTGTAGTGAGCGCCGAGCGAAGGAATCCAGTCGTAGCTTTCCGAGAACTGGAAGCGCGGCGCGTCCGGCGCCAGGCTGAACTTCCAGACCAGCGGCAGCGAAACCACGAAGCCCAGGATTCCGAAAATATTGCCGATCACGCGGTGCAGATTCTCGCTCTGCCGGGGCACGGCCAGGAGGAGAATCGACCCGGCGAGCGGCGTGAAGAGCACGACGCTCAAGATGTGGTCGTAGTAGAAGTCCATCTCACCGCCTCGCTTCTAATGCCGCAGGCTCGCCAGCGTATAGCCCGCAGCGTGCAAATAAAACCCAAGGAACAGCAACACGCCAAGCACAATGAATCCCGCATAACTCGACACGCGCCCCGTCTGCAGCCAGCGCACCGGTATGCTCAGCACGCGCGCGACGTTCGCCACGAGATTGACGCTTCCATCGATAATCCACTTGTCCCAATAGATCGAAATCACCGAAGTGACGCGCGTCACCCAGCCGACCCCGTCCACGCCAAGCCCGTCGATGAACGTTCGGTCAAACGCGCCCAGCGTCAGCCCAAGGTCCTTCGCGCGATTCACGAACATCGCGTCGTAAATTTGATCGACGTAATACTTGTTGAAGACAAGCCGGTACATCCAGCCAAATCCCGCCGCGATCTTTTCCGGCAGCTCCGTCCGCTTGATGTAAAGGAACCACGCGAGCCCGATCCCCGCGAGCGCCACGGCCACCGATGCAATCATCAGCAGCGCCTCGGGCGTTTCGCCGGCCGCGCCATTCGGAACGGCCGTATAGACCTCTACAGCGCGCGGGTGAATCACCGGCTCCAGAAAGTTCTCGAATCGCCCGCCGATTCCGATCCAGCCACCCACGACCGAAAGCAACGCAAGAATGACGAGCGGCACGGTCATGCTCGCGGGCGATTCGTGGATGTGGTGCTCGATCTCGGGCGGCACACGCGAGGTCCCTTTGAAGGTCAGGAACAGCAGCCGGAACATATAGAACGCCGTCATCCCCGCCGTGAGCCAGCCGATGAGCCACAACGTGTGGTTCGTGCGAAACGCCTGCGCCAGAATCTGATCTTTGCTGAAAAAGCCCGCCAGCGGCGGAATCCCCGCGATCGCGAGCGTCCCCGCGGCCATCGTGAGATAGGTCGTGCGAATCTTTCCCGAGAGCGCGCCCATCTTCTGCATGTCCTGTTCGCCGCCGATCGCGTGGATGACGCTGCCCGCCCCGAGGAAAAGCAAGCCCTTGAAGAACGCGTGCGTCATCAAATGGAAAATGCCCGCGCTGAACGCGCCCACGCCGCACGCCAGAAACATGTACCCCAATTGCGAAATCGTCGAATACGCCAGCACTTTCTTGATGTCGTTCTGCAGCACGCCCATCGTCGCCGCATAAAGCGCCGTGACCACGCCCACCACGGCGACCACTTCCAGCGCGCGCGGCGCCATCGCGAAGATCGCGTTGGTCCGCACCACCATGTACACGCCCGCGGTCACCATCGTTGCCGCGTGGATCAGCGCGCTCACCGGCGTCGGGCCTTCCATCGCGTCCGGCAACCAGACGTACAGCGGAATCTGCGCCGATTTCCCTGTCGCTCCGACGAAGAGCAGCAGCGCGATCGTCGTCAGCGCCGCGTCGCCCAAGGCGAAATGGCCCGCGAGGATTGCGCCGCGGAACTCGCTGAAATTCAGCGTGCCCAGCGTGCCCACGAGCAGAAAGATGCCGAGCAGAAATCCGGCGTCCCCGATGCGGTTTACAATGAAGGCCTTATTCCCCGCGTCCGTCGCCGATTTCTTCAGGAAGTAAAACCCGATCAGCAGGTAACTGCACAACCCGACGCCCTCCCAGCCGACGAACATCAGCAGGATGTTGTTCGCGAGGACCAGCGTCAGCATCGAGAACATGAACAGGTTGAGGTAGCCGAAGAAGCGGTAGTAACCGCCCTCGTGCCCCATGTATCCGATCGAGTACACGTGAATCAGGAAGCCGACGCCGGTCACGACTCCGACCATGACCGCCGTCAGCGGATCGAAGAGGAACCCCCACTGCGCGTTGAAATTCACCAAGTGGCCGGACGTCGTGTGCATCGCCCCGGCGGGAATCCAATTGAACAGCGTGAACTCGACCACGCGCTGCCCTACCGGCCGCGCAATCAATTGGATAATTGCGCCGAAGCCGTAAACCATCGAGAGAAACACGCTGCCGACGCAGAAAACGCTCACCGCGGCATTCGAGAGTTTCCGCCCGAACAGCAGCATCACCGCCGACGCCGCCAGCGGCAACAGCGGCACCAGCCAGATGTGCGCCAGAAAATATTCGCTCGGTCTCACGCGGCCCGCCCTACCATTTCAGCAAATCCATTTCGTCCGCCAGCACGGTCTCCCGGTTGCGGAAAAACGCGATGATGATTCCCAGCCCCACGGCCGCTTCCGCTGCGGCGTCCGTGATGATGAAGATCGCGAATACTTGCCCTTCCACCGAACCCGCCAGCCGCGCGAACGCCACCAGATTGATGTTCACCGCATTCAAAATCAGCTCGATGGACATCAGGATGATGATGACGTTTCGGCGCGTCACCACTCCGATGACGCCGATCAGAAACAGCGCCAAGCTCAGAAATAGATAATGTCCCGTTCCGATCAATGTATCTTCCCTTTCAGGTTCTGCGCTTCGCCATCACCACCGCGCCCACCATCGCCACCAGCAACAGCACCGATGCGATCTCCAGCGGCAGCAAGTAACCGGTAAAAAGAACTCGTCCGACCAACTCCGTGTTCGGATCGAGCACGCTCGCGGGAGGCGCGGTGGAGGAATCGGGCAGCCCCGATCGGCCGATGGAAATCGCCGCCGTGGCCTCCGCTCCCAGCGCCAGGGCCAGCAGCAGCCCCAGCCACCACTGGCGCCGGAACTGCAATTGGTGCAGCGCGACGTCGAGATTCACGAGCATGATGACGAATATGAACAGCACCATGATCCCGCCCACGTACAGAATGATCTGCACGATGAACAGGAATTCCGCGTGCAACTGCAAAAAGATTCCCGCCGTCGCCAGCAGCGCCGTGATCAGGAAAATCGCGCTGTGCACCGCGTTCCGCCGCGTCACCACGAGAATCGCGGACACAATCGCGATCCCGGCGAAGAAATCGAAAACTATGCGATCAAGCATCACGGCCCGAACCCCAGAACTCTCCCACGATGGCCTCGCCCTTTTCCTTGCTCTCGCCTGTTCTCGCCAGCGCCGCCGCGATCGCGACGGTTATCAGGTTCATCAAAATCAACGACAGACCGCGCGGCCAGCCCCATTGCCTATGCAGCGCCAGGCCCAATCCGATGGCCATCACGTTCACAATCGAAATCGGAATCAGAAATTGCCAGCCCAGGCGCATCAATTGATCGAAACGGTAGCGCGGAAACGTGAATCGGAGCCACAAGAACAAATAAATGTAGAGGAAAACTTTCAGCAAGAACCAGAAGCCGCCATGCAGCGCGCCCTTCCACGAAGCGATGAGGCTCCCCGCCGCGCCGATTCCGAGGAAGTGCGTCGCCACGAGCGGCCCGGCAAGCACAACCGCGAGCGCGACGAACATACCCGCCACCGCCACCATCACCAGCTTCTGAATCAGCACGGGTTGCTTCGGCGCACGGTACAGTGAATACCCCGCCAGGCTCAGCATCAGGACGGGCGGCAGCCAATCGAGAAAATCGAACGCGTGCGTCTCGGCGAACGGCCGCAGCCATCCTCCCAGAAACAGCGTCGTCGCGATCGATGCCACGACGACCATGTTCGTGTACTCGGCGAGAAAGTAGAGCGCCCAGCGAAAGCCGCTGTATTCGGTCATGTAGCCCGCGACCAATTCCGATTCCGCTTCGGGCAAATCGAACGGCGCGCGGTTGGTTTCCGCAATCGACGCGATGAGATAAATGAAAAATCCCACGGGCGCGGCGATGATGAGCCACACGCCGTATGCATCCTGAATCTTCACGATGCCCTGCGTCGAGAGCGTCCCCGCCAGCAGCAGCGCTCCGACGATGGCCATGCCCGCGGCTGTTTCGTAGCTCACAAGTTGCGCCGCGCTGCGCAGCGCGCCGAGCAGCGAATAGTGGCTGTTGGACGCCCATCCGCCGAGCACGATTCCGAAAATTCCCATCGAGCCGATGCCGACCACAAAAAGCAGGCCGATGTTCAGATCGGCGATCTGGAAACCCGGCCCGAACGCCAGCGCCGCCATCGCCAGCATCGCCGCCGTCATGGAGAGCACCGGCGCGAGCCAGAAAACCAGCCGGTCGGCATTCTCGGGAACGATGTCTTCTTTGAGGAGCAGTTTGACCGCGTCCGCGATCGGCTGCAGCAATCCGTGCGGCCCGACGCGCATCGGCCCGAGCCGCACTTGCATGTGCGCCATGACCTTTCGTTCGAGCAGCGTCATGTAGCCCGCGATCAGCGGCAGCACGGCCACGATCGCCACCGCAAAAATCAGCGGCAGCAGGAACGGCTTCAAATCTGCGAGGCTCGTCTGCAACATTTGCGTCATGGCCTAGCGGTCCACTTCCCCCAGCACGATATCCAGCGTCCCGATGATCGCAACCACGTCTGCGACCAAATGCCCGCGCACCATCTTGTCGAACGCTTCCAGATTGATCAGCGACGGCGGGCGGATTCGCACCCGGTACGGTTGCGTCGTTCCGTCGCTCACGATGTAGTACCCCAGCTCGCCCTTCGGCGCTTCAATCGAGTGATAGACCTCGCCCGGCGGCGGCTTCAGCACCTTGCCGATTCTCGCCATGATGGGCCCGGCCGGAATTTTCTCTACGGCCTGTAGACAAATCCTGCGCGACTGCCGCATCTCCTCGAGCCGCACCATGTACCGGTCGAACGTGTCGCCGTTTTCGCCGGTCGGAATCTCGAATTCGTAGTCGCTGTAGGCCGCGTAGGGCATCGCTTTGCGGATGTCCCATTTCACGCCGCTGCCGCGCAGCACGGGCCCGGTCGCGCCGTAATCGATCGCGTCTTTCGCGCTGAGCACGCCGATTCCTTTTGTGCGCGCGAGCCAGATGCGGTTGCTGGTGAGCAGCGCTTCATAATCGTCCACGCGCTTGTCGAACGGCTCGCAGAATCGCGCCACATCCTTCTCGAACCCGTCGTACGTCTCGTACTGCAGGCCGCCGATGCGGAACGCGTGCGTCGTGAGGCGGGCGCCGCAGTAGTGCTCAAAAATTTTCAGGATCTCTTCGCGCTCGCGAAAACAATAAAAAAGCGGCGTCAGCGCCCCGATGTCCAGCGCGTGCGTCCCCAGCCAGATCAAGTGGCTCGCGATGCGCTGCAACTCGGTCAGAATCGTGCGCACCACGCGCGCGCGCGGCGGCGCCTCCGCCGCCAGCAATTTTTCCACCGCTTCGCAATAGCCGAGGCCGTTCGATACCGCCGCCACATAGTCCATGCGGTCCACGTACGGCGCGAACTGCTGGTATGTCCGGTGCTCGGCGATTTTTTCGACGCCCCGGTGCAAGTAGCCGATCACGCATTCCGAGCCCACGACCTTCTCGCCGTCCAGGCGCAGCTTCACGCGCAGCACGCCGTGCGTCGAAGGATGCTGCGGCCCCATATTGAGTATGATTTCGTCGGCGCCGAGAACGGTCGTCTCGACGTTGGATGCGGCAGGGATGCGCGGGTCCGCCAAAGTCTATTGTCCGCTTTCGATGCCCAGGTTTTCCCGCACCCAGGCGGTGTCCTGCGTCAAGATGTCGTAATCCTTCCGCAACGGGTAGCCCTGCCACTCTTCCGGCAGCAGCAACCGCTTCAGATCGGGATGCCCCTCAAAAATGATCCCGAACATGTCGTACACTTCGCGCTCGAGCCAGTTCGCCGTGGACCAGATTCCCGTCACGGAGGGCACCGGCTCTTCCGCCGTGGCCTGCACTTTCAAGCGCAGCCGCCGATTTTTCTTGAACGAATACAAATTCAAGACAATGTCGAATCGCTTCTCGCGGCGCGGCCAATCGACGGCGGTCAAATCGACCAAGTAGTCGAACTCTTCGTCGTCCCGGCTGAAGCGCGCAATTTGCGTTAGCTTCTGCCGTGCCACGACGAGAATCGCCTGGTTGCGATCCGTCCACGTTTCGAGAATTGCGTCGCCGAACCGCGATTTGTAGCGCTTGGTCAGTTCGTTGTCGAGCGGGGTTGGCTTCGGTCCCGCCGGCGCCGCGGGACGCGCAGGCGGAGCCGCCGCGGCCGCCTTCGGAGGCGTCGCACCCGCAGCCGCGGGCGGTGCCGGGGCCGCGGGTTTTTCGCCCGGGGGCGCTGCAGACGGCTGCTTGTCTTCTGAGTCGTTGGCCATGGAGTCGGGCTGCTTCGGGTTAGGTCAACCCGCGCAGCCCTTTGCATTCAAGCCTGCTCGCACAGGCAAACCCAAACCGTAATTTCTAACACAGGCGAAAATTCACCGTCAACCGCTTCCCTCCCGGCAATGGGAGGACCGAATCCCGCGGTGCAAGAATTCCAAAGGCGCGGGAAACACGGCAGCATCCTGGCGCCAGATGCTTTGAATTCCCGCGCTGGAAACCCGCGCCCGGCGGAAGCCGGGCCGCTAGACCCACTCGAGAGCGCCTTTGCGGTAAAGCCAGACGTAGCCGACGATCAGGATCCCGAGAAAAATGAACATGCTGCCAAGCGCAAACAGCGGCGGGAGCCGGAAGCCCTCCACGTGCGTTGAGTAGAGCACGGCCCAGGGAAAAAGAAAAATCGTCTCCACGTCGAAGATCACAAACAGAATCGCGATGATGTAAAAGCGCACGGAATAGCGCCCGCGCGCGTCGCCTTCGGCGGGCACGCCGCACTCGTACGGCTTCAGCTTCGCGCCGACCGCCGTCGAATCGGGTCGGATCAGCTTGAAGAGGGCCAGCGCGACGACCGGAAACGCGACGACCATCGCCGCAAAAATGAAGATCGGAATGTATTGCCTCGGCATTTTCCTTCCAGCTCGCGCGCCATCCTAACACATTCGCCGCGCGGGTCAATGTCGCCGCTATTTGTCGAACATCAGTTCGCGGGCGCGCTCGGCGGCCTTCACGACCGCCTTGATCAAGGTCACGCGGACTTTGCCGTCTTCCAGCTCCATCAAGCCGTCAATCGTGCAGCCAGCCGGAGTCGTGACGCCATCCTTCAACAGCGCGGGATGATCGCCCGTCACGAGCACCATCTGCGCCGCGCCCGCCATCGTTTGCGCCGCAAGCAGCGTCGCGGTTTCACGCGAAAGGCCAGTCTTCACGCCGGCTTCCGCGAGGGATTCGAGAATCACGTAGATAAACGCCGGGCCGCTGGCCGAGAGCGCCGTGACCGCGTCCATCAGCTTTTCGTCCACCACAGCCACTTTTCCGACCGACTCGAACAGCTCGCGCGCGACGTCGAGGTCCGCTTCCGTCGCGTGCTTCCCTTTCGCGAGGCCCGTCATGCCGCAGCCGATCGCGCAGGGTGTGTTTGGCATGGCGCGAATCACGGGGACGTTCGCGGGCAATTTCTGTTCGAGCAGCGAGATTGGTACCGACGCCGCCACCGAAATCACGAGCGTCTTCGGGCCGAGTTCGCCGTGAATCTCCTGCGCCACTTCCGTCACCAGCAGCGGTTTCACCCCGATGAGCACGATGTCCGCGCCGTGCGCGGCGGCGCGATTGTCGGTGGAGACGACGATGCCGAGCGCCTTGGACAGTTCCTTCGCGCGCTCGGGATGTTTCACCGTGGCGCGAGCGTGCTTCGGCGAGACGAGTTTCTTCTCAAGGAACGCCCGCAGAAGGATTCCGCCGATCTTTCCCGCTCCCAGGATCGCTACGCGTTTGTCTTTCAGTTTGCTGCTCATTTGGCCTTCCAGCGACAAAACGTCGCATCGCTCACGACTACTCGCCGGCGGAGTTCCTTCGCTGGAACTCCCGCCTCAGCTTCCTTCAGCACCGCAACGAACTGCTCTTCACTTCTAAGAGGTCCCCGGGGCAAAACCGTTTCCAAAGTAAAGCTTAAATATGAGCGCAGCGAGCAGGAAGAAGATCACGAGAGCCCCCAAAAACATGAGAAGTAGAACGGGTGCGCTCAGCAATATGCGTCTGAGCCTGCGGCGAGAGGCAATCTTGGTTGAGTCTCGGGCGGACTCGACCGCACGCGGCTCTTCCGGCACGCGATTGTCGTTCGATTTGCCGCTCATAGGGCACCCATTGTTGTTGAAGCGCGCCCGCGCGTCAACCTGTAGCGCACGCCCGCCGAGCCGCGCCAGCTCTGCCTTTTCGCGGTAGGGGCGGAGCTTGTCTCCGCCCGTTCCGCCTCTTCTCTGCGTTTGCCGCGTGGTGAGCGGCGGATCGGTGGCTGCGAGCACGGAACTGGAGTCGCGCACGAAGCGATTTTGCAAGTGATTGACGGCACAGCTTTTATGCAAGGCTGGCGGCAAAATCTCAAGTAACACTTTAGATTTTGAACTTGCAGGGCTACATATACCCCCGGGTTGTTTTGCGTAAGTGCGGCAAATAAGGGACTTACAGCAAAAGAGTGCGCATGAGTATGAAAACAAAGGGACTTGAAAGTGCGTGTTTTCAATGAGATGCGCACTCTTTTGCATGAGTGTGAAAACAAAGGGGTTATAAGGGGGAAAATGTGCAATTACGGATGCACACGGAAACACGTGCGAATGAAAAAGCGCAGATGGAAACTGTGAGGCGGAGAAACGATCGGGATTGAAAACCTCAAACACACGACAGGGTATCAGATGTGTATACTGTTGTCAAGTCTTTTCTGAGTATTCGAAAAGTACTGCACGGAGAAAGACCCCACGTTCGCCTTACAGGGCGGGGCGAACATGGGGCGCCGGGCGCGCCGTCTTAATGATTTAGAGAAAGGGCGAAGCTCCACGAGCCCCATGGCGTTGAAGCTGCGCAGAGACCTTGGCGAATAGGCGCTGGAACCGTTCCTTGGCCGGCGGGGTGACTATGGAGGCGGGGTCGCTGGCCATCTTGTGAACGAGCAACCGTGCTGGCCTTGCCTTATTGAACTCCAAGCTGTTGGCTTTGAAGGCGTCCTCGTACCGTTTCGCGATGCGGGGAATGCGCGGGTTCAAGGACAAGGATTTTCCTCTGAGTTCATCCCGGTAGCTCTCGGCCACGAGGGTGTCATAGACGGCGGGATCGAGCAAGTCCTCGAGGTCAGCCTCCGACGGCTTCGCAGTGTCAAAGGCATCCGTAACGAACAGCACGTTTTCATCACGGATCAGCTTCTGCTTGACGAGTTCGTCTTTGGAGAGCCGGGCTCTAGTCTCATCGTCAAGTAGCACTACTACGTTCAAACGCTCAGATGTAAGGAGAGCTACCATGTAAGTTATTTTCTGTGCGCCGCCGGCTGGCGTCAGGGTCAGTTGACGGGGCAGCGCTTGTTGCCCAGTGTTCCTAAGATACTCGGAGATAGTTGAGAGGATCCAGTAATCGGTAACTCCCTCAATTACGAGATTGGCCGGGCCTATGAACAATGTCTGGGCAATGTGGTAACCCAGGGCCGCTTGTATGGGAAACAAGGTTCGGGGATCGCCGGTCGGGTCGTTCGTGGCGGTTGTGCCTTCATCTTGTCCGATGTTGACGGTCCGTATCGAATCGAGGTTATCGGTTGGGACCAAGAATGGCGAGTGCGTCGTGTATATCACTTGATTCTTGAAGTCGGTCGCGAGGTGCTTAAGGAGATCGGCTTGCGAACTGGCATGGAGGTAGAGTCCGGGCTCGTCCAGTAGCAGGATGGCATTTTCCGCAGAACCCCCCTTGGTATCGGCAGCGAAACTGACATAAAAAGAGAAAAACCACTTAAAGCCGCGACTGCGCTCGTCAAGATTTACCTCGACGTCGTAAAGTGCATTAGGGTCGGAGATGAGCGTGTCGAGATGTGCGGCGTCGGGGTTGAACCTGACTTTTAGTGCCCGATCCTTCCATAGCCGTCTCACTTCACCGGTCACAACAGCGCCGGCGCGATTGGCTAGCTGATTTCGCGTTTCGTGGTCGTTTGCTGACAGCAAATCTTTCAGCTGCTGGGGGTCCAAGTCTGCGACTTTGCACAGCTTCTCGAAGTTTAGGTCTGCGGTAGTCCGCTGATTCGTTGCCTTCCGATGGAGATACTCATCTATGTTTTGGTGGCCTTCCAGTTCCGGATACTCGTCGACGTAAACGAATATTGGCAATCGGCTGATTGCCCACTTGCGCGCTGCCAAGTGTGCTCCCTCGTCCGTCACAATTGCGTCAGCCAGTCCTTCGATCTCGCCCGCAAATGAGCATTCGGGTTCCGCAAGGGCGAGCGCAGCGCCAGTGGTCGAAATAGTCTGTCGGAGGACAGCAATGGCGGGCCTCGCAGAGGCTGCCCAGTCGTCGGGGTCGGCCTCTTTCGAAATCATTGGCTCAGCTGTGGCGATGGCCTTTTCGAGTTGTGATTTCGGGCCGGGCTCCAGTTTTTCGCCTGCCGTGATGAGAGCTGCTTTCAGTTTTCGAAATTTGGCGAGCACATCGGCATGGTCAAACGGCACCGGAGGAAGTGGGCTGAATCCAACCCAGCGAGTAGCGGCCTTGTACGAGCGCCCGATGCTAACTTTGCTTGCGCCTTTCGCGCGCGGGAAAAGGGCCGCGAGTCCGGTCTGCTCTTCCGTATCTAGTTGCCAGACGGTGTCTACAACGTGCGTGCCGGGGGTGCATTCGGACATGCGTCGGTGGCGGGGGAAATCTTTGATAGCGGACAGGTCCTGCGGACCGCCTGGCGGGTTGAGGCTGTGAAGAGCAAGAAGGAGGTTTGTCTTTCCGCTTTCATTTCGGCCGACAAGCGTTGTTACTTTGGCTACGTCGATCAGTCCGCTGTCGTCGGCGGACCTAAAATTGGTTACTCGGAAGGCGGTCAGCTTCACTTTACCCTCCTGCCGCAAAACAAATCATATCTGTATTAACTTTCATAGTCATCTAATTTGTTCAGTAATCGAGCCTTTCGGCCGCGTTTCCCACCGAGCGCCTGCCCTAGTCGGCAGCACGGTGATAGCCCTCGCCGGTGGGGCGCGCGGCGGTGTCGCTACGACTGCGGGGGTTAAGCTCGCGTTCGGCAGGGCTACGGCGGAGTTTTCTCAGGGGTTAAAACCCCTGAGGGGGCGGGAGCGTGACGCTTTCGGAGATCGGAAAAACCCCCACCCTTGCACACGCCGCAGAGATGGGGCAGCGGCAGGCAAAGCGGCGTCGAGCCGCCGCACTCCATAGAGGCGCGTTGCAGCCACCCGCCGAAGCCTCGCTGGGGGCTGCAGTGGTCATAAGATTCTTGAGTCTAGGGACGAAGGAGAGTTAGGATACGCGAGCTTGGAGTCCAAATCGGAAATTCCAGCTTAGGCGACTATCCTCCAGTGTCTTGCAAATGAAATATATCTGGAACTTCTAGGATGAGCACATGAAAAAGTCGGGCGCGAGTCAAGGCCAGTCGGCATCGGAGCTCATCTCGAGAAGAATCGCCAAACTCGGGGACTGGCGCGGGGAAACCCTCAGCAGAATGCGCAAGCTCATCAAGGAAGCGGACCCGGACGTCGTCGAGGAGTGGAAGTGGATGGGCACTCCGGTTTGGTCGCACGACGGCATCATCTGCACCGGCGAATCCTACAAGAATGTCGTGAAGCTTACCTTCGCCAAGGGCGCGTCTCTGAAGGATCCGGCGCGTCTCTTCAATTCGAGTCTCGGCGGAAACGCACGCCGCGCGATCGACATCCACGAAGGAGAAGAAGTTGACGAGTCCGCCTTCAAGGCGCTCGTTCGCCAAGCGGTCGCCCTCAACAGTTCTGGCAAGTCGAAACCTTCGAAGAAAACGAAGTCCTAAGGGATTCCGCCTCAAACCATCCGGTTGTACTTGGCTCGATACCCGCGGGCGCCTTTCCCCGCGAGCTGCGCCTCACTGCCGACGGCCGAACGCTGCTTCTCACCAATTTCGCAGAAATAGTTTGAGATTTCAGAGGAAGGGGGGAGCAGAGCGGAGGGCCGAATCGAGAAGAGACAAAACCCGCACCCTTGCGCTGCGCGCAAGGATGCGGCACCCGCAGCGCGGATGGGCGGAGACAAGCTCCGCCCCTACAGGGAACGCTGGCGCGCGGGGGAGAGACTCGACCAAGTCACAGCCCGCATACGCGGGCACCACTAGATTCCTCGGCTCCGAGGGGACTCGTCCGCCTAAGGCGGGCGGAAGAAGAAAGAGTCCCCTCTCCGCTCGGAATGACAATCATTCAAGGTGTGCTCGCATGGTGATGTGCGCGCTGGGGGCGAGTGCGGCGGCGGGAGTTGCCTCAGGGGTTAGAACCACTGAGGCGGCAGCGTGACGCTGTCGGAGATCGGAAAGATTGCCACCGTTGCACACACCGCAGGGATGGGGCACCCAAAGCGCGGATGGGCGGAGACAAGCTCCGCCCCTACAGGGAATGCTGGCGCGCGGGGGAGGAGGGATCGCGGAGGATTTTTTCCGGGGCGGGGGAACGCAGAGGTCCCTGACCCCGACACCAATCTCCCGTGTGCGACGCCGTGTTCTTTGAGAGCCGTTCCGTCCGAGGCGCGACCCCTTTCTTTCCTTGCATCGAGGGTTAATGAGGAGTAGAAGCGTGTGAGTTTTATCGGCGCCCCGCGGACCCCTGGGAAGCAGTCCTATACGAGTAATTTCGCGCCAGATCATCAATCATCGTTGGGACGCTCCCTTGGCCGCCCTGCTCCGCGGCGAGACCATCCTGTCGGAGGATGGTTCCTGGAAACCACAAAAACGTTAGATAAGAGAAAGGAAAGTGCGAAATGATTGGCGGAAACCAAGAACTGAACGACTACGTACTCAAAGCGCAAGGGATCGGACGGAAGGGCCTGAACATCATGTGCTTCATCGGGATCTTTATCTTCGGTTGGCTCCTTGCCATAGCCTTCGACATGCTGGGCAAGAAAGGGCAGGGCTGGTTCTACGTTGTGCCAATCATCGGATGCTTGGTGATCTCACAGCAGGCTGGACCACAAGTCGGCATTTTCGCTCCCATCATCTATATCATCGGGTGGATCCATGCCAACATACTTCTCTCGTTATACCAGTCGAGCGCCCGGAATCGCATCGCCCAGATAGACCAACTGTCTGGCAGCGAAAGCACAATCGATGTGACGCTCGAGAAGGGCCTGCTCCAAAGTAAAGTACTAAGAGACCAGGGAGCCGGCACCGCAACGCTTGCTCAGGCCTTCCAAATGCCGGGAGGCGACGGTCAACTGCTCAACTTGGCCGGGGTCCAATTGTTCGCCACCAAGCGGTACGCCGAGGCGAGGGGGTTCTTTGACAGAGCGATGTTGAGCACCAAGGACGATGCTCTGATCAAGCAGATCAAGCGGAATCAAGCGAATGTGGCGAAGAAACTCAAATAGGACAATCGAACCACGGAGTGAATGCGACGCGGTACGCACGCGCTGGCGGACTCGTTTGCTCAGGAGCGTCGCGCCGCCGGCACTTTGCCGATTCGAGGGTCTCCTGCCAGGATGAACTCGCAGGCGCGCAACGCTGCTTCCTCGAAATCCGGCGCGTCGGCCGGAAGGACTTGCCAGGCCGTCACGCCCTTCCCCAACAGCTGAATAGATCGCATGCTGGGGAAGTCGCGCCGCAAACTCTGGTGGTGCTCCTTGGCGGTGGCGAGCCAGACGCCGTTGTCCTCGGTGTAGTCGCGCTTGTCGCGGAGGATGAGGACAATCCTTTCCCCAACGTAGACCGCGAGGCAGCCGAACATGGGGCGAGTCACGGGCGAGAGCGGAGCGATCGCGTCGAGCACGAATTCATGCGGGACGCGCTTGCGCTTCTTGACGGCGAAGAGAGTGTCGTCGAGCGAGAGAAAGGGCGTGTTGCGACGTGACTTCGACATGCGAGCGGCGGCTCGGCCCTCCGTTCGGTTCTGCTTCCAACAAATGCTGACTGTACCTCACTGACGGGTCGCGTGGCGAGAGGGCGGAATCAAGAAAGGTCAAAATCCCCACCCTTGCACACACCGCAAGGATGGGGCGCCCGCGGCGCGGATGGGCGGAGACAAGCTCCGCCCCTACAGGGAACGCTGGCGCGCGGGCGGGGGACTCGACCAAGTCACAGCCCACATACGCGGGCACCACTAGATTCCTCGGCTCCGAGGGAACTCGTCCGCCTAAGGCGGACCGAAGAAAAAAGTCCCCTCTCCGCTCGGAATGACAATCATTCAAGGTGTGCCCGCATCGGTGATGTGCGCGATGGGAGGCAGGGGCGGGGAATGAAATGCAGTGCCGCCGGGACCCTGTGAGCTCCGCTGTGGCGTGAGTTGGTGGCAAGTGCGTTGTCTCCAGGACGGGAGAAGCGTAGGATGCACAAGCCAGAGGTCCAGACCGGAAATTCCGGTTAAATCGTCGCGCCAAACGCGCCAGCCGGACGTTTCCTGCCGAAGATGAATATCCGCATCGTGATGGAAGGGATTCGCGCAGAGGTGTCGAGCGCAGACCTGTGGCGACGCGAGGGAATCCACCGAGCGCCAACACGTGCCCGGTCTGCCTGGGAGCGCCGGGCCCGCTTCCCAGACAGAAGACTATTTATCCATTCTAATCTCGAGAATCCTGCGAGAAAGAGGGTGCCATGACTCGGACAGCCGGTGAACTTGCGGAGTATCTCAAAGCAAAACTCGAAGGAGACGCGCGCGCGCCCATCTCCGGCGTGGCGGGCCCGGAAAAAGCGCGAGCCGAAGACTTGATTTATGTGGATTCGCCCCGGCATCAAGAGCGCGCGGCAGATTCGGCAGCGCGATGCGTGCTCGCGCCGCCCGGTATGCACGTTGGGGGAAAAACGATCCTGGAAGCGAACGAGCCGAAGCTCGCGTTCGCGAAAGCGGCCGCCTGGCTTATGCCCAGAATCGCGCCACGGCCCGGAATTCACGCGACGGCAATCGTGGCAAGGGACGCCCGACTTGCGGCTAGCGTTGTCATCGGCCCGTATGTTGTTGTCGAAGAAGGAGTCGAAATCGGCGCCGGCACGGTGATCGAGGCTTTCTGTTTCCTGGGACGCGGCGCTCGGCTGGGCGAAAAATGCTGGTTGCATCCGCGCGTGACGCTGTATCCGGAGGCACGGCTGGGAAACCGCGTCGAGGTGCATTCCGGCGCCGTGATCGGAAGCGATGGGTTTGGCTACGTCTTCGGTGAAGGGCGCTGGTGGAAGTTTCCTCAGATTGGAGATGTCGAAATCGGAGACGACGTTGAAATCGGCTCGAACGCGACGATCGACCGGGGCTCGCTCGGGACCACACAGCTTGGCGCGGACGTAAAGATCGATAATCTGGTGCAAATCGCGCACAACGTCCGGATCGGCGAAGCGTCCGTCGTCGCCGCGCAGACGGGGATTTCCGGGAGCAGCAATATCGGGAAACACGTGATCCTTGGCGGGCAAGTGGGAATTGCGGACCATTGCACGCTCGAAGACGAATCCGTGGTCGGCGCCCAAGGCGGCGTCCCGACGGGGAAGATCATCCGGCACGGGCAGACGGTGTGGGGTACGCCCGCGCGTCCCCTCGACCAATTCAAGAAGCAATACGCGTGGTTTGCGCGCCTTCCGGAACTGGCCGCGCGAGTTCGGAAACTCGAGGAAGACACAAAGGATCAATGATCTTGCGCCGCAGCCGGCTTCCGGTTGGGGAGCGACTGGGAACGCCGGGCCCCCGGCAGGGAAGCAGATGCGTATTCCCGTGTCGTCCATTCTGTGTATTCGAAATGATTTCGACAGGTTTGCCTACAATATTTGGACCGCGAAAACGTCTTCAGTAGTGAATGAGCGAGACGCCGAGCGCGGGCTGGATCGTCATGCAGCAAGACAGCCGCATCTCCGAGGCGGTCGAGCGGGAGCGTCCGCGTCTCCGGAACTTCATCCGGAAGCGCGTGGCCGACGCGAGCGACGCCGAGGACATCCTCCAAGAGGTGTTTTACGAGCTCGTCGAGGCGTACCGGCTGATGAAGCCGATCGAGCACGTGACGGGCTGGCTTTTTCAGGTGGCGCGCAACCGGATCACGGACCTGTTCCGCAGGAAAAGGCCGGAAGCTTCGACAAGCGATCCGGTGAGCGCGACCGAAGAAGGAGATTTGCTGCAGTTGGAGGATTTGCTTCCTTCGCCGGACGCCGGCCCCGAGGCCGCTTACGCGCGAAGCGTGCTACTCGAGGAACTCGACCATGCCATCGAGGAACTTCCCGAAGAGCAGCGCGAAGTTTTCCTCGCGCACGAGATCGAGGGGCTCAGCTTCAAGGAGATCGCCGAGGAGAGCGGAGTCAGCGTAAATACGCTGCTCTCGCGCAAGCACTACGCGGTGGTTCACCTGCGGCGGCGGCTGCAAACGATTTACGACGAGTTCGTGAAAGCGAGCTTGTGACAGGAGCGAAAGTCGCACTGAGCGCGAGGCCCCGGCAAGGGGCGCTCGCGCGGTAGGAGTGAGCGAAAGTCCCCGGTAAGGGGAGCTTTCGCGGTAAAGATGACGAGGAGACGAAAATGAGGAGACATTGGGCGAAACGAGTGCTGTTCTTCATCGTGATTGCACTGGCGGCGAGCGCCGTGTTCGGATTCGTAGTGATGCGATTGTGGAACTGGCTCGCGCTGGCGGTTTTTGGCTGGCACTTGATCACCTTCTGGCAGGCGGTGGGAATCCTCTTCCTCGCCAGAATCCTCGTCGGCAGGCTGCCCGGCCGGCCGGGGATGCGCTGGCGGGGGAAGATGATGGAGCACTGGATGGAGCGATGGGAGCAGATGACGCCGGAAGAGCGCGAGAAATTCCGCGCGGGCATGCGGGGCTGCTGCGGCCCGATGCAACCGCCCGCGCCGGAACAGAAGGCTTGAGCCGGGAAAGCCGGTCAATCGTGGTGGGCGCCGCGGAGGACGTCGGCGGCGTGAGGCAGGAGATCGGCGACGGCGTCGAGCGATTCGACCGCGCCCTTGGGACTGCCCGGCAAATTCACGATGAGGCATTTCGCGCGAACGCCGGCGACTGCGCGGGAGAGAATCGCGCGCGGATTCAATCCCCTGCCCTTCGCGCGAATGAGTTCGCCGACGCCGGGCATCAATTTTTCGCACGCGGCTGCAGTGGCTTCGGGTGTGGAATCGCGCGGGCCGATGCCCGTGCCGCCCGTGGTCAGGACGAGATCCGTGCCGCCTGAATCCGCAAGCGTCGTGAGGCGGGAGGCGATTGTGGCGCGCTCGTCCGGCAGCGCTTCCGCGGCAACGATTTCCCAGCCAAGGGCTTTGCAGCGCTCGGCGACGGCGGGGCCGGATTTGTCTTCGCGCTGGCCGGTGAAAACTCGATCGCTGATCGTCAGGATTGCGACTCGCACTGTGCCCCCCTACGTTTATTTGCAGGGAATGCTTAGCTTCCGACCTTGTTGCTTTCTTCGTCGAGCAAACGCATGGCTTCCATCAGCAAGCCAGTGGTGGAATGCGTCGTCGTGACGCGATCGGACGCGGCGCCGAATTCAATTTCAAATTCGCCGTCCACCCACTGCACCACCTGGTAGACCACCGAATCGCCTTCGGCATCGCCGAGCTTCGCGTGGCGGCATTGGCCGGCGTCGAAATAAAGTTCGCAGGTTTCGGCGCCGTGGCGCAGCGTGAGCCGGCAGGATTTTTGCCCCATTTCGAGCGACTGCATCAGCTCCGTGACGCTCATTTCCTCGAGTCGGCCTTGAATCACGCCGGGCCGCGACGCGCGCTGCTGGAGTTTTTCAAGATGCAGGCGGTCCACATAGCGCTTCGCGACGCGCTCGAAATCGGCCAGGAAGAAGGGTTTGACGACGAAATCCTCGCCGCTGCCCACCGACGGCCTCAATTTTTCCTCGATGTCGGCGCGGCTCGCCACAAAAATGAAAGGGAGGTTGCGCGTGGCTTCGCGCGCGTGCAGTTTCTCGTAGAGCTGGCGGCCATCCACGCCGGGCATGCGGAAATCGCAGATGATGAGATCCGGCGGCTGCTCGACGGCGCGCAGGAGCGCGTCGGTGCTGTCTTGCGTCGCGATGACTTCGCAGTGCGGCTCCATGCCGCGACGCATGAGATCGAGCACGAGCGGGTTATCGTCCACGATCAGGACCTGCACGTCTTTGGCGGCTTTGGTCATTTCGTGCGGCGCTCGCGGCCCGTTCTCGCGCGCTTGCCTGCTTGCTTGCGCGTGCGCGCGGAAGGCGCAACGTAATCGCCGCTGCTTCCGCCGCGTTTCTCGGCCAGGTAGATGCCGGTGATTTCCATGCCCTTGTCCAGGGCTTTCAACATATCGTACGCGGTGAGAGCCGCAGCCGTCACCGCCGTCAAGGCTTCCATCTCCACGCCGGTCCGGGCCGTGGCGGTGACTCGCGACGTGAATTCCAAGCCATTCTGGCATACGCGCGCAGTCACATCAATGTGAGTCAGGGGCAGCGGGTGACAAAGAGGTATCCATTCGGGCGTGCGTTTGGCTGCGGCGATGCCCGCGATGCGCGCCACTTCAAGCGGATTGCCCTTGGGCGTCTCCATGCGGCGAAGTTTCCCGAGCGCCGCGCGCGAGACGCGCAGGAACCCGCGCGCGACCGCGGTGCGATTGGTGACGGCTTTCGCCGTGACGTCCACCATCGCCACTTCGCCGCTCTTCCGGTAGTGCGTCAGATGGGCCATGCGATTCGCCCTCGTGGGACTGCCTTCAGATTGCGTCGCGGCGCGGCCAATACTCGGCCCATTCGCCGGCGGCCATTTCCAGGCGCTCGGGGCGCACGACGAGAAAGCCGGTCGCGTGCGCCAGCGCCGAAATATCCCCCGAACTGGGCCACGGCAATTCTCGCACGACCGGCTCGCCGGCGCGCGATTCGAGGCGCGCCGGAAGAAAAAACGTCAGCGGCGCTTTCTGCCGGACGGGCCCGGCGAGCTTTGCGGCGACGATCGGCAATTCTTGCGCCTCCGCGCCTTGGAGCAATTCGATCGCGGGGCGGACGAAAAGCTCAAACGTCACCATTGTCGAAGCGGGATTGCCCGGCAGGCCGAACACAAATTTTCCCCGGCAGACACCGAACACGACGGGGCGCCCCGGCCGGATCGCGACGCTATCGAAGAAAAAGTCCGCGCCGAGTTCGCGGAGCACCGGCTCGACCAGATCGTACTTCCCGGCGGAGATTCCGCCGGAGAGAACCAGGACATCGGACTCGAGTCCGCGCACGATGGCGCGCCGCAATTCGGATGCGTCGTCGCGAGCGTTGCCGAGGGGCACCGGCTCCGCGCTCGCCAGCCGCGCGAGCGCTTCGATGGAGACGCCGTTGCTGTTGCGCACTTCGAGCGGGCCGGGCGCGGCTTCGACACCGACGACTTCGTCGCCGGTGGAAAGAATTGCAAGCCGCGGCCTGCGCGCAACTTCGAGGCGCGTGCAGCCGACTTGCCCGGCTACGGCCATTTCCGCCGCGCCGACACGCATTCCCGCGGCAAGCAGTTCGGCGCCCGCGTGCGATTCGGTGCCACGCGGGACGATGTTCTGGCCGCGCTCGGCACCGCGATGGAAGCGCACGCCGCGATTTTCAGTCTGCGCGTGCTCGATCATGATGACGGCGTCCATACCCGGAGGCACGGCGGCGCCCGTCATGATTTCGACGCATTGGCCGGGGCCGATCACCCCGGTGAAGGCTGTGCCCGCGCGCGATTCGCCGGCGATTTCGAGCGCCGCGCCCGGTTGCGATACATCGGAGGCGCGCACGGCAAAACCGTCACGCGTGGAGCGATCGAAGGGGGGATAGTCGCGATCGGCGGCGATGGGACGCGCAAGGACGCGGCCGAAGGCGTCGCCCAGCGCGATGCTCTCGGAAACAATCGGGCGGCGCGCACGGCGGACGGTCTCGATCACCTTCGCGCGCGCATCGGCAAGCGACAGCATGGCGCGGTCAGCCTACAACCACGAAGCCAATTGCGTGCCGGCGGCGATGATGGTGGCGTCGCGCTCCGGGCCGGTAGAGATCATGCCGATTTCGACTTCAAGATAATCGGAAACGAACTTCAGATAATCGCGCGCCTTTTGCGGCAGGCGCTCGGCGTCTCGAATGCCTTCGGTGGGAGCGAGCCAGCCGGACAGCGTGCGGTACTCGGGCGTGACTTCGGCCAATTCCTCGGCGATGGCGGGCATTTCGCGGATCGGCGAGCCTTTGAAGCGATAGCCGGTGCACACCTGAATTTCGCGCTGCGTGTCGAAAACGTCGAGCTTCGTGACCACGAGCGACGTGATGCCGTTGATCATTTTCGCGTAGCGCAGCACGACGAGATCGAGCCAGCCGCAGCGGCGCGGACGGCCGGTGACGGCGCCGTATTCGCGGCCGCGATCGCGCACTTCGGTCGCTTCCAGATCGGGCATCTCCGTGGGGAACGGCCCGCTGCCGACGCGCGTCGTGTAAGCCTTTGTGACGCCTACGACGCCGGTGATGCGCATCGGCCCGACGCCGAGGCCCGTGCACGCGCCGCCCGCTGTCGCGTTCGACGACGTGACGAACGGATACGTGCCGAAATCGATGTCGAGCATCGTGCCCTGCGCGCCCTCGAAAAGAACCGAGCGGCCCGCGTCGAGCGCGGAATTCACGAGTTCGGCCGTGTCCGCAACGAACGGCCGGAGGCGCTCGGCGTAAGCGAGATACTGTTCGGCGACGCCTTGCATGTCGAGCTTTGCCCCATAGGCCGCCTCGCAGACGGCGTTTTTCCCCTGCGCGACGAGCTTGAGCTTTTCGCGAAAACGAGCGGGCTCCATCAAGTCCGCGACACGCACGCCCTGACGCACCATCTTGTCTTCGTAGGCCGGGCCGATGCCACGCGAAGTGGTGCCAATCTTCGCCGCGCCGCGCGCCGCCTCGGCGGCTTTTTCCATTTGCCGGTGATACGGGAAAATCACGTGCGCGCGATTCGAAAGATGCAGGCGGCTGTTGACTTCAATTCCCGCTTTGGCGAGCGTGTCGAGTTCGGCGACGAGCGCTTGCGGGTCCACGACGACGCCCGAGCCGATGATCGCGTGCTTGCCGGGACGAAGAATGCCGCACGGAATGAGCTGCAGGATGAATCGGTGGCCGTCGTAGATGACGGTGTGGCCTGCGTTGTGGCCGCCGGCGCAGCGCGCAATGTAATCGAACGACCCGGCCAGATAGTCCACGACCTTGCCCTTGCCTTCATCGCCCCACTGCGCTCCGACCACAACGATGGATTTCACGGCTGCGCCCCTTCTGGCCGCACGTCTTCCCCTTCGATCCACAGACCGGATTGACGGAAGGAGAGAACCACTGCACGGAAAGATTATCGTACCGTGCGTCCCCCTCCCGTGCAAGCGCGGGACAAGATGGCGCAGGGTGGCCACGCGCGGGCGCAGGGGAAGAGACCTGCATCCAATCGGGGGCGGATGTACGTAATATCGGTATCGGTGTAACCTAGTCCACGGGGAGAATCGCATGGCGGAGATTGCAACGTTTGGGGCGGGATGCTTCTGGGGAGTCGAGGCGGGATTCCGGCAAGTGCCGGGCGTGCTGGACGCGGTTGTCGGCTACAGCGGCGGGAAGACGGAGAACCCGACGTATAAGGAAGTTTGCACGGACCGCACGGGGCACGCGGAAGTCGTGCAGGTGACGTTCGACCCCGAGCGGGTGAGCTACAAACAACTGCTCGACGTTTTCTGGCAAATGCACGACCCGACGCAGGTGAATCGCCAGGGGCCCGATTTCGGCACGCAGTACCGCACCGCGATATTCTTTCATTCGCCCGAGCAGGAAGCCGCGGCGAAAAAATCGAAAGCGGCGCTCGATGCATCCGGAAAATTTCGCCGGCCGATCGCGACGGAGATCACGCCCGCCGGGCCGTTCTATCGCGCAGAGGAATATCACCAGCGCTATCTGGAGAAGCGCGGCGCTCCTTCCTGCCATCTCTGATTCCTCCTGATTCTGTTGACATCCCGCTCTTAGCGAGCTCTGGTTGGGACCGAGGTTTCCGCCGTTCCGGCGCCGAGATTCCTCCTCCCTCGCCAAGGCGTCCGATTTCCGCGCAAACGGAGAGCAAGGCGCGGAAATCGGGCTGCTCGGTCTTCGGAATGACAACGCGTGAGGGCTGCTGCGGGAGGAGGTATCAACAGAGCTATTCGTCCTATTCGACACGTAAGCCAGCGTTAGGGATTTCAGAGCCGCAAATACCAGCCTGAAGGCCGGCGCCACGATATCTCATGGCCTCCATTCGGCGGCGAAAGTCGCTGAAGCAGCGCGCAGTGTGGCGGGGAATGCCCTTACGAGACGTGCTTGTCCACGACCTTGGTGATGGCGTCCTTGGGCACGGCGCCGACGATTTGATCGGCCACCTGACCGCCCTTGAAGATCAGCAGCGTGGGGATGCCGCGGATATTGAAGCGGCCCGCGGTATTCATGCTCTCATCCACGTTCAGTTTGACGACTTTGAGTTTGCCGGCATACGCCGTAGCGATCTCGCCGACGGTTGGGGCGAGCATGTGGCACGGGCGGCACCAATCGGCCCAGAAATCCACCATGACGGGCACGCTTTTGCTAGCATCAATCACTTCCGCCTGAAAATTGTTGTCGGTGACGCTGTTTACGTTTTCAGCCATGAAAATGTCCTTTGCGGGAGAGGCCTGCTCCCGGGCAGGCGGGGGGGAATGGGCCCCTTTTACTCCGCTCTAATTAGATGAAGCAACCGCCTTTCGGTTTCTGCTCTTCTTTGCCACTTCGTACAGCCGGACGTACTCTCCCGCCGAGGTCTGCCAGGAGTAATCCTTCGCCATGCCATTCAATTGTACCTGCCGCCACGACTTCGCGTCCGCATAAACATTGAGGGCTTCGCGAATCACGGCCAGCAGCGCCGCGGCCTCATAGCCCTGGAACTTGAAGCCGGTTCCCTTCCCCGTGCGGCGATCGAACGGCTCGATCGTATCGTCGAGTCCGCCGGTGGCGCGGACAACGGGCACGGTGCCGTAGCGGAGGCTGTAAATCTGGTTCAGCCCGCAGGGTTCGTAGCGCGAGGGCATGAGGAACATATCTGAGCCGGCCTCGATTTTGTGCGCGATGGTGTTGTCATAGGCGATTTTGACGGCGACCTTATCCGGGAAGCGCGCGGCGAGATCGCGGAACAGTTTTTCGTAGCGCGCATCGCCCGCGCCCAGCGCGACGACGGTCAGATTGAGCTTCATCAAGTCGGGAGCGATCTCCTCGAGCAGATCGAATCCCTTTTGCGCGGTGAATCGCGAGACGATCCCCAGCAGCGGCCGGTCGAGGCTCTGGGCGCTTTTCGTCGGCAAGCCGAACTGCGCGAGCAGATCCTTCTTGCACGCGCGCTTGCCCGTCAGGTCGCGCACCGAATAACGCGCCGCGATCAGCGTGTCCTGCTCGGGACTCCACACGGAATAATCCACGCCGTTCAGGATGCCGTGCAGGCGGTTCGCGCGCGCCTTCACCACGCCTTCTAGGCCGCAGCCGTATTCTTCGGTCTGAATCTCCTGGGCGTATTTCCGGCTGACCGTCGTCAGATAATCCGAATAGGTCAACCCGCCCTTCAGGAAATTTACCTTGCCGTAGAACTCCATCGCGTCCATACGGAACAACTTTTCGTCGAGGCCCAACTCCTCAAGCACAGTGCTGGGAAACGTCCCGTGGTAGCCCATGTTGTGAATCGTGAAGACCACCGGCACTCCGGCCAGGGCGGGATCGGCCTTGTATTGCGTGCGAAGGAGCACGGGCACGAGCGCCGCCTGCCAGTCGTGACAGTGAATGATGTCCGGCTCCCAGCCGCGCTTCGCGAATTCCACCACGGCACGCGCGAACTCGCCGAACCGCGCCGCATTATCGGGATAGTCCTTTCCCTGCACGCCGTAGAGCTGTTCGCGGTCGAAATATTCGGGGTCGTCCACGAAGAAGTAGCTGACGCCGTTGCTCGAGCCGCCTCCCGTGATGGAGGGGAAGCGCAGCCGGTCGCCAAAGCCGACTGTGAGGCTGGGTAGGAATACGGGCGCAGCGGGATTGCTGCGGTACCGGGGAAGGATCACGCTGACTTGATGGCCGAGCGTGACGAGGGATTTTGGCAACGCCTCGACCACGTCAGCAAGGCCGCCCGTTTTTGAATAGGGGAGCCCTTCAGATGCCGCAAAGAGAATCTTCATTGTCCCTCAGAGAACAGATTGAAAATACTGAATCGCATGCGGCGCGTCAAGGCCGGCGGCGGGGTTTGCACTCCCAAGCGGCCATCGAAGTGACGTCCGGGCGCGCGGCTGCTAAAGTGACTCTCTGTGAATCCGCAAAAGCTCGGCCAACATTTCCTGACCGGCGCCGGTTGGCGCGAACAAATTCTCGCGGCGATTCGGCCGTCCGCGGAAAGCGTCTGGCTGGAGATCGGCGCGGGCCACGGCGAGATGACGGCGCTGCTGGCGCAACGCGCGCGGCGCGTCGTCGCTATCGAGGTGGATGCCGCGCTCGAACGGCGCCTGCGCGAAGTGACTGCGCCGCTGGGGAACGTCGAGATTGTTTCCGGCGACGTGCTGTCTCTCGATCTGCCCGCGATCGCACGCGCGGATCACTTCTACGTTTACGGCAATCTGCCCTACTACATCACGTCGCCGATCCTGCATCGCTTGTTTGACGCCGCCACGCACATCGAGGCGATTCACGTCGTGATTCAGATGGAAGTAGCCGAACGCCTGGCCGCCCGCCCCGGCACGCGCGATTATGGCTACCTTTCGGTCCTGGCGCAATTCTACGCGCGGCCTGAAATTCGTCTGCGCATCCCGCCCGGCGCGTTCCGCCCCCGCCCGAAGGTATTCTCCGCGCTCGTGAGTCTGCCGCTGCCGGGCGCTGCCGCAGGGCTCGGAATCGATGACTCCGCGGCGTTTTTCACTTTTGTGAAGCAGTGCTTCGCGCACAAGAGAAAAACCCTGTGGAACAATTTACGAGCGGTGATCGAGGAGTCACGCGCGGAAAGTCTCTTGGAAGCCGCAGGAATCGACCCCCGCGTGCGCGCCGAGCAGCTCACGCTCGCGCAATTCGCCGTGCTGTTTCTCGCCGCGCGGAAATTAACTTAGTGCGCGCAGGGAAATGATATTCGCAGGGAAAAGCCGGCTATTTCGATTCGCCGATCGCGTGGACGATCCGCTCGGGATAATCACTCATAATTCCGTTGACGCCCATCTCGTGCAGCTCGCGCATCCGCGATTCGTCATTCACGGTCCAGGTGACCACCTGCAGGCCCGCGTTGCGCGCGTCCTCGATCAATTGCCGCGTGACGAGCGTGTGACGCGGAGCTAGCTGCCGCGCACCCGCGCGCATGGCCCGTTCGATCGCATCCGCCTGACGAGTAGCGTAGATGTAGCCGGTCATCAGGGTGTCGTCGAGTCGCCGGACGGCTTCGAGGTGCCCCGTATGAAACGAGAGGACGACCGCTCGAGTCGCTTCGCCGGAATCCCGCAACGCGGATACCAGCGCGTGCTCGGCGCCCCAGGTGGATCCACCTTTCAATTCCAGGTAGAAAATCGAATCGGTCTCACGGGCGAATCGCAGAATCTGGAATAGCGCGGGCACCCTCTCGCCTGCGAACGAGCGGCCGTCGCGCGAAACGAACCACGACCCGGCATCCAGCGCGCAGACTTCCTCGCGCGTAAACGCATGGACCGGTCCATGGCCGTTGGTCGTGCGATCGAGCGTTTCGTCGTGGATGGCCACCAGCCGGGCGTCCCGCGTCAATTGCAGGTCCGTCTCGATGAATCGCGCGCCCAGCTCTACGGCGCGCCGGAAGGCCGCAAGGGTGTTCTCCGGCGCGTGTCCCGAGGCTCCGCGATGCGCCACTACCCACACGAGCGTTTCCCCTCCAAGCCGGCCACCCTCCGGCTACGCACAAGCGCCCGATTATCCTAGCAGAAATAGGGGCGGCGCCGGATGCCCTCCCCGCCGATGTTGCAATTCCCGAGTTTTCCTCTCGCGAGGTTGATGCATCTAATGAAATGCGAGGGTTGCTATGCGTGGCCTGGAAGTGGGTGAGAAAGGAGCTCGATATGCTGTCCCACCCGAAATCGCTTACTTGTTCGCTTCTCGCAACTGCACTGGCTTTCCTTTCACTGGGAATCGGAACTGCCTTGGCGGGTAGCCCAGCCAAAGCGCAATCCTCCAATCCCGCCCCTGAGACTGTCCTTGGCAACCAGGTTCGCCACGAGTTGGTCATGATTCCGTGGCTGACCGTCTTCGACAATCTGGAATACAAAGTGAACGGCAGCGTGGTGACGCTGACGGGCCAAGTCATCCAGCCAATTTCGAAGGACGAGGCTGTGGACTCGGTGAAAAGGATCGCGGGAGTCACCCAGGTCGTGGATCAGATCGAAGTGCTGCCGCTTTCGGCCCTCGACAATGGCATCCGCCGGGCCGAATACCACGCAATTTACGGCTATCCGAGCCTGTCGCGGTACGGGATGGGCACACTGCCTTCCATCCGCATCATCGTGAAAAACGGCAACGTCACGCTGGAAGGTGTTGTGGACACCAAGGTGGATAGCGACACCGCCAACGTCCGCGCAAGCGGGGTGCCGGGCGTTTTCTCGGTCACCAACAACCTCCGCTACACGCGATAATCCCAGGCGGCCGCGCTAGCGCGCAACCTGAAGGACGCGTGACCGCGAAGTGGATATGGAACGCGGGCCCAGCCACGCACTGGGCCCGCGTCTTCTCCCCGCCGAATTTGCCCGGTTTTGCGACACATCGTCCCGAAACCGGGCACCCCAAAGCTGCAAACCCGCTCCATCGCAATGAAACAGAACCGTTTACGCCCGCTCGCGAATGGCCTTGCTCCTGCGTTTGACAGGGCATGGCTACCACGACCTTGCCGGCTGTTGATCTCAGCTTCACCGGCCTCGGCAACCTGGTCTCAAGCGCGCGCCGAGGCAATTCGAGCGCTCTCGGGATGTTGGCGGAGCGCTTTGGCGGCCCCATCTACGGAGCGGCGTTGCGCATCACGCGCAGCCCCGAAGATGCCGAAGACGTCCGCCAGGAAACATTCCTGCGCGTCCAAACGCACCTGGACGGCTTCGAGGAAGGCGGGAACTTCGGCGGCTGGATAGGACGCATCGCGATCAACGAATCCATCACGGCCTTGCGCCGCCGCCACTCGAAGCGCCTGCTTCCGCTGGACGATTGCGTCTCTCATGACGATGAAAACTCGCCTCGGCGCGACATCGCGTCGCGCAGGCTCGATCCCGAGCGCCGCTACGCGGTCGTCGAGCGCCGGCGCATCCTCGCGCGCGCGATCCAAGAGTTGGAACCGCGCCTGCGCAGCGTCTGCCTTCTGCGCGACATCAACAATCTCTCGACTCGCGAAACTGCGCGGCATCTCGGTCTCACCGCGGCCACGGTGCGCACGCGGCTGTTCCGCGGCCGCTCGAAGCTGCGCCGCCGGCTGATCGAACTCCTTACGCCCGCGCGGGCCAGCGCTGCGGAAGCTAAGCACGATTTCGCATGAGCGCGGGCCAGGCCGCAACGACGAAAATTCCGAACACGAGCACTGGAGTCCAGCCCCGCGGCTCGTAACGCCCGATTCCCATCACGACGTTGCGGCAGAAGTTCGCCGCCCAAAGCCCCGCAAGTCCGCCCGCGTACAACAGAAAGTACATTGGACGCTGCATCCGCCTCCAATTCAGCAGCAGCACCACGCCGAATAGGAGGCTATACGTCTGCGTCATCTCGATTCCCGTGCACTGGGGAAACACCGACACTTCAATCGCTTGGCTGTAAAGCTGCGTGCCGAATTGCACGATGCGCTGCGATGACGCAACGCGATGGCACGCCGCCGCCAGCAGCCGCACGTAAACGGGACCCCACTCTGTCCAGTGCGCCTGCACGACCGCGGGAAACGCCGCACTGAAAAAGAGGATTACCGCCAGAAGAATCGCTCCACTCAGCTTCACCGGGTCAGAAACCTCCACGCCAGAATGGCCGCCAGCCCGCAAATCAACAGCGTGATCTCGGTGGGCGTGTCCATGTCATCCCCTGAAATCTGCGTCGGCGTTCCGCCCGCTGACGAACCTGCGCCCACGGCTGGCGGGAGAAACACACTGGAGGGCGCGCCACCACCGTCCGCGTCAGATGGCGATGGGGCCGCGCTCGTCACCGAAGACGCCGACGGCGGCGATGCCGGGCCGCCGGAAGGAACCGTAGCCGGAGGAATGGCAAGAGGGGTCAGCGCGGGTGTAGAGGGCTGCACGGGCAACTCCGCAACGAAGATGTCGAGGTCCGTAGGCTCCTGCGTGATGTCTACGTTCGGCTGAAACGAAAACGCGATCCGGTTTCCGCATCGCGTGAGGATGTAATTATCCCCATCGGTCAGAACTTCTTCGCCCGCTTTGATCAGGCGCAGAACCGATGTGAAGTAAATGTGATGATTCAGACGGTACGAGAGGAAAACCAGCTCGTCGTGCGGCAATCGTGTGATGTAAGCCTTCGTCACGTCGAAACCCGCATAGTGTTGCGCCGCCAGCGGATCGGCCACGATCACGCGCTTCAGTTCTTCGACGGAGTGGATGCCGCCGGGCACGATCGAGTGCCCGTAGATTCGGCGCACCGGTGAGACGGGTTGTGCATAACCCCGCGTCGTGAGCAACGAAGCCTGCGGCGCGCCCAGAGGATGCAGCAACGGCATTCTCCGCGGCGTGTCCGCGCGAACGTAAAGAAGAATTCCCAGCGCTGCAAGAAGTCCGAGAAGGATCACGCGCTTCATGACTGGGGCCCGTGGAACTTTCATCGCAATGCCAGCGTAGAGAATTCATCGTGCGGCGCCTATAGCGAAATGGTTCTGGAACTCCGCGAGGCCCTCGATGTTTCACAGTGAAACGAGTGGAACAAACTGACTGCCCTTGTTTCCGCCTGAAACGTTCGCCATTTCAAAGAATCGAGCGGCTCGCGGCCCATATCGAACGCCTGCTCGCTGCGCGGGTGGCGAGCCGGACACGGCGGCGCGGCTGAAGGTTGCTCGCCGCGTTATAGCTTTGGGATACTCACCTCATGAAAGTGCGCGCCGCGTGTCTTGTGCCGCTTCTGCTTTTCGCGGCCGCGGTGCGCGCGGACGAAATCCGCCTCAAAGACGGCACGAAAATCACGGGCACGATCGTCGGCTACGAAGACGATTCGTTCAAAGTCCAAACGAGCTACGGATTCGCTCTCATCCGAAAAGACAAAGTCGCGGAAATTATTCCGTCCGCGCCGAAACCCGAACCGGCTCCGAAGCCGAATCCCTCCGCCACGGCAACGTCGCCTGCGCCGCCGAAACAGCCTCCGCATGCGGCCGCTTCCGCGCCGAGTCCATCGTCAACGCCTCCTTCCGCTCCTGCCGCGACTCCGCCGTATGCGACAGCGACACCGAAAGCCGCGCCGTCTAGCGCCGGTGCGCCTGCCGCGCAAGCGAACCCCGCGCCGCAGCCTGCGCCGGATGCAACGCGTGCGCCGCCGCCGATCCGCGAAGAGGTGGTGCAGAATCTCTACATCAATCACACCGACGGGTTCCAGCTCTATAAGGCTCCGAGCTGGGACCTTCTGCCCGACGAGCGGCGCGCGCTGCCGAACGCGGTCGCCGCGCTGGGAACGCCCGACGGAACGACGCTGCTCATCGTGGGCCGGGAGAAATTGCACGGCACGCTCGAATCACAGGCTGCGGCGACGGACGCGCAGCTACGCGACCTCTACGAGAACTATCGCCTGCTCGAGTCCGAGCGCAAGACCGTTGCGGGCCTGCCGGCGATCGAGCGGAAGTTCCGCGGCACGGTCGCGGACCACGATTGGTCCGTGACGGTGCTGAGCGTGGCGCGCGGCGGAGACGTCTTCACGGTTCTCGGCATGACCTACGCGGATTCGGACCTGATCCAAATCCAGGAAAACGTCATCGCGCACGCGATGTCCAGCCTGCAATTCTTCACTCCCTGACGCGATTCCCCGATTCGCGCCCTTCGGCGCGCGGTGCGCTGGCACATCGAAAGCCGCATCCTCGTGTACGGGAAGAAAACCGTCATTTTTGATTGACGCCCGCTCGAGTTGCCCTGTCCTCGAAACTTTGACGCAGATTTGCTGGGACCACCCGGTCGGGATTGCACTTATGCGGGATTATTTTGACGCGGGCGGCAACGGAGGCCAAGGGTGAGCGGTGACGTCGCGGACAGGCTGTTTGTTGAAGCCAAAAATCTTAGCAAGTAGACCCGAATCCCAATACGCATCTTTCAATTGGTCAAACGTGATTATTTCGGTGCCGACCACCCAGTGCATCGAAAGCATCCCACCGGGTGATGCATCGAAGCGCCCCTCGGGATCCACAACCGCCCAATCGTCCTTGTTCAGTACCACTAGCCTGGCAAGTTCGCTCCCGTTTGCCGGGTCCCACACGCGTGCGCTGCCATCCGCACTCGCCGACGTGAGCGTGCGCCCGTCCGGGCTGAAGGCAACGGAAGTGACTTCGTCGGTGTGGCCGGCCAGTGTGCGGAGTTGCTGCCCGGTCGCGACGTCCCACAACTTGATCGTCTTGTCGACGCTTCCCGACGCGAGCGTGCGCCCGTCAGGACTGAAGGCAACTGAAAGGACCCATCCGGTGTGGCCGGCCAGCGTGCGGAGTTCCTTCCCCGTTGATACGTCCCACAGAATAATCGTTGCGTCTTGGCTTCCCGAGGCGAGGGTCCGTCCATCGGGGCTGAAGGCGACGGTCTTAACCCCGTCGGTGTGGCCTGCGAGCGTGCGGAGTTCGTGCCCGGTTGCGACGTCCCACACCTTTATCGTTTCGTCAAAACTCCCCGAGGCGAGCGTGCGCCCGTCCGGGCTGAAGGCAACGGAAGTGACCATATTCGTGTGTCCGGAGAGAGTGCGAAGTTCCTGCCCGGTCTTAGCGTCCCAAAGCTTGACCGTAAAGTCGGCAAATCCCGAGGCAAGCGTGCGTCCGTCAGGGCTGAAGGCAACCGCGACGACCGGGCCGGCTTGGCCGGTCAGGGTGCGAAGTTCCTGCCCGCTTGTTAGATCCCACAGCTTGATCGTGTCGTCACTTCCTGAGGCGAGCGTGCGCCCGTCCGGGGTGAAGGCAACGGAAGTGGCTGCGTCGGTATGTCCGACCAGGGCGCGGAATCCCTGTCCGGTTGCCAGATCGCACAGGATGACCGTACCGTCCGCAGTTCCCGAGGCGAGCGTACGCCCGTCCGGGCTGAGGGCAATAGAAAGGGGCCAGGCTGCGTAGCCGGCCATCGTGCGGAGTTCCCGCCCGGTTGCAGGGTCCCACAGCTTTATCGACTTGTCGTCGCCTCCCGAGGCGAGCGTACGCCCATCCGGGCTGAAGGCGACAGAACGGACCCAGTCCGTGTCGCCGACCATCGTGCGGAGCTCCCGCCCGGTCGCGGGGTCCCACAGCTTTATCGTTCTGTCCTTGCTTCCCGAGGCGAGCGTGCGCCCATCCGGGCTGAAGACAACAGAGTAGACGGCGTCGGTGTGGCCGGCCAGGGTGCGGAGTTGCTGCCCGGTCGCGACGTCCCACAGCCTTATCGATTTGTCCGCCCCTCCCGAGGCGAGCGTGCGCCCATCCGGGCTGAAGACAACGGAAGTGACCAAATCCGTGTGGCCCGTCAGCGTGCGGAGTTGCTGCCCGGTCGCGACGTCCCACAACTTGATCGTGTTGTCGATGCCTCCCGAGGCCAGCGTGCGCCCGTCTGGGCTAAAGGAAACGGAAGTGACGAGCGACGTATGGCCGGCGAGCGTGCGGAGTTGCTGCCCCGTCGCGACGTCCCACAGCTTGGCCGTACCGTCCTCATCTCCTGAGGCGAGCGTGCGCCCGTCGGGGCTAAAGGCGACAGAAAAGACCCGGCCGGCGTTGCCGTTCAGGGTGCGAAGTTCGCTCCCGGTCGCGACTTCCCACAGCTTGATCGTGTTGTCGTCGCTTCCCGACGCGAGTGTGCGCCCGTCGGGGCTAAAGGCAACGGAATAGACCCAGCTCGTATGGCCCGTCAGGGTGCGAAGTTGCTGCCCGGTCGCGGCGTCCCACAGCTTGGCCGTCCCGTCCGCACTTCCCGAGGCGAGCGTGTGCCCGTCCGAGCTGATGGCAACCGAAACGACCCAGCCAGTGTGGCCCGTCTGGACCACGAGCTCGGGCTTCTGCGCACTGGCCGTGAGACACGTCGCGACCGCAAACACGACGAAGAGGACAGGACGGAGTTTCCTTCGCATCTCAACCTCGGGACCGAATCGAAGATTGCACAACGCTATGTCGTGGCGATGCGCTTGTCAAACTTCATGAGGCGGCGCGTCCGTTTTTTCGGCGAGCTGCGAGCGGAAATGCCTGTAAGAAGATCACGCGGGCTTCACGGGCTTCCCGACCGGAAGCGTCGCGACGCAAAAGCGCGGAAGGTCCGACCGCGTGGTGATCGGAAGACGGGGTGATGGAGGATTGAGGGGCGGCGTATCCCGGCGCTTGCTTTCGATGGGAACCCCCAGGCGGCGACCCAAGGCTCAAATTCAAGACACCCGGTCCGGACTGCGCTTAAGCAGAACCAATTGGACGCGGGCAACAGTGGCGGTCATGGGCGAGCGCTGACGTCGCGGACAGGCTTCTCGTCAAAGCCGAAAATCTTCGCGAGCAGGTGTGGATCCCAATTCGTAGACTTCAATTGGTCGAACGTAACTATTCTTGACCCGACCGTCCAGTGCATCAGCTTCATGCCGCCGGGCGAGCCATCGAAAACGCTTTCGGGAGTGACAACCGCCCAATCATTCTTGTCCAGCGAAACCAAACGCGCCAGTTCTTTGCCGGAAGCCGGGTCCCAGCATCGCGTCGTGCCGTCCCAACTGCCCGAGACAACCCTGCGTCCATCCGGGCTGAACTTCACGGCATGCACACTGGCGGTGTGGCCCCGAAACACGCTTAAGGTGAGGCCCGTGGCAACGTCCCAGAGAGCAATCGTGCTGTCCCCCATTCCGGCGGCCAACGTTTCCCCATCCGGACTGAAAGCGACAGAGTTGACTCCAGCGGCAGAACCTTCCAGCGTGCGCAATTCCCGCCAGGTAGCCGCGTCCCAGAGCTTGATCGTCTTGTCATAGCTCCCCGAAGCCAGCGTCCGCCCATCCAAACTGAAGGCAACGGATGAGACGATGGCGGTGTGGCCCTCGAGCGTATCCAGGGCTTCCCCGGTTGTCACGTCCCACAGGAGGATCGCCCCATGCTCGGTCCCTGAAGCCACGATTCGGCCATCTGGGCTGAAGGCAACCGAGTGAACTTGGCCCGTGTCACCTTCCCAGGTGCGTAGCTCGCGACCGGTTGCCACATCCCAAAGTTTGGTAGTTTGGTCCGCGCTTCCCGAAGCGAGGGTCTGTCCATCGGGGCTGAAAGCAATGGACCTGACCCAACTGGAATGGCCTGCCAAGGTACGCAGCTCTTGTCCAGTTGCGAGATCCCACAGAATGATCGTTTGGTCCTCGCCTCCCGAAGCCAGGGTTCGCCCATCAGGGCTGAAGGCAACGGACAGCACTTGACCGGTGTGGCCTGTCAGAGTACGCAGTTCGCGCCCGCTAGCCAAGTCCCATAGCTTGATCGTCCAATCCTTGCTTCCCCACGCCAGGGTTCGCCCATCGGGACTGAAGGCGACGGACGAAACAGGATTCGCGTGCGCTGCCAGAGTACGCAGCTCGCGCCCGCTCGCCACGTTCCAAAGTTCGATTGTCCTTTCCTGGGTTCCCGACGCCAGTGTGTGACCATTTGGGCTGAAGGCAATAGAGGAGACAGCGCCTGAGCGGATCACCAACGTGCGCAGGATTTTCCCATTCGCCACCTTCCAGAGCTTGATCGCCTTGTCACCGCTTCCCGAGGCGAGCGTGCGCCCATTAGGGCTGAAGGCGACGGACGTGACTACACCTGTCTGGCCGACCAGAGTGCGAAGTTCTTGACCGGTCGACACCTTCCACAGCTTGATCGTCTTGCCATCGCTTCCTTCTGAGGCCAGGGTCCGCCCGTTGGGACTAAAGACAATGGGACAGTTTCCCCCGGCATCGCGTGCGACTGTGCGCAGGTATTGCCCAGTCGCTATGTCCCAGAGTCTGATCGTCTTGTCCCAGCTTCCGGAAGCCAGTGTTCGACCGTCGGGACTGAAGGCGACGGAATAGACGTCGCGCGTGTGGCCTGTCAGTTTGCGCAACTCTTCCCCAGTTGCGGCATCCCACAGAATGATCGTTTTGTCTCGGCTTCCTGATGCGAGCGTGTGCCCGTCAGGGCTGAAAGCGACGCACCAGATGTCATCGTCGTGGCCAGTGAGGGTGCGCAGTTCGCGCCCGGTTGCCACGTCCCAAAGCTTGATCGTACCGTCCGTGCTGCCGGAAGCCAAGATTCGGCCATCCGGGCTGAAAGCGACGGACCAGACGAGAGTGGCGTGTCCTCTTAGAGTGCGCAGCTCTTGGCCGGTTGCGGCGTCCCAGAGGATGACGGTTGCGTCCTCGCTGGCTGAGGCGACGATTCGGCCGTTAGGGCTGAAGGCAACAGACCTGATCGGTTCGGTGTGGCCTGTCTCGTCAGCGAGTTCGGGTTCTTGGGCACTGGCCGGGATGCACGTTACCAGCGCAAACACGACGAAGAGGACAGGACGCAGTTTCCTTCGCATCTCAACCTCGGGACCGAATCGAAGATTGCACAAAGCTATGTCCCGGCGATGTGATTGTCAAACTTTGGACGATCACGCGAGTGGAATGGGCGCGGCTAAAATTTTGTCGCTTCGGAGAAGCGGAAGCCGCGGATCTTCATGGCGGGGACGACCATCTCGAAAGACTCCTCGCCGGCGGAACGGACGGCGGGGCTGAGCGCTTCGACGTTTGACAACATTTCGAGAACGCCCTGATTGAAACGGAAATTGCGGATCCCCCCCGCGACGCGGCCGCGTTCGACGAGGAATGTGCCGTCGCGCGTCATGCCGGTGAGAACTTTTTCGTACGGGTCCACTTCGCGAATGTACCAGAGCCGCGTGACGAGAATGCCGCGATCCGTCGAAGCAACCATTTCGTCCACGGAAGTCTCGCCGCCCTCGAAAACGAGATTGAACGGGGCTTCGCCGTATTCGTTCGGGAGCGAAAAGCCGTGGCCGGTGGGGCGAGCTTTCATTTTCTTGGCCGTGGCGCGGGAATAGACGAGATTGCGCGGGACGCCGCGCTCAATGAGCAGAACTTTCTGGCGCGGGACGCCTTCACCATCGAACGGCGGGCCGCTCTGCAAGGGATGAAAAACGTCGTCGGTGAGCGTGATGTTCTCGCCGAGAATTTTCTTGCCGAGGCGGCCGTTGAAACAGGAGCGCTTATCGAGAATGGCGGTGCCGGCGAAATCGTAAAACAGAAAACCGACGAGATCGAGAACGGCGGCGGGCTCGAGGATGACGGTCCAAGGGCCGGGGGCGACTTCGCGGGGATCGCGCGAGGCCGCGGCTTTGCTGCTCGCGCTTTCGGCGAGAGCCATCGGGTCGACACGGGAGACATCGGGCGCGTTGGTCTTGGCCCAGCCGGAGGAATCGGATTCGAGCATGGTGACGGAGAATTCGGCGCGCGTCTGGCGATGCGACGCCATGAGGCCGTGCGAATTTGCGAGCAGCGAGGCGGTCGCGCCGGTAGTGAAGATCCCGGCGGCGGTCTGCTTGCGGCTTGCGGCGAGCTTTGCGACCTTCACGACGGCGCGGGCGCGGTCGTCGGGGCTGGCGCCTGCGGTGGAAGCAAAGAAGCGCGAAACCTTCTCATATTTCTGCGGGCCGATCATCGGCAATAGATTGGGATTTTTCCGCTGGCTCTTTGCGAGCGACGCAGAAGTCGCGACGACGCGGCGGAGGGATTCGTCGTCGATCTTGTTGGTGGTGGAACGCGCGATGCGGCCGTCGAAAACGGTGCAGACGGAAACGGAGAGCGACTGCTCGGCGACGTTCTGATGAATCGTGTTGTTGGCGAAGCGCGTGAGGGCGTCCACCGTGGCGGAGATGTCCACTTCAGTTTCGTCAGCGTTGGAAAAACGCAGAATCTTTTCGGCGATACGGCGCAACTCGGATTCGGACGGCAGATGCGGCGCTGCGACGGCGGGGCCGCCGAGGCGGCGCGCGGTGCGTGCGGATTTGCGGACGGGGCTCATGATTTGGCGAATGCGGCGCCGAGTTTTATGTTGCGGAAGCGCGAAGGCGAGGCGCCGTGGCCGGTGCCCATCGTCTGCATGGGCTGGCCCTTGCCGCAATTGGGCGTGCCCCAAAGCGTCCAATGATCGCGCGAGCAGATGGCGTCGCAACTATTCCAGAATTCGGTGGTGATGCCGCTGTAGCTGGGGTTTTTCAGCATGCGCGTTTTCTTGCCGCCCTTGATCTCCCAGCCGATTTCCGTGGAGAACTGAAAATGATAGCGGCGATCGTCGATGGACCAGGAGCGATTCGTTTCCATGAGGATGGCGTCATCGGTATCGGCGATGAGGTCGTCGTAGCTCCAAGTGCCGGGGAGGAGGCTGATGTTCGTCATGCGAATGATGGGGAGGCGATTCCAACTTTCGGCGCGCATGGTGCCGCCGGAGCGCGTGAGGCCAATGGCGGGAGCGGTCTCGCGATTCGAGAGATACCCGGTGAAGAGCCCGCCTTTTATGATGTCCGTGCATTGCGCGGGGACGCCTTCGTCGTCGTAACCGAATGTGCCGAGGCCGGGGCCGTGCTCGAGGCGCGCGTCGGCGACAACGTTGACGATGTCGGATGCGTAGCGAAGCGTGCGCAGCTTATCGAGCGTGAGAAAACTCAGGCCGGCGAAATTGGCTTCCATGCCGAGCACGCGATCGAGTTCGATGGGATGGCCGATGGATTCGTGAACCTGCAAGCCAAGCTGCGAGCTTTCTAGGATGATCGTCTTCGTGCCTTCCGGAGATTGCGGCGCGCTGTGCAGGGCGACGGCCTGTTCGGCGACGCGCGGGGCGTTGCCGACGAGATCGAAGGATTCGACGAGCTCGTAGCCGGCGAGTTGGTGCTGCCCGCCGAAGCTATTGGGATAGGAGCGCTTCTGAATCTCGCTGCCCTGAAAACTCGTGGCGACGATGCCCGCGCCGGACTGCATTTTGATCTGATGAATCTTGGAGCCGAGCGTCGAGGCGAACACCTGCTCGATGCGGCGAAACGTCATCGAGGTCTCGGCGATCGTGACGCCCTTGACGCGCGACATCGCGCGGTCGGCGGCGAGAAGAAGATCGAGTTGACGTTCGAGCGGGATAAGGAACGGGTCCTTGACGTAGGGATTCTGCCAGGTGTCCACGAAGGCCCGTTCGGGGACCATGACGACGTCCGCAATCCTGGCGAGCGCGGAGGCTTTGGCAATGGCGACGGCTTCGGCGGCGCAGGCCTGCACGCCTTCGGGCGTGAGGCGATCGGTCGAGGCGAACCCCCAGGAGCCGCGAACGAGAACGCGAATACCGATGCCGAGAGATTCCGATTCGGCGAGCGTGCCGACCTGCCCGTTTTTCGTGGAGAGATCGCGCGAGCGAATGTCCATGACGCGCGCGTCGGCGTAGGAAGCGCCGCGAACCCTGGCGGTTTCGATGGCGGAAGTGGCGAGGTCGAGCAAAGAAACATTTTCCGGGATGTGCGGGCGCGGCGTCAAGCGGGGATGCAATGCGGAGCGCGGATTTTTCGAGTGGGACGTGGGAGTTACAGTCCGCCTTGCATTCGCGGGCTAAGCGAGAGTGTGGGCGCCGTTGACCGTGATTTTCTGGCCGGAGATAAAATTGGCGGCGTCGGAGGCGAGGAACGCGACGGTCTCGCCGATGTCCGGGGGCACGCCCATGTGGCGCATCGGGACTTCGGCGGCATAAGCATCCTTGGCGGCCTGCGGATCGTTGGCGTGGCGCTCGGTGGGGATCCAGCCGGGCGCGACGAAATTCACGGTGATTCCCCACGGGGCGAGTTCGCGAGCCCATGAGCGCGTCTGGCCGAGTTGCGCGCCTTTGGCGGAGACGTAGTTCGAAAACTCGGCATTTCCGCACTCGAAAACTTCCGAGCCAATTTGAATGATGCGGCCGTAGCGGCGCTCCTTCATCGGCCCGACGACGGCCTTCACCAGAAGCAGCGGGCTCTTCACGAAGTATTCCAACTGATCGAGGCAGTCGCGCCACGTCATTTTCTCGATGGTAATGAAGGGCTGCGGGCCGGTGGCGTTGGCGACGAGAATGTCCACGGGGCCGAAGCGGCTGCGGACTTCGGCGACCATGCGATTGACTTCGGTTTCGTCGCGGACGTCGGCGCGGAAAATTTCGGCTTCGCCGCCGGAGGCGCGAATGCCTTGCGCGACGCGCTCGGCTTTTTCGGAGCTCGCGTGATAATTGACGGCGACTTTCGCGCCGCGCTTGCCGAGAGAATGCGCGATGGCAGCGCCAAGTCCACGAGAGGCGCCCGTGACGAGGGCAACGCGGCCGGAAAGTTCAGGCATGGCTTGGGAGTATACCGGAAAATCGGCACGGCTAGGCCAATAAGAAAATCCGCGCATGGATGTCCGCGACGATTCGATCGCAGTCCTACGTGCCTTCGGACCAGGAGGCGAGGTACTGCTCCTGTTCGGGCGAGAGGCGATCGGCCTGGATGCCCATGGATTCGAGCTTGAGCTTGGCAATCTGGCGGTCAATCGCTTCGGGCACGGGATAGACTTTGCGCTCGAGCTCGGAAGCGTGCTTGGCGAGATATTCGGCCGCGAGCGCCTGATTCGCAAAGCTCATGTCCATGACAGCGGCAGGATGGCCTTCGGCGCTGGTGAGATTGATGAGGCGGCCTTCGCCGAGGAGATAAATCCGGCGGCCGTCCTTCATGGCGTATTCCTCGACGAAGGGGCGGGCCGGACGCTTGCCGCTGGAGAGTTTCTCGAGCGCCGGGATGTCAATCTCAACGTTGAAGTGGCCGGAATTGGCGACGACCGCGCCGTCTTTCATGCGCTCGAAATGTTCGGCGGAGAGAACGTTCTTGTTGCCCGTGACCGTGACGAAAATATCGCCAACCTTGGCGGCCTCGGACATGGGCATGACGCGGAAGCCGTCCATCACGGCTTCAAGCGCGCGGACGGGATTGACTTCGGTGACGATGACGTCCGATCCGAGACCCTTGGCGCGCATCGCGACGCCGCGCCCGCACCAGCCGTAGCCGGCGACGACGAATTTCAGGCCGGCAAGCAGGAGATTCGTTGCGCGCAGGATGCCGTCGATGGTGGATTGGCCGGTGCCGTAGCGATTGTCGAAGAGATGTTTCGTCAGCGCGTCGTTGACGGCGATGACGGGATACTTCAGCGTGCCGTCGGCGGCCATGGCGCGAAGGCGAATAACGCCGGTGGTGGTCTCCTCAGTGCCGCCGATGACGCCGGGGATGAGATCGGTGCGCTTGGTGACGAGCGTGGTGACGAGATCGGCACCGTCGTCCATGGTGATTTGCGGGCGGTGATCGATGGCGGCGTTGACGTGGGCGTAGTAGGTGGCGTTGTCCTCGCCCTTGATGGCGTAAGTCGGGATCGAATAGTCCTTCACGAGGCAGGCGGCGACTTCGTCCTGCGTGGAGAGCGGATTCGAGGCGCAGAGAACGACATCGGCGCCGCCGTCGCGGAGCGTGATGGCGAGATTCGCGGTCTCGCTCGTGATGTGCAGGCACGCGGACAGGCGAATGCCCTTCAGCGGCTGCTCCTTGATGAAACGCTTGCGGATCAATTGCAGCACCGGCATCTGCTGGTTGGACCATTCGTTCTTGCGTTTGCCGCGCTCGGCAAGGGCGATATCTTTGACATCCCCGGTCATAGGATTCGATGTGCCCACGCGCATTCTCCCTTGGAATTCGAAAGGTATGTTTTGCTGCTGCCAGCCCCGGCCGTTTAGAGACAGGCGACGGGCCGCTCAAACGATTGCAACACGCGGCCGGCTAATCTCTCGCGGCGACCGCAACGCCTCGCAGGCCCACTTCCTTGCGAATCTTGTCCGCTTTATCGCTGCGCTCCCAAGTGAAAGTGGGCTCGGAACGGCCAAAATGACCGTATGCGGCCGTCGCACGGTAGATCGGACGGCGCAGGTCGAGAGATTCGATGATTCCGCGCGGAGTCAGTTTGAATGTAGCGCGGATGAGATCGGTAATTTGCTCGTCCGGGATGACGCCGGTGCCGAACGTATCGGCCATGACCGAGACCGGCTCCGCGACGCCGATGGCGTACGCGAGCTGGATTTCAACCTTGCGGGCGATTCCCGCAGCGACAAGATTCTTCGCGACGTAGCGCGCCATGTAGCACGCCGAGCGATCCACTTTGGTCGGATCCTTGCCGGAGAGCGCGCCGCCGCCGTGCCGGCTGTAGCCCCCGTAGGTATCCACGATGATTTTGCGCCCGGTCAAACCGGCATCGCCCATCGGGCCGCCGACAACGAAGCGCCCGGTCGGATTGATGTAGAACTTCGTCCGCTTGTCAATCAGCGATTCCGGAATGACGCGCTCGATGACCTCGCTCTGGACGGCTTCGTGAACGTCGGCGGTGGAAACCTTGTCGCTGTGCTGAGTGGAAACGACGACCGCGTCGACGCGCACGGGCCGGCTGTCCACGTATTCCACGGTGACCTGCGACTTGCCGTCGGGGCGGAGGAAATCCACTTGGCCGCTCTTGCGAACTTCGGCGAGGCGGCGGACCAGCTTGTGGGCCAGCATGATGGGCAGCGGCATCAGCTCGTCGGTCTCATCGCACGCGAAACCAAACATGAGACCCTGGTCGCCGGCGCCGCCGGTATCCACGCCCATGGCGATGTCGGGCGACTGACGCTTGAGGGAGGAAATAACGGCGCAGGTTTCGGAGTCAAAGCCATACTTGGCACGGGTGTAGCCGACATCGCGGATGACTTCGCGGGCGATCTCGGAGTAATCCAGGACGGCAGAGGTCGTGATTTCCCCGGCAACGACCACCAGGCCCGTGGTGACGAGCGTCTCGCATGCGACGCGGCCCATGGCGTCCTGCCCCAGGACGCCATCCAAAATGGCATCTGAAATCTGATCGGCGATCTTGTCGGGATGTCCTTCGGTTACTGACTCCGATGTGAACAAAAAAGTGCGCTTGGATTGACTCAAAACGATGCTCCTCTGGAAGGTTTCTTCATTCCGGCTTAGGGCGAAGCCGCCACGCCGCCACAATTCTAAGTGATTGACTGTAGCATAGGCACCATACCCTGTCTACGCGTAGCGCCGAGAGGCCTAGTAAAGCAGTCGAATGGCGCATTCAGAGGCCTGAACGGACGCGCCTGAGCCATGGCTGCTTCAATTCTCGTCCACATCAACAGGCGCCTGGCCGAGAGTGCCCTTCATGCGCGCGACGAGAACCTCATGGATGAACGGGTCGATATCGCCGTCCAGCACGCGATCCACGTCGCCCATCTCGAATTTCGTGCGATGGTCCTTCACAAGACGGTAGGGCTGAAGGGTATAGGTGCGAATCTGACTGCCGAAACTGATGTCGAGCTTGGTTTCGTCGAGCTTGCGCGTATCCTCGCGGCGCTTTTCGATCTCGACCTCGTAGAGTTTCGAGCGTAGGACCTTCATCGCCAACTCGCGGTTCTTGTGCTGGCTGCGCTCGTTCTGGCACTGGACCACGATTCCCGTCGGAATATGCGTGATGCGGACCGCCGTTTCGACCTTGTTGACGTTCTGCCCGCCGTGCCCGCCCGCGCGGAAAGTATCGATGCGCAACTCTTCGGGCTTGACGACGACTTCGATGCGGTCGTCAATTTCGGGTATCACGAAGACCGAGGCGAAGGAAGTGTGGCGCCGCGCGGCTTGATCGAACGGAGAGATGCGAATCAGGCGATGCACGCCGCTCTCACTGGCGAGCAGGCCGTAAGCGTTTTCGCCCTCGACGCGGACCGTGGCGGACTTGATTCCGGCGGCTTCGCCCGGCGCCGAGTCAATTACGGTTGCGCGGAAGCCTTTTCGCTCGGCCCAGCGGAGGTACATGCGCAGCAGCATCTCGGCCCAATCCTGGGATTCGGTGCCGCCGGCTCCGGGCTTGATCGTGAGGATCGCGTTGCTGCGATCGTTTTCGCCGGAAAGTAGCGTGGTGGTTTCGAGCGCGCTGACGTAGGTTTCCGCCGCGCTCAATTCGCGCGTAATCTCGGCGAGCAGACTTTCGTGCTGGGCGGCGTTGGATTCCTCCTGCGCCAGAATCAAATAGGCGCCGAGATCGCCTTCGAGCGAGAGGAGCTTGCGCTCGGCATGGATGCTCTCCTCGGCGGATTTGCGCTCCTGCAGTGTTTTCTGCGCCTGCTCCGGGTTCTGCCAGAAATCGGGAGCGGAAATGCGGGCTTCGAGTTGATCGAGGAGCTTCTGGTGGGCGGGAACGTCAAAGATAACTCCGCACGAGCGCGATGCGTTCGCGGAGTTGGTCGAACCGGTGTTGCAAATCTTCGATCATCATTTTTTTCGTTTCCTTGGACTGCGCCCACCGCCAGCCTTTGTCTTTTGGGTCTTCGCGACAGTCAGGCGCTCGCCTTCAAACTCGAACAGCACGCGCGGCGGCGGATGCAGCCAACCGCTAAGAAAACCCCATTCCACGGTCAATAGCGCGAACAGACAGCCAAAAACGCACAGCCAGGGCACCCATTCACCGTGCTCGACGTAAAAAGTGCGGTCGCTGCGAAACGCGTACGGCGCGTCCAATTCGGCGCGAACGTCCGTGGGAAGCTCGGCGACGATTCTTCCATACGGATCCACCGAAGCGGTATATCCGTTATTCGTCGCGCGCAGCAGCCAGCGGCGATTCTCCACCGCGCGGACGCGGGCAATTTCGAGTCCCTGCTCCGGAGCCGCAGTCCGCCCGAACCAGCCGTCGTTGGAAATGTTGATGAGCAGCTCCGCGCCATTCGCGGTGAACTGCCGGACCTCCCCGCCAAACGCCGATTCGAAGCAAATGAAGACGGCGTAGCGTCCGCCCGGCAACTGGCCCACGCGGCGCTGATTCCCGCGGCTGAAGTCGCTGATGTCCGCCGTGAGCTTGCCCGCAAATCGCAGCCAACTGCGCCACGGAACGTATTCACCGAACGGAACCAGATGAATTTTATCATAGACAAAAACTTCGCGGCCCGCGGGATCGAGCTGCACGGCGCTGTTGTAGGGAGCCATCCGGCCGGTGATATCCGGTTCCAAGTTCACCGCGCCGAAAATGAAATCGGTCGAGGCTCCCCTCGCCGTACGGATGGCGCGGAGCGCGAAATTGCGATCGAAAACGCTGAACGGAGCGGGCGTCTCGGGCCAGATGATGGGGCCCGGCTCGAGCCGAGCGGCCGAGACGCTCATTTGTTCGAGCTGGTCCATTTCGCCGCTGTGCACCTGCATCCAGTCCCCGGGATAACTCATGGCTTGCGGAAAATCCAATTGAACGAGATGTGCGATGCGCGTGGGCTGCGCTTGCGGCACCCAGCGCGGGCCAATCCAGACCGCAAGGAGCAAAACGATCGTCACGGCCACGGCGGAAATCGCGCCGCGTCGCCTCCGCGCGCCCGAGGAAGACACAACCCAAAAAAGCAACGCGTTATAGGCCGCGACGCTCCACGAAAGGCCGTAAATTCCGGTGATGGTCGTTATCTGAGCAAGAGCAATGTTGCGCGCGGCGGCGTAGCCCAACAGGTTCCAGGGGAAACCGATGTCTGGAAGATGGCCGAGGCCGAACTCCATCGCGACCCAAAGAAACGGCGCAACGCAGGCGGCTTTGCCCGGCCCCGTGCGTCCCCACAAGCTGACGCCCATCGCGAAAAACATCTTGAACAGGGCGGACACGACCACCATCAACGCCATCACACCCGCGGCCTCGAGCGGCGGGAGCGGGCCGTACTGGTGCATGACGTTGTAAACCCAGGAGACCGAGAGCGCGTAGAAGGCGATGCCGTAGAGAAGACCGCACAGCGCCGCGAAGCGAAGGCTTGCGCCCCGGGCGGCAATCATGAGCGGAGCGACCGAGATCCAGGCGAGCGCGGGGACGTTGAATTTTGGATAGGCGAAAGCCAACGCCGCGCCGGACACCACAGACAACGTCAGACGCGCGCCGCGAGACAATTCCATACGAATGACATTGTAAACCGGCTCGTAACACCGCGCCTTGTTTTTGGTAATCCGTCAGTTTCCGACAACCGCGTTTATCAGGACTTATCCGAGATTGCTCGGAGTGGTGTACTAGGAAACGATGCCCTGACTGTCTAAATTAGCGGGGAGTACTACGATCTAATGGAAGGCACCGCATGAGGAAGCGCCCTTGGTGAATCGCTCTACGTCACATGACCTAGTTCTACTTGGACGGGGTCTCGCCTCCCTTACATTACTTGAAGTCGTACTCGACGGTAGCGCTTGCGTTAATCTCCAATTCATCGCTCTTCGTCGTGTACCAGCGGTACCTCAGACTCGCCAGCGGACTCGGACCCGACCGCGGCATGACGTCCCCGGAGAGGAAGTTGGACTGTACCCTTCGCAGCCCGGTAATCTGAACCCCCAGTCCAGTAGCAACGTCCTGGGCCGCATCGCGTGCGCGCGCAATCGCCATTTGTAAAGCTTGGTGTTCGTACTGCGTGGGATCTTTGATGGTGTAGATAATCAGCGCGCCCGGAAAAACGGGCCCAAACTGTGGGCCGGCGTTGGCGGGAACCGCGCCCGCCTTGCGTAGCGCCTCAATAACCGCAGCCGACTTCTGCGTCAAACGCGCCACGTCGTTCAGGTCAGCGGCTTCGAAGAACACATAGACGTATTGGGTCGCGTTGTACGCCGTGATGTCGGACTGGCCCGGAAAACGAGGTCCCCCGGCTTGCGCAAATGTCACCGACGTAATCTTGTAGCCTTCGGGAGCAAATCCAAGCGCCGCGAGGGCCGACTCAACGGCATTCGCCTTTTGCCCGTTCTCTGCCACAGCCTCGTCGGCAATCGGCGAAGTCGACTGGATGCTCATAACCAGGATCCCCAAGTCGGGCTTGGCATACGCTTCACCGCCTCTACTGACGGTAATGATGTGGTTTTCGACTCTCTGTGAATCCGCATCTTGTGCTTGACCACCCTGTGTTGGCCCTGGAGCTTGCGCATGAATGGACGGCGGCGCGAACAGGGGAACTGCCAGGATCGCTGCTATCAGAACCCGGGTCATAAGTCACCTCACCGGACGAACTTGCCGGAAGGGCCGCACGCACTTCCGATGCACTCCAAACCGGAACGAGCAAAACTAATATTCAGACAGAATTCCCTTTTTGGTTTCAAAAACAGCGCCATAGTACACCCGTCTTGCCTGCAGGCGAAAGCCAATGCCGCGCCGGACACCACGGACAACGTCAGACGCGCGCCGCGAGACAATTCCATACGAATAAAATTGTAAACCGGCTCCTCACACCGCGCCTTGTTTTTGGTAGTCCGTCAGCTTTCGATGAATGCGTTTATCAGGAGCTGGCGCTTGGGATCTCACAATCCTTGTTTGGCGTATACTCGACCCAATGTTGCGCTCGCTTGCCTTATCAGGATTTTTGGCGCTGGCAGTCGCTGCTCCGTTGCGAGCCGCGGACGACTGCGCGCAGGCTCAATTTGAGCAGGCGTCCTTACATGTGAAACAAGTTCAGATGCAGTTGTTGGCGGATAAGGTTGAGGAAATGGACGAGAATGTCCCGTCTTTGACGCAGCGACAGATTCGAGCGATGAAGGACGCCCTCTCAACAGCAGTTGATCTGTACGTCGGATGCCAGCAAGGAGGCGATGTCGATGTGAAGGCGCTTGAAGCTCGCTTGGCCGAACTAATGGGCACCAACAAGCCAGAGCTTGCCACCCCCGCTGATCGTCCTGACGTCGGGGAACAAGTCCAACAGATTTACGGGGCTGACTTGAAGTTGGCAGCGAAAAGGCCGGATGCCACGAAGAGATTAATCGGCGTGGAAGTCAGTTTCGGTGTGATGTGCGGTGAAGACACGATGCTCCTCCTGTATGAATGGAGGGATGACAAGTGGCGCAAGGTGTTGCGCTGGCAGAGCGGTGACTACGACCAGGTCTCCGGCGCATTCGGCGATTTCTTTGAATACGTCGTGATGCCCCGCAGTGCATCGGAAGAGTGGGCTGTGGCAGTAGCGCATGGCATGCCGTGGTGTACCTCGGGTTGGAGCGCGTTTGATTTGGATGTGATCGAGACTGGCCATGGCACCGGGCCGCAGAAGTTGATCTTTCACAAGAACGCCGGCTATTACCGGGCTACCGACAACCCTCCCGCTCTGAAGGCTGTATCCGATAACTTTGACCTTCGCTTGCAAGATATGAGCGTGGATTTCGACCATCTCTTCCTAGTCACGGAAATATATCGATATCGATTGGCTGGCGGAGATGTGAGGCGCGTGCAGCCCGTGGCCATGAATGGCCGCGACTTTGTGGACGTGTGGTTGAGCACGGATTGGGACGACGCGGTAGACTGGTCCGCAACCGGCAACATAGACAATTTGAAGGACGAGCACGCCCTAATCGACAGGCTGAGGAAGCCCGAAAAGGTAGGGAGCGCGGCGACCATTAGCTTCGGGGCTGTCCGAGGCTGTTCGGATGACCCGAAGCGCTTCCAAGTTGAGCTCGATTTGGACCCGGGCGCGCCCGTCTACTTCGCTATCCGAGAAGGCGAAAATTCATTCACAATGCTTTCGGCGTCGAACCGACCTGATCCACACTGCAACAGCGCGAACCTGGTACCAACCCCGTGAGTGATGTAACCCCCTCCACCATTAAGTTGAAGAGTGGCCTCTGTTTGGCCAAGTCCTGAATGGTCGGATTGCCGGAACCCAAGACACGATACTTTTGTGGCGCGAAGCGAGGGCTGTGCAATCCGGCCGCGAAACGCGCGCAGGCCACCTATCGCTTGACGATGGACTTGAAGCCTTGGCTCTCGAGAAGGCGAAGGCCGCATCCAGGCTGGACACTCAAATGACTGGTCCGGCGTGCGCGTTTATCAGGCCCGCTCTCTCATTCAGCAGGCGTTCCCGGTCTTCTGCGTTCTACTGCTGGTTCACCTTGGCGTTCTCAAGCAGGATGATGGCATCGCCGCTCTCCGGCTTCACCGTGAAATCATGTGCGGTGACGGTCGCATCGCTGATCGTCATCCCCGTCGGGGCGCTGATGTGCACGTTGGTCAGGGTGATGGTTGTGATGGGGCTCTCCGGCAGACCGATAATCACTCCCGCGGTCTTGGTGCCCGTCGCCTTCACATTGGTGATGTGAATGTCGTGAAAGTGCGGCGTAAGCCTGGTCACCGGCCGCGCCGTATCGTGGTCGGGGATACGCGGATAGTACTCGGTAATCAGGATCGGCGTCCCAACATTTTCCATCGTCAGGTCGCGGAAGTCGAAGTTGCCAATATCGCCTCCGCGGTCGCGGCTCGACTTGACGCGAACGCCCTGGTCGGTGTCCTTGAAGGAGACGCGCGCTACGTGTACGTCCTGCACACCGCCTGAGATCTCGCTGCCGATCGACATGCCGTGCCCGTGCAGAAAGGTGCAATCGGTAACGGTGATGTCCCGGCTCGGGCTGTCCGGCCCAGGAGAGCCCGGCTGCCCCGACTTGATGGCCACGTTGTCATCGCCCACGTCGATCGTCATGTGGGAGATCCTGATGTGCGTCGAGGAGAAGGGATCGATGCCGTCGGTATTGGGCGAGCGCGCCGGCGCAAGGATCTTCCCATTGCGAATGGTCACGTCATCGCTGTAGTAGGGAACTACCTGCCAGGAGGGGGAGTTCTGAATGGTGACCCCGTCGATCAACACATGCTTGCAGTGGTCGAGCACGAGCAGGCGCGGCCGCCGCGCCGCAATTGCCACTGAACGCCGGAAAGCTGCGGCGTCTGCGGGACCGCCAGGACCTGCAGGGGCACCAGGACCTCCAGGGCCTCCAGCCGGTGTTCTGAGCGCATAGACGGCGTCCCACCAAGGCTTGCCGTTGCCGTCAATTGTTCCTCCGCCGCGAATGGTGATGTCCTCCGCGTTCGTGGCGCTGATAAGGGGCTGCAGCGCGTCTTCGCGCAACTCCTGCATTTCGGGGTAATCCGCCATGTCCTGACTGCCCAGCAGCGTTGCGCCTGGGTCCACCTCAAGTGTGATGTGGCTCTTGAGCACGATCGGCGCGGTCAGAAACGTTCCCGAGCTCAGGCGGACAATGCCGCCGCCTTTCTTCTCGCAGGCGTCGATCGCGGCCTGCAGCGCCTGCGTGTCCTTGGTGGTTCCGTCCGCCTTCGCGCCATATGCCTTGGGGTCGCATATTCTCGCTGCGTTCGCCGCTACCCCCCAGCACAAGACCGCGGCCCCGATCAGGGCCGCGCGCAAAACCATGGCGAAGTCCTGCCGTCTTTTACTCATCTTCTTCACTTCCTTTGGGTGGGAGAATGCTAACGGCTGGAGTTTCCGTTCTTGCTCCCAACGGCCCCACACTATATATGCATCGAGGCATTCCAGCGCATTATCTTTCTGCCTCGTCGGGGGAATTTGTGAGTAAGTGAGTGAAGTTTGGTGGTGAGATTCAGGGGGGATATACGCGCCCAGGCAAGAACGTGACCTCCGTGCTTCCACGTATAGAAGACCACTCTCGGCGAAGAGTCGGGTGCAACCCAATGATTATCTGCATTTCGAAATCCGGCCTCTGTGGAAGGTTAGGTGGACTGTGATCGGGCCCCTGATCGTCGTAGAAAAACGGCGCGACCTTCTTTTGGTAGTGGGTCAGTTTCCAATAACTGCGCTGATCACGCACTCGGGCCGACTTCTGCTCAGACTGTAGCTGTTCCGCACTTCCTAGGATGCTTTAAGCTCAGGATGTGCGCCAGAATCGAAGGTGAACATCGGCGAGCAGCCTATTGATCGCATCTCTGTCCACCTCATCTGGAAGCGGCGAAGTTGCCTGAGCAGCTAGTGCTTCTGATTCAAGTTGCGCGCCGAGCTTTTGAATTTCGGCAAGAGAATACTTGCCTCCACGGATTTCAATCAATTCGTCGCTGTTTGGCCTCGGAAGCGTGATCCGGCCGTCTTCCATCAACTCTTTCGCCTCGCCGTACAGACGGATGATATGCATGGCGTACTTGGTGTCATAACCATGTCTTGCCTCTAATTCGGCGCGGTGAACGTTCTTCTGCCCCTTCTGCCCGAGCAATCGTTTCATCTGGTCATCCGCGAATCCGAGGAACGGCTTCACATGCCCCTTCGCGAGGAACAGATGAGGCCGAGCGGCGAATTGGTCCCACGTATCAGTCGTGAACTCAAGCGGCGCGAATAAGAAATGCAGAGCTGATGGATTGCCCTTGACGGCAAGTCCTGCCCACTTCATCAGGGTATACAGGCAGACGTCCACATCTAGTGGCCCGTTTCCTCCGACTTTTCCTCCGGTTGTGAAAATGAAATGCTCCTCGCGTTCGAGCCCAAGAATTTTGGTAGGTGGCGGAATGTAGATTCCGTACCAGTCGGTGTCATCGGTTGTACCCAGTTTAGCCCCGTGCGCCTGCGAGCCGCCGATATACGCCATGATTAGGTTTTCTTGGTGAACGAATCCGTATTGGGCGAAGTCTGGTTTCACTTTGCGGTCTCGTTGCCGTTAATGATATCGCGTTCCCGCCGTCCGGGCATTGACTTGTCCGGCCTTCCATTGAACTGTCGGACGCCTTTCTTCGCACGCTTATGTTCAGGGAGGATGCCCCTGTTTCGGGATAACTCCTGATTAGTCGGATTACCGGGAAACGACCCACTACCCATTTGAGGGGTGTGAAGGAAGGGCTCTGCAACCCGGCCGGGGAAACGCGCGCGGGCCGTCTATCGTTTGACGATGGACTTGAAACCTTGGCTTTCGAGTTGGGTGCGGGCGGCCGCGGCGGATTCGGCGTCGGCGTAAGGACCAACCTGCACGCGATAATACTTGTCCGCGCCCGGCGAGAGAACAAAAGCGGGGAATTTCTTTTCCTGGAGCGCTTGCGCGAGAGAGATGGCGTCGCTCTCCTTCACGAGTGCGGCGACCTGCAACACGATGGCGCCCTTCGGAATCGACGGAGTCGTCTTCGGTTGCGGAGCGGAAGCGGCGGGGGCCTTGGGCTGCGAGGCCGGCGTTGAGTTCACGGGCTTCTGCGGTTTGGCAGGAGCCGGCGCGGGGACGAGGTGATCGTTTGCGGGCTTCGGATCCCCGGAGTGATAGAAGCTCCAATCGGACGCGGGAGGCGTCGCAGGGGCTTTCTCCGCCGGGGGCGCGTGATTCACGGCTCGATCGGATACATCCTCCCCGTGGGCCGCCGCCGCTCGAAGCTGCGTGTCGTACTGGCTGCGGCCCAGCAGGTAGCCCAGCGTGAAAACGATGCCGAAGATGACCGCCAACAGCAGGAACAGCCCCACCAGGTGCCGGCTTTCTAGCACCATATCGCCGCTCCCGCCTTTCTTGGCTCCCGCCATTCTCTATTTTGCCGGTCCCTGTCCGCCTGGCAGGCTCTTGACCCAGGAGTTGATGATGTCGATGGGCAGCGGAAAAACAATCGTGGTGTTTTTCTCGACGCCGATCTCGGTCAAGGTCTGCAAGTACCGAAGCTGAATCGCAGAGTGCTGGGTCTCGAGCATGGCAGCGGCTTCGGCCAGTTTCCCGGAAGCCTGCAATTCCCCGTCGGCGTGGATGACTTTCGCGCGCCGTTCGCGCTCGGCCTCGGCCTGACGCGCGATGGCACGCTGCATCTGCTCGGGAATGTCCACTTGCTTGACTTCAACCTTCGTTACCTTAATACCCCAGGGCTCGGTATCCTGGTCAAGGATGATCTGCAAGCGGTTGTTAACCTTTTCGCGCTCAGCGAGGATCTCATCGAGCTCGAACTGGCCGACGATGCTGCGCAGCGTCGTCTGGGCTTTCTGCGAAGTGGCGTAGAGATAGTTCTGCACCTGCGAAAGCGCGAGGTTCGCGTCCACAACGCGGAAATACGTGACGGCGTTCACTTTCACGGAAACGTTGTCGCGCGTGATGATGTCCTGCGGGGGGACATCCAGCGTTTCGATTCGCAGCGAAACCCGATAGAGGACTTCGATGGGCCAGAAGACCACGCGCACCCCGGGCCCTTTTGCGACGGGCAGCAAGCGGCCCAGTCGCAAAACGACGCCGCGCTCCCACTCCTTGATGATGTAGAGCGAATTCCAAAGCCAGATCAGAAAAATGACTACCCCGACGGCTATAACCGTCAATCCGAAATCCATGGATCCTCCTCAACGGCCGGTGCCTTCCGGCCTTCATCCTTCAACGTGCCACCACCCAAGTGCTGCAACACAAATTTGTCCGACTGCCCGCCGCGCGAAGCCTCAATCAAACCGGCGCGCGAATCATGCGCGTCATGCAGTGTGGCGAACGTGCAGCGTCAGGCCTTCGACACGAGTGACGCGCACGCGCGTGCCGGCCGGGATCGCCTGCCCGGAAACGGCGTGCCACAACTCGCCGTGCATCCGCACCATGCCCGAGAATCCGCCGTCCGAACCCGAGGGCGCGAGCGCCTCTGTCACTTCCGCTTCCCCGCCCACCAGTTGTTCGGAGCCGGTGGACTGCTTCCACTTGCGGGAACGCAGCACCAGCCGCATCAGAAAAATAATGATAACGGCGAACGGCAGCGTGACGCCCAGCGCGACTCCCAAGCTGACCCCGGCTCCCGTCAGCGGAGAACGAATCAACATCAACGCGCCGAGCAACATGGCCACCACGCCCCCCACTGCCAGAACGCCGTGACTCGTGTACTTGGCCTCGAGAATGAACAGAACCAGGGCCGCGACGATCAGCAGCAGTCCTGCGAAGTTTACAGGAAGAATGTGCATCGCGAACAGGGCCAGCACCGCCGCGATCCCGCCAATCACGCCGGGCGCAACCATTCCCGGATGCGTGAATTCGGTGTAGAGGCCGAGCACGGCGATGATCAGCATGATGAAAAAGACGTCCGGCTGCACGACGCGCGAGAGAAAGCGCTGCCGGAGCGACATATCGGTCTCGACGAGTTGCGCGCCCGCGAGAGACAGCCGCTCGGTGTGGCCATCGAAGCGCGTGATCGTGCGGCCGTCAAGTTGCGCGAGCAGATCCGCGGGCGATTTTGCGATCAAGTCCACCAGTTTGCCATCGAGGGACTCGGTTTCGGTGAACGCTTTCGCATCCGTCACCGCGGTTTCCGCCAGCGTGACGTTGCGCCCGCGCTTGCTTGCGTAGCTGCGCAGGTAGGCGGTGGCATCGTTCAAGATCTTGTTCTTCAGGGTCTCGTCTATGTTCACGGGCATGCCGCCGATTTCCAGCAGCGGCGAAGCAGCTCCCGCGTGCGTTCCCGGCGCCATCGCCGCCACGTCCGCGGAGAGCAGGATGAAGAATCCGGCCGAGGCCCCACGCGCGCCCGAAGGCGAAACGTACACCACGACGGGCACGGGCGAATCCAGGATGTGCCGGATGATGTCCATCATGGAGTCCTCGAGCCCGCCGGGTGTGTCCATCGTGATTAGAACGAGGCTTGCGTGCGTCTGCGCCGCTTGCTCGATCCCGTCGTCTAAGTATTCGGCGAGAATCGGGTCGACCTCATCGTTGATTCGCAGCACGATGACTTGCGGCGCGCCGTCGCTTCCCTGCCCCGCGCGCACGCGTCCGGGCAGCAGAAATACCAGCGCCGCTGCGCTCAGCACCATGACCAAGAGCATGGCGTGCCGGACTCGAGTTGCTTCAATCGTTCCGCGCGAATTCATCATCGTTCTCCCATCCCATTCTCAGGCTAGCTGACCCGCGAGCGGCTTCGGATGCCGGCGGGTTCGGCCGCGCTTGACGGCTCCCCTGATGGCCGCAGCCAAGTGCGATCGAATCGGTCTACGATCCGCGTGCGCGCGACAAGCGATGCCTGCCTGGCGCGGTTTCCCGCGCCTTGCGCGCCCGCTGCCTGTATCTCATCAGCGACGCCGCGCACGTCCGAATCCTGCGGCGCAAGTTGAACGGCGCGTTGCAGGGACGACGCGGCTCCCGGTGCGTCTCCTGCCAGAAACCGCGCGATGCCGAGATTCAGCCAATAATCTGCCGTGCCGGACTCGAGTTGTGCCGCCTTGTCGAATTGCCCGACGGCGTCCGAGAGCTTCCCTAAATTGGCGAGCGCCACTCCAAGATTGTTGTGCGCTTCGGGCGAATCCAGAGGCGATCCGCTCCCCGGGCGCGGCTGCTGCAGAACGGCTTCAAACGCCGATTCCGCGCGCGCCGCATCGCGGCCGCGAAGATGACACACTCCGGCATCGAAACTTGCTTCCGCGCCATGAACACTTTCCGGAGGAACGCGCGAGAACCAGGCGAGTGCCATTTCGCAATCGTGACGCGCGTAGTGCGCCGCTCCCAACTCGTAAGCCGGAGCGTCCCAATCCGGTTCGAGGCGCGCCGCGTCGCGTAAGTCGGCGATGCGATCTACGTCGTTCGAATCTTCCAGGCCGCGTACATACTGCCGGAAGGCATCCATGCGCGAGGGAGGTCGGGCCGCATCGAGAATACCGGCGGGCGGCGCTCCGGAAGGGCACGCTTCCGGAGATATCGCGCAGAGCAACGAGGCGGAGAGCTGCAAATGCTTGCTGAGCAGATCCGTGAGCGCTCCGGTCACGGAAAACCAAGGCGAGAGCGACGGCCGCGCCAATTGCAACACGCTCGCGCCGAAGGAAACTGTCTTGCCGTCCGAACTGAAGCGTCCGAACACGATGTTGTCAGCGTCCGCCTCCTCGCCGATGGTAATCATGGTGGCCCGGCTGAAATTTGCCGCAGCAGGAATTCCCATGTGTTCGAGCACATCCAGGCGGTCCTGACGCGCGAGAACGAACCTGCCCGGGCCTTGGAGGCGCTCGACGGTCAGTTCTGAAAGGCCTTCGCAAAGCCAATCGAGATTGGGATTGCGGCTCGCGTTTTCAAATGGGAATACGAGAATCGTGCGCACGCGAGGCCGAGACTCGGGCGTCTGCGGGTAAGAATTCGAGGGCTGTTGCGAGTTCGAGGAAAAGGGCGCGCCTGCTCCGGAAGAATCGGAGCACGCCAGCGACATTGCCAGCACTCCCAGCACGGCGACTTGAAGACAACGTGGGCGCATGCGTGCCCCATTCTAGTGCCGTTCCAACGATTCAGGCGAAGAAATTGCAACGAAAAGCCGCCCTTCGATTGCCGGCTCCCGACACTTGAAACAGCGCCGGCAGAAGGACAACGAGCGAGTCGCGGGGCGTGGGCGTCAGGTTCCAGGCGCGGCTGCGGGCTTGTTTGTGCCAACCGTCGCGCGTAGCAAAACAGCCTGGACGTCGGGGCTCGCCAGGACTTTTGCGAAGGAGGGGTCTTTCTTGATTTTCTCGATCTCTTGGTAGCCCTCGTCGAATGCCTTGAGCAGGTTCTGAGCGCATTGTGCCGCGTCGCCGCGCTCCGCGAAGGTTTTCGCCATGACAAAATAAAACATCCCGTGATCGGAGACGGAGTGATCTTGCAGCACGGAACCGTTTCGCCCGCCGACTTCCAGTACTCCCGGATCGATCGTGAGAGCCTTATTGAAAGCGTCCATCGCCTCCGGATACTTGCGCTCGGAGAAATAGGCATAGCCGAGATTGGCGTATGCCGTGGCAAGGCTCGGATCGATTCGCAGGGCCTTGTTATAAGCGCGCACGGCTTTGCGGTAATTCTTATCCTGGTACCACGTCGTGCCGATGTTGTTGTACGGATCGGCGAAGGTCGCGTCGAGTTTGGCCGCGCGCTGATAAGCAGACCTCGCTCTCCCGCGGTCTCCCATTTGCTGGTAGGCCACGCCCAGCATGTTCGCAAATCGCGCGTTTTTCGGCTGCTCGACGAGGAGTTTCTGGTAGGCCTTGATGGCTTCCTCGAAACGCTTCTCGGCCATCAGTATCTGGGCGCGCATCTCCTCCGCTTGCTGCGGCGTCTGCTGGGTGGCGATACCGGGGGACTGCTGCTGCGCTGGAGTGGCAGACGGTTCCTGGCCTTGCGAAGCGTAAGCGGATTGCCCTTGCGCGGTGAGGCTGCTGAGCGAGACCGTGAAGGCAACCGCCGCCCAAATTGCGAGTTTCATGGCGATTCCCCTCCCGGCGCGCGTTCAAGGTTGCGGGTTGGCCGCACCCTGCTTCGGCGGGCCGGTGTCTTTCTGATTGCCGCTGCTTCCAAAGATACCAAAGATACGCTGTAGAAAGCTCTTTTTCTTGGAGGTGTCCTCCGCGGGCTGCGGCGGATTCTGCCCGGGTTGGTTTGGCTGCGCTGCGCTGGCGCTCGTGCTGCCCTTTGGCTGTTGCGAACCATTCGCTGACGGCGGCGGAGGCTCCTTGTCCGCGCCGCCGAAGATGCGAGAGAGCCACGACGCCGAAGGCTCTTGCGCAAACATCTTTCCGCCGTGCTTCTCGCAGAATTCAGTCGGCTCGGTGCCGCGAATGTAGACTTCTTCCCGCGTGACGGGACACTGCGGGGTCGCGAGTTGCAACGTCTCCGGGTCGATCATCACCGTAGTCACGCCGTCCGGCGGTTCGAAGGGCTGCGTGTCGCGATAGGCCGGAAGCGCGACGGCGCGCTTCATGAGTTCCGCCCAGATCGGCGCCGCGGAATTGCCGCCGGAAAGGCCGAGGTCGCGATTGTCGTCGAAGCCGACCCAGACGATGCATTCGAGGTTCGATGTGTAGCCCGCGAACCAGCCGTCGCGCGAAGTGCCCGTCTTGCCGGCCGCGGGCGCCGTGAAACCTCGGGCGCGGACGGGGTAACCCGTGCCGTGATTGATGACGTCCTCGAGGATATTCGTCACGAGATAGGCGACCCGCGGGTCCATCACTTGTCTTGTGCGCGGATCGTTGCGCTCGAGGGCCGTGCCATCCGCATTGATGACGCTCGTGAGAAACATCGGCTCGGCGCGAATTCCGCCATCGGCAAATATCGTGTATCCCGCAGCGACTTCCATCGGAGTCATCTCGTACGCGCCGAGCGCCACTGCCGGAGTCGCCTGAATGTTCGAACCCAACCCCAACTGCCGCGCCATGCTGGCGACGCGGTCGTAGCCGACCATTTCGGCCACCTTCACCGTCGCGACGTTCATCGAAAACGTCAGCGCCTCGCGCAGTGTCACCGTACCGTGAAATTGTTCGCCGTAGTTGTTCGGCGTGTATTCCTTACCGTCGAAGTCGAATGTGGTCGGCTCGTCGTCCACGGTCGTGGCCGGGGTCACGACCGGCTCGCTGCCGTCCACACCGCTCTGAAATGCGGCCGCATAAACGAACGGCTTGAACGCCGAGCCCGGCTGCCGCCGCGCCAGAACGTGGTTGAGCTGGCTTTGCCCGTAGTCCCGCCCGCCCACTAGCGCTTTGATTTCGCCCGTCTTCGGATCGATCACGATGATTGCGATTTGCGCTTCGGTCGTATCGCCTTGCTTCCTCCACCGGGCATATTTGCGGGCGAGCTGTTCGTCCACATTCTGGATTCCAATCTTGGCCGCTTCCGTCGCGGCGCTCTGCAGATCCGGGTCCAGCGTCGTGTAAACGCGCAAACTCTGAGAGAGAAGATCCGACTCGGAGAACCGGTCGAGCAGGTGATCCTGCACCATGTCCACAAAATACGGCGCGGAACTTCCTTCGATGCCTCCGCTGATCAGATGCAGCGGCGTCTTCAGCGCGACGTGCTCCTGGTCCGGCGTAATCATGCCGGCCTCCAGCATCTGCGCGAGCACGCGATTGCGGGCCCCCTCCGCGCGCTCGGGCCGGCGGTCGGCGGTCGAGTACCGATTCGGCGCGCGGATGATCCCAGTGAGAAACGCCGCTTCGCCGAGCGTCAAATCGTGAATGTCTTTATTGAAATAGGCGTAGGACCCTTCCGCGAATCCGTGAATCGCGAAACTCCCGCGATTGCCGAGGTAAATCTCGTTGGCGTACATCTCGAAGATCTGCTGCTTCGAGAAGCGCCGCTCGAGTTCCAGCGAGACCATTGTCTCCGCAAGTTTTCTATTCCACGTCCGCTCGCCCGTAAAGAAAAAGCTCCGCGCCACCTGCATGTCCAGCGTGCTGGCCCCCTGCTCCACCTTGCCGTGACGCAAGTCCGCCCACGCCGCGCCCAGGATGCGAACCGGATCGAAGCCCGGATGCTCGAAAAAGCGCTGGTCCTCGGCCGCAAGCAAGGCGTTCCGCAGGATTACGGGGATGTCGTCGTAGCGCACGATGCGGCGTTTTTCGCGCGAACTATCGAAAAGGTTGGTCAGCAGCTCCGGCTCGATTTCCGCGCCGCTCACTTCCTGATTCGAGTCCAGCGCGCGGATGCGCTCGATCTTGGCACCGTCGAAATCCACACGCAGCGCGTTGTGGCCGTTGAAGTACGAGTCCTCCGAGGGATGAATTTCCAGCGTATCGGCGGCGAGTTTGTACTGGCCTGGGGCGCCTTCGATTTCGAACTCGGCGTAACCGGAGCGCTGCAGCCGGCTCGCGAGCTCCCCGGCCGTTATGGGCTCGCCCACCCTGATTCGCCCGGGAGCGGAGTAAATTCGCGCGGTGGTTTGATCGACGCGCCCCGAAAGGCGCGCGTCAATCATGTGGCTGAAGTGAATCCAGTAATAGGTGAAGACGCCAATTCCACCTAGAACGACGAATAGAAAGGCGCCCAGGATCGACAGACCCCACCATGACGCCCAGAAGCCTTTGTTGATCCGAATTCGCACCGGGACCTGCCCTCATTCCGCCGCGTAATTCTCCTGCTAGATTGGATGCGGCATTTCCCCCGCGGGAAAGTGTACACGTCCCGCGCCCAAATATCTCTGTGCAATTCCACTTCCGCGACGAGCCCCCTCGGCAGGCGATCCCCCTGCCTTCGTTGCTGCGCGCGCGGACGCACCCGCATCGTCTTCAAATTCAATTACTTCGATCGGTATGCTGAGGAGGGCTGGAGACCGCTCATGCGCACCGCAGCCTACGCGGAAGTCTGCGGCAGAGATTCAGATCGCGCTAGCTCCCGATGGGTGAAAATGGAATGTCCACTGGTAGACACGAAGGTCCACTGTCACGGAGTAGTCCACCGAGATTTGCACGTTATATCCATTGTGAATTATTTGAATGTCTTCGGCCGTTACGGGCAAGCCATCGTCCTGTGCGGCTTGAAGGATTGTCTTCTTTAAGTCGTCGTCGGACTGGCGATTCACCGCAGCAAGTCGAGCAGTAGTCAGAACCGTGTCCTGAAACTTGTAATTCGCGAACTGAACGGGAACGACCTTCCAGCAGACATATCCGAAGACAATTAGAATGAACAGCCAGATGAGAGTCTTCATCCTGGCGCTTCCGCACTGGCCGGCCGAGTTCCGCTTCGCCCCTTCGCGCCGGGGCAGCATCCGCACACTCGCGTCGCTAATGGTTTGGCACATGCGAATTCATGCTAGCACCGGCCCAAGGGAGTGTCGATACGACCGCAACCCGGTGCTTCCACGGAGTTAACTCGACCGCTCCGCCGAGGCGGGAGTTCAGTAGGCCCGGCCAAAAATAGCTCGTTCGCTGGCCGGCTTGTTGCAGAAGATGCAGGTTCCCTTGCCGCTTGTCTGTCCGAGCGGAATGCAGCGCATCGTGGCCTTGGTGATTTCCTTGATTTCTTCCTCGCATTTCGCTTCGCCGCACCAGAACGCCCGCGCGAATCCGGTTTCAACCGCGGCCTTGAACTCCTCGAAATCGCGCGGCTCGCTCGTGTGCGCCTCACGGAAGGCCAGCGCGCGATCGTGCAGCGACTTCTGGATTGCGCCCAGCGCGTCCGCCACGGCGGCTGCGATTCCCGCCTGCGGCGCCGGAGATTTCCCTTCCCTGCCCGGTTTGTCGCGCCGCGCCAGCACGACCGATCCCTGCGCCACGTCCCTCGGCCCGATTTCGATGCGCAACGGCACGCCTCGCATCTCCCAATCATTGAACTTGAAGCCGGGGCTGACGCCCTCGCGCTCGTCGGTCCGCACCCGCACGCCCGCCTCGACCAGCGTCGCACGTATCTTCGCGGCCGCTTCGAACGTCAGCGCGCGCTCCGCGTCACTCTTCCAAATCGGCACGATCACCACTTGAAATGGCGCGAGCTTCGGCGGCATCACCAGACCCTGATCGTCGCCATGCACCATGATGATGGCTCCGATGAATCGCGTCGAAAGCCCCCACGAAGTCGTCCAGCAGTATTGCAACGCGCCCGCTTGATCCAGATATCGAATCTCAAATGCCTTCGCGAAGTTTTGGCCGAGATTGTGGGACGTGCCCGCTTGCAGCGCCTTCCCGTCGCCCATCATCGCTTCGATCGAATACGTCTGGTCGGCCCCCGCGAACCGCTCGGAAGCCGATTTCCTTCCGGGGATCACCGGAATCGCCGCGTCGTTCACCGCAAAATCGGCGTAGATTTCCAGCATCTGCCGCGTCTCGAATTCGGCTTCCTCGAACGTCGCGTGGGCCGTGTGGCCCTCCTGCCAGAAAAACTCCAGCGTGCGCAGGAAAAGCTTCGTCCGCAGCTCCCAGCGCACGACGCTGTTCCACTGATTGATCAGCACCGGCAGGTCGCGATACGACTGAATCCACTTCGCGTACGAGTGCCCGATGATCGTTTCCGAAGTCGGCCGGATCACCAGCGGCTCTTCGAGTTCTTCTCCGCCGCCGTGCGTCACCACCGCCAGTTCGGGCGAGAATCCCGCCACGTGCGATTTTTCCTTGTCGATGAAGCTGCGCGGAATCAGCAGCGGAAACGCCGCGTTCACGTGCCCGGTCGCCTTGAACCGCCGGTCCAGCGCCTGCTGGATGTTCTCCCAAAGCGCCCAGCCGTACGGACGCACGATCATGCAGCCGCGCACCGGCGCGTAATCCGCCAGCTCGGCCTTCAGGACGAGTTGGTTGTACCACTCGTTGAAATCTTCCGCTCGCGTCGGCAATTTCTGTTCAGCCATTCGTTCCCCGTGATTCCGCATGTAGGGGCGGAGCTTGCCTCCGCCCGGTCCCGCCGAGCCGTAGAGCGGGCCCTTTTGGAGTGCGGCGGCTCGACGCCGCTTTGAACTTCATCCGCCCGCCCGAAGGCCCGCTTTCAAAACCTGGTTCTTAGGCGGACTCTCCCCGCCTGGCGCCACAGAGCTTCACGCCCCGCGTTCGGCAAACTTCACAGCCTAATGGAGCCCACCAGTGCTGTCAACGCGCGCACCTTGCGAGCCATGGTACAATCCCGCCCATTTCAAAGCTGGCATCACGTACCCCGAGCGGAGGACAAGCCTCATGCATCTGCCCATCCGTAGGTTTTGCCATTCAGGATTGTTTGGGTTAGTTACCTTGTGTCTGTGCGTCGCCGCCGCTGCCTCGTGGGCGCCCGCGCACACCATCAGCGGCGGGCAGGCGTACAAGAGCCCGCGACACACCTTCACTTTAGTCGTGCCCATGAATACCCATTTCGGCCTCGTCTACGGCGTCCACGCCGAAACCAAAGAGGGCCAGTATGAAACCGCGACTTTCACAGTCGCAGACGTCGGCCTGCTGTATAAAGCAGGGGTTTTCCAATCGGGCGACCCTGCTTCCATTGCGGACACCGTGGCCGTTTCGACCGACTTTCAAAAGAATGTTCCCCCGCAGATGGTCACCGAAGAGAAGGTCTCCACACAATTTGGCGAAGGATTGCTCCGCGTGTATCGACTGACGGGGGGAGCGCTGATCGCGCCCGTGAAGTCTGGGAATGTCACGATGACAAGGGCCGGGCATCCCAGAACGTCTGATACGCCGCCGGACGGCTTCGTCGCCGTGCTTGTCGTGCCGCAAGGCACTCGCCTCATCTTCGCGACCGAGGAGGACGATTTCTTCGGCGACGCGGAAACTCATCCGACCGAGGAGTGGCAAAAGCATCTGAAGGAAGGTGTACAGGCCCTTCTCGCCTCCATGAAGCTGCAGAAGTGATGGCGATCCCATCTAGCTTGCCTCGCTTCCCTGCCGCTGGGCCAAGCTGACGCTCAGATGAAACGTCGTCCCCCCAGTTGTCACCCTTTGGCCCGGCCCGCCCACCTGCTAGAATGAACCTTGCTTTCGCCCGCATGCCCGAACCCGAAGCAAAGCCGCGTATCGCAGTTGGCGCCGATCACGCCGGCTATCATCTTAAGGAAATCCTCAAGAATTACCTGCTGGGCGCGGGTTACACCGTGGATGACGTCGGCACCTGGTCCGACGAATCGGTGGACTATCCGGATTTTGCCAAGAAAGTTGCGAATCGCGTCGCCGCAGGCGAAAATCAACTCGGCGTTCTCGTGTGCGGCACGGGCATCGGAATGTCCATCGCCGCGAACAAAGTTGAAGGCATCCGCGCGGCCCTCGCTCACGATCCGATGACGGCGCGGCTTGGGCGCGAGCACAACGACGCAAACGTGCTCACCATGGGCGGCCGCGTCGTGAACGATGCGCAGGGCGTCGAGATCGTGAAGGATTTCCTCGCCGCGAAATTCCTCGGCGGACGTCACGAACGCCGCGTCGAAAAGATCACCGAAATGGACAGAGAACGCGAATAGCCGAAGAGAAAAGAAAGGAAACCGCTCGGATGAGCGATATCGCAATGTCCACTGACCGAATGACTGCCCCGCTCCGCGATGTTGACCCGCAAGTCGCCGAGATTTTGCGCGCCGAAGCCGAACGCCAAGCCACCGGCCTCGAGCTGATCCCTTCCGAAAATTTCGTCTCCGAAGCCGTCCTCGAAGCGATGGGCTCCGTCTTCACCAATAAATATGCCGAAGGCTCCCCCGGCAGGCGCTATTACGGCGGCTGCGAATTCGCCGATCAAGTCGAGCAGCTCGCGATCGACCGCGCCAGGCAACTTTTCGGCGCCGAGCACGCCAACGTTCAGGCGCATTCGGGCACGCAGGCCAACGTCGCTGTCTACATGTCCGCGCTCAAGCCGGGCGACACCGTGCTCGGCATGAATCTCGCGCACGGCGGCCATCTGACGCACGGCCACCCGCTAAATTTCTCCGGCATCATGTACAAGTTCATCGCCTACGGCGTCCGCAAGGACACAGAAACGATCGACTACGACGAGCTCGCGCGCCTTGCCGAAGAGCATCGTCCGAAGATGGTGGTTGTCGGCGCGAGCGCCTATTCGCGCGTCATCGATTTCGCGCGCATGGCGGAGATCGCCCGCTCCGTCGGCGCGCTGCTTTTCGTGGACATGGCCCACATCGCGGGTCTGGTCGCCGCGGGCGTGCATCCGAGTCCGATTCCGCACGCCGACTTCGTCAGTTCCACCACGCACAAGACTCTCCGCGGCCCGCGCAGCGGCCTCATCCTTTGCCGGGAAGAGCGCGCCAAGGATCTCGATCGCATTCTCTTTCCCGGCACGCAGGGCGGCCCGCACATGCACATCATCGCCGCCAAGGCCGTTTGCTTCCTCGAAGCGATGCAGCCCGAATTCCGCGTCTACCAGCAGCAAATCGTCGCAAACGCCCAAGCCCTCGCCGCCGCCCTTGCAAGCCGCGGCTTTCGCATCGTCTCCGGCGGCACGGACAACCATCTTTTTCTCGTCGATCTCTATTCGCGCGGCGTCAAGGGCAGGGACGCGCAGCCCGCGCTCGATCGCGCCGGAATCACCGTGAACAAGAATTCGATCCCGTTCGATCCGACGCCGCCAATGGTCGCCGGCGGCATTCGCCTCGGCACTCCCGCGATCACGACGCGCGGCATGCGCGAGCCGGAGATGGCTCCGATCGCCGGCTGGATTGCCGAGGTCCTCACTCATCTCGGCGACGCCGAAGTCGAGCGCCGCGTTCGCGCCGAAGTCGCCGCGCTCGCTGCGCGTTTTCCGCTGTACACGCGCCGCTGGAAGGGTCCGGCGCGTTGAGTCGCGCCTCGTGATGCGCGTCGCGATCGATATCCGTCGCGCCGGAGATTTCGGCTTCGGCACCTACACGCGCAACGTCATCTACAATCTCGCGCAGATCGATCGCGAATCGCACTATCTCCTCATAGGCCAGCGCCGCCATCTCGACCTCTGTCCGCAGTTGCCGGACAATTTCGAGCTCTTCGAGTTCGCGCCCGACCCCGGTTCCTTCCGGACGCACTTCGCGCTCCCCTACAAGCTTCGCGGCAGCATCGACCTGCTTCACATGCCGTGGTTTTACGCCCCCGCATTCATTCCCACGAAATTAATCATCACGGTTCACGACCTCACCGAAATCCTCCAGCCCGCGCGCGGGACCTCGTCTCTGGTTCAGGCCGGGCGCCTTTATTTCGCGCGCCGCGCCTTGCGCAAAGCCGCGCGCATCCTCACCGTCTCGCAAACGGCGCGCCGCGATCTCGCGCGCACGTTCCCCGTGGAGGAAAGCAAGATCGAAGTGATTTACAACGCCGTGGACGACGGCTTCCGCACGCAGCCGCTTCCTTTCGACGCCGATCTCATCCTCGAACGCCACGCCGCCACCGACCCCTACGTCCTTTACGCCGGCAGCATCAAGCCGCAGAAGAATCTTCCGCGCCTGATCGAAGCGTTCGCCGTCGCCAAGTCCGAGCTGCAATCCCATCCCGAATTCGCAAACCTCAAGCTGCTTCTCATCGGCAACGCGCTTGCCGAGCATTCCGACCTCCGCCGCGCGGTCGTCCGCTCGCGCGTTCGCGGCGACGTTCGCTTCCTGGGATTCGTTCCGTTGCCGGTGTTGCGCGTTTTCTACGCGCACGCCCGGGCGTTCTTGTTTCCCTCTCTCTACGAGGGGTTCGGCTTCCCGCCGCTCGAAGCCATGGCTCACGGCGCGCCCGTGCTGGCGTCGAACGACACTTCCCTGCCGGAAATTTTGGGAGACGCAGCGCTCCATGTGAATGCGGAAAACGTCTTCGAGATCGCGCGCGGAATCGTGCAAATTCTCACCGACGAGGAACTTCGCCGCGCGCTGATTTACCGCGGATACGCACAGGTGGAGCAGTACTCCTGGCGGCGCTCCGCCGAGCAAGTCCGCCAGGTCTACGAAGACGTCGTCGCCGGCCGCAAACCCGCCTAGCCCGCGCGCCCCTCTTTTCACTCCGCGCAGATTTCCAATTCCGCGAACCCGTCCCCGCGAATCGCAAACGCCCGCACGGGCCGCTCTGCATCCTCGCGCGCCGACACGACGAAATACGCCGCCTCCGGATAAAACCCCCGCTCGATGTCGCGCGCCGAGGGCGAGTTCTCTCCCTCCGGGTGAGAATGGTAGATGCCGAGCAGTTCCAATCCCGCGCCGCGAATCTCCCGCATCAAGCGAAACAACTCCTCCGGCGCGATTTCGTACTCGCTCTCCGGACGCTTCGCCGCGTTCTTCGCCGGCAAAACTCGCGCAATCACGCCGTCGCGCCCCGCCAGCAAACCGCAGCATTCCTCGCCGCCCGCGCCGCGCGCCTGATCCAGCATCGCCGCCAGAATGCCTTCCCTCACGCTGATTCGATCGCTCACGCTGCCAGTCTACACGAGAAGATTCGCAAGCATCGCAAACGCGCGCCCCGCCAGGCCCGCGCGGAGTCTTAGCGAATGAGTAATACGGATAAGTTACGGTCCGCACGGACAGGTGCCTCTTGAGGCAATTCGGGAACGTAATTTCAGGCTTGTATCCGCTTTCGGAGGTAAGCTGAGTCAGGAATGTATGTTCGGACGTGGGGTCCGGAGGTGGAATTCGGATGCGTCTATTCGATAGTGTGGATTCTGCGAGTGTTGAGAAGAGAGAATTCCAGCTTGCTATCCTCTCGCTAGTTAGCATTGTGGTTCTCGGTGCCGGTCTGGCCATCTTGATGTACCCCGATGTGACCACTCACCCTGTCTATTTCAGCGCGAGAACCACGAAAATCCTGTTCTTCGGCTTTTGCGGCCTTTGTCTCCTGCTGTTCGGGTACTTGCTTGACCGGCAACTTGTGGTGCGGAGGCTTCGGCGAGAAGTCTCGACAGCACAAAAACGATATTCCGAGCTTCACGTCGAGGCCAGTCAAGATTTGCTTAAGACCCTTTCAGGGATGAGCCGATTCCAGGACCAGCTCATGATGGAGTACAAGAGATCGGTTAACTGCGGTGAACCTCTCTCGGTGGTGGTCATCCGGCTGAAGCCGGCCCCCGGCATCGAAGATCCAGCAGACGTCACGGCAACGCTGGGTGATGCAGTAATGGCCATCTCCCGGAAACTCAAGCCGCAAGACTCGCTGTACAACTTCTTGAACGGCGCGTTCGGAATCCTTCTTCCCGGCATCAACATCCAAGACGCGCGCCTGGTGGCAGCACGTCTCTCGGACGGGCTGAACGACGCAGCGGGCGCGGTCAATCGCTTTACGTTCGACATCAAGGTTCTCAACTATCCCCAGAACGCTGCAACCGCATACGAGATGGAAGCAGCTGTCACTTCACACCTGCCGGAAGAATCTCGCGTGGGCATCGCCCGGTCGCAGGATTGAAGCGTTCTGAATTCTCGCTGTAAGTGTCTAACAGAGCCGGACTTAGCTGGCTCACCTCAAGAAATACTTTAGTTTTCGATCTTGCGCGGGAGGCATATACCCCCCATTGTTTTGCGTATGTGTGGCAAATAAAGGACTTACAGGAGAAGAGTGCAAAAGAGCGCAGAATTGATTGAAAACAAAGGGGTTGGACGGATTGTGCTTTCGAGTTGCGGAACAATACGGAAGTGCAAGAAAACACGGGGGTTGAATCGACCGGTTGGTCCAGGAGGATCGGGCGCAGGATCGGGGCTACATACACCCCCGGTATGTTTTGCGTATGTGTGGGAAATAAAGGACTTACAGCGGAAGAGTGCGCATGAGTGTGAAAACAAAGGGAGTTGAAGTTGTTTGTTTTCAATGAGATGCGCGCTCTTTTGCATGATTGTGAAAACAAAGGGCTTGCAGAGAGGGTTCTGTGCACGTTTGTGCGAAGGGGGAAGATTCCGGTGCCGCGCGCCGGGACGGAGGGCAAGTTTTCGAAAAGTTGTTGTGAGTCCACGCTATCTTGTATCACAAAAGTGGGCGAATGTCAATAGTTATTTGCGAGTTACACTTTTCAAAATATGTTCGAAAAACCCGCACCCTTTATGCGGTGCGTAAAGAGTGCGGCACCGTCAAGACCTTCTCGATGGTTCGCCAGTCGGCCGCCCGCCCGGCCGCGCGCGAATAAGTTACGGCTCGCATACGCGGGCACCACGAGATTCCTCCCGCCTTCCCGACCGGGCCGGGGCTCGCACGAGGCGTTCGTCGCCAAGGCTCAAGGCTAGGGCGGGCAAGCCGCTCCGAGGGGACTCGTCCGCCTAAGGCGGACGGAAGAGAAAAGAGTCCCCTCTCCGGTCGGAATGACAATCATTGGGGCTCCGGTCGGGGCAGGCAGGATGACAACAAGTAAAGAACAGGATTGGGAGCGGCGGGATATACTCAGTGGCCAGATTCGGGGCTGGAGAGAACGGAATGCGGTTCGCGGATTGCTTGCGGGGCCAGACGACGCTCACGGATGGAGCCTGGGGCACTGAGTTTCAGAGACTCGGCGCGAAATTTGGCGCTTGCACAGACGAGTGGAACCTCACGAAGCCGGAAATCGTGCGGCAAGTTGCGGAGAGCTACGTTCAAGCGGGGAGCCGCGTCATTTTGACGAACACCTTTCGTGCGAACCGCATCAGCTTGTCCCAATATGGCTTGGAGGAGCATCTTGAGGCCATCAATCGCACCGCGGTCAAAATTTCCCTCCAGGCCGCCGGCGATTCCGCACTCGTATTCGCCTCCATGGGTCCGAGCGGCAAGATGCTCATGACCCAAGAGGTCGATGCGGAGCAATTGAGGGAGGCGTTTTCCGAGCAGTCACGGGCACTCGCCGCGGAAGGCCCCGACGCCATATTGATCGAGACCATGACGGACCTTGCCGAGGCCCGCATCGCGGCCGCCGCCGCCCTGGAAACGGGATTCCCCGTCATTGTGTCGTTCGTTTTTGACTCGGGGAAACACCGCGACCGGACCATGATGGGCATCACCCCGGAACAAGCGGCGACGGCGATGACAAGCGACGGCGTCCACGCCATCGGCGCAAACTGCGGTTTCGACATTCGCGACTTCATACCCGTTTGCAAGCGCCTCGCGGCTGCGTCCCAGCTTCCGATTTGGATCAAGCCGAACGCGGGTTCGCCGGAAGTGATCGATGGCGTGGCGCATTACAAAGTCACGCCTTGGGAATTCGCCGCATCGGCCCAGGAGTTTCTCGAGGCGGGCGCTACGTTCCTCGGTGGGTGCTGCGGCACAGGCCCGGAGTTCATTCGCGTGCTCGCAGAACAGCCTGGCATCAAGAAAATGGCCGGCAGGGAGACGCCGGGAGGATCGGGGCCGAAGTCGAATACCGTCAGCTAGCCCGCATTTCTCACGAGCCGCAAGATAAGAATGGAGGCGGTCGGTCCCGTATTTCTCTGCGTGCCTTAGCGCTCTCTGCGCCTCTGCGTTATCTTTTTCGTGGGGACACACCGTCTAAGCGCTGAGGAGAACAAGGACAACGCAGAGACGCGGAGTACGCAGAGATACGCGGAGAAAAGCGCCATCGTTCGGATCGCTTTGCCCAACTTGGTGAGAAATCCGGGCTAGGCGGTTATGGAGGCGAGTCGTTCGGCCAACGAGACTGGGGCGAATATGAAGGCGGCCACGTTCATGGTCGCGCCGAGAAGTAGTTCAAGATCGCGCGGCACTGCCCGAAGAATCCGCGTGCGCGTCAATTCCCAGCTTCAAATCCCGACTCTTCGTCAGACCCGCCGCGATCTGTTTGAGCAGTGCGGCAGACTTCGGATTCGGCCGGGTGCTGCTTGCTGGCATAGGTACGCTTGTCAAGAAGGTGGTTGGATCGAAAGCTCAGGTTGGCAACCAGGGCGACAATTAACGTTCTCGGGCGGCGTGTGTTCCTGACGAGTTGCAGCGTCCGTCGAATGATCTGCGGATACGCGTAAAACCGATTGTTGAATCCATTTACCTCCTCAACCACGTCCGGCCACGTCAGGTGCCTGTAATCGGCCACCGGATAAGTCAGGGTGTAATACTTCCAATCCTCGGGGTAATCGTTCGACCGGATCCTGCCTTCGCGCTCCATTTGACCGTAGAGCGCGGTTCCCGGAAGCGGGGTGAGGATCATAACGTTGGCAGCGTCGATGCCGTACTCCCTGGCCGCGCGAGCGGTTGCCTCGCCAATCCCCCGCTGGTCCGTGTCGATCCCAATGATGAACGAGCCCACAACGCACATGCGGCGCCGTTGAATCCGGCGGACGGACGCGCGGAAGTCTCTTCCCTTCTGGAGGTTGAATTTCTTGCCGATGGCCATAAGGCCTTCCGCGGTAGGGGATTCGAATCCGATGAACACGCCTTGGCATCCCGAACGCGAGGCGAGATCGAGCAATTCGTCATCGTCGGCGAAGTTGATGGTGGCCTGGCAGATCCAAGGCCGGGTCAGCCCCTCGCGAATCATCGCTCGGAAGAGATCCTTGGAGTATGCGAGATGGTCGGCGCGCGTACCGATGAGATTGTCGTCCACGAAGAGGATGACCTCTTCCTGGATCAGGCGCAGTTCTCGAATGACGTCGGGGACGGGCCGGTGGCGAAACGTGCCTCCATTGAACGCGGTAACGCTGCAAAAGGTGCAATTCAGCGGGCAGCCGCGCGTGGTTTGCACCGAGCCGAAGTAGTACTGTCCGCGGAGCAGGTCGTGGCGAGCGGGCGGGATCGCGTCCATCGCGCTGATGCCGCCCTCATACACCCTGCGCAGGGCGTGCTCACGCGCATCCGCCAACACCTGCCCCCATACCGATTCCGCCTCTCCCGTGACCACCACATCCGCATGCTCGAGTGCCTCATCGCGGCAGAACGTGGCATGAATACCTCCCATCACCACGGGCACCCCCGCCGAGCGGTACATTCTGGCGACTTCATAAGCCCGCGGCGCCTGGGACGTGAATGCCGTGACACCGACGAGGTCAGGTTTGGGCAGGCGTTCGTAGTCGGGGCGGGAGAGGTTTTCGTCGATCAGCGTCACCTCCCACTCCGGCGGCGTAAGTCCTGCCACCACGAGAAGTCCGAGCGGCTTCCAGATTCGAAACCTGTTTAGACGGTTCCAGCGGATATTGTTCAGGCTGATGACTGGATTGTCCGGATTCACAAGATAGAGCCGCATCTCCTTGCTCCTCAGTTTGCCTCGCTTTCCTCTAAGAGATGCTCCCCGAATCGGTCTGAAACTCGCGGGAGTTGCTTTAGCCGGGCCCGGCCGTTTCGGGCGATTCACTCCCCTGCTTGCGCTGAGCTTGTCATTCGGCAGAATGGCTGCGGGCCGAAGAATCAGCGACTTACGGCTCTGGTTCCGAGAAGATTTTGCTATAACGCTGGCTCATGTACAACCTGTTCTTGGTCTGGTTCGGGGTACACATTCGCCTTATCCGTCGCTGCGGGAAGAAGGCTTCCTCGCCGAAGAGTCCGGCGGCGCGGCGCGCAGGTATTGCACGGGCCAGCCGATGGGATGTTTCAGCTCGCGCGCGGCCCGCAGCGGCCAATAGGGATCGCGCAGGAATTCCCGGGCCATGAAGACCAGATCAGCCTGATTCCTGGCGAGGATTTCCGCGACCTGTTCCTTGGTCTCGATCAATCCGACGGCACTGGTCATGACTCCCGTTTCGCGGCGAATGCGCTCCGCAAATGGAACCTGAAATCCGGGGCCCGCGACGACCTCCTGGTCATGGACGAGACCCGCGGAAGAGCAGTCCACCAAATCCACGCCCAGAGGCGCGAGTTGCCTCGCCAGTTCCACGGCTTGATCCAGATCCCATCCGCCCTTCTTCCAATCCGTGGCTGAGATACGAATGAAAAGCGGGAGGCCTTCCGGCATTTGCTTGCGGACCGCGGTTACGATCTCGCGCGCGATGCGCGTCCGGTTCTCGAACGAGCCGCCGTACTCGTCATTCCGAAAATTGCTGAGCGGGGAAAAGAACTCGTGCAGCAGATAGCCATGCGCGGCGTGAATTTCAATCACGCGAAAGCCCGCTTCCAGCGCACGACGCGCCGCCTGTGCAAACGCCTCAATGACACCCCGAATCCCTTCCTTCGACAACGCCTGGGGCACGGCGTACTGGTCCGAGTACGCAACGGCGCTCGGCGCGACCGGCACCCAACCTCCATCCTTCGGCGGAACTGCGCCATGGCCCGACCAGGGCTTATGGGTGCTGCCTTTGCGCCCTGCGTGCGCCAGTTGCATACCGGGCACGGTTCCCTGACTCTTGAGGAATCGAACGATTCGCGCCAGAAACTCGATGTGCGCATCGCTCCAGATTCCCAAGTCTTCCGGGCTGATGCGTCCCTCGGGCGTCACGGCGGTGGCTTCGGTAAGCACCAGGCCGGCCCCTCCTACCGCACGACTCCCCAAATGGACGAGGTGCCAATCATTTGCGAAGCCATCCTGGCTCGAGTATTCGCACATCGGCGAGACGGCAATGCGATTTGGCAATGTGATACCGCGAATGGGAAGTGGATCGAATAGTTGTGCCATGTTTTCCTTCTTGAGATTTACGGCATCGCCCAGTTCACCGCAATCTCTTGTGGGCTTCAGAGGCGCGGGAGCGAGCCTGCGTAATGTGCACCGCCGGCCCCGCGCCGAAATCCATTTTAGCTGGAATCTCCATTTTGACTTTCCGGCCCGACCAATAACGTACACTCGGCCCCGCCAATTTGCCATGCTCCCTGAGTGCAGAGCCTTTCCGGCACGCGACTCGCTTGAATCATGTCTTTGCCAGAGTGAGCGATGTTAGAATCGCTTGCGTTGGTGACATTTCAGAACTGAATCGCCGGGATCACATTCATGGACGTCCTCAATAAGCTGTTCGAACAGCATTTTGGCTCACCCGCGCTGCGAACGCAGCCGCTGCAGACCCAGCTTGGCGGCTCGGGGCGCAGAATCATCCGGCTTGCAAACGAAAGACACAGCGCGATTGGCATTCTGTATAACGTATACGAAGAGAATCTCGCATTTCTCGAGTTTTCCAGACATTTTCGAAAGCACGGCCTGCCGGTGCCGGAAATATACGGCGAAGCTTTGGACCGAGGCGCCTATCTCGAAGAAGACTTAGGGGACACGACACTTTTTGAGTTTCTGTCGAGAAATCGTGCCGGCGGGAATATCGCACCCCAAGTGGTTGAAGCGTATCGCAAGATTGTGGTCGTGTTGCCGCGCTTTCAGATCGAAGCCGGCATCGATTTGAATTACAAAGTCTGTTACCCGCGCGACAGCTTCGATCGCCAGTCCATCATCTGGGATTTGAATTACTTCAAATACTACTTCCTTAAGCTCGCCGGCATTCCCTTCAACGAACAAGCGCTAGAGGACGATTTCGACCGGTTGGCAAGCTTTTTGCTTAGCGCGGACCGCGATTTTTTCCTCTATCGGGATTTCCAATCGCGGAACGTCATGTTGCGCGAGGGCCAGCCGTTTTTCCTGGACTATCAAGGCGGGCGCAAAGGCGCGCTGCAATACGATATCGCCTCTCTGCTGTACGACGCAAAGGCCGATCTGCCGCCGGAACTGCGTCAACAATTACTCGATCACTATCTCGAAGGGCTCAGCGGCTCAATCAAGCTTGAGCGCACAGTATTCATGCGGCACTATTATGCTTATGTATACGTGCGCATCATGCAGGCGATGGGCGCATATGGGTTTCGCGGGTTTTACGAGCGCAAGGCTCATTTTCTGCAAAGCGTGCCGTATGCACTGAAGAACCTGCGTTGGCTGCTTCACAATGTGGAACTTCCCGTCGAGTTGCCGACACTGATGGATGCATTCAGGAGCATGCTGGGGTCGGAGAAATTGCAAGGAGTTGTTTCCGAACCAGGGACGCTCACCGTAAAGATTGCCAGTTTCTCATTTCACCGGGGCCTGCTGGAAGACGACACCGGGCATGGCGGTGGATTCGTCTTCGATGCTCGCAGCCTTCCAAATCCAGGCCGCGAAGAGCGCTTCGCGAATCTCACCGGCAAGGATGCGCCGGTAATCAGCTATCTGATGCAAGAGGAGAGCGTGCAACAGTTTCTTTCCAACGTTATTTCGTTGGTGGACGCAAGCATCAGCAATTACCAGCGCCGCGGGTTCAAGAGCTTGACGGTGTCGTTCGGCTGCACCGGAGGAGAACATCGCTCGGTCTACTTGGCAGAGCAATTGGCAAAGCACCTGCGCGATAGAGACGGGGTGGAGGTGGTCGTAACGCATCGTGAGTTGGAGAAGTCAGGCAAATGAGAGCGATGATTTTGGCCGCGGGGCTCGGCACTCGTTTGCGGCCCCTTACCAACAATCGCCCCAAGGCGCTGGTGGAAATCGATGGCCGGACCCTACTCGAGATCACACTTTGCCGGCTGCGCGACTTCGGAATTCGCGACGTGATCATCAACGTGCATCACTTTGCCGAGATGATTCTGGATTATCTGAAGACGAACGACAATTTCGGCATGGGCATTGAAGTTTCTCGTGAAGACGTCCTGCTCGACACTGGCGGCGGGCTGAAAAAAGCCGGCTGGTTTTTTCTCGGGGATTCCGGCCGCTCGGATGAACCGTTCCTCTTGCACAATGTCGACGTAACCAGCACGATCGACTTCCGCCGCATCACGCAATTTCACACTGAAAATCAGGCTCTCGCTACATTGATGGTGCAAAACCGCGAGACTTCACGATACCTTCTCTTTGACGAGCAACTCCGGCTTTGCGGCAGGCGGAATGCGGCCGATGAGAAAACTGAATCTGTTCGATGTTCACAGCAGGTGCAGGCGCAGGCTTTTTGCGGGATCCATATTATTTCTCCTCGTCTTCTTACGATGATGACGGAAGAGGGCTCTTTCTCCATCATCAACTGCTACCTGCGTCTCGCTGCCCAAGGAGAACGAATCCTAGCCTTTCGCGCCGATGAATATGGCTGGCGTGATCTCGGCAGTCTGAACAGTGTGATGTCAGCAGGGCGGGACTTGCGTCGTCAAGGGGCGCGTAAAGAAGATTGAGAATTCTTCGGCCATGAAACTGGAGGGATAACGAGACTTAGAGCAGTTGCCACAGACGTTGCGGAAGCCGGTGGGCCGATGGAAATGCATCAGTTCCCCAGAAGCTGCTGCATAACCCAATTTCGCCTCGATAGAATCAATACGTTAGCGAGGTTATGCAACAGGCTCCAGGAGTTCGCTTCACAAGAATTGGCCGTAAGGTGCGCTTTGCAATGCAGGCCAGCCGGTCACGCCGGCTGCTGCCAACTTGTTATCTGGGCCCAGTTTTCCGGCAATTGATAGGTTTTCGCGTGGTCCTTGATCGGCGGGCCAAGGATCTCAATCTTGCTCAAATCCCATTCGCCCCGGTCGCCGGCCTGGCCACAGTACGTCAGGTAGCCGATCTTGGTAACGTCAACGCCCATGAGCTCGGCCCCCACGCGGTCGGCGGCAAGCCAATCCATGCTGGCCACGCAGACTCTCTGCTCCACCGGTATGCCATTCACCGGGCCGTGGCCTTCCATGCCTTCGTAACCATCAATCACCGCCAGGTCCGGGTGCAGTTTCGCCGAAAGGACATAGAGATTGTAATTGATGCCGTGGAACCCACCGCCGTGAGTGATGCGCTTGTCGGATTTGCCTCCGACGACGCCCGAATCCTTGACCGCCGCGCCGACGACGATGTTTTTTAGCGAGAGGGTGATGCCAACAATGTCGTGCGTCTTGAGCTTGGCGGCGGAAATAATGAAGTTGTTCGGGTCGAGCATCCACGTGGACATGCGGCAGGGATGCGGTTGAAAATCTTTCTCGTCAATGCAATAAAGAACCTCGGAGCTCTCCGCGTCCATGTTGACCAGCTTGACGCCGTATTGGTCGACGAACTTGTTGTAGCCATAATTCGCGAAACCATCCAAGGCCGAACCGTTTGCCGGCGATTCGGCGATCACGACGTTCTTCTTGCCGATGGACTTCAGGAATTCGAGGATGCCTTCCAGGTTGTCGGCGCTGCTGGCGCACAGCGGGCGATTGATGATGACGTTGTTGGGCTTGAGGACGACGCGCTTGTTCCCAATGGCAGCCGCGATTTCTTTCTTGAACGGCTCCAGCGCCGTGAACGCCAAGTTGGCGCGATCGTCGCCAGCGGTTAGCGCGACACGGCTGGTGAATTTGCCCGTGGCAGTGGCAGTGTCAGCGGCAGCGGGAGCGGGAGCGGCTTCAGCGGCCCGTACCGAGGGAAGATGCCAGGCCACCACCGCCGCAGAGCCGCCAACCAATGAAGTTTTCAGGAAATTTCTCCGGGAGGTGGAGCTGTCATTTGTCATATTTCAACACCTTTCTCTGGCAGATTAGGCGCTGGATGACTAAACCCGGAACTTGCGATTTCGACCTCTCCGACATCGTATGCTTCTCCCGCCCCTGATGCAACGAATTTGCCGCAAGAGCAGGCCGCAGCGACATCAGCGGGAGTTTGACAGTTGGTTCTTGCGCGTCTGACGAGCCTCGCTTGCTGCTAGGAGGCTCGGTAGGCCAAGGCGATCAAGGCCAGCGCCGCGAGATAGCACGTAAACATCCCCGCCAAGTAGGTCTTTGCGAGGCCGCTTGCGTGACGAAATTCATGCCAGACGAATACACCCCAGACGGCAGCGATCATCGGTGACGCCTGCCCGATCGCATACGAAATGGCTACACCCACCAGGCTCGCCGCCACGAAATTAAATACGGTGCCGAGCCCCCAAATCGCGCCCCCAAGAAGCCCCAACGCGTGGTAGGAAGCAGGGGCTTTGAAGTAGGCCGAGAAGCGTACAGGTTCCCCAACCAGAGGTTTCTTCATCAGATATACGTTGAAGACGAAGCAGCAGAGTAGCGCTGCGAGAGTGAAGAACACTGCCACCGTATAAGGGGTCAGGGGATGCGCGGAGTTCATGGCCCGCGTCACGAAGGGAGCGAATGTGCCCATCAAGAACCCCGACACGATGCACACGATCAGACCTTTGCGCGGTACTTTCGCACCCTTTCCTTGCACCTCGCCGTAAGATTTCCCGACCAGAACCACCGCCAGAACCGCCATCGCGACACCCAGCCCCAGCAGCCACGCGCTTCCTTTGGGTTGAATGGCGTAGCTGAGCACGACTCCTTCAACAAGTGCAATGCCGATGGAAATTGGAAATGCAACGGCGAGTCCTACAATTTCAATCCCCGCAATCAATAATACGTTTGCGATGTTAAAGACAAATCCACCGATCATTGCAAAAAGAAGATTCGCAAGCGACGCCGAGTGGACATTATGGAGGAAGCTCGCGTTTCCCCCGTGGGCCGAGCCCATCGTGAAAGCCAGCAGCACGGAAATCAAAAAAATACCGATGGCGTAATCCCAATAATAAAGCTCGAAACGGTAATTCTTGGTGATTTTGAAGGTGTTCGCGAAGGACCCCCAGCACACCGTGCTGAGAATGGTCATCACGAGTGCAACAGCAAATGTGGTTGGCACAAACATGGTCGTGCGCCTCCATTTCGGCCGCTCCGGCCCTCGAGAGAGCGGGAAAGGTCAGACTGCATCCAACGGGCACGGCGCTACCGGCTCAAAATGGCATCCACCTCGGCCCGCTTGGGCATCGAAGGGGCCGTGCCGTGGCGTGTCACCGAAATACCGGCGACAGCGCACGCAAAGTGCGTGGCGGTTACGATGTCCTTGCCCTCGGCTAACGCAACCGCAAAGCCGCCGCTGAAGGCGTCGCCTGCGCCCGTGGTTTCGACTACCGGCCCCGCATCCACTGCCGGGACATGCCTCGTGAGTTGCGAATTCTTCACGAAAGCGCCTTGCTCTCCTAATGTGATCACGACGTTTCGAACGCCCCGCGCCAGCAGCGCATCGGCGGCGCGTTCCGCATCCGCGATGCTTGTCACCGGAAGGCCAGTCAGGGTGGCGGCTTCGGATTCATTCGGGGTCAAATAATCACAGAGCGCGAATATACCTTCGGGCAACAGAACGGCAGGGGCTGGATTCAACATTGTGGGCACGCCCAGATCGTGCGCGACCTTCAACCCATGCTCGACCGAAGGGATTCGCAATTCGAGCTGGGTGAGAAAAACGGCTGAGTCAGCGATGCGCGAGCGCGCCTGGTCAATTTCAGAGGGCGTTACTTCGTAGCAGGCGCCGGGAAACACGATGATCGCGTTTTCGCCACGCACCTCGTCCACGATGATCACGGCGCCGCCGGTCGGGTAATCGAGAGTTTCGAACACATAGCGCGCATCAATTCCTTCCTGCTCGTACGTCCGCCGCGCGAGATCGCCAAACGCATCCCGGCCCAGCTTGCTGATGAAGCTAACCTTGCGTCCAAGCCGGCTGGCGGCGACTGCCTGGTTCGATCCCTTTCCACCGGGTCCGAGGCGAAAATCGGAGCCGAGAATGGTTTCGCCCCATGCCGGAACCTTCTTTGTTCGGAACGCAAGGTCAGCAACAAAACTTCCCAGCACCGTGATCCATTTGTCTGGCATTTGAGCTCACCCTAAGTTGGAAATGCGACGCCTTTTCCGATCGACACGCAGCCGTAAATTCGCAGCACGCCCGTGGCGACGATTGCAAAGACCGCCGGTGCCTGCCCATACAACGCGAGCCGGTTGACCAGCCGAGTTTTTGCACGTGGGCGAACGAGACAGTCTACATCACAGCCTCAGGCTGTGAAATCGAGTTTAGTGGAAGGAGCGGGTTATAGGCCGCCGGAGCCGGCGGCAAATTTGAGCGCGCTCTGTGGCGAGGATGGCGCGGCTAACCCTGCAACTTCCTTCCTGATTCGGGCTAATCACTGAGCTACGGTGTCTAACTCTGAGTACGAAGGCGCTTTCGCCGAAAACGCGCAGGCCCCGCTGAGAAATTTGGTTGAAATCGAAACTGGCCCGCGCCTAGCATAGACACGGAGGGCGATCAGCGCCGGATGAACCAGGGGATGCGTCGACTTCACGCCATCGTTTCCTCGGTGCTGGCCCTCGTTCTGAATTTGCTGTTGGTAGCAGGTGTGCCAGGAAAGTCCATGGCGCCGTTTCAACTCAAGTCCTCGGCATTTTCGAATGGCGGCGAGATTCCGCCGCAATTTACCTGCGATGGCTCAGACCTCTCACCGGCACTTTCGTGGAATGACCCGCCGGCGGGCACCAAAACTTTTGCTTTGATCGTGGATGACCCCGATGCGCCGGTTGGCACGTGGGTGCATTGGGTTCTTTACGATCTCCCCGCGAGTGTGAGGGAATTGCCGGAGGACGTGCCGAAGGCGATCGATTTGAAGATCGGCGCTCGACAAGGCTTGAATGATTTCCGGCGAATCGGATATGGCGGTCCATGTCCTCCCCACGGGGCGGCTCACCGGTATTCCTTCCGGCTCTATGCCCTGGATCGGCACACGCAACTTCCCGCGGGAGCTGCAAAGGCCGATCTCGAGCGCGTGATGAAGGGCCACATCCTGGCGCAGTCGGAGTTGGTCGGCCGCTTTCAACACTAGGTCGCCGCGCAGGTCAAACGCACGCCGCATGGACAATGTGCAGCTGTCCGTGCGGAATCGCCCTGCTTTTCGACCACAGATGCACCTCTGTTCTTTCGAAACCGCCCCACGAGCAGTACAATTCCGGCGAATTGGATGTGGCGAGTTTCCCTGTCCGAGAACGCGCCGAGGGCATTGAGCTCCGCGTGACCATCGGCGAGAATTCGCCGGAGACTCTTCCATCATCCGCGACCCCTGCCCCGAGGACAAACCCATGAGCATGACACGCCGCAACGCAATGAAATTGATCGCGGGAGTGGTGCCGGCCGTCGCCAGTGCCCGCTCATTCGGCACGGTGCTGCCAGCCGCGGCCCCCATGCCCGCTGCGGGCGAGGTGAGAAAGTTCGTCTTTGACGGCGTGTCGTCCGAGTTTCTGATTTCAATGAAGGAACTCGGGCAGGATTCTCCCGCGGACTTGTCGGCGTATTCACATCTGGTGATGGAGATGCGGATGAGTTCGCCACAGCGGCTTATGCTGTGGGCCTATACCACGCATGGTCCGCGAAACATGTCGATCATAGGGTTTGGACAAAACGTCTGGCTGCGGGCGTCGATACCGTTAAAGTATTTTGTCGCACGGGATGAGATTGGTTTCGACCTGGCCTCGGCGCAGAATCGGCGCATGAATTCCTGCTGGCTATCCGTGTGGGGACCGTTTGGCGACCTCCACTCGGTGGAGGCAATCGCCGTGGCAATGGAGTATGCGCTCAACAAGCCGACCATTGAACTGCGAAACGTGCACTTGTCCAAGACTGACGAAGGGTCGGAATTCCTGGAGCCAGGCCCGATGCTGGATTCCTTCGGCCAATGGGCGCGGACGGACTGGCCCCGGAAGATCAAGAGCCGCGAGCAGTTGGCGGGAGAACTGGCGGCAGAGGAGAAAACGCTCGGGAGTTCCTCCGATTTCGGCTACGGCCGATACGGCGGTTACAAGAGCACTCAGGCTAAGGCGACCGGATTCTTTCGTGTTGAGGAAATCGACGGCCGCTGGTGGTTTGTTGACCCGGAGGGACATCTGTTCTTGTCCACGGGAATCAATGGCACGCCGGGCGGAGGCGCGGGATTTGGCGGCGACACCTCTGACGCGAATCGAACCAATCGCCGGCTCGATTCGTGGGGCATGACGACCGGCGGGCAGGGGCGTCCCGCGACCTTTATGCTTCGATGGCCGCGTGGCACGAGCTTTCTTGGGATGCCCGACGTTTATTCGCCTCAATTCGCCGAGGATATCGACGCCGCCGCCAACTCCCAGTGCGCGCCTCGCAAGAACGACCCGCTGCTGATCGGCTATTTCATCGGGAATGAGCCGCCGTGGAATGAACGAGAGAGCGAGCTTTGCGATTTGATTCTCGGCGGACCGGACACGGCGACGAAAACGAAGCTGAAGGATTTTCTTGCCCAGGGCGACACGCCCGCGCGGCGGCGGGAGTTTGTCTTGACCTGCTTCAGAAAATATCTCGACCTGATTTGCGGCGCCGTGCGCAAGTATGACCCGAATCATCTCAATTTAGGGATTCGTTTCGGCGGCCGGATGGCGGATGAGGCCCTGATCGCGGCACGCGTTTTCGACGTTTGCAGCATAAACGTGTATGAATACGAGCCGACAAAACAACTGATTCGCGCCGCCCGCCTCTCTGGCCGGCCGGTCCTTATCGGGGAGTTTCATATTGGCGTGCCGGCGGACGGCCTCAGCGCCGGGCTGGTGCAGGCGAAGGACCAAGCTGAGCGCGGCATCGCCTATCGGTATTACGTGGAGCAAGCGGCATCGCTGGAATGGTTCCTGGGGTCGTACTGGTTCGCGTGGCGCGACGAACCCGTGTTGGGCCGCCAGGATGGCGAAAATTACAACATCGGTTTTGTCGACGTTACCGACCGGCCCTATGTAGAGCTGATCGAAGCGGCGAAAGCAACGCACAAGAGACTGCTGGGCGTGCATTCCGGCAACGTGACGCCGTTTTCACAGCGGCCCATGGCGTCGGACGCGGGCTCGCCTTCTTCGCCGTGGCCAGTGTGATGAAATCCGGATTATTACGGAGACAGTCCATGCAAAGACGAATTTACTTTACCTTCGTTGCGTTTCTGCTCGGCCTGGCGATACTTTGCCCGCTGTTTGCGGCCGGAACGTCCGTACCTGTAAAGGTTTGGGAAGAACAGATTACCATCCCGACCTACCTCATCGGCCCGCCGGACCCCAACCCGCAGTTCTACTTCGGCGGCGCTTCCCAAGGCGCGCAGCATCGCATCTACCCCTACCCCGTCTATGACAATCTGACCACCACGAAGGCAGACAAGACCTATAAGATTGTCTATCTCGAAAACGAGTACGTGAAAATTGGCATCCTGCCGGACCTGGGCGGAAAGATTTTCGAGGCGGTTGACAAAACCAATGGCTACAATTTCATCTACCACCAGCACGTCATCAAGCCCGCGCTGATCAGTCTTCTCGGGGCTTGGATTTCCGGCGGCATCGAATGGGACCTGCCGCACCACCATCGCGCCACCAGCTTCCTGCCGATGCAATACAAGATTGAGGAAGGCGCCGACGGCTCGAAGACGGTCTGGATCGGCGAATTGGAACTGCGTGATCGCATGTGCTGGACAGTTGGCTTGACGCTGCATCCAGGCAAGTCGTATCTCGAGGCCTCGTTCCGCATGATCAACCGGACGCCGGTTCCAACCTCCATGCTGAGCTTCTCCAACGTTGCGGTGCACGTCAACGACACCTACCAGATCATCTTCCCTCCCAGCACGCAGTTCGTGACCTTTCATGGCAAGCGCGATTTCACCACCTGGCCTATCGCAACGACTCGGTTCGCCGGTGCGGATTACACCGCCGGCGTCGACGTCAGTTGGTACAAGAACCATTACAGCGGCACCTCCATGTTTGCCTGGAATTATCAGGATGATTTCATGGCCGGCTACGACCACGGCAAGAACGCTGGCATCATGAGCATCGCCGACCACAACGTTGTCCCCGGCAAGAAATTTTTCACCTGGGGTAACGGCCCCAATGGCCGGTCGGAGGAACATCAGCTCACGGATTCTGACGGTCCTTACATCGAACTGATGGTGGGGGCGTATTCCGACAATCAGCCCGATTACAGCTGGCTGCAGCCGTATGAAACCCGGACATGGACGCAATACTGGTATCCGTTCCGCGACATCGACGGCGTCAAGAACGCCAACATCGACGCGGCCGTCAATCTCGAGGTCAAGGACGGCAAAGCCAGGGTGGGCTTCTACTCGACCGCCGACCACCCGTCGGCAACGGTCACTCTGAAACTCAAGGATCAGGTTTTGTTGAACGAGCAGGTGGCGATCAGCCCGAGTCACTCGTATGTCAAGGAAATCCGCCTGCCCGATGGCGCAGATGAGCACGATCTTCGGGCCGCGATGCTGGCAGATGGCCGGGAACTGATCGCCTATTCCCCGGTAAGGCTGCAGCACGAAGAGATGCCATCGGCCGTGGCCAGCCCTCCGGCACCCGAGGAGATCAAGACCGATGAAGAGTTGTACCTGACCGGCCTGAGGATGGAGCAGTTTCATTCGCCCAACGGCGATCCCAATGCGTATTGGCAGGAGGCATTGCGACGCGATCCCGGCGACATCCGTGTAAACACGGTTCTGGGCATCGACGCGATCAAGGGCGGCCGTTTTGCCGATGCGGAAAAGCTCCTGCGCAAGGCGCTGGAGCGCGCAACCGCGAATTACACGTCGCCCAAGGACGGCGAGCCGTTCTACTACCTGGGCCTGGCTCTGAAAGCACAAGGCAAGCTGGACGAGGCATATGCCCAGTTTTACAAATCGACGTGGAGCGCCGCCTGGCGGTCTCCGGGCTATTTTGAACTGGCAGAGATTGCGTCGACGCGGGGCGATTTCAATGGAGCCATGATCGCCGACGAACATGCTTTGGAGGCCAACGCTCTGAACGTCCAGGCCCTGGCGCTGAAGGCGGCGTTGCTGCGCCATGCCGGACGTAATAACGAGGCGCTCGCCGCTGTCGCTGCCATCAATAAGATTGATCCGCTGGATGTTCACAGCATGACTGAGCTGTGGATGACAAGCAAATCGCCCGGCAGCGCCGCATCGCTGCTGACCACGGTGACCGCACATCCCGCAACGGTGCTTGAGGTCGCCGCGGACTATATGGATGCCGGACTATGGCAGGATGGCACGACGCTGCTCACGCACATTGTCGATGCAACTCCAGATAAATCCAGAATATCTCCGCTGGTTTACTACTATCTGGGCTATTTTGCCCGGCAGTTGAACCAAACCGGCAAGGCCCGCGAGTATGATCGCCTGGCCAAGCAAGCGCCCACCGACTACGTCTTCCCCTTTCAGATGGAAATGATCGCTGTGCTGGAAGATGCGATGCGGGCTGACCCCTCCGATTCGCGCGCACCCTACTATCTCGGGAACCTGCTGTTCGATTGGCAACCGCAGCGGGCAGTGGCTCTCTGGGAATCATCTGCCGCACTCGGTGCGGATTTTCCCGTCGTCTACCGCAATCTGGCTCTGGTCTACACGCGCCAGGGCAACCAGCGCGACAAGGCGCTGGCCGCTCTGGAAAGGGCCGTCCAATTCGGCGGAAACGCGATGGTCTTCAATGACCTGGACAAACTGTATGAAGAGAACGGCGTCGCGCCGTCGAAGCGGCTGGCCCTCATGGAAGCGCACCAGGGCGTTATCAACCGCGACGACGTGATCGCCCGCGAGATTAATCTCGACATCGTTGCCGGCAAGGCTGACGCCGCCATTCAACTGCTGCGGTCGCGTTTTTTCCGCGCATGGGAGGGCGGCGGGAGATTTTCACTGGGCGACTCCTGGATCAACGCAAATCTGGTGCGTGGTCATCAGCATATGATCGCCGGGCAATACGCACAGGCGCTGGCCGACTATCAAGCGGCCCTGCAGATACCAGCCAACCTCCAGGAAGCGACCGGCGACGTGAGCAGCCGTAAAGGTGAGATTTCCTATTGGATTGGCAATGCTTACCAAGCGATGGGCGATACGCAGAAAGCGCAACAGTTCTGGCGCGACGCGTCAGACGCATCTGCCAGCCAGTCAGCGGGCGTTCGCAATGGAGAGGGTGGTCTCAGCGGCCCTGGTGGAACCGGCGCGCGCGGCCAATTCAGCGGTCGCAGCAGCATGGGCGGCTTGGCCGCTGGTGGGTATGTTGACGAGGCCACGATCTACTATCAGGCAATGGCCCTTGAGAAACTTGGCCAGAACGACCTCTCCAGGACGATGTTCCAGCAGTTGATCGACACAGGCACGAAGGCACTCACTGGTGTGCCCGAAATGGAGAATCCGATTCCGTCCAATACCTCTCCGGACCAACGAGCCCAAGTCGCTGATGCACACTATCTTATTGGTCTCGGCCAACTCGGCTTGAACAATCAGGACAAGGCGCGGCAGGAATTTGAGCTGGCCCTGAAAGCCAGTCCCGATCATTTTGCTGCCACGATGGCGCTTGCGGATCTGAGACCTTGATAAGGCGAAGCAGGATTTCTCTTAGAAGACGCTTTCGGCAATAGACGCGCTGAAGTTCCTCCACAAAAAAATGGGGTGCCCCGCGATCGCTAGCGGGGCACCCCGTGCAACGGGCAGTGCCGGAGGCGAACCCTCCCTCAGGCGCCAATCAAGGGCGCCCTTGGAAGATAACACTGCCCGTCGCAGCTTCCCGCAGGTGGCCAGGGGAGCCTTCCCGCGAGATGTCGTTGAACGTCAAGTTTTCCCCTAGAAGAGCAACTTGACGCCGAACCAGAGCGACCGCTGTCCGCCGCTGATTGACGAAGCGCTGGAGCCGCTGGAGCCCAGAGTTGATGTGATGATGCCAAAGTTAGCGCCGCCGAGAGTGGCGTTTGGGTTGTTGAAGTGCGGGGTGTTCGTGACGCTGAACGCCGTCGCATTGACTTGCAACTTGAGGTTCTCGTGGAGGCTGAACGTGCGCACGAGGCCCATGTCGATGTTGAAGAGACGTGGCCCGCGAAACTCATTGCGTTGTGACGAGCCGAACGTCGCCGTGGTGACCGCCGCAAAATCTGCGGGATTAAAGTACTCGCAACCAGAGGTCGTGCAGGAACCGGACGACGGTCCATGGTTGCCATAGATTTGCACGTTCTGGACAACCTGGTTGGCCGTCTGCGAGCTCCCCGCCGCATTCAGGCTGCCGCTTGAAGCTGTGACCGTAAACGGGAAGCCGCTTGTCCAGGTCCAGACTTCGTTGAGTTGCCAGCCTCCGAGGATTGCGCCGGCAACGCCTGTGGTAAGCCACTTCTCGCCCTTGCCGAACGGTGTGGGTTGAACGCCGTAGAGTGTAAAATTGTTGGTCTGGTCGATTCCGGCCAGCGCCCTGTTCCGGTACCAGTCAGCCGGAACATTGTAAAAGAGAGACGCATCGTTGTTATCGCCATTGGCCATGCCTATAGCCTGCGAATAGGTGTAGTTAACGCCGACCATCCCGAAGCTGCCGACGTGGCGGCTCAACTGCGTCTGCAATCCGTTGTAGCTCGCAGTGCAGAACGGGGCTTGTGAGTTGATGTCTGACCAATTCGTCGTATTTCCGGTACCAAAAACGCCGGCGAATGCCTGGTTCAGTACCCGCCCCGTATTGCCACCTCCCGGGAGCGAATAGTTGATATTGACGTTGCATTGCTGGCGGATGGCCAAGCTGCGGACGTAGGCAACCTGGCCGTTAAACCCAGCGCCCAATTCCCGCTGCAAAGTGACGTTAAAGGACTCGATGTAACCCCGCCTGAAGTTCAACGGGACGGTGGTCGTCCCGAGGTTGTTGGGGAGAAAGGCTCCTGCTGCCGATGCAAGGGGCAACGCTGGCGCCACCCCGAGACCTACTGGCAGAGTCCAGGGGCCGTAGGTCATGCACATGGTGCCTGGATTGTAGCTTGTTGTTTGACCCGGAATCGTCGTGCAAGGAAAATCTGTCGCGCCCGTTGGAAGAGACAGGATACCCGCAGGCGAGTAGGGTGATGTCGCACCTGGAGTATGACCCGTAATAGGATCACCTGCAGGGTAAAGCCCTACGTTGTTAAAGGACGTGTCGACGACCGAGGGATAGGAATTCCGCAGGTTGCGGAAGTTAGACGGATCCACGCTCATACCGTAGCCAACGCGGAGCACCGTTTTCTCGTTTATTCGATAAGCAAGGCCAATCCTCGGCACGAGCTGTCCGGCGCGGCCTCCCACGCCGTCGTTCATCGGTTCGCCATTGTACCCACCAATGAGAACGTCGCCGGAGGCTGGATTGAATACGGGAGCGCCGTTACGCGCTTGCGTCATCATGGGGTAGTATTCCCAGCGCACGCCATAATCAATCGTTAGTTTCGGAGTCGCTTGCCATTGGTCGCGGACATACAACGACCAGACCGACTCGCGCTCCGTATTCGGAATGTTGATCTGGATTGCCTCTCCGTTTTCGTAATCCAGGCCGAGGAGATAATCCGCCCATGAATTGTACAGATTCGGCGACGGCGCGCCATCCGAGGTCATGTCGCCGTTGAATCCAATAGTGCCGCGGGCAGTTTGAAAGGTTCCGCCCTGCGGTTGGAAGTGATTGATGCCCCAGTGATCCCGCTCCCACCCGAAGCGAATCGCGTGAGCGCCCTTCTGCCAACTGAAATTGAGTGCGCCCGTGTATTGGTTGTCGCGGAAGAGGAAGGGATTCCCGGTGTTATCGTTGCCCTGATTGTTCCAACTTGAAGTCTGAATGGATGGGAGTCCGGCTTGGAGGGCAGCGGGCCCGTTTGAGTTGAGAATACCAAACTGAAGGCCGTAGTTGGTGCCCGAGGCCACATCAGGGCCTATGGCTCCCAGCCGCTGTCGCGTATAGCCGAAGTTCCCGTCCATCAGGAACATGGGAGTGAACATGTAGGTGCCACCGACGGCAAAGACTTGGACTCGGCCTAGGGCCGTCCCTAGCTGGCCGCCATTCGTCGCGCCACCCCCATCCTGACCGAGTACGGGCGGGTCCACGATATCGCTGCCTGAATAACCATAGCGGCCAAAAATGGTGCTCTTGGACGTAGGCAGATAGGTGACTTTGAGGTCCCAGTCGTTGCGGGTGTAACCGGCGCTTGCGTTGTTGGTGTAATCGAAGCCAGGGGCCGTGCCGCCTGATGCCCAGTCGCTCGGAATCGCCGCCGGCATAAGGTTCAGATAGGACAACGAGGCAGGATTGATACGATTGAACGGAATCGTGTCGTTGGGAAACGCCGCACAGCCCGTATCACCCCCCGTGGTAGGGCATGTCATGGGATCGTAGATCGTGGTTCCGGTTGGAGTGAAGTTGACGCCGGTTTGGGACGATACGACGGGGCGGAGCCAGGCAGGAGCGATGAGCGCGTTCTTGAAAGCGAATTGTCTCTGCCGGTTGGTTTCGAAGTCGCCGAAGATGAACAACTTGTTCTTCATGATCGGCCCGCCCAGGTGTCCACCACCCTCGTTGAAAATATTCTTGGGTATCGGGTTGGTGGATGAGAATTTGCCGGGAGTAGTAAAGTAGTTCTGAGCGATAAAGTGTTGATCGGTTGTGCTCCAGAATCCGCCGCCGTGGAGGCCGTTCTGGCCGGATTGCGTGATGATGGTTATGGCAGCGCCACCAGCCATCCCTTGCTCCGCGTCGAAAGAATTGGTGACGATGCTCACGCTGTCAATCGAGTCGGCCGGCGGCACGTACCCGATGTTCTCGGGCAACCACGGATACAAGTCCGTGGCGCCGTCCACGCGAGTCGTGTTGCCTTGGTCCGAGATCCCATTGACATAACCCGTCATCGAACGTTGCGGGTTGCCGCCGGCGGAATTGGGAATTTTTGGCGTGCTGAATCCGGGCACCGTTTTGTACAGGATCTGGAAATTGCGCCCTTCGTCGGAGTTCAGCGGCAAGTTCTCCAATTCCAACGTAGTGAGGTTGGTGTGCACATCAGCCCGGTCCGTCTGGAGCAAGGGGGCTGCGCCGGAGATTGTGATCGTTTCGGTCTTTCCGGCTACAGCCAATGCCGTGTCCACGCGGACCACGGTGTTCGCCAGAACCACAACTCCATCGTGGATACTGGTTCCGAAACCCGCGGCCGAAATAGTTATCTTGTAAGTGCCCGGCAAAACGTCGGTGACCAAAAACACCCCATGGTCGTCCGTCTTGACAGGCGTCTGCTCCCCGGTTCCGATATTTAAGATCTGAACCGTAGCCCCCGGCACAATTGCGCCCGACTGGTCCGTCACGTTACCCGTGAGGGTTCCATAGAGCACTTGCGCCCAGCCGGAACTGGCGCACGCTATCAACAGCAAGACCAAGAAAGCTGCCAGAATCCCCAAGGGCGGCTTTCTTTTCAATCCACTTGAGTTACATCCTTGAAGCTTTCTCAACATGGAGCCTCCTCCTTCTCAACTTAAACGTAACAACATCTCGTGCCGGAGCTGATTTCCGGCACGAATCTCTTTCGCCCCGCGGTCAGCTAGCCCGCTGTCTGGGCACGCGCGCTCTCTCCTGCTGTGCGCTTCGTGCGGAGGGGCCAAAATGCCTCTGCAGAACGAGCGCGACCGTCCCACGCAATCTCGCCACCCCCGGTTCAGCTGCAGGCCTGATCCGGGGAGATTTCCCAACGAGGACAGCGGCGGCGACCTCTTTTTCGATCACCGGGCCAAATCGCGCCCATTGGCTTGCGAATTCTCCTACGACGACAATTTCCTCGGGTGCCAGCCCCGCGACGATAAGCCGCATCCCTTTGCCGATGGCGAGCGCCATCTTGTCGAGCGCTTTGAGCGCGAGCGGGTCGCCGGCGTCTGCGTTCGCGAGCAGATCCTGAAAACTTGGGGTACCGGACGTTGCGCCCAATTCGCGGTAGTAACGCAGGGCCGCGCTGTTTGACGCGTAGACTTCCCAACAGCCGCGTCCGCCGCAGGAGCAGGGCAGGCCATTGGGATCAAGCGGCACATGTCCAAACTCTCCAGCCATTCCGGTCAGACCGCGGGCCAGTTGTCCATTCGCAAAAATACCTGTACCAAGACCTTCGGAGATCGTCACGACCACGAGGTCGTGGACCTTCTCCGAGTCTCCAAACCAAATCTCCGCCAGCGCGCATGCGTTTGCCGCGTTCTCCAACTCCACCCGGATCCCCGTTGCTTTTTCGATCGGTCCTTTCAGATCGAACTCAGGCCACTTTAGGTTTGGGGCAAACAGAACACGATGGGTCACGGGATCGAATCGCCCGGGCAAGCTGATGCCGATCCCTTCGAAGACAAGATCGGGATGCATCCGCATCAAGTGGCGCATCCTCGCAATCAGGTCCGCGACTCCCGTTTCAGGGTCGGCAGGAGTGGCGATTCGTTCTTGTGAGAGAAAATTGCCGTTCACATCTGCCACGCCGACGGTTATCTGGGTCGGGCGGAGGTCGGCAACGAGAACCGCCCTCCGGTCGTCCAGCCGGAGAAACGTCGGCCGTCTCCCGCGTGGAAGCCTCCCCGTGGAACCATAAACTACCCACTTCTCGCGGATGAGTTGCTCGGCGATCAAGGAGACCGTGCTCCGTTGCAGGCCAGACACCCGGGCAAGATCTGCCCGAGAAATGGGTTGCCTCCGGCGAATCAAGTTCAGGACCACGCTTCGATTGATGTCGCGCGCGGTCTCGCTCGACGCCACCTGTCTGTCACTGAAATCGATTCTGCGCATTTAATTGTGACCTCAAACTATATCGGCACCCCAATCCCTCTGGTACTGCGCGTCACGATCTCCATCTACCGCGACACGCCGATAGCTTACAGGAGTTCCACTAGTCTACGGTCACTTCCGGCAATAGTCTTGCGTGAACTTCGTGCACCCCGCACTCCGTTCGCATCACCCACTAACGTAGGACGCCCAACTCCTTCCCTTGCAAAGAATCGTACCATCTTACCGCCTCAGGAAACTAGAAAACGTTTGCCCACCCTCACGGGGCCCAGGCACGAATCTCAATATAATCCAACGCAGCCCGTTCACCGCCGTCAGGAGTTCCTTCAATTCGGATCTCATCGCCAAGCCGCAATGCGAGACCTGGTATCCGGCGCCTGGTTGAGGAATCACCGCCTAGCCGAGTCGCCGGAAACCGGGCATCGGCGGTCCACTCATCCACCCGTTGACCCCCGACCAAGACCTGGAATTTCGATTGGCCGTTCATCAAGTCAAAATACTCCACGTCAATTTCGTACCATCCCGCATTGCCCTTGAAGCGATAGCTTGCGTCACACTCCATCATTTGCTCGGGGCAAGTAATCGCTTTTCCCCCGGATGCGTCTTCCTGCGGAGTTACGTCCGTAGGCACATAACCCTGAAGCTGCATCGCTTCAGCTTCAACACGCCCGGGATAATTCCCTACACGACCTTTCGTGTCAGGAATGCCGGACACGCGGAAGAACCAGTTGCACACCGCATCGCGCCACACAATTGCGTGCCCGGCTTGGTACTCAATGCGAGCGAGCACCTCAGAATAGCGCTGTTCGTCCACTTTGCCTTTGAGAGACTGCCATTGCAGGACGTAATTGGAGGCTTCCTCCGCGCCTTCGTAGTGCGAGTCGTAGATATATTGAATCACTGTTTTTCCGGAATGCAGCATATGGGTGTAGGGGACGTGATGGAAGAACAAGAGTAGCTGGTCCGGTGTAGTAGCTACGGACTCGTACATTTTCGCTACTGGGGCGGAGTATTGCCCAACGTACCCAGTCCCGGTCGCCACGGTGCGATCCATTCCAATTCCGTTGTGGTCGCCGCGGTGCCATTGGCCCCAGCCGTTTCGCTCGGAGGATTCGACGCCAGGTCCGTAGTGACTTCCCAAAATGTTGGTAAGCGTCCCGGCACCGAGCGGCCCGGTATAGTTTTCGTAGGTACGCCAGGAAGAAAGGAGCATCGTGTCAATCGTCTGCACGACCTGGGGATCATTGCCAAAAGTGAGGCGAGTCCATTCCTCTGCAATCGCTTGCCCGGTGAGATCCGGATTCCATGCCAGGCGTCCGAACCCGTACAGATTCGCCATCGCCAGGGGATGACCGAGCCAGTTTGTGTCCAGACCCACATTCGCCACGCCCACGAACCCGCCCGCAGGGCGATGAAATGTCTTGCCTGAAACCAGATCCTTCACCGGAGAAGAATTTCCATTCGCGTGCAAATCGAAGTCGAGCGATTTCTTCCACATGGGAACGAGAAAGCACAGATGCCGCTGCTGGCCGGTGTATTCCTGCGTAATTTGCAGCTCAATGGCCTCATTCGTTTCTTGCAGACCGCCAAACAGCGGTGACACCGGCTCCCGGACTTGGAAATCAATCGGACCGTACTTGATTTGAACGATCACGTTGTCGTCGAACTTCCCGTCGAGAGGATGGAAAATATCGTAGGCCGCTCTCGCGCGGTCGCTCTTCGGATTGGTCCAGTCGAGATGGTGATCATATACAAAGGCGCGATAGAACAAAAAGCCACCGTGCGGTTGGAGCGCCCCGGCAATCACGTTGGCTGCATCTGCGGGAGTACGGCCGTACGAAGATGGCCCAGGACGCCCCTCGGAATCCGCCTTGACGACAAACCCGCCGAAGTCCGGGATCTGCTGGTAGATTTCATTGACCTTTTGTTTCCACCATTCCACGACACGCGGATCGAGAGGGTCGAAGGTATCCAGGCCCCCGACCGCTTTCGGAGTGCTGAGGTCGACGGATAGCGCAAGCTGGACACCCCAGGGGCGGAATGCATCGGCAATTCTCGCGAGTTGGGGGAGAAATCCTTCTTCGAGCGCGCGCGGATCGGCGTTTACGTTATTGACCGCACATCCGTTGATACCCACCGAAGCCAGAAGCCGGGCGTAGTCGGAGGCGCGAGTCAAATCTGTGCGGACGGAGCCATTCTCAAAAAAGATGGAATTGCCGGCATAACCACGCTCGATGCGGCCGTCCAGATTGTCCCACTCGTTCACCCATCGGAGCGGAGCGGAAGGCTGTTGCACTTCGTTGATGACGGCGACGCTTTCATTCCGCGAGATCCGGCTGAGCAGAGCGAACACGCCGTAAAGGACGCCTCGATCCGTTTTCCCCGTGACGATGATGCAATCGACTCCGTGGGACTTCCCCGTAGTCAGCCAGTAGCCGTCCTTTCCAAGGCCAGCAGGCTCTCGCAATTCTGGAAACGCATCGCGAACTCCATCAAGCGTTCCGAGGACGATGGCCCTTTCCCCCGGCAGAGTTTGCTCCGCGCGAAGTGTCCTTCCGAGCATTCCTCGGATACCGCGAATCAATTCAGCCTGGGCGGACTCCAGCACGCGCGAATTCCCCAGGAGCACTGCGGTCGCGGGGAGCGAGTTGTATTTTTGCGCCTCCATCGCGCCGAGCGGCGCGTAGCGCAGCCACCCTTCGTAACCGGTTTCCGAATGCAAAGGGAGAGAATGCACGCCTTCCAGCAGCAATACTCCGAGAATCGCGAAGGGCATGCGGCCTTTCACGAAATCCCCCTGAGCAGATGCACTGGAGATGCGGAGCCAGAACCGAAACCGAAGTGGCAGTGTCGTTCGTCTCGAGAGCCGCAGAGACCGGAGAAAGAAATGTCGAGGCGGGACTCGCTACGATGAGCACACATCCGCAGAAAGGCAGGTGAAACAGCCGCAGGCGGCACGGGTTGGCCTCGATGCATCAAGTGTTGCGTCGCAGCAATCACAAGATTTCCTTACCGTGTGCGTTAACGGCGTGTTAGAATACCACACGCGTTTCGAATTGCAAGAGATAGTTTGCGCCAGGAGGTACCCCATGGAAGATCGCCCGCAGGGCCGTTCTCCGCGAGAGGCCTGGGCCGAGAATCATCCAGGGGATCGCGACGACCTCGATTTGCTAGGCAATCAAGATGATCTGGTGAAGGCGATCCGGGCGACCGGGAAGCCGATCGTCGTCATGCTATTGAACGGCCGCCCCAATTCCATCAACTATATTGCACAAGACGTCCCTGCAATCGGCACGGAAGGACAGACTCAAGTCTCAGTGGACGTGACGAACACCGGGACCGTTCGCGGGGACGAAGTCGTGCAGCTCCATATCCGCGATGAGGTGAGTTCGGTCACGAGGCCGGTGAAGGAGTTGCGCGGGTTCCAGCGGGTGACGCTCAACCCGGGCGAAACGCGAACCGTGCAGTTCGCGCTTGGCATGGCAGAGCTCTCGTTCCTCAATCGCGACATGCGCCGCGTCGTCGAGCCGGGGACGTTCCGAATCATGGTTGGCGGGAATTCGGTTGATTTGATTGACACGAAACTCGAAGTAGTCACGCGTTGACGAATGAAGCGAGCCGGCATCTATAGAATCGCCGAGTTGGCGAATGTTTCGATCGGCACGGTCGATCGCGCCCTGCACGGCCGCCCGGGAATCAGCGAAGTCACGCGCAAGAAGGTGCTCCGAATCGCCAAGCAATTGGCCTACACCCCGCATCCTGCTGCCCGGACACTTTCCGTTGGCCGTGCGAGCCTGCGGATCGGGGTTTGCATCCCTAAAGAAATCCATTTTTTCTACGATCAAATGAGGGCGGGAATTCTTGACGAAGCCCGCCGGTCAAATGGATTGGGCATCGAAATCGATTATCGGCCGGCCCCCAGCCTCGGTGAACGGGAAAGGGACCACGTTTTGGACCTTCTGGACTCCGGCGTCAGCGCACTCATCGTCACGCCAGGCGACCCCAAATCGGTTACGCCATTGATCAACCGGGCGGAGGAACAGAATGTGCGGGTCATCTGCATCACGACGGACGCCCCTCGCAGCCGTCGGTCCAGTGTAGTGTGCGTCAATCCGGGACTCAGCGGGCAGCTTGCCGCCGAATTGATGTCCAAATTCGTCGCTCCCGGCTCGAAGGTCGCGGTGCTCACCGGTATGCTCACGGCCGAGGAGCATCGTCTCAAGGTTGAGGGTTTCAGTTCCGGATTCAGAAAGGATTGTGCGGACGGCGAGGTCGTCAGCGTCTTGGAAGCGCATGAATCCGAAGCAGAGAGCTATCGCAAGACGTGCGATCTCTTGGCGAAGTACGCGGAGCTTCGCGGCATCTATGTGAGTACGGTGAACTGCTTGCCGGTGTGCAAGGCCCTGGGAGACTTAAAGCGCGCCGGGGATGTCCAGCTCATCACGACCGATCTTTTCCCGGAGATGGTGCCGTACTTCAAGCAAGGGACGATCCGTGCGTCGATTTATCAGGATCCTTTTCTGCAGGGCCAGATGGCCGTGCGCATGCTCGTGGACTTTCTGTTGAACGGGACGGCGATTCCCGGTACTTGCTACTTGAACCCGGGGATCGTGCTGCGGTCGAATGTGTCCTTGTTCCGCGAAGTTAGCTAAGATTCCGGATCTGAAGTTCAACTGTGCGACGGGGTTCGCGAAGTGAAAATCGTTGACGCCAAAGTGATCGTTTGCTGTCCAGGTCGAAATTTCGTCACACTGAAACTGATCACTGAAGACGGAATCTACGGCCTAGGCGATGCCACTCTGAACGGGCGCGAACTTTCTGTCGCGAGCTACTTGACCGACCATGTGGTGCCGCTGTTGATTGGGCGCGATGCGCGCCGGATCGAAGACACATGGCAATACCTTTACAAAGGCGCGTACTGGCGTCGCGGGCCCGTGACGATGACGGCCATCTCCGCTGTGGATACGGCGTTGTGGGACATCAAGGCGAAAAGCCTAGGTGTGCCTTTGTTCCAGTTGCTGGGCGGCGCCTCGCGGGAAGGCGTACTGGCCTATTGCCATGCCAGCGGGGACGACGTGGATGCGACCATACAAGACGTCGCACGTCACATCGACCTCGGCTACAAAGCAATTCGGGCGCAGTCGGGAATTCCGGGCTTGGCCGGAACCTACGGAGTCCCCAAGGCGGGGCAGCGCTACGAGCCAGCCGAGAAAAACGCCCCATCGGAGCATTTTTGGTCTTCCGAGCCGTACTTGAATTGTACGCCACAACTGTTTGCGCGGCTGCGCAAGGAATTTGGCCCGGATTTGCTCCTCTTGCATGACGCGCATCACAGGCTCACTCCGATTGAGGCTGCGCGATTGGGAAAGGAACTCGAGACTTCTCACCTCTTTTGGCTGGAAGATCCTGCGCCTGCGGAATTGCAGGAGAGTTACCGGCTGATCCGCCAGCACACGACGACGCCGATCGCGGTCGGTGAAGTGTTCAACAGCATCTATGATTGCCAGCAATTGATCCAGGAAGAACTCATCGACTACATCCGAATGAGTGTGGTTCATGCCGGTGGCATCACGCATTTGAGGAGAATTGCCAACTTGGCGGATTTGCACCACGTGCGGATGGGATCGCATGGCGCCAGCGACCTCAGCCCCGTGTGCATGGCGGCGGCGCTTCATTTCGATTTGAGCGTCCATAACTTCGGCATTCAGGAGCACATGGGCCACGCCCCGGAGACAGAAAAGGTGTTCCCTCACGCCTATTCATTCGCCGGCGGATACATGCACCCGGGCGAGATCCCGGGGCTCGGCGTTGACATCGATGAATCGCTCGCCGCGAAGTATCCCTACGAGCGGGCCTATCTCCCCATCAATCGCAAGCTCGATGGAACGATGGATAGTTGGTAGCGGAATCGCCGGACTTGCGTGCATAGGGCGCCTCACTGCGATGCGGGCGACCAGTTGACATGGGGAAGCAGTCGGAACAATTGACCGGAGCGGGGCCCGTGTTGAATGGCGAACGGCTGGGCAGCATTCCGGGAAGTGGGCCAACCTTGTGCTATGATTCCCACACGATTGCTGGTCTTGCGGCACCAGCATGGATTCCGGCGCCGGTCACGGCGTAGCCCGGTCACATCAAGCGGGCCGTAGAGCGGCAGACGCGCTGCGATTCCGAGGGGGTACGAGGGAGCGTGTCGAGAGGGCGTGGTAATTAGTTGCAGTCACGAACAAATTAAGGATAGCCATGCACGACCTATCAAGCTTGCGCCAAGCAGTTCTTGTAGGTGACGCTGCAGCCGCCGTCTCCGCGGCACGCAAAGCTCTGGATGACGGCATTCAGCCAGTCGACCTTATCAGCGAGGGCATCAGCCCCGCGATGGCCGAGATGGGCCGACTGTTCGAAGAGGGCGACTGCTTTGTGCCCGAGCTCCTGATGTCGGCGCGGGCCACGAAGCAGATCTTTCAGATCCTTCGCCCGCTGCTGGCGCAGACAGGGGTGAAGTCCAGGGGTCACGTCGTGCTGGGGACGGTTCAAGGCGACCTGCACGACATCGGCAAGAACCTGGTTGCTGCGATGCTCGAGGGAGGCGGATTCGAAGTTACCGATCTCGGTGTCGATGTTCCCCCGGAGAAGTTTATCGCTGCCGTGCAGAATAAGCAGGCGCGGATCGTGGGGCTTTCCGCGTTGCTCACGACGACTATGCCGGCGATGAAGACCACAATCGATGCCTTCAACGCTGCCGGAATCCGCGGGCGCATCAAGATCATGGTCGGCGGAGCGCCGGTCACGCAGAGCTACGCCGAAGCGATTGGCGCCGATGGGTACGCGGAGAACGCCGCGGCATCGGTTGATTTGGCACGTCGTTTGGCGGGGACCTAGACACGGAAGGTATCGTGCGGTAAGGGCATGCCATGAACGACCAGCAATGGAACACGCTCGTTTCTGTGGTTCGCGGGGAGGCGCTTCGTCCTCTCCCGACGGGTTTCATCATCGATAGCCCGTGGCTCCCGAATTGGGCTGGCCACACAATCCTGGATTACTTCACCGACGAGCGCATTTTCCTGGAAGACAATTTCAGAGCCATTCGCACCTTTCCAGAAGCGATTTTCCTGCCGGGTTTTTGGTCCGAATACGGAATGTGCACGGAACCATCCGCTTTCGGGGCGGTGTCCGTGTGGGGGGAGGACGAGTTCCCCTTCGCCCGGAAAGTGCTGCGCTCGCCGGCCGAAATCGAGCGTCTCGAGAAGCCCAATCCGCGCAAGGATGGGCTGCTGCCCTTTGTCATCAAACGGCTGAAGCACCTCCAGCCGGAAATCGAAAAGGCCGGCCACAAGATCCGCTTCGCGGTGGCCCGGGGCCCGCTCAACATCGCCTCGTTCTTGATGGGCACCACGGAGTTCCTGGAGGCGATCAAGACGGACCCGGAGTTGATCCATCGCCTGCTGGCGATCATCACGGATTTTCTGGTGGACTGGGTCGCTTGCCAGCGCGAATCCTTCCCGTCGATTGACGGCATTTTCTTGCTCGACGACATCGTTGGATTCGTGGGTCGCCGCGATTTTGAGGCGTTCGGCCTGCCCTATTTGCAGCGGGCATTCAGCGCGGACGTGACCGTGAAGTTCTTCCACAATGATGCGCCGTGCAAAGCGAGCGCACCATTGCTGTCGGCGGCGGGGATCAATCTCCTCAATTTCGGCATTCAGCACACGTTGGCTGAGATGAAAGCGTGGACGAATAACCAGGTTGCACTGATGGGAAACATTCCTCCGCGCGATGTGCTAGCCGACGGAACGCCAGCGGACGTGACGCGCCGGGTCGCGGACATGCTGAAAGGTCTCGAAGACAGATCACGCTTAATTGTTTCGTGCGGGGGCGGTATGCCTCCCGGTGCGCCCACGGAGAACATAAAGGCCCTGATCTCGACGGTGGAAGAGGTGACTCGGTAGTTCCCGATCGATCGTACCGTCGGAATTTCGTTCCTCGGGATTGCTGAGGGGTTTCGATCGAAGGCTGCGGAGAGCGAGCGGCGCCCGGCGAAGAGGCTCGGTGTCTGAAGAATTCAAGTCGACGGACAAGCAGCGTACAAGTGAACTCATCACGGCGACGATGGCGACCGAGGTCTGCCCGGATTTGCCAGTCGCTCCTTCTGACCCGGCCGAAATCCATCGGTATCTCGGTTATCCGCGCGAGGTGGCTCCCGCACCGCGCATTGCGGAACGCATCGCGCAGATCGTGACGGAGGCGCTGCCGTGCCTCCGGTCCCGCGGGGCGTACTCTCTGTACGCGGTTTCCAGCCGGACGCCACGGTCGCTGAAACTGGGTGACACCACGATCTCCGGCAATGTCGGGGAGTTCCTCGCACAAGCCGATCGCGTGGCTGTGTTTGTCGTGACAGTGGGCGAGGAGATTTCGCATCTCGCCGCGTCCGCCGGGAAAAACGGCGACGCTTTCGCGGCGTGGGTGATGGACGCACTCGGCTCCTGGGCGGCGGAGGGTGCCGCCGACGCTCTCATGGTGCGCATCCGATGTCATCTCAAAGATCAGGAAGAGCTGACTCTGCGTTACAGTCCCGGATACTGCGGCATGGATATTGCCCAACAACGCACGCTGTTCCACTTGGTGCAGGCTGACTCCGTAGGCGTGAAACTCCTACCCTCCCTGGTCATGCGTCCGCTGAAATCCATCTCGGGCATCGTCGGGCTGGCGCCGAAGGAAGCCGTCAGCAGCTACCACTCGCCGTGCGACATCTGTCCACAGGTCGGGTGTCACATGCGGCGATGAGAGGCCGTGTCAGAAGGAGAAATCGGTGACCAAGGTCCATTGCGATAGGCTCGACCGGTTGCAAGCGGAACACCAGGTGAAGGTGGCTCTGCGCGTGACTCCGAACGACATCAGAGAATTCGAGCGCCCGCCACACAAGGACTTCCTATGACATTCGACGCAACTGCGCTCGCGGATTGGGAGATTGCCGAAGCGGCCGAGAAGGGCATGCCCACTCCGTCCGAGTGGCGAGATCGGCTCGGGCTCGAGAACGGTGAAGTAATTCCCATGGGCCGAGTGGCGAAACTCAGCTTCCTAAAGATTATCGACCGGCTGAAGGACCGTCCCGACGGGAAATACATCGAGGTGACGGCGATTACGCCCACGCCGCTCGGAGAGGGCAAGAGCACGACCGCCCTCGGGCTGATCGAGGGTCTCGGGAAGCGCGGGTTGAACGTGGGCGGCTGCCTGCGCCAGCCCTCCGGCGGCCCTACGATGAACATCAAAGGAACGGCGGCCGGCGGTGGAAACGCGCTGCTGATCCCGATGACGGAGTTTTCGATGGGGCTCACGGGCGACATCAACGACGTCATGAACGCGCACAACCTGGCGATGGTCGCGCTGACGGGCCGCATGCAGCACGAGCGGAATTACAGCGACGAAGAACTCCACCGGCTCACGGGCATGCGCCGGCTGGACATCGACCCGTGCCGGGTAGAGATGGGATGGGTGATCGATTTCTGCGCCCAGGCGCTGCGGGATATCATCATCGGAATCGGCGCGCGGTCCGACGGGTACATGATGCAGTCGAAGTTCGGCATCGCGGTAAGCTCGGAGCTGATGGCGATCCTGGCGATCGTGCGCGACCTGGCGGATTTGCGCAAGCGCCTGGGCGAAATCACAGTCGCCTACGACAAACAGGGCAATCCCGTCACGACCGCCGATCTCGAGGTTGCCGGCGCCATGTGCGCGTGGATGCGTAACGCGATCAATCCCACCCTGTGCAGCACCGCCGAGTATCAGCCCGTGATCGTTCACGCAGGGCCGTTCGCCAATATCGCGGTCGGACAGTCGTCGATCATCGGCGACCGCGTCGGGCTGAAGCTATTCGACTACCACGTGACCGAGAGCGGGTTCGCCGCCGATATCGGGTTCGAGAAATTCTGGAACGTAAAGTGCCGGCTCAGCGGCCTGCAACCGCACGTTTCCGTCCTGACCACCACCATCCGCTCCCTGAAGATGCACGGCGGCGGACCGAAGGTAGTCGCCGGCCTGGCCCTGCCGGAGGAGTACCGGCGCGAGAACCTCAAGCTGGTCGAGGGCGGGCTCGCAAACCTGTTGCATCACATCGGAGTTATTCGGAAGTCCGGCATCAATCCCGTCGTTTGCATCAACCGCTTTACGACGGACACGCGAGACGAGATCCAGCTCGTACGCGAAGCGGCCGAGCAGGCGGGAGCACGCTGCGCACTTTCCGACCACTGGGCCAAGGGGGGCGAAGGCGCCCTGGAGCTCGCCGATGCAGTCACCGATGCGTCCCGGGACAAGGTCGCGTTCCGCTACCTGTACCCGATGGAGATGAAACTGCGCGACCGCGTTGAGTTGATCGCGAAAGAAGTTTACGGTGCGGGCGGTGTGGCCTGGGCGCCGGAAACCGAGGCAAAGCTGAAGAAGCTGGAGTCGGATGCGCGGTATAATGAGTACGCAACGATGATGGTGAAGACGCACCTCAGTCTAAGCCATGACCCCGCACTCAAAGGCGCCCCGAAAAACTGGATTCTCCCCATTCGGGACGTGCTGGTTTACTCTGGTGCGAAGTTCTTGTGCCCGTGCGCGGGGACGATCAGCCTGATGCCCGGCACGGCCTCCAACCCCGGTTTCCGCCGCGTGGACGTCGAGGTCCACACGGGCAAAGTGACCGGCCTGTTCTGAAAGGAGTCGCGCCATGTTGCTCCGTTCGGCATTTCTGTTCCAGGACCTGAGCGAGGCCTCTCTCGAAGCGATCGCAGGCATTTCGACCGAACAGCGTCATGCCGCCGGGACGTTCCTGTTTCGGGCGGACGACCCGGCCACCCATCTGTACATCCTTGCGGAAGGCAGAGTGCGCCTGAGCGTCATCCGCGGCGGCGCCCTCGCCCACACTGTCAGCGAGCCCGGCGAGGCCATGGGATGGTCCAGCATGGCCGGCCTGGACGCTTACACGGCGTCAGCCGAATGCACCGCGCCCACAGCCGTGATTCGGGTCCCGAGCGAGCGGCTCCTGCATATCCTGGAGGACGATCCCGCGAGCGGATTCAAGTTCTTCCGCCGTCTGGCAAGACATATCGGCAGCCGACTCGTCGAGAGTTACGGGGCCACGCTCTCCATGCAGGGCCAGAAGGGAACGGGCTCCTACGGTTAGCCCGAGCGTCCAGGAGCCAACGATTATGGCCGGAAACTTCCTCAGGCAGGCTCTCGCACAAGGCGAATTCGTGTGCTCGGCGGAGCTCGTACTGGGCCGCGACCACACCGCCAGCGAGGCCGAGACGTTCGTGAAGGACGCTTCCGGGCAACCTGACGGCGTCAAGGTGATCAGCCTCACCGACCTGCCAGGCGGGAACCCGGCGCTCCCCGCGGAGGCCTTCACCGCCTACGTTCTCGATCACGGACTGACGCCGATTGCGCACATCACGGGCAAAGACGCCAACCGTTCGCTCATCGAGGGCCGCCTCCATTCGCTCGCGCGGCTAGGAGTGGAGAACGTGCTGGCTTTGACCGGCGATGCGCAGAAGCACGGCTTCCTGGGTCGGTCGAAGCCGGTGCACGACCTGGATTCGGTGCTGATCCTGACGCTCATCCAGGCGCTTCGCGACGGCCTGGAATATCAGATCGGAGCGCGCGGCGCGCGCACGACGCCGTTCGATTTCTACCCCGGCGCGGTGGTGAATCCGTTCAAGGTCCGCGAGCCGGACCTGATGATGCAGTTCTACAAGATGCGCCTGAAGCTCGCGATGGGGGCGCGGTTCATCATCACCCAAATCGGGTTCAATCTGCGCAAGCTGTATGAACTCAAACAGTACATGGACCGCGAGGGACTCGGACACGTGCCCGTGCTGGCGTACGTCTACGTACCGACGCCCGCGATCGCACGAATGATGCAGAGCGGCGAACTGGCCGGGTGCGTGGCGAGCGCCGAGTTCGTGCAGCGGGTCGCGGGCGAGGAGAAACCGCATCGCCTGGAGCGGGCCGCGCTCATGCTGGCGGCCGCGAGAGACCTCGGGTTCGCCGGAGCGCACATCGGGGGCTTCGGCCTGGCGCACCGGGATGTCATGGCGGTAGTTGATCGCGCAGCCGCCATCGGCACCGGGTGGCGGGAAAGCATGGACGATCTTGTGTTCCCCTACCCCGGCGAGTTCTATCTCCTGCCGCCGGGCCAGGACGGCCTCAGCGACGGAGCCGGGGCTTATCAAGCGGGTCGCCGGCCGGCGCGATCCTGGTTCACGCAGCGAGTGTCGCGTGCCGTGCATCGCCGGTTCATCGCCCCGGGCACGTTTTCCGCGCGATTCCTCGAATCGCGGCTCCGATCCGCGGGCGGAAGGAAGACCTTCTGGTCCCGCCTCCTGGGCATATCGTCGGTGTACCGAGAAGCAGCACTCGGATGCGAGAATTGTGGCGACTGCATTCAAGACCACCTGGCATACGCCGGCTGCTCGATGCGGTGGTGCTACAAGGAACTGCGGAACGGCCCCTGCGGCGGTTCGCGAGTGGATGGAACCTGCGAGGCCCGGCCGGAGCTGCCCTGTCTGTGGGACTTGGTGTACGAGGCTTCCCTGGCACTCGGCGAGGATCCGGCCAGGTTCGCCCGCATGCTGATTCCACCCCGCGACTGGTCGCTCGACGGCACGAACGCGCTCGTAAACCGTCTTGCCGGAACCGACAATCTCGCCAAGAGGATCGACACCGGCGCGAAAGAAGAAGGTGCGCGCGACAAGCGGGGCCCGAGAGAGGGCTCATGCTAGTTATCGGTGAACTGATTAACGCTACACGCAAAAAGGTGGGGGCCGCCATAGGGAAAAGGGATGCCGATTTCATCCGCGACCTTGCGCGGCGGCAGACGGAAGCGGGCGCGGACATCATCGACGTCAACGGAGGCATTCCGGGCCGCGAGGCGGAGTCGCTGGAGTGGCTGATCGGCGTGGTGCAGGAAGTGACGGACCTGCCTCTGTCAATCGACAGCTCGGATCCCGAGGCCGTGCGGCGCGCGATTCCGCTCTGCAAGCGACGGCCACTCCTGAATTCGATCACGGACGTGGCGGAATGTTCCGACGTTTTGCTGCCGGTCCTGAAGAAGCACCGGCCGAGGGTGATCGCGCTGTGCATGAGCTCCGCCGGCACGCCGTCGGGCGTGGACGACCGGCTCCAGACCGCCTCCCGGCTGGTGGAGCGGCTGGCGAGCGCAGGAATCGACCTAGACGACATCTTTGTGGATCCGTGTGTGCTGCCCATCAGCACGAGCCCGGAGCAAGGCCCAGCCGTTCTCGAGGCGATCGCCTCCATCATGAAGCGGTTTCCGGGGGTGCACACGAGCGTCGGGTTGAGCAATGTCTCCTTCGGCATTCCAGTGCGCAAGCTGGTGAACGAAGTGTTCTTGCTGCTGCTGCTGGCGCGCGGCCTAGACGCGGCAATCCTCGATCCGTGCGACCGGCAACTGATGGCCAACGTCGCCGCCGCCGAGGCGCTGCTTGGCCGCGACGAGTTCTGCGCGCGATACCTGCGCGCGTTCCGTACAGGCAAACTCGAAACGCCCGCCGCTTCCGGAGCCTGACCTACCAGCCCACCGCCTTGGCGCCCACGGTCTCGTTGGAACAACTCGTCTATGCGGTCAGGTTGAGGAACGTTGCTTCCTCCGAAGGGCCTGAAGCCGCACGCGCGTTGCGCGACTGGTTCGTAGAGTCGGATTGTGCTCTCGATTCGTAGGCTTGCGTGCTGCGCCCGGACGTGGTGGTGCGGCTTGCGCTGGAGATAGTCGGCGAACCAACTCCCTACTTGCGCACTCGAAGGGCGGCACTGGCGACGCTCTCGCTTCTCAGACGCGCTCAGGGCGAAACCACTTTCGCGCTCTCTACATCCGAACTTCGCTGGCTGGACAGGCTCTCCCGGCAAGCGGATGCTCTGCCGGAGGACGAGAACGAGTTCTTTGCCTCGATGAGAAAGAAGATCGATCTGGGCAAGGTCCGGTTGGAAGAGTATGACCTTCCAGACGCCGGCTGCCTCGCGGACGAGCCGTATAGGCGCGTTGCAACATGATGTTTGTGGCCCACGCCTTCGGCACGCCGTGAAAACGGAGCCGCCCAGCCTCGGGGCAGAGCGCTTCGGCTTGATATGTTTCGGGCGCGCCTATTGATTCACACCGCTGGCGAGGAATCCGCCGTCCACGGCGAGCACGAGGCCGGAAACGAAGCTCGCCGCGTCCGAAGCCAGGAAGATGGCGGCGCCGACGAGTTCGTCGAGTCGGCCGAAGCGTTTCATGGGAGTGCGCAGCAGTAGTTCATTGCCGCGCTCGGTCCCGTTGAGCAGTGCATCGTTCAGCGGCGTGAGGAATACGCCCGGCGCGATAGCGTTTACGCAGACTCCGTACGGCGCCCACTCGATGGCCAGCGATTTCGTCAGCGAAGCCACGCCGCCCTTGCTGGCCGCGTAGGCGGCCACTTCGTGAAACCCGACGAACGACGCCAACGACGCCACGTTTATGATTCTTCCGTATCGCTGCTCGATCATGTGCCGTCCAAATATTTTGCAAGCTCGGAACGTCCCGGTCAGGTTCGTATCGAGGATGCGGGCCCAGTCCTCTTCGGGAAGGTCAACGGTGGGCTTGCGCTCCGTGATCCCGGCGCAATTGACAAGGATTTGAACGCTGCCGAACGCAGCCAAAACGGCCTCAAACAGCTTCTCAATGCTTGCCGTGCTCGTCACCTCGGTCGCAACAACTAAGGATTTTCGTCCGAGCGCCTCCACCGCCTTCGCAGCCTTGGCCGCTTCCCGGATTCTCCGCCCAGTGGGCACAACGTTGGCCCCGGCCTCCGCGAGCCCTCTCCCGAGCACCGAACCAATGCCCGAGGTTCCTCCGATGACGACGGCAGTCTTGTTCGTCAGATCGAGCAACGGATGGCCCATTCGCTCACCTCAGAGATTATTGCGCCCGTCTGCCGGGCGTGCGCGAAACTCATACTCAAGTCCATCATGAACATCACAGATGGAAAAGTGATCGTATGCAGCCCGGATAGAAACTTCGCTACGCTCGAAATTGTAACCGAAGATGGCGCAACGTCAATTGCGCCATTTGAGTGCTTCTACAACGCTGGGAATTTACGGGCACATCATCGGAGATTCTCATCGAGACGCGATAGAGCGGGCACAATCGGTACTGTTCAGTACAGCACCGATTCGGGAAGATTCCAAAGCGTCGTAAACAGGAAACTCTTGGTAGGGGCGGTGGGGATCGAACCCACGACCTTTGGCTTAAAAGGCCACTGCTCTACCACTGAGCTACGCCCCTAGAACAGAGAAACACATCTTACCCGAAAAACGCGCGATGCACATCGCGCGGCTCCCCAGGAGAATCATCATTAGCGTTCGGAGATACTTCTAGGACCTTCGTTTGCGGGGCGAAAGAGCTTGTTCGGTAGGCAGTACTCGGATGAGCCTTCCGATGCGAGGCAACGGGAGGAGGATCAGCGGAGGCAGCTGATCCTCCCACCCTGCTTCTGGCTGCGCCAGGGGTGCGCCGCTAGAATTCGAAGCGAAGGGCCAATTCCATAATGCGTGGGTCCTTCGCGCTCGTAATCGCACCGTACGAAGCGTTGACGGTCCCGTTTTCATTAACAGACGCGTTTGGATTGTTGAAGTTGGGGTGATTGAAAACGTTGAACGCCTCGGCTCTAAACTCGATAAAAGCCGTTTCGTGAAAGTGGAAATCCTTGTAGAGGGCCATGTCGAAGTCCACTATCCCCGGCCCTAGCAGCACGCCGAGCGGCTCGTTGCCGTAATAGCCGGCGGGCACTACCGTGAACGCGTTTGGATTGAGCCAGTCCGCCACCGACTTGTATGCCGGGTAATAATTTGCAGAAACGGCATCCGGCCGGCCGTTCGGGCCGAGGTTGGAGCCGCTGAGCGACGCAGAGAACGAACTCCCGCTACGCCACGTGGTTATGTCTGACAACTTCCACCCTGCGATCAGGCCGGAATATGGCCTATTGCGGAACCAGGGTTCGTTAAAGACCAATGTGGACGTCAAATCCCACGGGAAATTGAGGCCTTCGGTGTTGCCGTAGTCGAAGCCCGGCTTGTAAATGTCTACGGGAGTGCTGCTGCCGTTCGAAAGATTGTGAGACCAGGTATAGGCTAATGTGAAAAACACATTTTGGCTGACCGGATGGCGCACACTGACTTCAAGCGCGTTCCAGTTGCTTGTATCCCGCGTCGCGATCGTCGTGATCGTGCCGTAACCCTGATAGGGGGCATACAAGTTGACGCTCTTACCCGGATAGCCTTGCACCGCATTGATATTTGGATTGAAATCGTAAGCAATGCCGTTCACCGTAGTGGGGGCCGGCGCATTGTAGTTAAAGGTCGTTCCCTGTAGGTTGCGAGCCAAGCTACCCGCACCGGCAACCATGACCAACCAATTCGACCGGAACTGATGCTCCAGGCTCAAACTGTAAGTCTGAACGCTGGTTGCCTTCGTGTTGGGATCAGCCACGCTGAGCGTCTCGAGCCCGGTATTCGGGACGGCATTGCCAATCCCAATTGCCGGAGAGGGCCACGCCAGCACCGAATACGCCGAGTTGAGTATCCCGGCGGGGGTGGAAGTGCGCGCCCCGGTGCCGGTCCAGCTTGCGGAAGTCAGGAACGGAGGATTGGACGTGCAGTTGAACGAACAATCCTGGTTTGTGAAAACCTTGTCGTAGGTGATTCCGTAACCGCCGCGCAAGGAGGTTTTCCCATCGCCGAAAACGTCCCATGCAAAGCCCGCCATTGGGCCGTAGTACCAATTGTGGAGATTGACAAAGTTGATCGGGACGCCGTTTTCGCCGTTGGTGACGAGCCCGTTAGTGTAAAAAGTACCCGGCGGCAAGCCAGTCGCGTACGACCCGCTTGAGCTTAGCGCAGGCGCGTTGGCAACGTTAAAGTCGGCGGGGATGAACTCTGATGCCGTGCCGGCTGTTGTGTAAGGCCACGGCATGTGCCAAACGCGCAGCCCCAACGTAACCGTCAACTTCCTCGTCACCTGGAAACGATCTTCCAGGTATGGGGAGATAATCTTGCCGTGCATTGCCGCGCGAACCTCGTTGCTCCCCTGAGCGAAACTGGCAGCGTCTCCCAAAAGGAAGTCTGCCAGCCCATTGTCCGAATACGTTCCGTTGAAAGTCCAATTGCCGTTGGTTCCCGACGGAGGCGCCTGGTTCTGCCGCTTCCCGTTCAGGACGTAATTGATGCCGGCCTGGATATAGTGCTTGCCGTGCAGCCAGCTCCAATCATCCGAGATCGTGTCGTCGAGGTCACCAGCGTGAAAGAGTGGACGGGCCGACTGAATCCCTTCCGACATCAAGCTCCATCCGGTGGAGATTGAAACCGTCGGGACCCGGTTCGCAAGATAACCATTAAACGGCAACGTCTCGGAAAAGCCTGAAACCTGATTGATGTAGGAAATGCCCTCTTCTTCCAGGTAGAGGTCATAAATGTTGAACGCCACATTCGTAGTGTTCACCATGCTTGACGTCCACGTCTGGGTGAGCGCAACCTGAGCCATTTTGTTGCGCGTGTAGTCTGTTTCCCAATTGAGGGGCGAAACCGAGCCATTGGCGACGTTATTCATCTGGTATGTTTGATACTCATCCAGAAATTCAACCATCAGCCGAAGACGAGAATTGATAATCTGGTCCACCTTGATTTCGTCGTCCCGCTGGTTCGTGATCTGGGGCACCTCGTTGATGAAGTTCGTGGACACGTTCGTCTGGCTGTAGTTAGCCGTAGGATAGAGCGCATTCAGGTAAGCGAGTGAGTTCGAGTTGATGGCCGGCAACGACGGAGGGACGAGGGGTGTGCCGCCAGTCCCGCCAGTGCCAGTGCACGTGAGCGCACCCACGCCGCCTGCGGGCTCAAGCGTATACAGCAGCTCGTTCGAAGGTCCCACAAAACCAGTAGGCGGGGCCGTTGAAGGATAGGTGCAATTGGGATATCCCGGCACGGTCACCGCACTGGTGGAGGGCACCACGTACGGCGCCGTAACCTCGGCCGGCGTGTCCGTAGTGCCGGTGCCAAGCGAGGGCACGTGGAGCCGTACGAACTGTTCGTCCCAGAAGAAGAACGTCTTGTTCTTGTTCCTGTTATAGAAATGCGGGATATAGAAAGGCCCGCTGACGTTGTAGCCGAAAATGTTCTGATGGTAAGGCGCGATTGCAGGCGCCGTCGGCGTGGAAACGGCGGGCGAGAAGTAATTGCGGGCGTTGAACGCGGTGTTCCGCAAGTATTCAAACGCTTGCCCGTGAAAGGCCTGCGTGCCGCTCTTCGTCTGCGCAAGCACGACGGATGCGCCCATCAGGCTGTAGCGCACGTCGAAATTGTTCTGGAGGACGCGCACTTCATCCAGCGTGTCGGGATTGGGAACCACGGAGTTCGCGCTCATGTTTCCGGTGTTTTCGTCCCAAACTCCATCCAGCGCATAGAAGGTCCTGCTGTTTCCAAGTCCGTTGACGTCCAGGACGTCCGATGTCGAGCGGCCTCCTGTGCCGATCGCCGAACCGGCGCTGGAGTTGATGACGCCGGGCATCATCGCTGCGAGCGCTTGATAGTTGCGCCCGTTCAGCGGCAGAATGCCCACCTGTCCGCTCTCCACCTGGTTGGAAACTTCGCTCGTGCTGGTCTCGACTGCCACCGCCCCGGCTGTAACCGAAACCTGCGAACTTATTGCTCCAGGGGACAACGTGACGTTCACGTTTTGTACGGTGGCGGGATGCAGAAGAATATTCGTCTCAACGTACTCTTTGAAGCCTTGCTTGGAAACCTTCACGGTATACGTGCCGACCGACAAACTAGCCAGTATGAAAACGCCACTGTCATTTGTCGCGGTCGAAATATCCGTTCTTGTGTCTTGGTTAATGACGTCCACTGTCGCTCCGGGGACGACTGCTCCCGTAGTGTCCGTGACGGTTCCCGTGATCGAAGCCGTCGTAGTCAACTGGGCCCTCGCCGGCACGCTTCCGAACGCAAGCAAAAGCCCAACGCCAAGAATCACCAGCCATGCCGTGCAACTTAAACCACCCCATAGGAAAACTGCGCGGTCTTTCCTCATGTACCTAGCCTCCATGTCCGCACCCGGGAGTTGCCTCCCGGGCCACGGATAGATAGATGTCACATCTCTGATCGATTCTGATCGAAGGAGAAAGCGTACCCGGACCGGATATAAAGCTGCGCACCCCAACCGCAACAAACCCCTCGCGGACCGGCTCGCCTCCTAGCGAACGTCAGCCCACGGACCCGCCCGACGAGGGGCGAACCGGGACGCCGCGAACGAAATAACTTATACTCCCGGGACAAAATGGCGGTCAACACATTCCTTGGGGGAGTTTCGCGTTCTGCAATACGGAACGAGGCCACACTGTGAAACTCCTCGCATCCCATTGCTAGCTAGTATGTTACGCTGGATAGTGAACTCGACAAGAACGCCGGATTTGATTTCTGGCCGCGTGAAGATTATACTCTGCGAAACAAAATGAAGACACTCTGCTCATTGGCTCTGCGATCATGATTGCAAGACCGGACGACTTTCAGATTGGCACAGCTCAACGCTCGGGGTCCGCTACGTAAAACTATGAAACGCCCCACTCACGGTCGCTACCTCGTAAAGTCACTGCTTCATGCTTCCGAGGTTTTGGGCGCTTTCCACTCCAAGTCCGAAGTGCTTCGGCTGCGGGACGTCGTTGAACGCACCGGCTTCAACAAGGGGATGTGTTTCCGGCTGCTTTACACCCTGCATGCTTGCGGGTTCATTGAAAAGGCGGGCGGAAATCAGTACCGGATTATGTCTGAGACTCTGCGGAAGCGGCGCTACCGCATCGGCTATGCCTCTCAGGGGCAGGCGTCCTCTTTCCCGCGCGAGGTGCTGACGAGCTTGATTCAGGCGGCCCGGGACGCGGACGTGGAGCTGGTCGTGGCGGACAACCGGTACGATCCGAAGATTGCCTTGCGCAGCGCGGACCAACTGATTCGCGAGGAAGTGGACCTGGTGATCGAATTCCAGACGAACGAATCCATCGCGCCGGCAATCGCCGGAAAATATCTTGAGGCTGGAATCCCGATTATCGCTATTGACGTTCCCCACCCTGGTGCCACTTTTTTTGGCGCAAACAATTATGAAGCCGGATTGATTGGCGGGCGTCACCTCGGTCGTTGGGCGGCCAAGCAGTGGCATGGAACCGTGGATGAAGTCTTGCTGATTGAGCTCGCCCGTGCAGGTTCAGTCCCGCAGGCGAGAATGCGCGGAATGCTTGAAGGGATTCACGACGTCTTGCCTGTGCCGGATTCGTGCCGGGTCTTGCATCTGGATGGAGACGGCCAGTTCGGCCAATCACTCGAATGCGTCCGAAAGCACCTCCGTCTTTCACGCGCCAAACATTTTCTGGTCGGTGCGGCGAACGACCCCAGCGCGCTTGGAGCCCTTCGGGCATTTCAAGAGGTTGGACGCGCCGCTGATTGCGCCGTGGTCGGACACAACGCGGAGCCCGAAGGCCGGACCGAACTGCGCGAGGCGGGCACTCGCTTGATCGGTTCCGTGGCATACTTCCCCGAAAAATATGGGCCGAGTTTGATTCGCCTCGCGCTCGAAATCCTGGATGCGAAACCGACCCCTCCCGCGGTCTTCATCAAGCATCAGCTCATCACTCCCGAGAACGTGGACCATTACTACCCGCACGACAAACTTTTGGCGCTCATCGACACCCAGGGAGCGACGGCCGCAACCTCCGCGCCGGACGCGCCATCGCGTTCGGATTCGGATTGAAGCTTTGCGGACCTGTCCGCCAGCGGTTGGAATCCGGCAGCTAGAGAACAATCGTGGTATTGGGATGCGTGTGGAGTCGCTTCATTTTGCCGTTTGGCCAGCGCAAGATCATCTCGCCAGGCTCCTCCGCAGTGCCCACGACTTGCAGCGGTTTTTGGTTCGCGTCCGTGATGACGCGGCCCGTTCCCTTAACTCCGAGAATCACTTTTCCGCCAAGCGACAGCTCCGCATCTTCGGACGCGTATTTCAATGACGCGGCCCCGGACTTCGTCGTAACCGAAAATATTGTCTCCGCGGAATTCTCGGGGCGGCGGCAATTCCATTCAAGCTGCTCGCCTTCCTGTCTCACCCCGTGGAGCCGCCACAGGAAATCCAGAAAGACGAGCGCCGCCGGTGAATAGTCGTTCGGATCGGTCGTTGTGCACGCACCCGTCAAAGGGTCCATCTGCTGGTAGAACCCCCCGGAAGCGAGGATCGCTTTGATCCATTGCTGCATCAAATGCGCCAGATCGGCGGGCTTGCCGTAGTGCTCCATCCAACGCGGTGCGCGGAGCGCGGTCAGCGCTTGGCTGGCCCCACCCCAGGAATTTCTTGGAATCGGCCGCACAAAAGTCGGATCGTCCAACGCGATGGAGGGCAGCGGGTAGGGGGCCCAAAAAGCCTTCGGATTGTGCAATTGCCGCGCGTAAATCTCCTCGAACATCTTTTGATCGACCACGTGTTCTCCCACCACACGCGTGATCACATCTCCACGCACGCGCACAAAGTGATTGTCGGCATCGAGGTCATAAAAGAAGGCGTCTTCCGGAACGTAGAGCTTTGAGAGGATGAGTTTGCGAATCGTCTCCGCACTTTCCTCCCAGCGGTCCGCTTCCGAAGGTTTCGCCAGGATTCGCGCCATCTTCGCGAGCGCAACGCGCCCGCCATAGACCGTCGCGGACAGATCCGGGCACAAACGCGGCAGCCCCGGCGCCTTCGGGCAGATTCGGGCGTCCTTGTCCGGGCACTGGTTGGGCATCCCTTGCCAACGCGGGCTGCGGTCGTGTCCCGTGTCGTACGTGCAAAATCCCTCGCAGAGTCCCGTACCGCGCGTATTCCGATAACGCAGCAACCAGGCATCCCATCTGCTGCAAGCGCGGTAGGCCGAGTCCAAGAATTCGTCGCCGCCAAAACGCTCGAAATAATCCAGAGCGGTCGCTGCGATCGGCACAACCATTTGAATCTGGCTGGCGCCTTTCGATTGCTCTTTGACGCTGTAAGGAAGATAGCCGTCGTCGCGCTGCAGGTCGAGAAACACGCGATGATTCGCGGCGCCGATGGCGGGCTGATACAAACTGTAGACCAGTCCCTCCTGTGGCCCACATTCCAACCAAATCCCGCGATAAACACTGCCTTCGATGAGGACCGGTGAAGGAAACTCGGCAACCGAGATGATGTTGCGGGACAGCGTAGATAATGCGGACTGGAAGGCCGTGCTGAGGTTTACGATGTCCGTCCGGAACAAGACGGGCTCGCTTTCGGGTCGCGGCGCCGAGGCTCGCAGTGCGTCAGCCCATACGGCGGTCTTCCCGGCCAAGGCGCTGATCGCCGCTGCTCCAAGACTCGTCGTCAGGAATTTTCTGCGGTCCATGTCTCACCTCGCGGTCCGACGGGCATCGCTTCTGCGTGCGATCGACGCGATGAGAAAAGACGAAGAGTGCCTGTGCGCATCGTCAGACCTCCCGCGCCGAGTGGAGTGTAGCATCGCGGGATATAAAGTAGGAGGACCTGCGCACGAGGCGATGGCGTGGATTCTTGGGGCGGGTTGGAGGTAACTCGGAAGGTACGCCCCCCACCCCCCTGTTTTTATGTAAGTGTTGAATATAAAGGACTTGCGACGCAAAAACACGCAAGTGATGATTATAAAGGACTTGAAGTTGCGTGTTTTCAATGAGATGCGAAAAATGGGGTATTTTCTTGTATCTGCTGATTCTAAAGGACTTAAAGTCCTTTGTTGTGTATGACATTCGAGGCATGCACAAAAATGGTGCAATTTCGGGGTTTAGCCTGTGGGCAAGACGGCGCGAGGCGGGCAGTATCTCGGGATTGAAAAGCTCAAACACACGGCAGGCTAGCAGATGTGTATACTGTTGTCAAGTCTTTTTGTGAGTATTCGAATGGATCTCCTTTGGAAGCGTCACGTTATCGGGGATCGGAAAATCCCGCCCCTTGCACACCGCAAGGATGCGGCACCCGCAGAAAGATCGGCAGACAGGAGCGCCTGCCCTACCAGGATCACGTGGATGTGTTATCGAGATGGGCGTCAGGCAAAGGCCACGCGCGGGCGCTTCCGTTTCCATTGATAGTCGCGACGCAACAGTTCCTTGTGCTTCTTGAGCTGCGCCCCAACCTCTGCAAACGCCTGGGAGACCGCCGTCCGGATGTTGGGAGCCGTGCCCGTTGAGTGCAAATTCGCGGTCGGGAGGGATAAACTCAGAGAGAATCGATACTCCGTCTTCCTGGGATGCTTCTCGATGCAACCGTGGAGTAGGACGAGGTCCGGCTGGAATCGTTTCAGAAGTTTGCCCAATTTATCCGAATAAAGTTTCGTTGCGCGCTCGACAGGCTCGCGCCATTCGACGTTCTTCGAGCTTATGGAAAGTTTCATGGGGGCACCTTTCGACGGGGTTTCGAGAAGGAACGACGACTCGCGGATGGTCCCGCAGAAGCATCGCTGGATTCAGCATAGCAGCCGACGCGCGCCGATGCAATCCATTCGCGCGTGCTCGTTCCAGAAGCGGACCTGCGCCAAGTCCCACCTCGTGCCCATCTCATTGACACCCGGCACTTTCGCGGCATAGGCTCGCCCCATTCGCCGGTGCGTCGAAATGGCAAAACGTGAAGGAAAACCCCGCGTCGAAGAGACGATCCGGATCGGGCCAGCCGGCTGGTCTTACGAGGATTGGAACGGCATCGTATACCCTTCGCGGCGCCCTGCGGGATTTCACGAGGCCGCATATCTGGCGGACTTTTTCGACGCCATCGAGATCAACACTTCCTTTTATTATCCGTTGCGCCCCGACCACGCAAGTCACTGGCTGGAGCGCGTCGCGCAAAACGCGCGATTTCTTTTCACCGCAAAGCTGTGGCAGAAATTCACGCACGAGGCCGGCGCCACTATGGGCGACGAGCGAGCTGTGCGCGACGGGTTCCAGCCGCTGCAGGCCGCGGGAAAACTGGGCGCCGTGCTGCTGCAATTCCCCTACTCGTTCCACCGGACGACGGAAAATTTGGCGAGACTCGGTGCGCTCACCGAGCGCTTCTCGGACTTGCCGCTTGTCGTCGAGGTGCGGCACGCATCGTGGAACGACAAAGACTTCTACGCGATGCTCGAAGAGCGCGGCGTCGGCTTCTGCAACATCGACCAGCCGCTGATCGGCCGGTCCTTGCGCCCTTCGGACCGCAGCACCGCGCGCGTCGGGTACGTCCGGCTGCACGGGCGACGCTACGACACCTGGTTCACCGACGATGCGATGGTGGCACCAGAAGAACGCTACAACTATCTCTATCGCGAGGACGAACTGCAGCCCTGGGTCGAGCGCATTCGCAAAGTGGCCGCGCACTCCAAGACCACATTCGTAATCACCAACAACCACTTCCAGGGAAAAGCGATCGTGAATGCCCTGCAGTTGATCAGCATCCTGACGGGAGCGAAGGTCAAGGTGCCGGAACCGCTTCGTCACAAATATCCCGAGTTGGAATCCATTTCGAGCGAGCCCGCGCAGGAGCCTACACTCTTTCCCAATCCTCCACGCTGATGCAGGGCGTACAAATCCAAAATACGCAGGTGAGGGCCGTCCCGAAGCGCTCGCGGCGAGCGGACGGCGGCATCGGCGACGAACTACTTCTTGAAGAGATCCTCGAAGGCCTTGCGTGCGTCGGTCGGACGCGAGGTGCCGGTCGCGGGAATGGATGAAGACGCCGGCGCTGTCGGCGCCGTGTCCTTTTCAACGGTCATCCGAAACGAATAGAACGTGCATTCGTTGCGGGTGTCTTTGCGCGCCACGCGATCCGGCACGGGCTTCATGCACTCAAAGCGCGCTCCGGAATCGAAATACATGCACTGCTTGCAGCAGTGAAACTCAAAACCGCAACGGGAACACTTCCCCTGCGGATCGAATCCCGCTTGCAAAACCGTCCCGCAATTCGAGCAGCGCGCGCGCGTGATCGTGCCGACCATGCGCGGGGTGCGCGGTCCATATTGCTCTTGCTTGGGGCGAGGCGCGGATTGGTGCTTCTCTTTCTTTTGCGGCGCGTCTCCGTCCATATATCCGCGCTGCTTATACTTTCTGTCCAAGGAATCCTCCGGGGGGGTACCCCATCATACGCTCAAACGTCCGTGCCACCACGGGAATTGCGACAAAAATGACCGAAACCGCAAGATTTACCGTGCTTCTAGCCTGCCCACCACCGCGACAACCCTTCGCTGCGTAGCTCGGGCTTCAGAAAGCGGCGCGGGGCGCCGTCCGCCTCGCAGATGGCCTCGGCGGCAAGATAGCCGCTTCGGACCGCGCCTTCCATCGTCGCGGGCCATCCCGTCGCGGTCCAATCGCCTGCGAGAAACAGATTTGAAACCGGAGTCGCCTGGGCGGGACGCCACCGGTCGCAGCCCGGCTCCGGCGAAAACGTCGCGGCGGTTTCCTTGATGACCGTGCCCTTCACGAGATTCGCGCTTGCCGCGGCCGGCAGGAACTCGCGCAGTTCCGCAAGGCAGACTGCGAGAATCTCCTGCCGCGACCGCGAAACCAAATCGTAGGACGCGCTGATTACGAGCTGCAGATATTGCTTTCCCGCCTCGGGCCGCCCGCCGGAAAGAAGCGTCTTGTTGAAAATCCATTGGGTCGTACGGTCCAGCACCGCCAGGAACGGCTCCGACATCACTTCGCGGTCGAGCCACAAATGAACGCCCGTGATGGGCGAGGAGCGCAGACGCGCGATATTTGCAAACACCGGCTCCCGCTCGACGACGGCCTGCGGAAGAAACGACGGCAGGACATCATGCGGGACGGCCGCAAGATAAAAATCCGCAGCTTCACGCGTGCCGTCGCTGAAATCCACGCCGCTTGCGTGACCATCCTCCGCGGAAATCCCTCGCACGGCCGCGCGCAGCCGCACTTCCCCGCCCCGCCTCTCGATGGCCGACCGGCAACCGCCGTACAAATCTCCCAGCGGGACCGAGGGAATCCCGATGCGATACCCTTCGCCATTCGCAAGGAACGCTTTCCAGAAAACCTCTATCCCGTATCGAGCCCCCATTCGATCGAGTTGTTCGTCCAGCGCACTCACCAGCACGACGCTCCAAAAATGCGCAATTGCCTGGTTTGGCTGGCCATGACGCCGCAACCAATCCAGCATCGTTGTGCCGTCGCCGGAGTCCGCCAGGCACCCCCCGCTTCGTGCGATGGTCAGCAAGGCTCTGGCGATCGCGCGCTTGTCCGATAGATTCAACATCGGGAACGCCGCGAACGACGGCGCCAAGTGCAGCGGCGGCGGCAGCGCGCACGATTCAATCGTTCCCCGGCGACCTTCCGGATCGGCAAACGTCAGCCGGTCGTACATGCGCAATTTCCCCGCAGCGCCCACGCGAGAATAAAAGTCATCGAGATTGGTGCAGCAACCCATGGTCACATGCTGGCAATTGTCCACGTGCTCGCCATTCGGCAAATCGTACGAAGCCGCACGGCCGCCCAGGTGCGGGCGTTTCTCAAACAACCGGACGCGGTAACCGGCTTCAGCCAGCGCGACGGCCGAGGAGAGTCCCGCCAGGCCGCCGCCGATCACGATCACGCTCTTCGAGGGCATGAGATTCGGAGAACCATCCAAGCCAGGCATGCAGCAAGATTCCGGCCTTTTCCGTCTTGGTAAGACGGGTCCGGCCGGAGAAAACGTCGAAACCGCGCGCTTCGATGCGCCCCAGCAAACTGCTGTAGGTGCGCACGAGCGCCCACAACGCGCCGCGGCTATCGCGATGGATGCGCCCGAGCAACGGCGCGCCCTCGCGATAGAACTCCCACGCGCGCGCGGTTTCAAATTCAAGCAGGGCGCGCAGTTCGGGCGTCAGCGCGCCGCCGAGGTCCTGAGCGCGGCAGCCGAAGCGGCTGAGGTCTTCTTGCGGGAGATAGACGCGGCCCATCTCGAAGTCACGCGGAACATCGCGCAGGATGTTCGTCAATTGGAAGGCAATTCCAAGTTTTTCGGCATCGTCCGGCGCGCGGGGATCGTCGAACCCGAACACATACAGGCACGTCAGCCCGACCGTGCCCGCGACACGATAGCAATACTCGCGCAGGCGATCGAACGTCGCGTAGGAGTTGACGGTCAAATCCATCTCCGCTCCGGAGATCAAATCGTGAAAGTAGCGCGGCGGAATGCGAAAGCGCGAAATCGTGTCCGCCAGTGCCGGAAGCACGGGATGCCCGGAGACATCGCCCGCAAGGGCCGCGTCCAACGCGCCGCGCCAGCGCGCCAGCCCGCGCTGCTTTTCCGCCACGCCGCCCGGCGTGTCCGACACGTCGTCCACCAAACGCATAAAGGCATACAGCGCGCAGAGCGCGTCGCGCTTGGCGCGCGGGAGAAGATAAAAAGGATAATAAAAATTGCTGGCGGCGCGGCGAGCGACATCGCGGCACTCGTTGTACGACGCTACGACACTCTCCGGCGGCCGCGAATCCAGCCGCGTCGCGCTTTCCGTTTTTCCACCGCGAACGACTTCGAGACGCGGCGACCCCTGCGCCGGTGCGGATGCGATGGTCGGGCCGCCGCGAGAAAACAGGCGCCCCTTCACCGCACGGCCTAACAATCGCATTTGCGTTCCGCGGCCGATCGCGGGCCGATGATGGAGCGTGTCGTAGCCAGAGGATTCGATCGCCTCGAGGACCGCAAGGCCGCCGCGGCTAAAGAGTTCGATATCCACGCGCAACGCCGCATCCACGGACGAAGCGAGCGGCAACCCTTCCGCGAACAGCTCGCGAGTCCGCGCAATCATTTCTTTCATTGCCGCAACATAGCGCTTGTCAAATCGCCGCGCTTCGACGTCCTCGGCGGACAATCCGTGGCGCCGCAGAAGATCGAGCGGAATGTATATGCGTCCTTTTTCCAAGTCGCGCGAGACGTCCTGCCAGAAATTCGCAAGCTGCAGCGCCGTGCAAGTGGCATCGGAAAGCCGCTGCCGCTCGGCGTCGCGATAGCCGCACAGGTACAGCACAAGCCGGCCCACCGGATTCGCCGAATAGCGGCAATAGGCGATCATGTCGTCCCAGGTGGGGTAGCGGTGCACGGTCTGATCCTGGCGGAACGCGACGAGGAGATCCGCAAAGGGCTCGATCGGAATCTCGCAGGCGCGAATCGTCGGCGCAAGTGCAATGAACACGGGATGCTGCGCTTCTCGCGCGTAGCAGCGGCGCAATTCCTCCTCCCAGGAGGACAAGAGTGCAAGCGCGCGCTCCGGGTCGGCCACTTCATCACCCAGATCGTCCGCCCAGCGGCAGTACGCATAGAGATTGTAGAAATGCTGGTGCAAACGGCGCGGCAAAAGCCAAGAAGCGACGTTGAAATTCTCGTAGTGATGGCGCGCAAGCCAGCGTGTGTACGCCTCCGCTTCCCGCAACGAACAACCGGGAGGCGGCAAACGGCTAGCAATTTCAAGTTCCGTTGGCGACAACATGTTGGACGACTCGAGTTCCAGGCAGAGGCCGGCGGCTACGGGATGACTGCCACCTTCATTTCGCCCTTGCGATTCTTCAACTGCTCGAACAACTTCGGGAGATCGGTAAGCGGAACTTCTTCACTGACGAAGTCGCGCGCGCGAATCTCGCCGCGCGCAATCGTGTCCAGCGCATCCCGCACGAAGCGGGGCGTGTGGTGAAAAGAGGATTTGATCGTGATCTCAGAATAGTGCAGCGCCGTCGGATCGATCTCGACCTTGCTGCCGCGCGGGCAGCCGCCGAAAAGGTTCACCGTGCCGCCGCGCCGCACCATCCCCACGGCCCATTCCCACGTGATCGGCGAACCGACGGCTTCGATCACCGCGTCCGCGCCGCGGCCCCTTCCAATGTGCCTTCGCACTTCGGCGATTGGGTCCGCAAGCTCTTCGGACAGCAAGGTCATTCGCGCCCCGAGCTGCGCGGCGGCTTCCGCCTGGCTGGCCCGCTTCGCCACCGCGATTACGTTCGCGCCCCGCAGCGTCAGCAGGCGCACGAACATCAGCCCCAGCGGCCCGCAGCCGATCAATACCGCCGTGTCGCCGGGGTACACCTGCGTCTCGTCGATGCCGCGCAAAACGCAGGCCAGCGGCTCAACCAGGGAGGCGTCGGCAAACGAAACGTGATCGGGAATCTCCAGCAGGTTTTCGCGAACGATTCGTCCCGGAATGCGAATGAATTCCGCATAGGCGCCGTTGTTGAACAAGAGATCCTCGCAAAGGTTGGCCTGGCCTTTGCGGCAGTAGAAGCATGCATTACAGGGCGCAGAATTTGCGGGCACCACGCGCATTCCGACGTGAAACCGCTCCGGCACATCGGGCCCCAGCTTTTCGATCACGCCGGAAAGTTCGTGTCCGAAAAAGGCCGGCGGACGAATCATTTTTTCGTGATAGCCCTGGCGCCACACTTTCAGATCCGTGCCGCAGGTCGTGGCTACTTTCACGCGCACGAGAACTTCGTCGCGCCTGATCTCCGGCACTTCCACACGCTCGATGCAGACGTTTTCCCGCCCGCGCAGCACCGCCGCAGTCATTTGGCCGATGGAGACGGCTGTCGTCACGGCAACACCAACACTTTCAAGGATTCGCGCGTCGGGTGCGCGGCCAAAGCAAGTGCCTGTTCGAATTCATCCAGCGGAAACCGGTGGGTGATGAGCCGCGCCACAGGCAGCTTCCTAGAGAATACCAGATCGGCGCACTTTTCGTTGCGATCCACTGCGGAACTGTAGCTCCCCAAAATTTCCTTTTCGTCCACACCGACCGCCGACGCGGGAAACTCCAGCCGCATGGTCGGGTCGTTCTGCGCAAAGAGTAGCACACGTCCGCCGGGCCGCGCCGCGGCCAGACCCTCCGCGAGCGCAGCGGGCAAAGGCACCGCAACGATCACGGCGTCCGCCCCGCGGCCTTCCGTCCGTTCGCGCACCCACTCCGCCAAGCGTCCCTCCGACGGATCATATGCAGTCGTAGCCCCAAGCGCGACGCTCTTTTCGCGGCGCTCGGGCATCGGATCGCTCGCGAGGACGTTTGCGCCCGCCAGCTTCGACAGCATCATCAGCAGCAAACCAATCGGCCCTTGTCCAATGACCAGAACCGTCTCGCCTGCCGCGACGCGCGCGCCTTCGACCGCTTTTAAGCAGGTATTCACCGGCTCGACGAATGTGGCTTCTTCAAAACTGACGCCCGCGGGAATCGCAATCAAACCCCGCTCGACGATCCACGGCATCGCGCGAACGTATTCGGCGAAGCCACCGCCATTCGGCGTGAAGCCCGCCGTGAGCCCGACCTTCTTGTAGCCGGGGCACTGAGAGAAAAGGCGCCGCGCGCAGTAAAAGCAAGCGCCGCAGGGAACGTGATGAAATCCAATGACGCGGTCGCCAGCCTTCCACCGCGTCACCCCGCTTCCGACGGCGACGATGGTGCCGGCCGTCTCGTGGCCGAAAATTTGCGGAGGCGCGACGAAGCCGTGCTGAATCTTCTTAAGGTCGGTGCCGCAAATCCCGCACGCCGCAACGCGAATCAGGACTTCGCCCGCCTCGATTTCAGGCACAGGCACGCGCTCGACCACGACACGGCCCGGGCCGCGATACACAGCCGCGCGCATCTCCCCGCGCGTCTTCGTCTTCGGTTGCCGCCCTTCGGCGGCTGTTAGCGTCTCACTCATGTCGTCGCCAGCAACTCCGATTCGCTGCGGCGGGAGCCCGTCGCGAGACAACCGGTATACGCATCAAGAAACAGGGCGAGCTTGCGAGCGGCCTCGCGGCAATCGCCCGCAAAGCGCAGCAGCGCCGGCAACCGATCCGGCCGCCGCGCGATTTGCCGGAGAACCCCGCTGAATCGAATCCGTCCGCGATCGTCGCACGCCTTGGAAAAATCGTAAGGCAAATCCGTATCCACGTCGTCGGAAATCGCCCGAATCGCCACGGCCGGAACTCCATGCACCGCCGCTTCGGCCAGCACCGCCAAACTCTCCATCTCCACCGCGTGCGCTTGAGCGCCGAGACGGTGCTTCTCTGCCGCTGATGCGACAATCCGGCTGGTCGAAAGAAATCGCACGGCGTTCTGCGCGCCGCATTGAATTGCGAGCCGCACGAGATCTCGATCGCTTGCAACCGCCGCCGGCACGCCATCTTCCACAATGATCTCCGCTGCCAAAACCGTCCCAACCGGGTAGTCCGGCCGGAGCGCGCCAGCCAGCCCCGAGGAGATGCAAACGTCCGCGCCGTCCAGCAGCGCTTCTCGCGTCGCTTCACGGGCGAGATCGGCTCCGATCCCGGTTAGGACGGCGCGAACAGTGAGATCATGCCGCATCGTCTCATACCACGTTGCCGGCCCCTGACGCACGAGCTTGAATCCGCCAAGCTTGCGCCACGGTGCAAATTCCGCATCCACGGCAAATGTAACGACTGCTTTCATGGCACTTCCATGGCGGCTCGGGCCATGGCAAAAGGGATAAGGTTCAAGCCGCGTGCGCTCTTGCTAAACGCTCCATGCGCCGCGGCACAACGTAGCCGTTGTCCTCGTACCACTCCACCGCGCGCGCGAGCGCCCCCGCCACGGGCCCGGCCGCAAAACCCAATTCCCGAGGGGCGCGGCTGCAATCCACAAACATTCTATGCCTCGAAATTCGTACGGCGTCGATGGGAATACTCGGCTCGCGGCCCGTCATGCGGGCAAACGTCGTGCTCGCGCAAGCCGCGGCGTACGCGACAGCGTGAGGCAGCCGCAAGCGCGGGACGCGAAGGCCGCTCGCACGCGCCAGCAACTCCAAAACCTCACGCAACGATAGATTTTCTCCACCGAGGAGATAGCGCTCTCCAATCCGGCCGCGTTCTGCGACTAGCAGATGCCCCGCCGCCGCGTCCTCCACCGGCACAAAATTCAACCCCGTATCCACGTAGCCGGGCATCCGGCCGTTCAGAAAATCCACGATGATCTTTCCGGTCGGCGTGGGCTTCCAATCCCCGGGGCCGACCGGCGTTGTCGGACTGGCGATCACCACGGGAATGCCGCGATCCACGGCACGCAGCGCTTCCTGCTCCGCAAGGAATTTCGACCGCTTGTAATCGCCGATCATGTCCCGCAGCGTCGCTTCGGTTTGCTCGTTTGGAAGCGCCCCATGCGTGGGGATCGAAATGGTTGCGACCGTGCTCGTATAGACGAAGCGCTTCACGCCCGCAACGCGCGCGGCTTCGAGCAGGTTCCGCGTGCCCGCGACGTTGGAATCATAAATCTCCCGAGGATCCCGCGCCCAAAGCCGGTAATCCGCGGCCACGTGGTACACGCAGGACACCCCTTCGAGCGCGCGTTCGAGAGAAGCTGGATCGCGAAGGTCACCCGTCGCTCGCTCAACGGCAAGCCCGCCGAGAGCGCGCAAATCGCTCGAGGGGCGCGCAAGAACGCGAATCGAGTCCCCGCGCGCAACTAACTGGCGCGCGATGTGGCTCCCGAGGAAGCCCGTTGCGCCCGTGACCAGCGTCGTCATAGAACCCGCAAACTCCCCCCGGGAGAAACCAGCGTGTCCGGCCCCGAAGGAGGCGGAGGAGAAGTCATTCCCGTGCCCCCGCCGTTGCCGCCTCGTCCCACAAACCGCCGCCCGCCCATCTGGCCGCTCATCTGCCATTTGAACATTTTCCAGGTGTCGCCCAGCTTGCGGTGTGCGCCCAGAATCGGCGTGGTCTCGAATCCAACATGCATCATGCAATCCGCACAACGCGGGTCGTTGCCTGGGCCGTACTTGGACCAATCCGTCTTCTCGATGAGGTCTTGATACGATTCGTAGTGCGCGTCCGTGATTAGGTAGCAGGGCCCCTTCCAGCCGCGCGGGTTGAAGGTCGGCGTGCCCCAGGCCGTGCAATCCAGTTCGCGCTCGCCGCGCAGAAAATCGAGATAGATCGGCGAGACCATCAGGTTGTACTTGCCGAGCAGATTGAGCGCGGCGCGGAATTTCTCCCGGACGTCCTCGCGCGACATGAAAATGTCCCTGGTCTGCACCGCCGCGTAAGAGTACGCCGGCGCAAGCATATATCCGTCCACGCCCAACTCGTCGAGATAGGAGAACAATTCGGCAATCTCCCCGAGATCGGTTTCCTTGTAGATCGTCGTGTTCGAGCAGACCAAGAATCCCGCGGCCTTGGCGGCCTTGATGCCGTCCACCGCTTCACGGAACACGCCGTCTTTTTCGACGCAGAGATCGTGCGTGCGCTCCATGCCGTCCAGATGCACGTTCCAGAAGAAGCTCGAACTCGGCCGGAATTCATGCAGCCGCTTGCGAATGAACATCCCGTTCGTGCAGAGAATGATGTGCCGCCCGCGATCGAGAACCTCTTTCGTGAGGCGGCCGATCTCCGGATAAATCATCGGCTCGCCGCCGCAGATGGAAACCACCGGCGAACCGGAATCCTCCACCGCCCCGATGCACTCCTCCACCGTCAGCATTTCATTGATCGTGGATTTGTATTCGCGGATGCGCCCGCAGCCCGTGCACGTGAGGTTGCACGCGTGCAAGGGTTCGAGCATCAGGACCATCGGAAATTTCTCCTGGCGGTTGATGCGTTTCTTGGCGATGTAGCGGGCCAAGTTCGCGGTCATCTTCAACGGATATCTCATCCAACCCTCCGGCTTCGTGCGGGGAGATTCAACGTTTCCGGCTCGGCGCGCAAAGCACAAAATGTTGGAAGCTTCTGCGTAAGATTGCGATAGCGGCCCAGCGCGTAGAGCGGGAAATAGTCGCGATACAAATGGTATTTCAAATAGAACACACACGGAAAACCGGTTCCCGTGGTTTCGTTTTCATTCCAGGAGCCGTCCGAATTCTGCGTCTGGATCAAATGGCCCACGGCGCGGCCGATCGCCGGATCGTCCAGCTCGGCGGCCGCAAGCAGACCGATGAGTCCCCACGCCGTCTGCGAGGGCGTGCTCGCGCCCTTGGCCTTCAAGGACGCATCGTAGTACGAGCCCGCGGTTTCGCCGAATCCGCCGTCCGGATTCTGCACCGAGCGCAGCCACGCGACTCCCCGCTGGCAATACTCGCGCGCGGAAAGCGCAAGCGTCTCCAGTGCGCGAAGCACGCCGCTCGTTCCGTAAACGTAGTTCACGCCCCAGCGGCCGTACCACGAACCATCTTCACTTTGATCTTTCTGCAAGAAACGCACCGCTCGCCGCACCACCGGATGCGACTCCGGCCAGCCGAACCGGCCCAGACACTCGAGCACGCGCGCCGTCACATCCGCGGTCGACGGATCGATCATCGCATTGTGATCTGCGAACGGAATCTGCGTCAGGTACGCGTCATCGTTATCGCGATCGAACGCGCCCCAGCCGCCGTCGCGATTCTGCATCGAAAGCAGCCAAACGAGGCCGCGGCGAATCGCGGTTTCCATGCGGGCTTTATCCGAATAATCCACGCGCTGCAACGCCATCAGGATAAATGCCGTGTCGTCCACGTCGGGATAGTGGTCGTTGCGAAATTCGAACGCCCAACCGCCAGGCTCGGCGTCGCGGTTCTTCACCATCCAGTCGCCCGGCCCAGAAATCTGCATCTGCAACAGCCAATCCGCCGCGCGCACCAGCGCGGGATGGTCCGCGGGCAAGCCCGCTTCTTCCAGCGCGACCATCGCAATCGCCGTATCCCACACGGGCGAGACGCACGGCTGCACGCGAATCGTGTCCGCCTCTTCGATCTCGAATCGCGCCAGTTCGCCGATTTCGCGCGCGGTCACCGGATCGTCCGGCGCATGGCCCATCGCCACCAGCGCGAAGATCGCATTCATCATCGCCGGATAGATGGCGCCGAGCCCTTCGCTCCGATCGAGGTGTTCGAGCAGCCAGGCTTGCGCTTGCCGCATCGCGCGTCCGCGCAGCGGCTTCCAAGGCAGCCGTTCGTAGAGCTTGTACGCGCGGTCGAACGCAAGGAAGAAATTCCGCCAGCTAAAGAGCTGGTCGCTCCATGCAAATGCCGCGTCCTTGTTCTTCGGGTCCCCGTATAGCTCCTGCACGCTGATCGGTTGTGCAAGTTTCCACTCCGGCTTGCGCCCGTAGAGAATCGCGAGTGGAATCACGATGGCGCGCGTCCATGAGGACATCTCGTAAATGCTCAGCGGCAGCCAGTTCGGCAGGAGCATCAGCTCCGGCGGCACCGCCGGCACGATTCCCCACTCGACCGCCCCCACCAGTGCGAGATAAAACCGCGTGTAAGAATTCGAGCGCTCCAGCCCGCCCAATTCTTGCGCGCGCTTGCGAGCCCGCTGCATGTCCGGCGCATCCGGGGAATCTCCCGCCAGTTTCAGCGCCACGTACGCTTTCAGCGTCGCATTCAGCTCCGAGGGCCCGCCTTCGTAGATGTTCCATCCACCGTCTTCCAGTTGCCGCTGCCGGACGTAATTTGCCAGCTTTGCAACGCGCACCGGCTCTGCCTTGCCGAGCACGTTCAGATAGAAAATATAGTCGGATTCCAGAGTCGAGTCGGCTTCCAGTTCACCCAGCCAGTAACCCTCCTGGGCCTGAATGGAAAGCAAGTAGTCCACACCTCGAACGATGGCCTCTTGGAGGTTCTCGGCCAGCCCGGCCAGTGTGGTGCCTTGACCGTCACTCGGAGGCGGTTCGGGCTCAAAACCCATTCGTGTTCCAACAGCCATTTTTATTTCTGACTCCCCACCTGAGCAAAAGGATGCCTTCTCCCTACCTCTACCCGTTTCGGCACACCACAGCCACTGAGCGCAAAATCAGCAACTTCCCCGATTTTCCCATACAGCCCGCTGCTGACGGGCGACATCGTCCGCCCCTGGTCTGGAAGCCTCTAACCACCATTATCCGCAGCTTTCAAATTCAGGTCAACTCGGAAGATATGAATTCTCGTAGACGGATTATTTGGCGACCTGGAACCAATCCGTCCTCTGGCTTCCCCTCAATCGGGGTAGACCGACCCCTCCCCCTCCGGCCGAGTCTTCCACCTGCGATGCACCCACAACCATTGGTCCGGGGCCCGGCGCACAACCTCTTCGATCACCCGCGTGAATCGCTGCGTGTTTTCGACGATGTCCGCCTCCTGGTCGCCGGTGCGGGCCAGCGGCACAGCCGGCTCGTAGCAAAGGCGGTATTTCCCGAGGGAATCGTCCCACAACGTGTAGCCCGGCACGACAGCCGCATCCGTATGCAGTGCAAATCGGGCCAAGCCCGTCGTCGTGCAAGCCGGAATGCCGAAGAAACTCACGAAGACGCCCTCGGAGCGGGTAGTGTTGTTGTCCGCCAGAATTCCGACAGCCTCGCCCGAGCCGAGAGCGCGCAGCACGGCGCGCACGGAGTCGTTCTTTTCGATGGGCCGGTTGCCCAGCAAACCGCGATAGCGATTCACCAGCGCGTCCACGCGCGGGTTGTCGAGCGCCCGGGCGAGGAAAAAAATCCGGCCTGAATAGACGGAGTGCGCGAACGAGCCGAGTTCCCACGGCCCGATGTGACCGGTCAGAAGCAGCACGCCCTTTCCGCGCTCGAGGCCCGCCTGGAAATGCTCGAATCCTTCCTGGATGATGACGCGCTCCACGTTCTCGCGGTTCAGGCCCGGAAAATGCGCGAATTCCGCCGCGAGCCAACCGGTGTTGCGCACCATCTTGCGGATGACTTCGCGCCGTTGCGCGTCGTTCCATTCCGGATACGCCAGCCGCAAGTTTTCGATCGCTGCGCGGCGCAGCGGGGGCCGCAACAGAAACAAAACGCGCACTAGGCCGTGCCCGGCCGCTCGCGCCAGCCGCCGGGGCAAAATCCCCAGCCCCTTCACGAATAACCACGCAGCCGCGTATTCGAATCGTTGACGCATCGTTCCGGAATTCTCCAGCGTCACCGGTGCGCGCGGCCCGTTGGTGGAAGGTTTACCAGAAAGAAAGTCACAATGCGGTTCTCATAAACGCGCTTCTCATCGTCGAGCATCCCCGCGTAGTTTCCTCGCTGCAATACGCCCTCATCATGCGGTGGTGGGGAGAGCAGGTAGAGCTGGCGCGTGTCGGCGGCGAGCACGGGCTCGTCCGACGCTTCGAGGAAAAGTTTCGGCTCTCCCGCCAATCTCGAAAATCGGCTCGAGAGCGGCGGCGTATCACGGTAAGCCCGAGTCAGCCACTCGAACCCGATCTCCGTCGCGCGCCTGATCAGGGGGACCGTCGCCAATCCCGAACGCGATCCGAGCAAATCCAGTTCCTGTTGCGGGCGGTCGTACGCCGATTCGACCGCGATCGCCGCTACCCGGCGGTCTCCTTCCGCCTCGCCGATCGCCGCATACGCCCCCACGTTCGTACCCCAAAGCCCGAACCGGCCCGGGTCCACGTCGTTGCGCTGCGCGACGGCTTCCACTGCCGCGCGAACCTCCAGCACTTCCCGGTAACCCAGCGTCGATTTTAGCGTGCTGCTTCCCGCGGAAAAATCGAACAGGAAAACGTTGAACTGTTGATCCTGCAGCGCTGTCGCCAGCGTGAGCAGTTCTCCCCGGCCCGTCTGGTAGCCGGGACAAAGCACAATGGTCGGCGCCTCGCGCAATCCCGGGAAAAACCAGCCTTCGCGCGATCCTTCCCCCGGCACTTGGTAGGTCACGACCTCGGGATGACCCGGAAAATCCGAAAAATCAAGCTGGCTATTGCTCGGCGCGGGCGAAACGATTCGATACAGCAGGAACCCGGAAACTGCCGTTGTGGCTAGAAGGAAGAAAATCGTGAGCGCGAGGAGAGCGACAATAATCTTCGAGTACCAATGCGTCGGGTAGAGGAACTCGGAGAAAAAACCCATGCGTTTGGCGGCTGGGAGACGCTTCCGGCGTCGTTCGGCCTTTCCCCTCCAGACCGGGTATTCTCGCCCGCACGCCTGGCTGCGCAGCTTGCTTCCGCAAACAACGCGAGCCTGCGCGGCATACCGGCGGCCCGGTACGCAAATGTTAGCACAGATGCATATACGCCACCTCGCGCACAGCCGCGAAGTGTTCGCCAGTCACGCCTTCCGCGCCGAGCAAAAGCTCCCGGCCATGGTGGCGCAAATTCTTACCCATCGCCTTCCGCGGCGCACGGCTATAAAATACGTCTTGAGGCAGTTCGGGAACGCCGATGCAGACCCACCCCCAGCAATCGCGCGCGATGTCGATTGTGGACCTGCGCCAGCTCAATGTCCGTCAGCTCGAGCCGCTGCTGCAGGAGGAATCGCGCTTCTGGCGCGAGGAGCTCCGCTGGGACTATCGCAACTCCATCGATCTCATTCGCCGCTTCGTGGACGCCCGATCGCTTGCCGGCTCCGCGATCCTCGAGAATGGCCAGGCCGCCGGCTACGCCTTCTACGTGATCGAGGATTGCAAAGGGCTGATCGGCGGCTTGTTCGTCTCGCCCCGTTACGATCAGCTCAAGCTCGCCTCCGAATTGCTCGCGGATGTTCCGGCCACTCTTCGCGCTCTGCCCCACATTTCGCGCATCGAAGTCCAGTTGATGCCGTTCGGCAGCCCGCTCGACTCCGTGCTTGCCGGCCAGGGCTTTCGCCTCTTCCCCCGCAATTTCATGATGCTCGATTTTCCCCCTGATGACTCGCCCCTCTCTTACGCCGACGCCGCCCGGACGACGGCCGCTTCCGCCCTCCTCCTCGAACGCTGGGACCACCGCTTTTTCGACGCCGCCTCGCGCCTGATTCAGCTCGCCTACGCCAATCACGTGGACGGCGAAATCAACGATCAGTACCGCACGCAATCCGGCGCGCTCAAATTCCTGAAGAACATTATCGTGCTGCCCGGCTGTGGCCAATTCCTCCCCGAAGCCTCTTTCGTGCTGCGTTTGCCGCACACGCCGGAACTCACCGGCATCGTCCTCACCTCCACCGTTTCTCCCGGCGTCGCCCACACGACGCAAATCTGCGTCATGCCCGGCTATCAGGGCCACGGCCTCGGCCGCCTCCTCCTTGACGCCTCGATCCAGGCCCTCCGCGCCCGCAGCTACTCTGCCCTGTCACTCACCGTCACCGCCGCGAATTCCCGCGCCTGCCTGCTCTACGAACACATGGGCTTCCGCACGATCAAGTCCTTCTCCGCCGGCGTCTGGTACGCCCGCTAACCCGCGCGCCGAGCCTTAGCGCCCGCGTTTGTGCCGCGCATCCTTCACGGCTCGGATTGCTTCCGCGCGGGTTGTTGACGCTTCGAATCACGCTCGTTGCGCCTTCCGGCTCCACTCGCGAATCGAGCGGATTTCCTCGTTTGGAATGTGAAGGAACGCCAGAAACTCTTGGTGCTCTTCCGGGGCGGAGCGTTCGAATTCCGCGTGCCAGCGATGCATATCCGCCTCGCTGAACCCGGACGCTTTCATGATGGAGACCCACTTTTCTTTGGTGATCACCTTTCTCCTCCCGAATGCAGATTTGTTTTTTAGCAGGCTCACGATCGCCCGTTGATGGCCGCGAAGAGTCTCGATCTCGGAATCGAGTTCTTTGAGGCGGCGCTTAAGGACAGCCGAAGCGCTGCTCTCGGGCCGGTCCAGAATCGCGCGGATGTCGCTGAGGGCGAGCCCCGCGTTGCGGTACACGCAAATCTGTTCGAGGCGCTCGAGGTCCAGGGGACCATACGCGCGATAGTTCGAACGAGTCCGCAACGCCGGTTTCAACAGCCGGATGGATTCGTAATAGAGAATCGTGCTCCGGCTGAGGCCGCAGCGCCGCGCGAGCTGGGTAACGTGGATCATGTCTGCATCCTTAGGCTCAACCCTGAAGCTTTAGACGGGTCAAGGAGAAAGTGTAGCGTTTTTGTTGCCGCAAGAACGCCAAATATTCGTCGCCCGCGGCTCACGTCGGGACGAAGAATCTCACGGTGCCCCTCTCCAGCGACGAGCCATTTGGAATTTGGGAGGGAAAAGCGGGAGAGGGGGGAGATTCCCAGGCGCAAAGACGGCGACTGGGGCGCGCGCAGAGCACGGTGCGGGCAAAGCGGCGTCGAGCCGCCGCACTCCATACGAGCGCGTTGCATCCACCCGCCGCCCGGCCATATCAAAGTTTTTTCTGTGTGATTGCTGGGTTCGAGCACACCTCTTCGCGGACATGGGGCACGTGCGATCAGCCACCGGCCGGTTCGCCAGTGACTCTCATCATCACGTTCTTGCGCTATCGCTAAACTGGAATATATTGGCTTCCGCCAATTAAACAGCCGGGGGCATTCCTCATGAACATTGACAGCCTCAAACATATTCTGCGCGTAGCCTTTTGCCTCGTCGCTCTTATGACATGCGGCACCATGCGCGTGCTTCATGCACAGTCCAAAGATCAACCACTTCCGCAAATTGTGCAGAAAGACGGGCGCTATGCCCTCTTCGTCGATGGTGCGCCGTACTTGATGCTGAGCGCGCAAGTGAACAACTCCAGCGCTTGGCCTGCGATGCTGCCGAAAGTTTGGCCCGCTATCGAGTACTTGCATGCAAATACGGTCGAGATGCCGGTTTATTGGGAGCAGTTCGAGCCCGAACAGGGGCATTTCGATTACACGGTGCTCGATACGCTGCTCGCACAAGCGCGCGAGCACCACGTTCATCTTGTTCTCCTCTGGTTTGGCACCTGGAAGAACGGCAGCTCCCACTACATGCCTCTGTGGATGAAGCGCTCACCCGAGCTCTATCCGCGCATGATCGGCGCGAACGGACGCCCCGTCGACTCGCCGTCGCCTTATGCCACTGCGGCGCTCCAGGCAGATATCGAGGCATTCACCGCGCTGATGCGCCACCTCAAGGAAGCCGACGGCCAGCGCACAGTGCTGATGGTCCAAGTGGAGAATGAACCCGGCACTTGGGGCAGCGTCCGCGACTTTTCGCCGACTGCGCAAAAGCTCTTCGAAGCCCCGGTTCCCGCCGAGCTGCTTACCGCGCTTCACAAGCAGGTCGATTCACCGTCGGCGAACTGGCAGCAGGTTTTTGGCGACGACGCGGACGAATTTTTCCACGCGTGGTCGATTGCGCGATACATCGGGCAGGTCGCGGCCGCGGGGAAAGCGGTCTATCCTTTGCCGCTCTACGTAAACGCCGCGCTGAAAAATCCTCTAAGCCCTGGCAGCCCGTGTCACTATGAGTGCGGCGGCGCTACCGACAATGTCATCTCCATCTGGAAAGCTGCGGCTCCGTCCATTGATCTGCTCGCCCCGGACATTTACATGAGTGACAGCGCCCAGTATTTGGCCGTATTGGACCTCTATCGTCGGCCGGACAATGCGCTGCTCGTGCCCGAGACCGGCAACAGCCCCGAGTATTCCCGGTACTTCTTCGCCGCTCTCGGCCACCAGACGATAGGATTTTCTCCTTTCGGTATGGACTACACCGCGTATGCCAACACTCCACTCGGAGCTACACGGACCACCGAAGAATCGCTCGAACCTTTTGCGCTGAATTACAAGCTCGTCGGCCCCATGGACCGCGAGATTGCCCGCCTCAACTTTGAAGGCAAGCTGCAGGCCGTTGCGGAAGAAAAAGGAAAGCCCTCGGAATCGCTCGACTTCGGGTCATGGAAAGTTACTGTGTCGTACGGGCCGCGACAATTTGGTTCCGGCCAGAATCCGCCCGGCAATCCCGAACCCACTGGACGCGCGTTGATTGCTCAGCTTGGAGACGACCAGTTCCTGGTGGCCGGATTCTTCTGCCGCGTCGATTTCCACGTGAGTGATCCTGCATCAGGAAAGCAGCGCCAGTTCCTGCGGGTTGAAGAAGGAACCTATGAAAACGGGATATTCAAACCCATCCGCATCTGGAACGGGGATCAAACTGACTGGGGACTGAACTTTGCTTCAGCGCCTCAAGTGCTGCGCGTCTCGGTTGGTACTTACTAGGCTTGGAGCAAATCCTCCGCGCCACCCGGCCGTCCATAATAGCGCTTCAATCCTTTGGACATAAGAAAAAACCCACGCGTAAAACTGACGCGTGGGGCACCCTCGTCTTTATACATTGCGGTGTATTGCAACAGTGGTATCCTCTCATCGATGGGCGCAGTCAACAGGAAAGAGCAAATGGACGCGCGGGCCACCCGTCCAACGCTCCTCTGTCCAATGTGCGGAGAGGGTTTCGAGCTAACGGAACTGGACCGACCGGAGGGCGTAAGTGGCAGATCCTTCTGTCCCAAATGTAAGGAACAAGTGCGCCTGGCCCTCCCTTACGGTCGGAGCGTTGCTTTTCTGTCATTCTTGATAGCGTGTGGCGCCATGGCGGTAACGCACGTGCGATCTATGATTGCATTTGTCATCGGAACAATATTGGTATGGATTCCGGTTTCAATGTCGCTGAACTTCGCCTTGATGCGCGTCAAACCTCTCACTCTGAAGAAGTGGAAGCCCCGCCGCAGGACCTTTTTTGAATGGCTTTATGATCGGGACGCGCCCCCGGAGATGTTCGACAAACCGCGCCACTAATGTGGGCTGAGCGGATGACACTGTGTGCTCTTTCTTTGGAGCAGACACGGTTACGCTCGACGGCCAACACGCCGAAGAGGGGAGCCAAGCCCGCCGCGGCGGGTTGATTATAGGATGTGATTTTCACACGCGCTACTAGCAGATCGCGATGCTGGACGAGAGCACCGGGGAGTTGATCGAGGGGCGGACAGCTAAGTCCCATCTTACCTAGCACCTACAAAACAAAAAACGACCTCAGGCAGCCGCTGGTCCTCGCCAGCACGCCGCGAACGTGGCGGTTCTTCACTTCCTTGCTTCCTGGCTTCCTGGCTTCCCTGCCTCCTTGCTTCGGACCTCAGTGCTTCGCCCTATCCTTCAGCAGCCCCTTCAATTCCGCCATGAACTCCTTCACGTCCTTGAAGTCGAGGTACACCGAGGCAAATCGCACGTACGCGACTTTGTCGAGTTTCTTCAGCCGCGCCATCAGCATTTCGCCGATCTCGCTCGTGCGCCGCTCGCGCTCCGGCGCCTCGGTCACGAACCGCTCCACCTCCTCGACCAGCGCCTCCAGCTTAATCGTCGCCACGGGACGTTTCTCGCAAGATTTCAGCAGCCCCTGCAGAATCTTTTGTCGCTCGAACCGCTCGCGTCTCCCGTCTTTCTTGATCACCATGTACGGAATTTCGTCGCTCCGCTCGTACGTCGTGAATCGCCGTCCGCATTTGAGACACTCGCGCCTGCGCCGAATCAAATCGCCGGCTTTGCCTTCGCGCGAATCGATCACCTTGTCGTCAAGGTGCGAGCAGAACGGACACTTCATGGCCGTGAATCTCCCGCTTGATTCTTTCCGCCCGGCGCCGCTCCTAATCCGCTTTCCACTTCGACCAATTCGCCGGAGTCTTCCCTCGCGGCCTCCGCGCGCGCCATCTTCCGCAATTCGCCCATGGACCATCCCTCGCGCAGCAGCATCGGGACGCCGACCACCAGCGACGCTGCAAACGTTACGAGCCACAACACGATCGCCGCGGCCACCGCCAGCTCCAGGTCGATGCCAAAGATCTTGTTGAGCGCAATGATGCTCGCCACTTGCGCGCCGCCGCCGACGCCCGGCAATTGCAGCACCGAGCCCGCCATTGTCACGGCCAGCAGGAGCATGGCGCTCGGATAGTTGAAGTCGGAGAAATCGTTGCCGAAGCTCCGCATGATGAGCAGGTAAACTCCGGCCACCAGCGCCCAGTGCACGGCCGAATAAAAAATCGCCCGCGCGAGATCGCCCCACGTGCGAATCGCGTGCAGTCCATCGCGAAACGCCAAAAATTGCACTGCCACGCGCCGCCGCCATCCGTCGCGCGCGTGCCAGCGGCCGAGCATCCGGCCGAACGCCTCCGCGCCGTGCAGCCTGTAGTACACCAGGAAGATCGCTGCTCCCGCGATCACGGCGAGCAGCACGCCGCCGCTCGCGCGCGCCTTCACAACCAAGTCGGGATTCGCTCCCGCCTCGCCAAGCTGTCGCGCGAAAACCAGCAGCGCGAGCATCGCCATCACGGCGGAAGACGCGAAGTCGAAGATGATGCGCTCCAGGATGTAGATTCCAAACTGGCTCGCCGCGGGATAATGCCCCTTCCGCGCCAGCAGCAACGGACGAACGGGCTCGCCCGCGCGGCCTAGCAGACAGATCGTGGCGAAGCCCATGATCGTGCCGTTGTACAGGCTCCAGTAGTTCGAGGGCCCGAGATACCGGCAAAAGCCCTTCCAGCGCAGGGCTCGAATGGCGTAGCAAACGTAAATCAGGATAACGGCCGCGAGCAGCATCCAGAGGTTGGCTTCGCGGACGGCATGAATGAGTTTGGCGCCGCTGAAAGTGCCTGAGTGAAAAGCCCGGCGCCAGCGGTAGGCGAGGATGCCAAGGACCGCGATTGCCAGCAAGGCCAGCAAGACCTGACGGTGTCTGGCTCGCATTGGCGGCGAGGGTAGCCGCTTGCCGCCCCGGGTGTCAAGAAATCCTGGCAGGCGCTTGCGCCCGGCTTGTCACCCTTCGACGGCGAGGCTAAGATGCAGGCCGGTTCGTGCAGATCCTGTGGATTTCCCTCGGGGATGCGCCCAAACGGATGCCTTGCGGCGGCTAGCCCGCCGCGAGTGGGTACCCGGCAGGTGTAAGAGAGAGATGGAACTTTCCGGCCTTTTCCTTCGTTCCATATTCTGGAGGCCGAGGCGGCCGGACACGAGGCGGATGGAGCGTTGGAGCCAGACACTCAGCTGGTCCAGCTTTGCCTCAAGGGCGAAAGCTCGGCCTGGGAAGAGTTGGTGCGACGCCATACGCGGCGCGTTTACGGCCTTTGTTACCGGTTCACCAGCAGCCGGCACGAGGCCGAGGATCTGACCCAGGAGGTATTTCTCCGAGTTTTCAAGACACTCGGAAGCTACAACGCGATTCACGGCGGGTTTGCAACCTGGATGACCAGCCTGACGCGCAACCTCTTGATCGATCATTATCGCCGCACCAAGCGTGACCGCATGACCGATTCGATTGAAGACGCGATGCCTTACCTCGAGGAAAAACCCGCCGCCGGACGCAGGCCCGACCAAATCGCGATGTTGGGCGAACTCAGCGGGCAAGTGCAGCGGGCGCTGGGGAAACTCTCGCCGGAATTGCGCGAGGCGGTAATTCTCCGGGACCTGCAGGGGCTCGAATACCAGGAGATCCGAAGCGTGTTGCAGGTGCCGGAGGGAACGGTAAAGTCCCGCATCAATCGCGGGCGGATTGAACTTGCGCGGCTGCTCGAACAGATGGGCGTCCGCGCACAATAGGCGAAGACGATGGAATCGACACGTCCCAATTGGAATTGCGCGATGACGGAGGACAGGCTTTCGGATTTTCTCGACGGCCTGCTCACCGCCGAGGAACGCGCCGCCTTCGAAGCGCATCGCAGCGGCTGCGGCGCGTGCACGGGGCTCGTCGCGCGGGTGAGCGGCATGGTGCAGAAACTCCGCACTCTGCCAGCGGTCGAGGAGCCGCCGCAACTCGTCTATGCAATTCTGGACGCCACGCTCGGCCCGCGCAAGACGAAGGACGGCTGGCGCTCATGGTTCCGCTGGCTCCGGCCCGTTTGGCAGCCGCGATTCGCCTACGGCGCCTTGACCGTTCTTGTGACATTTGGCGTGGTTTCCCATGCGCTTGGCGTGCAGTGGCGGAAGCCGACACTCGCCGAACTGAGTCCGACAGCGCTTTATCGCAACGCAAATCGCCACGCCCATCTCTACTATGCGCGCAGCGTGAGATTCGTCGCGGATCTGCGAATCGTCTACGAGATTCAGACTCGTTTGCGGCCGGAGACTGAGCCTGAGCAGGAACCGCAGCCGGCGCCGGCGCCCGGCCAATCCAACGGCCCGGCTCCACGCGAGCCTCGCGACACCAACCGCGTCAATCAGATGTCGCACGAGCTCACGGAAACTGCGGTCCTCTTCGAGGACATGTTTCCAAGGAGATTGCCATGAATTGCGCCGTCCATCCGGATGCGGAGGCAACCGGCTATTGCCGGAACTGCGGCAAACCGATGTGTCCCGAGTGCATTCGCGAAGTGCGGGGAGTGCGGTACTGCGAACCGTGCCTGGCCGCGATGGTGGGACACCCGCAATCGAGAGACGAGCGGGATCACCACGAACGTCATGCCTGGGCGGCGTTCGGCCTGGGATTCATTCCCGGCCTCGGCGCCGTGTACAACGGCGAGTACACGAAAGCACTTGTGCACGTCGCGATTTTCATAGGGCTTGTGACCCTGGATTCCACGGGCGCGCGGGAGCCGCTCTACGGTTTGATGACTAGCTTCTTCTGCATGTACATGCCGATCGAAGCCTTTCTCACAGCGCGCAGAAAAGCGGAGCTGAACTCGTCTCCGACACCGCCTCCGGTCTCTGAAACGGGAGCTCCGTCGGCGGCAACTGAATCCGTGGAAGCCGCCCCGGCGGCCGATCGCCCGCCGCACCCCCCCGTCGGGGCCATCGTGCTGATTGTGATCGGAGGAGCATTCCTTCTGGATACCTTGGGCTGGCTGGACATGGACCGCGTGCTCGATGTGGGCTGGCCGGTGATTTTGATCGCGATTGGCGGATACCTGCTTTGGAAGCGCACGCGGCGCGCCGCATAGGAGGGAGACAATTCCATGGCGAATGGAACCAAATGCAATTGCGCTCGGTGCAGGTGCCGCGGCCTGACGGGACCGGTCGTCCTCATCACGATCGGCGCCCTCTTCCTGCTGGACCACCTGAATCCGTACCTTGGCTTTGAGAGGACGTGGCCCGTGATTTTGCTCGCCATCGGCGCGGTAAAAATCATCGAGGCGATGTCCTCGACCGAGGGGCACACGAACACTTAGCCGCGAGGATTTCAGCGGATCGAGGCGAATATGAGCGACGGAAAAAACAGACGGCCTTCGATCTTCGGCGCGATCGTCCTGGTCGTGATTGGCGGCGTCTTCCTTCTCCACAATTTCTACGGCAATTTTGACGGCTGGGATTTTCTTTACCGCTGGTGGCCGGTGTTCCTGATTCTCGCGGGCGTGGCCAAGCTTGTGGATTACGGGTTCGAGCAACGCTCGGATGGAAGCAGTGGACGCGGGCTCGGCGCCGGGCAGGTTCTGCTGGTCATCTTTCTCGTCATCCTGATCGCAGGCGCGATCACCGTGCACCACCTCCGGGGGACGGGAATTCGCATCGAACCTTGGCCTCCGATGGGTTTGGGCGAAACCTACAGTTTCTCCGAGGCGTCGCAATCGCTGCCCGCTCCGGCCACGGCTCGCGTCAACATCTCGACGCCGCGCGGCGACATCACGGTTCATGCGGAAGACACGCAGCAAATTCGCGTGGAGGTGAAGAAATCGGCGAATGCGATGTCCGAGCACGATGCGGAAAAGCGCGCCGATGAAGTTCATGTTGTGATTACGGACAATCACGACGGGAGTTTCGACGTGCGGCCCGTGGGGACCGGCAAAGACGCGGGCCGCGTGGATGTGGATTTGGAGGTGTACGTTCCGCAGAAAGCGGCCATCTGGGCCAACACCGAACACGGTGATGTACACGCGTTCGCCGTGGGCGGGAACGTGGAGATCAACACGCGCAACGGCGATATCGAAGCGCAGAACTCCGGTTCCGATGTGACGGCGGCGACCGAGAAGGGCGATGTTCGCATCACGACGGCGGGCGGCAACGTGAAGCTTTCCGGCCGGGGCGATGAAGTGGAAATTTCCGATGTCAAGGGCGAGGCAGCGATCGAAGGGGAATTCTACGGCCCGATTCGTTTGGCGCGCATCGCCAAAGGTGCGCATCTTCTCTCGCGGCGCACGAACCTGACTCTCACATCGCTCGCGGGCCACCTTGACGCCGATTCCGGAAACATCGAAATCGCCGACGTGACCGGAGACGTCACGCTCGACACACAGAAGAACGACGTGACGCTCGAGAACGTCGCGGGCCGCATTCAAATCGAAGACCACGACGGCGACGTCGAGATGCGATTCGCGCAGCCGCCGCACGCCGGCATCGACGTGAGCGACGGCTCCGGCGACATCTCCGTGACCCTTCCCCCGCAAGCCGCTTTCCAGATGGACGCGCAATCCGAATCCGGCGACGCCGATTCCGATTTCGCGGGCGTCAAGAAAACCGGCACCCAGGACAGCGACCGCGCAGGGCTTTCGGGGCAGCAAGGCGAGCGCGGCCCCTTGATTCACCTGCGCACTTCCTACGGAGACATTCACCTGAAGAAAGCGGCGTAGGGGGGAATTCCGCGGATCAGCGTTCGGCCAACCGGTCGAGCGTCTCAAAAAATTGCGGATAAGAAACGGCGGCGCATTCGGAATCGCGGATGATTGTTGCGCCCTCGGCGCCGAGTCCGGCGACGGCAAATGCCATCGCCATGCGGTGATCGCCGTGCGGCTCGATTTCCGCGCCGCGCAATTTTCCCGCCGCGCGCCCTTCGACGCGCAAACCGTCGCGCCGCTCTTCGACGCGCGCGCCCATCCGGCGCAGATTTTCGGCGAGTACGGCAATGCGGTCGCTTTCCTTGACGCGAAGCTCCTCGGCGTTTCGGATTTCGATGCCCTGCTCCGTGAACGGTCCGAGCGCGGCCAGCACCGGCAATTCATCAATGAGCTGCGCGATCTCGGCGCCCTCAATCACTCCGCCGCTGAGCGGGGCATATTGCGCCGAGAGATCGCCCACCAACTCGCCGTTCTCGCTGCGAACGGAAACGGGCTTCACCGAACCGCCCATTCGCGCGAGCACGTCTAGCAGAGCCGTCCGCGTGGGATTCAATCCGACGTCGTGCACGAGCAGATTGGAATCCGGCAGGATCATTGCTGCCACGAGGAAAAACGCGGCTGATGACAGGTCGCCGGGCACAACGAGTTTTCTCCCCGCAAGTTTCGGCCGCCCTTTCACGCGAATCGCGCGGCCTTCGCGCGTGACTTCCGCGCCGAATTCTTCGAGCGCCAATTCGGTGTGGTCGCGCGTGCGGACGTTCTCGATCACCGAAGTGACTCCTTCGGCGAAAAGTCCGGCGAGCAGAACCGCCGACTTCACCTGCGCGCTTGCGACCGGCAGCGTGTATTCGATGGGCCGCAACGCGACGCCTTCAATTTCGAGCGGCGCAAAGCCGCCTTCGCGCGAACGGATGCGAGCGCCCATCTCCGCAAGCGGCGCGATGACGCGCCGCATCGGGCGGCGCCGCAGTGAGGCGTCGCCATCGAGCGTGGAGCGAAACGTTTGCCCGGCGAGAACTCCTGCAAGCAGGCGCATCGTCGTGCCGGAATTTTCCGCGTCGAGCGCGCTGCGCGAGCCGCGCAAGCCCGCGAGCCCCTTCCCCGCGACGCGCACACGATCGTCGCGCTGGTCCACTTCGATGCCGAGACGGCGAAAACAATCAAGCGTGCTTCGGCAATCGGCCGCGGCGGAAAAATGCCCGATCTCGCTCGCGCCCTCGGCGATTGCGGCGAGGATGGCGTAGCGATGGGAAATGGATTTATCGCCGGGGACCTCGAGAGCGCCGGCGATCGTTCGCGCGGGGAGAATTTTGCGTTGTGCCACGGCCGAAATTCTAACACGGCACGCGGCGGTTGCTGGCTTGGCAGCGAGCGCGCTCAGGGCCATCTATACTCTTTGTGGTGGGCCCGGTGGAAGAACTGAACTGGGACGCAGGCAGCCTTATGCGCGACGGCGGCGGCTCGATTTGATTCCCTACCGGGGCGCGGGTATCATCCAAGGTCCATGTCACAGCATCATAGTTTCAGTATGAGGTTGCGTCTCGCGAGCGTCTTTGTTCCCTTCGCTCTTCTCTTGGCATTGGCCGCGCCGGTGCGAGCAGCGGACGGCACGCCCGAAATTTTTCCGCTCGATCAAGTGAAGCCCGGGATGACCGGCACCGGCCAGACGATCTTTGCTGGCGACCAGGTCGAAAGTTTCGATTTTGTGGTGATCGGCGTGATGCCGAACCTGATCGGCCCCGGACAATCCATCATCCTTGTGCAACTGAAGGGCGCGATGGTGGAGCACACGGGCGTCGCGGCGGGGATGAGCGGCAGCCCGGTTTACATCGACGGGAAATTGCTCGGCGCCGTCTCGCTGAAGCTGGGGATCTTCTCGAAGGAGCCGCTGGCGGGCGTGACGCCAATCGAGGAGATGCTGAGTTTGCCGAGCACGCCGCCGGCCGTGGGCGTCGCGGATGCAAGCTCGATGCCGCATTACCCTCTTCCCGACGCATTTTCCGCCGAAACCGGCGCAACCGGCCCCGTCTATCTCGAGCCAATCGCCTCTCCGCTGACTTTTTCCGGATTCAGCGCCGAGGCGATTCGCCATTACGCGGAGGACCTCTCCGGTTACGGGCTCTCCGCAACGCAAGGCGGAACGGCCGCGCCGAGTCCGGATGACGCCAACATTGCTCCGGGCGACATGGTGGGGATGGTGCTGGTTCGAGGCGATCTTTCCATCGACGCCGCGTGCACCGTCACGGCAGTGATCGGCGATCGCGTCCTGGCTTGCGGGCATCCGCTTTTCGGCTTCGGCCCGCTGGAACTGCCGATGGCACGCGCGCGCGTGCTGACGACGCTCGCTTCGGATTACGATTCGACGAAAATCGTGAATATGGGCGGGACCATCGGTTCGATCACCGACGACAGATCCGCCGCCGTCACCGGGCGGCTCGGGAAAGCGCCCGAGATGATTCCGATCGAGATGACTTTGGCGACGTCCGCGGGGGAGAAAAAATATCATTTTGAAATCGTGTCGAACCCGAAGCTGGCGCCCGTGATCATCGGATTGGTGACGCTGAATGGATTGACGCAGAACCCAATCTACGGCGAAGGCTCGACGCTGTCCTTGCACGGAAGCATCGAAATTGCGGGCCATTCCAGCGTGCAGATGGACGACATGTTCGCGCCGACGGAAACGCTGATTCCCGATGCGACCTTCGTCGCCATGGCGGTCCAGACGGATTTCGCGCGCGTTTTCGCGAACCCCTTCGAGACCCCGCACATCCAGCGCATCGAGTTGCGGCTGGAAAGCCGGCCGGAGCGGCACCTGGCGACCATCGAAGGCGCGTGGTCGGACAAGATGGAAGCCGCGCCGGGCGAAGCTCTGACGATCAAGGTGATGCTGCGGCCGTACCGGGGAGACCCGTTCATCCGCGACGTCCCGATCACGGTCCCCGAGCAAGCTGCGCACGGCTCGACGATGCAGGTGCTGGTGAGCGATGCAGGGACGCTCGACCGGCGCACGGCTCCATTCGGGGCGGCCGTCATGGGCCGGCTGACCGGCCTCGAGCAGCTCATTGCCCTCTTGAACCGCGAGCGGCGAAACGATCATCTCTACGTGGCTTTGCTCGACGCGAATCCGACGCTGCTCGTGCAGGACAAGGTCTTGCCGAACGCGCCGCTCTCCGAAATCAACGTGATCGATGGCAGGCCGGGGCAGAGCGCCGGGCTCCTGCTCCACGATTCGACCGCGGGAGAGTGGTCGGTGCCGATGGACGAGGTGATCACCGGCTATGCGACGGTCGCAATCCACATTCCATGAGGTCCCGATGAGAAATCCGATGCAAAAAGTGCGTGCGGCCGCCGCGATTGCGGCAACGATTGCGATTCTCGGCGGCGCGTTGCCGAGTCTTGCCGAACATACGCGCTTCTGGCGGCAATCGCGGTACGAGGAATTCGAGAAAGGCACGGCTCACGGCGTCGCCATCCGCAGCGACGGCAGGCTTTTTCTCGCGCCGAGCTTTGCCCCGCTGGGAGACGCCGATCTCGCCTACCTCTGGGCATTGCGCGCCGATTCCAAGGGAACTCTCTACGCGGCGGGCGGCTCGAACGCGAAAGTCGTGAAATTCGACGCGCATGGGAAGGCGATCAAGGTCTTTGAATCGCAGGAGATGAGCGCGCAAGCGCTGGCGATCGACGCGCACGACAATCTCTACGTCGGAACCTCGCCCGACGGCAAGGTTTACAAAGTGACGCCCGCGGGCCAATCTTCGGTCTTCTTCGACCCCAAGATGAAATACATCTGGGCGCTGGAATTTGGGCCGGACGGAACGCTCTACGTCGCGACCGGCGACACCGGCAAGATTTTTTCCGTGACGCCGGACGGCAAGGGGGAAGTCTTCTACACGAGCAACGAAATTCACGTTCGCGCGATGGCATTCGATGGAAAAGGGAACCTTCTTGCGGGAACCGAGCCGAATGGCAGGATTCTGCGGATTCCTCTTGCGGCCCCCGCCGCGTCAAACTCGGGGGGACGCCGCGCGTTTGTCTTGTACGAGACGGACAAGAAGGAAGTAACGGCGCTGAAAGTCGATCCGGATGGAAATCTCTATGTCGCCGCGATTGGCGAAAAGTCGAGGGTCCAACAGCCGCTTGGACCTGCTCTCGTTCCGCAACAGCAGATTCCCACAACCGCCACGCTCACGTTTTCGTCGAATGAGGGCGATCAGTTGGAGCAGCAGCGACAGCAAGTGCCGGTGCAACCGCAGGTGCAAATTCAGACGTTTGTGCCGTTTCCGACGCTCACATCGAGCGCCGTTTTTCGCATCGCGCCGGACGGCTCGCCGCAACAGGTGTGGTCCTCGCGGGAAGAACTCGTTTACAGCCTCGGCTGGTCCGCCAAGGGATATTTATTGGTGGGGACCGGCAACCACGGCTCGATTCTGCAACTCGATCAGAGCAGGATCTTTTCGCGGATTGAGAAGACCGCTTCCGAGCAAGTGACGGCGCTTACGGTGGGGGCGAACGGCATGATGTACGTTGCGACCGCGAACCCCGGAAAAGTGTTCACGCTCGGCCCCGGTGACGAGGCGCAGGGCACGTTTGAATCGCAGGCGTTCGATGCGCGAATCTTTTCGCGGTGGGGACGCATTTCCTGGTGGGGCGAAGGCCAGGACGTGAAGGCCGCCGGCAGTGCGCGCATCGAGATGTACGCGCGTTCGGGCAACACCGCAAGCCCGGATGAGAACTGGAGCCCGTGGGCGGGGCCTTACACGCAGGGGACGGGTGAAGCCGTGGACTGTCCTCCCGCGCGCTTCGTGCAGTGGAAGGCGGTTCTGCACGACGCGCCCGCGCAGGCGGGTTCGAGCGGACCGCTGCCGCAGGTGGAATGGGTGGACTTGGCCTATTTGCCGAAGAACGTTGCGCCGGTGATCGGGGCGGTCGTGGTGCAGGAGCCGGGCGTACGCGTGCAAGGAATCGGCGCTGGAGCCGGGCAGGCCGCGCAGGGGCCCATGCCCGTGCAGCTTCATTTGCCGAATGCGCCCGCGACGACGCAGACGCTAGGATTTGAAAGCGGCGGCGCGGGGCAAGGCCTGGGCCGCTTTGAAGCGCCTCCGCAAGGCATCCGGCAGAAGGGCTATCAAGCCGTTCTGTGGAGCGCCACGGACGAAAACGAAGACACGTTGGAGTTTTCCATTTTCTATCGCGGCGAAGGCGAATCCAATTGGAAGCTGCTGAAGGACAAAATTGAAGAGCGTTTTTTTTCGTGGGATACCTCGACGATGCCCGACGGCGCGTATTACTTGAAGATTGTCGCTTCGGATGAGCCGTCGAATCCGCCGGACCTCGCGCTGACCGCGGAGCGCGAGTCCGATCGCTTCCTCGTGGACAACACGCCGCCGGCGATTGGTTCACTCACGGCGAAGCCCGACCCCAAGTCCGGACCCGGCGTCGCACGGGCGCACTTTGAGGCGTCCGATGCGGGAAGCGCAATTGCGCGCGCGCAATACAGCCTCGATGCGGGCGATTGGACGCTTGTGCTCCCTGCAGGCGGACTGAGCGATTCGCAGCAAGAAACTTACGATCTGGCGCTCACGGACCTGGCCCCGGGCGAACACACTCTCGCCGTGCGCGTCTACGATCAGTTTGAAAACGCGACCAGCGCAAAAGTCACGTTTCGAGTGGGCCCGGAGAATCGCTGAGCTCTCCGCTCAGCTTGTCCAGCGGTCCGCCTTCCTGGGTGCTTCGTAGCGCTCGATGTGCAGGCCTACGCCCATTTTCCCGCCGAGAAACGTGTTTGGCTGCGTGTGGACGACGCGCGCCGTGCAGCGGACTTCGCTGGCGACGGTCCCCACGAACTCCTTGGGCATGCGCATTTCGAGCTCGACCTGCGTACCGACTTGAAGCGGGTAGCTGGTGGCCATGTAGACTCCGCGCTGCGAAACATTCACGGACTCCCCTTCTTGCTCCGCAGAGCCGGGTTGCGTGATCAGGCGGAACCGAATGGGAACCTGAAGATCGACACGAGGATCGCTACGGCGTTTTGAGGCGTTCATGATTTCCTCCACGCCCGCAGGAAGGTGTGCGCGCGGTATGAATTCAGAAGGGGTAACTAATCGTAATGAGCGGGACGGCTGAAAACAACTCTCCTGCCCGGGCCATGTCCACAAGTTGCAAACGCCCCCGGGCAGCCGAGACGAGAAGACGCTATTCGGTTTGTTTCCAATCCGACGGTGGGAAAGTGATCTGCCAGAAATCGGCAGCGGGCTCCAAAAATTCCACAGGAATGAAGTAACCCTCCGGGGTATCGCGCGGAGCGCGCGTGACGTGCCCGGCCACTTCTCTGCGCGTGGTGTCGTTCGTGACGCTGATTTGCGTGCCGGATTCCAGCACGCGCGGGCACAGCAGCATCGCGCCGTGATCGTTGACGCTGACGGTGTGGGCCGAAACGATGACCGTCTTCCCCACGACCTCAAACTTCAGAGTCACGGAAACGCGAATCATAACTCTCTGGCTGCGGCGCCGGTCCTCCCCAAGAAGGAATGTTCCGCCGCGCGAAGCATCAGCCTTTGTTGGCGTCATAGGTCGAGTCCCCAGAAATCCATTTCGGGCTGGATCAGAGCGATTCCCAGTTCCCACCCTTCGGTGCGTTGATTTCCCCGCCAGACGACGATGGCGCGATGGCTGCGTTCGCTTAAGAGATTCGTAAGCCGGACTTCCTGCGAGAGCGACAAGTCTTCCGGGAGCACGACGAGGCAGCCGTAGGGGCCAATCACCCGAGTCTTCGCCGATTCGCGGCGGCTCTCCCCCGCGGGGTTCTCCCACTCTATCGAGACGGATACTTGCGAATTGAGGCGGACCCCCCGTCGTTTCTCGCGGGGCTTGACAGTATTCTTCTGCGGTGCGGTCGGCATTACGAGGAACTTCACCCCAGGACTGGTTCGGCGCGAAGCGCCTGGCGGCATTTCGCCGCGCAAATTTCATCCTAGAGACGCGCTGCAGCAGGGTCAATAGTACGAACGCCCGGGTTCGGCCGGTCGAGTTACCTGTCCGAGCGTACAGTTGTGTTTCTTTCAGCTTCGGGAGCGTGCCGAATCTCTCGCGGAATCAAAACCAAATGCAGCCGTGCCTCGCACTCATGGCTTAAGTTGGAAGGAACTTTGCAGCTCGATCTGCGCGGATGAGCTGCCGACGAGTATGGAGAATTCTCCCGGCTCCGCCGTCCAGCCGTGATTTTTCACGTCGTAGTATGAAAAAGACCGCCTATTCAGATGGAGCATTACGCGCCGCGTTTCGCCCGGCTGCAAGGACACGCGGGCGAATCCCTTCAGCTCCTTCACCGGCCGCGGCACGCTCGAGTGCGAATCGCCCACGTACAATTCCGCGACTTCCGCGCCCGCGCGCGATCCAACGTTCTTGACGTCGAAGGAAACAGCGACGGCGTCCGGGTCCGATGACGCCCCGGGCGTAACGCGCAAATTGCTGTACTGAAATCTCGTGTACGAAAGGCCGAAGCCGAACGGGAACAGCGGCTTCACCGCGGCCCGATCGTAATAGCGATAGCCGAGGAAAACACCTTCGGTGTATTGGACGTGCTTGTCGCCGTTCTGCGGGTAGTAGCTGTGATACGTCGGATTATCTTCCCATCGTCTCTCGAACGATGCGGGCAGCTTTCCCGACGGGCTGACGTCTCCAAGCAATATCTTCGCCAGCGCCCGGCCTCCCTCCTGTCCCGGGTACCACACATCCATCAGCGCCGGGACGCGATCAATCCAGCCCGTCATGTCCACCGCGCCTCCGGCCGTAAGAACGACGACGACGTTGTGATTGACGCTCGCCACGGCCTCGATTAATTGGTCCTGCCCGTTCGGCAGACGAAAGGTGCGGTCGCGTCCTTCCCCTTCCATCGTGGGATCGAATCCCACGCACACCACGACAACATCCGCCTTGGCTGCGGTCTTCTTCGCCTGCTCGATCTCGGGCGTATCGCCGGGCGCCACGCCAAAGCCGATTGAGGCGCTACCGGAATCGTCAAAATATTCCAAACGCACCTTCACGGGCTTGCCGGCTTCGAGCGAAAACGACTGAAGCTGCAGGTCCGTGCTTTCCCAGTCCCACTCGTCCATTACGATCTGGTCATTCACGTAAAGACGGAACCCGTCCTGCCCCCCGACATAGAAGGTGTACTGGCCGGAAGCCGTCGGCGTGTAGTAGCCCGTCCAGCGCACGGAGTAGCGGCTGTGCGGGCCGCCGGGCCGGTAGCCTCTGTGCCCCCAGTTGAAATGAATCCGCGCGTCCGTGCGCACGAGCGCCGGCGCCCCCTCCAAAGTTGTGTTGTTGAAATATTCTCCAGCGAGCCCCGCTTCGCCGCCCGCTGCGGTCGTCGTGAATTTCGTCGCATCGAACACGGTGCTCGCATTCGGCGAGCCCGGGCTATAGAGCACCTTTGTATTCGATCCCGCCAGGGCGTCGCTGATCCCTTCCAGAAAACTCGTCGCGCGAAACGGCGTCGTCTTTGAGCTTCCGCCGCCGCCGGGCACGGCTGGATATGCATCGGGACCAATCACGGCGATGCTCTTCAGCTTGGTCTTGTCGAACGGAAGCAGCGAGCCGTCGTTCTTGAGCAGCACCATGCCTTCCAGAGCCTCTTCGAGCGCGACTCGGTTGGAGTCTTCGTTATAGAGGGCAATCGAATCATCGAGTTGATCGCGGTCGAGAAACCCGAACTGAATGGCTTTGCGAAGGATGCGGCGCACTTTGTCGTCAATCGTCGCCACGGAAACCGTGCCCTGCTGAATTGCGGCGTGCAGCGTCTCGGGCGTCATGTATTCGGCGGAGGACATCTCGAGATCGAGCCCGCCGTTCGCGGCCGCGACACCGTCGCGCGTGGCGCCCCAATCCGACATGATGATGCCGTCGAAGCCCCACTCCTTCTTTGCGATTTCGGTGTTGATATGGCTGTTCTGCGTCATGTGCACGCCGTTGACGAGGTTGTAGGCATCCATAAGCGCGGCGACCTTGGCTTCGCGAACCGACGCCTCGAATGCGGGAAGATAAATTTCGCGCAGCGTGCGTTCGTCGATGTCGGCGCTGTGGTCCATCCGGCCGTACTCCATGTTGTTCGCGGCGAAATGCTTCGCGGTGGCCATGACGCCTTGCGACTGAATCCCTTCGATTTCTCCCACGGCCGCGCGGGAAGCAAGATAGGGGTCTTCGCCGAAGTACTCGAAATTCCGGCCGTTCATCGGGGCGCGATAGATGTTCATGCCGGGCCCCAGAATGATGTGCACGCCCCGCGCACGCGCGTCGCGGCCCATCGCAACGCCTACTTGATGCGCCAGGTCTTCGTCCCACGAAGCCGCAAGCGCGATCCCCGCCGTATACGCCGTCGAGGGGCCGTAGACGCGCACACCCACGGGACCGTCGGACATCTTCAGAGAAGGAATGCCAAGGCGCGGAATCGCCTTCGTGTACATATTGTCCCGCCCGCCGAGTAACTCGATTTTTTCATCGAGCGTCATCTGGCTGAGCAGGCTTTCCACGCGCCGCTCGACGTCCGCGGCAGACGGCTGCGCGCTCTGCGCCCGAACCAATTGAACGGCAACCGCAACGACCAAACCGATTCTCCATGCCCAGGCCTTTCTCATCGATTGCCTCCCGCCGCCGGACATTCCGTACGCGCGATGAGTTTACTACGCCAAGAGGTAAGCGAGCACAATATCGATATTCTGATAGGCCAGGGACCCGGAACGCCGTGCCGCCACTCGCCACGATGGGGCGGCCCGGAATCGTGGTTCCAACCGCATCCAGACTGCGCGAGAATGATGTTTGCGAAAATCAGGAGGCAGGAACATGACGCCCTGGCTGCTTGTCGTGCATCTCGTCGGAATCGTGATGTGGGTCGGCGGGCTGATGATCGTCACGCTCGTCTTCGCGCAGCATGTGCAGGAAACTTCCGCGGAGGCCAAAGCGAGCCTCACGCGGCTGGAAGGAAAACTCTTCAAATTCATGGCGGGCCCGGGGGCAATCCTCACGCTTCTTTCGGGCGTGGGCCTCATTGCGACGAATCCGCATTACTTCTTGCGCGCGCCGTGGCTGGCCCTGAAACTTTCCTTCGTGCTGATCCTGATTATTCTGCACGCGATCGCCGTGGGGCGCTTCGCTGCGCTGAAACAGGAACGCAACATGCCGACGCGGGGCAGCAGCATCCTGCTGCACGTGATGGTCTCGCTCGTGTTCCTCAGCATTCTGATCTCGGTGCTGGTGGGCAGGGTTTATCTGACTTGACGGCAGCCGAGGGTGGGCGAAGCAGGCAGAGGAAATCTCACTGGGACGTATACGGCAGCGAGCGGGTCAGATAATCGGCGAGTGTCAGGCCGAGCAGAAGCAGCATCCAGAAAATTCCGGCAAGAATCACAAGTCGCGTCCGCCGAGGCGCGTAAGCGGCGTGCATGAAGAAAAGCACGACGAGCACGGCCTTGGTGCACGCGATCACGATCGCAACAACCACGTTCAACGGGCCCAGATTGATCAGTGCGACGCGATAGGTGGTGAACGTCAGCGCCAGCAGCGCGGCGAAGATCAGCGCGTAGGTCCTGAACGGAATGACGTGCTCTTTGGATTCGGACATCGGCGACGCGACCAGCCTCCTCAGCGGTGAAGGTCAATAAGATACAGAAGTGGAAACAGGAAAATCCACACGATATCCACGAAGTGCCAGTAAAGACCGCCGTTTTCGACCGGCGCGTAGTAACCGGCGGTGTATTTCCCCCTCCACGAAAAAATCAGCAGCGTGAGCATCAGCCCCTCTCCGATGATCATGTGCAGGGCGTGCATGCCCGTCATGGCGAAATACAGCGAGAAGAAAATCTGGACTTGCGGCGCGTCCGGACCCTCGAAATGAAAGCTTGGTCCGGGCACGAGATGGTGCTCGAATTTCTGCGCGTATTCGAGATACTTGATCCCGAGGAAGACCCCGCCCAGGATCATCGTTGCCGCGAGCAGAATGCAAAGCAGCTTCCTCTTCTTCATCTGCGCCGCGCGAACCGCCAGCGCCATCGTGAAGCTGGAAGCGATGAGTACGGCCGTGTTCCAGCCGCCCTTGACCACGTCGAGTTCGCGACTCCCTTCGGCGAACGCGTGCGGATACTTCCAGCGGTAGACCGTGTAGGTCAGAAAGAGACCGCCGAAAAACATGATCTCGGTCAGGAGAAACACCCACATGCCGAGCGTGGCGGTCTCCCGCTGCTGGTCGAGATCGCGAAAATGTCTGAAGAGCGCGCCGGTGCGTTCCACTTCAGTCTCTCACTTCCAGGCCGGGCGGTTCGAGTTGCTCCGGCCGTGCGCGTTCGGGCTTCGGCAGACCAAGATCGGGCCGGTGCTCGAAATCGTACGGCTCCCAAGTGACCACCGGCGTCGTCTCGAAATTCTCGGTGGGCGGCGGCGAACTCGTCTGCCATTCGAGGCCGGTGGCGGGCCACGGATTCGAGCTGGCCACCGGGCCGTACCTCATCGACCAAACGAAATAGACGATCGGCAGAATGTAGCCCAGGCCCAGAATGGACGCGCCCGCGGTGGAAAGCACGTTGAGCACTTGAAATTCGGGCGGGTAGGTCGCGTAGCGGCGCGGCATGCCGAGATAGCCGAGAATGAATTGCGGGAAAAAGGTGAGGTTGAACCCGATGAACAAGATGATGGCCGCGGCGCGCGCCAGCATCTCCGGGTACATGCGGCCCGAAATCTTTGGCCACCAGTAGTGCAAGCCTCCGAGATAGCCCATCAAAGCGCCGCCGACCATGATGTAGTGAAAGTGCGCGACGACGAAGTACGTGTCGTGCACGTGGACATCGGCGCCAAGCGACGCCAGGAACAATCCCGTCATCCCGCCCATCACGAACAGGCCGATAAAGCCGAGCGCGTAAAGCATCGGGGTCTGCCAGGAAACCGAGCCGCGATACAGCGTAGCGGTCCAATTGAAGACTTTCACCGCCGATGGAATCGCCACCAGGTAACTCAGCATCGAAAACGCCATTGCAGCGTAAACCGAAAGCCCCGCGACGAACATGTGGTGCCCCCAAACGAGGAAGCCAATGACCGCAATCGCCAGACTCGCGGCAGCAACGAACTTGTAGCCGAACAGATTCTTGCGCGCGAACGCGGCGACGATTTCCGTCGTCACGCCCATCGCCGGCAGGACCATGATGTAGACCGCCGGGTGCGAATAGAACCAGAACAGGTGCTGGAACAGCAGCGGATCGCCGCCCAGGCGGGGATCGAAGAAGCCGAGATGCAGGAGGCGCTCGCCGGCGACCAGCGCCAGCGTGATCGCAACAACCGGCGTGCCGAGAACCATGATGATGCTTGTCGCGTAATGCGCCCAGACGAAAATCGGCAGCCGCCACCACGTCATTCCCGGAGCGCGCATCGTGTGAATCGTGACGATGAAATTGAGGCCCGTCAGAATCGAGGCAAACCCCGCGATGAAAATGCCGATGACCGCGGAGGCCACTTGCGAATTGGAATAGATGCTGCTGAACGGCGTGTAAAACGTCCAGCCGGTGTCGATTCCTCCCGTCAAGATGGAATAAATCGTAAAAAGCGCGCCGATGTTGAAAATGTACCAGCTCAGGAGATTCAGCCGCGGGAATGCAAGGTCCTTGGCCCCAATCATCAGCGGAATCAGGAAATTGCCGAGCACGGCCGGGATCGAGGGAATGAGAAAAAAGAAAATCATGATGATCCCGTGCATCGTGAAGAGCCGGTTGTACGTGTCCGGCCCGACCAGCCAGCCATCCGGCGTGAGCAGTTGCAGCCGGATCAGGAGCGCGAAGAATCCTCCCAGAGCGAAAAACAGCGTGATGGAAAAAAGGTAGAGCAATGCGATGCGCTTGTGGTCTGTGGTAAGCAGCCACGAACGGATGCCGTAGCTCACGTTCAGATAGTTCTCCCGCGGTTTCTGCGGCAGGCCGGGAGCCGCTTCCGGACTCGCCGTCGTGGTGCTCATGATCCCGGCTACTCCTTCCCCGCCGCGGCGGGCTGCGTTTCCGCCGGCGGGGCGCCCAAAGACTTCACGTAGGCGATGAGCTGCAGCAACTGATCCTCGCTGATGACTCCTTGAAACGTCGGCATGATCGGGCCGTATCCCGCCACGATCTTTGCTTGCGGGTCGAGAATGGATTCGCGAATGTAAGCGTCATCGGCGACAACCGTCAGGCCGCCGTTGAGTTTCACCTTCGAGCCGTAAACGCCGCGCAGCCCGGGGGCGCGAGGTCCCGGCCCTTGTCCTTCGCCGTGGCACGAAACGCACGCAAGTTGCGTGAACAGGCGCTGGCCGGACTGCTCCAGGCTTTCGCTATTCGAGCCGCCGGTCAGCCAAGCCTGGTATTCGGACGGCTCCATCACAATGACCCAGCCGCCCATATACGAATGGTCGGTGCCGCAGTATTGCGCGCAGAAAAGATGGTACCGGCCGGTCTTGGTCGCACGGAACCAGAGCGTCGTGTAGCGGCCAGGCAGCACGTCCATCTTTGCGCGGAACGCCGGCACGAAGAAATCGTGAATCACGTCCTCGGAAATCATCGTGAGCTTGATGTCGCGATTCACGGGTACGTGGAGCTCGTTGAATTCGCGGCGCCCGTCGGGATGCTGGATCTTCCACATCCATTGTTTGCCGACGACGTAAACCTCCAGCGCGTCCGACGGCGGCCGGCGCATCGTGACGTAGAGCTTCGAGCCCCACGCGAACATGACCATCGCGATCACGAACGGCACGGCCATCCAGGCAATCTCCAGAACGTGAGAGCCCGGCACAAGCTGGCCCATTGGATTGCTGGTTCGGCGGCGATACCGGAACGAAAAATATAGAATCCCGAAGCCGATCAGCACCGAAAAGAAAAGAGCCACGAGCACCAGAAACACAAAGAAGGTGTCCACGCCGGCGGCGAAGCTCGAGGCCCGTTCCGGAAACAGAGGGATGCCTTGATTCACGTTCTCATCTCACTCCCTGGCGAAGATGCTCCTGTTCGCGCAGGCGGGCTCCGGCGTGCGCGTCGCGCCAAAAATGAATGATCGCGTACATGCCTAATGCCAGCAAAACCAAAATCCCAAACAGGCGAATCACGTTCAGGATCGTCGCGCTATAACGGCCGGTCGAAGGATCGTATTCACAGCAGAAGAGCAAGAAATGATCCATGGGGCTTCCGATTTTCCCTTCGGAAGATTCCACAAGGCCGAGTTCGACGTCGCGCGGCGGATATTCGATCCCGTAGAAACAGCGCGAAATCTTTCCCTCCGGCGTGAGCACCAGAATTCCCGTCGCGTGCGCGTACAACCCCGTCTTCGGGTCGTACGTGTAGCTGAAACCCGCGGCCTGCGCCACGCGCCGCACGTTCGCCTCGTCGCCAACCAGAAAATGCCAACCGGATTCCGTCCCGGGATGATGGTAGTAGTCCGTGGTGGTCTTTTTTTTCTCCGCGGCCATTTCCGGAGTTTCCGTCGGATTGAAGCTGATGAAGACGACGCTGAAATCCTTCCCCGGCCGGAATTTCACAACCTTGAGCACGCTCGCGATGCCGCGCTCGACTTCCGTGCAAAGCATGGGGCACTGGTAGTAGCCGAAAGCCAGAATCACGGGCTTCGAGCCGAAGTAATCGCCCAGCTTCACCGCCTTGCCCGTGTCGTCTCGAAACTCCGCGTCGAGCGGGAGCGTCGCGCCGAAGGGCGGCCGGAAATCCACGTGTGACAGAATCGAAGGAACGCTGTTTGACGGCGGCGCCGTTGGCGGCTGCCCCCCGCCGAACATGCCGTCTTGCGCAGACGCGGATATCGCGCCGCACGACGCCACGAGCACACACATCCCGACCCATTGCATCGCCCGCAACTTCATGGCCCCTTCTTCCCTGCCGCAACAGCGGGTGCGGCTTTGCCCGGCTCCGCCGTCTGCGGCAAACCTTGCGCCGCCAAAACCTTCATCGCTTCCTCGATTGGAATGTGCGCAACGCTGTGCTGCGCATCCATCCAACCGTACCCGTTCAATTCAGCCGCCGCAGCAGCTTGAAACTGGCGCTGCTGTTCGGGTGGCGGGAGCGTGTCGCCGGGAATTCCCTGCATCCGGGGTGCGGGCGGAAGTTCGTGCCCCGCGGCGCGCATCCCCGGCGCGATTTCCGGCGTGCCCACCGGCTGCACCGACGTGTACAAATAAAATGTCCCGGCCACGACGGCCAAACTCACAAGCACGACGACCGCAAGGATCACTCCCGCGCGCTCGATCGCGCTAACGCTGACGTCCTGGGTCTCGTACGAGACCGTCGCGTTCACCGGCGCGGCCGCGTCGGGCCGCTTGCTCGCGGGTCCTTCACCGTGTTCAGGAGTGGGCTTCATGTTCGATCGCCTTCGCAAGCTGCCTCTCGCCCAAAGGCAGCAACGGCAATTGACGCAACTGCTGGGCGTAATACGAGAGCCAAATCCCCCCGATGCCTACCGGGATCAAGACATCCATCCAGTGTAAGTGAATTCCGCCCGGCCAGAATTCCGGCGCCGTCAGCCAATAGACGTCCACCAGGCGCGCCGCCAATAACAGCACTGCAATCCAGACCAGCCGCGCGGGCCGCCGCTTCAAATCGCGCGAAAGCAAAAGGCCGAACGGCAAAACGAAATGAACCGCGACCACCAGCAAGCCCACCCAACGCCAACCGCTTTGCATCCGCACCGCATACCACGGAATTTCCTCGGGTAAATTCCCCGACCAAATGATGATGAGTTGCGACACCGAAAAATACGCCCACAGCATCACGAACGCGAACAGCAGCTTCCCCAAATCATGATAGTGGCGCGATTGGTAGACCTCTTCCATCGGCTCTTCGCGCCCCAGCAACACCAGCGTGACGATCATCAGCGCCATCGCGGAGATGAGCTGGCCGCCCATGATCAGCATCCCGAAGATGCTCGAGAACCATGCCGGATCGAGCGACATGATCCAATCGATCGCGGCGAACGAGACGCCAAATCCGTACACCAGAATTCCGGGCCCGGCGAACATCTGCAATTTCAATTTGTATTGCGGGTCGCCGGTGGCGTCCTGCTGGCGCGACCACCGGTTGAACGCCCAGACCAGCGCGAGCCACGCTGCAAAATAAATTGCCGCGCGCTCGAGAAAAAACGGAACCGTCAAGTATACCGCCTTGTGCGGCGGGAGCGCTTCCCCCGACGTCCACTCGTACACGTGCCGCAAGCCGAACGCGAGCGGCACGAAAAGCAGCAGCACCAAAGGCAGCGTCCGGGTGGCGCTTTCGAGCGGACGCCGTATGACGATGCCCCAGTCGCCGCCGGTCAAGTGCTGCAGCAGCAGAATCGCCAGGCTGCCCAACGTGATTCCGTACCAGAACAAAAATCCGACGAGATACGACCGGAAGAATTGCGCCGGGTTCACAATTCCACCCGCAATCGAAATCGCCAGCGCCACGGCTCCCACCGCGAGCGCCGTCCTTTGCCAGCGCGCGATGCTTGCAGGCGCCATGTAAGAAGGAGAACTCATTTTGCCGCGTTCTCCTGGCCGAGGTTGGCGCGCTCTTCCGCGGACAGCCGCGCCGCCGGAACGCTCTGGCTCAATTGCAGCGCGCGGATGTACGCGATGATGGCCCAGCGGTCGCGCGGCGGAATCTGCGATGCGTAGTCCGGCATGGCGCCGAAGCCGTTGGTGACCACGTCGAAGAAATGTCCCACGGGCGCGTTGCGCAAACGATCGCTGTGAAACGTCGGCGGCCGGCGGAAGCCCCGCGTCGGGATGAAACCGTTGCCGTCGCCGATCTGCCCGTGGCACGGCGTGCAGAAAATGTTGTAGCGCTCCCGGCCGCGCGCCAGCAATTCCGGCGTCAGCGGGAGCGGAAACGTGTTTGAGGTTCCGGGCACGTACAGCGGATCGAGTTCGATGCGCCCTTGCGGCAGCGTCCCCGCCACGGGTTGTCTCGCGGAGAGGCCGTCCGCGAAGTAATCGCTCTTCGCGAGCGGCTTGTAGCGCGGCTGGACGCCCATCTGCTGCTGGCAGCCGGCAATCGCGGCGCAAGCCGCCATCGCCGCGAAAACGCGCATTGGGAAGCGAAGCCGCCTCACAGGTTTTCCACCTCCATGACGGCCTGCGGGCCGAGGCTTTCGAGATACTCGCGCGTTTGCGCCCGGTCGAAGCGCGGGTCGCGCGATTCGATGCACAGGAAAAATCGATCGCGCGAAGCCAGCGCGAAGCGCGGCTCGTTGAAAAGCGGATGGTACGGCATCGGCAGCCCGTTGAGCGCCAGCATCCCGAGGACCGCACTGAGCGCCGCGCCCAGAATCGTCATCTCGAACGTGATTGGGATAAACGACGGCCAACTGTTGAATGGCCGCCCGCCCACGTTGATCGGATACGCGATCTTGGCGGCCCAATACTGCAGAAGAAATCCGCCCGTGCCGCCCGCAATCCCGCCGAGCAGCGTCAGCAACGGCACCATCGTCGAGCGCCGCCCGAGCGTCTCCGCCAATCCTTCCACGGGAAACGGCGTGTAGGCTTCCATGCTGCGGTAACCCGCCGCGCGCGCCTGGCGTGCCGCGGCCACAAGCTGCTCGGGCTGCTTGAATTCGGCCAGCAAACCGTAAATGGGAGGACGGTGCGGCATCAATCGCCCCCGTGCTCCGCGCTGGTTTCGCTGACCAGTTCGCGCATCTCAAAAATGGAAATCATCGGCAGGAAGCGGATGAACAAAAACAGCAGCATGACGAAAAGTCCGATCGTCCCGGCGAAAATGAACCAATCCCAGCGCGTCGCCTGGTACATCCCCCAGGAGGACGGCAGAAAATCGCGGTGCAGGCTCGTCACCACAATCACGAACCGTTCGAGCCACATGCCGACGTTCACCACCAGCGACATCAGGAACAGGACGATCACGTTGCGCCGGATTCGCGAAAACCAAAGCAGTTGCGGGGCGACGAGATTGCAGAAAAGCAGCGCCCAATAGAGGTGCCGGTACGGTCCGAGCAAGCGGTTCATCGAAACAAAGAATTCGTACGGGTTGTCGCTGTACCAGCCCGTGAAGAACTCGATCACGTATCCGTAGCCGACGATCAATCCCGTGGCGAGCATCACCTTGGCCATGTTGTTGAGGTGGCGCATGGTGATGAAATCCTCGAGGCCGTACGCCGCGCGCAGCGGAATCGCGAGCGTGAGCACCATCGCGAATCCCGAATAAATCGCGCCGGCGACGAAGTACGGCGGAAAAATCGTCGTGTGCCAGCCCGGAATGATTCCGACGGCAAAGTCGAAGCTGACCACCGTGTGCACCGAAACCACGAGCGGCGTCGCCAGGCCCGCAAGCAGGAGGTACGCCGTCTGATACCGGTACCAATGAGAGGCCGACCCGCGCCAGCCCATCGCCAGAATGCCGTAGATGACCTTGTGCGCGCGCTTGGTCGCGCGATCGCGCAGCGTCGCGAGGTCCGGAAGCAGCCCCACGAACCAGAACAGCAGCGAAACCGTGAAGTACGTCGAGACAGCGAACACGTCCCACATCAGCGGGCTGCGGAATTGCGGCCAGATGCCCATCACGTTCGGATACGGAAACAGCCAGTAGGCAAACCACGGCCGGCCCAAATGCAGCAGCGGGAACATGCCCGCGCAAGCGACCGCGAAAAGCGTCATCGCCTCCGCAAAGCGATTGATCGAAGTCCGCCACGTCTGATTCAGCAGGAGAAGAATCGCGGAGATGAGCGTCCCGGCGTGGCCGATCCCGATCCACCAGACGAAATTGACGATTGCGAATCCCCAGCCCACCGGGATGTTGATGCCCCAAATTCCCACGCCGCGAACAAACAGATAGCTCACGCTGTACAAGAGAAGCAGCACGAGCGAAAACGCCAGCAGGAATCCGGCCCACCAGCCTTTCCCGAATCGCCGCGTCAGGACGATCGAGCCGATCTTGTCGCTGACCGTCGCAAACGTGTAGCCCGGCTGGATCACGGGGGTGCGCCGCGCGGTCAGACGACTGGCTTCGTCCGGCATTTCAGGCGCCACGGCCACCTCCCTTTTCCAGTTCGGGATTCGGATTGCGCACCGCGGCGAGGTAGGTCGTGCGCGGGCGCACGCCGAGTTCGGAGAGCATGCCGTAGTTGCGCGGATTCGCCTTGAGAGCGGCCACGCGGCTGGCGCGATCGTTCTGGTTGCCGAAGACGATCGCCTCCGCCGGACACGCCTGCTGGCACGCCGTCACGATCTCCCCGTCGCGCACCGGGCGATCTTCTTTGTCCGCCGCGATGCGCGCCTTCGTGATTCGCTGTATGCAATACGTGCACTTCTCCATCACGCCGCGGCTGCGCACGGTCACTTCGGGATTCCGCAGCATCTTCAGCGCGGGCGTGTCCCAATCGGAGTACGCCAGGAAATTGAACCGCCGCACTTTGTACGGGCAATTGTTCGAGCAGTAGCGCGTGCCGACGCACCGGTTATAGACCATGTCGTTCAGTCCCTCGGCGCTGTGGTTCGTCGCTCCCACCGGACACACCAACTCGCACGGCGCGTTCTCGCACTGCATGCACGTGACGGGCTGGAAGTGCGTCTCCGGATTCTCGAGTCCGCCTTCGTAATAGCGGTCGATCCGAATCCAGTGCATTTCGCGCCCCGCCATCACCTGCTCTTTGCCGACGACGGGAATGTTGTTTTCCGATTGGCACGCCACGACGCACGCGTTGCAGCCATTGCAGCGGTTCAAGTCAATCGATAGCGCCCAGGCGTTGCCTTCGTTCTTGTGTTCGTCGGGATAGAGCGTCAGCCCCGGCGGCGGCGCCTCGGTCATTTGCGGCGCGAATCTTGGATTTGCGCGATATTCATCGAGCGTTCCGGCGCGCAGCAGTTCGCGGCCTTCCATCGTGTGATGGAACTGCACGCACGCGAGCGCGTAGGTCTCTCCGCGGAGCTTGCGCACTCGGGCGCCCGGGCCGCCCCACGGCGCGGTGGAAACGCGCAAAGCGTTCGCGTTGAAGCCCAGGCCTTCGCCCACTTTTCCCGCGCGAGAGCGTCCGTAACCCAAATGCAGCACGACCAAGCCATCCGGCAAGCCGGGCACGATCCATGTCGCCGCATCGAGCGAGCGCCCTTGATAATCCAGCCGCGCCTTGTCCACTTGAATCTGGCCGTGCTCGCCGCCGGTCGAATCGATCGTGTACGAAAGCCCGAGCCCTTCCGCGGTCTTCGGACTCACAATCGCGGCGTTGTCCCATGTCAGCCGGGTGATTGGCTTCGGCAATTCCTCGAGCCAGGCGTTGTTTGCGAACCGCCCGTCGAAGACGGTCGGGTCGGGCCGAAACGCGATCTCGTACGCGCCGGTTACGATTGCCGTCGCAGCGCCGGCCGCAGCGCGGATCGCCTCCAATTGAGGCGTTACGTTCACTTCCGGCAGCCGCGTGCCTTCGATGAAGCCGTCGTTCAACGCGCGCCGCCAGGCGGCCTCGAAATCGCCGCCAAGCTGTTTCTTCCAGTACGCGCGCACGATGTCGTAGCCGCTCGCCTCGGGCTTGCCTCCGAATGCGGCAATCACTTCGTGCGCCGACTTGCCTCCGTAAAGCGGCGCAATCAGTGGCTGCACGATGCTCGCCGTCCCGTCGTAAGTGCGCGCGTCGCTCCAGGCCTCCAGGAAATGCGCCATCGGCACGTGCCAGTGGCAAAGCGCCGAAGTCTCGTCCGGATAGCCGCTCAGGTGAATTCTTCGCGCTGCCTTCAGCAGCTTCTGCTGGAATTCAAGGTCGCCCGGCGCGTCGTACACAGGATTGCTGCCGAGAATGACGAGCGTTTGCACGCGCCCGGCATCGAGGTCCGCCGCCAGGGCCGTGATCGAGGCGGCTTCGTCCGTCGGTCGCGCGTCGATGGGATCGGTGTGAAAAACGGTCACGCCCGCGTTGCCCAGCGCATGATTCATCGCGTGCGCCAGCGCATGAACCTCCGGCGGCTGCTGCTCGCCCGCAATCACGACGCTTGCGCCGCGATGCTGCTGCAGGTCGCGCGCGACCGCGGCGATCCAATCGGCGGAAGCGTTGCCTTCCGCGGTTCCAGGCATTTCGATCCCCAGCTTCCGAGCAAGCGCCGCGGCGAATCCGCGCATCTCGCTCGGCCTCAGCGGCAAGCGGTGATCGGCCATCGCGCCCGTCGAAGTCGGCATGGATTCGACCGCGTAGAGCCGCGCCATGCCGTTCGGCGCGTCGGGCAGGCGCCGCCGGGAGAATTCGCGCGCGTAGCGCAAGCAACCCGGGCCGCTCGTGAGGAAATCCGCGTCGAGCGAGAGAATGACGTCCGCCTTCTCGATGCTGTAGTACGTGTGGACGTCGCGGCCGAACGCCAGCCGCGCGCCCTCGCTCACCGAATCGCTTCCGGCCGCTTCCCATTGATGCCACTTCGCGGCCGGATATGTCGCAAGCAGCGCTTCCATTTGGCTCGCGAGCGTCGGCGAAATCACGCTGCCGGTCAGAAATCTCAATCCGGCGCCTTTCGTCTCTTTTTGTTCCGCGAGCGCTGTCTGAATCTCGGTCAGCAGTGCGGACCACGGGCGAATCTCGCCCAGATACGTCACCACGCTCGAGCGATCGGGATCGTAGAGTTCGAGCACCGCCGCCTGCGCAAACACGTCCGTCGCTCCGAGGCTTGCGGGATGCTTGGGATTCCCTTCAATCTTGGTCGGGCGGCCTTCGTGCGTCTCCACCAGCAGGCCGATCGCGGAGCCGCCAAGCGCCATCGTCGTCGCATAGTATTGCGGAACGCCGAGAATCATTCCTTCCGGCTGGCGGACGTAAGGAACGATTTTCTCTTCCGGCTTCGCGCCGCAGCCCGCAAGGCCCGCGAGTGCCAGCGACGCGCCCATCACTTTCAGAAATCCGCGGCGATCCACGCCGGGCCGCAACTCCGACGCGTGCCGGGGAAATTCGCGGTGCAACATCTCCTCGAACCGCGGGTCGTCCGCGAGTTCTTCGAGGCTGCGCCAATAGTGCCGCCCCTTCTTCCCTTCCAGCTTCGCGCGAACGGCCGCCAGATCGAGCGGCGCCGCATCGTAGCGCTTCGGTTTTTGGTCCTTGCAATTCACGGTTTCACCGGTGACACGTCGAGCAGCTCGTCAGCTCTTGCGCGCTGCGAATGTGGTAGTCCTGTTTCAATTGCAGCCCCAGCGCGATCTGGTTCGACGGCGCCTCGTACGCCATGTTGAACACCTGATCTTTTGGCCGCAGATATTTTTCCGGCTGGCGGTGGCAGTCCAAACACCATTCCATCTGCAGCGAAACGACCTGCCGCATCAACGGCATCTGGTCCACCCGGCCGTGGCAGGTGGCGCACCCCACGCCCTTCGCAATGTGAATGCTGTGATCGAAGTAGACGAAATCGGCCAATTTGTGCACGCGATTCCACTCGATCGGCTGGCCGGTGCGGTAGCTGGCGCGCACGGGCTCGAGGAATGGGCTGTCCGCAAACAGCAGCGAATGGCAATTCATGCAGGTCCGCGTCGGCGGAATCCCCGCAAAGGCCGAATCTTCCACCGAAGTGTGGCAATAGCGGCATTCAATCCCGTCGTCGGCAACGTGGTGTTTGTGGCTGAAGGGCACCGGCTGCTCCACCACCACGTTCGCGGACGTGATGTAACCCGAGCGCTGGATTCGATCCGTCACCATTAAGAGGACGCCTACGGCCACAAGGGTCAGATAGATCGTGAGACGGGATAACGTGTTCGTGCTTCGGTGAAAGATCTGTGCCATGCAGTTCTAGCGCCTGAGCAAGCAACTCCCTGGTTTTGTCCCGGTGGGCGCGACGCGGGTCCCAAATGTTCGAGCGCGTCCGGCCCTTCGACCGCCGGAACGCGCCGCAAATCTCCAATGGAGCGAAATAGTCTATAACAGCTTCTCGCGCAAGCAAAATCGGCGCGCGCCGCTGCCGTGCGGGAGTGTCGCGCGCGGCTGCGGAGCTTCTCTGCCGCATACACCGTCGCGTCCCGCATCGCGGATTTGCGCCGCGACATGAGTGCAGACACGCACGCCCATTTTTTGATACAACATTGGCGGGAAGTCGCGCCCCATCTGACCGCGTCCGAATCTAGAATCGAGTAGAGACCATGAGAAACCAAACCTTGTCGTTCTCTTGCTTTTGCTTCGAGCGAGTTGCACCGCGGACGTTTCGCGCCGCGCGCCGAATCTCGTTTCTGCTGCTGGCCCTGGGCCTCTTGGCCGCTTGTTCCCAATCGCTCCGCGGGCAGGAATTGCCGTGGTCGCAGAAAATGGCGAACACCACGATCCAGCGCTGGACCGCCGGACGTTTCCTTCCCCCCGGCGCACACTGGGGATGGAACTACGAACTTGGCACGCTGCTTCAGGGCATGGACACGGTCTGGTACAACACCGCCGATCGCACCTACTACAACTACATGAAGCAATCGGTCGATCAATTCATCGGGCTCGACGGTTCGATTCTCACGTACCGGCCGGACGATAATTCCCTCGACGACATTCTTCTCGGCCGCCAATTGCTGATTCTCTACGGCGCGACGCATGACGTGAAGTATTACAAGGCTGCGACGCTCTTGCGGCAACAGCTCCTCACGCATCCGCGCACGCCGTCGGGCGGCTTCTGGCACAAAGGGAAATATCCGCAGCAGATGTGGCTCGACGGACTTTACATGGCCGAGCCGTTCTACGCCGAATACGCCGTGACGTTTCAGCAGCCCGACGCTCTCGACGATGTCGTGAAGCAATTCGTCCTGAGCGAATCGCACATGCGCGATCCGAAGACCGGCTTGCTCTATCACGGCTGGGATGAATCGAAGCAAATGGGCTGGGCCAATAAGACGACCGGCGATTCCTCGATCTTTTGGTCGCGCTCGATGGGCTGGTACATGATGGCGCTGGTGGACACGATTCCCTACTTCCAGGACTCCGATCCGCGCCGCGCCACCCTTCTTGCGATTCTTTCGCGCCTCGCTGCGGCCGTCGTGCGCTACCAGGACCCGGCGACGGGCCTGTGGTATCAAGTTACGGACCGCCCGACGGCGAAGGACAACTACTTGGAGTCGTCGGCCGCTTGCATGTTCGTTTACGCGCTGGGCAAGGGCGTGCGCTTCGGATTCCTTCCCCCACATTACTTGACCAACGCCCAGCGGGCCTATCAGGGCATCCTGAAACATTTCATTCAGACCGACGCGAACGGCATGCTGACGCTCACGAGCACGGTGAGAGGCGTCGGCCTCGAATCCGGTCCCGACGGCGGAACGTACGACTACTACGTCCATACGCCCGTTATCGACAACGATCCGAAAGGCATCGGCGCGTTTCTCCTTGCGAGCACGGAAATGGAAGACGTTCCGACCGCGCCTCTCGGCCGCGGCAAGACCGCCCTGCTGGACGCCTGGTTCAACAGCCAGAAGCGGCAGGACGCGGCGGGTCACCTCGTCTATTTCCACTACAAGTGGAACGAGCGCGGCGATCCGGGCTACTGGTTCTTCGGCCACATTTGGCACACCTACGGAGTGGCCACGAAGACGCTAACCTCGGCGCCAACTCTCTCGAATCTCGCCGGCGCGCAGTTTTACATCATCGCTTCGCCGGATATCCCGTCGAAGAATCCGAACCCGAATTACGTCCAACCCGAGGACGTGAAACCAGTCGTCGAATGGGTGCGGCGCGGCGGCGTGCTCGTAATCCTCGAAAATGATGGCCCTGACGCCGACATCGACCACATGAATCTTCTGTCCGACGAGTTCGGCATCCACTTCAACAACGTGGACCGCAACCTCGTAGATGACAGCAAATACACGATGGGCGAGATCGACGTCAGCGGAGGAGGGCCGCTTTTCCATTCGCCGCACAAACTATTCATGAAAGAAATCAGCACGATCACACCCTCCAAGGGCGCGGTTTCCTTGCTGACCGACAAGGGCGACGTGCTGATGGCCGTGAGGAAATTCGGCAGAGGCACCGTCTTCGCGATGACGGACCCGTGGCTCTACAACGAGTACACCGACGGGCGCAAGCTGCCCGCGGACTACGACAATTTCGCAGGGGGCAGAGAATTCGTGCGCTGGCTCGTCGAGCAGCTTCCGGCGGCACCACACCCCGCCGCGCACTGATCGAACGCTTTCGTCGCTTCGCGCCCGCGACGCTCGCAAGTTCAGGAGGAGAATTGTGAAGACGTATCTCATGGCCGATCCGGTCCGGTACCCGCAAATGACCTCCGCGCAATTGCGGGAATCTTTCTTGCTGGATTCTCTCTACGAAGCGGGCGCGTTGCGCCTGGTTTACGTGGATCTCGATCGCGCGGTCGTGGGAATGGCCGCGCCGGCCGCGAAGCCGCTCGCGCTTCCCACCGACGACGCGCTCAGAGCGCAATATTTCACGGAGCGGCGAGAACTGGGCGCGCTCAACATCGGCGGCGCGGGCGCGATCCGCGTCGGCGATCGGAGCTACACGCTGGAAAACCTCGATTGTCTTTACATCGGACGCGGCAATCCGGACGTCATCTTTGAATCGAAATCGGCCAATGCGCCCGCGGTTTTCTACTTGCTCAGTTATCCCGCGCACGCAGTCCATCCGACGACGCTCGTGCGGAAGGAGGACGCCATTCCGACGGACCTTGGCGCCGCGGAGACGTGCAATCGCCGGACGATCTGCAAATACATCCACCTGCAAGGCACGCGGAGCTGCCAGCTCGTCATGGGCGTAACGCATCTGGCGCCGGGCAGCAACTGGAACACGTTGCCTCCGCACACGCACATGCGCCGCTCGGAAATTTACATGTATTTCAATCTTCCCGACGACGCGCGCGTCTTCCACCTGATGGGCCCCGCCGCGGAAACCCGCCACATCGTGATGTCGAACCGCCAGGCCGTTGTTTCGCCCGGCTGGTCCATCCACGCCGGCGTCGGCACGCGCGCGTACAGCTTCTGCTGGGGCATGGGCGGCGAGAACCAGGATTACGCCGACATGGATCCCGTCACCGTGCAGAGCCTTCTTTAGAGGCGTTGAGTCGCGTCGGAGAACAAGAGCTGCCAGGGAACGAAATTCTACTGGCGCGACCATCGGTCAAGTCCCGCACGACAATGAGGTTATGAAAATGTGGCTGTGCGAATTTGAAAAGGGATGGGAGCCCCGCGTGTGACCTACGGTAAAGCGGGGCTTTGCGCGGGCGACAATTCTCTCGAATGAGGAGCGGGCGTGCGCGGTTTCGTCGGTATTCTGGGATTATTCCTTCTCTTGACTGTCCTCTGGGACGGCTTCGAGACCGTGATTCTGCCCCGCCACGTCACGCGATCGTTCCGTCTCGCGCGTCTCTTCTTTCGCACAACCTGGCGGCTCTGGACCGCCTTCGCGCGTCGCGCTCACTCCCCTAAGCGGCGAGAGGGCTATTTGAGTTATTTCGGACCGCTGTCCATGCTGCTCCTGCTTGCGTTTTGGGCCGCGATGTTGATTTTTTCTTTTACGCTCATTCTGTGGTCCCGCGGCTCGGCGGTGAGGCTCGCGGGAGAAACGCCCTCGTTTCGCACGGATCTCTACCTGAGCGGAACCACCTTTTTCACGCTGGGCATGGGCGACGTCACGCCCAGCACGGCGCTCGCGCGCGTGATTACTGTGGCCGAGGCCGGCACCGGCTTCGGATTCCTCGCGATCATGATCGCGTATCTACCGACCCTCTACGGCGCCTTCTCCCAGCGGGAGGTGAATATTTCTCTCCTCGACGCCCGCGCAGGATCGCCGCCGACGGCGGGCGAACTGCTGCGGCGCCACGGGCGGCAGCGGATCCACGACGGTCTCGCGCAATATCTGCGCGATTGGGAGACCTGGTCCGCACAATTGATGGAAAGTCATCTGACGTATCCATTCCTCTGCTTCTTTCGGTCGCAGCACGACAACCAGTCATGGCTCGCTGCGTTCACCGCAATTCTCGACGTCTGCGCCGCGCTGATCGCTTACGGCGAGGGAGAAACGAAGTGGCAGGCACAGCTCACGTTCGCAATTTCCCGCCACGCGGTGGTGGATTTGTCGGAGGTGCTGGGAGTTAGAGGGCAGTCGCCGGCTGCAGACCGCTTGCCGGCGGGAGATCTGAAGAAGGTGCGAAGTTTGCTCGTGGAGTGCGGCGTGGCGCAGTGCGCCGACGCGGGGGACCTTAAGCTGAAAGAATTGCGGCAATTGTACGAGCCGCATCTTGTGGCGCTTTCGCGGCTCCTGTGGATGTCGCTGCCCTCCTGGGGAGTGGACGCCGCGCCGAATAGCTCCAGGACGGTCTGGGGGCGCATCACCTCGTCAGGCGCTGCGGAGTTGGCGGACGACCGGTCTCACTCAGATCATTTTTAGCCAAGGTCATCTCAGCCGCAAAGTCGCTCGCCAGCGGCGTGGATCGTGCCGTCTTTCCAACGTCACCACAATCGTCCCGGCGTAAGCTTTCGCGTCAACTCGAGCGCGCTCTGGTAATACTCCTTGTGGCGCAGGTTCGCCGCGGCGTCGCGGTCCACAAGAATCGTGGCGTCCCGGTGCAGTTGCAGCGCAGAGGCGGAAACCGATGACGTCACCGGCCCTTCGACCGCCAGCGCAACCGCGCGCGCCTTCGCGGCTCCGGAACCGAGAAGCAAAATCCGGCGCGCTTCCAGGATCGTGCCGATTCCCATCGTGATGGCCGCCCTCGGCGGCTCTTCTCCGGCGGGAAAACCGGCGCGATTATCCTCGATCGTCTGACGCATCAAAGTTTTCACGCGCGTGCGCGAGGCGAGACTCGATGCCGGCTCGTTGAAACCGATGTGGCCGTCTTTGCCGATGCCAAGAACCTGCAGGTCGATTCCGCCGGCGCGGCGGATCGCTTCCTCATAGTCCTCGCAGGTTTCCTCGAAATTGCCGCGCGAAGAACCATCGGGGATGTGAATCTGGCTCTCCGGAACGTTTACGTGGTCGAAGAAATTCCCGAACATGAACGAGCGAAAGCTCTGCGGGTGGCCTGCCGGGAGCCCGATGTATTCGTCAAGGTTAAAAGTGACGACACGCCCGAAGTCGAGTCCTTCCTCGCGGTGCAACCGGACCAACTCCTGGTACAGGCCGGCTTGCGTGCTGCCCGAGGCAAGCCCCAGCCGCAGAGCGGGCCGGCGGCGAATCGCGTTGGCCACAATGCGCGCGGCTTCCCTGCTGACTTCGGCGTAGTCTTGCGCGATTAGTACGAGCATGGCGAGGGCGGGCGCGGCCCGCAGTCAAAAATCATCTCACGGCACACGGGAGCCCGGCAAATCAGCCCGCCCGTTCGAAGAGGCGATTATTTCTGGCGCGTGGCGGACCACTGGAGCGAATCGCCGGAGCCATCCGGCATCTTGGTCGTGCCCTTCATCGTATCGCCGTCCACCGTGCCGGTGTGCTCGACGTCGAAATCGCCGTTATCCCCGTGCACGTGGACGACGAAATCAATGGCATTGCCTTTGATCGTGCCATCCAGCGAGGCCTCGCCAAAATCCGATTTCGACGTCCCTTTTATCTTCTCGCCATCCTGCTGGATGGAGAGCACGGCCGTAAACGATCCTTGCGAGCCTTCCACGGTCATTTGCCACGTCCCCGCGACGTTCGCAGGCTGGGCGTCCGCGCGGAGGCCGGCGGCGGCACCCACCGCCAACAACAGAGCCAACACACCCCAAAATGCGTGATAACGATTCATATCGTCGTCTCCTACCGATCCATGATGATCGTGGAACCCGGCGAGAACGCGGGGTTCCACGCAAAGCTACTTCTGGCGATGGGCCGTCCAGTTCACGGCGTTATCTCTCATCTTGAATATGCCCTTCATCGAATCGCCGCTCACCGTGCCGGTCTCGCGCAGTCTATGCTCCTCCTGCCCTGGACACAACGCATTTGGCCCCAGAGGCAAGCCCCAGACTCAGGGCGGGCCAGCGGCAAATCGCGTTGGCCACAATACGCGCGGCTTCCCTGCTAATTTCGGTGTAATCTTGGGGACAAGAACGAGCATGGCGAGATCGTGCGCGGCCCGTAATCAAGAATCATCTCCGCCGCTCAAGAGCGGTGCAATTCTGGCGAATCAGTGCTGAAAAAGGAGATTCCTATGAAGAAGATTGCCGGGCTGTTCGTTGCCATCCTGCTTTTGGCTGGAGTGTGCATCGCAGCAAATGGTTCGGGAAAAATCAACAGCATCTCCGACTATATCCCCGAAACTGGCTGGCTGCCTGCGGGGTACCATATAACGCTCAATCCGCACAATCCACCGAATGGTCAGGATTATTTCATCACCCAGGAGAATGTGGGTCGTGATGGTTGGAAGAAAGGGGATGACGTGACCTTCATTGACCCGGATGCGAACCACCCCTGCCCGTCGAAGGATACAGACACAGCCCTAATCAATACGACAAGAATCCAGTGGGTCTGCGCCATAGCTGCGGGTTCTTTCTAGGAAAGGTCTGTGCCGTCACTTCGTGGGAGATGCGGAATGGGACGCATTGCTAAGACGCACCCGCGCCGCCCGCCCAATTAGACAACAAATTGGGACCGTACAAATGACTATGAAACTGATAGCGCCAACCGTGCTGTTCCTGGCCGCAAGCCTGCTCATGGCCCAAGCTCCCGGCGGGGACGAGCGTAAGGCGACGCCGCAAGTGTGCCGTCTCATATCGGCGAATCCGCCGGGGTTCCATCCGTTTCAGTTTATTCCGAAAAAGCTGGACTTTACGCGGCTCAATCGCTTTCCCAAAGTAGCGTATGTTGTCAACGAGGATGGGAGCGTGAGCGACGTCAAAATCCTCAAAGGGACTGGCTCTCGAAAAGTGGACGCCGGTCTGATCAAGAGCATCCAGGCTTGGAAATACAAGCCGCAGCCAGGCTGCACGTTCGAGATGTCAGGGGGCGTCGTTATTGACATCGGATCGCGCTGAGGGTCGGGGGCGGGTGGCCCGGGCGTGAAGTGGGGGGACGAATTTGGGTGCCCCTCGTTTCGGTACGTCGCGGTGTCTTGCAACAGTGGTACCCTCTCATCGATGGTCGCAGTCAACAGGAAAGAGCAAACGGACGCGCGGGCCACCCGGCCAGATTGAATCGTTCTGGAACCCCGCGTCATGGGCCTCTCGGGGCTCTCGCGCTCTGGCACCGTGGTGGCTACTCCGGTGTCAAATGGACTGGATGATGTTCATGTTAAATATAGGTCTCGACATCAAGGTTGCTTGGCTGTCTCTTTCTCTGATAAACAAAGCCTTCGTCTTATTCTTTTGCGCTGTCTCCATCTATACGATCTCCTCGACGGTGCGCGCGCTGCTATCCGTTCGCTCTCTCAAGAAACGACGAGAGAGAGAGAGCACAGGTTCTACTCATTTCCACCTTCTCCGCAAGCGTATTGCGAACCTAAGGCAGCTCCACCTTTTCACTCTCTATCTATTCGGGTTCTGCATCTCTATCCAGGTTCCCGATGCCCTCAGGACTCTTGGGAACTCCAACGCTTTCGCCATTCCCACGATCATGCGCCATTTGACGTTCCTTTCCTATTTTGATGCCACCATCTTCTTGATCTTGATGCTCCTTCACAGCCTGCAGTGGCTCCTCTCCGGCTGCATACATTCCCTCGCCATCGGCAAGGCTGAATAACTCGCCCAGCGTCGCCCACGACGCCCTACATCTGGAGCTATCCGCTGCTCGATAGCGGGTGGCCCGGACAGATGGCCGGGAGAGAAATGGGGGGGACGAATTTGGGTGCCCGTCGGTAAGAGCGAAGGCGTTGTCAAGCGGCACGTATCCTGAGCGGTGTTTTTAGCACCGCGTCGTCGCCAGAGATTGGGGGGGACAAATAACTCTGGAAATCTCACGGTGAATCACTTCTCGGTGGAATCGTTCCACCAACCATCGATACGGTCTAGCGCGCTGTCCCCGAAATACCTACAAAAACCGTTCGGGACTTCAGAGGCTAAAGCCCCTTTTGTTTTCGACCGCTTACGTCGGGGCTAAAGCTCCGACCACCTAAAGAGAAATGCAGCTTATTTCCGGGACGCCACACTAGATCTCAATCATGATTCTTCTATCCGAACCCCGATCTGAATCGGGACGAGTGCGCCCAATCAACTCGTCGGTCCAGCGTTAGCCGACAGGGGGCGCCCGGCCCTCGCTCATTGGCTGAGAGATCGGTGACGCGGCTGCCAGCAGGGCTTTCTCGCCCAATGCTTTTCCCAGTACGCGCATACCAAATCGGAAGCCCCCCAAATTGAAACTGCTGCTCTATTCAGGTGAACGGCGCCTGACTCTAGGGGGCTGTTGCATAACCTGGCACAGACGGCTGAGAGTACTCTGTTCGCGCAACGTAAATGGGCTGTAAAGTTTCTTTGCGTCCTGTCTGAAGGAGAATACGGGTCTGAGAGAGGTAATTATGGGGCCAATTAGCCGAGAACCCTCGTCTTCTTATAAACATTTTAGCGCGCGCACACGCGTTGGATTGGGTTAGCCGCAGCGGTTTTCGGTGTGTCGTTGCTGCTGGGGTGCGCTGCAACTGACAATTGGCGCACACAAACTACTACGAGTAGTACAGGCCCGTTCACCATTGGGGGAAACGTGCTGGGTCTGACGGGAACCAACCTCGTCCTCGAGGACAACGGCGGCGATAACCTCACCATCAACGCCAACGGCCCATTCACCTTTGCAACCGCCGTGGCCAGCGGCTACCTTGTCACTGTGAAGACGCAGCCCACCAATCCTACTCAAACTTGCAGCGTTACCGACGGCACCGGCACCACGACCGCTAACGTGACTACCGTTGAAATCGTCTGCGGGAACATCTTCACCGTCGGCGGATCGGTTACCGGACTGGACGGATCGGGCCTCGTTCTGCAGGACAACGGCGGTGACAATCTCACCGTGTCCGGCACCGGAAACGTAAATTTTACGTTCGCAACGCCGCTTATTCCCGGCAGCGCCTACGCCGTCACTGTCAAGACGCAGCCCTCCAATCCTACGCAGACCTGCAGCATCGCAAACGCCACCGGCACAATAAGCGGCAACGTCACCAACGTAGAGCTTTCGTGTTCTCAGCCTAAGTTCACCATCGGCGGCTCGGTCGTCGGCCTCATTGAGGGCGCCGGCGATACCCTCGAATTGCAAGATAATGGGGGCGACAATCTCCAGGTCACCGGCGACACCAACTTTACGTTTCCCACGCTGGTTACCTACGGCGGCCTCTTCAATGTTCAGATTTTCCTCCCTCCGTCCAGCCAGCCGCAGCCCTGCGACGAATTCTTCTATACCGGAATCGCGACCGGCAACGTCACGGACGTCCTTGTGGATTGCCAGCACAATGATTGGAACTGGATTTCCTGGTATCTTCCGTCTACAAACACGGCCGACAACCTCGCCGCGGTCACTACGCCGCTCTTTCCTTATCAACAAGTCCCTCCACCCAATCTCGGCACTCCGGGCGGTAGAGTCTTTGCGGCGACATGGACCGACGCGCAAGGGAATAAATGGCTCTTTGGCGGAAACGGCTACCCTTATCCCAATCCGCTCGTTCCGGCCGGCCAGACCCTCCCAGGATTGTTGAACGACCTCTGGGTTTACGACCAGTCAGCAGCCGGTTGGGTCCCCGCCAATCTGCAAGTACTTAATCCCTCCTTGAACGTGTACGACGATAACGTTGCGCCGCTCGAAGTAGAGGACGCCCCGGGTGTTTACGGCACTCTGGGCGCTTCCACGGGTGGTGCCCCGGGCGCGCGCTGGGGCAGTTCCACTTGGACCGATGGGGCCGGCAATCTCTGGATGTTTGGCGGTCAGGGATATGACTCCTCGACAGAGGACTTCACCCTGCTCAACGATATTTGGGAATGGGTGCCCGGTGGCCTTGACGGGTTCGGCGCGGGCACCTACACCGGCGAATGGATTTGGCGGGGTGGTGACAATATTGGTGCCACCGGCACAAATAACCACGCGGTGGCTAACTACGGCACGCAGGGTGTGCCGGCAGCCGGAAACATCCCCGGCGGACGCTGGGCTGCGGCAACCTTTACCGATGCCGCCGGTGCCAACGTTTGGCTCTTTGGTGGCCAAGGCGTCGATTCGACGGGCCATATCGTGCTGCTCAACGACTTGTGGGAATACAACATCGCCGGCAGGACGTGGACCTGGGTCTCCGGCTCGAATATCGGCAACAAGAACGGCGTGTACGGCACCCAAGGAACTCCGGCAGCGGGCAATTTCCCGGGCGGTCGGCAGAACGCCGTCCTCTGGGTCGATGCTTCCGGCAAGGTTTGGCTCTTCGGCGGCTTTGGTTTCGATTCGGCGGGTACCGGCGCTCCCCTGGGTGACACTCTAAACGACCTTTGGGAATTCACGGGCGGCCAGTGGACCTGGGTTTCCGGCAACAACGTGGCCAACCAAAACGGTACCTACGGCACTCAGACGTCGCCGGCCGCAGCGAACGTTCCCGGCTCGCGGTGGGGATCCGTGGGATGGACCGATGCCTCCAACAATCTCTGGTTCTTCGGCGGCTGGGGATACGGCTCCATTTCCTCGCATCCCCAAGGATACTTGAACGACATTTGGGAGTACCAGCACAGCACCGCACAATGGATCTGGTGGAAAGGCTCAAACGATGTCAACCAGACCGGTCAATACCTGTCGAATGGCATCCCCTACGTCTTGAATGTCGTGGGCGCGCGCAGAGGAGCCGCTATATGGCCGCCCGACGCGCCAGCATGTCCGGTAACTGGCGCTGTAGGAAACGGTGGGGCGTGCTATGTCTGGGTCTTTGGCGGAGCCGGCTTTGACAACTCACAAAACACCTCTCCGGGCTACCTCAATGATCTGTGGACATATCTCCCGTTCCCATAGTCGGCTGAGAGTAACCTAACTACTCATTTCCGTGGAACAGCCGGGGAGGCGAATCGCCCCGGCTGTTCTTTTTTTGCGCGAATCGTCTTTCCCGGCTGGCCATCAAGACTTCTTCCGTTCCCGATGGGACCGGCACACCGGCGTTACAAACTCGGAAGTGCATTGCGCGTGCTATCATCCCGCCGTCGCCCGGGTGTTGTTTGCCCAGCCCTGCAGCAAAGGGGGAATCATGCATTGGTATGCGTATGTCGCTTATTTCTTCGCGGGCGCTTTTTTCGTGAATGCCGTTCCGCACTTCACGAACGGCGTGTCCGGGCGCCGGTTCCCGACGCCGTTCGCTTCCCCTCCCGGCAAGGGACAGTCTTCGCCAATGGTCAACGTGCTCTGGGGCGCGCTCAATCTGGCAATTGCGTATCTGCTGGTGTGCCGCGTGGGAGAGTTCCGCCTTCATCCAACGTGCGGCGTCATCGTTTTCGGAGCCGGGGGCCTGTTGATGGGAGTCATGCTGGCCCGAGCGTTTGGACGCGTCTACGGCAGTCAATAGAGCGGCGAGTTGGAACGGGCTGGGGCGCACGCCTGGCGCCCTCTGGGATGAATTGGTTGAGTTGCAACTCTACGGCGATGGCGCTTGGGTCACGACTTTTTTCGGGTTGCCATGCGCAGGGTCAGTTCCAAGAGAAGCCTGCGGTGGCGCGCATCCATCCGACCCAGCGCCTTGGCAAACTTCTTTAGCTCCGGCCATTCCTTGCTGCTTGATCCCCACAGCGGTTCCACCTTCTCGGCAGAAGGCAGGTTCAGTTTCTTCGGTGGTTCCTCGCCCTCATAAAAAAGCTTGTAGAGCGGGATTTCCAGCGCCCTTGCGTACTTCTCCAGCGTCTCGATTGTCGGGATCGTATGACCGCATTCGACACGAGACGTGTAGCAGCGCTGCAAGCCGGTGAGCTGCTGGATCTCGCCTTGGGTGAGATTCTTCGATTCGCGGAGTTCCCGAATCCTTTGACCTATCACCATGCGGCGAGATTACCGCCAAGCGTAGTGCCGCTGCAAGAACATATTCTGCGAAACGGTGCGACGGAGTCCCGCAGCCATGCCCGCGAGTCCGTGGCGAACATTCGGCTCTCCCGGCCCCAACGGCGATTTAGCCGGGGATTCCCCTTAACGAATCAGTCTGTGTGCCACGGAGATAAAGAAGAGAGATGGCGGACAGGCCTGTAAGCCGGATTCGCCGAGTCGCATTGCAATCAAACAAGTTGTTCAAATCCAATCGCTCAACATTGTCAACTGTGTCAGTTTTGTCAGCATGAGAAGGACTTGCGTCACACCGGCGTCACAATTTGGGCGGAGAGGCAGGCCACGTCTCAATACGTTAGGGCAAGACCCAAACATTCTTCCCCCCTCATGAACAGCGCCGCCTGTGGGAGAAATCGCTCTTTGCTCCAAATCTAAGTACCGCTTTGGAATTACTCGTTTCCCCTAGCCAGTCACGGAAAATCTTGTGAGGCTATACGCTGGGAGAAGGAGGTTGCCTTGCCGCCTTATATAATTCGCAGGAGATTGACCTTTATGGTTCTGCTGGCGTTGAGCTGGCAGTCCATATCCGGGAGTTGAAGGATGTCCGAGCGGTCGAAAGAGTTCGCCCCGAAGCCGGGTGTTGGGGAAACTCAACCGTGGGTTCGAATCCCACCCTCTCCGCCACCGAGTCTCACTTTTCTCTTTCTTGTTCAACATGAAGAATTGGTTTTGCCGCCCAAAATGCGCAAATGTCGTCGGGACCGATTTTTGCGCTTCGCCAAAATCTCATCCGCGTCGACAAGTGACTCACAACAGCTTGTCGAACAAATCGAACGGTGGCCCCGGATGCCGGCGTTTCAGGACGGCGACCTGTTGCCGAAGCACAAGATTTTCCGACACAAGCCTCCCCTGGCTGCGAAAAAGGTGGACGAGTACGCAAAGCCAGAGCAAAAACAGGTTGTAGATGAGCCGGGGCTATAGCAGACTGCGATGAGAACCCAATCGGTATGCCGTTGATTCTTCGGCCCGCAAGCATCTTGGCGAGTGACAGGGCAACAATTATGCCGACACGTCACTTCACAGCTGGTGGAGGCGAGGAGACTCGTTGCACGCGGCCAGAATCCTCCTTTAGCTTGGCCATTTCCCCCCTGGAATTCGTTCGCCGTTGCGGCCTCGGCGAGGCTCAAGCGGCAAGACCCCATCTCAGTGTGAATCCTTCAGGAAGGGTTTGGGCCCATATTCCATGAAGACGCTGCGAATTTTCATCTCCTCTCCCAGTGACGTGCGGGCCGAACGCGTACATGCGTACGACGTAGTCCAGCGGCTGCAAACGAAGTTCCGGGCCTTCATCAAGATCGAGCCTATCCTCTGGGAACACGAGCCCATGCGGGCGACCGCATCGTTCCAAGCGCAAATCCCGAAGCCATCCGAAAGCGATGTCGTCGTTTGCGTCCTCTGGGCAAAAATCGGCACGCGATTGCCGAAGGAATACAAGCGGCCGGATGGTTCGATTCCCACGGGCACGGAGTGGGAATTTGAAGATGCCTATGAGTCTTACAAAACTAGAGGGACACCGGACCTCCTTGTTTATCGCAAGACTGCCGCGCCCGAGATCAAGGTGACCAGCAATGAGATGCTCGAGGAGTGGCTGAGCCAGAAAAAGGCGCTCGATTCGTTTCTCACCCACTGGTTCCAGGATCACGAGGGCGCGTTCCAAGCGGCCTTCAACAGCTTCGCCACCGACGAGGAGTTTGAAAAGCTTCTCACGACGCATCTGGAAAAAATCATCAGTGTGAGGCTGGAAAAGCCTGCACCGATCAGCTGGACCGAAGGTTCGCCTTTCCGCGGACTCGATGTTTTCCACTTTCAGCACGAGAATATTTTCTTCGGACGTGACCTGGCTATCGCCGAGATCACGAATCGTCTGCTCGACCAATCTTTGCGGGGGCGTGTGTTCCTGGTTGTGCTCGGCATGAGCGGTTGCGGCAAATCCTCGCTGGTCCGCGCCGGCGTACTTCCGGAGCTGATGCGTCCGGGAGTGGTAAGCGGGGTGGGTTGCTGGCGCTGGGCGATACTCCGGCCGAGCGAAGCGAGCGGCACGCTGACGGAAGGCCTGGCATCGGCCTTGTTCAGCGAAAAGAACGCGCTGCCGGAGCTGTCCCAGCTCGGTTACGACGCTCAACATTTTGCCGCCTTTTTGCAGGACGCTCCCGCCCACGCCATCCCGTTAGTGGAAGCCGCCCTGGCGAAAGTGGCGCAGCGATTTGCGCAAGACACGCTTCGATCCAAACCGCCGGAAGCGAGATTGATCCTGGTCATCGATCAGCTTGAAGAGATGTTCACCATCGAGCGGTTTGACGCATCGCAGCGCACCGCATTCATCGGTGCGATTTCCGCTCTTTCCCGCAGCGGCCTCGTGTGGGTGATTACGACGATGCGCAGCGACCTGTATGCGCGCTGTGCCGAAATCGAGGGGTTCCGCGAATTGAAGTCCGACGACGGGCAATATGATTTGAGCCCTCCCGGCGTTTCGGAGATTGGACAGATCATCCGCATGCCGGCGCTGGCCGCCGGTCTGGATTTCGAGCCAAACCCCACGACGCACCAGAAGCTTGATGACGCCTTGCAGGAGGAAGCAAGCAGCAACCCGGAAGCGCTCCCGCTGCTGGAGTTCTGTCTCGATGAACTTTATAAGCTTCGGACGGAATCCCACCTGATCACGTGGGAGGCTTATGAAAAACTTGGCGGTCTGAACGGGGCGATTGCAAAACGCGCCGAAGACGTATTCGGAGGACTCTCGGCCGCAGGTCAATCTGCCTTTCCGCAAGTGCTCTCTTCCCTCGTGACGATGGATGCGGTTGCGACAAGCCGCCCTGCCCGCCTTAAGGATCTCGAGCTTAATCCCCATGTGGGGGAAGTGATTCGCTCATTCACGCAAGCCAATCTGTTCATAACGGACGTCAATCAAGCCGGCGAACGCGTGGTGGCGGTCGCCCACGAAGCTCTCATCAACTCTTGGCCGCGCGTGCAGGATTGGGTGCAAGAGAATAAAGACTTCCTGCGGCTCAAGACACGCATCGCCCAAGCCGCCCATCGCTGGCGTGAGTCGGGTAAGGATAGCGATTTCCTTCTGCCCGAAGGAAAACCGCTGGCCGAAGCTGAAGATGCCCTGCGAAAACGCCGGGAAGAACTCGAAGAGGTCGAGTTCGTCCAAAACTCAATCAAGTTTGCCGCTCACCGCAGGCTGGTGCGCGGCTTGCTTGCCGCGACGGCTCTAACTCTCGTGCTTTCGCTGATTTTTGGCTCCGTAATCTTGCAGCAGAGGCATGACGCTCTCGCCGCAACCGCCGCAGCCAGTGAAACCGACTTCACTTATGCTGCCGACGAAATGGAACGAAACGAAATTCCCATATCACTCGCGTATCTGGCGGACGCGCTGAGAAAAAACCCGGCGAACGAAAAAGCGATTGCCTTGACAGCCGCCGAATTGCAAGATGCGCCGCTCCCGCTCCTCAGCATGCGTCACGGTGATGAAGTTCAAGACGCCGAATTCAGCCCCGACGGCACGCGCGTCGTCACCGCTTCCGTGGATGGCTCCGCGCGCATTTGGGACGCAAAGACCGGCAAGCAGCTGAATGCCAAGCCTATGACGCACGCGAACTGGGTCCATGCCGCGCAATTCAGCCCGGACGGAAATGAAGTGGTCACAGCCTCATGGGACGGTACGGCACGCGTGTGGGACACGCAAACGGGCGCAGAAATCGGCAGCCCTTTGCAGCACGGCGGCAGGGTACTTTCCGCAAGCTTTAGTTTCGACGGAAAAAGAATCGTTACTGCTTCGTACGATGGAACCGCTCAGGTTTGGGACGCACAAACGGACAAGCGAATTGGCAAGCCCATGCAGCACGCGGATCCCGTGTGGTCCGCGCGTTTCAGCCCGGACGGCACGCGAGTCGTGACTGCTTCTGCGGACGGCACCGCAAGAGTTTGGGATGCTTCGACGGGAGAGCCGATCTCTTATCTCGGGCACGCGGCAATCATGCCGCCCCCGACCGAAATCAATCTCGCGATCTTCAGCCCGGACGGCAGATGGATCGCCACTGGTTCCGATGACGGCACGGCGCAAATCTGGGATGCGCGGACGTTTCAACCCGTTGGGCCAAAGGCGGGAATCAAACATCACGCTGCGGTCAATTTCGTGAGCTTCAGCCGGGATAGTCGGTTTCTTGCCACGGCCTCCTCGGATCGTACTGCGTGCGTTTGGGAAGTCCCGTCTGGAAGGCCAGTCGGCAAACCTATGGTGCATGACAGTTGGGTCCGCTCGGCCACCTTCAGCCCGGATGGACGCATGGTTGTAACTGCTTCGTATGATCGAACCGCGCGTGTATGGGACGCGCACACGGGCGCGCCGCTCAGCGCGCCATTGCGCCACAGCGGCGCGGTCTACATGGCCAATTTCAGTCCAGACAGCTCCATGATTGCGACTGCCTCCTTCGATCACACGGCGCGAATCTGGTCCGGTCAGGAACCGAAAGCGTTGCCGGCAATGCCCCAGCCCGGCAACCTGATTTCGGCCTCATTTAGCTCCGGCGGTAAATGGATTGAGACGGCATCGGATACAGGCGCGCGGATATGGGATGCGAGGACAGGCCAGGAAGCAAGCCACGTGCCTCCCCAGGAGGGAAAACTGATCGACGCTGCGTGGAGCTCCGACGGCAAATGGCTGCTTACGGCCACCGCCGGCTCTGTCCAAGTGTGGGATGCCATGGCTGGCGCCGTAAGGACAACATTGAAATCACCGGACCTGATCCTTCACGCGGTCTTCAGCCCCGACGATCATCTGATCATGACCGTGTCCGCGGATGGCGTCTTGCTGTGGGATGCGAAACCCGGCCAGTCTGCGACGCCGAACCGGGCCATTCATCCCCCGCTCAGCACTGATGACAAGGTGTTGAACGCCAGGTTCAGCCCCGATGGCCGTACGATCGCCACATATTCATACGCAGGAATGATTAACTTGTGGAACGCAGACACCGGCGCACCGATCGGTAAGTCCATGCAGCACAATGGCCCGGTCAACAGCCTGGCCTTCAGCCCCGACAGCCAGTGGGTTGTCACTGGTTCTGCCGATCACACGGCGCGTATCTGGAATGCTCGAACGGGTGAGGCCGCCGGAACCGTGCGGCTCGACAGTTGGGTCAATGACGCCGAGTTCAGCCCCGACGGCAAGTGGATCGTAACCGCTTGTACCAACGCGACCGCACAGGTGTGGGAAGTCCGAACAAGCCTTCCGGTGAGTCAGCTAATGCGGCACGGAGACGCAGTAGTCTCCGCCAAATTCAGTCCAGATGGCCGCTGGGTCGTGACCGCATCGTCGGATGGAACTGCGCAAGTGTGGGATGCCCAAACGGGCATACCGGTGGGCATGCCGATGACTGCCGAGAGCCAAGTCATCACCGCGAGTTTCAGCCCAGATGGCAACTGGATCCTCACTGCCCCATACAATGGGGCCGCTCGCATTTGGGCAGCCCCCATCACGACAAATGCGGCGCCGGCTTGGCTTATCGAAATTGCCGAAGACGTTGGCGGATTTAGACTGGACGCTCGCGGGGTGCTTCAGCCTACTCCGCGAGATGCCGCCGAGTTGCGAAACCGGCTCAGCAGCTTACCTCCGTCAGATGACGTAGCGCGTTTTGGCCAGTGGTTGGCTGCCGATCCCGCCACTCGTCCGCTCTCGCCAAGAGGAGACTAGATGTCGGGTGGGTTTGTTGAAGAAAGTGGAGCTTCCCCCACTTCAATAATGCCGTCATGAAGCGAATCGCAATTATCTTGCTGGTCGCCTTGGTTGGTATCTCCATAATGTCAATACTTGTCGCGGCTATCCTTGTACGTGAATCCGCGAGAGGCAGAACGTATTCGGACGCGCGAGCCATCCCGCATCGGCATATAGGACTGCTCCTCGGCTGCGCGCGACTTTTGCCCAATGGCACGGTCAATCCCTTCTATCAGAACCGCATCGACGCCGCGGTCGAACTTTATCGCGCTGGAAAGATCGACTACCTGCTCGCGAGTGGTGAAAGCGCGCCAAACGGATATAACGAGGCCGCCGACATGAAGGCAAGTCTCCTCCAAGCCGGCATTCCTGCCGAAAGAATCTATTCCGATTCCGCCGGCTTCAGAACTTTGGATTCTGTCGTTCGTGCGAGGGAGGTATTCGGGCTGACCGAGGTCACGATCATTTCGCAGGAGTTTCACAACCGGCGGGCCATCTTCATCGCCAGGCACCGCGGTATAGACGCGATAGGGTTCAACGCCGCGGAGGTCGGCACGGATGAGGGTTTGTTCGCTCGTTGCCGCGAGCAGTTTGCCGACGTGAGCGCCGTGCTTGATATTTTCTTGTTCCGAACGCAGCCACGACTTCTCGGCCCGAAGGTTGTGCTAGCCTCCAATCATCGTTGATCCGGCGCCGTTTTCGAAGCCCGGGCGGACGGGAATTCAACGCCATCAAGCCTAGTCGAGTCTGACTGGTTCCGCAGCGATCTGGTGCTCCCTGGACAAAGTCAGTTTTCTTAAAGAGAACAGCAAAACTGTCGAGAGCGCCAGCAGCAGCCAGACTTGGTGTGGCATGACAATTGAGTTCCACCACCATTCCCGCAGGATCGGCTGTGGAATCCGATTCGCCTCAACAGCCGCAACAAGCGCCGAGCCGGTAGGCAAGAGGAAGCACGCCAGAAGGATTCGCAGAGTACGCACCAGCGTGCGCCAGGGAGGCGCAAAGGTGCCGATCGCCCAGACTGCCGGAACCAGTAAGAGGAGCGTGTCATAAACACGGTGATAAATGGGAAGAATGCCCAGTGCGAGTAAAGTTCCGAAAGCGAGCAGGCGCTCCTCTTGAGTTCGCACTTTTGCAAAGTAGAATAACCATATCGCGAGCATCCCCATCACCAGCATTATCCCCAGTCCGTTCGACAAGTTGCGATTGCTTACGAAGGTGCTCAAGATCACTTGTACGTTCAACAGATTGAATCTTCGAATGTCCGTACCGGCAAAATCCGTGCTCATTCCAGGCGCCAGATAGTTGTGCATCATTGTGAGGTAGGGCTGCACCCAACTGGCCCCGTGCCGCAACATCCATACCCAGAACACAGTGGTCAGAACTCCAAGCGTCGCGAATGCGGATGCCAGCAACCTCCATTTTCGGCCCACGAGGTAGAACAACAGTACGCACACGCCAATCTGCGGCTTCGCGGCCGCGCACAGCGCGACCATGATTCCCGCCAAAATGGCCCTGTCCCGCTGCTCGGACCAGTAATACCCCGCCACGCAGCAAAGCACGGAAACCAACGTCACGTTTCCGGTCCATATCAGTGTGTGCGTTGCCGGCGCCATCAGTACAATTGCAAGGATCAACAGCTTCTGGTCCAGGGAGGTCGGACCTCGAATCCTGCTTGCGCAGCGTGCGAGTACTAGGACCAGCGCGCACGTGATTGCAATCCAAAGGACGCGTGCGACGGTCCAGGGCAGGACCGCAAGAGGAGCCATGAGCGGAAGGAAAGCTGGAACGTATGGAGTCGCTGACGCCCCGCGTCCGCCCAAGACATCCAGCCCATATCCGCCCGTGGCCCGCCACTCGGCCAAATATGCGCCGGGATCGTACGGATTCACTCCCTTGAGCCAGCAGCGAGCCTCCACGTAAGGCGCGGCAAAGTCCACCCACGCGTTCCGATACCTGTACGCCCTCACGGGGCCCCGCGCCGTGAACAGTCCGGCAGCCACCACCAACAACGCAATCGTCAATTTCCTGCGTGAAAGGATGTCCATAGTGCAACCAGGTCGGAGGCCCGCGCGGATATTGCTTCGGCGTAACTCGGAGCCTTCCCCTCTCAGGGTCCGTCATCCGCCGCGCCTTCGGCATCGGCGGCGCCGGCAATTGGGCGCCGACTTTACGTGAGAGCGGCCACTTCCGTGGTTACCGGCTGTGCGCCATTACAAATCATCTCCGGGATGGTGACAAACTCGTATCCTAAACCCCGGTAATGCCGCAGAATTTCGTCCGTAGCCTCCACGCAATTCGAGCGATCGACGCCAAGACTCCGGTGACTCCCATCATGAAACTGAATCACTTCCCCGCCGTGGATAAGCGAAATCAACGTCCTCCCGATGTTATCGTGTGACTTTGCTTTCCAGTCGTAGCAGGCGGCACGCCACATGACTGTCGTCATTCCGCACTTTCGCACCACCGAGAGGATCCGGCGGTTGCGCCTGCCGAAAGGAGGACGAAACAGCTTTGGGCTCACGCCCGTTGCGTCTTCGATCGCGCAGTTGCCGCCGCCCAACTCGCTCAAGAGCTGTAAATGAGAGACCTCGGTGAGATCCGGGTGTGAGTAGGTGTGATTGCCAACGGCGTGGCCGGCTTCCACGAGGGAACGAGCGATATCCGGACGTGCCTCTACGAATTTCCCAATCAGAAAGAAAGTGGCATGGACGTCATGTCTCCCCAACACTTCGAGCAACTGCAGCGTATAGGGGTCGTTGGGGCCGTCGTCGTAGGTCAAGGCCAGTTTGCGGCTTCCCGAGGCAATCCCGGTAAAAGTCGCTCCGTACAGCTGCGAAGACGCCAGCCTGATATGGAAGGCAAGCCTTGCCCTCTCGACAAGCCGCGTAATTCCCGTCAACACGGAGGCACCCGCCATATATCTAGGGTATCGCGTGAAGGCTACTACGGGACTTTCTCAAATCCAAGATTGGTCTTACGAGTACTCCCCTTCCCGAGCCAAAGGCGGCCTGGATTACAGATTTCTATACTAAATGCTCGATTCGGACGTGTTCTTGTGCATATCCGCGGCCTAATTCCCGCAAGAGAGGCACTGCGTGGACCGCATCGATCTTGGCGAGTTGCGGGTTCTCCTTCAGCAACTTTTCCGCCGCCTGCCCCAGGTAAGACTTGTTGTAGCGGACGTAGCTGAACCAATTCCGCCCGGGCAGCGCGATCCCTTCCAGATTGCCGATCTCCGAATCCAGTTCTTCTCCGTGAAGGCATTGGCCAAGGCACCGGCACAGGTAGTCCTGCTCGAGCCCGATCCCTTGAATCAACGCAAGGGGGATTCGAGGGGCATTGTATCCGACCCACATCCGGCGCACATTCTTGCCCGCCGCGGCCAGCGAGAAGCGAACGGTGCCCACGGAAATCAGTCGAATCTTGTCCGGCCCCGTCTCCCACTCCAACCGGTAACAGGGCAAGATTGCCGTTAACGCGGCGATGAGTGCCGGGTTGTTGTACGGCGTGATCGACCCGTCGACAAAAACGTGACGCCGGTCTCCCAGCGTGATCTCTTCGGGATCGAAATAGACCGGCGCGGCTGTGCTGGCCCTGACGACCTTCCAGAGCGGAATTTTCAGGTTACAGTCCGGCAGGCCGAGTTGGTTGTACTTCGCCGCCGGATTGTTGGTAATCGGCCATGCCGAGCCGGTGGTGTGGTTTCTCACAACCACCAACAAGAGTGTCCTCAGGCGCTTGGTATCCAGCAGGGCGGGCACTTCACCTTTCCCGTCCTCCGAGAAAGTGCGCCGCAGCAGATCCGACAGAGGTTTCGCTTCGTATCGCGAGACCAGCAAGCGTCTGAGAGGGCGGTACCAGGGCATCGGTTGAAACATGGTCGTAGCATGCTGCACGTAGAGGCCGAGGATCCCTTCAACCGGCATTCCCCAGCTGAGGGCTGTGGCAATGATCGCGCCGGTGCTGGTTCCCGCCATAAAATCAAAATGGTCGGCCAAGACAAGTTTGGGGTCTTTGAAGTGTTCGCGCAGGACTGTTTCCATGCGGAGCAGTATTTCGAGGCTGAAGACGCCCCGTATCCCGCCGCCGTCCAAAGAGAGAATGTGTTTCATGCCCCTATTTCTTCGCCATCTTTTGGTTTCGAATCAGGGATCGCCACTCGATCAACTCAGCCAGAAGCGCCCGCTCAATCCGTCCGCAAACGCGCAGTACGCTTGGCCATGTTCGCAACGCTTCAAGCTGCGCATCCCATTCCCCGAGCTGCTGGTGCAATTCCCGATAGCGTTGCCTCCGTCGATCGCAATCATTCACCGCGAGCAACGCTCCGGCGACCGTCGCGATCTGGAATGCAACCGAGGCGCCCATTCCCAGCCATTGTTTCCAGGGTCCCGGACCAAAGCCCCGAATCGCATGTGCGCTCACGAACAGCCACGCGTTCACCAGGATCGCCAGTCCGATGCAGGCCCAGGTAGCGGCTCGATATTGGCGGGCCTCTGCGGCCGATTGCGCGGCGTGGTCGAAGAAATAATCGATTTGGCCCGCCACGCGTTCTTGGCGATATCGCCGCTTGAATTCTTCGAGAGATGCCTCGCTGCGCCCCCGGTCGAGCATTTTCAGAAGATTCAACGACATCAGCACACCGGATAGTTCGGGGATCACCTCCGGTCCAATCGCTTCGTAGGGCGTAGGCGTGCTCCAGAAAGACAGGACCGAACGGCACACCTCGGCCGCAGTTCGCGTCCGCAGCCACAGGACTTGTCGTTTGTTCAACCGTAGTGCTGCCGGCAGGGCGGCCGCCATGATCCCGAGTACCGTCCCGATGGTCAGCCAGGTTCCGAATCCGCGCGCCCACGATGCGGCCCCGCTGCACACAGTGGCAGCCGCTGTGAAAACGATCGGAATTGCTGCCAGCCGCCGAAACACCGGTGCGAATCGCGTCGCGGTCTCGTCCACTTTGCGGAACCAAGCCCGGGCAAGACCTTCGGGCCTAGTCGTTTCCGCTGGCGCATTCGAATCTGGCAGATCGTTCAGGAATTCGAGCTCCGGATCGTCCAGCAGCTCCTTTTCAGACTTCTCATTGAAAACTCGCACTTCTCCGGTCGTGCTGTGCAGCCAAACCACCGGCCGGCCAACACCTCTCGCGAACGAGACGATATCTTCGGTCCCGCCCAACCCCTGCGAGGGCCCTCCATTCCATAGCGCGACCAACAGCCGGCTCTGCTGGACGGTTTCGATGCCGCATTCGTAGTAGCACTCTTCGCGCGATTGGTTGCCGCCCACCACTTCGACCGAGGCGGCCTTGCTCAGCACTTGCTCCGCTCGCGCCCAACTGGCCTCGTCGAAATCCTTCCGAAATTCCTCCACCGGCAGTGGTAATAGGACGCAGAGCGGCAGTGCCAGTTGAATGCAGCTCTCGGCGAACAGTAGGTCCCCTCCCGCCGCGACGGACGAGATCCCATATACCAGCGCCGAAGTGGACGCCTTTTGTTGCTCTAGAAATTCAAAGATTGACTTTCGGCATTTGGCTTCGTCGCCGAGCGCGCGATGGCCCGTAAAACCGATGGCCAGTGTGGCTGGCAACTGGATGGAGGGTCCCGTTGCGCTTGCCTCTGGTGTCATCGTTCGCAGTGGAAAGCAGTGGAAAAAGGTTACGCCAGGCTCAGTCCGAGTGCAACTGCAGGATTTGGGGCAACGGAAACTTGGAAATGTCCACCGTCACCTGTGACGTGATCTGAGAAATGAGACGAAAGACATCCCGGTTCCAGGATTGCTCCTCAGGGGTCGCCGCGTTGGTCATGTCGGTAACCATGAACTCCTTGTTCTCGTACGTCACTTCCACGAGTGCCGGAATGTGGCTGTCCTCAGGCTTCCATGTCAGACGCAGGATTGGACGTTGTTCAACGGGAGGCACGGCTTCCTTGAAATGCAGCGTGGAGTCGACCATTGGGTTGCTGTCCATCAGTCCGTCAAACCCATCCTCTTCCTGGGCTGCGGCGGTCATCAACCCGAGCATCGAACGCATCACCAAATGGCAGGTTACGTTTTGCGTGTCACCCGCCGTGTCGGCCGTGGCGGGGTTATCTTCAATCGAAAATCCGTTCTGCAAAATTGCGAGCATTGCTTGCAAGGCAGTCGCGCCGTTAATTCCTCCCTTACCCAACTCAGGCATGTCCTGCAAGATTTGAGACTGGGAGGGCTCATTCAGCTCGAACTGGGGAGTGATGTTTTCCTGACCCAACTCCCACTGGCCATCCTTCTGTTCCCAGGTCAGGTTCTTGGCCTGGGCGTTCAAGATGTCCGTCGCATTGGGCGCATTCAGCGCCGCTCCCTTCGCCAGAGGCACAAACTCGTCGTGCCCGCTCAACCTCAAGTAGCCGCGCCTCTGGAGCTCGTAGGCAAGCGCGCTGGCTCGCAGGAACCGCGTGTAGTCGAGCGCGTTATCGGCTGCCGGCAAGTTGCGAATGATTTGCCAGTTTTTCGTTTTCGGCTCGCGAAATTCGATTCGATCCACCATCAGCCGGAAGAGTTGGTCCGCTCGCCAACCCTGCTGATACAGGGAATAAAAAAGTTCGGCGGGAACCGGCTTCAATAGCAGCTGCGCCGTGGTGTCATCGTTCACGGGGATGAACGTAAACGCCGGGTCCTTCTCGTACGTAACCGCCGGGGTTCCCCCGCCAGTCGCATTGCCGAGATTCGTGCCTTGCGGTACGTAGCTTCCGGTTCCCGTCAGCGTTGCCAGCATCCGATAGTTCGTGCCGATCTGGCCCATCTTGAAGAAAAACGTCGGATCGTGCTGGTTGAGCCGGGCTAGATTCAGCAGCATCTCCCGATTGGAGGTGTCGGCGAACGCGTTTTCGTATCCGTTGTAATCCACCCTCAATCGTGTCGCTGCGCAGCCGGAGAGCCCCAGCACCGCGCAGCTCGCGATAATGAGCAACGCATACCGAATCCGCAAATCTGATTTCGATTCCATGAGTCACGCCCCGCGTGATTCTAACATAGCATGCTGTAAGTCCAGCACCGAGCTCGGCCGCTAGAGCGTATTGAATAACCCCGCTACGTCATTCATTCCATTTAGCCAAAATTTGCTCATGCAACAGCTTGGCTCTGTTGATATCCCCTCTCGCTCCACCCCGCGCCCGTTGTCATTCCGAAGACCGAGCAGCCCGATTTCCGCGCCTTGCTCTCCGTTTGCGCGGAAATCGGGCGCCGTGGTGAGGGCCGGGGCCCCCGGCGCGTGCCGGGTTTGCACGCGTTGGCGTGGCAGCGAGGAGGAATCTCGGCGCCGGAACGGCGGAAACCTCTGTCCCATCCGGAGCTCTCTAGAAGCAGGATGTCAACAGAGCCCAACAGCTTCTACTGTCTGGCTCTCTTGTTCTGTTTCCCCGCGCCACCATCTCAGGATTCAGCCGCCTCTTTCCCGAACTTCAGTGCCCAACCACCCGAATTCGCCAAATACTTTGAGCCGGTTCTGCGCCTGCCGATGATAGAATCCCACATCTTCTAAGCTTACTGGAACAGGAGCCCGGTCTGTATGGCTCACGACGTTTTCATCAGCCACTCCTCGAAAAACAAAACCATCGCCGACGCGGTCTGCGCCATGCTCGAATCGAGCGGCATCCGCTGCTGGATCGCTCCCCGCGACGTCACTCCCGGCATGGAATGGGGCGAGTGCATCATCGAAGCCATTGAGCAGTCCCGGATCATGGTTCTCGTCTTCACCGCCGACGCGAATGCCTCGCCGCAGATTCGCCGCGAGGTCGAACGCGCCGTCAATCGCGGCGTGACAGTGCTGCCTTTGCGGGTCGAAGACGTCGCTCCGGGCCGGGCACTCGAGTATTTCATCGGCAATCTTCACTGGCTCGATGCCTTGACGCCGCCGCTGGAGGCTCACCTCAAGAGCCTCGCGGGTACGATTCAGATGTTGCTTTCACGGATGGAGCCGCGCGATGGACCGCCGGTGCAGCCGGCCCCGGGCGCGCCGCGGAAATCGGAGTTGGCCGAAGCCGCCCTGCCCGCAAGGGCGACGAAACCAGCCGCGCGGCCCGCGTGGTTGCGTGCTGTCCTCGGCGGGGTGGCTGTTTTGATCGTGTTGGGGGCAGCGTGGTTCTTCCTTGGGAAGAAGAACGCTAAGCAGCCGCCGCCCTCAAGCGGTGCGGCAACTGTTGGCGCCGCGGGCACATTTCTGGAGTCCGACAACGGTGAACACTGGACCGCGCGCAACACCGGCACTCCGGACATTCTGGAAGCGATCTTCGGTTCGAGCGACGGCAGGCGCCTGTGGATCGTCGCGAAGAACGGCGCGATTCTGCAGTCGAACGACGGCAAGACCTGGGTTGCGCGCACGAGCGGCACGCCGAACAATCTCTATTCCATCTTCGCCACCAGCGACGGCAGGCGGCTGTGGGCCGTCGGCAATCTGGGCACGATTGTGGAATCGGACGACGGCGAGCACTGGAATCGCCTCGACAGCGGCACTCCTTACACTCTGTTGTCGGTCTTCGGCACGAGCGATGGCAAACGCCAGTGGGTCGTCGGCGACTATGGCACAATCCTCGAGTCCGACGACGGCGAACACTGGGTTGCGCGCGACAGCGGCACGACCAACAATCTGCACTCCATGTTCGGGACCGCCGACGGCAGGCACTTTTGGGTCGCCGGCGACAAAGGCACGATTCTCGAGTCGAGCGACGGCGAACACTGGCTCCATCTCAACAGCGGCACGACGAACATCCTTTACTCGATCTTCGGCACCAGCGACGGCAAGCGCCTGTGGGCCGTCGGCGATAACGGCACGCTTGTGGGGACGGATGACGGCGAGCACTGGTCGGTGTACAGCAGCGGCACGACGAATATTCTTCAGTCCATCTTCGCGTCGAACGACGGCAGGCGCGTCTGGGTCGTCGGCCGGAACGCCACGATTCTCGAGTCGGACGACGGAAAACACTGGAATCCCCTCGACAGCGGCACTTCCATCAGCCTTTTTTCCATTTTCGGCACGACCGACGGCAAGCACCTCTGGATCGTCGGCCACTAGCGCACGATTCTGAAAGCAGCCGCGAAAATCGCCCGCACCGCGGAGAGATTCTATCAGGCAGGCCCACAGGCACACCTGCGGACATCAGGCAGACTTCGGATCAACCGAAACTGAAGGGACACTCGCGTTGCGTCTGTTCGCAAACAATGACCAGATGATTCACGTCGCATATTCCCCCGATAAGAGTGCCTTCTTTTTCACAGCAGTAGGGACACTTGACCCATGCGAAGAACATTTCCTGTTTGTCTTCCGAACGAAAGCAATAAGCTGAATGAGCACCAACCTCAATTGAGTAATCCGCGTCCAAGGTCAGACGCCAAACAAGTGAGTGTCCTGGCATATTGAGGCCGATCACCCACCCATTCTAGCGCGCCCCCGTTATCAGATCAGAAATCTGTCAAAGTTCAACTAAATGGCTTTCGATGCCATAAAGGGGCACAAGAGGCACACGAAAATGAGAAAACCAGCCGCATTAGTGTTGCTTGCATTCCTCGCGCTGGCCGTACCCGCGCACCCACAGAGAACATGTGATAAGTTTGCTATATTCGTGCCCGGGAAGGACGTCCTTCAATGTCAAGACGACTCGTAGTATGCCTCACAATGATGTTTCTGATTGCGGCTGGCTCTCCGTTCGTGCAAGCACAAGAAACCTCGGCATTTGAGACATCCACCCTACAGGGGATTAGTACCGTCTTTGTATTGGTCGAAAGCCTTCCGGACGGTGCCAAGGTGCTGGGCCTATCGGGAGACACAATTCAAACCGATGTGGAACTCAAGCTGCGGCTGGCGGGAATGCGTGTCGTCACAGAGGAGGAAGGCGTGAAGCTTCCCGGGGGGCCTTACCTATACGTCAGGATAACCTTGACTGACAACGCCGTGGCCGCGAGCATCGAGGTCGAGCTGGTACAAAGTGCGCTTTTGCAACGGAACAACCTGTTTGCACCCAGCGTAACAACTTGGGATAAGTTGCATGTGCTGTCGTACCCCACCTCCCAAGGTATACGCGACGCGGTTAAGGATGACGTCGATAAATTCCTAAACGACTGGCTTTCCGTCAATCCCAAGAAGTGAGCGAATGCTCATCGGCCAACCCGCAACTCCTGTTCGCCTCACTGGCACCTCCGATGCCACGGATTCTCCCACGCAGCTCCTCGAAAATCCGCGCACCCCTGCTTCACTTTCTGGGTCCGCTCCGGGGTGGTGCAATCGGTAGCACACCAGACTTTGGATGGGGTAGCAGACTAGCGCCCGGTATATTTTTCAATGATCTACGCTGGGATTCGTTAGAGTTTTCGTGGGGGAATTAGGGCGCGTTAGTGAAAAAGCCAGTGAAAACTGGGCGCGAGCCGGCAATTCGCAGCTCGGCTACCGGCCTTGCCGGCCTTCCATGAAACCCCGGATGTATCCGGCTTGATCGCCAACTTTCTTGCCATGCGTATAGGCGAACAAAGGGATCAAGAGCAAGAAACCGATAAACACGACAACCAGAAATAGAACGATCAGAAGACGGACGAGACCGAGTGGTGCCATTGGCTACCTCCGTGCGCTGGATTCTAACACGCGGCGACCTTACGGCAGCGCAATGCTTCAGATCTTTTCATTTATGGTGCATTCGCGGGACAACCCTACTTCACCAACTCCAGAACAAAGTCCATCGGTGTCACGGTCGTATAGCCAGAATTGCTTATGTTTATGTTCTGGTAGGTTATCGGATAATTGACCGACCTTTCTTCGAATGGAACAAACTGGCTGACCACCCCGATTACGTCAATCCTTGCGCCGAATGTCTGGCGGTCAACTTCGACCACAGGCCCGCCGCTGTTGCCGGGGTAGGCGGGGCAGTCAATAATTATAGATTTTCCGTTAGGGTTCAGTCCGGCGACGATTCCACGGCGAAGCAGCGGCCTTTGAGGATCGAGTTGCGGGGAGCCTTGTATGCCGAGCGATGTTGGATACCCGAAGAGCAACACATCGTTAGCTACCAGCACCTCGTCATATTTTTTTATCGTATCGATACCAACTGAAAGTAGTCCACTGGTGGTAACTGTGCGGGCCGTAACTCCTGAAATAAGCCGGATTGATTCGGTCCCTGGCCCCTTGACCGTTGGGGTCGTCACTATGTCACCGATGCGAACCACCGCTACGTCAGCGACTGGATGGCCCGTGATCTCCCCCGCTTGAAAGAGAGCCGCCGTGTCGACTTGAATAAGGTTCGTTCCCGACTCCTTAGGGTCACGTGGATACGACAGCAGCGTCATCGGACCGCTACGTACATGGCCCGTTGCAGGATCGAACAGGACGTGTTTGGCCGTTACCAGGTATATGGAGCGGCCGGTGCTAAGGTAAAAGCCAGAAGCTTGTTCGTCTGGAAACTGAACGAGCACCGGGTAGGAAAGATTGTCGTCGGGTATGGAGCGTTGTGCGCGAGCACTTGAGATGCATGCCAAGAGCAGAAATACTGATATAGCTCCTTTATTCACGAGGTCACTTCCTGTGGAATTGGGGATTCTACCACGCATGGACTCTAATGGAGGGACGGGAGACTTTCAGCGCGGGGCCGTGATCGGCTGTGGGACTACAGTCCGGCTCACCTGTCGCTGTCTTGACCACAGCACCCGACCTCAAAGTGTCTCGTTGAATGGAGGCCTATAGTATCTGATCAGGTCTGCCTCTTCGGCCCTCCGTGCTAGGAAATTCCTCGAAAGATGCGCGAATATGTGCGTAGCCCCGCCGTAAAGGATGACCGACTGTTCTTTTTCATGACTCGCTAGGCGCTGGCTCAGACTGGACGTCTGACCGATGTAGACTGCTTCCCAACTTCCCGCAGCATTGCGCCTCGCGTAGATGTAATTGCCCGGCTGGTCTTTGAAGGTCGTGTTGATAGGGTACACCAAGTAATCGTACTGTTTGCCAGATGCTCCCTGCCATTTAACCTGTTCGGCCATGACTAACCCCTCTGATGCTATGCCTAATACCCCGTGACGGAAAGGCGCATGTTGCAGAATCCCGCCGACCCCGAAATATCAGGAAAAAGCGAGCGGTGGTTGATGTTCATCTTGTTCAGGGCCCGTAGTATTTCGAGACGTTCACCTTTCCCCTCGGGGACAACGATTTTTACCAACGCCCCATTTGCGCTACTACTGTCGAAATGTTTCCTGACCCACCTCTCGATGTCGACACCAAATGTACCCCTTGTGAAGAGACCACCCTGACTCACTAGTCTCGCGTTCTCGTCGGTCATGGGCGTGATGATCTCCAAGATGTCAGCTCGAGCGGCGCTGTCCACTAGTTTCTGGGCTATGCTCGTCGACTTCGACCGAACAAGCGGCTTGGAGAGGGCATAAACTGCCCGCGCGGCCTTCCGTGTCCTATGGGGATCTTCGAAGGCAAAGTAAAGTGCTACAAATGGCGATTCTGTCCAGTCCAGTAGTGGCGTCAACAGTCCGTAATGCTGGCCTAGCGCCCATTGCTCACTCTCCCTGATCTCTTTCGGGTTTACGCCGCGACGTCCCCGTATCGCAAGGCGAAACTCACTGAGGTGCTGGGCAGCAACACGTGCAGCGCTGCCCCGCTGCCCCAAATCATTCAAGGCTCTGTCGAGTGAGCTCTCCAGTTTCCAAGACACCATGCGCTGGCCGCGAAAAATATAATCTTGTGGACTGGGCAGCACTTCATTAATAAAGCGATAGAACTCGCGCCAAGAACCAAGCTCAACGTACTGCAGTCCCTTTACCGTCGGCGGAAGCAGCGGTTTGACTCTCTTTGCCATCACCCGGTCAATTGCCTCACACACCCAGCGGTGCCGCGATTCTAACACCCAAACGCTTAACAATGAGAAATCGCTTGGGGGGACTTGTATTGCGACTCGGTCGTGAAAAAGCGATCGCTTTTATTCCGCCGGACTTTTCGTAATGGTGCAAAACCGCTACCACCCGTCAAAGGCGGGATGGGGATAAGTTCCAACAATTCTCAGAACGAGAGAAAGAGCCTTATGGCGGAAATACAAAGTAAGATAAGGCCTAGATAGAGGGTGATCCTGGCAAAGCGCCCCAATTTAGCAAGCCTCAACGGCTCAAGCGGAGTCTCTTTCGTGCCTCCGTCGGTGAAACCCCCTGAAGGTTCCTGAATTTGCCGGTTAAGGTTATCAGCCAGTTTTGTAAACAGCTCCGACGCCTCAAACGCCTGGGAATTATACGTGATTGTACCGGTCAGTGCCGCCGACAATTTTCTCAAATGAACCACTGCCTGACTGAAAGTCGTGTTATTTACAAGCTTTCGTAGCTCTACCAACAAAACCCGGTTCGCCACAACGGTATGGGCGATCACCGTGGCTGACGAAAGACTCGATATCATCAATAAAACCCACGCAGGCGCGATCAGCCAGACGAAGACATGCTTCGGAAAACCCGCCGAAGGAATTTTAGGAATAAACGCGGTAAGCGCGGTTACTGAAAGACCGATGGTACCAAGACTTACCAAAAGCAGGCGTTCGTGCATAGCCGCTATCTGTTTGTTGAACTCGAAAGCGCTCTTAAATATCAGGTCGGCATCGTTGACATGTTGTCGAGACCACTCACCCCACCTAATAAACAATTCATTTAGGACGGCCGGGTCGCCGGTTAGGGGTTTGGGCTCATCCGCCATGGCGACCGCAAGGGTACTTCACTATCAAAGCGAGAGCAACGAACCAACGCGCAGGGCAGCGGGGGCAAGAAAAGGAGAGGCGCATTGCAGAATCCCACGCACCTCCTCGAAAATCCCGGCACCTCTGCTACACTTTCTGTGTCCGCTCCGGGGTGGTGCAATCGGTAGCACACCAGACTTTGGATCTGGTTATCCTGGTTCGAGTCCAGGCCCCGGAGCCAGCCCCATCAGGTCCTTCGACTCGCTTCGCTCCCTCAGGATTTCGCCTGCGGGCTCCCGCTTCGCTCACGCCCGCATACCGGCTCAAGTTCGAGTCCAGGCCCCGGAGCCAACCTCCTCCATTCTTACCGTTCCCTCGTCGCGCCGCAAAATCGAAATTTGCGCGCTGCGCCCTCCTCGCGCGCGCAATTCTGATATTCTCGGCTAGTGCTGAACCGCCTCCGACTCGCCGCAATTCTCTTCGCCGCGCTCGCGGCCCTTGCCGCCTCTCTCAACTTCGTCTCCGTGTCTCGAGCGGAGCCCGGCGCGCGGCAATCGCAAGCTCCGCAGCCCGCGCCCGGCACGACTCCGAAATCCCAGTGGCAGCCTTTCACCCCCGCGGGCTCGCAGCCGAGTCCGCAGATCGTTGCGAACCCTTCGCCGCCGCTGATCGTCATCGACCCCGCTCACGGCGGCCCCGACCCCGGTGCGCACAGTTCGAGCGGCATCAACGAGAGCGACGTCGTCCTCGAATACGCGCGTATGATGCGCATCGCGCTGGAAGGCAAAGGTCTTCTCGTCGTCCTCACGCGCGAAGGCAACGATGATCCCTCGTTCGACGAGCGTTCCGCATTCGCCAACGCCTCGCGCCGCGCGATTTTCATCTCGCTTCACCTGTCGACGACGGGCACTCCCGGCACCGTGCGCGCCTATTCCCTTCCAATTCCCCTGCCGTCGCAATCCATCTCGACACCAATCTTGAATCTTCCTCCGCCGGTCGCCGTCCCGAACCCGCATCCCGGCCTGCGCGATTGGGACCACGCCCAGGAGCCTTATCTCGATCTGAGCCGCAGGCTCGCCGAGCTCGTGCAGATTCAGCTTTCGCAGAGCTTTCGCGGCTCGCCCGACTTGCCCACGGCCGTCGCGATTCGCCAATTGCGCACCATTGCCGCGCCTGCGATTGCCGTCGAAGTTTCCAGCGTTTCCGTCCCGAATCGCAGCCAGCTTGACGAAATGAGCTCGCCCCTCGCCCAGGCCGTTGCCAAAGCCGTTTCGGATTTTCTGCCCGTTTACGCCGGAGCCTCGCCGTGACCGCCACGATTGTCTGGCGCCGATGGGTTCTCGCCGCGTCGATTCTCGCCGTGCTTGTGGTGATTGGCCTGTTCATGTTCTTCGGCCTGCGCCAGCGCGTCTCGCGGCTCGGTCAGGAGGAGTTGAAAGCGGAGCAGGCGCAGCGCGAGCCCGTGCAGACCGAAATCTCCACTCCCACCGACGTGAAAGTTCAGGCCCAAATTTACTGGCTGTCGCCCACCGCGCACGACACGCTCGAACCCGCCACCATCGAGCTCCCGCTCTCCGCCGACCCCGCCATTCGCGCGAAGCAATTGATCGTCGCGCTCATCACGCTCGTCCCCGACCCGTCGCAGCGCACGCTCCCCGCCGGCGCGGCCCTGCTTCAGCTTTATATTTTGCCCGACGGCACCGCCATCGCCGATTTCTCCGACGCGCTCGCGACGGAAACTCCCTCGGGAATCCTCAGCGAGCAATTGGCCGTCAATTCCATCGTCAGCACGCTCGCTGCAAACGTTCCTTCGATCCGCCGCCTGAAAATTCTCATCCACGGACAGGAGGCCGAAACGCTCGCCGGACACGTCGATCTCACCGGCTTCTTTACCGTCTCCACCGCTTCCTCCGCGCCGGCCGGTCTCCCCGTGAATCCGGCGAATCCCGTTCAGCTTCCGCCGTTCACGCCCGGCGGCCCCACAATTATCAACAAGCCGTCCGCTGCGCCTTCATCGGGCGCGGCGCCTCCTCCGGCAGCGCAATCCGCGCCGAAAAAACAATGATCGCCCTCTCGAATTCGCATGTGTTGACACCGCCGCGCGCGCCCGTCAAACTGATCCCCGGCTTCCCCGCGCTTCCCCGAAGGAGGCACTGTGCGCACTGACGGACGCCTTGCCGACCAAATGCGCCCGGTCAAGCTCACGCCGGACTTCATCCCCACCGCCGAAGGCAGCGTGCTCATCGAAATCGGCCGCACGCGCGTGATCTGCACGGCCACCGTGGACGACGGCGTCCCGCAATTCTTGAAGGGCTCGGGCAAGGGCTGGGTCACCGGCGAATACGGGATGCTGCCGCGCGCCACCGAAACGCGGACGCCCCGCGAATCCTCGCGCGGTCGCCAATCGGGCCGCACCCTCGAAATTCAGCGGCTTATCGGCCGTTCCCTCCGCGCGATCACGGATCAGGTGAAATTGGGCGAGCGCACCGTTTGGCTCGATTGCGATGTGATCGAAGCCGATGGCGGCACGCGCACTGCTTCGATCACGGGCGCGTTTGTTGCTCTTGCGCTCGCGATGAAACGCATGGTCGCCGCGGGCATCCTGAAAACGATCCCGCTCACCGATTCCATCGCCGCGACCAGCGTCGGCATCCTCGACGGCGCGGCCGTCCTCGATCTCGCCTACGAAGAAGATTCGCGCGCCGAAGTGGACATGAACGTCGTGATGACCGGCTCGGGCCGCTTCGCCGAAATCCAGGCCACCGCTGAAGGGGAACCGTTCGGAGGCGATCAATTGCACGATCTCCTGGCCCTCGCCGCCGCCGGAATCCGACGCCTCTCCGATGAGCAGCATTCGCTCCTCCAAACGAATTTCCGTGCCCGTCCCCGCTGAGTCTCAGATTCGGTTGTTCCTCGCCACTTCCAATCCCGGCAAGCGCGATGAATATCGCGCCATGGCCGAGGGCAAACCCGTCTGGCTCGATCTCCTCCCCGACTTCTCTTCCCTTCCGCCCTTCGACGAATCCGCCCCCACCTTCGCCGAAAACGCCGCTGGCAAGGCCCTCCATTACAGCCGCCTCACCAGCGAAATGATTCTCGCCGACGATTCCGGCCTCGTCGTCCCCGCGCTCGGCGGCGCGCCCGGCGTGCATTCCTCTCGTTACGCGGGCCCCGGCGCCTCCGACGCCGATCGCGTCCGCAAACTGCTCGGCGATATGCGCGGCAAAAAAGGCGAAGGGCGCAGAGCCCATTTCGTTTGCGTCATCGCGGTCGCCCAACGCGGCCTCGCGCTTTCGGTCGTCTCCGCCCTCGCCGAAGGCGCCTTGCTCGAAGAGCCGCGCGGCTCCGGCGGCTTCGGCTACGATCCCATTTTTTACTTCACTCCCCTCCGCAAGACCTTCGCCGAATTGTCCCGCTCCGAAAAAAATCGCCACAGCCATCGAGGCCTCGCCTTCGAGCGCCTCCTCGCCTCGCTCCTCCCTTGACGCTCACCCGCCTGCCACCCGGCAGCCGGCGCGCAAAATGTAAACGATTGTCATTCTGAATGGAGCGATTTGCGCAGCGGCGCGGAACAATCGAGCTCAGAACCCGCACGCAGGCTCAGCCCCGCTCCGCGGGGCGGAACAATTTAGCCCAGGGCGGAAGCCCTGGGTAGGGATGGCAGATTCATGCGAGCCCCGGAGGGGCGACACAATTCAGACCACTGCCGAATCTCTCCGCCCCTTTCTCCCAAGCCTCGCCCTCGTGCTAAAGTGTTCCCTTCATATCGCTATGTTCTCCCAAATCACACTCCGTCCCCGAAAAGCCCCCAGCCGCGCATCGTGGCTCGCGCTGTCGTTCTTTCTCGTTCCGATTCTCGTCCTGGCGCAAAATCCGGCGCCGCGCCCTGTCGCAAATCAAACCAGCGCCGAGAAGCTCGCCTCGCTCAATCTCGAGGCCGCCCGCGCAAACCCTCTCGCTCTCCATGCGCTCCTCGTTCGCATGCCCAAAGGAGGCGACCTGCACGTTCACTTGACCGGCGCCGTTTACGCCGAAACATTCATTCGCGACGCGATCGAAGACCATTTGTGCGTTGACCCGCAAACGTTTGCGTTCGTCAAGCCGCAATCCGGCCAACCCGCCGCCGGCGCTTCCGAACCCTCCTGCGCCGCGGGCGATGTCCCCGTCTCGAAGAGTATTGACGACCCGCATCTTTACAATGGAATGGTAGACGCGTTCTCGATTCGCTCCTTCGTCCCTTCGTCGGGCGTCAGCGCGCACGATCATTTCTTCGATGCGTTCGCAAAATTCGGCGGCACCAATCCGAGCCATCTCGGCGAGTGGCTTGACGAAGTCGCCACGCGCGCTGCCGCGCAGAACGAGCAGTACCTCGAACTGATGTACACGCCGCCTTTCCCGCACGCCAGCGCCCTCGCTGCGCAAATCCAATTGAACGACGACTTGCAACAGCCTTGGATATACCTCCTGGCCAAAGGTATCGAAGGCGACGTCACTATAGCCCGCGATACTCTGGATCAGGGCGAGGCCCGGCGCCGCCAAATCGAAAAATGCGGCGAGGCGAACGCATCGCCCGCCTGCAACGTGCAAATCCGCTTCTTGTATCAGGTCCTGCGAGAAGCGCCGAAGGAACGCGTCTTCGCGCAAACGCTCGTCGGATTTTTAGTCGCTTCTGCGGATCCCCTCGTGGTGGGCATCAACTATGTGCAGCCCGAGGATGGCTACACTTCCATGACCGACTACGCCCTGCACATGCGCATCGTCGGTTTTTTCCACGCGGCTTATCCAAACGTCCACATCAGCCTGCACGCCGGAGAACTCGCTCCCGGACTCGTTCCGCCCGATGGGCTTTGCTGCCACGTGCGTCTCGCCGTCGAACAGGCCCATGCCGATCGCATTGGCCATGGCGTCGACGTGATGTACGAGGATCATCCCCACGATCTTCTCAAGGAGATGGCCCGGCTTCACGTCATGGTGGAAATCAATCTCTCCAGCAACGACGCGATTCTCGGCGTCTCCGGCAAGGACCATCCCTTCCCGATTTATCGTCAATTCGGCGTGCCCGTCGCGCTTTCCACCGACGACGAAGGCGTCTCTCGCATCGATCTAACGCATGAATATGTTCGCGCCGTGGAAACGTACGGCCTGCATTATGCGGATTTGAAGCAGATGGTTCGCACCAGCCTCGAACACAGCTTTTTGCCCGGCAAAAGTCTCTGGCAGGAACAGGATTCCTTCACGCGCCCGGTCGCCGCCTGCTCGCGCAACACGCTCGGCTCGGACAAACCCTCCGCGGGCTGCGCCGCATTCTTGGATTCGAGTGAAAAAGCAACTCAGCAGTGGGAACTCGAACGCCGCTTCTCCTCCTTCGAGTCCTCCTTCTGACAGATCCGGTCGTTCTCTCCGCCATCCGCCTCTTCTCCCTGCGTACGGGCGCAGTTTGTCCGTGCACCGACCGTAGTAGAATCCCCCGGAGTGGAAACGATGAACGGTGAACTCGACAGGCGCGACTTTCTGAAGCTTGCCGCGATGGCGCCGCTCGCCTGCGCCGTCGCGCCGAGGAGTGCCGGAACGATCTACTGGATGCGCACCGCTCAGCAGATTGACGGTTTCGGGGCCTCCGCCGCGTTCCACATGGCGCAGAACCTCCGGAATTTCCCCGACGGATCCCGCAATCAGATCCTGGACCTCCTCTTTTCCCGCTCACGCGGCGCCGGACTGTCCATCGTCCGCAACATTGTCGGCGACGGCGGCTCCTGGGGCACGCCGCAGAACGGCCCGACGCCCTCAATCGAGCCGCAGGAGGGCGTCTGGAACTGGGCCGGAGATGAAGAGCAAATCTGGTTTATGCAGGAGGCCGCGGCGCGCGGCTGCACGCGTTACATCAGCACGGTCTGGAGTCCGCCCGCATGGATGAAAACCAATGGCGACGTCATCCAGGGTTCCCTCCGCTCCGACAAATACCAGGCCTTTGCCGATTATCTCTCCCGGTACGTCCGCGGCTATCGCGAGCACCACGGCATCGACATCTACGCTATCTCGCCTTCGAACGAGCCGGATATCACCGTGAAGTATTCATCGTGCTGGTGGACGGGCGAGCAGTTCCACACCTTCGTCAAGGACGCGCTGATCCCCACGTTCGCGCGCGACAACGTGACCGCGAAGCTGATCCTCGGCGAGCACAGCCACTGGACCGAGGACCCGGTTCTCCCGTCGCTCGATGATCCGGCCACGGAACCCCGTGTGGACATCGTCGCCGCCCACGCGTACATCGATGCGGGCGGCCACATTCCGTTCGTGCCCCTTTCCATGCGCACAGGCAGTTTCGTCGAGTCTCGCAAGCTGAAGAAGACGATCTGGCAGACGGAGGTCGGTGGAGGCGGCCCCGAGATTCCCGGAATCCGCGACGCCCTTTATTGGGCGAAGGTGATCCACACGCATATTGCGGAAGACGGCGTCAGCGCGTGGTTCTTCTGGTGGGCCGTCAACACGCGCGACAACCGCGGAGCCTTGATTCACCTGGACCTGGAAAAGCAAACGTTCATCGTGGCCAACCGCCTCTATGCGATCGGCAACTTCAGCCGCTTCGTGCGGCCGGGCTGCGTCCGTCTGGAAACGGACATTGATCCGACTCCCGGAGTCTTGGTTTCGGCTTTCAAGGACGACGCGAGTCGCACGCTGGTCGTCGTGGCCATCAACGAGAACGACGATGCCCGCCCTCTTGAAGTCCATCTGGATAGTGCTTCCGCGTCTTCGGTGAGTCTCTTCCGCACCTCGGAAACCGAGAGCCTGGTCGCCCTCCCCGACCTGCCGATAGCTGGCAACACCCTGAAGACTCCCCTCGCTCCTGCCTGCGTCACCACCTTCGTCGCCGCAATCCCCGCGCCCTAACATATGGCGGCGGCTCTTGCCTCCGCCCCCCGTCGCGCATTGTCTCTTGGACTGCGGCGGCTAGACGCCGCTTTGCCTTCATTCCCCTCCGCGCTGTTTCCGCTTGTAGGGGCGGAGCTTGCCTCCGCCCGGTTCCTGTATGGGTCCAGCTTGCCTCTACCCGTTCCACCGCCCAAAGGCAGAGTACATGCCGTCCGGACACTTTAGGGCTCGTACTTCCACAGGTCGTTGAGCAATCCCGCTGTCCCCGCTGAGTCATAACCATACCCGCCGAAAAACCAGAAATTTCCGGCCGCATCGGTCCAAGCAACAGCAACGTCTCGCGCCCCAGGAATGTTGCTGGCGGCAGCCGTACCCTGAGTCCCGTACTTCCCTTCCTGGTTGACCACGTTCGACCCGCCCATCCAAGTCCATTGCCCCCCGCCATACTTCCACAGGTCGTTGAGGAATCCCTGTGTCCCCGCTGAGTCACAACCAAATCCACCGAAAAGCCAGAAATTTCCGGCCCCATCGGTCCAAGTAATAGCAGTGGACCGCGCCCCAGGAACGTTGCCCGCGGCAGCCGCACCCTGAGTGCCGTATGCCCCCGTCTGGTCGGCCACGTTCGACCCGCCCATCCAAGTCCATTGCCCCCCGCTGTACTTCCAAACGTCGTTGAGGTTTCCCCATGCCCCCGCTGAGTCAAAACCAAATCCACCGAAAAGCCAGAAATTCCCACCCGCGTCGATCCAATGACCAGCGCCACTTCGCGCCCCAGGAAAGTTGCCTGCGCCAGCCGTGCCCTGAGTCCCGTACGTCCCCTGCTGGTCGACCACCTTCGACCCACCCATCCACGTCCATTGGCCCGCCTTGTACTTCCACAGGTCGTTGAGGAGTCCCGGCATCCCCGCTGAGTCGAGACCAGCCCCACCGAAGAGCCAGAAATTCCCCGCCGCATCGGTCCAAGAAACAGCAGCGGACCGCGCCCCAGGAACGTCGCCCGCGGCAGCCGTCCCCTGAGTCCCGTACGTCCCCTTCTTGCCGACCACGTTCGACCCGCCCATCCACGTCCATTGGCCCGCGCTGTACTCCCACAGGTCGTTCAGGTATCCGTCTGCCCCCGCTGCGTCACTTTCACCACCGAAGAGCCAGAAATTCCCCGCCGCATCGGTCCAAGTAACAGCACTGTCTCGCGCCCCAGGAACGTTCCCCGCGGCAGCCGTCCCCTGAGTCCCGTACGTCCCCTTCTGGCCGAACACGTTCGACCCACCCATCCACGTCCATTGACCCGCGCTGTACTTCCACAGGTCGTTGAGATCTCCCCCTGTCCCCGCTGAGTCGTAACCTCCCCCACCGAAGAGCCAGAAATTCCCGGCCGCATCGGTCCAAGTAACAGCAGCGCTTCGCGCCCCAGGAACGTTGCCCGGGGCAGCCGTCCCTTGAGTCCCGTACGTCCCCTTCTGCTTGGCGACATTAGCGCCATTCACCCATGTCCATTCTCCGTGCCCGCTATCGACCGCTGCGCTCGTGACGTCGGCGGTCGTGCTCCCGCTGTTGCACACAGCGAGAGAGACCGACGCCACGATCAACACGAATACGGACGACTTCATACTTGCCTCCATTCCGAATCGTCGTTTCTGACTTCGAAACCCGAGGCGCGGCGACAATTCAGTACCAACCCCGTTAACATTCAAACGAAATATCCGAGCTCGAAACTCCCGTGCAGCTCACCTCTTTCGAGGTGACGAGCGTTCTTTGCGAGTCCCGATCCGGGTGGGAGGCTTTTCTCCCCGCCGCACGCCCCGGCGCATCGCCATCCGCCTCTTCTCCCCATGTAGGGGGCGGAGCTTGCCTCCGCCCGCCGTCGCGTATCGCCTCTTGGATTGCGGCGGCTAGACGCCGCTTTGCTCGCATTTCTGCGCTGTTTCCGCTTGTAGCGGCGGAGCTTGCCTCCGCCGGATCTATCGTCCCCGGGCCAACGGGCAAGCCGCTCGGACACTTTAGGGCTCGTACTTCCAGAGGTCGTTGAGATCCCCTAATGTCCCCGTTGAATCGTAACCCCACCCGCCGAAGAGCCAGACATTTCCAGCCGCATCGGTCCAAGTGACAGTATTCTGCCGCCCTCCAGGGACGTTACCGGGAGCAGCCACGCCCCGTGTCCCGTATTCGCCAGACTGGCTGCCGACGCTCGACCCGCCCATCCACGCCCACTGCCCCGCACTGTACTTCCACAGGTCGTTGAGCAATCCCGGTTTCCCCGCCGAGTCGTAACCAACCCCACCAAAGAGCCAGTAACTTCCAGCCGCGTCGGTCAAGGCAACGGCCCCTTCTCGCGCCCCAGGGATGTTACCGTTGGCAGCCATGCCCTGAGTCCCATATGTCCCCTGCTGACCGACCACATTCGACCCGCCAATCCACGTCCATTGCCCCACATCGTACTTCCACAGATCGTTGAGTTCTCCTTCATCCGGCCTTGAGTCGACACCGTCCCCACCGAAGAGCCAGAAGTTTCCAGCCGCATCCGTCCAACTATTCGAATCGTTTCGCGCCCCAGGAAAATTGCCCTGAGCAGGCGTCCCCTGAGTTCCGTAGACTCCTTCCTGATTGACCAGATTAGAGCCGCCTATCCAAGTCCACTGCCCCGCACTGTACTCCCACAAGTCGTTGAGATAGAAGTGCGTTCCGGCGGAGTCGTAACCATACCCCCCGAAGAGCCAGACATTCCCCGCCGCACCGGTCCAGGTGACAGTATTCTGCCGCCCTCCAGGGACGTTACCGGGAGCAGCCACGCCCCGTGTCCCGTATTCTCCAGACTGGCTGCCAATGCTCGACCCGCCCATCCACGTCCATTGGCCGGAGTTGTACTCCCACAAATCGTTGAGTTCTCCAAGTGTCCCGGTTGAATCGTAACCAGCCCCACCGAATAGCCAGAGGCTTCCCGATGCGTCGGTCCAAGTAACCGCATCACTCCGCGCCCCAGGGATGTTACCTGCGGCAGCCATCCCCTGGGTCCCGTACGTCCCCTTCTGGTTGACTACATTCGACCCACCCATCCACGTCCATTCGCCCCCGCTGCATTTCCAAAGGTCGTTGAGGAATCCCTGCGTCCCGACGGAATCGTAACCATACCCCCCGAAGAGCCAGAAACTCCCTGACCCATCGGTCCAGGTAACTGCATCACTCCGCGCCCCAGGAACGTTGCCTGCGGCAGCTGTCCCCTGTGTACCGTACGTCCCAATTTGGCCAGCCACCTTCGACCCGCCCACCCACGCCCATTCGTTGTGACCGCAGTCAACCATTACGTTCGTGACATCGGCCGTTACTATCCCCGTGCCATGCGTCACTTCGCAGGTTTGCGCCGGGGCGGAAGGCTGCACAGCGACCGTAACGTCGTAGGCGCTTCCGCTGGCAAGAGCTGTGAGAAAGGTGAACGTCCCGTTGGCGTTCACTAGCATGAGGTCCACGAAGTCGCCGCCGACGTCATTTAACTCAAGGCCGCCGCCGGTACCGGCAAGGTTTATCACTGTGACGCTGATTGTGTAGGTGGCTGGAGGCGGGGGTGGAGACGGGGCCGTCGTGCTCCCGCCGCCGCACGCCGCGAGAGCGAGCGACACCACCGCCATCAATAGAAAAATGGGGGATTTCATCCTCGCCTCCATTGCGAATCTCCATTACTGACTTCGAAATTGAGGCGCACAAAAGTTTAGTACCAACCCCGTTAACATTCCAACGAAATATCCGAGCTCAAAACTCCCATGCAGCTCACATCTTTAGGTGGGGTCACTCCCCCCTCCATCTCTCTTCACACTATTCGAACTGTGGAAATTATTTCGAATACTCAAATAGTACTTGACAACAACATACACCTCTGCTACCCTGCTCCGTGTTAGCGCCTCACATTTCGAACAGTCCCCCGCCCCGCCGTCTCCTGCCTTGGCCCTCCCAATCCGTGTGCATCTGTGTGCAACTGTGGTTGCACTTTCCCCCTCCCGCAACCCCTTTGTTTTCAATCTATTCTGCGCTCTTTGTGCACTCTTCTCCTGTAAGTCCTTTTGTTTGCATTACTTACGCAAAACAATGGGGGTATACACCCCCAATCTCATCTCCGAATGGAGGCTCCCATGAGCAAGAAAATGTCTAAGTCCCGTAAAATCATCAAGTTGGCACGATGCCTGCGTCGCTACCCAAGCGGACGTCGCTGTCGCCTGCAAATCTCTGACGAGTCATCCTTCTACTGCGAGCGCCACGCCCATCTTCAGCAGCCCGGCGACGCCCCGGTCGACCTCGCTCCCGAACTCACCGCCGACGTCGAAGAATTCACCTCCGCATCCGACATCAATCAATTCCTCTCCAAACTCCTCATTCTCCTTTCCCAGGACCGCATCTCCCCGCGTCGTGGCGCCGCCCTGGCCTACACCTGCAATCTCCTGCTCCGCACCCTCCCCGCCATCGAGCACGAACTCAATCCGAAAGGCGACGAGAAGCGCCCCCACGTGGAAGTCATCTGGGACCTCCCCTGCCCGGACCGCGAGAAGATTCCCCCGCCGGCTCAGGCCACAACCGGAACGCGGGCGCCGCAAGCGCCGTCCGGACCCGCCCCTGCGGCGGGCCGTTAATCGCGTGTGCTATAGTCCGGCGTTGCTCGCAGATTCGGAGTCACTATGAAAAAGAAAATTGCAAGAAAATCCCGCGCCTCGAAGCCGAAGCCTCGGCCCGCGAAGCGCAACCCAAGACCCGCCGCGAAGCCGGCGTCGCGACCCGCCGGAGCGACGCCGGCCCGCGTTCGCGCGATTCTCGCCAAGCTCGACGAGGCCTATCCCGCCGTTACCTGCGCGCTCACGCACGAAAACCCGTTCCAATTGCTCATCTCCACGATTCTTTCTGCCCAGTGCACCGACGAGCGCGTCAATCAAGTCACGCAAACGCTCTTCCCGAAATATCCCACGCCGCAGCACTTCGCCTACGCCAATCCAAGCGAACTCGAGCAGGACATTCGCCCCACCGGTTTCTTCCGCAACAAGACGAAATCCATCATCGGCGCCAGCAAAAAAATCGTCGAGGAGTTCGGCGGCGAAGTCCCGCGCACGATCGAGCAACTCCTCACGCTCCCCGGCGTCGCGCGCAAGACGGCAAATGTCGTCCTCGGCACGGCGTTCGGCATCGCCTCCGGCGTCGTCGTGGATACGCACGTCCAGCGCCTCTCGGGGCGTCTCGATCTTTCGCGCAACACCGATCCCAAAAAGATCGAGCAGGATTTGATGCGGGTGATTCCAAAGGACCGCTGGATTCTCTTCTCCCACCAGCTCATCTGGCACGGCCGGAAGGTTTGTCAGGCGAGAAAACCGCGCTGCGCGGAGTGCAATCTGGAACGCATCTGCTACTCGAAGGACAAAACGATATGACTCTCGGTTCTGGCGGGCGAAACGCGCGGAATCAGCGGTTGAGCATTCCTTCCGCTTCCAGCCGTTGCCGGTCCGCGTCGGAATATACGACCGTCCTGCGCGGATCCACGAAGACGAAGCAGACCGCGGCAATGAAGAACGTCGCGGCGTTGTAGGGCAGAGAGACGTTCCAATTCGGGTGCGCCCGCGTTCCGAAGAGAATCGCGAGCTGAACAACGACCAGCGGGGACAACACCTGGCCCACATTGCCCAACGAATTCATCAGTCCCGAAACGCTGCCGGAATAGCGATGGCCGATATCGATCGTGATGGCCCAGGTCGCGGCCATGCCGAGATCCTTCGCGAAGGAGGAAAAACAGATTGCCCCGAACGCCCACGCCGCATGATGCGTCGAGACTTGGTGCGCAAGCACCATCATCGCCGCCGCGACGCCATAACCGATGGCGCCGATCAGCGTGCGGCCCCAGCGGCGGCCCCAGCGGCGAACCATGCGGTCGGTGAGAAATCCGCCGAGGAAGCAGGCGAATCCCGCGAAGACCCAGGGCAGCGCTGACGCGAACGCAAGCTTCATGCCTCGGAGGCGTAGGTCGCCTTCGAGATAAGGCGTGATCCAGCTCGAGAAAAACGCCCAGCCCGCGTTGCTGCAGAAATACATCAGCAGCAAAAACCAGATCGTCGGGCTGAGCAGCAGGTTGCGCCACGAAAGCGGCGCGGGTTTTTTCGTTTCGCGTTGCCCTTCGGCAATCAGCGCGCGCTCGGCCTCGTTCGTTTTCGCGTCCTGCGCGGGCGTGTCGCGGAAGCGCGCCCAAAACACCGACACCCAGACGATGCCGATCGCGCCCGTAACGACGAACGTCCACCGCCAGCCGAACACGTGCGTCAGCGCGAGAAGAAACGGAAACGCGAATGCTCCGCCGAACCGCGCCAGCATCCAGACGTATCCCTGCGCCAGTCCGCGCTCGCGAAACGGAAACCATTCGCGCGTCGCCCGCGCGATGTTCGGAAACGCTCCCGCTTCTCCCGCGCCGATCATGAAGCGGAAAAATACGAGGCTCGCGAGGCTCCACGACGCGCCCGTGAGCGCCGTGAACACCATCCAGCACAGCACCACGCGCGTCAGAACTTTTCGCGGACCGAACCGGTCGCCGAGCCAGCCGCTCGGCAGCTCGAACAATGCGTAGGAAAGCGTGAATGCGGAAATCGCGTACGCCGTGAGCGAAGGAACCAGATGCAGATCGAATTCGATGTTCTCGCGGATTTGACTGCTGATGCCGATGCGCCCGATGTACGTGAAGACGGAAAGACAGCAAAGCCACGCTAGAACTTTCCATCGCTCCGACGTGGGGCTTGCGGCGGCGGAAGCCGCGGCGCGTTTGCCTCCGGGGCCGTCCTCGAGAGCGATGGGGCCTGCGCTCATGCGGCTTTGCTCCGGAAAATCACGGAGTGAGCACCGGCTTCCAGCGCTCCACCATCGCGCGGACTTCGGCGATTTCCTCCGCGTGCAAATTCGGGAGCGGCGGACGCACGGGCCCGCCGGCTTGTCCGGTGAGATTCATCATTTCCTTCATCACCGCGACTTCGTAGCCCTTGCGCCGCGCGCGCAACGCGTAGAGCGGAATCACGTAGTCGTGCATGAGCCGGCCGAGCGTGGCGGAATCGCCGGCGGAGGCGGCCTCGTGAAGTTGCAAAGACAATTTCGGCGCAACGGAGGCGATGCTCGACGTGTACGTGCGAATTCCGATGCTGTAGTAGCCGGGCACGGAATCGTCGCCTGCGCCGCCGATCCAATACAGCCGGTCGCCGAGCCGCTGCATGATTTGCTGGTAGCGGCGAAGGTCGCCCTGGCCGTCTTTCCAGCCCGTAAGCGTCGGAACGCGCGCGGCCAATTTTTCGACCCACGCGGGCGAGGGATTCACGCAATCGCGGCTGTACACAAAAAACGGCAGCGGCGTCGCGGAGCCGATCGCGGCGTAGTAATCGGCGAGTCCTTCTTCGCCGGAATTCGGATAGTACGGCGGCAGCGCCAGAATTGCATCGGCGCCGAGGCGCGCGGATTGCTTCGCGAGCTCGATTGCGATGGACCAGTTGAATCCCGTTCCGGCAAACACGGGCACGCGGCCCGCGGTTTCTTCGATGATGGCCTTCACGACCTCGCCGTGCTCGCCGGGCGAGAGCGAATACATTTCGCCGGTGCCGCCCGCGGCCACGATCGCAGCGATCGGATGCTTCAGCAACCGCCGGATGTTTTTTCGCAGGCCCGGAATGTCGAGCGAGAGATCGGACTTGAACGGCGTCACGGGAAACGCGATCACGCCGGGGAGCTTTTTGCACAACTCTTCTGGATTCATCGCCTCACCATCGCGGCAGAATGCGCCGCCAGCCGGAGTCCACGTACTTTCGCATTTCGGCTTCGTCGTCGCGCTTGCGATATTTGCACTTCGCGTAGCGTTCGCGGCCGCGCGCGAGCCGGTCGAAATCGAGATCCACGCCGAGTCCCGGCTTCGCCGGAATTCGCACGCAGCCGTTCACGATCGGCACGCGGCCGCCCGCGACGATTTCGTCTTCTTCGGATTGCCACGGGTAATGCGTGTCGCAAGCGTAGGTCAGATGCGGCGTCGCGGCGGCGGCGTGCGCCATCGCCATGAGCGAGACGCCGAGATGAGTGTTCGAGTGCATCGAAAGGCCCAGGCCGAATGTCCGGCAAACTTTGCCGAGATGCTGCACTTGCCGCAAGCCGCCCCAGTAGTGCGGATCGCAAAGAATAATCTGCACCGCGCCGCTTTTCACGCTTTCGGGAATGTCCGCGAACGACGTAACGGCAACGTTGCTTACGAGCGGCGTGTCCACGCCATCGGCCAGGAGCCGCTTGCGCACTTCGGCCATTCCCGCGAGGCTCGCGGTCGGATCTTCGAGATAGCCGCCGCCGGACAATTCGCGCGCGAGGGATTTTCCGATGCGCACGGAAGTTTCGACCGACCACGCACAATTTGGGTCCAGACGCAACGGAACACTGGGGCCAAGCGCGGCATGAAGCTGGCGAATCGTTTCGATTTCGATTTCGGGTTCGAGCACCCCGGCCTTCAGTTTCACTTCCTTGTAGCCGTACTCGGCGATCATCTGCCGCACCTGCCGGACGAGCGATTCCGGCGTGAGCGCTTCGCCGTAGCGATCCTCGCGCGCGTCGGCTCCTTCGCCGCCGCCTCCGGCGTGTTTGTAAAACGCGTAGGCGGAAAACGGAACTTCATCGCGCGCGCGTCCGCCGAGCAAATCGCACACGGGCTCTCCGGCGGCTTTGCCGATGAGATCGAGGCTCGCGATTTCGAGCGCGGAATAAAGACGCGCGGCGGCGTCGAGTGGATTCTCGCCGGGAACGAAATTAGTTTGCGAGCGATCGAAGCTCGTGCTCTCGGCATCGGCTTCGACCATCGGCAGCAGATTTCCCGCGAGGCGAAACGGGTCCGCCCCGATCACCTGCGTCCGCAGGGCAAGGAAACCTTGCGCGATCGCGTCACCACCGTGCGTTTCCGCGATGCCGGTGAGTCCGGCGTCGCTTTTCAACTCGATGATCGTGCGCAAAGCGTAGGGCTGGTGGCGCCCGTAGGAGCTGCGCAGCGGCGGGTCCGCGATGGCGATGGAATGAACGACGAGATCGGTGATTCGCATCGCGCCTTCAAGCGTATGCGCGGGAGATTGCAAGCTGGTGGTCTTCACGCGGCGTCCCGGCCCAAGATTGATTCGCCGATGATACATGATTTCGCAAGGGTCGCAAGATTGGCTGGAAACACGCGAAAGATGGGAATGACGGCCTTTTCGGTATAATTACGGCGAAAGGTTACGCGGGAAAACACAACATGGAACTTCACGGCGGAAATATTCTCGGAGCGAGCGTGAGCGCGGAGGGGAGCGCGACGTTTCGCGCGACGGATCCCAGCACGGGACGCGCGCTCGAACCGATTTTTCACATTGCGACGGAAGGCGAAATCGCGCGCGCGCTGCAGCTTGCGGAAGAAAGTTTTCCTAGTTACCGGAGCCAAAAGCCGGAAAAAATCGCGGCGTTTCTGGAAGCGATCGCGGCGGGACTGGAAAGTCTGGGCGAGGAACTAATCGCACGCGTGCGCGCGGAAACCGGGTTGCCGGAAGCGCGGCTGACGGGCGAACGCGCACGCACGACCGGCCAATTGCGAATGTTCGCGGCGCTGGTTCGCGAAGGTTCGTGGCTGGACGCGCGGATCGATCGCGGCGATCCCGCGCGCGCCCCCGCGCCGAAACCGGATTTGCGGCGGATGCTCGTGCCGCTGGGGCCGGTGGTGGTTTACAGCGCGAGCAATTTTCCGCTCGCGTTTTCGATTTGCGGCGGTGACACAGCTTCGGCGCTCGCCGCGGGCAATCCCGTCGTAGCGAAAGCACACCGCGGGCATCCGGGAACATCGGAACTGATGGCGCGCGTCGTGCAAGAAGCGGCGCGGACTTGCGGCATGCCTGCCGGCGTTTTCTCGATGGTGCAAGGGACATCAGCAGTGGGAATGGCGCTCGTGCGGCATCCCTTGGCGCGAGCCGCGGCGTTCACAGGATCGCTGGAAGGCGGACGCGCGCTTTTCGACGCGGCAGCGGCAAGGCCCACGCCGATTCCCGTTTTCGCCGAGATGGGCAGTCTCAACCCGTTCTTCGTGCTTCCGGGAGCATTGAAGATTCGCGGGACTGAAATCGCGCAGAGTCTGGCGAAGTCGGTTACGCTCGGCGTGGGCCAGTTCTGTACGAAGCCGGGGCTCGCCCTGGGGTTGCACGGCGCGGATCTCGACGGTTTCGTTTCCGCGCTGGGCGCTGCGATTACGGCCACTCCCGCGGGCACGATGCTGCACGCGGGAATCGCGGAACGCTATCGCAGCGGCCTCGCCGGATGGCACGCATCGCCGAATCTGCGCGTGGCGGGCGAGAGCGCGAACGCGGGCACAGCCGCCGCCGCGAGAGGTCCCGCGGCCGTTCTCACGACCGACGCGAAAACATTTCTCGGCAACACGAAATTGCACGAAGAATTATTCGGGCCGGCCACGCTCGTCGTCGCAAGCGATTCGCGCGAGCGGCTGGAAGACATCGCGCGCAAACTCGAAGGGCAACTCACCGTGACGATTCACGCAACGCCGGAAGACGTGAAGGAATTCGCGGGGCTCATCGACATTCTTCGCGAGAAGGCGGGGCGGCTCGTGTTCGGCGGCGTGCCGACAGGCGTGGAAGTGGGACCCGCGATGCAGCACGGCGGGCCGTATCCGGCGGCGACGGACTCGAGGTTCACTTCGGTGGGGACCGCGGCGATTTTTCGCTTCGCGCGGCCTGTGTGCTATCAGGATTTTCCCGCGGCGTGGCTGCCGCCGGAATTGCAGGACGCGAACCCGCGCGGCATCTGGCGCATGATTGACGGCAAGTGGACGCGCGACGCGGTGCCGGCGCGATGATGCGACGATTCGGAGCGCCCCGCGAAAAATGAGATGCAGGCTGAAGATTTTGTTTGCGGCCGCCGCGCTTGCTCTCTTGCCGGCGGTCGCGTTCGCGGGGCCGCCGTTCCAGACGGATGACCCCGAGCCGGTTGATTTCCGCCATTACGAATTCTACGTGTTCGGCAATTCCGACGGCACCGGAGTGGCGACGGCCACGGCCGGACCCGCAGTCGAATTCAATTTGGGCGCGGTGCCCAACGTTCAGCTCCACATCATTATTCCGGCGGCGGGCTCGTTTCCATCGAACAATCCGAATTTTCTGCCCGCCGGCTCCGGGCTGACCGCGTTCGGCCTGGGCGACATCGAAACCGGCGTGAAGTTTCGCTTCGTCAGCGAAACAAAGCATCGGCCGATGATCGGCATATTCCCCATGTTCGAGATTCCGTCGGGAAATCCTGCGAAGGGATTGGGCGTCGGCAAAGGCTGGACGAAGCTGCCCGTGTGGGTGCAAAAAAGTTTCGGGCCGTGGACGACGTACGGCGGGGCGGGCGAAACGATCGTCCCGGCGCCAGGCTACCGCGATTTCGCGTACGGGGGCTGGCTGGTGCAGCGCGACATCGGGAAAAAGCTGACGCTGGGCGCGGAAGTTTTTTCGCACGGCGCGGAAGGCGTGGCGACGGCGCAGACCGGCTCCGCGACGATGGTGGATGCGGGCGGCTACTATTATTTTCGCAATCCCGGCTTTCAACTGCTCTTCTGCTACGGCCACTCCATCGCGGGCCAAGCGGAGAATTACGCCTATCTCGGACTCTACTGGACTTGGGGAAACGGTTCGTCGCCGAGCGCATTCCTGAACCTGGCGCAGCATTTTTGAGGGGCCCCGGCGGCAGGCTGTCGCCACGGCGACGCGGCCGTCCATCACTCTCGCGGTTGGACAGTCTGTTGCGTTGATGTCTCGGGTTCTCCCAAGACTTGCCGAATGACGGCCAAAAGTTCGTCGTTATCGACCGGCTTTTGGAGAAAGGCTTTGGCCCCGGCCTGGAGAGCCCGGTCCTTGTTTGCGTGGCGGTCGCGAGCCGACACGACGATGACGGGGATGATGGCGAGATAAACGTTTGACTTGAGCCTATCCATGACCACGAAACCGTCGCCCCCGGGCAGGCCGAGATCGAGGATAATCAGATCCGGCTGGTGCTTCCGTGCCTCCGCAATGCTGGAGAGGGCGTCGGCCGCGAAGAAGGTATCGTAGTGGTTGGCTTTCAGCCGGATGTGGTACCCCAGCCGCACGTCGCGATCGTCATCCACGATGAGGATCTTCTTATTACTCATGATTGTGTAGCCCTCGCGATCGTATCCGATTTGATGAGGTCTTCGATTCTTGCGGCCAGATTCTCCGCGAGATTCTCGATCGGCGCATTTGCATCCGTTGGGACCAGCTCCAGCAATTTGTAGGAAGTCGAAAAGGCCAGGCTTGGTTCCTCAGATTGTTTGAGACGTTGGAATTGTTCCCGAATCCGCTTGATAAGAACAGCCACGCCTTTTTCATCCGCAAATGCGACGACAAAGAAGAGTTCACCCGGTCCGCCGGAGCTCATCTTCGGCAGGAGAACGTCCAAATCGGGAAGCAAACATCGTTCCAAGAGGCCGCGGGTATCACGAGACCAATCCACTCGTGTTTCCTTGGAAAACCAGCCTTCCTGCGAGCGAATCTCGATGGTCACCAGGGCGGCCGAATCGGCCGGCCACTTTTCATCCCTCAGGAGCGGGGAAATCAGACGGGCCAGCGAGAAAACGGGCAAAGTGAACGAAAAGATGGATCCTTTCTGCGGCGAACTTGTGACCCAGATGCGGCCGCCCTGTCGCGTGACCAACTCCTTGCAGATGTACAACCCGAGTCCCAGGCCCTTGCGGCTCGACTGGCCGGGGCCCGTTACCTGGTAGAGGCGTTCAAATATCTGCTCCGTCATGTCCGCGGTGATCCCGCATCCCGAATCTGAAACTTCCAGGAGCAAGAAGTTCGGATCTTCAGCAAGCAGTTGGGCCCGCACGGTCACCTCGCCGTCCGGATTCGTAAACTTGATGGCGTTATCCAACAAAATGATCAGAATCTGCCGGATGCGAGTGGGGTCGCCATAGGCCAGTGGCAGGAGCGGCGGCAAGTCGAGGGACAGAATAATTCCTTTGGCCCTGGCAGTTCCCTGAAGCGTCTTGACGCTGTATTCAATGGCATCGGAAACGGACGAACACTGCAGATCGATGGTGAGCTTGCCCGCCTGCGCGCGAGTGACCTCAAGCAAATCACCAATCATCGACTGAAGCTGCCCAACATTTCGCAGGATGATTTCCAGGCATTCGTGCTGCTCCGGACTCACCGTGCCGGCCAATTCGTCCAGGAGGATCGTCCCAAATTGGTGGATCGCAGTGAGGGGCGAACGAAGCTCGTGCGAGACGTGGGAGAGGAATTCATCCTTGAGCTGCAGCTGCAATCTCCTGACCTCGTCCGTTTCGACGCTCATGCGCTGGCGCTCGATGGCATAGTGAAGGGCTCGAAGAAGCGCGTGGCTCTCGATTTGGCCTTTGATGAGATAGTCCTGGGCGCCCTCCTGCAACGCTTGAGCGGCCATTGTTTCGTCGTCCAGGCCCGTCAGCACAATCAGCGGGACGCTGGGCGCGGCCGCGTGCGCCTGCCGCACGGCTCCCAATCCTTGTGCATCGGGCAAGCCGAGGTCGAGCACGATAACGTCCGCCGCACTCTCCTTAAGATGATTCACGGCCTCGCTCATGCACCCGAGGTGTGTCAATTCGATTCTCACCGAGCCCGGCTCATTGAGCATCTCGCCCAGCAAACGCGCGTCTCCCGGGTTATCCTCGACAAGAAGGATTCTGATGGTTCTATCGTTCATCACTTTGGATTGCATGGGAGTTTGACAATGGTCAGCCAGAAATTGTCTATCGCCTTGACGACCCTCAGAAACTGGTCCAAGTCCACAGGCTTGGTGATGTAGCAGTTGGCATGAAGCTGGTAGCTCCGCAGGATGTCCACTTCCGCCGCCGAAGTGGTTAAGACGACTACAGGGATGCTTTTCAGGCTGGGGTCCTTCTTGATTTCCTCCAGGACCTCCCGGCCACCCTTCTTGGGAAGGTTCAGATCCAACAGGACAAGGTCCGGGCGAAGCGCATTGGCGTGCTTCCCTTTCCGCCACAGGAAGGAGGTCGCTTCCAACCCGTCCGAAACGACATGCAGGTTGTTTTGCACCTTGGCGTCTCGCATGGCTTCCTGAGTGAGCCGGACGTCGCCGGGGCTGTCTTCCACCAAGAGAATCTCGATAGGCGTGGCGTCTTCCCCGATGCGTATGTTCATTTCATCCCCTTTCCGGGAGAGCAAAGTAAAATGTCGAGCCCTTTCCGGGCTCCGACTCCACCCAGATCCGGCCGCCGTGGCGTTCCGCGATCTTCTTGCAGACCGTCAAGCCGATTCCGGTGCCGGAGAACTCTTCTCGGGCGTGCAACCGCTGAAACATGACGAAAATCTTGTCGAAATACTTAGGGTCGATGCCAAGCCCGTTGTCTCGCATGGAAAAGATCCATTCGTTGCCGCCGTTTTTTTGGGCCGAGACGTGGACGCGCGGGAGTTCGGCGCTGTGGTACTTGATGGCATTGGCGACGACGTTCTGAAACAGCTGCACTAATTGGGCCCCATCGGCGACCACGGTGGGCAGAGGATCGTGCGTGACCACTCCGCCGCTCTTCTGGATTGCATCCTGCAAGTTCGACAGCGCCTGTTCCAATGCGGCCCCGCTGGAAGTTTCATGGAACTCCACGGCTGCTGTCCCCACACGGCAATAGGCCAGCAAATCTCCGATCAAGAGCTGCATGCGATGAGCCCCATCCACCGCGAAAGCGATGAATTCGTCGGCGTCGGAGTCCAGACGCCCCTTGTAGCGTTGGGCCAGGAGCTGCGTGTAACTGGCAACCATGCGCAAGGGTTCCTGCAGATCGTGCGAGGCGACGTAGGCAAACTGCTGCAGATCGTCATTCGAGCGCTTTTGCTCCTTCAAAGTCTGCAGCAGGCGTTGTTCAGCATTCTTGCGCCGGGTGATGTCACGGATGGCCGCTGTGACTAGAACCCCCTCGGGGCTTTCCAGCGGGCTCAGCATGATCTCGATGGGAAAATCGCTTCCATTCTTCCGCCGCCCAGTGAGTTCAATCCCCGTACCGATCTGCTGCGCCAGCGCGTCCTCCGCGGACCTGAGACCGTCCGCGATCAGCCGCTCCGCAAAGCCCTCCGGGATGATGTTCTTGACGTTCTGGCCCAGCAATTCATCGCGGCGGTATCCGAACTGTTTTTCCGCTTGAAGATTCAGCAGGACGATTTCTCCGCCCTGGTTCACCACCACCATCGCGTCCGGAGCAGCTTCCAGAAGGCCTCGATACTTGGCCTCTGCATTCTCGCGTTCGGTGATGTCATTGGTGATGGTAAGAATTCGGACCGGCGCGCCATCCGCGTCGCGCTGCAAGGCCCAGCGGCTGGCAACGATCAAGCGCGTGCCGTCGCGTTTGTGGTGAATGGCCTCGCCCTCCCAGAGGCCCTGACGAAGGAGCTCGTGTTCAATTTTTTCGGTGGGCTCGCCGAATTCTGTTTTTAGCAATTCATGTGTGTATCTTCCGAGCGCCTCTTCGCTGAGCCAGCCGTACAATGCCTCGGCTCCGCGATTCCAGAACAGGACCCGGCTGTGCATGTCCCGCACGACGATGGCGTCCTGTGCAAGATCGAGCAACGCGGCTTGTTCGGTGAGAACGGCGGCCTGCTGTTCGAGGGTCTTCGTTCGCTCAGCAACTCGCCCTTCCAGCTCTGCATTCAGTTCGCGGATTTCGGCCTCCGCCCTTCTTCGCAGTGCGTCGGTCTGATTCAACGGCCTGACCGTCAAATACAAGACCAGGATGAGGCCAGCGATCATTGTGGTGGCGAACAGAATCTCGCCGACTTCCGTCCCATACAAACCAACTCTCTGGCCGTACAGCCAAAGCCACGCCCAGACCACCGGAATAACAATAGAGGCAGGGACTAGATGCCTGAGGAGCATGCATCCAGGAGCTTCTCCCGAAAAAATCCTCATCCAACCACGGGATGGTCTTGCGAGAAACATCCCGACCGAGAGGGCAAACAGGCCGATTGCCGCGGGGAGGGATATCCATATGTCTGACGAAAACGCATATAAGGGCCGATAACCGAATATAAACCCCCAAAGAGCAGAGAATGAGATCACGGCCACGAGAAGATCCAAGATCTGTCCCACGCGAGGATCAAAGCCCCGACGAACGTCCATCAGCAATAAGGAGCAGCCAGCGAGCACCAGGCAGATGGCTCCGGTGAACCCCATCCGGTTTGGATAGAGGGTTCCGGGCGATCTTCGGAACTCTGCGAAGAGGAGCTGGTCAATTCCCGGGTTCCAATGGAACAGAGTCTCCGAAAGGGCTAGTACGCCGATGAACAGCACGACCAACGCACAGAAGTACCCACAGTAGCTCTGCACCCTGCTGCGGGGACCCTCGCGCAGGGTCCAGAGAGCGGCACCAGCGAACAGCAGGGACACTGCCATGTTGGTCTTTGTGTAGATCAGACTTGGGCTCCAGCTCTTGAGAAGGTCAATATCGAGCGTCCAGCCGATCAGCACAACTCCAGCAACGACCATGCAGATCGTGGCGGCGACACAAGACAATTGAATGAGGCGTTTCGTGGCGGCTGGGTCCGCCGCAAACTCAGGCTGGAGTGTCACGAAAGCTCCTTCCCTTCGACTCCGTAGCAAGTAGTTGCGTTCGTCGGCAGTATTCTCCAATTACCAAGGGGGTGGATCTCATGGCCCTCTCTCTTCTCTGACCACGATCGTGTCCGGAGCAGCCTCCAGCCGGCCGCGGCCGCGATCAAGATACCGAGTACGGCGCCAAGGATCAGAAAAGTGCCGGAGCCACCGGTCGCTTTCGGCCGAGGCGAGCGTGGCGCGATAGGAAACCACACCCACGGCGAGTAAAGTCAAAAGTGCCGACCCGAGTGCGATTTGCATCTTCCGAATCAACAGGGACTTCGTCTTCATCTCAAACCAAACAAGGAACGGAAGCTCTGTGCCGGACACCCGCGCGGAAAGGCTGAAAGAGGGCAGCCCGAAAACGCGCGTCGGCTATTTTGGAAGGGGATTAAAATGTATGCCGGCTCCCATACAGGGTCAAGCTGGCCATGCAGGCCGGTGCCCAATAGACTACGAGCGGAGCTTACTTGCGCGTGAGCGCATGGGAATCAGGTAAGCAATGCGATTCCTGCGCGGACGCGGGGCGCCTTCCTGCAAACTCTTGGTTCGGAATCCGTTTGCTCGAAGAACGCCGTCGTAGTGGCGACGCGGCCCGGAGTGCTTTAGAATCGTGGGGCGGTGAATGTCGGGGCGTAGCGCAGCCTGGTAGCGCGCCTGCCTTGGGCGCAGGAGGTCCGCGGTTCGAATCCGCGCGCCCCGACCATCGCTTCCCTTCTCGCCCTTCACAGAACCACGAGGTCCCTCGTTCCTCGGGATTTCGGCACGCGGCTCGGACGCCGCGTGATCGCCTCAAGTTCGAATCCGCGCGCCCCGACCATTTCCCTTTAAGTCAGCTAATGCCTCCAACGAGTTGAAATTCACTTCTCGTGGAGGCCTCGGCAATGCGCCGCGCAATTCTTCACACGTCTCACAACTTCTAGTACCAAACAGTGATAGAAAGAACTTGTTTGGCTGGGAGAAACGCGCATATCATTGCGCGTTTTTTCCAGACGCGGCTACAACGGAAATTACGGGTCAAGCGGACCGGCAGATCAAGGAATGCGCGGGAACCGAGAACAAAGAGCAGATGGAAACAGGGAGAGGATCGGCCCTTATGCGAAGCTCGTGAAAACTGGCGGCTTTGCTTATTCTTTTGACGACGCCTCTGAGTTTGGGCCGTCGAGGTTGCGAGATCGATGCAGCGTCTCGGCGCTGCGAAAGTAGCGCGTTTCTTTCCAGTGAAACAGGTGATTCCGGCTTCCGCTGACGTCGAGATTCTTAGACGGGGGAAACAAGTATGCGGTCCATTTTGGCACTGGCTCTAGGAATAGCACTTTGCGGACCGGCGGCCCTGGCGCAGGAGGCAAACATCTCGCCTCAAATTCAGGGCCCGGTCCAACAGCACTCAATCGTATCCATTTCCGTCTGCAAGATTGCTGCCTCGGGCCTTCAAGGGAGCTGTCCGCCAGGCAGCGTGGACACTTTTCGATTCGTCCTCGCGAGGAATGGCGACTTCATCAACGACTATGCCAATTTGAGCTCGCTTTCCGACGAGCACGCGACGGTTTTCCCACCCGGAACACTCCCCGGCCACATGAACGATTATCTGTTCTTCGTTGCAACCAGAACAACTCTGAATCAACTCGAAAGCGGTTTGACGGTTTTCACGGGCGACGCCGGGCCGGACCCGACCGGGCAATGGACTTTTGATTTCGCTTCTGACTTCGGTCTCTATGATCCCCATAATCCGGCTGGCTCGCAGAATGGACAGTTATTTCTGGCCGCCATGGCCCATGACATTTGCCCAACTGTCTTCAACGCGAAGTTTCAAGATCAAACCTTTGACTTGAATTACGCCGATCCAGGAACCGTCTTTGTCGATCCGACGAACTTGAGTTTCCCCGGAGCGGGGAACGTGCTCATGATTTACGAGGGAACCAGCACTTGCGTCGGCCTCCGCGGTGGCGCCAGCAGCAGTAACTTCTACTCCACGATTGGAGTCGCAACATCGTTTGATTTTGGGCATACCTGGCCCACCTATCGCAGGAATTGGGTCGCGTTGCCTTATGTGAACCAGTCCAAGGGACCGGAAGCGCCGCTGGGCGCGTTCGGCGATGGCGTTTGCTTTGGCAATGATTGCCGGGAGAGACCACGTTTCGACTATGGGCGTTACGCCGTCCTTAGCCCGCCCGTTACGGTTGGGGTTGCGATGGCGGGCACTGCAAGCACGCCCGGCGGCCTGCAAGTGAACATGGGCAACTCGGAGCCTTCCGCATTCGTTGACGATGTGACCTCCGGCCCGGATCGTTATGTCTACACGGTGACCGGCTATGTGCCGGGCCCGGCCGACTTGGGCGCTCCCTACTCGAATCCGCAGTTGTCGAACGGATCGATTACCGATCTCGTGGTTTCACGAGCGAAGCTCAATGGGGGGACGGCGCCCCTAGAGTTCAAGAGTTGGTACGCGGGAACGTTCGATGAAACCCGCATCGTTCCACCGGGAGCCCCGTGCAATTGGTGGGAGTTCTGCCGCAAGATGTCGAACGATGGCCTCGGCGCCGCGGGCGGCGGCCTTCAAACCCCGATTTTGCCGGTGCTGTCAGGCCCCGACGCATATAAGACATGCCAGGATACGACTATCCAATCGAGAGTGATGGGTTCGATCAGCTATGTCGAGGATACGCAACAGTATCTGCTGCTGTTCGTCTGCATCTCGCACGTCGATCCGACGACGAACGAAGCCGGAGATGGCGCTGCCTGGTTCTATTCCACACTGGATGCGACGGGCGACGGCCTCTCCGATCAGTCGCAATGGAGTCAGCCGCAGTTAATCACCGGTTCCTGGGAAGTGTTTCCGCCGCAAGTGACGCCAACAAACCCAGGATGTGCCCGAGACTATAGAGGTTGGTATCCCACAATCATGTCGCTCGGCACGAAGCCCGGCCATCTTTCCACCATCGGATATGTGTTTTACATGGAGGGTTGTACGGATAGCTTGACGCTCGGCGGGCGAAAATACTCGTCGCGCGTTTTCACGATTACGACGAATTGAGGGAAATCGACGACCTTGGCCGGACTCGTTTTCGGGGGCACGCCAGTGCCCGCGCAGACTTGGTCAATTCGCGGCAGAGAGTACCCAGTTAAAAGGCAGGATTCGCAGGAGCCGCGTCTCGGATGCCTTACCGTGCCAGCCGCAACGCGGGCTCGCGCACGAAAGTTCCTCGCGGCCAAAGAGTTCCATCGCTTCGGCTTCCGAAAGCGATGCCTTCGAGCACTTCCGTTGCAAGTTGATGTTGTGGTTGCCTTTGGGGCACTGGAAAACTACGCGGTAGGCTTTGTTCATAACTTATTGTACCACTTTTGGGCAATAATGTTCTGTGAATGATGCCATCTGAGGTGCGCAAACAGGAACTGAAGGGGCGTGTTGGGCATCCCACATATGTAGTAAACCATTCCGATTCAATGACATACGTCCTGGGGGCGCGGATTCTGGCACCGGCTCTGCCGGCTGCTCCTGACAAGGAATTGCGCAAACCATGGGAGAGTTCTAGTACGCGCCTCGCGCACGACCCCTCGTGGCCGCCCCTTGGCTTGGCGTTTTCGGGCACCATTTCGCCGGGGAATGTGGTATACTTTGGTTGCGCTTGATACTTCGGTTGTGTTGTGCGGTCCCTCTGGTTGCGTGCTGATCTGAGAATACCCGCCCTCAGTATTCTCCGCAGGTTTTCAGCGTAATTTAAAAACAAAGACTGGCAAGGAAAGCAGTCGCGTGCGCTCGGAAGTTTGGGGCAGGCTTCAATGTGTTCCGCCAGCTAGAAAGCAAAATGCAAACTTTTTCGGAATTACCCCTCTCCTCCTATGTGAAGGAGAGACTGGCAGCGGCGTGCTTCCGTACGCCGACGCCTGTGCAAGCTGCAGCGATCCCGGAAGCGCTCCAAGGGAAGGATGTGATGGCGACCGCCCAAACGGGAACCGGCAAGACTCTGGCGTTCCTGATCCCGGTGATGGAAAAAATGCTCCAGCAAGACAAGCGGGGGATCGAAGCGCTTGTGCTCGTTCCCACGCGCGAACTCGCCATGCAGGTTCTCGATCAATACGACGCCTTGCGGGGCAGAAAACTCCCGCCGGCGGCGCTCGTCATCGGAGGATTGTCCCAAGGGCCGCAACTGAACGCAATCCGTAAGGGAGCTCGCCTGGTCGTCGCGACTCCGGGACGCCTGGAAGATTACCTGGACCGGGGGCTGGTGCAGTTCTCCGCGTTGCAGACGCTCGTACTCGATGAGGTGGATCGCATGCTGGACATGGGATTTCTTCCCGCGATTCGCAGGATTGCCGCAATCCTACCCAAAGAGCGGCAGACGATGTGCTTCTCGGCGACGCTCGAAGCATCCGTGGCACACCTGGTGAAGGACTATACGAGAAACCCAGTGCGCCTCGCGTTCGGGTCCACGTTGAAGCCTTCGGAGAACGTGCGGCTTCAGGCGTTCGAGGTTGCCTTCGATGGAAAACAGGATATGCTTCACCACTTGCTCACCAAGGAAAGCGGCCTGTGCCTTGTATTTTCGCGCACCAAGCGCGGTGCGGAGAGGATTGCCAATAGCCTGACTCGCCGGGGCATCAACGCCGCCATGATCCACGGCGACCGCTCGCAATCTCAGCGAACAGCGGCGCTCGAGGGATTTCAGCGGGGACGCTACCGCGTGCTGGTGGCGACCGACCTGGCTTCGCGCGGGATTCACGTTCAAGACATCGCTCACGTCATCAACTACGACTTGCCCGAGGTAGCGGAGAGCTTCATCCACCGGGTTGGGCGGACGGGACGGGCGGGCGGACGTGGCGTTGCCTCCACTCTTTTCGTGAGAGAGCAACGCACGGAATTGTTCCAGTTGGAGCGGACCCTCGGCATCCGGATCGAGAGGATGCCGCTGGACGCAGATTTCTCTGAAAGGAACGATTTGGCTCGGGGCGGCGTGGATCGCATGCCATCTGCCGCCAAGCGCAAGATCGTTCAGCTCCCGGGAGAATTCCTGCAGGCGCAGATGGAAGCCTAGCGCTTAATTGAAATAGAGGCGGGAGCTTTCGCCGAATGATGATATGGTCTCTGGATGCGGCGGCCCTGCCGGGGCGTCGTTTCAAAAGGAGAAACCTTTGTCGCTCGCGATTCAGGAAAAGGAAGTCCGGGGCCGGGGCCTCGTTAGTCCAGGCAAGAAGACCGGCTATCCGCTTCACGACGAAGTGAACGACACTTTGCCGGGCGAAGCGCACCCAGCGAAGGTCGAGAATCCGTTCTCCGCATTCGGGCGCGACGGCAGCTATGCCTACGAAGATGCCCCTGCGGCCCGGGCCGGACTCGAGGTGCTCGGGGTTGCTGAAGGACCGGAAGTCGAGTTGCGGGAAGAACCAGACCAGACGGCGTACCTCCTGGACAAAACCAACGACCCGGTTCGCCTTTACTTGCGCGAGATGGGCACGGTGCCGCTGTTGAAGCGCGAAGGTGAGGTCGCGATCGCCAAGCGCATCGAGCGCGGCCACGGGCTGGTGCTCAAGACTATCTCGCGCTCTCCACTTGTGCTCAAGGAGCTCATCGTAATTGGCGGGGAATTGCGCAACGGAAGCCGCTCGATTCGAGAAGTCGTGCAGTTCGATGAAGAAGAGTTGAGCGAAGAGATCATTGAAAGCAAGACGCGTCAGACGCTGCGGATTATCGACAAGATCGAAAAACTCTACACCGCGGGGATGAAGCAGGCGGCCCGGCTCAACAGCATCTCCAGATCGAACAAACGCGCTCAAGTGCGAGCGCGCCGCCAGTTGCTGCGGACGCGGATCGAGATGTCGCAACTTGTTCGCACTCTCGATCTCCATCCACTCGAAAAGAAGCGCCTGATTGACAAGTTGCGCCACACGGTCGAGCGGGTTCATTCGCTCGAACGCGAGTCGACCCGGCTCGAGCGGCGCGTCGGAGCGGCTCGCGGGAATGGCGCCACATCGCGCAGGGAGTTGCGCCTGCGGCGCGCACAGCTAAGAGAGATCGAGGAATCGAACGAGGTGGGCCTCACCGCCCTGAAACGTTCGCTGGGCCTGATCCTACGGGGCGAGGCCGACGCCGAGCGGGCGAAGAAAGAGCTGACCGAGGCGAATCTCCGCCTCGTTGTGTCCATCGCCAAGAAGTACACAAACAGGGGGCTGGAGTTTCTCGACTTGGTCCAGGAAGGGAATATCGGCTTGATGAGGGGGGCCGACAAATTCGATTGGCGCCGTGGATACAAGTTCTCCACTTACGCCACCTGGTGGATTCGCCAGGCCGTCTCGCGCGCGATCGCCGATAAGGCGCGCACGATTCGAGTGCCCGTGCACATGTTCGAGGCAATCAACAAACAGATTCGCACGAGCCGGCAACTGGTGCAGGAGCTTGGCCGCGAGCCTACCGCGGAGGAGATCGCCAAGCGCATGGAGGTCGCCGTCGAAAGAGTGCGCAGCAACAAGAAGATCGCACAGCAACCCGTGTCCCTCGAGACCCCCATTGGTGAGGACGGCGATTCACACTGGGGCGACTTCATCGAAGACAAGACGGCCGTGTCGCCTTCGGACGCGGCCATCAGCCTCAACCTGAAGGAAAAAATGGCTTCGATGTTGAAGACGCTCACGCCGCGCGAGGAGAAGATCATCAAGATGCGGTTTGGGCTGGACGACGGCAGCGAGCACACTCTCGAAGAAGTCGGCCGGACCTTTTCCGTCACACGCGAGCGCATCCGGCAGATCGAAGCGAAGGTGCTGCGGAAGTTGCGCCATCCATCGCGCTCGGGGCAGTTTCGGGCTTTCCTCGAAGGGGCTCTGTAAGAAGGATTTCGATTGCCCGTACCGATTGGGTAATCTTCGTTTGGCGGTGTATAGTGGATAGGGGAGCAAAATGAAGAATCTTTTTGTTGGCAATATGAGTTTCCAGACGACCGAAAGCGATTTGAACGAATTGTTCAAACCGTTCGGGCAAGTGACTCGCGTTCACATCGCGATGGATCGGGAGACGGGTCGAGCTCGGGGTTTCGCTTTTGTGGAAATGCCCAATGACGAGGAGGCGGCGAAGGCGATCGCGGGCCTCGATGGAAAAGAGGTCGGCGGACGCAACATCAAGGTAAACGAGGCCCGCCCCAAGACGGAGCGGAGCGCACCCCGGCGTGACGGGGGTCGCGGGCGAGGCGGATTCTCAACCGAAGATTACCGCGAGGCTTCCCGCCAGCCCCGCGAGCCCCGCTGGTAGCGCTCCACAAGACGTTTGCGCCGTCGCCCCGGCGCCTATTTGAAATCCAAGGAGAGCCGATGGCCACTACATTCTTGAAGCGTCAGAAGGAAATGAAGAGACTGGAAAAACAGCGCGAGAAGGCCGCACGCCGCGCGCAGAAAAAACTTGCTAACCGCGTCGGAGACGGCGCTTCGTCCGAGGAAATGAACCCTGCCGACAATGAAGCGCCGGGCGCGCCTATGGCCGTGCCCCCCGGGCCGGAATCCCAAAACTGATTCGGGGCGATTTGGCGCAGCAGGCCATTTTCTCACCGAGACGCCGTCCCACCGCCTGCCGACAGCCTTTCACCTTGCTTTGCGATCGGGAGCTTTCCTGGTTGCCGACTCGTGTCTCTTGCTGAACCCGCACACAACGAGGTGCGCCGTTCAGTAGTCTTCCCGCGGCCTGGGCGCGTAGGGGCTCTTCGGAACCTTGCCGGCATGCGCCACTTTATAATCTTCCAGTTCGGTGTCGGTAATCGGGAAATTCGTCATGGAAGGATGGTTCGCGTTCGCGGCCAGCTCGCGCCGCAGCTTCAAGGAACACACGTCGGGCGCATCCTGGTAACGAACGCGATGGGTGTCGAAAGCTTCGGTGGAAATGGTGAGGGTGAACTCGCGCATATCCTCGATGGCGTAACGCACCTGAAACCTATATTGGCGGCCCTGGTCTTGTGATTCGAAGCCGACGTACTCCATGAGAAGCGTATCGCTCATTTTGTGGTTGGCGGGGGCGGAAACTTCTAATTCACGCAGCAGGCCACGCCAGAGGTCTCGCAATCCACCTCGTTCTTTCAGTTTGTGCCTTTTCTGGGCTTTATACCAGGGATATTAAATTCCTTGCGCCCACTAGAGGGGAGTGTATCTGCGGACAACATTCCCAGGGGGCTTGAAGCCAAGTCAGGAAAGGGGGGCAAGCGACTCTTTACGCCATTCTCTCCTCCCCGTGGCAATTCCCTTCCCTCCAAGCCGGCCGGATCCGCTGAGCATCCGTGGTGCTTTGTCCGATGACTTACGGGACACTCGCCCCATGCCGCGCTTGACTGACGCGACGGGAAGGTGTGTTCTTACACTCGAAGGAGTGAACCACCTATGAGAAATCGTTTATGTATTTCTGGTGCTATTCTGCTGCTGGTCGCTTCGGATGCGCTGAGCTTCGTTCGCGCCCAGGACGCCTCCACGGCGGCTTCCCCCGATCAATTGACGCGCAGCTTCGCCATCAATCTTCTTCGAGCAATCAATACTGCTGAGAACGACTACCGCTACCATCACAATGGCGTCTACGCGCCTTGGGAAACCCTCGTGACAAGCCCGGAGTTCACGACCAAGGGTCTCCCGTGGGCCGCCAAAATGGACCCGCAGCTCGCGGGCATCCATCTCTTGCCTCGCCCGGAGATTCTTGAGGGATGGGCGCTGCGCCTCGACCTGACTTCCTCCGGCTACGATGCCCTTCTCGAATACACCGCCGACAAGGCATCCGGCTACGCTGCGGAGACCGACGAGCGGGGCCTCATCCGCGAGTGCTGGACCATACGCTGAAATCAGCGCCTGATTCGCGCTTCTGACACGCGCGGGCGCCCGCCGCCCGCTTCCCTTCCTTACGCCGGCTCTACGAAATCATTACGACTTCCTTATGGTCTTTTCACTAGCGTATGACCATGAGCGCGGCCATGCAGGCGGGCGAAAAACTCGATCACTACCGCATCGAAGACGTCATCGCGCGCACGGGCATGTCCACGCTGTTTCGCGCGACCAATGAACTCACAGGCGAGCGCGTCGCACTGAAAGTTCCCGATCCTCAGTTGGAAGCGGACGTAATTTATTTCGGGCGTTTTCAGCGCGAGCAGGAGATCGGCCGGCGATTGTCGCACCCGGGCGTGATTCGCGTCCTGCCCGGCAACCACCAGAGCCGCCTCTACATGGTGCTTGAGTGGGTGGATGGACGTCCGTTGCGCCACATCCTAGCCGAGCAGGGGAAATTGCCCGCCGAGCGGGCGCTGCGAATCACCATCGGCATTCTCCAGGCGCTCGATTACATTCACAGCCAGGGCGTCGTGCATCGCGATCTCAAGCCCGAAAACATCATGGTCAGCGCCGACGACAGCATCAAGCTGATCGACTTCGGCATCGCCGCGCAATCCGGCGCGCGCCGGCTGACCTTCGGCAAACTCTCCAACATCATCGGAACGCCGACGTACATTTCGCCCGAGCAGGCCAGAGGCAAGCGCGGCGACGCTCGCAGCGACATCTATGCGGCGGGCGTCATCCTCTACGAGATGCTCACTGGCCAGGAGCCTTTCAGCGGCGATAATCCCCTCGCCGTGGTGAACGATCGCCTCCTGAACGACCCGATCCCGCCGCGCGAAGCCAATCCCGAGATTTCGCCGGAATTGCAGGAGGTCCTCTACCGCGCCCTGGAGCGCGATCCGCGCAATCGCTACCCGCACGCGCGCGGATTCATTTCGGACCTCGAGCACTTGGACAAGGTCGGCGTCGCCGACCGGCCCGAGCTGACCAACTGGAAGAACCGCCGCAGCTCGCGCTCGCCGAATTTCCTGATTTTGCTCATCGCCCTCGCCGCAATCCCCGTGATCGTCGTGCTGCTCCTCTACGCCGCCCGCGGCCGTTGAACGCTTTACCGCTTCAAACCATTGGGAGCTTCAAGTTAGAATGAAATCGTGGAACCGGGTCGCGTTCGCGACGATTCGTGCAACGAATTCCTGGCGCGGTGCGTAGTACTACTGTGAGCTCAACGACTCCCTCGACGAACGCAACCGACGGTGCCGCCGTTCGCGCCGTCGACGTCACGCGCCACTACCAAATGGGCGACGCTCTCATTCGCGCCGCGGACGGCATCTCCCTGGAAATTCCGCGCGGCGAATTCCTCGCCATTCTCGGAGCGTCCGGCTCCGGCAAATCCACGCTGCTGAATCTGCTCGCCGGACTCGACCGGCCGACTTCCGGCGCGATTTTCGCCGACGGCCACGACCTCGCGAAAATGTCCGGCGAGGAATTGGCGCACCATCGCAGCCACACGGTCGGCATGGTCTTCCAGGCATTTCATCTCCTGCCGCGCATGACGCTCGAAGAAAACGTGGAGCTGCCGCTGCGCCTGGCGGAAGTGCCGCGCTCCGAGCGGCCCGCGCGCGTCGGCGAAGCCCTGGATCGCGTTCTTCTCGGCCCGCGGCGCGGCCATCGCCCCAGCGAGCTCTCCGGCGGCGAGCAGCAGCGCGCGGCAATCGCGCGCGCGCTCGTCAATCGACCCACGATCCTTCTCGCGGACGAGCCCACGGGCAACCTCGATAGCCGCACGGGCGAAGAGATTTTGCGTTTGATCGAAGAGATTCACCGGCCCGGCGGCGGAGCGCCCGCGGTAACCGTGATCGTCGTTACGCATGAGCGCGCGCTGGCCGAGCGCTACGCGGACCGAATCGTCACCATGTCGGACGGCCGCATCTCGGGCGAGGAGCGGCCGCGATGAAACTCGGAGACCTTTGCGAATTGGCCGCGCGCAATCTGCGCGAATCGCTGCTGCGCAATTCGCTCACCACACTCGGCATCGCCGTCGGCGTGGCGTCGCTCGTCGCCATGCTCTCGCTCGGCATCGGTTTGCAGCAACTGGCCATGCGCCGCCTCGAACGCACGGGCCTCTTCGATTCGGTCATGGTGCGCCCGCGGCAGCTTGGCGGGCCAAACGGCGGAGCACGGCAACGCTTCGGCATTGTGACGACGCAGCCGGAGGCTGTCCGCCCGCTCGACGAGGACGCGCGGCAGCAAATCGCGAAATTGCCCGGCGTGCTGGAAGTGTATTCGCCCGTGCGCTTCAACGCGGAAGCGGACCTGGTCTCCGCCGGAGTTCCGGCCGCGCCGGCAACTAGCGGAGCGACTGCTCCCAGCGGAGCGGTGCCGGAAGCCGTTCCCGGCGCCCCGCGAAGGATGACCGCAATCTCCGGTCTCCCCAACTCCGACAGCACCAACGATGCCTTCGACGGTATGCAAGGAAGATTCTTTTCTTCGCAGCAGGCGCAGGAAGTGATTCTCAGCAACGACCTCGGGCAATCGCTCGCCGACGACGCGAAGATTCAACCCTCGGCATTGATCGGGCGCACGCTCACCCTGCGATTCCCGCAACGGCAAGCACGTCCGGCCTCGGCGGCAGATACAACGCAGACGGGCTCGCAGCCACCGAGCGGCGCTGAAAATCCAACGGAATTGGCGCTCGGCTTCACGATCGTGCCTGCGGAAAAGCAGTTCACGATCATTGGCGTCATCGTCTCCGGCCAGCCCGGCGCCGGCCCCGGAGGCTTCGAGGGCTCCGGCGCCTACATTCCTTTGGAAGTAGCGCAGCAGCTCGATCCCATCCAGGGCAGCGACCTGCGCGATGTGATGGGCGAAGCGGCCGCTGCGCACGGTGGCAAGCGCTACGCCAATCTCACCGTCCGCACCGACGGCACGTCCGCCGTCGCCGCCGTGGAGGCTTCCATCAAGCAAATGGGCTATCAGACGTTTTCTCTGCTCGATGTGACGCGCAACCTGCAGCGAGTTTTCGCCGTATTCGATATGTTCCTGGGAATTTTCGGCAGCCTGGCGCTGGCGGTGGCCTCGCTCGGAATCATCAACACGCTGGTGATGGCGATTCTCGAGCGCCGCCGCGAGATCGGCGTGCTCAAGGCGCTGGGTGCCGCGGATCGCGACGTCCGCACGCTGTTTTTCGTCGAAGCTGCCGCGATGGGGTTTCTGGGCGGAGCGTTGGGCGTTGCGCTGGGCTGGTCCATCGGCCGGGTCATCAACGCCGGCACGACGTTCTATCTGCACCGGCAGGGCTTGCCGTCGGAAAACATCTGGTCGGTGCCGTGGTGGCTGGTTCTGGCGGCGATGGGATTTTCGGTGCTGGTGAGCCTGGCGGCGGGAACGTATCCTGCGTCGCGCGCGGCGCGCCTCGATCCGGTCGAAGCGCTGCGCTACGAATAGCCTCTAAAAAAATACGCCGGGGCGCCCCGCTGAGGGGCCAAGGCGCCCCGGCATTTCCTGCCCGCCTCCGCAGGTGACGAGCAAGATTGTGTTACGCGGCGTATTCGTCGCCGCGCAAAAACTCGTAGCGTTCGATTTCGGCGACCACTCCCACACTATCGCCATGGCCGTTCTGGCCGATTTCGGCGCGTTGGATGCGTCCCAGGCAGCGGACTCGCACCGGCCCCGCAAGCGTTATTTCGTGGGGCAAGGTCAAGAGGATCTCGACCGGTGAGCCGTTCCTCACTTCCTTTGGCAGATAGAAGTACACGCCGCGGGAACTGACGTCCTTCGATTCCGTGGCTACCTCGCCGATCGAATTTCCTGTGGTCCAGCGCACTGTCATTGGCAGTTTGATCTGAAAGCGCTGGGCTGTACGGCGCTCACTCGGTGACAAAGTGCCTCCTTCAACGCGGAAGCTCATCAGCATTACGCATGTAGATTAGAGTCGTGGCCCGATCTCCTCAATAGAGCGGCGGTTCCAATTTGAGGGGGTAAAATTTGGTACGCGGGTACTAGGTAAACGCTCGGGAGAAATGTCCCGGCAGGCGGACTGGCTCGGTAGTGGTTGCAGAACGAGGTGCGAAGCTAATCCGACCCAGCGGCGCGCCTGTACGCGGAGAGGATACCTTCCAAGCCGAGCATTCCCACCAGGCGGCGCGGATCGGCGCGGTGAACGACGGGCAGGAATTCCGAGTCGCGCATCAGCCGCAGCGCGATGTCAAGCGATTGGTCCGGGTGCAGCCTAGGCAAGCGGACTCCAGGAACGGCGCTCCGCAACGGCTCCTCGCCCTTTCCCAACCGCATGGCTGTCTTCAGATCCTCGATCCGCACGCAGGTCCAGCGCCCGGACTCCCAATGCGTCAGCAGGACGCGACCCTCCCCGCCGCCACCCCCTCGGGTGCGGCTGAGCGCCGTTTGCACGGAGTCGTCGGCCGAGAACGTGATGGGGGGTGGCGGGCTCATGGCGTCTTCGACGCGAAGAATCAGCGACTCGCGATGCTCCTCCATCGAGGGAAGATCCAGGCCGTCCTGCTTGGTCAAGACCTCGAAGATCGGAAGCTTCTGGAAGCGGCGGCTGATGAGATAGGCGATCGTGTTGGAGACCATTACGGGAATGATGATGGAATAGTTCCCGCTGATTTCCAGAACCATGAACACCGAAGTCATCGGAGCGCGAAGGAACCCGGCGAAAAGCGTTCCCATTCCGACCAGCGCGTACGCGCCGACTGGACCGGTATAGGCGGGAAAGAAGTGGGCCTGAAGCGTGCCCACCGCAGCGCCGAGCATTCCGCCGACAAAGAGCGTTGGAGCGAACATCCCGCCGGGCGCACCGCTCGAAAACGAAAGCGATGTCGCAAGGATCTTGAGCAGCGCCAGCGCCAGCAGTATGTGCCAAACGAAATGGCCCACCATCGCCTGATCGAGGTATTCGTAACCCGCGCCCATCACCTGCGGGAAGCGCAGTGCGATCACCCCGATACAGAGGCCGGCGACGGCGGGCTGCACGTATTGCGTCCAGGCAGGGAAGGCGCGAGCGAGACCGCGAAGAGAACCCAGCAATTTCGAGAAAGCAAGCGAGGCGACGCCGCCCACCGCGCCGAGCACGGCATAGGCCAGCAGCTCCGACGGATGGGCCATTCGGTATTCAGGGATGTGGAACAGCGGCTCCGAGCCGAGGAACAGGCGCATCACGACGACGCTCGACGCCGCAGCAAGAATCACGCCCGCGAGGATTCCCCCGCTCCACGTGCCGATGATCTCCTCGATGACGAAAATCACCGCCGTAATCGGCGCATTGAACGCAGCCGCGAGACCCGCCGCGGCTCCGACGGGCGCGATCAATCGCATTCGTTCGCGCGAGAACTTGATCTTGCGGCCAAGCACGGACGCGATGCCCGCGCCCATCTGGAGGGAAGGGTCCTCCGGGCCGAGCGACTGTCCGCTGCCGATGGCCAGGGCGCATGTGATGAACTTTCCGATGACCGTGCGGAAAGAAATGTAGCCGTCGTAGATGAAAACCGCGGATTTCGTCTGGTTGACGCCGCTGCCGCGCACGCCTGGAAACGCATACAACACCAGCAAGGCCAGAGCCAAGCCGCCGGCGGCCGGCACCAGGAGCAATCGCAATACGCCGGGATGCTGAGCCGCGCCAAAGCACCAGTATCGCGTGAGGTCGATCGCGCGCCGGAAACACACTACGGCGAGCCCCGAGAGAATGCCGATCAGAACCGCCAGAAGAAGAAACAGATTCTCCTCGTGCTGCGGCACGATCTTCCGCACCCGCGAGATCCAGCCATTCCAAAACGTACGGCTGTCTTGAAGAATCCCCAATCCTACCGCTCCAGGACGTCCACCCAAGTATATCGTATTGCGATATCTGACTCTGCCGAATGTAGCCTGAGAGGAACGCGCAGATCAATTCTGGTCGATCAGCCGGTGGTGGATGGCGTAGAGGGCAAGTTCGAGCCGGTCGGAAACGCCGAGCTTGTCGAAAATATTATGCAGGTGATTTTTGACGGTCTGCTCGCTGATGAACAGCTTCTCGCCGATCTCCTTGTTGCGGTAGCCCTGCGCGACGAGTTGCACGATCTCTTTTTCGCGATCGCTCAGCAGCGGCTTCTCGCGCCGCGGCCCGCTTTCGGAAGACTTCGAGAACGCCTTCATCACTTCGGCGGTCATGCGGTTATCGAGCCAGATTTCGCCGCCATAAACCTTGAAGATGCTCTTCACCAGCAGATCGGTGGCCGATTGCTTCAGCACGATGCCGCGCGCGCCCAAACGCATGGCGCGCACGACGTCCCGGTCGTCCTCGGCGGCCGTCAAGACGATGACGCGCGTCGGCAAGGAGTCAAAATTGACCTCCTCGAGCACGGCGAGCCCGTCCTTGTCCGGCATGCGAAGGTCGAGCAGGAGAATGTCCGGCTTGAGCTTCGCCAGCAACTTGATGCACTCGTTGCCGTCCGAGGCTTCGCCGACAATCGTCAATTCTTCTTCCCCCTCGAGCAGCTTGCGAAGCCCCTCGCGGAAGATCGCGTGGTCGTCGGCGACCAGGATGCGAATCTGCTGTTTAGTCTTGGCCATGTCAGCCCAACGGAACCTCGACAGTGAGTCGTGCCCCGTGGCCGGGAGTTGATTCTACGGTCAGGACGCCCCCCATGCTTCGCGTTCTTTCCTTGATGGAAATGGGACCGAGGCGCAGACGGTCCAGCTCGTCCCCCGTAAATCGGCCCGCGAAGCTAAACCCTTCTCCGTTGTCATCCACCACTAAGATGACAGCACTGTCATTCTGCCATAGTTTTACCACGACGTGCGTCGCATGCGCATGTTTTTTCACATTGTGCAATGATTCCCGGTATATCTGGAACAGTTCCCGGCAGATACGGTCCGGAACCTGAAGTTGGGCGGAATCAATGAGCAGGTCGAGTGCGGGGCCGGTCTCCGTCCGGTAGCGCTCCGCGAAGCCGCGCATCAGGTCCACCAAATCAGCGCTCTCAACGCGCAACGGGCGCATGTCCGTGACCAATTGGCGCAGCTCTTCGGTCTCATTGCGCACGGTCTGCTGCAGCGAGGAAAGCGCCTCGGCCGCCGGCTCCGGGGCCTGGCGGAGGCGCTTGCGAATGACGCCCAATTGGATGTCCACGCTGAGCAGGGTTTGCAGGATGCCGTCGTGGATGTCCCGGGAGATGCGGCTGCGCTCGGCATCGATGGCGCGCGCCCGGATGTGGCGGAGGAGGAAGAGATTCTCGAGCGGCCGGCTCAGGTGCCGCGCGACCCTCTCAAGCCAGCGAAGGTCTTCCGGCACGAATCGCCGCTGCGAATTGGCGAGAATGATGCGCCCGGCGGGAAGGCGATTGAAGTCGAACGTGACACTCATAAACGACCGGATACCGAGTTCCTTCGCCGCGGGTCCGGGCATGTGCGGCAAATCTGGAAGTGGACGCCCGTTGCGCCGGTCCCATCCGAAACCGTCGCCGGAGCTCTCGAGAGAATTCCAGCAAACGGTAATGTCGGGGGCGTCGAGCAGGAAACCGTCGCCGCGGAGCAACGGAAGATTGTCCGGGCTCAACCGGGCTTCGTCGCCCGAATGAAACGTCCAAAGAAAGATGCGCTCGATTTCCGCGTCGCGGAAGACCAGAAACGCCATCTCGCACTCGAACCCGCGCGCGAGCTCACCGAGCAACTGGCGAAGCGATTCCGAGACGCCGGCGTCCACGTCCATCAGCGAAGAAAAGCGCGCGAGGAATTCGTGCTCGGCGGCGTGCCGGCGGTTTCGGTCGCCAAAAAATGCAAGACCGATTCCCGCGCTGAACGTTCCCACGGTCAATGCCAAAAGAGAAACGACCGAAGGCCAGCCAACCGGCCCGCGGAGCGCGGCGCGGACCAGCAGGGCGAAAGTCGCCGCTCCGGCGAACGCTACGGTCCGGCGCAACCCCCAGCGCGTGCCGGCGGCCAGCGCAACGAACAGGTAGACGAATAGGAAAGCAATGACCGATGGGCTCAGGAGGAGAAACACCGAGAGCGCAATGATGTCGGCCGCCAGCGGCAAAGACGGTAGGTCCACGCCGTGCAGATTGTGCGCGGCGGCGATCGCCAAAGAAATTCCCAGGTAAACGGCGATGAACGCTACGGCGTGGTGGCCGCGCAGAGAGGAAGGTTCCTCGAACAAATCCACCAGCGCGAGGACCAAGAAAACCGGGCGGGCGTAGGCGATTTGACGCTCGAGATAGCGCCGTTCCGCTGCATGCGGTTGCATGGTTAGATGATTAGACCAACCCCACCTGCCAGTCTAACAAGGCGCGCGGGCAGCGCAACCGGACGTTCCTTCCCGGCAACGCCGGCCGTCCGGCGCTGCCGCCAATTACCGGCGGGTCCGGAATCGTCCGACTTGAGATAGAATCTATTGGTCGGAATCGCCCGTGGAACAGCGCTACACCGAACACGAAGTCGAGCGGATGCTCGGAATCGAGCGGCGAAAGCTTGCCTACTGGACACGTCTCCGTCTGGTGGCGCCTCGCGCGCGCTGGGGGACGCGCTTCTACAGCTTCAGCGATCTGGTCGCGCTGGAAACGATTCGACGGCTTTGCGTCCAGCGCGTTCCGATGCGAAGGCTGCACCGCGCCATCGCAGCGCTCGAAAGTGGAATGGGGCAAACGCGGGCTCCGCTGGCTTCCCTGCGCGTCACGACCAATGGCAATGAAGTTGTCGTCCGTTCGGCCGAAGCGAACAGCCGTCTCATCGAGCCGCTGACGGGCCAGTTCGTCCTCGATTTTGAAACTTCCGAGCTCGCCGGCAAGGTTCGCGCGATGGCGCCGCGTTCGGCGGAAGAATGGTTTGAGATCGGGATGGGCTGCGACACTTCCCCGGAAACTTTGGAGCAGGCGGTGGACGCCTACGGCCGCGCGCTCGCGCTCTCGCCGGAATGGGTCGAAGCGCACATCAATCTCGGCACGACGCTCTACCTTCTCGATCGCATGGACGAAGCGAAGAAGGAATTCACTACGGCGGTCTCCATCGACCCCGCGAACGCGCTGGCCGAATTCAATCTCGGCTGCGTGCTGGAACACACCGGCCAAACGTTCGCGGCTATCGAACACTTGCGGCGCGCCATCGCGCTTTCGCCGGAGATGGCCGACGCCCACTTGAATCTGGCCCTGGCCTACGAACGCCTGAATCAACGGGCGGAGACAACGAGACATCTTTCCCTTTACTTGCGTTACGACCCGCGCGGCCCGTGGGCCGAATTTGCGCGTTCGCGCATGGCGCGAAACCGCTCGCCGCAAGGCCACATGGGCAAGATCACGCCTTTCCGCCGCGTCCGCTAGCGCCCTCTCATTGGTTTCGGAGAATCCCGGTAGGCAACACGACCGCAGCGCAAGAGTCACCCGCCGCGCCGCGCCGTTTGGGTTTCTGCCGGGCCGTGCCATGTTATGATTATTGCCGGTGGTGAGCGTAGCTCAGCTGGTAGAGCATCGGTCTGTGGCACCGAGGGTCGTGGGTTCAAATCCCATCGCTCACCCCAACTCTCCCACCTGCTTCGGGAATCCCGCGGGACAATTCACCGCCCAATGAGAACGAACGCGCCCCAGCAGTGAGTCAACGCGAGCAGCAACACGCCCGCGAGCCAGCGGAGACACATGGTCTTCGCGCGCCGCGCGATCCACTCGCTCAGGCGGAAGCGCCGCCGATGTGAAGCTTCTGAACGGTCATCTTGACCGTGAGGTAGGTGAATTCGGGCATGCAGGTCTTGCACGCTTCGAAGACGTCGGTGGCCGCCGTGCCCTTCGGCACGATCACGCCGCGCTGCACTTCCAAATCTTTCACCTTGGATTTGTCGAATTGCTGCAACGACGTCCGCGGAATCAAGACGTACGTCGCCGGCACAAGCGGCACGGCAGTAGCCGTGTTCACGAAGTCCTTGGTGTCCTGCGTCGCATACACGTCCACGTTTGGCGCCTTGAAGATCCAATCCGTGTGGGAGACCGCCATCCAGTAGGCGTAGACACTATCGACCGCGTGCAGCGCGGGAACGGCGACCGCCGGCAGCGTGAAGAGCGGCGAGAACTTCACCGCTTCCTGCAGCGTGAATCCGATGAACTTGCTGAGAAATGATTCGGGGCGCTGCAAAAACAAATTCCACGTCCAGCGCCCGAATCCAGCGGGAAGTGGCACGTTCTGCATTCTTCCGTTCGCCGTGTAATTCAGGTCCGTCATCTGGACCGAGCTCTTGCCTTTCGTCGGGTTCATCGCGGCGGCCGCGACCCATGCCATCGGTTCGAGGATGGGGATGATCGGCTTGCGCTGCTGAATATCGATGCGGAGCGACGCCGTGTTCTTATCCTCAAATTTTTCGAGCTCTTTGCCCGCGGGCCGAAACCCGTTCACCCACATATTTATGGCGACGTCGCCTTCCGGCGCCAGCTCAGTGTCAGGAACCTCGGAAATGGAGCGAAACCCGTGCTGCTCGTCGAAAATGAGGAATTCGGGCAAAAGATTCTCGTTCTCAGGCTGCTCCGGCCCCCCGCGCTCCAGAGGGTCGCGCCGGACCTCCTGGCTCCAGAACTTGATCACATCCTCATCGAGAACGACCGGCGCGGCATTGGGGTTCTGCTGCTGCTGCGCGAACGCCATCATAGGCCCGAGCAACGCGGGAAGTGCGGCTCCAGCTGCAGCACCCGTCGCGGCACCGGAAAGGAAATCTCGGCGGCCAATCGTCATGCGGCCTCCAATCGTATGTGAACAATGCCCATGAATTTCTACTCTCCGCCCGTAGAGAAGTCAAATCTGACCGGGCGCGCCGGGAGAGGCTTGCGGCGCGCCCGGTTATGCATGACGTTTACTTGGGGGTGGTCGTCGGGGTGGGCATGATCGGGTTGTACTTGATGCCAAGGTCAGGCGTCGATTCGACGTCGGTCGCGTTGACCGCCTTGGCGACTTCCACGGCGAAGACGTAGCTGGGACCGAACATATTGCTGGTGAAGAAGACGAGCTTCTTGTCGGGCGAGAGGCGAACGTTCGGCTCGCCGCGGTAGTTCTGGTGGGCCATGTTGACGAGATGTTCGGATTCGAAGACGCCGGGCTGCCAGAAGCCGGGATCGTTGAGAGCTCCCTCCGTTCCGCCGAGCATGTGCGGGTGAAACAACATGATCCATTCACCGTCGGGCGCTCTCGCAACCTGGCCCGAGTCGCCGCCATCGCCGCAGAAAATATCGAGGTCCTGTGTGAGGTTGAAATGAATTGACCACTCGTTGCGCTGCATGTGATACGCCGTGCGCTTGTGCGTGACGAGGTCGTAGCTGGCAAGGAAAAAGTCCTCGCCCTTGGGATACTGCCAGTCGTACCAGATGGTCTTGCCGTCGAGTCCCCAGAATTCGTGGCCGGCGATCTCCATCAGCATCGTCCGCTTGTGCATCAGGATGTTCTGCGTGCCGTCGGTGCGGATCGTCCAGATGCGATCGACCTTCTGCCAGATGCCTTCGTGGCAGTACATGAGGAGGCCGGGATCCGTGGGCGAGAAGAGGAGGTGGTTGATCCAGTCCGTCGAATGTAGGAGCTCCTTGATCGTGCCGGGCTTTTCACCGTTCGGACCGGGCTCAAGCCGGATCGTGAACAACACCACCGGGATGTGGGCGGCGAGACGGCGCTCCATCATCTGGCCCTTTTGGTCGGACTGCACGAGCTCCCCCTGGACGGCGGGATTGGTCGCGGGAGGTTGCTGGGGAAACTCGGCGGCGGGCGGTGGCGCCGCGTTCGAGCCCGGAGCGTCGCTTTCGTTGTAGGTGCCCGCGCCGAGGGTCTCATCGGCGTTCACACTCGAGATGCTGACGCGCGGGGGAAGATCGGTCAGCTTGCGGATCTCGCCCGTATTCGTGTCGGCCTTGTAGACCGCGCTGATGTGTGTCTGCGGGTCCATGCGAGTGAAGAAGACGCTGTTCGTCTTGAAGCCGACGACGATGGCGCGAGCCGCCAGGCCGAAGCGCGCCCTGGGCGACGCGTCGGCGTTAGCGGGCGGCGGCGGGTTGGGCACCAGCATGCGCGTCGTCATCGTGGCGAGGTCGAGCACGCGGATGCCTCCCGGAGAGTTGTAGACCATCTGCTTGTGGTCGGGGGTGAAGGCATTCACGTTGAAGTAGAAGGCGCCGGAGTTGGGCTCATCCGAAACGCGCCACACGCGGTGGCCGGTGTCCTTGTCGACCCACGTCTTCGGCGGCACCGGGCCCGCCTGGGAGGGCTTCGTGACAACCTGGGCCGGCGCGGAGAGAGGCAGCGCGGCGAGCGAAAGGACGGCGACGGCGGTGAGGATGAGTCTGGGACGCGGAATCATGTGCGGGCACTCCTGTTTCGGAAAGTGTGCGAACTGAAAGCTCGCGCCACACTTTCTCGTTCGTGGCGGAAGATACGGCGCGCGGGTCAAGCTTCCGCGCCGAAAAATATACACCGCGGGAGATGCGACGGGGAAACTATTCCTTCCTCGAAAGTCGAGCTGCGCGCTGAGTTGAGACGTCGAGCGAGCGGCAGGCTGTCTTGAAAGCCTGGGCGCGAGCAGTGGACCAGCTTCCGATGTGGCGACAATCCGCTCAGAATCCGCCATGCGCGAACGGCACATCTACGAACGGCGAGTCTGTCAGGTGCTACCCGGCGCATGTTGCCCGATTGCCTGCATTGAGGTGCTAGCGTAAAATGCACGCCCTGTGCCGGATACTTCCTCCATGGTCGGTCGCGCAATTTCCCACTACACCGTCCTGGAAAAACTGGGCGGCGGCGGGATGGGCGTCGTCTACAAAGCCAAAGACACGCGCCTCGGGCGAAATGTTGCACTGAAATTCCTTCCCGACGACATCTCCCAGGACACTCAGGCGATCGAGCGATTCCGCCGCGAGGCGCGCGCGGCATCCTCGCTCAATCATCCGAACATCTGCACGATTTACGACATTGGAGAATTCGAGGGCCGGCCGTTTATCGCCATGGAGTTGCTCGAAGGCCAGACGCTCAATCACCGCATCGGCGGGAAGCCAATCGAGGTGTCGGAGTTGCTGGAGACCGGCATTCAGATCGCCAACGGGCTCGATGCGGCGCACGCGAAGGCAATCGTGCACCGCGACATCAAGCCCGCGAATATTTTTCTGGTGGAACGGGGCCAGGCGAAAATTCTGGATTTTGGTTTGGCGAAGCTGACGCCGGTGCAACAAGCCGTCGGATCGTCGGGCGGCGCAACTACATCCATGCAAACCCTGACGCATGTGCCCTTCGAGCAACTGACGAGCCCGGGTAGTTCGGTAGGGACGGTCGCGTACATGTCGCCGGAACAGGCGCGGGGCGAAGAGCTGGATGCTCGGTCGGATTTGTTTTCGCTCGGCGTCGTGCTCTACGAAATGGCGACCGGGTCGGTTCCGTTCCCCGGGGCGACCGCGGCAATCATTTTCGACGGCATCCTGAATTCCGCGGCGACTCCGGCGACGAAATTGAATTCGCGTTTACCCCTGGCCATCGACAATCTTTTTGGCAAGGCCCTGGAGAAGGATACCGATCTGCGTTACCAGACCGCGGCCGAACTTCGCGCCGACCTGAAACGGATCAAACGAGACATCGATTCGAGCCGCCGGCCCCCTGCCGAGAAGAGCGCTTCGAGTTCCGGGTCGCAGGTGGCTGCAGCCAAGCAAAAATCAGTCGCGGTGCTCTACTTTGAGAACCAGAGCGGCGCGAAAGAGGACGAATATTTCCGCGACGGAATTACAGAAGACATTGTCACGGAACTTTCCAAGATCGCCCAACTGGAAATCTTCCCGCGCTCGGAGGTGCTGGCCTTCCGCGACAAACAGGTCACCGCGCAGCAGGTGAGCCAGCAGCTCGGCGCCGCGTACGTGCTCGAAGGTTCCATCCGCCGCGCCGGCAACCGCGTGCGCATCACCGCGCAGCTTGTGGAAGCTTCGACAAGGCATTCCGTTTGGGCCGAGCGGTACGACCGGCAACTGGAAGACGTTTTCGCCATCCAGGAGGAAATCGCCCGGAGCATAGCCCAGGCCCTGCGCATCACGCTTACGCCACAGGAAGAAAGAGTGATCGCAAAGAAGCCTACGGCCAACCCACAGGCTTACGATTTTTACCTCCGCGGCCGGAATTACCTGCGCCAGAGGCAGTTCGAGTACGCGCTGGCAATGTATCAAGAAGCGGTGAAGCTGGACCCGAATTTCGCACTGGCCTATGTGGGAATCGCGCTCGTCTGGGGCGGGATGCACGAGTTCCGCAGTCAGAGCCCGGAGTACGTCGAGAAGGGCATGCAGGCGTGCGCGAAGGCGGAATGGCTGGCGCCGGACTTGCCCGAAGTCCTTTCCGCGCGAGCACGCATATTCTATGCGCAGCAACAGTATGACCACTGCATTCAACTGGCGCTGCGGGCAATTGCGGAACAGCCGGAGTGCGAAGGCGCGCACGACGTGCTCGGAAGGGCCTATTTCTCTTCTGGGCGATATGAGGAGGCGGCAAGACTCGCAGAAAGCGCCCTAGAAAGCGTCAGTAACGACTATAACGCGCTGGTTCCGCTCATCAATTCGCTCGAGAAGCTTGGCCGCAAAGAGGATGCCGAGCGGTTGCGCCGGCGGGAGACGGAGGTGCTTCAAGACCAACTCCAGCACTTTCCGGATGATGTCCGGGCTAGGATTCTGTTGGCGGCTGATTTGGCGAACCTGGGCGACTTCGAAGCAGCCTCCATGCATGTCAAGATCGCCGTGGCCATGCGTCCCTCAGACGCAAATATTCTCTACAACGCTGCCTGCACCTACGGACTACTGCGGATGAAGGCGGAGGCACTGGATACCTTCCGGCGATCCGTCGAGGCCGGCTACTCCCATACCGACTGGTGCAAACAAGACCCCGACCTGAAAATCCTCCATGACGACCCGGAGTTTAAGAAGCTAGTCGGAGAGCAGGCTCATAAGGCATCCTGACAGCGAAAAGCTTCTCCTGGGCCTGCATTTGAGGAAAGATCTTTGTGCGGAGTCGCGTGCAGCCGCGGTCCGCAAGCAATGAATCTTCACATTCCGTGTCCGCCGCCAACGTAAACCTTCTGTCCGGTCACCCATCGGGCCTGATCCGACGCAAGGAAGACGACGACGCCAGCGACATCTTCGGGACTGCCGATTCTGCCGAGCGGAATGGTGGGCAAGATCTCGCGCTCGAGTTCTGGAGTGATCCAGCCGGTCTGCACTGGTCCGAGCGATATCACGTTGACGTTAATCCCGAACTTGCCGAGTTCGGCCGCCGCACTTCTTGTGTAGCTTTCGAGCGCAAACTTGCTTGCTCCGTACGTGACCTCCGATGGGAAGCGCTCCGCTCCGGCCGTGCTCACGTTCACGATCCGGCCCCACCGTGCTCCCCGTTCAACGTGCCTGCGCGCAAACTCTCCCATCATCAAGGCCGCCGCACGGGTGTTCACGGCGAACACTCGATCGAAAACCGCGGCGGTCATGCTTCCAGGCCGATCTGTCCACAACTCGACCAGCTTGTTGTTCAGTTCCGCGCCTGGTGGCACGAACGTGTCTGCCTCCCAGTACGCAGCGTTGTTGACAAGAACTTCGACTGGCCCGAGCGAACGTTCTGCTAGGTCAAATAATGATGGAACTTGGCGCGCGTCCGAGAGATCGCCCTCCCACGCGTGCGCCTCTCCGCCCGTTTTGCGAATTGCAGCGAGTACTTCGTCGGCGGACTTGGTTTGTTGGGAGCGGTAGAACGACTCACCCGGTGAAATGGCGTCGTCCGCTCCCGCATGTTGCGCACCGGCATCAGTTTGCCGAAAGTAGTGCAAGAACACTCTTGATCCCTGCGCAGCAAAGGCTCGCGCGACTCCCGCACCAATGCCATACGGATTGTTGGCGCCGGTGATCAGAACGACTTTCCCTTTGAGCCCTGGGTCAATCATGATTCGTGTCTGCGTCGTCGGTATGCGCGCGAGAGCCGCAGCCATTATCATCGCGCAAGATCGAAACGGCTGCCAGTGGTCACTGGAGAGATTTCGAACGAGCTGTGGTACGGGGGCGCCGGCCGCGCCTCCGATCAAGTAAAGTCATCCACAGTTTAGCGACGCTTCGGCTCGTATGGCGGCGAACTCGGAAATGTCCGGTCAGCTTCCGAGTTGGCGACGACACGCCCAGGACCCGGTCATCCGCCTCGCACGATACAGTTTGTAGCCAGAGATGGGTACTTGTCCGGCAATCCGACTAATCAGGAGTTACGTGTCGTCCCAAGAAGCAACCTTAGTTTAGGGGCTCGACGCACCGGAAGCTGAATCCCCTGTAGTCGCCCATGAATCTAATCGGAAAAGCGGCAGGAGGGTAGGTTCTATGCGAGAATCGGATGGCACTGCGACCAAACCCGCGAGAATATTGGAGCTGGAGAGTAAAGCCATGCCGGCAATCACCGACCCCTATCTTCGCGAACAGCTTGAGAAGCGCCGCGACGAGCTCAAAGCCCTGATTTCCGCTATCCCGGCGTCCGAGCCGGAAACAGCAACAGCGCCCTTTATTAGCTTGCTTCGCGAAGTCGATTCAGCGGTCCGAAGAATCGACGACGGATCGTATGGCACTTGCGAAGTGTGCCACGACGCCGTCGAAAAAGAGCGGCTCATCGCCGATCCCCTGGTGCGCCTGTGCCTCGATCATCTTTCCGGTGCGGAACAGCGCGCGCTCGAGCGCGATATCGAGCTCGCTGCTCGAATCCAGCTCGGCCTACTGCCAGAACCCCACGTGCGATTTCGCGACTGGCGCGTCCACTATTATTACAAGCCTGCCGGCATGGTAAGCGGCGACTACTGCGATGTGATCTCGCCGTCATCCGGGAACGGCGCGCTGACCTTTCTTCTCGGGGACGTCGCAGGCAAGGGCGTCGCTGCGTCGCTGCTGATGACCCACCTGCACGCCATGTTTCGCAGCCTAGTAAGCATGGGCCTTGATCTCGAAAGACTGCTTGAGGTTGCGAATCGACTATTCTGCGAAAGCACTTTCGCCGGGCAATACGCCACGCTCGTTTGCGGCCGGGCCGGTGGGAACGGCGACATTGAGGTTGCCAGCGCAGGCCACTTTCCCGCCCTTCTCGCATCGACGCACGGAGTGACCCAAATCGGTGCCACCGGACTGCCGCTGGGAATGTTCGCGACGAGCTGTTACACCGTTTGCCGTGCGCATCTTGACCCGCATGACACCTTGCTCCTGTATACGGACGGAATTTCGGAGGCAAACAGCCCTTCCGGAGAAGAGTTCGGGATCGGTGGCCTGTCGCGTGCCGTAAGCGAACGCCATGGCTCGGAGCCCCAAGAACTCGTCGCTAGGTGCTTAAGAGAAGTCGAGAGGCACTCGTCCGGAATACGGCAGGCCGACGACCAAACCCTGATGGTCATCCAAAGGACTGGCGCCGGCCAAGCGGCGTTCAACGACTGAAATCCTTCTCACGCTCGTAAATCGGTGCCCGTGTCCTTGAGCGATCACCGAACTTGAACCAGATGCCCGATTAACGCGGTGGATTCTGTAGGACGATGCAACACCGTCCAATCGGTTGATCCAACAATACTTCCCCTCGTGAATCGATCTGTACGGTGGTACTCAATCAGAACCTAAACTGGGCAGTGTTCTATTTGAATTAATGCTCGCGAACGAAACCAGCCTTGTGGACTCCTACAAGAAGACTTCGAGCTAGTGTTGCGTCGATCCATTGAGACCGCTCGACTTACCGGGACTTAGTGAAATCCAGAGTCCTTCTTCATATGTTTTTCGCACCCTTTCGCTCGCTCATTGCATCCAAGGCCCGACCGGAAATATTGGTCAAGAGCTGCGCGGCGATGAGCCGGTAGCTCAAATTGAAGAGCAAAGGAGGAAGCTTATGAGCGAAAAGCTGAATATCGTGCTGATCCATGGCGGTTTTGTGGACGGCTCCGGCTGGGAAGGCGTCTACAGGATTCTGAGGAAGAAAGGCTACAACGTATCCGTTGTCCAGAATCCCACGATCTCACTGGAGGACGATGTTGCCGTGACAAAAAGGGTCATCGCAGCTCAACCTGGTCGTGTAGTCCTGGTCGGCCATTCGTATGGCGGAGTGGTCGTGACGGAGGCAGGCAACGACCCGAAAGTGGCTGGCCTTGTCTACATTGCTGCATTTGCTCCAGACAAAGGCGAGTCCGTCGAAACCTTGATTCAAAATCCTCCTCCGGGAGCGCCCGTCCCTCCGATTCTGCCGCCACAAGACGGCTTTCTATTCCTCGACCGTTCGAGGTTTGTGGCCTCGTTCGCGGCTGATGTGAACCCTGACTTGGGCGCGTTCATGGCCGATTCGCAGGTTCCTTGGGGTCTGAAGGCGCTCGGCGGAGCAGTCAGCCAACCCGCTTGGAAGTCCAAACCCAGTTGGTACCTAGTGTCTACCGAAGACAAAATGATTCCGCCTGACGCTCAGCGGGCCATGTCCAAGCGTGCGGGTTCCAAGGTCGTCGAGACCAAAGGAAGCCATGCAGTCTACGTTTCGCAGCCCGATGCGGTCGCTTCTCTCATCGAAG